>Ga0153942_1000003_pt1 | contig 230570 bp, 196 predicted proteins | sample TSNJ026MetaG_FD_104731 | JGI IMG/M metagenome (GOLD analysis project Ga0153942, IMG submission 104731) | Attine ant fungus gardens microbial communities from New Jersey, USA - TSNJ026 MetaG | ecosystem: Host-associated > Fungi > Mycelium > Unclassified | place: USA: New Jersey, Brendan T.... | reverse complement strand
CCTGGCGCGTCAAGAGCAGCTTGCTGTTTATATACTCTTGATGCGCCAGGTACAGATAATTATAATCTAAGCCACCAATTAAGAAGTGACATTTTGTCAAGTTATAACGATACTAAAAAAGTGGCATTTTCAAAAGTTATTGACAGTCATTGTAAAATGCTAGCTGTCATTATATGTGGCACTGTAAAAACGGCGAATCACTATGGACTTCGCCGTTACAACCACTAATCAGTAACTCTCATGAATATGACAATTTCCTCTCATTATTAATTATACGTCTGGCATCAATAGAAATATGGTTATGCGTTAAATAAATCACGGATTGTATATCTCGAAAATTCTTCTCTGAAACAATCATTAATGCTTTTGCATTGATGATACAGCCGCTTTTCTTTGGTACGGAGGTCTAAAGATAAGCCACTGCAAATATCGATACCTTCCATCGCATCAATAATCTCTAATAACGTTATTTCATCTATGCTTTTATTAAGTGAAAAACCTCCGCAAATCAACCCCCTTCCCTGATGTGAACTTAAGATACCTGTTGAATTCAGTATTCTTAATGTTTTAATTAGCACTCCTTGGGAAACCTCTTCCTTCTGTGCCATAGTTTTTGATGTGACTACATCATCTCGTTCTAAATGAATTCTGTATATTGCCCGTAAAGCTAAAAAAGTCGTCTGATTAATTCTCATTTGTTTTCCTTTCATTACCATATACAACTAAATTCTGACTACGCGGTACTTACCTTGTTTCCATACTATCCAATTATTATATTACCATATTATGGATTTAATTTCAACACTTTTTAGGTTCTAATTAGTAACTATTTACATTTATATGCAAATATTATTAGAAACGACCTATATCAATTCTTATCAAAAACATAAATAAGGCTCTTCAATGCCAAACAACATTGAAGAGCCTTTCACTATACATGCTCTATGATACCTGCGGATCGCTATGCGCCTTATTCGCCCGCAATCCTGATAATCTGACTAATACTCGGGCTCAATCAACCCAAATGTTCCCTCTTTTCTTTTATAAACGACATTCACCTCATCTGTTTCAGCATTCCTAAATACAAAGAAATTATGACCTAAAAGCTCCATCTGTATACATGCCTCTTCAATGTCCATCGGCTTTACTGCAAAACGTTTTGTGCGAACTACTTTGATGTTGTCAGTCTCATCTGCTTCCATATCGAGAAATTCTTTTTGGAAATGTGATGCTGCATGAAGCTTGTTAACTAACTTGGTTTTATACTTTCTCATCTGTCTTTCAATAATTTCTTCAACTAAATCAATTGAAACGTACATATCGTCACTAACTTGCTCGGCGCGAATAATGCTCCCCTTCACCGGTATAGTGACCTCAATCTTTTGTCTTAGCTTTTCTACGCTTAAGGTAACAATCACTTCGGTATCAGTATTGAAATACTTTTCAAGCTTGCCTAGTTTGTCGTATATTGCTTCTTTGAGTCCCTCCGTAACATCGATATTCTTGCCGCTTATAATATAGCGCATACCTATCAACTCCTTTTCTGTCATTATATTTATCTAAGCAGCCTTACAATAATTGCTTTTCCCTCAAGTAAAAGAGGCTGGCTACTTTATATATTTGATTAAAATATTCCATATCTAATTATAACACATACTCCCGTTATTTCAAGTCAGTGGGTTCTTGTTTTCAAAAAATTTATACTTTTTAAGTTATTATTTTGACTAATTCAAACTCATTTTATCTATTAATTAATAATGAAAAAGTCAATAGATTTTTTACTTTTTTACGTTATCCACAAAACATATATTTGGTTTTTATACTTCATTTTTCGCCGTTTTGGTGATAAATACCTGTGGATAAAGTGGATAACTTTGTGTATAAGTCGGATTTATCAATAATATCCACAATTTTGTATGTGGATAACTTTTATTGCTATTCATATGGTCTCATTATTATTTGCAATTTCTTATGTCTACTACCACAATCATTTTTGTCTATTCTGCCTAATTCGACTTTTGTCAACATTTTTTTGCATCAAATCAGGTGAAACGTGTCTTAGTCAACCATAGCTCAGCCACAGTTCATTTTGCTGCATTAATTTTGCTTTGGATGAGCATTACAAATATAAAAGAAGATGGGTTCATACCATCTTCTTTTATATTTGTAATGCGCACTTGGCGCACACTAAAATTTAGTTTAATATCCGTACCACTGCTACAGGTGTTTTGTAGTAGGCGCTGGACTTAATAATGCCTGTCTTAGAGCTTGAAGCATGAATGATCTGACCGTTGCCTATGTATATGCCTACATGGTCTGCATAACTGCTGCTGCCATAGAAGAACAGGTCCCCCGGCTGAGCATTCGAGGCATTGATTCGGGTGCCGTCGCTCTTTTGTGAATCAGCAACTCTTGATAGTTTAATTCCAAAATTCAAGTAAACCTGCTGTACGAATCCTGAACAATCAACACCATTCGTCAGACTGTTTCCTCCATATACATATGGATACCCCAGATACTTTAAGGCGAAGTCTGCAATCTGCTGACCTGTTACTCCAGATGTATTGGAACCATTATTTGGTTTAGTTGTTGTTAGGTAGTCACTATGTATATAGGCGGCCTTTCCATTATAGCTTACACGACTCCAGCCATTATTACAAATGCCTGTCCGGGTAATGCTGGAATTCTTCCCGAGCCCACCAAGAACCGATGTCGAGGTACTGCTTCCGCTGCGGATATTGACTGCTGTCGTTGCCCAAACCGTCTCATTGACTTCTTTAATTGAGGCATCAGAGCTCCCCGCATTGCTTCCTGATGTGGTTATGTAAGATTTATAAACATATCCGGTAACGCTTTTCCCATCAACTGTTGTTGTAACCTTATACCATTCACCGCTTGTCTCTAAAATTGTTACAGCAGTTCCTTTATTGATCTGTCCCATTACAGAGCTGCTTAGTGAAGCGGAGCTTCTCACGTTCAACTGATTCACATTACAGGTAGCGGCAGTACCTGATGCGACACCTGATGAACCGCCTGAATTACTTGATGCGGAACCACCGACGCTTATATACTCTGCATAAACATAAGCCGTTGTACCATTAATAGATACCTTGTACCAGCTTCCTTCAGTTGCAAGAATTGAAACTGTTTGTCCCTTATAAGCTAATCCTACCTTTGAAGCGCTTGTTGAAGCAGAGCTTCTTAAGTTTAACGCGCTTACATTAACTGTTCCTGAACTTCCTGATGCGGCTGCAGAAGATGAGCCCCCTGACGAAATATAGCTGCTATGTACATATCCGGTAACACCATTGACCGAAATATTATGCCACTCTCCACTAGTAGACAGTATCTCTACTGTCGTGCCTTTCGTGATTGTCGTAATCACCGAATCGTTGGTGGAACCACCTGAACGCACATTCAATACGGTAGCAGTAACGGTTCCCGATGCAGCATAAGCAGTTATAGAATTCAGATTAGCTGATCCAACAATAACAAAGCCCATAGTCAACGTTAAGCATAACGTTCGTCTAAATCTGCCTAGTCTGTTCATTATCTCACCATTTCCTCTAATTTATTACGAAATTGTTACAAGATTAATTATATCAACAGAATAGCGTCTTGTCAACATACTTTTGTAAAAATATTGTAATCAATATTTAAAGAAAAATGTTCCTTATTAACATTTGTGTATTTTTCCATTAACAATCTCGATCTTTCTATTCTTCAGCAATCGCCCTATCGCTCTTTTAAATGCCGCTTTACTTAAGCCGGTCCCTTTAGCAATCACTTCTGGAGCATCCTTTTCAGTAAAGGGCAATAGTCCGTCATGGCGATCTAATATATCCAAAAGCTTCTGAGCATCTATGTCTATTTGTTGGCCCACCTTTTCGCGGATGCTAAGCTCCATCTTGCCATCTTCACGAACGACCACGACTCTTGCATTAGTTATCGGACCGATTGAAATTCCTGATAACAACTCATTCTTAGGGATCAGCCCATGAAACCTGTTATCAACAGCCACAAAAGCGCCAAAAGCTTCATTGATTTGATAAATATATCCTCCGACACGGTCTTCCTTTTGGTAATGATGGTCCGTCGTCAGATAATCATAAACCTTCATTGTAGCACACAGACGGCTGCTCTTATCAATATATAATGCCACAAGATAAGACTTGCCTTCCTCTGCCTTAATGGTCTGCTCCTTAAACGGAAGCAATAAATCCTTTTCCAGCCCCCAGTCAAGAAATGCACCAATATCAGTTACCTGTTTCACCAACAATACGGCTGCCTCTCCCATCTTGATCAAAGGCTCATTCGTCGTGGCAATAAGCCTGTCCATCGAATCCCTATATATAAATACTTCAACACTATCTCCAATCATCGCATCCTTGGGAACTTGCTTAATCGGAAGCAGCACGCTATCCTTAGCCTCCTCCTGTGAGGTCCCAAGATAAACACCAAAGGTTTTCTTCTTTAATATAATAAGTGACTGCTTCTTTCCTAATGTAATCATTTACACTCACATCTCCTTTCTTGATATTATCCTTACCCTTTTACGCCTTCAATTCCACTATTACAAATACGGCACCGTTTACATCACATAACAATACGGTCACACAATCTTCCTCGATGTTAATCTTGGGCAAAATAATGTCCTTGTACACGGCTGATTGTCTATATTCAGCCCGAACCTGCTTAATCAAATAATCGTCAGGCACATATTCCAAAGCCATCTCTATATATCTGGCATTATTTACATGCTGGTTTGTATCTAAATCGCTCTTTGCGACAGTAAATGCATCTTGAGAAACCCACTCTTTCGGCAGCTTGATCCGTCGGGGCTCATAGACCATGTCGATTCTCTCACCCTTTACATAACCGGATATATCCTCATCAGTCAGCTTCACCGGCTTCCCCGAAACACTGTCCATGAGAACCCAAATGGAATTGGCATATGCAGCACGCTCTCCACTTGAAAGCTCTAAAACGAAATTTCTAAAGCCGTATATAGCATTGAAATCATAGGCCCATGTTCCAGTCACAATATCCTCTCCTAATCCCGGATAATAGTTGATAACAACTTGCCAGGACGTCAAAATCCAAATATGCTTATGAGCCTCCATGTGATTAATGCCGACGCCGATTTGCTCCGAATTGAAAGTCGAGCAGTCTTGAAAATACTTAATGATCTGTGCGGGATTCACTTTTTTATCTGATCCGATCTCGCTGTATGTTACTTTTCGTTTGTACGTAAACATCGTAACACCTCCCGTATTATAAAAGAAGAGACATTCTACTAATACCTTTAGTAGAATGCCTGCTCCAAGTACTATAGCTGGGCTGGAAGGATTCGAACCTTCAAATGCAGGAGTCAGAGTCCTGTGCCTTGCCGTTTGGCGACAGCCCATTAATGACCAACGTAGATATTATACTAAAAAACTTTATAAATATCAAGTACAAATTTAAAAATTTACTTCACTCACCAGTAAAGCTATTTTCGACAGTGATGACGCAGCAACATCTCGAGTCATATTCTTTGATCGCTTCCATAATCTCCGATACCAGGCTTTCTTGCTTGCTTACATCATAAGCGAAAGGAACCACCAGATCGAATATTAATTTAATACAGTGCTTGCCGTCAACCATTCGAAAATCATGGGCATTGATGTTTGGATCAAGCTTCTCTAAAATCGAAAAAACGGCAGATCTGTATTTTAAAACAATTTCATCACTGACTTCGATCGGATCCGTATGAATCACTAAAAAAATCCCCGTCGCTCTGGCGACTTCCCGTTCAATACGGTCGATTAGCTCATGAGCCGTTTCGATATCCATATCATTGGGCACTTCAGCATGGATTGTGGCCATATTCTGAGTCGGCCCATAGCTATGGACAATCAAGTCATGGCTGCCTACGATCCCTTCGTAGGATTCCACTAATTGAGTCAGCTTCTGATAAGTTTTCTTATTAGGTCTTTCTCCCAATAATGGTTTGATTGTATCTTTGGCTATATTAATCCCAGCAATAACTACAGCAATGGCCACTAGCATTCCGACATACCCATCTATATTGATATTAAAAAGACCAGATATCAGCATAGAGATTATCGTAACCGTGGTAATGAGGGCATCTCCCAGCGCATCGATAGATGTCGCCTTTAGGATTGTGGACTTAATCGACCGCCCAAGCTTCTTATTAAAAAGAGCCAGCCATAGTTTCAGTGCCACCGACACACATAAAAATCCCACTAAAGCAAGATTAAATACCACCTCCGATGGATTCATGATCCTGTCCCAAGAGCTTCTGACAAAGCTTATGCCTACCTCGATAATGATAGCTGCCACGATAAATGCAGCAATATATTCATAACGCCCATGTCCGAATGGATGCTCCTTGTCAGCAGGGCGGTTAGCCATCTTAACGCCGACAAACGAAATGACAGATGAAAGAGCATCCGACAAGTTATTAAAGGCATCTGCAACAACGGCAATACTTCCGGATAAAAGCCCGACAATCATTTTACCGGTAAACAAAATGACGTTGCAAATAATTCCAATGACACTGGCTAAAATCCCATAAGCAGTCCGGACATTTTGATTATAGGTCTGTTGATAATTCTTAATAAATTTCCTGACCAATAAATTCGTCATTTTACTTTACCCATTTTCCCTATCAATGAGGGTTCCTTTCACCACTCTTAGGATGCGGTCTGAAACCGCCTCAACAAAGGGGATATCGTGGCTGATGATTAGAATGCCCATGCCCTCATCGGCCAATTGGCGAATTAATACCGCCAAATCCTTCGTTGTTTCGGGATCAAGGGCGGCCGTCGGCTCGTCAAAGCACAGTAGCTTAGGGTTTGTCACGCAAGACCTTGCAATGGCGACTCGCTGCTTTTGTCCTCCTGACAACTCAAAAGGATAGGCTTTTAGCTTCTCGATAAGACCCAGCTTTCGAAGGAAGGAAGTTCCTTTGTCCCGGGCTTCTTTCTCTGACATTTTATGCACCATCGTCAATGCCAGTATAACATTTTCAAGGACTGTCATATGAGGAAACAGGTGGTAACTTTGGAAGACCATGCCAAGGTTCTTCCTGATCGCATAAATAGTGGCTTTATCCGGATAAACGGACTCAGCGTTTTCCTCTTTACACAGATATTGGCCGTCGATTAAGATACTGCCCCTGTCAGCCTTTTCAAGTCCGGTAAGGCACCGGATAATCGTCGTTTTTCCTGCCCCGGACTGACCAAGGAGGGCGACAATCTCACCTTGGTCTACTTGAAAATTGATATTCTCAAGAACACTGACTCCCTTGAATGATTTATATAATCCCTCAACTGTTAATAGCATACCCGTCACTCCTCATAATATACTTTCTTCTCCGCCACATTAATCCCTTTGGTAATAATCGCTGTTAAGAGCAAATAAATGACGCCAACAACTAAATAAGGTATGATGGTGACATCCCGAGTGGATATGCTCTTCGCAATTTTAAATATTTCTGCAAGACCCACAGCGTATACAAGAGAAGTGTCTTTAATCAATGTAATGATTTCGTTGCCTATTGAAGGCAGTGTCCTCTTAATTACTTGGGGCATAATAATCTTAAGGTTGACCTGCAGTGGCGAAAATCCCAGCAAGGTAGCCGCTTCTGCCTGACCTCTTTCAATAGACTGTATGCCTGAACGAAAAATTTCAGCAAAATACGCCGCATAGTTAAGGATAAACGCAAAATATACTGACGCCAGCCGCCCGAATAATTGAATGCCTAAAATAGGCAGACCAAAAAAGATCAGAAATATCTGCAGCAGCAACGGCGTTCCTCGCAGTATCCATGTATACACGCCTGATATGCTTCTAATCATCTTTATTTTCGAAATTCTGCACATGGCGATTACCGCACCTAGGGGAATCGATAGCACCAAGGTGATGATAAAGGTTCCCAGCGTTATACTCAAACCCTCCAATATTTGCGGAAGGACCTTAACTATGTAGCTCATATGTATTCTTCTCCTAACTATTTGACAATATCCTCGCCAAACCATTTCACCGAAATATCCGCAGCAGTGCCGTTGGCCTTTAATGCATCAAGCGCCTCATCAAGCGCAGCTAGTAAAGCCGTGTCTTCTTTACGGACACCAACCCCATATTCTTCAGTTCCGAAGCTTTCTGAAAGGATCTTAAATCTACTTGGATCATCTTTATGTGAAATAACATAGTTAAGCAGTACACTGTCAGCGACAACTGCATCTGAACGTCCGCCTTCTAATTCAAGAATGCACATGTCATTGGTGTCCTGCGTCACAAGCTCAGCAAATGTATCTCTGATCTCAGGCATCGAATCAATCGCATCAAGGGCGCTGGAATCGGTCTGAGCCGCCACCACTTTCCCTTCTAAATCCGCCAGTGTTTCAATTCCCGAATCTGCCATAACCACGACAACCTGGCTGTTATTCAAATAGGGTTTAGTAAAATTCACTTTCTTTTTTCTTTCATCTGTAATTGTGTAGCCATTCCAAATCAGATCAATATTGCCCTGATTCAGCTCCATTTCCTTCATGGACCATTCAATTGTCTGAAATTCGATTTCAATACCCAGATATTCACCTACGGCATTAGCCAGATCGATATCAAAACCGACCAGCTCGTTGTTTTCATCGCGAAATCCCATCGGCGCAAAAGTATCATCTACACCAACGATCAGCTTCGTATACTCTGGCTTGTCATCAGCAGCAGAAGCGCTATCCTCATCAGTCTTGGTTACGCTATCTGTTTCCGAAGCCGCCGGTGCTGCGGTCGTCGCTCCTTCACTACTATTGTTGCCATCACCGCAAGCTATGAGACCCGATACCATCGTCAAAATTAATAATAATGCCAATAACCGACTCATTTTTCTCACTTTTCATTCCTCCCGATTTATTTAATTATTACTTTACTAGAGTAGTGCAAGTCCGTGAAAAAGTCAAGCCCAATCTTCAGCTTTATGGCACTTGACCAAATGCCCTTTATGCATTTTACGTAATTTTGGCTTTTGATCTTGGCAGTGCCTGTCACTGTATTGGCAGCGGTGATAAAAGCAACAGCCATCTTTATGATCAGACGTCTGCATGGATAAAGAAGAGTCAGCTGCTGTGGTCGCTTTTTGTTCGTTGGTTAAAATGGAATCAAACAGCATTTGTGTATATGGATGCCATGGGTGGTCATAAATATCTCTCACCCACGCCGTTTCAACAATCTCCCCTAAATACATAACGACTACTCGATGGCATAGATGACGCACGATATTTAAATCATGGGATATAAACATAATCGTCAATTCATACTCCTTGTGCAGCCTAATGAGCAGATCTAAAATTTGGGATTGAATCGTGACATCCAGCGAGGAAACCGGTTCGTCAGCAATAATAAATCGATGATGGTTAATTAGTGCACAGCCGATACTCACCCGCTGCCGCTGTCCGCCGCTAAGCTCTCGCGGATAGCGATTCTTAACCGACGTATCCATGCCGATTTTAGTAAGCATGTCCTCTACCATGCTGCGGCGCCGTCTTTTATCTGTGATACCGCCCATCTTTAAAGGCTCTTCTAAAATCCAGCCTACCTTTTTGGCGGGATTCAATGAACCGTAGGGATCCTGAAATATCATGGAAGGATTCCCCGCCGCCATCTTAATATCGCCCTCATAGTCAGAATGCAGACCGGCGATGGTTCTGGCCAGCGTCGACTTGCCGCAGCCGCTTTCTCCGACGATCCCCAATATTTCACCCTCATAGACTTCTAAGGATAAATCCTTGATTACATGCTTCTTTTGGCGTTTTTCTTTATAAAAGATATTTAGATCGGTAAGCTTAAGCAATGGATTTATAGTGGTCAATTCATTTCTAGCACCAGGCATTGATGCAACTAGGCGCTTGGTATATGCATGCTTTGGTGAGTTCAAAACCTCAAGAACCGCTCCTGCTTCAACGATTTTTCCTTCATACATGACAATGACCTTTTGGCAGATTTCTTTAATAACATTTAGGTCATGGGATATAAATAGTATTGAAGACCCTCTTTGTTCATGGATTTTTTTAAGCAGCCGCAAGATCTCTGCCTGAACGGTCACATCAAGGGCTGTTGTGGCTTCATCAGCAATCAGAAGCTTGGGGCTATTAAGGGCTGCTATAGCAATCATGACTCTCTGGCGCATTCCTCCGGATAGCTGATGTGGATATTGGTGGTATAAGGATGCGGCATCTGACAATCCAACTTCCTGCAGGGCATTAAAAACCTTTGCTTTGATGGCATCATCAGACATATTAGTATGGATTTTCAGGACTTCTCCAACCTGAGGACCAATTTTAAGCACTGGATTCAAAGAGGTCATGGGCTCTTGGAATATCATTGACATTTGACTCCCTTTAAGCTTTCTAACCTCTGCCGGCTTTAACGAAAGCAAGTCTGTGCCTTCCCACAAAATCTCTCCGGACAAAATCCTCGCATGTTCTGACAATAAGCCCATAATAGACAGCGATGTCATGGACTTTCCCGATCCTGATTCTCCGACAATTCCGACGATTTCTCCATGATTTACAGTAAAGCTCACTTGATCAAGTACTTTTTCCGGCACCTTCTTATCAAAAAAGCTGACCGTGAGATGATTGACTTCCAATAATGTTTTCACTGCTTTCTCCTCCTAACTGGCCGCACCGGACACTTTTTTAAGACCGTCACTGATCAGGCTAAAGCCTAGAATAATGAGGATGATCACAATCCCGGGGAAGATCGAAAACCACGGTGCATTAAACAAATATGCCTGGGATTCAGATATCATCCGGCCAAGGCTGGCGTCAGGTGGCTGTACTCCAAGGCCTAAGTAACTCATGCCCGCCTCTGCCAAAATAGCATTATTAAATCCAATCGCTGCAGTTGTTAACATACTGACCACAATATTGGGTAACATATGCACAAAAATGATTCTTAAATGTCCTGCGCCCATGACTTTGGCGCTTTTAACAAAATCCAGAGCTTTTAAACGGATAATCTCGCTTCGGACAATTCTTGCAAAGCTGGGGATAAAGAGCATCCCTAAACAGATGATGAGATTAAGCTTGCCTGTTCCAACAACACTCACAAAAATCAAGGCCAGCAAAATACTCGGGAAGGATAGCAAGATATCATTGACCCTCATTACAGCTTCATCAATCCAGCCACCAAAATATCCGGTCAGAGCGCCAACAATCGTGCCAAAAAGACCGCCAATAAATACTGTCCACAGCGCAATAAAAAGCGTCGTCCCGATTCCTGCCATGACTCTGCTTAGTATGTCACGACCAAGGTTATCTGTTCCCATGAGGTGCATAAGGCTTGGTGCCGCATTCTTAAGCGACGCATTTAATTCATTAGGATCATAAGGCGTAAAAAACTGTCCGATCACAGTGATCGATAAAATCAATCCGGTAATAACTATTCCACAAATCAGGTTATAATTAGGCTTTTTTTTCATCAGTTTCTCCTTTATGCTGTATTGACCCTTGGATCTACTAATTGATACAACATATCTACGATAAAGTTTACGATAATGACAATAGCCGTAATATAAGTAACAACCGCCTGGACGACAGGGTAATCTCTTGAGGCGATTGCCATGATCAGCAGTCTTCCCATTCCAGGAACTCCAAATACCTGCTCCACAACAATGCTTCCCGCCAGAATTTCAGCAATAATCATTGCCGCAAATGTAATCACAGGAATTAAGGCATTTTTTAAAATATGTCGGAAAAGCACTCTGTTTTCACTACTTCCTTTACTATATGCAGTACGCACATAGTCCTTCTTAGTTTCTGCTAAAATGCCGCTCCTTAGGAACTTTACCATCATGGCAACCTTAGGCAGAGCCACAGCCAATGCCGGGAAAACCAGATATCTGGCTGAAGCTATAAAGTCTTCGGCAGGCGAGATGAACTTGCCCGGCTGAAACCATTTTAAAACAAGTCCAAATATATAAGTTAAGATAATACCTAAAAAGAAAGAAGGTATTGCCATCATTATTTGCATTAATTGATTAATTAAAGTATCCAGCCACTTTCCCGGGTGCTTTGTTGAAATTAATCCCAGTGGTATTGACAATGAAAAAATAAATAAAAATGAAATCACCGCCAATAATACCGTGGTGGGCAATCTTTCCGAAATAAGCGATGCAACTGAGGTGGAGCTATATTGATATGATTCTCCAAACTCACCTCTAACAGCATCTTTTAGCCAATCCAAATATCTTGTAATGATCGGGCGATTAAGACCTAACTCTTCACGCATTGCTTCGATCTTCTCCGGGGTGCCTGCGGTCCCTAACTTGGTCATCGCCGCATCCCCTGGAAGAATCGAAAAGGCCACAAAGGTAAAAATAGAAATAACCAACAATGCCATAATGAGAGTAATTACTTTTTTAATAATGTATTTCATCCTTTACACCTTTGTGACCCTTTCTTCTTATTGTTCTACATAACGTACAGTTGACAGATCCTGTGCCGCCACCGGAAAAACTTCATATCCGGTTAATTTCCGATTCACTGCCACAAACTCAGCAGGATCCTGGATAAATACATTAACTGCTTCTTGCGCCAGGATCATCTGCAGCTCCTTGTACAGCGTAACCTTTTCAGTCTCATCTACAGCAGCCTTAGCCTGCGCAAAAATATCATCGTATTCGTTACTGCTGTAATTCATGAAATTGTTTTCATAGGTACTGACATACCTGATGAGCCAAGAGCTTGGCGCCAACTTGGCATCAACACCGATGACCGTGGATTGATAGTTTCGCTCAGCGTAAACATCAGAAAGCCATGTGCTCCATTCAACCAGTTCAAGGCTTGCATTAATACCGACTGCTTTTAGGTTCTCAACGATAATCTCCGCCGTCCTGACATGCTGTGAATAAGCGTTTGGAACTGTAATAACTAAATCAAAGCCTTCAGCATATCCTGCCTCGGCGAGTAATTCCTTGGCTTTCTCAACATCATACGGGTATAAGCCCTCAGCGCCTTCTTCGTAGTATTTGACAATAGACGGAATCATATGCGAGCCAATCAGTCTGCTTTTTCCGCCCGCAAAAAATTCATTAATAGTGTCCTTATCTACCGCATGGCAAAGCGCCTGCCTGACCTTTACATCCTGAAGCGGCTCATAATCATTGTTTAAATAAAGGGCATGGACGAGATTCATGCTTCCTTCAACAATATTAAATTCCTCACCTAAAATCTCCACCTGATCAATGGTCAGGTAGTTTAAGATATCCAATGTTCCTGCCTGTAATTCCATAAATGCAGTCTCCACATCAGCGATAAACTTAAACTCTACCTCGTCAAGATATGGATAGCCTTCCTTCCAGTAGCCCTCGTGCTTGCTAAGCATCAGCTTCTGGCCCGCCGTATAGGAGACGAACTTAAACGGACCGGTACCAATGGGATTCGTCGCTACATCCGTATTACTCTGGGGAATAATGTAAACTGTCGCCAAGTCCGCTAATAATTCCGTATTCGCCTCCTCTAAACGAAGCTCTACTGTTGATTCATCAATGACCACAACTTCATCCATGGCAGAAAAAACGGAGGCCTCAGACTGAACCTCCGCATAACGTTCTATTGAATATTTGATATCTTCTACGGTGACCTTACTGCCATCGTGGAAAGTGATTCCTTCTCTTAGGGTAAAGCGATAAACCTTGCCATCCTCTAAAACTTCATAATCACTTGCCACTGCCGGCATCAAATCTCCGTCAGAAGTGGGCTTTACCAGCCCTTCAAATAAATTAAATACAACATTCCTAGTTCCTGCATCCGTCTGAATATGCGGGTCAAGACTAACAAGATCCTGTGTCATCCCAACAACAACACTGCCCCCTGTAGTTGCTCTTGTGGCCTCTGTTTCAGAAGCCGCATTAGTTGAAGAATTATTATCAGTCGTAGAAGACTCTGTTCCCTTGTCACCCTGACAGCCGCCAAGTGTAACAGATACTAAAAGTACCATTACTGCTAAAAGACATAAAAACCGCATTCTTTTGTTCATAATTGTTAACCTCTTATTCTGAAATATTCTCCCATTATTTGATTGTCTCCTACATTGTATACAAAAATGAAGAAAAATTCAATCTTTTTTTTACGACAGTCCTTTATATAGTTGGATCGTAATTAAAAACATCATTTTTCATTGATTTTTCTTAGCTAATTGTTTATTATGATATATAAAATAAAACAATATTCAGGAGGACACATTCAATGCCGATACCCAAACGCGAAGACATACCCCATGCACATAAATGGAATATTGAGGATATATATGGTAATGACCAATTATGGGAAGCGGATTTTAAACGTTTGAACGAATCTTATGGGGCCCTTGCCGATTACGCCGGTACCCTTGGCAGTTCTGCCGACCAGCTGGCAAAATACCTCACTTTAAAAGACGATCTATCGCTATTGTTGGAAAGACTATATGTTTTTGCCAATCAGAAATCACATGAAAATCTGGATAATAATCTGTATCAGGATTTGACTGCCAGGATTTTAACCCTTACCACCCAGTTTAATAGTGCCATCGCCTTTGAAAGTCCGGAATTACTGTTGCTGCCCAAAGAGAAGCTTCTTGGTTTCATTAAGGAGAACGATAAATTAGCACTATACGAACATTATCTTAAGAATATGATCCGCCAGAAGCCTCATACCCTGTCAGAGGAAATGGAGACGCTGATGGCAGCTGCAAATGATATGGCAAATACCTCTGCCAATGTCTTTTCGATGCTTAATAATGCTGATATTTCGTTCCCCACTATTACTGATGATCTTGGCGCCGAGGTTGAAATTACCCATGGGCGTTTTATCTCTTTATTAGAGAACAAAGACCGTCGTGTCAGGCAGGATGCCTTTACAGCATTTTATAAAACATACTCTCAATACCGCAATACCTTTGCGGCTTTATACTCTGCCAATGTAAAGAAAGATTTATTTTTCTCAGAAGCCCGCCGATATCCATCTTCTCTTGCCATGCATCTTGACACCCATCATATTCCGATCATTGTATATGACCAGTTAATTGACACTGTCAGGGAACACCTGCCTTACATGCATCAATACGTGGCATTGAGAAAGAAGCTGCTTCATCTAGAAGAGATCCATATGTATGATTTATATACCCCCATTGTTGGCGATGTTAAAATGGATATCCCTTTTGAGAAAGCAAAGGATCTCGTCCACAAAGGGCTCTCCCCTCTTGGCAGCGATTATCAGGATATCCTTAAAGAAGGCTTTGATGGCGGATGGATTGATATCTATGAGAACAAAAACAAACGCAGCGGCGCCTATTCATGGGGTGTCTATGGCGTTCATCCATATGTCCTCCTCAACTATCAGGATAATCTTGACAATACGTTTACCTTAGCCCATGAGATGGGGCATGCGCTCCACTCCTATTACTCAAACCGCACACAAGAGTATGTGAATGCCTCTTATAGTATTTTTGTGGCGGAGGTAGCTTCTATTTGTAACGAATCACTACTCACAAATTATTTGCTTAATTCAGTGCAAAATGATAATGAGAAGGCATATATTCTTGATCACTATTTAAACAGTTTTAGGGGAACTTTATTCAGGCAAACCATGTTTGCGGAATTTGAAAAGATTACACATCAAATGGCAGCTGACGGTCAATCTCTTACCGCCGATGTCCTATGCGGCATATATCATCAATTGAATAGAGACTACTACGGACCAGATATTGTCATTGATGAGGAAATTGATATTGAATGGGCTAGGATCCCCCATTTCTATACTCCATTTTATGTATATCAATATGCGACCGGCTTTTCGGCTGCTACTGCACTTTCGGGCAAGATTCTAGAAAACGGGGGGGCAGCTGTTGCCGCCTATAAGAAATTTCTCTGCGGGGGCGGCTTAAAGTACCCTATTGATTTACTTAAAGATGCTGGTGTAGATATGACAACCAAAGAGCCTGTCACAAAAGCTTTGGAAATTTTTTCACAAACACTAAAGCAGACAGCTGATTTGCTACTATAGAATTTTCATAAAATTCAGTTAATTATTAGAAGGTTTTGATAAATTTTAAACAAACTTAACAAGTTTTGCAAAAATCGTTTGACTTTCTTCTTGAGGCGAGTATAATAATAAAATATAAAACAAAGGCGTTTCTTAATTTTTAAGAAGCGTCTTTTTTTATCAGAAAAGGGAGGTGTCCTATGAAAAAATTAGAAATTATTATCAAACCAGAGAAGCTTGAAAGCCTGAAAATAATATTAGACAGCTGTAAGGCTAACGGTATTATGATCAGTAATATCATGGGTTATGGCAATCAGAAAGGTTATGTCCAGAAGTACCGGGGAGCAGAATATAATGTCAACATTCTTCCCAAAGTAAAAGTTGAGACGGTTATACCTGACGATGTTGCAGACATCATCATTGACAAGGTGGTTAATGAAATTAATACCGGAAATTATGGTGATGGAAAGATATTTGTTTATAATGTTGAAGATGCAGTACGAATACGTACCGGGGAACATGGTCATGACGCGCTTTAATTATCAACGGAGATAATTGTTTATACATAGCAATTATCTCTTTTATTTGGGAGGAATTATAATGGAATATAATTTGTTAGATATTGTATGGACTTTGGTAGCTGCATTCCTGGTTTATTTTATGCAGGCAGGATTTGCAATGGTTGAATCAGGTTTCACAAGGGCTAAGAATGCTGGCAACATTATTATGAAAAATATGATGGACTTTGTTGTCGGATCTATTTGTTTCTTTTTAATTGGCTTTGCCTTCATGTTCGGGCAAAATAATGGTTTTATTGGATTGGAGGGCTTCTTTAATCCTACCGGCTTGGAATCCACACTCCAAAACCCAAATGGTTTTGGCTTAACCCTGCCCATTGGCGTTTTTATGATTTTCCAAACCGTCTTTTGTGCAACAGCCGCTACGATCGTCTCAGGTGCCATGGCTGAGCGGACTAAATTTGTATCTTACTTAATTTATAGTGCGGCCATTAGTATTTTTATTTATCCTATTACCGGTCATTGGATTTGGGGTGGTGGCTGGTTATCCAATCTCGGCTTCCATGACTTTGCCGGTTCTACTGCTGTCCATTCCGTCGGTGGATGGTGCGCTCTCATCGGCGCTAAACTGCTTGGCCCACGCATTGGTAAATACAGCAAGAATGGAAAAGTGAATGCTATTCCAGGGCATAATATCCCCATCGGCGCTTTAGGTGTATTTATCCTTTGGTTCTGTTGGTTCGGTTTTAACTGCGGATCTACGACATCTGCTACTACATCTCTGGGCGATATTGCGATGACCACAAATCTGGCTGCTTGCTCAGCAACCTTAGCCACTCTGATTTTTACATGGGTCAGATACGGAAAACCAGATGTATCTATAACATTAAATGGAGCACTGGCCGGTTTGGTTGCGATTACTGCCGGTTGTGACATCGTATCTAATTATAGTGCTTTAGCTATCGGTGTTATTGCCGGTATCGCAGTTGTGTTAATCATAGAATTTGTCGATAAAGTTTTGAAAATCGATGATCCTGTCGGGGCGACCGGGGTTCATTGGGCTTGTGGCATCATTGGCACCCTATGCACTGCTGTTTTTGCAAAATCCGCTTATCTTGAGGAAGCAGGTTTAAGCCGTCTTGAATTCCTTGGCGTTCAGTTTACCGGCGTCGCCGCAGTCGGTCTTTATACCACTATTGCCGCATTTATTATATTCTTTGCCTTGAAGAAAACAATCGGTCTTCGAGCCAGTGAAACAGAAGAAATCGAGGGCTTAGATATCCATGAACATGGCATGAGCGCTTATGCAGACTTTGAACATAAGAGTTCATAAAAGTAGGTGCATCATCACTCTTGTAAGTGATGATGCACCTATTCTTTATAGACTTAATTAGAGCATGACAAATATTCATCAATTCCCGCTGCTGCCGCCTTACCTGCCCCCATTGCCAGAATTACCGTGGCGGCTCCGGTAACGGCATCGCCTCCGGCATATACGCCCTCTTTCGAAGTGGCGCCATTAGCTTCATCGGCAATGATACATTGCCATCTATTAACCGCAAGACCTTCAGTCGTTGAGGATATCAGCGGGTTCGGTGATGTTCCCAAAGACATAATAACCGTATCGACTTCAATCTCATATTCAGATCCCGGTATAACGATTGGACGGCGCCTTCCTGATTCATCCGGTTCGCCCAATTCCATCTTGACACATTTAATCCCTCTGACCCAGCCATCTTCATTCACTAAAATTTCAGTCGGATTTGTCAATAAATGAAACTCAATTCCCTCTTCCTTGGCATGGTGAACCTCTTCTACTCTCGCCGGCAGCTCAGCCTCGCTGCGGCGGTACACGATATAGGTTTCGGCTCCAAGTCTTAAGGCTGTCCTTGCAGCATCCATAGCTACATTTCCACCGCCGACAACAGCAACCTTCTTGCCCCGTTGAATCGGTGTGTCATAGTCATCCAAGAAGGCCTTCATAAGGTTGTTGCGGGTCAAATATTCATTAGCAGAGAATACGCCATTAGCCTGTTCTCCCGGAATCCCCATAAACTTTGGCAATCCGGCACCCGATCCAATAAATACGGCATCAAAGCCTTCTTCAGTAATCAATTCATCAATGGTCGTTGACTTACCAATAACCACATTGGTTTCGATTTCAACACCAAGTTTCTTCACATTCTCAACTTCATGGGCAACGACAGCCTCCTTAGGAAGACGAAAGTCCGGGATTCCATAGACTAAAACACCGCCTGGTTCATGTAGCGCTTCAAAAATAGTCACCGCATACCCCCGCTTGGCCAAATCACCTGCGCAAGTAAGACCGGCAGGACCCGAGCCGATCACGGCCACCTTCTTATCCTTCTTTTCCTTCGCCGGAATCGGTTCAATATGATTATCTCTTGCCCAATCCGCTACAAATCTCTCCAGCTTGCCAATCGAAACCGGCTCGCCCTTGATGCCCATGATACATTTACCCTCACATTGGCTCTCCTGTGGGCATACGCGCCCACATACGGCTGGAAGCGCTGAATCCTTTCCAATCACCGCAGCTGCCTTTTCAAAATTGCCCTCTTTAACCTCCGAAATAAAAGCGGAAATATCAATTAGTACAGGACAACCCGTGATGCACTTGGCATTCTTACAGTTTAAGCATCGCTCAGCCTCTGATACTGCCTCTTCTTCATTATATCCTAAACATACTTCTTCAAAATTAGTTGCCCGTACCTTTGCGTCCTGCTCTCTTACAGGTACCTTTTCCATTCTTCTTGCCATTATTGATCACCTCCGCACTGCCCACATCCACCATGATGTGAATCACCTTCACTAAGCTTAAGCATCGCTCTGCCTTCATCTGTCTTATACAGCTGTTGACGCTTCATTGCCTGGTCAAAATCAATGAGATGACCGTCAAATTCAGGACCATCCACACAAGCAAACTTCACTTCGTCACCAACGCTCAAACGACAGGCGCCGCACATCCCCGTCCCATCAACCATAATCGGATTCATGCTCACAATTGTGGGGAGCTTAAGCCTTTTCGTTAACAGGCACACAAATTTCATCATAATCATGGGTCCTATGGCGATACATTGATCATAGGTATTACCTTCATTTAGCAAGTCTTCGATTGCCTTTGTAACCATACCGTGACGCCCATATGAGCCATCATCAGTTGTCACGTATAGATTCCCGGCAACAGCTTCCATTTCCTTTTCCAAGATTAATAAGTCTTTATTTTTAGAGCCAATAATAACATCAGCTTGAACACCATGCTCATGAAGCCATTTGACTTGAGGATAAACAGGTGCTGTTCCTACACCACCAGCTACAAAAAGTAATCTCTTTTGCTTTAGCAAAGAGATATCCTCGTGAACAAATTCTGAGGCTTTCCCCAATGGTCCGATAAAGTCACGAAATGCATCACCGACCTTTAAAGCAGCCATCTTCTTTGTGGAGGCTCCGACAATCTGAAAGACAATCGTTATGGTACCGGCTTCCCTGTCATAGTCACAGATCGTCAAAGGGATCCTTTCTCCTTTTTCATCAGTTTTTACAATGACAAACTGACCCGGCTGACATGCTTTAGCAACTCTCTTTGCTTCTACATCCATTAAAAAGATGCTATCCGCTAACTCCTTTACATTAAGTATCTTGTACATATTAATTTCCCTCATTTCAAAATATTTATTATAAAACCTTTGATAAGAAATCCTGAAGGCGTTTATTTTTCGGCTGGTCAAAAAACATCTTCGGTTCATTTTGTTCAACAATCCTGCCCTCATCCATAAATAATACCCTGGACGCAACTTCCCTGGCAAAACCCATCTCATGTGTCACAACTACCATCGTCATCCCTTCATCGGCTAATTGCTTCATTAATTCCAAAACTTCTCCAACCATCTCCGGGTCAAGTGCTGAGGTGGGTTCATCAAACAGCATGACCTCTGGGTTCATTGCCAAACTCCTGATAATTGCGATCCTTTGTTTCTGTCCTCCTGAAATCTGTGCGGGATAGGCTTTTGCTTTATCCTCCAAGCCAACACGCCTTAGCAGCTCCATTGCCTTTTGTTCTGCTTCGGCTTTAGTCATTAACTTTAGTTTAATAGGCGCCAATGTAATATTTCCTAAAATAGTCAAATGGGGAAATAAGTTAAAATGTTGAAATACCATACCCATCTTCTGCCTCATCTTATCAGCTTTCGATGGCTTAATAGATGTAAGGCTTTCACCCTCAAAGATAATCTCTCCACTACTAGGTTTTTCCATTAAATTAAGGCAACGCAGAAAAGTGCTTTTGCCAGAACCTGAAGGTCCGACAATAACAACCTTCTCACCCTTTTCGATATGCTCATCAATATCTTTAAGTACTTGGATGCCATCATAATATTTACTTAATCCTTTAACGTCGATCACTCTTAGCCAGCCTCCTTTCAAAGCCTCTTAACAGCTTAGTCAATATCATGACTACTATAAAGTATATAGTTGCCGCAAGGAGCAATGGAGGCAAGTAATTGTATGTTGCCACGCCAATATTCATAGCCGCCTTCGTAACATCCAATACAGCGATATTCCCTACAATAGCGGTCTCCTTAATCAGAACAATAAACTCATTCCCAAGAGCCGGCAGGATATTCTTAATCGCCTGTGGGATAACAATATAAATCATTGTTTGAAGGAAACTTAAGCCTAATGAGCGCCCTGCTTCGCTTTGCCCCCCATCTACCGCTTCAATGCCGGCTCGGATAATCTCAGCAACATAAGCACTAGAGTTGATCCCGAAGCAGACGACCCCCGATAGCAAAGGCGAAGTTTCTCTGTTACTAAATATAACAAAATAGATGATCAGCATCTGAACATAAACAGGTGTTCCTCTGATAACTGCAATATAGGCATTGCAGATAAAGTTGCCAATAAAATTGCAGGTACATTTGAAGGCATTCTGAGACTTGTTATGGTCTGTCACATACTTAATGATTGCAATAACAAAACCAATGGCAGTGCCGAGAAGCACCGAGAAGAAGGATAACAGCAAGGTCGTCTTAAACCCTTCTAAATAAGCTAAATACCTGTCTTTTTCAATTAATACTTTATATAATATATCACTCACTAGCTGCCTCCAAACCCTAAATCCTCTAACGTATTATTTTGTAGTATGATTGATAATAAACTCATCAATCTTACCCTCTGCGATCAGCCTCTCTAAAACTTCATTGATAGCATCAAGCATCTCGGTATTACCCTTCTGCACTGCAATCGCATATTTATCAGTAAATACCTCTTCTTCTAAAATGGCGAGTTCCTCATTGGCTTTGACCATTTCTTCTGCTGGAAGGGCATCCATGATAATACAATCAATCTTATTATTCTTCAAATCCATGGCAGCTTCCATAAATTTACTATATTGCTTAAGCTGGCTCTCTAATTCATCCTGGACGAAAAAGTCAGCTACAGTACCTGTCTGAACACCGACAACTGCATCGGCAGTAAGATCATCAATGCTATTAATTACTCCTGCTTCTTTATTGACAACAATTACCTGCCTTGATGTTGTATATTCAACGGAAAAGTCCATGACCTCAGCGCGTTCCTCAGTAACAGATATCCCAGCAGCGGCAAAATCTGCTTTACCCTGCTGTACCGCCAATAATGCTCCATCGAATGACATATTCTCAATTCGTAATTCCTTGCCCATCGCCTTTGCGATCTCATTCGCAATATCTACATCAACGCCCACAACGGTCGAGCCATCCTCAGTATATTCATACGGTGCAAAGCCAGCTTCAGTAGCCATAATTAATACGCCCGAAGTATTAACCGATTCTTCCGTTCCCGCCGGAGCTTTCGTTTCTGTCTCCGTTGCTCCATTGCCACATGACGCTAAAAAAATAACCATCAGCGATGCTAGCAGTATAGTTATTAACCTCTTCATCTTTAGTCCTCCAATACACTTTTTATAATTATTTCTCACAAAGTAAGGTAACCTAAGGTCGCCTTATGTAACAATTTATCATTGCGGCTGTTATTTGTCAAGAACGTTCTTTTGTCATATTTTTCAATGCCTCAACAACTTTTTCCATATGCATTCCACGAGAGCCTTTAACCAGAAGAGCAGCCTGGTCTCCCAAGTTTTCTTTAAGGTAATTAATGGCACTGTCTTGATCATCGAAGGCATGGACTAAAATCTGCTGATTCGTATCAGTTACTGCCTGCGCCAAAGCCCTCATTTCTTTACCTACGGTGACCACCTCGTCAATCTTTCTCTTTGCCACAGCAATACCCGTATCATAATGATACTGCCACGATAAGTCGCCCAGCTCCAGAATATCACCTAAAACAGCAATTTTCTTCCCTTGATTGGCTAACTTTTCCAAAACCTCGATGCCGCTGATAATCGAATCGGGACTGGCATTATATGTATCATCAATTACTTGTATCCCTTCATTCAAATAATAAATCTGCTGCCGCATCGCAATACCCTCATATGCCGCTAAGCCTTTCTTCGCCTCGTCAGGCGCAATGCCATATTGCATCGCTATTGCTAAGGCAACAACAGCATTATTGATGTTATGGATTCCAAGCTGATTAATAATAACCCTCTCGTGCCCTCCGGGGTATTCAAAATCAAAATGCTGCTTCCCATCGATGACCTCGATGTTTGTGCCGCGGTAATCGAAGTTGCCGTTCGTTCCGAATAGACGGATCTCCTGGCCTAAGCTTGCTGCTTTGGCCAAAAGCAGGGCATCATTACCATTAAGATATAGAAGATTATGATCTGAAAAGTCCCTGGCTATTCTTAGCTTCTCTTGCATGATATTCAATTGGCTTCCCAGCTGAGCAATGTGAGCCACACCGATATTAGTAATAACCGCTGTATCTGGCTTGACGATATCAGTCAAATTATCCATTTCCCCAAACTCACTGATCCCCATCTCAATCACAGCAATCTGATGCTTGCTCTCAATCCCAAACAGCGTCAATGGCACGCCGATCTGGCTATTTTGATTGCCTGCCGTTTTCAAAACAATAAGCTTAGATGATAATGCTGCCGCAATCATCTCTTTTGTAGATGTTTTTCCCACGCTTCCAGTGATGCCAATCACGGGTAAATCAAACTTGTTTCTATAATAAAGACCCAAATCCCGGATCCCCTTTGCCGTATCCGCCACTTTAATATGAGCCCGGTCAGGATTGATGACCTTCCCATGAGACGCCAATACAGCTGCCGCGCCATTTTCAAAAACCTGCCCGATAAATTGATGAGCATCAACCCGCTCCCCAATAATGGGTACAAATAGGGCGTTTTGACATGCCGCACGGCTATCAATACACAATGAAGTAATTTTAGTATTTATATCACCGCTAAGCAGCTCTCCGCCCGTGGCTTCTACCACCTCTTTAACCGTTATACTATCCATCTGACATCATTCCTTTTCTTTACTATATTAGCATCTTTTATTCGCCCCATGATACCTACGGATTGCTACGCACTTCGTGCTCTTGCAATCCTAAAGACATTATATCATTTTTTATGAAATTTTCTAGTAATTAATTTCTTTATTGTATTATGTTTTTGCTTAAGCTCCGGCTTTTGCCTTGTATATTTCAATCATATAAAGTATACTAAGGGAAATTAAGAATTATCTAAGAGGGGTATTTATGAAGAGAAAATATAAGGGAATTTTATATATCCTTGCTGCCGCCTTCTGTTTTGCATTGATGAATTTATTTGTACGGCTTTCAGGAGACTTGCCTTCCGTGCAGAAGAGCTTTTTCAGAAATTTTGTGGCACTTATTTTTGCAGGGATTATTATCAGTAAAAGTCACGTCAAATTCTCAGGCGACCGCAAAAATATGCTTTTATTGATTTTTCGATCTATCTTTGGAACGATAGGTATTTTGTGTAACTTTTATGCTGTTGACCATCTGGTGCTGGCTGATGCGACTATGCTTAATAAAATGTCACCATTTTTTGCTATATTTTTTAGTTGGCTTATTTTAAAAGAAAGAATCAGTTTCCTCCAAGGTTTTGCTGTGTTTACTGCATTTGTTGGGAGTTTGTGTATTATTAAGCCGACCATGTTGAATATAGATATCATGCCGGCTTTTATTGGTCTGCTGGGGGGGATGAGCGCCGGCGCCGCTTACACACTGGTACGCTTGTTAGGAATGCGGAAGGAGAATGGCGCCTTTATCGTTTTCTTTTTTTCCGGATTCTCTTGCCTTGTTACACTTCCTTCATTGATTTTTCAATATCATGCCATGAGCTTTATGCAAGTGGGAATATTACTGTTGGCAGGGCTTTTCGCGGCAGGCGGTCAGTTTGCTATAACGGCAGCTTATCATCACGCTCCAGCTAAGGAAATATCTGTCTATGACTACTCACAGGTTATTTTTTCCGCCGCCCTTGGTTTTATTATCTTTGGTCAAATACCTGATGCCTTAAGCTGGCTTGGGTATGCGCTCATATGCGGTATGGCTATGATGATGTATCTCCATCAAAAGAAGGCGTAAAAATCTCGCTTCTAAGCTTACAGTCTGTCATCCGGCACTTACCGCAATCATGCTGGCATTCATGCTGATTCAGATTGTCACTTAGCACTAAAACATAGCAACAGGTTTTTACCGGCTCAAACATATAACCACTCGTCAGCCTTAGATGATGCCGATTGGCTTCATCTACTTGCTCATATACTGTTTTATGGAATTCGATCGGTATATCATCAGGTGCTTCTAGGCGCTGCTTAATCCCTTTTTTGTATTTTGCGCTCTCGTCCTTTAGGATGTCGGCTAATACCTCATCCATTTGAAACAAGTAGTCATCCGCCATGGCGTTTTGCAATATAGCTTCTAAGTACCTTCCTTCAGCAAAATATTTCGCACTTCTAACTTCAAGCTTTTCACCAATGGTATTAATTACATAAAAGAATTCATTCCCATATTTATCAAGTATATTCGTCTCTCTTTCGCCGATCCTTGAATAGAGGATAAAAGCCTTTGGTTCAATATAATTATAAATAGTCTTTTCTAGCTCCTTATATGTCTTTTCAATCAAATCATAGATAGGACTGTCGTCATGACAGTCCATAAGCTTAAAAACTATATTCTTTCTGATAGTTATATGAAATTCTTCTACAATTCTCAAAACATCATCCCTAATTCTTAGGCGGCATGTGATAGTCTCTGCATTGTCCCGCGCAGCCGGAGCAGCCTAAGCCTTTACCTGCTTTCATTGCTTTAATCCTTGTTGCAATGATCGTAACGACTATTGCTATTGCCGCTATTGCTATTATATAATTAATCATTCAAATCATCCCTTTCACAATATCTGTGAATTCACATTGCTAAAATATCAAATTGCCAATATTATAAATTAAGAATGCGACTATGTATGCTACAATCATTTGGAAAGCAATTGTTCTTAACGTCCACTTCCACGAACCCATCTCACGTTTAATTGCGCCGACAGCAGCAAAGCAGGGCATGCATAGTAAATTGAAAACCATATATGAGTATGCCGAAACCTGTGTGAACACTCCGCTTAACCCTGGGATTGCATCTGCACCTTCCATTGCAGCTTCGACAATTTCATCGCCCGCTCCAAATAGCACCCCGAAGGTGGCAACGATATTCTCCTTGGCAATCCAGCCGGTTACGACACCAACAGCTGCCCGCCAGTCTCCAAATCCCAACGGAACGAAGATAACCTTAATGGCATTGCCAATGGACGCCAATATACTATCCTCCATCTCGCACATGCCGGAAAAATTAAAATGTGCCAGAAACCAGATCAGAATCGTCGAGGCAAGGATAATTGTGCCGGCTCTGACAACAAAGCCTTTGACTTTTTCCCAACCGTGAATTAATACACTTTTCAATGTGGGAATACGATACTGCGGTAATTCCATGATAAAGTTGGAAACATTGCCCTTAAACATCGTCTTACTTAATATAATACCACAAATGATGGCTACAACAATACCTAATATATATATAGAATACATGATCACCGTTTGATTCGTTGTTGGAAATAGCGCCGCCGCAAACATCAGATAAATTGGCAGCTTAGCGCCGCATGACATGAACGGCGTAATCATCATTGTTAATCTTCGTTCTTTTTCATTCTCCAATGTCCTAGAGGCCATCAACGCCGGCACAGAACAACCGAATCCCATCAACAACGGAATAAATGACTTGCCGGACAGCCCAAACTTCCTAAACAGACGATCCATAACAAATGCCACTCTAGCCATATAGCCACTGTCTTCTAAAATCGAAAGCAACAAAAACAGTATTAATATCTGCGGTAAAAAGGCTATTACACCGCCAATACCGGCAAGAATACCGTCGCCCACCAAACCGAGCGCCCAATCTGCGGCACCTACATTTTCCAAAAAGCCTATAACAGCAGGAACAAGTGTCTCATCCCAAAAATCAACAATAACTGATTGTAGCCAAACTCCCGGAAAGCCGTCAGTGAATGTAATCAAAAAAATGAGCCATATAACCACCAAAAATATTGGAATCGCCAAGATACGGTTGGTTACGACCTTATCGATTTTATCGGATAACGTTTCGACATGTTTGGCGCCGCCTTTCTTAACAACCGTCTTAGCAACAATCTTACCGATTGCCTGATATCTGGCATCGGCTATCGCCGCCTCACAGTCACCGCCGACAACGGCATCGGTCTTAGTAATGATGGCGTTTGCCTTATCTTCATCATCTTTTGAAAGGGTTTTCATCAATATTTCATCACCCTCTAAAAGCTTAATGGCCTTCCACTCATTAACTCCCATCGCCATAATTGTCCTAATAGCTTCTAAAAGCTTAGCACCAAATACATCAAGCGGTGTTGACGCCATGTTCTTTGACCCAACTTCTTTAACAACCTCCATTAGCTCCTGAATACCTTTAGAACTTCTGGCAACAATCGGCACAATTCGGACGCCCAACTCTTTTTCCAGTTTCGGGGTATCAATTTTAGTTCCGGCCGCTTCTACTTCGTCCATCATATTCAAGGCAATAACGACTGGGATTTTAGTTTCTAACAATTGAAGTGTTAAGTATAAATTACGCTCAATGTTTGTCGCATCGACAATATTGATGACCACATTAGGCGATTCATTGATTATGTAATCCCTGGCAACAACTTCTTCCTGGGTATATGGGGACAACGAATAAATGCCCGGCAAATCTATAACATCGATATCTTTATCTTTACGGTATTTCCCCTTCTTCTGTTCAACAGTTACTCCCGGCCAATTACCCACATGCTGTCTTGAACCGGTCAGCGCATTAAATAGTGTTGTCTTACCACTATTGGGATTCCCTGCTAATGCAATTGTCATACTCATTATCTGCTCCTCACCCTCTTAGTTGAGTCTAACCTTAATCTGCTCTGCTTCATCTTTGCGTAAGCTTAGCTCATAGCCTCTTAGCGTAACTTCAATAGGATCCCCTAATGGCGCCACCTTTACCACCTTAATATCAGCTCCGGGGGTCACTCCCATCTCCATTAGCCTCCGCTTTACCGGACCCTTGCTGCCAATGCCGGCAACAACACCGGAATCACCAATACGCATTTCCTTTAATGTAATTTCCATTGATTCCTCCTGAATTATTCGACAATAATCTGCGAAGCAAGACCTCTGTTTAATGCCACCTTTGCTCCTTTAATTAAAAGGATGATTCCGTTAATGCTCTCACCCACAACCTGAACCTGCGTACCGGCTATAAAACCCATGTTCTGAAGATGCTTTTTGACCGCTTCCTTTGCACGGATTTCTTTAATGACATGCACTTCACCGTTATTGACCATTGCTAGTGCCATAGTTACCGCTCCCTCTCTAAATATATTGATATATTTGATAATGACTTTCATTTACTTTAATTATAGTCTCAACGATAATGATTGTCAATACTATAATAATACTAATTTTTAGTAAAAATTCCGGCAAAGTTTATTAGTTTTGACTAACCCAACAGGAAAGCATGACATTCCACATAGGTAAAAAAATAACCTACACGATGTCATTCAAATCGATTACTAGTTTTGCTGTTGTCTCATCAGTAATCAGAGTATCAGCGCAGCCTGTTCGCAATGCCGCAAGAATCGCCCGCACCTTTTCTGCTCCGCATGCAACTAAAATTACATTCGGAATATTATTGATGCATTCCATGTCAGCACTTAAAATACGCTTTTCCAAAAAACAGTTATCCCATGTCCCATCAAGCCGGATTGGATTCATGGTCAGGTCTGCTACAAAGCCTTCCCTATTAAGCTTCCTGATTTCTTCTTTAGATAAGTATCCGCTGCTTCCCATTGTCGACTTCTCTGTTAATTCTCCGATGCCAAATACTGCAAGATCACACTTTTTCATCAACTCATAAGATAATTTAATGCTCTTTTCCTGCATTAGCATTTCTTTCGTTTTTTCATGCTCCACAACTACCGGGGCATATAGCATATGACTGGGGCATTCCAACTTATTGGCCATCTCCCGGACAATTTCATCAGCCCTCGATATCGGCTGCGCCATATTCTGTGCTCCCATTAACTGAATAACCTGGCAGTTACTATGCTTTTGAAAAGTCATATTTCTGATTGTTCCTGCTAAAGCGCGCCCCCATGAAATCCCAATGATGTCACCATTTTGGATCTGGCGTTCCAAATATTGAGCCGCCACATTCGTCACCTTAAAAAATGCTGTTTCTGTTTCTCCGTAATCAGATGCAATGATTACCTCTTTCAAATTGAACATCTCTTCTAACCGGCATTCATATTCAATATTATCCCGTTCATACCCGTTAATATTAATCGTTACAACACCTAAATCAACAAGCGAATTAATGATCTGATTTACTTTTTGTCTAGATAAGGATATCTTCTTCCCGATCTCTTCCTGAGTCAAGCCTAAAGTATAGTACCAGTATGCGATCTTAATATATAGTTTATTATTCATTTTTCCCCTCCGGCATGTGTTTTGATGGATATCTTTTCTTGTTTTCTTCAACATTATACCTAACGAATACATTTGTCAATACATATATTTAAGTATGACTCCCCTGCTTTTGAACAAACCAAGTCTGTTTTGTAATACAAAATTGGGTAAGGTTAAAAATCCGGTACATTAGAGCTTTGTACCGGATTTTTAATTTTGACCCTAGTATCATAATAATTCTATTATTCCGTCTGCCATTGCCGATAAAATGATGTAGCATGAGGTCGCTCCTGCATCTAACACGCCTCTTGATCTCTCACCCAGCCGGCTGGAACGACCGAACTTAGCTACCATATCCTTTGTCGAATCTCTTCCCAACACTGCTGCTGCTTTCATTTTTTCCAACGCTTGCTTAAAATCCGTATTCTCATCCTTTGATTGTTTCAATGACTCTACGGCAGGAAATAGTGCGTCAACCAACGTTTTGTCGCCGACTCTTGCCTCGACAATCTCATATAACCCGTTAAGCCCTGCATCCAGCATATTTGCCAAATCCGCCAATTGGATATTATCCAAATCGTCTCCGGCATCTGAAACCTCCATAAAAATCGTACCGTAAATCGGACCCATTGACCCGCCGATTTCATTAAGAAGGACAGCTCCCAACTCGTAAAGCCCTTCCGTAAAGCTAATCTCTTTATCACCGAAGCGCTCTCCAAAAACAGTGAAGCCTTTGTTCATATTCATTCCGTGATCTCCGTCACCAATGAGTCCGTCCACTTCACCCAAATAAGCTTTATTGTCTTGGATCGCTTTGACCATTTTCATTAATACCGGCTTACCTTCCGCATTTTTAAATGTGCTCACTGCTATCTCGCCTTTCTATCTTTTTATCTGATACAGCCTTAAATCTGCATTAATCCCATGGTGTTTACAGGCATATCAAGATACTCTTTTAATTCATCATCCAGTTTCATAACGGTCAGGGTCGCGCCCATCATTTCCATTGATGTAAAATAATTTCCCACATATGCGCGATACGTCTTAATTCCTTTTTCCGTTAAAATCTGATTGATTTCATCATAGAGCACATATAATTCCATAACCGGTGTCGCTCCAAGTCCCGAAACCAGCACTGCTACTTCATCTCCTGATTCAAAAGGATAATCCGGAAGCACTACATCGACCATTCTCTTTGCCATCTGCTTAGCCGTCTCTAATTCACATACTTCAATTCCCGGTTCTCCATGATGACCGATCCCGACTTCCATCGTTCCATCTTTAATTTCAAAATTGGGATGTCCTACTGCCGGAAGCGTGCATGGTGTCAAGCCAATTCCCACACTTCTTGTATGATTTATCGCTTTAGCTGCGGCGGCAATTACTTCATCGAGAGTGCCCCCCATTGCCGCTTTTGCACCGCCTGCTTTCCACATGAAAATCTCACCTGCCACGCCACGGCGTTTTTCCGCCTGATCCTTTGGCGCAGAAGCCACATCATCATTCGCTACTACTGTTTTCATAGTGATTCCGGCCTTTTTCGCCATTCTAACAGCCATTTTCACATTCATATTATCACCGGAATAATTACCGTACAGACAAGCAACACCCTGTCCCTGATCGGCCGACTTGCAGGCATCTAAAAAGGCTGCTGCCGTAGGTGAAGAACAAATCTCTCCCACCGCTGCCGCATCACACATGTTTTTCCCCACATACCCGATAAATGCCGGCTTATGTCCGGAGCCTCCTCCGGTTATCACGCCCACCTTACCATCAGGTATATTTTTCGCCTTTACGACCCGGGAATTATCAGTTGCTTCCACAATATCTGCGTGTACTTTTAGAAATCCATTAAGCATTTCATCAACAACATTATCTGGATTATTTAATATTCTCTGCACTTTCCTGCCCCCCTATGCATTCAATTCAGGTACCAAAATAACTTTGATTGCGCCATCAGCCCCGCTCTTTGATAAACGGAATCCCTCTTTCCAATCTTCTAAGGCGAATTTGTGGGTAACCACACCCTCAGTTGGCAGCTTCCCATTTCCAATCCATTCAATCACTGTATCGTAGCAGTAAGGACTTAAATGGGCGCCCAAAAGATCTAATTCCTTGCGGTCACCGATAATACTCCAATCCACCGTAACCAAATCGCCAAATACGCTAAATTCCACGAATCGCCCCATCTTACGGATAGCCGAAAGCCCTTGATGGACGCTGGATGGATGACCGGTTGCTTCTATATAAATATCACAGCCGTAACCGCCTGTCATCTCCTTTATCTTAGCTACAACATCCTCCTTGCCTGGATTCATCACTATATCTGCTCCAAAATCCTTAGCCATCTCAAGTCGTTGATCATTCATATCCAACACTACTAAGCATTTAGGATTATGCGCTTTGATAGCTCCTACCATGCCAAGCCCCAGCGTTCCTGCCCCAGCTAGCACTACCACATCAGTGACCCCGACCTGGGCGCGCTCCACACAGTGATAAGCACAGCCAAAAGGCTCAACAAGAACTGCCTTTTCAATCGGCAGATCATTAGGCACCAGATAATTCAAGGACTCTTTTGTCAGCCTTACATATTCAGCCATACCGCCATTAACGTTGTTTTGGAAGCCATATAAATCATGCTTTTCACACATCCAATGGCGACCGGTCTTACAGAACATGCACTCTTCACAAGGAACGATCTGTTCCGGGCAGATTCTGTCACCGATTTTCCAGTTGCCTTTTAACTTAGGACCTATTTCTACAATTCTCCCCACAAATTCATGCCCGGGAATCATCGGCGCCTTAATGTATGGAGGACTCCCATCTCCACCCCAGAAGCTGGGCGCTCCGGCAAAAGCCTTGGTGTCACCTGCACAGATTCCACAGGCCTCTACCTTAAGAATGATCTCTCCTTCACCGGCTCGTGGCGTATCTACCATTTCAAATCTGTAATCAGAAGGTGCATAGGCTACAATCGCTTTCATTTTTTCTGGTAAATTGCTCATAATAATTCCCTCCTTTTATTTCTCGCGAATGCGATTTCCTGTATCAATATCAAATAAATGTGTTTTCTCTCCCCGAACCTCTAGCTTAAGTGAATCTCCCATTCGGTACCTTATCTCATCATCTGTAATCAGCATCAGTAGATTTTCTCCGATACGTATACCGATACGTCGCTCATCTCCAAGATTCTCAAAGGTCGCTACTGTGGCCGGCGTTCCCTTGGAGTCTATTCCGCCGATCAAGACGTCCATTGGCCTGACCCCCATCTTCACCTTAAACCCTTTGCTAAGAACATTTTGATAGCGTGCTGGGGCATGAATGCGCAAGTTGCTGTCGGCAAAAGTGAAGAAATATTCACCATCCTCTTCATCAATAGTGGTTTCTAAAATATTCATGGGCGGCTCGCCAATAAACGAAGCCACAAATTCATTCACCGGGTTATCATATACCTCCATAGGAGTTCCAAACTGCTGCAGTACTCCAAAGTTCATAATGGCAATTCGATCAGCCAAAGACATCGCTTCTAGCTGGTCATGGGTGACATATACCGAAGTGCATTTGATATCATTAATCAACCGCTTGATCTCCATCCGCATAGCCTGACGCATCTTGCCATCCAAATGGGACAGCGGTTCATCCATCAGCAGCAGATCCGGCCTTCTAATAATGGCACGGGCAATATTAACACGTTGCTTCTGGCCACCGGATAATTTTACCGGCATCTGGCTTAACAGCTCAGAAACCTTCATCAGCGGTGCAATCTCACGAACACGCTTATCAATTTCACCCTTCTCAACGCCCTTTGCCTTTAAGTTAAAAGCAATATTATCATATACCGTAAGCGGCGGATACAGCGCATAATCTTCAAATGCAAGACCTATATGCCTGTCCTTAGGATGTAAATCATTAACCCGCCTTCCGCCTAGATGGATATCCCCACCGGTAATATCCTCAAGCCCTGCAATCATCCGCAGCGTTGTTGTTTTTCCGCAGCCGGAAGGCCCTAATAAAGCGATAAATTCCCCTGATTTACAATCCAGTGATAAATCATTGACCGCAAAATCATTCACTGTTTTTTTCTTTTTGCCGCTATTTTCATAACGTTTAAAAAGATTTTTGATTACTAATTCTGCCATATGCTACGCCTCCTTCGCCTGTTCTTCGATCAAGGCCAGAATACTTGCTTCGTCATAACGACATATATATTCCGTCGTATCGGCCTTAAAGAACATAATATGTGAAATATGAAAATCAATATAAACCTTGGAATCTAATTTCACGACGAGACCATTCGGTGAGATCATACGCAGGAGGGCATCAGAAACCTTAACTATTAAAACGGCTTTATTGCCGATGCTTTCATAACTAAATACAGTACCTTCTACATAGTTTTCTACTGGTTCAAAGGAATAGGTAATATCCTTTGGCCTAAAAGCAACATGTATCTTGTCACCGGACACAGCCGCAAGCTTCTCGTATACATTATCTTCTTTAGGCAGTTCATACGTTTTATTGCATTGTGTCAGCGTCACAGAAAAAATCTCTTCGTCCCGATGAAGTTCCCCGTCAATGATATTGATTTCCGGTTCTCCCATCAGCTGCGCAACAAATTCATTGAAAGGCATATAGTAAATCTCATCTCCGGTGCCAACCTGGATGATCTCACCATTATCTATGATTGCAATACGGTCTCCCAGACTCATGGCTTCCATGAAGTCATGAGTAACATAGATACTTGTGGTTTCGAATTCTGCCTGCATTGCTTTTAGCTCTGTTCGCATCTGATTTCTCAGTTTTGCATCAAGATGCGCCAAGGGCTCATCCATCAGGAATACGTTCGGTGTACGGACAAGCGCACGACCTAATGCCACACGCTGACGCTGGCCATTTGAAAGCTGGCTGGGCAGCCGGTCCATCAAATGATCAATGCTCATCATCTTGGCAACTTCATTGACTTTTTCTTTGATATAACCTTCATCCCTCTTGAACTTGGGGCTGCGAAGGGGGGAGGCCATATTGTCGTAAACCGACAGATGCGGATAAAGCGCATAATTCTCAAACACCATCGCAATATTTCTATTGGCGGGATCTATCTGATTGACAACCTTATCCCCGATTTTCACGATTCCTTCCTCCGGAATCTGAATGCCTGCAATATTATTTAAAATGGTTGTCTTCCCTGCCCCAGCAGGTCCAAAAAGAACAAAAAATTCTTTATCATTAATATGTAAGCTTACATTATCTAACGCTGTAACTTTTCCAAATCTTTTAGTCACATTAATCAATTCTATCTTAGCCAAAATATCCACCTACCCTTTTACAGCGCCGAAACTCAAGCCGCGTACTAAATGCTTCTGAATACAAAGTGCAAAAATAACTGCCGGCAGCGCGGAAACTGTCGCTGCAACTGCCATTTGACCATAGTGAACCGTGTCTGATGCCAAATACTTAAGGGCGGCAACCGTAACCGGCTCCACATCTGTTCCGGCCAGCATCAGTGGGAATGTGAAGCTATTCCATGCAAAAATAAAAGCCAGCAGTGCTGCCGAAACAAGACCCGGCTTGATTAAGGGCAGCAATGTCCGTAGGAAAATTTGGTACCAGGAATATCCGTCCACCTGCGCCGCATGCTCTATTTCCATGGAAATATCTTCAAAATATCCGCGGACAACCCAGATGAGAAGCGGCATTGAAATCAACTGATACACCCAAATCAACCCAAAATAGGTATCATAAAGCCCGATTTTCTGATAAATCATAAATAATGGCAGCACGACCAAAATCTCAGGGGCAAACTTAAAAGACAGAATCTGAAATGCAATATCTTCCTTTTTCTTAAATTCATATCTGGCCAATGCATATGCGGCAGGCACCCCCGCCACTACAGAGACAATCACTGCGCCTCCTGCGACAATAATACTATCGAGGAAGAACCGGAAGTAGTCGGATTGAAACAGTACGATCTTATAGTTCTCCAGTGTCGGTTCAAATATAAATGTTGTTGTAAACATTTGCGCATCTGATTTAAAAGATAGCAAGACCATCCATAAAAGCGGGAAAAGAGCAAATACCGCATAGACTGCCAGTCCAGCATTCTTCAAAACGGCGCTAAGTCGTTTTTTTCCTTTTTCATTCATAATCTATATCCCTCCTTATTATTCCGCTTCTTTACCTGCTGCCAGCCGCTGAGCTGCGCGCTGTCTCTTGACAATCTGCTTTGCAATTATATTAATGCATACCCACAAGAACAGAATATAAGGAAGTGCTTCCCCAAATTTCTGGAATGCAAATCCGGTATTATAGGCGGTAAGCGATAGATTCATCAATGTATCACCAGGACCTCCCTTGGTCAGCGCAAAGATGATTGCATATTCTTGTAAGGAAGCCATCAAACGAAACAGTAGTGCGATATATAAGCACGGCTTTAACATCGGAAGTGTCAGATTCTTAAAGTTAAACCAAGCGCTTCCCCCATCGATCTTAGCAGCCTCAAAAGGTGACTTGGGCAATGACTGAATTCCTGCCAATACCAAGATAATAACGAAGGGGCAATTCACCCAGACATCAATCATAACCGCCGTCATCATCGCAGTGGATGTGCTGGCTGCCCATGGGAAGTTATATATTCCGAATATATTCAAAAACTTCTCGATAATACCAACCGAATTGTTAAGCATCAGCTGCCACACAATTGTGCCGATGACCGGTGCAACCATTAGCGGGAACACTAAAGTCACTTTCAAAATCTTTGAAAATCGGTTGTTGACATTCCCAAGCAGCATGGCTATGCCAAGACCTAAAAGCATGGCGATGCCGGTGCTGAAAAATGCATATCTGGCCGTGACCCATACCGCATGCCAGAACTCACTCGAGGTTAATACCTTGATCCAGTTTTTAAGCCCAACAAACACATAAGTTGGCAGCCTGAAGGAATAGCTTGTCAAGGAAAAATAGATGGCCATAACAAATGGTATCAAAATACCGATTGTTATAATCAATGCGGGCGCCACAATCAAATAGGGACGCATTCTTAACTTTAATGGTACAATATTTAACTCGGCACCCTTTGCTCTCTCTTCATTACTGGTTTTTTCTTTATTTTGCATTTGGGACCTCCTTGTTAGTATAAAATTATTTTAGGAGAGGAGCAAGGAAGGTCAGGTAAGTCCCTCCTTGCTCCTTTAAAACAGTACATTCACTATTATTCTACAGGAATGTCTTCAACTGTTGAATTAAGCTTAGCGGTAAGAGCCTTCATGCCCTCTTCCACAGATGCATATTTTCCTCCGGCAACCAGCTCTTGTAAGGTGGACGCCCATTCTGTCGTACATTCAAAGAAGTACGGCTGTGGTGTAAACTGAATCGTTGCGCTTGGCAGCAACGCTTCCAGTGATTCCAGATATCCTTCTGCTTTTCCGACGATCGCAATGTATTCATCACTTTCTGCTACTGACTGACGAGGAGTATCTGCACAAGATCCATCTGTTCCGGAAAATTGCATAAACTCTTTATTGGTGAAATATTGAATGAAATACCATGCCGCATCTTTGTTCTTGGAATCAGCATTCATTGCCAATGACCATACCCAGATGTTGGATTTGGGCTCTGTTTTTCCTTCCGGCATCGGAATGGTGGACCAAGCAATATTCCCAGATTCAGCTGTAGCGCCTTCGAAATTCTGGAAGTATGCGTTACAGGTGGCATCGAACATCATCGCTGCCTTTCCGGCTCCTAAGTCGGCTCCGGCTTGATACCAAGTATAGGTTGACCACTGTGAGGTTCCGCCCTCTTTAATCAGCTCAACCCAGTACTCTGTCATTGCAATTGCTTCCGGAGAGTCTAATTTACAGACCAGCTTGCCATCTTCAACCGCAAAATCCTGCGCTCCCCATGTTGCAAATAAAGACATATATCCTGGATGGATTGTCGCCCAGTTACGGGTGCCGCGCAATGCGATTCCATAGGTGCCTGATCCGTCAAACTCCTGAAGGCTCTTTGCGGCTTCTAATAGCTCAGCAGTTGTGGTTGGAACTTCAACATTATTCTCTTCAAGCACTCTTTTGTTATAAGAGAGATTATTTAATTCGTAACCCATCGGAAGTGCCCATTGAGAGCCTTCGCCAACCGGGTGTCCAGCTATCAGATCCCACTGTAGTGACCCAACAACAGAATCATAAAAATCATCAAAATCATAATCGTCGGCAGTCTTGCTAGTGTCACTGATATAACCTTCCAGTGGCTCTATGTATCCGGCAGGGGCATATTCCCAAACTTGGTAAGCACCTGTCATAAAGACATCTGGCGTTCCGGAGCGACTGTTTAATGAAGTCGTTAATTTATCAAAGTAATTCTCCTCCGGAGTAATCGAATGCTCTACCTTAATACCTGTTAACGCTTCAAAATCAGCCAGTTTTTCAACTACCGCATCGGCATATGTATGCTGGTTAAACATAACATTCAGAGTAGTGTTTTCATGCGCCCGCCAATCAAAACCGTCGGTAGTAGCGGTGTCACCGGTAGTTGCTGGCTCTCCCGCAGTCGTTTCAGGGGCGGTTGTCGTGGATCCCCCATTCCCTGAATTGCCACAGCCAGAAAGCATGCCGATGATCATCACTGCTCCTAATAAAACACTAAGAATTTTTCTTGCCATCTTCTCATTTCCTCCTTTTATTCAATACATTTTCCCATAATAACCCGCAAATACCCTTTCTACTTTGAGTAACCTGAATCTCAAAATATGTTTGTGCCCTTTGCTAACGTTAGCATACTATTTAATCATACTTTTGTCAAGCTTTATGTCATATGTCATCCTCAATTTTTATTTTTTTGTGCTTATGTATTAAAAAAACAGAATAAATCGGCATTTATTTCACATAAATGTCGATTTATTCTGAGTTTATCATTCGTCAAAATAACTAAAAAATATTCTATATTTTCTATACTTCAAACCGCTCCCAGACAATGTCAAGGGCATCACTTACCGCCCGGTACTTCTCATATTTCTTCTGATATAGCGCCGTCCTTTCAGGGTTCGGCCTGATGATCTGGGTGATATGCACCATGTGCTTTGCAGCATCCTGGTAGTCTTTGTATATTCCCGCCGCTATCGACGCCGCCATGCCACAACCCAATGCGCCCAGTTCCTTGACTTCTACTGTTTCAACAGGAATTCCCAGAACATCGGCAAACATCTGCACCCATACCGGGGAGTTCACCGCCCCTCCTGCCATGCGGATGGTCTGCGGCGTATCTCGGGAAGACAGCAGCTTATCAATATGGGTTTTATGCGAATATACCACACCTTCATAAATTGCCCGAAGCATATGCGCCTTATTATGAAACGTAGTGAGTCCGATAAATGCACCTTTTCCCAGCGGGTGGGCATTAGAACCGTACAAAAACGGAAGGAAATACACATCACATTCTTCCGGCAAAACGCTATCCACCATTTCATTAATTAATTGATAAGGGCTTTTACCTTGCGGCATATGTTCAATATCCATGCAGTTCTCGATAAACCACTCGAGATTCCCCGAAGAGGTCGCGCTGCACTCTTCCACCAGATAATAGCCTGGCATGGCATATAGAGAATTCATAGCTACGCTGCCGTCCATGACCGGGGTCTTTGAGATATATTCATTAATGCTCCAAGTGCCGGCAATTGTACACATCTCCTTTGGCGACGTCAGATCAACGGCCACCGCACAAGCATCTATATCAAACATGCCTCCCGCCACCGGCGTTCCTATCCGCAATCCGGTAAGCTAAGAGGCCGCAGCTGTAATCGTTCCGCAAACATCGGAGGAATATCTGATTGGCGCCAGCTTCTCATACACCTCCCCGATTCCAAGCTTCTCTAATAAGGCTTTATCAAACCTTGCGTGCTTTACATCCATCAGGCCTGAGCCGGAAATATCAGTTGCTTCGCTATAGGCTTCTCCAGTAAGGCGGAAACGAATATAATCCTTGACTGAGAATACCCACTTAATATTATCATATACATCTCTTCTGTGGTCCTTCATCCATGCCAGTAATGATACCTGCTGACATGCCATGAACTCCTGGCAAATCTGCGGATGCAACTCTCTATGCACGCCGTTTTCATACCATGTCTTAGGATACTTCCATGCGCGGCTGTCTGTCGAAATGATTCCGTTATAGGCAGGCTGTTCATCCTTGCCCCATGGGTAAAGTCCCTTTCCATGTCCGCATACCGCCAGACCCAGCACATCCTGTGCATCAATTCCGGCATTCTTAACAGCCCTTCTGATACAGTCACAATTCGCCAGCCATAACTCCTCCATATCTCTTTCGTTATATCCTGACTTCGGCGTCAGCAATCTGGTCTGCTTGCCTGCAACTGCGATTTCCTTGCCACTTAAGTCGAAGATCGCAGCTTTCGTGGATGTTCCTCCGTTATCTAGTCCAATTACATACTTTCCCATCATATCACACTTCCGTTATTTGATATCAATATTATAAACGAAATAATTTGTTTTTTCAATGACAATCTTCGCTTTGTATGACCTTTGTCATTTTCTCCTTGACTTCAATCTAGGAATTTTATATGATTAATTACAAGAAACGATGTTTTTATAGAATGGGAGGATTTAGGATGAGGATTGCATTTGGCTGTGATGAGGCCGCTTATAAATTAAAGGTGGAAATAATGAATCACTTGAAAGACAGAGAAGATATCGAGATGGCAGATTTCGGAGCCGACGAAGGGGCGGTTGTATTATATCCCGATGTCGCCTATGCCGTTGCCGATGCCATCGCTAACGGCGACTATGACAGAGGTATCTTATTTTGTGGAACCGGCATTGGAATGGCCATCTGCGCAAATAAGGTGCCCGGAGTTAGAGCTGCCGTCTGCCACGACCCATTTTCAACTGAACGTTCCAGAAAGAGCAACAACGCTCAGGTCATGTGCTTGGGAGAACGGGTAATCGGTCCTGAGCTCGCTAAATATCTGGTGGATATTTGGTTAGGCTGCGATTTTGCCGGAGGCGGCTCGGTCCCTAAGGTGGCGCGCATTAATGAATTAGAACAAGAGCATATTAAGAATAGTTAAATCGTGCGCCCGCCGAGCGCACCACTGAGAAGAAAAGCGAGTCTGCCTGGACTCGCTTTTTCTATAAGCTTTCAGCTTTCATCTTCGATCATTTCATAAGGAATAGTGACTGTCTGATGCATACTAATTGTGAGCATATAAGGCCTGTTCAATATCCTGAATAATATCATCAATATTTTCAAGTCCAACCGAAAATCGAACCATGCCAGGATGAACACCTGCTGCCAGTAATTGCTCATCTGTCAATTGGCGATGTGTTCCGCTGGCTGGGTGCAATACGCATGTCCGAATGTCGGCAACGTGCACTTCCCGGGATGCCAGCTTCAGTGCATTCATGAAGGTGACGGCACTTTCCCTGCCGCCCTTAAGAATGATTGAAATGACGCCACTACAGCCATTCGGAAGGTACTTCTTGGCACTCTCATAATAAACATCGTTTTCAAGACCTGGGTACTTGACCGATTCTATCTGCTCGGACTTTTCAAAATATCTGGCCACAGTAAGCGCCTGGCTGCAATAGCGCTCCATCCTCATCGGCAAAGTCTCTAGACCTAAGTTCAACAAAAACGAAGAATGCGCCGCCGGATAAGCGCCTAAGTCTCTCATGAGCTGCATTCTGGCTTTAACAATATAGGCTGCCTTCCCAAACTCTCCGGTATAAATAATGCCATGATAAGACTCGTCAGGCTCCGTAAATTCCGGAAACTTGCTGCTTGTCCAGTCAAAGCTGCCGCCGTCAATAATGACACCACCAATTTGCAGGGCATGTCCATCTAAATACTTAGAGGTGGAGTGAACAATGATGTCGGCGCCATATTCAAATGGCTTGCATAGGATCGGGGTGGCAAATGTATTGTCTACAATTAGCGGCATATTGTTTTGATGAGCGATCTTAGCCCACTTTTCAATGTCTAATACGGTCAGTGCCGGATTCGCTAAGGTCTCCCCGAATACCGCTTTTGTATTCGGCTTGAAGGCTCTTAACACGGTTTCTTCATCTGCTTGTGCATCAACGAAGATGCATTCGATTCCAAATCTTTTTAGGGTTACCGCAAAAAGATTGACAGTGCCGCCATAGATGGTTGATGTGCTGATGAAGCTGTCACCGCTTCGGCATAGATTAAGGATAGAAATAAGCGATGCCGCCTGACCCGATGATGTACACATGGCGCCTACGCCACCTTCTAAGTCTGCCAGTTTCTTCTCTACTGCTTCCGTAGTGGGATTCGAAAAACGGGAATACATATGTGCCGTCGGCAAATCAAACAGTTCACCTATTCTCTCTGTTGTGTCAAAGGCATAGGTCGTGCTCTGGACAATCGGCATCACTCTTGGCGCACCATCCTGTGGGGTATATCCTGAATGCAGGCATTTCGTCTCATCTCTCATAATCAATGATCTCCTTTTATAATGGAATTACACCATTATATCAGTTTTGCGAAAGCAAAACAAGAATTGAATTTTCTGGCTAGCTGAAAATTCGGAAAATCAATTAGAGTCAACAGTGAAATACTTCATGAATCATATGCCGATATTAATATTTATATCAAAGATACTTCTGCTAATTGGGATTTATTTGGTTTCATTTTTCTATAGCAAATTGAACAAGCGTTCTTTTTCTTGTTATCGTGAGAAAATCGCAATCACCCCAACCAAAAACAACTTGAACCCCCACACATATCAGAGTATAATCATACTATTAGACATATGGAGGAAGGACATGACACCACTTAAATTAGGTTCCCATGTAGGAATGAAAGCACCTGAAATGCTGCTAGGGGCAGCCAAGGAATCCATTTCCTATGGCGCCAATACCTTTATGATTTACACGGGAGCTCCGCAAAACACAAGACGTAAAGCCATCGAAGAGTTGAATATTGATGCCGGCGCAAGCTACATTAGCGCCCATGGTATTGAAGAATTTATTGTCCATGCGCCTTATATTATAAATCTGGCCAACAGCGTGAAGCCTGACACCTTTCAGTTAGCAGTTGATTTTCTGGCACTAGAGATAGAACGGACAAAGGCATTGGGCAGCCCGGTCTTAATTTTGCATCCCGGTTCCCATGTAGGCGCCGGCAAAGAAATCGGCACCAGAAAGATTATCGAAGGGCTTAATGAAGTATTAACCAGAGACATGGGGCTCTATATTGCTCTTGAAGCCATGGCTGGAAAAGGCAGTGAGGTAGGAGACGCCTTTGATGATTTGGCGCGCATATATGAAGGTGTCAGACTTAATGATAAGCTCCGTGTCTGCTTTGACACTTGCCATATCCATGATGCAGGCTATGATATCATCGCAGACTTCGACGGTGTGATTAACCGTTTTGACCAGACGCTCGGCAAAGATCAGATCGCCGTTTTCCACATTAATGATAGTAAAAATGAAAGGGGCGCCAAGAAGGATCGGCATGAGAATATCGGTTATGGTTATATTGGCTTCACAGCCCTAAACTACATCGTGCATCACAAAGATTTTATGGATATTCCTAAGATATTGGAGACACCGTATATTAAGGATCCGGTTAATCCCAAAAAGTCATACGCACCTTACAAATATGAGATAGAAATGCTTCATAAGCAGGAGTTTTACGATTTTCGCCAACAAGCTAAATCTCCATTATCTCATCAAACCTAACCAAAGTCATATTACCAAGTTCATCAGCCTTTTCAATACAGCCCTTCGTGAAACCATTTTTAGCGAAAAGATACTACTGTATTTTCTCATAATGATGATTTACTAAATTATATCTTAGCCATAAAAAAAGTCAATAATAGCTATCACGTTTAGCGGCATTCAAAATATTTCTTAAAAACCTTTTCGACCTCGACATTTGCTTCCTCCACAAATTGCTGATAGGTTTCTAAAAGATATTCACCATCCTTAGATAGCACCGCTCCACCGCCGCCGCTGCCACCGATCCTTCGCTCAAGTATGGGCGCACCCAGACTGCTTTCAGCATTTTTAATAATTTTCCATGCCTTGCTATAAGCCATTCCCATCTTAGCCGTCGCTTTGTTTAAGGATTCATATCGCTTTACATTCTCAAGTAAAATTGCCATGCCGGGGCCAATAATTTTAGAATCCTTCATAATTCTTATGGACATATCAAAGTCCAAACCATTAAAGTCCACGAAGTATCTCTTCCTTTCTTTCGCCTAATACCACCTCATGTACTAATAATACTTAAAAGACATATGAAAGTCAATTGATACCAGAGCCAAAAAGAAAGAAAAGGAGCGAGAGCGGTTATTCCCAATCCGCTTCGCTCCTTGCTTTACCAAAAGTTATATTAAGCGTTATCGCAGCGTTTATGCTTTATATCCGTTTCTTTACACAGCCGCTTTCTCAGATGGCGCAAGCAGCGGAGAAATTTTGCTTGACGGTACACCTATATATCAAAACCGGCAGCCTGCTATATGATTTGGCTGTGACGGCCCCCTTGAGGGATTTGACGAGCCGCTGTGGTATGCCACGGTGAACACGGTGATTCTCAAGGGACTGCTGCGCAGGGCTTTTTTGTTTGTTTTTGAATTTTAACGGTTATCACGCTGTTACCATATCCCGCTTCCTATAAAAGAAGAAACCGGCTGCAGTCAGTACGGCAGCGATTAACGTCATTACAATGAGGGGCAGATAAGTCAATTCTTCCATCGGCAACCTTGGAACGTGGTACATAGGCGAGAGCCAATTAATCCATTCAGGAAGTTTAAGCATTCCGCCGATAAACGAAGTGAACGCTACAAACCCGTAGATACCCCAAACCGCTCCTGTTGCTTTCGGAAACAAGCCGACGATCAAAACCGCAATACCGATGATCACCCATATTGCGGGAAGATAAGCGAAAAACGCTGACATCAAACCGCCGAAGGTAAACGGATTTGTTTCAGCCACTGCTGCGGTAGTAAAGTATAGCCCTGCGGCGGTGGCAAATTGTATCAGTATGCTGCTGATAAAAGCAATCGTCACATACCCCGCCATATATTTACTGCGCGACACTACCCTCGATAGGACGTGTTCGGTTCGTCCTTCGCATTCCTCACTGCGCACTTTCATGGAAGCGTTCAGAATCGGAACAATACAAAGCAATGTCATCATAACGGTAATAAAAGCGGCGAAGTAATCGACAATGATCTTACTTTTATCGGCATCGGTCATTGTATTTACAATCTCCTCAGGTATGCCAATGACTTGAAGATATTCAGGACTATCGCCGACAAAAGCTCCTATATCCCCGATGACTGAACCATACGAGGCTCCGGCTATCAGCATAACAACAAACCAAACGATAACTGTTTTCTTCAGCAAACGTAACGCCAGCCCAGAAGGTGATTGCAGACTACGACCAGCTTCCCGCCGGCCGGGTTTAGCCGCAATAAACCCTTGGCCGAGGTCACGAATCGAATTGAGCTTATAAGCGATAGCGGCTATGATACCGGCCAGCGCAATCAGAACCAACAGCGGCCATACATAATTATTAACATATACCTGTGAACGCTGTGCCAGACCAAGCGGACTGATACAGGCAATGAAATCATTACCCTGCGCGTCTCCGGCAGCACGGATCATGTAGGCAATGCCTAATATAGCCATCGACATTCCGGTAGCACCGCTTGAACTTGACGAAAGCTGACAGCATAATGCGGTAATAGCGGCAAACACCAAGCCGACAGCGCCTGTCAAGGCACCGTAGAGTATACTGCCGCCAAACCCCATCCCTTCGACGCCTGTTGCCGCAAGTCCGAAACCTATCAATAGCGCAAGGATCGTGTTAATAATGACAGCCGAGATCATAGTTGCGTTGATATTGGCAAGCCGTCCAACCGGGAGGGAACGAACAACCTCGTTTCGTCCTTGTTCTTCATCAGTGCGGGTATGCCTCGTTACCAAAAAGATATTCATGATAGCGACAGTTATGACAACCCATAACAGCATCATGCTTCCATACATCGCGCCGGATGTAAAATTGTCGAGGCCGTAGATCGGTCCCATTATAGCAACCATGATTGGATTATCGTATATCGAAGCGATCTGTGTTCTGGCTGCCGCATCGGAAAACATTTCGTGCATACCGGGCGCAAGAACAATCGAAAATAATGATAATATAATAATCCAAACGGACGAATTTACACGTTCACGCCTCATGGTTAGACGGACAAGTTTTCCGGTATTATCAAAATTCCCACGCATGATCAAGCACCCCCGTTCGTATTGTAGTGCCGCATAAACAGGTCTTCCAGCGTTGGCGGCGCGCTTTCGAGTTTTTTAACGCCGAATTTTCCTATATAAGATACGACACCGCTTATGTTATCCGAATCGACTTGGAAAGTAAGTCCACCCTGATGTTCCATAATCTCATGAACACCTTTAACCTGGGCAAGGCCTTCTATTGGCGTTTCCGTTTGAATCGTCATACTCATCCGCGTGAGGTGGCGCATTTCGTCAAGTGTTCCCGTTTCAACGATCGTACCTTCTTTTATAATCGCAATCCTATCACAGAGTTTTTCAACTTCGGACATAATATGGCTGGACAGGAAGATACCTTTGCCTTTATTTTTTAATTCAAGTACATACTTCTGAAAAACCTGCTCCATCAACGGATCAAGACCGCTGGTCGGTTCGTCGAGAATATATAGATCGGCGTCGGAAGCAAGGGCTGCCACAAGCGCTACCTTCTGGCGGTTTCCTTTGGAATATGTTCGGCACTTTTTCGATGGATCGAGGTCAAACTCTTTCAATAATTCTTCGCGACGGGCTTTATCGTGTTTCCCTCGCAGACTGACAAACAGATCAACGACTTCGCCTCCGGTCAGGTTCGGCCACAGATTGACGTCGCCCGGCACATAAGCGATTCGTTTGTGAATTTCAACAGCATCTTTCCACGCATCCATCCCAAATACCTTTGCGCTGCCTCCCGATGCTTGAAGAATACCCAACAACACACGGATGGTCGTCGTCTTGCCCGCTCCGTTCGGGCCGATATAACCGAACACCTCACCTTCGCTTACCTTGAGATCAATACCGTTAAGAGCGGTAACCTTGCCGAATTTTTTCGACATCTTAACGACTTCGAGACTTAACACAGACATTGCGATTCCTCCTAAAAAATTATAAATTACTAAAATATATGCTAAAAGGGCAGAGAGCTAAACAACAGCTTCTCCACCCTGAAAGCTCTACGTTATGCCATCGGTATAACGTTTATCTCTGACACAGCTTTGATGCTGCCGACCGGATTGAATCTTATTCAATTTAGCTTTTGTAGAAATGTCTTTTCATGAGGTCAAGGCAATCGTAATAATCCTTAACACACTCGTCAATCTGATCTACCATCCTATCCATTGGTATGTTATCCGCCATTCCTTCTCCCGTCCAGACAAGAAACCTCTCAAGCAGCTTTGGGTCAACGTCATCCTTGAATTTTGTAATGTCCATTCCGTCGAATATCCACTTCCCGCGGATGTTTACACCGTTTGCTATGAATTGCTTGACTTCCTCTCTTACATCCATATGGGTTTCATAATACAAGCTTGTCAGAAAAGAAATAACGGCGGGATGCCTTTTTATAACGGCGATTTTTATATCCGTTATCATCTTTAACTTGTCGAAAAAGTCTGTGACGCTTTTGTCAAAACCCTTCTCCATTTCCTCAACCATAATTTTTCCACATAATTCAGCTAAGTACAGATACAGATTTTTCTTGCTGCCGAAATAATATATCACCATGCCTTTTGCTATACCTGCTTCCTCAGCAATATCGGCAATGGAAGCTTTTTTGTATCCGTTCCGGGCAAAAACAATAAGCGCGGCGTTTATAATATGTTCCTGTTTTTCTGCGCGAAGGTTAAAAAAACTCTCCAAACACTCATCTCCAATCAATAGAACAAAATGTACAAACCGATTCGTTCTAAATGCAGTATAGCACAATAAAACGAATCGGTCAAGAGGTTAATTAAAAAAAATTTTGCGCCAATCGTTTGACCCACAAAAACAGTCTCACCCTTTCTGACAAACGGCAACGGAGCCGCCTATTCGCTGCTCCGTTTGACTTTTAGCCTTCTTGGTTTACATAAAGATTTATTTTAAGGAATGATTGATTGAATGCCTGCTTCCGATCCATTTTCCAAAGTATCATCGCTTTCGATACGATCGTCGCTCTCCAAAGTATCCTCTGTTCCTTCCTCTGTCTGTGTGTCAGGAGTTTCTTCAACCGGCAGGGCACCACGATTGACTGTAAGTGTATAAGTGCTTTCATGACCTGAAGGAGAAGTCACATTAATCTTAATCGTATTAGCGCCCATCGAAAGCACTTCATCTTGCTCTACGGTAACGACAGCGGCTTCCTCCATAGGTATGGCACTTAATGCAACCATATCATCTTCCTCGGTAACATCTACGCTGTATTCAAAGGTATTTGGATCAAATTCCTTATCCAATTCGCCCGGTGCCACCAGTAAATCACTAAGTCTCGCTTCCCCTGATTGGGCGGTATCTTCTATAACTGTAACAGTTGCCTTTGTTGTTGCCGCTTCAAGAAAGTTGAGGTTCTCAAATTCTTCAATTAAAGTATCATATAAATCAATATCCACGGTTCCAACCTCTAATGCCTTAAAGGTAAGCTCATACTCAATCGTCTGCTTTCCTTCTTCAAAATCCTCCATAATATGGATGATTCCCGAAGCGCCGGCGACGGCATCTTCTTCACTGGGCAGATATTCCAGCAGCTCTGGATCATAACTTACAAAGCTGTCAACAGAAGCCATGGCAACATCACTGTCAATCGTTACTTTGGCAATAAACTCCTGCCCTTTTTTAATTTCAGCTTCATCCACGGTAATTGCAATATTAGCACTGTTCGCCTTTGAAGTCATGCCATTAATGATAAAACCGCAGGCAATAACTAAAACCAGACTTAATGCAATTGCTATCTTCTTTTTCATGATTCTCACTCTCCTAATCTACTTCGCTGATCGTGTTATATTAATTGTATAAGTCGTTTTAGAGCCGTTGCCTGCTGTACAAGTTACATTAATTGTATTCTTGCCAACAGCCAGATTATAACTTCCAGTACCACTGACACCCTTGGCATAGCTGCTGACGGCTGCACCGCCTACGGTTACTGAACTTACGCTGTTTGCAACAACAATTGTATAGGACGTTTTATTATATTCGAATGTAGGTGTCAAGACAAAATTGTTCCCGGAAGTGCCCTTTACTGTCAACGATTTCAAGTAGCTGTTTGGATTCCCTGTCTTCGCCGGCAATGCGCAGGCAGATGACGGCATATTATTATAGACAGGTATGTAAAATACTAGCTTGCCATTCAGAGCATTGTAGTTCTTATAGGCCGTATATACTGTTTGCGCCTCACTCGCCGGTGCCTGAACATTGGTCATATATTGATGTCTGTAAAGTGCATTCTTATAAACTACATTAAACTTCTGGAAGTAAAGTGTATTCTGTCCAATATTGATATAGGATTCCCCAAGGAACTTTGCGCCGCCCATAATTGCTTTGTAATGCGTGTTCCATGGTCTTCCATAAGTTGTATATTGTCCGCCGCTTCCGCTGGCATAATAAAGCCCCTTGCCAATAGCGTCACCGCCGTCACTTGCTCCGATATTGAAATAGTTATAATATCCCGGATAGGTTGGATGCGTTCCGGTAACAGCCGAAGTTCCGTTAATTCCCAGCTCCTGTCTTGACCTGGCCGCCAAGAAGTAAGGGCTGACGCCTGCTGCCTTACCCGCTTCAACAAATGTAGCGGCATAAGACTTAGTCGCCGATGAGCCGTTCTCTTTATACGTGCCTTTCATAAATGTTCCGCTTAAGATGCTTGATACCACCGACTGAGTCTGCGAAGAATCATAAGCCAGTGACTCAAATTGGAATATCTTGCTTTCAGTCAGGAAGTTACGGGGATCCATGTAGTGAGCAATTAAACCCTTGGAAGCCGAATACCAATTACTGCCATCACACACTGTATACTTGTCCGTTGCCCAGTTATAGGCTCCGGCATCTGTTGATAAATATGAAAAAGCTGTATTCGCATTAATGGATGTCTGGTATGTATTAATCTTCACGACGCTCTCTTGGGCAATAACTGTATTCCAGTCAAGTCCTGTCTTAATAGCTTTGAATTCCCATTCGGGATATTTATTATGTAATTCTCTTAAATAGCTCTTATAAGAATCCGGAAATGCACTAATGGAGCTTTCGAAGCTTGTATCACTGCCGCCGGAGGAGCTTCCGCCTGACGAGCCGCCGGATGTGGTCTTCGTAATATAATCTGAATAAACAAAACCGGTGACAGATGTTCCATTAATCGTTACAGTAACTTTATACCATGAACCACTCGTTCCGATGATATTAACTGTTGTCCCTCTGGAAATCAACCCCAGAACCGAACTGCTAGTTGAGGCCTGGGACCTGACATTCAACGCATCTACATTCACTACTCCGGTTCCAGTACTATTATTTGATGAACTGCCACCAGAACTATTTGAAGTAGAAATATAATCTGAATGGACATACCCAGTAACAGATTTCCCTCCAATAGTTGCTTGTACTTTATACCATGCGCCATTAACAGCAAGAAATGTCACTTTTGCCCCTTTAGAAATAGTTCCGTAAACAGAGGCGGTTGTTGAAGGCGCCGATCTGACGTTCAATGACGTTGCCGTAACTGTTCCCGTTCCTGACTTCGAGGTTTCTCCCGAATTGTTTGACGAGCCGCCTGACGAACCACCTGACGAGCTGCCTGTCTTTGTTATATATTCGGCGTAAACATAACCGCTTTTCGAACTTCCGTTAATTGTAACAGTAACCTTATACCAGGACCCGCTGGTTCCTGTAATCGTCACCGAAGTGCCTTTGCTGATAACCCCCAGAACGCTGCTGCTAGTTGATGCGGATGACCTGACGTTCAACGCATTCACATTAACAGTGCCCTTTCCCGAGGCATTCGCCGCCCCCCCGGTGGTTGAAATGTATGCTGAGTGTACATATCCTTCCCTTGAGGTGCCATTCACATTAGCCTTGACCTTATACCACGCTCCGCTAGTTCCCAAAATGGTTACGGATGCGCCTTTATAAATGCATCCATAAGTAGCTGATGATGTTGATGCGCTCTTACGAACATTCAGAGCACTTGCCGTTACTGTGCCGGTCGAAGCTGCATAGGCATCTGACGGACACAGGCTTAAAGCCTCAGCCATTATGAGCAGTATGGTCAATACGACTATCGCTTTCTGTCTAACTGATAACTTCTTCACTATGTATCTCCCCATTCTCTAGATTTGTTACAATTATGTTACGTATTTATTATGATTATGTCATATAATGATATATAAATCAAGAACTTTTTACAAAAAAATTAATTTTAACTGAAGATACTTTAAATTCCCCTGAAGATTTCAGTCCAAATGCGGGTGGCTAAATTGACTATTATAAAGATTATAGTAAAATCCTTTTCTTTTCAACAAGGATTCATGCGTTCCTTGTTCAACGACATGGCCTTGATCCATTACAATAATCAGGTCGGCTTCTTTAATGGTTGAGAGCCTGTGGGCAATGACAAAGCTTGTGCGGCCTTTCATCATTTTTAAAAAGGTTCTTGATATTTGCCTTTCAGTCAGGGCATCTACATTACTCGTCGCCTCATCAAGGATGAGCATCGGCGGATTTAAAAGCATTGCTCTAGCGATGGTCAAAAGCTGCTTCTGGCCTTCTGAAATATTTCCTCCCCCTTCATCTATTACAGTATCATAACCCTGTGGCAGACGTTTAATAAAACTGTGGGCTTTGGCCGATTTTGCGACATCAATTATTTCCTCGTCGCTAGCCGAAGGCTTTCCAAAAGCGATATTTTCTTTAATCGTCCCTTTAAATAACCACGTCTCCTGCAGCACCATGCCAAAGCTTTGGCGCACGGCGGAGCGGTTCATTGACTTGATATCGATTCCGTCAATGCTGACCCGACCGCCAGTCAGGTCATAAAAACGCATCAGGAGATTGACCATCGTTGTTTTTCCTGCCCCAGTCGGGCCCACGATCGCAACTGATTGCCCACTCTTTACAGCTAAGCTAAAGTTAGTTATCAAGGGTTTTAAAGGCTCATAGGAAAAGCTCACATTTGAAAATTCCACATTACCTTCAATATTTTCGGTCAATACTTTAGTTGGATTCCCGTCTTTCTCCTCTTCCTGGTCAATTATCTGAAAAATACGCTCTGCAGCCGCCAAAGCCGCCAGTATCTGAGTCATCAGCGCCGTCATTTCATTAAAGGGCTTGGCAAACAGTGCCGAATAGGTTAAAAAGCTGGAAATTCCACCCACGCTAAAGCCCATTTGCAAGGCGCTAAGCCCCCCTACAAGACCGACCAAAATATAGGAGATATGATTGACAACACGCGCCATGGGGTTTGTTAATGATGAATAAAATTGCGCTTTTTGCCCAATCTCATATAATCTCCCATTGATGTCTTCAAAGAGCGCCGCCGATTCATTTTCATAATTAAAGGCTTTGATCACCTTCTGTGCTCCAATATGCTCTTCCACAAACCCATTTAACTCTCCGATGATTTTTTGCTGCTGCCTAAATTTCCCATTAGAGTGCTTTGAAACAGTCTTTGCTACGAAAAAGACGAGGGGTGTCGCTATTATAACTGCTGCAGTAACAATCGGGCTTAAATACAGCATAAATCCTAAGGCAGCCAGAATCGTGACAAGACCTGCAAACAATTGCGTTATGACCTGGGTAAGCCCTTCTGAAACAGCATCTGCATCATTGGAGAAACGACTGGTTAAATCACCACGGGGCGTTTCATCTAAAAACTTTAAAGGTAAATGTGTCAATACTTTAAAGGCCGCTATCCGTAATTCATAACCCACCTGATTTGCCGTTTGGTTGGCAAGGATACCGCTTATCCACGAGAAAATGTTACTTATTATATAGACACCCAATAATATGATGATATATTTTGCGATTTCAGGAAAATTAACATTGTCTCTGCCAATCATGTTGTCGATCGCAAAACCTGTGAAAAGCGGTACCGATAGCGCCGCAATATTTCCAACAATGGCGAATGAAATGATGAGGGTGATTTTAAGCTTATAAGCCTTTACATAACCGTAAAGGCGGTAAATCACGTTTTTTCTCTTTACTTTCACCTGGCCGTCACCTCCTTAACCTCATCCGCCTGGCCATTAGATTCTGTAGCATTGCATATTTCCAGATAAATAGGGCAATTTTTACGCAGCTCATGATGCGTGCCCATGCCGGCAAGCTTTCCATCATCTAATACAATGATCTGATCCGCATGCTGCACACTGCTCACCCGCTGTGAGATAATGAACACCGTCAGGTCAGCCGTTTTAATCCTTAAGGCATTCCTCAAACGGCTTTCAGTGGCAAAATCAAGCGCACTTGAGGCATCATCAAGAATCAGCACGGCAGGTCTCTTAACGAGCGCTCTGGCTATTGTAAGGCGCTGCTTTTGGCCGCCTGAGAAGTTCTCGCCACCGCGTGCGACTTTGGTCTTTATCCCTTCCTGTAGGGTCTGTACAAATTCCTGCGCTTGGGCAATATCAAGCGCCTCGTCAAGATCTTTTTTTGTCACAGCATTATCACCCATTCTTAGGTTACTCTCGATTGTGCCGGAAAACAGAACCGCCTTTTGAGGAACCAAGCCGATCGCTTTGCGTAAATACTTTGGCGAAATTTCTTTAGTATCCATCCCATTGATCAGAATCTGACCCCTGGTCGGATCATAAAACCTTGAAAGCAGGTTAATTAAGGTACTTTTGCCCGAGCCGGTAAGTCCAATAATGCCAATGGTTTCCCCAGGATTTACTGTAAAGCTCACCCCTTCCAACGCCGTTTCGCCACCATCTTTAGCAGTACCATAAGCAAATCCAACATCCTTGAATTCAATACTTGCATGATGAAGATGCAGATGATCTTTCCTGCCTTTATCTTCAATCGACGGCTTTGTCTCAAATATCTTAACCACTCTTCCGGCGCTGGCAAATGCCCGTGTATAAATTGTCACCAGCATGGCAACGATAATAAGCGCTTGTAAAATCTGATTCATATAGCTGATAAACGCGATGACCTGCCCCTGTGTCATGGCACCGCCAGTCACTCTCACGCCACCGAACCAGATGATGGCAATCACCGCAAAGTTCATTATCAGTGTCGTCGCCGGCGAAGTCAGCGCACTTAGCCAGCCGACCTTTATATTGGCAGCTTTATGCAAATCGGCCGCATCGCTAAAGCGCTGGTTTTCTCCGTCCACCTTGTCGAAGGCGCGAATTACGCGAACGCCTCCTAAGTTCTCATTCACAATCAGCGCCACCTGGTCTAGCCGCTTTTGAACTAGCTTGTATAATCTCGCCGCTTGTTTCATAATGACAGTAAGAATCAACGTAAATAAGGGAATCGCTATCGCAAACACCACCGCTAACTTGGCATCAATAAGGATCGCTGCAATCAGACCGCCAATACATAAAAACGGCGCCCTGATAACGAGACGAATCAACATCGCCACAGCAAACTGCAGCTGGTTGACGTCATTGGTTATTCTGTTCGTCAGCGTGCTTACGCCGAAGCTATCCAATTCCTCATAAGAAAAGCTGCCGATATGGCGAAATAATGCATTCCTCACTTTTGTCCCAAACCCTTGGGATGCGACTGAAGCGCTATACTGGCAGATCACAGCACAGATGAGTCCTAACACTGCTAATAATAGCATTAGACCGCTCATTTTAAATATATAAGTAACGTCATTGCCATTGATTCCTTTATCAATCAGTCTGGCCATAATGACAGGTATTATCAACTCAAAGATCGCTTCCGTCAGCTTGAAAAACGGACCTATGATCAACTGCTTTTTATATTCGCTTAAAAATGATCTCAGTTTATAAAAATCTCTCATATATAATCTCCATTAATGGGCATCAATGAACATCGTTAAAGGCTGCCACCAATCATGGCAGCAGCCCAACGTCCATTTCGTTATGCTTTATCAACAGAACCAAACAGCTCCATCTTTTCCTTAACTGTCGCCTTAATCGCCTCGGTTCCCGGAGCTAACAGCTTTCTGGGATCAAAACCTTTCCCTTTAAGATCCTTCCCGTCTTCAATATACTTACGTGTTGCCGCAGCGAACGTCAGCTGGCATTCCGTATTCACATTAATCTTGGCTACACCAAGTGATATCGCCTTTTGAATCATATCCTCCGGAATACCGGTGCCGCCATGCAATACCAGTGGCATATCGCCGGTCAGCTGCTGAATTGCATCCAATGTCTCAAAGCTTAATCCCGCCCAGTTATCGGGATATTTGCCATGTATATTACCGATTCCGGCGGCCAGCATTGTGATTCCTAAATCAGCAATCATTTTACACTCAACGGGATCGGCGCATTCACCAGTTCCGACGACGCCATCTTCCTCACCACCGATGGAACCAACCTCAGCTTCTAGAGACATTCCTTTAGAATTGCATATTGCAACCAATTCTTTAGTCTTTGCGACATTCTCTTCAATTGGGTAATGGGAGCCATCGAACATAATTGAAGAAAAGCCTGCTTCAATACATTTCATACAGCCGTCAAAGCTACCATGATCTAAATGCAGAGCTACCGGAACAGTAATATTTAACTCCTCCATCATGGCATTTACCATGCCAGCAACAGTCTTGTAGCCGGTCATGTATTTACCTGCGCCTTCGGAAACTCCCAAGATCACAGGAGCATTCAATTCCTGCGCTGTCAATAATATTGCTTTTGTCCATTCCAGATTATTGATATTAAACTGTCCTACCGCATAGTGCCCTGCTTTCGCCTTATTTAACATGTCTTTTGCTGATACTAACATATCTTCTTCCTCCTCTTCGCTCTCTTACTTTTTAAGGTCAATATAGTAACTAATTAAATCTACTGCTTTGTCTATACCTAACACGCCAGTATCGACACATAAATGATAGCTGGTACATGATGACCACTCTTTACCTGCGTAATAGCCATAGTAGCTTTCACGCTTTTTATCAAATGAATGAATACGCTTGCTGGCTTCCTTTTCATTCAATTTATATAGCTTGCAAATACGCTTCACTCTTTTATCCATGTCTGCGCAAAGAAACACACTCATACAGCCAGGCTCATTCCTTAAAATATAATCTGCACATCGTCCAATAATTATGCATGATTCCCTATTTGCAATATCTTTAATAGCTTCAGCTTGAGCATTGAACAAATTATCACTGGAGAGAGTCGTGTCAAAAGGATTAACCGCACTATTTATAGAAAGACTATTCATTGCTAAGGCATACAAAAAGCTGTCGGTAGGTTTTTCGTCTACCTTTTGAAAATATTCTTTCCGGATGCCGCTTTTCTTCGCCGCAGCCTCTAAAACCTCATCATCATAAACCTTAAGATTCAACCTCTTTGCCAGCTTTACGCCCACTTCCTTACCGCCGCTTCCATACTGCCTGTTTAGTGTTACAATAAGATTATTCGCCATTTAGCCATCCTCCTGTCTACTCAACGCTTAGCATCTTCTCCGTATCATTATGAAGCTGTTCTAAGTACTCCAAGAGATCCTCTTTAAGCTCTTGATTCCTTAGCGCGAACTCGATATTCGCCTGTACAAATCCCAGCTTAGTGCCCACATCATAACGTTTTCCTTTAAATTCATAAGCATACATAGCTTTATTCGCTGCCTGCCGGCGCAAAGCATCGGTTAACTGGATCTCACCGCCCGTTCCTTTTTCCTGATTCTCAAGGTAAAGGAAAATATCCGGGGTCAAAATATATCTGCCCAAAATCGCCACATCAGAAGGCGCCTCTGCGATTGCCGGCTTTTCAACTAAATCCTTGACCTTGTAAACCCTCTCGTCGATGAGGCGCCCGGCGATGATTCCATATTTGCTTACCTCGCTCTTAGCTACCCGCTGAACTCCAAGTACGCTGGTTTGGTATTCATCATACACCTTGATCATCTGACCCAGACAAGGATCTTTAGACTCAACCACATCATCTCCTAATAATACCGCAAACGGTTCATCACCAATAAAATGTCTGGCCACATAAACCGCATGCCCAAGTCCCTTCGCTTCCTTTTGACGAACATAATGGATATTCGCCATTTCCGGAATTGATTGTACCAGTTTAAGCAACTCTTGTTTATCATGCTTCTCTAATTCCAGCTCCAGCTCAATAGATCGGTCAAAATGGTCTTCGATCGGCTTCTTATTGCGTCCGGTAACGATGATTATATCAGTTATTCCAGAGGCGACCGCCTCTTCGATAATATACTGGATAGTCGGCTTATCAACGATCGGCAGCATCTCCTTTGCCTGAGACTTTGTCGCCGGTAAGAAACGGGTCCCAAGTCCGGCTGCCGGAATAATCGCTTTTCTTATCTTCATTATAAGTTCCTCCGTTGTAGTGTAAAATCTTTATCATCGATAGATTTAATATTCAATGAAATAGTACAGTCTGATACATGGCTATAGTTTATCTCAAGGGCATATTCAATATTCACATCAATATTGAGATCTGTCTCTTTAAGTTGAATATCCAAGGTATTGATGCCAATCAGCAAATCGCCATAAGGCGTCGAATAATAGGAGATATTCTTTTTCCCTGGCTCAAACACCATATGGGCACTATCGTCACCCTTTTTAATAACATCAATCCGGTTATTGCCAATCTTGACAACATTGCTGGCTTCCTTACCGGTTTCCATTGATAATTCATTATATATAATGTAGTGTTTGTTATTTTTAAAATAATAACGCCCCGGAGTGATCACCTCAAGCGGCGAATGCTCCTGAATATCAAACTGTAGACCTATCACTGTGATGATAATATCTTTAGTCATGCTCTACCTCAATGCTCCTCCAAAGTAACTAAGTGGGCCTCTTTAAGCTTTACCGGAAGGATAGAATTGGCAAATGCGCTAAACTTCTCGGCGCAGTCACTGACATAAAATTCGTATGTCGCCGTTCCTTCCACACGATAAATATCTTCTGCAATTAACATCTCTTTTAAACTGACGGCAGTTTCATAAGCGGGATTAATAAGTGTCACCCCGTCTCCCATTAACCGGCCAATCGTACTGTACAGCAAGGGATAATGGGTGCACCCAAGAATCAACGTGTCGACATCAGCCGTCTTCATGGTCTGTAAATATCTTGCTGCAATCTCATCTGTTACCGGGTCATTTAGCATTCCTTCCTCGACTAAAGGCGTAAATAATGGGCATGCTTTTCCAAATACTGTAATTAAAGGATTTAATTCGTATAAGAGTGTTGAATATATCCCACTGCCGATGGTGCCCTCGGTTCCTAAGATTCCGATCTTGCCATTCACCGTAGCCTTTGCTGCCATCAGCGCACCGGGCCTCACAACGCCAATGACCGGTATGTCAAGCTTTGGGGCGATTGCATCAAGCGCACAGGCACTGGCTGTATTACAGGCGATAACGATGGCCTTCACATGCTTCGTCTGTAAGAAACGTGTGATTTGCTTTGAATAAGAAATAATCGTATTCTTTGACTTGTTGCCATATGGAACTCTTGCGGTGTCACCAAAATAGACCACCTTCTCGGAGGGAAGCTGCCTTAAAATCTCTCTGACAACAGTCAGTCCGCCGACACCGGAATCAAATACGCCGATTGGCGCATCTTTCATCATCTAATCCCCCCTATTCATATCTTAAGAACGCTAATTCAATCAAACGTTCTGTCAACTGCTTAATATCTATGCCTAAATCCTCCCACAGCATGGGATACATACTGATTGGGGTGAATCCGGGCAAGGTATTAATCTCATTAAAAACAACTTCATTGGTCCCATCTTCCAGAAAGTAATCAACTCTTGAAAGACCAAAGCCGTCCACTGCTTTAAAAATCTTCACGGTCGCTTCTCTGGCTTGCTCTAAAACTCCTTCAGGCAAATCCGGGTGGATATTGGTCCTTGAATCACTACTGTTATACTTAGCATCATACGTATAGAAATCATCGGCCGGCAAAATCTCTCCTAACATCGATGCCTTAGGATCATGACCACCTAAAACAGCACATTCAAGTTCCCTGCCTGTAATCATCTCTTCCACAAGGATCTTCAGGTCATGCTCACCGGCAGCTAATAAGGCCTGCCTTAAACCGGCTCGGTCTTTAGCTTTAGAAACACCCATGGACGAGCCTGCTTTTGATGGTTTGACAAATACCGGATAATCTAACTTAGCTTCCACCTTATTGGCGCAAGCTTCTAAATCAACTAAGTCTGATTGATATATTAAGACAAATTCAGCCTGTCTGATACCAAGTGCATTCACAATAATCTTTGTATATACTTTATCCATGGAAACACTTGAAGCTAAAACGCCGCAACCGACATAGGGAATCCTTGCCATTTCAAAAACTCCCTGAATTGTACCGTCTTCTCCATACATTCCGTGCAATACCGGAAAAACGACATCTATTCTTAGCATCGTGACTTTGTTATCTTTAATTAGCAGTACGGACTTCTTAGCTGCCTCCGGCGAAATAATTGCCCGAACACCGCCCTTCGTCCATGATCCATCCTTGATCGCTTCAACATTCTTGGTCTTGATCCAACTGCCATCCTTTGTTATACCAATAAGCACCAAGTCATACTTCTCTCTGTCAATCGCAGAAATGACTGTGGCTGCGGAAAGACATGAGATTTCATGTTCTGAAGATTGTCCACCGAACAAAACTGCAACACTTAATTTATCTTTCATCTTTGACACGGCAACCCTTCTATAAATTATTGATACATTTATTATGTTTACATATCTTTATTATTTTACCGTATCTTTCCTAAATTGGCAAGAGAAACCCCTTTAATAATCTCATCTCCAATAATTTCAGGGATAATACCGGTCTCATCAATCGCCACACATGGTATTCCCACTTCCTTTAACGGATTGCTAAGACCGATCATCAAGTCTCCTATTGTCACCTCTTCATAAGGCAGGTTCACCAGATTATTCTTAAACATATCCCGGATATAAATACCGATCGACCCGTTGACAGTCTCATCTAATTCAATAATATCATAGGCATTCTGGTCAGCCATGCAGGTTAGAATCGTTCTGCTAAAATCCCGGTTTCCCTTAACCTCATTTAATACCTCTTCCATCTTCTCTTGATTTTCCAAGAGCTTTCTTCCGATGACAATTGATTGAAGCTGTCCATAGTCTAAGCATCTATTAGATTGCCTGGCATAGCTTTCAGATGCATCTAAAAGGGATTCGCCTGTGGTGCTCACAACCGGATAATGAATGCTTACCCCCGTTCCGACCAAAGCCTCTAAATCAGGAAAACTAAAGGTAAAGACATATTGATTGTCAGCCCAGTCAATCCCCAAACCCATCACATAATTCCTTTTCTCAATATCAGCTTGCTGATGACAGCCTGTACATAATACAATAATTAATAAAATGCTCATCAAAAAATTATTTCTTTTCATCCGACTTGCCCCCTTGCTTAAGAATATGAATCAGACCAAACAGCCCCGGCAGGATAATGCCTGAGGGGACAACTATATAAACAAGATATCGCAGATATAGCTCAGAATAAGCATTAAAGTCCCGGCACAGGCAAAATAACGCAAAAATAATCAGCGCCCAGCCAATCATCTGCCATTTTCTGCTTTTTAATCCATGGGCTGTTACTTCACCTAAATAGAACAGGTAGCCGCTTAACAATATAAATACGCTGCCCATCCAAAAAGCAAGCATCAGCCCGTCTTGTCTTGAAAGGAATCCTCCCGGCAGGCTGACAACCTGCATAAGAATGACTGTTGGCCACTGTTCGTTAGCGACACCATTCACCGTAAATATTCCGACACATGCCACAAATAATAAAATCAGAATAAAGCTAACACACATAATCGCTCCTGTTGCCGATCGATATATGTGCTTTCTGTCCTTGACAAAAGGTGAGACAAATAACAGCAGCTCTAATACGGAGAACGTCGAAAAAACTAAATAGCCGCCATAAAATATATCATTTTTATCAGAAGCTATTATCGGAAACAGATTTTCCAAGCGGATTTCGGAAACTGACAGCAATACAATAACCAATACTGGCAGCACCACGAAATAGAACATGATTTCCCCCATCCGCCCTCTTGCCTCGATGCCTTTTACAGCGCCATAGCCTACGACAATCAGCATTGCGGCTGCCAGTACGTATTTTGACATTTCTGCCAGAAAGGTTAATCGGATGACCTCTGTAAATAAAGTAAGCACATAGACTGCAGATATTAAAAACTTGATCGCATAGAAAAACATAAAAACCCATGCAAAAAATTTGCCCACACACCGCTTCATAAAGCCAAAATAATTGTCTGGATACATTTTACTGATTCTGATCAAATAAGCCGCATATATAAGGCTTATGACACCGCCTAAGATAATTGAAAGAACCCCGGCTTTCCCTGAAGACTTTACCGCCAGCCCCGGCACGATCAGTACTGTAGTCGCAAAGAGGTCCAGAATCAAAAGTCTTTTCATCTGCAGTTTTGAAATTTCATTATTTTTTGAAAACATCACATCACTCTGCTTTTCTATCTAAAATTTTCAATCTTACCACTATCTCTTCATCTGTCAAAGACTCATATGCCTCTTCACTCAGCACATCCTCAAGCTGCTCCTTAGACTCCTTCGGAACGTATCCATAGACTGCATCAATGAAGCATAGCTTGGGATAAATCACGCACCACCAGTTATCTCCTTTAGCGGCGCCTATTTCGATGACCAAAGCTTCATATATTCCCTTAGGAAAGGTCATATCTGCGTAGTTTTTGACCGGAAAGTATTCTTTACAAACATCTATCTGTATATTATAATCATAACCCTGCTCTTGAACAAATTTCTTAACAAGCACGTTAAGCTCACCACAATGCGCCTTGATTATTCTTCGCGTTTCATCGATATTTTCCGACTCCGCTAAAAGATCCGCTAAATAAAGAACTACCTTTTCCTTGACTGCCATTTTCAACTGCTGGTCTTCTATCGAATTACTATTAGCCCGTACGTGGAAACGGATAACCTCTGTAGCAATTTCTTTTTGTATTTCATCTGCGGCCGAGTCTAAATGAACTGTTATTGCTATACATAATACAAGTATTATACTGCTGACTATATAATATATTTTTTTTGATAACATTGGATCCTCCCCTGACTTGATTAAGTCTTTGTTCTGTTATCAGGATTATTTCCATATTATCTATTTTTAATCAAATGCCGTTAACATCACTGCTTTTTTTTATTTAGCCGCTGTCTGGCTTCCTTACGGGTAAAAACAGGTCTGCTTTTCATCGTCAATAAGGGGAATCGCACAATACTGTCCTTTTCGTCTTCGCGGTTATTTACATTGGCTGCAACAAATGGCATTAAATAGGGGATGTTAAAGCTCTTAAGACTTGCCAAATGGGTCAGGACACTGATGGCTCCTAGGGTGAAGCCGACTAATCCTAACAACGAACCGAGCAGCAATAGATAAAACTTAACCAGGCGAAAAGCGGAGGCAAAGCCTTCATTGGGGATTGTAAACGCCGAAAGAGCCGTTAAAGCAACGACGATCACCACCGTCGGACTGATAATATTGGCATCCACCGCCGCCTGTCCGATAATCAAGCCACCGACAATTCCTAAAGTTCCCCCCATCGGGCCCGGCAGCCTAATCCCTGCTTCACGGAGCAGTTCGAAAGCCAATTCCATTAACAGCACTTCTATGGCCAAGGGAAAAGGCACCCCTTGTCTTGAGGCCACAAAGGAAAGCGCCAGCTTTGTGGGGAGTATCTCTGGGTGAAAGGTCGCAATGGCCACATAAATTCCCGGCAGCATCGCCGAAATCAAGGCAGAAATATATCTAAGCAATCTTGTAAAGCATACCGTTCCCCATCGATTATAGTAATCATCTGATGTCTGAAAAAAGCAATTCAGCGTTGTCGGAAGTATTAATACCATTGGCGAATTATCAACAATCAAAACAATCCTTCCCTCCATTATCGCTGATGCCGCTTTATCCGGCCGTTCTGTCGATTGAAACTCCGGGAAGGGGGAGTACCATTTTTCTTCAATCAACTGCTCTAAGCCGCCGCTGTCAAAAATACCGTCAATTTCAAATTCCTGTAATCGCCGCATGACCTCATCAAGAATGTCTTTTCGTGCCAGATCATCCATGTATACAATTGCCACATCTGTTTTTGAACGCACCCCAACAACCGCCTGCTTAACCTTTAAGCGGGTGTCCCTAATACGTCTTCTGATGAGAATGGTATTAACTCTAATGACCTCTGAAAAGCTCTCTTTTGATCCCCTTACGGCGATCTCTGATTCAGCTGAGGGCACCCCCCGATTGGGATAGCCTTTACTGTCAATGACTAAAACCTTGTCACAATGATTTCCAAAAATCAGTGTATCCCCTGAAAACATATTCTTTAGGGCGTCTTCCATAGAATCGGACACAGTCACATCTGCCGTCGTTAAGCCATTGTCTTTTAAATACTCTATGCCTCTTTCTTCCGGAACTGTTTTTAGGTCATACATTAGATTCTTAAGTATTTTACCTTCAATCAGCATCCGGTCAATCATTGAATCCATATATACCATATATATCCAGTACTTATTATCTCCTACCCACAATGACCGCATGATAATATCGGTGCTCTCTGAGAGAATTGATTCCAAATAAGCAATATTCTTTTCAAGTGCAATATCAATTTTAACCGATTCTTCCATCTGCTCACTCCTCAACTAAAAAAGTCCCAGTTTTAGCGGGACTTCTTTTATAAGAATATTATATCCTTAATTATTGATATCATGCATGGGCATGGCTATAATTTCTTTTCTTCGTTAAGCTTCTTAATCACATTGACTTCCTGATTATTAATATGCTCTACAATCAAATCTGAAGCCTGCTTGCCATCCCTTTTCTTAATGGCTTCAAATATCTGCCTGTGCTCGGTCTTTAGACGGGCATGGCTGGTAAAATCTTTTAAATACTCTACCCGATAGCGATAAATCTGCTCTCTAAGATTATTTAATATCTGAACTAAACGGTCATTGCCGGTTGCATTGAAGATCACATCGTGAAAGATCACATCCTTCTCGGCAATTAAGGTGACATTATTGCTATGAAGGCTCTGTTCAAAATCTTCCAGTGCTGCTTCTAATAAAAGAATGCCTTTATCAGTCATTCGACAGCATGCCAGTTCGGTGGCCAAGACCTCAAGAGCGGCGCGAACCTCCAATACATCCTTTAAATCCTTCTCGGTAATCTCTGCAACAATAGCGCCTTTTCTAGGTATCATAATCACGAGGCCATCTAATTCCAACTTACGGATGGCTTCCCTAATCGGTGTCCTGCTTACCCCCAATTTATTAGCTAGCGTAATCTCCATAAGGCGTTCGCCAGGTTGTAGCTCTCCTTTTAAAATCGCCTGCCTTAATGTATTAAATACCACATCACGCAGAGGGAGAAATTCATTAATGTTCATGCTTAAGTTTTTTATCATATCCTTCACCTTTGTTTGTTTTCTATTCTTTTCTAACAGGGGCTGCCTTGCCAATGGGCGGGTATGGCCTTGTTAAAAAGACATTCTTAACGCTTGCTTCCCTTCTTAATTCTTCGCAAGCAACTTTCACCACTCCTTTATGTTCAAAAATCCCAAATATAGTCGACCCGCTGCCACTCATCATCGCATTCAGAGCACCTTTTTGGCGCATTAGCTCTTTGATTCTTTCGATATCCGGATACCTCGCCGTCGTGACTGTTTCCAGAACATTTCCCATGTGCCCGGCGATGGCATGTAGGTCCTGCCGGTTAATTGCGCTAACTAAGCCCTCAACATTCGGGCGTGCGGTGATGGCCTCTTGATTCAGATTCTCATAAACATATTTTGTCGACACACTAAATCCTGGCTTCGCAATTAAAATATAACAATCCGGTATTGATTGTAAGGGTGTTATGATCTCTCCAATCCCCTCACATAATGAGGTTGTTCTGGCAACACAAAAAGGCACATCGGCACCTAACTTGACTCCCCGCTCCATCAGCTGGGCTATATTGAGATTTAACCTGAACAATCGGTTAATGCCGTAGAGAACAGCCGCAGCATCCGAGCTTCCGCCCGCCATACCTGCTGCTACCGGAATATGCTTCTCTACTTCAATATAAACACCAGCTTTAATCCCAAATTCTTCCATTAGAAGCTTTGCCGCCTTGTAAGCAATGTTATTCTCATTATTAGGAAGAAAATTAAGATTAGTGGAAATATAAATCTTCGGTTTTCTTATCTTAGTAATCTTAATTCGGTCATAGAGGTTGACCATCTGCATAACCATCCGTACTTCGTGATAGCCATCCTCCCTGCGTCTTAAGACATCAAGGCCTAAATTAATCTTGCCCATAGCCTTTAGCTGTATACTTTTCATAAATTCTACGATCTGCCTCCCAGTAAGTACGTTAATTGCATCGCCATATCTTGTATACATTATACATAATGTGTGCTTTGTTTTCAATATCTTCTTTTCAAAATTCAAATAAAGATATTGTTTTTTGTAATTACTAGCCGCTGGTTTGGTGACAGCTCATCCGTTGATAAATCATTGATCTCCATAATGTGCTCTGAAGTCGTATAGAACTTCTTAGCCAGATCCCATAAGGCATCATTGGGCTTTACAATATAGCCGACAATATTCGGTAAGGCCTCTAGCTCTTTCAAATCAAAGGGCTGCTCCTCAATATCAACAATAATATTCATTTCTGTTTTTAAAAATACAATCGTATTCAATGTCAGCATAGCTTTAACTTCGATCTCTTCACTATCTAACATTACCGAATTAATCTGCTCTAAAAAAGGATTGATTTCGTAGACACATTCCGGTGTCATGTCACTAACTTCAATAGTGTGAGAAAAGGGTATCATCCCCTTAAGGGCATTAATAGGAACTTTGTCATCAGCTGCTATATACAATATTTGGACATAAACAACACCCTCAACTAAAATACCCTCATCTGTCGTTTCGGTCCTGTCAATCTTTATATTGCCGTTGGTCTGACAGATCTGAAGTATTTTTGACTGGTCATTTTTAATCTTTATCTTCTGCTGCAGTTTGCAGTTAGACTCATTTTTCATCAGAATATTGTCAAAGGTTGTTTTATGACGCTTAGGTACTAGTTTCCGATTGACTGCATAGACATCGCTCAGTATTTCAAGATGCGCTTCATCATAAATAGCTATATCCAGCTCTAGAACAATATCAATGACGATACTGCGCGGTTCACCATCAGTATCTTGCTTAACCTCTAAGTCTCTTTGAATAATCTTAGTGTTAATATTACCAATCATTTCTTCTTTTGCCCCGCCACAGTCGACACTTCCATTAAAGGCAACACTCGTATTAAAGAACGGCAGCGGATTCTTTTCTTCTGCCCCGGCATAAAGGACAAATATTCCTATATCGCCTCGCAAATCGATCTTATCATCCGTCAGCTTAATATCCAGACTGTCAATGACTGCATTATCCCAAAGAATATCCAGCACATTAGGCTTATTGGCGGGAATCGCTATTTCTTCCTTAATTCGGAATATGTCTTTTTTATGAATTTGAATCTGGCTTACATCAAATTCACGATTTAAAGCACATATATTTTCGTCTTCCATCATTTCAACTGCCAATTCCTCGTCATTAATTCTCCCAGCCGTTAAGGTCAGGCTTAATATCGACCTGACACTAAGCTTCCTTGAATTAATCAGGCTGGTTCTTAAATCCTCCATATCCCAGTTCACTTTGATTTCATCATCATCTGTAATTTTATCCATATTGATAGATTCTTCAAAATGAATCATTCCTGTCATATTATGTAACGGTCGTTCGGAATAACTGCTGATATATAAAACGGCAAATTCCAATTTCCCACGAACCAGAACCTTGTCATTTACCGCTTTAATTTCTTCAATTTTAATATCACCGGTCTCCTCGATAATTTTATCGATATCCGGCTTAACATCCGGTACATTAAAATCATCATCTAGGGTTACCTGGATCGCCGCCTTGCCCTTAATCTGGTTTGTGCGTATATGCTTTTTTAATATTTCCATGAAAATACCCTCCTCGCCAGGCATTTAATTGATGCCTGTTCCTATCTAAAAGATATTCCTTAAAGGGGGGAATTATACCAAGTTTCCTAGTTGAATATAACTACTTTGTCAATATTCTCTATTTTAATAACGATATATGGGTAGGACGGCGCCTCCCCTGGGGTATCATCTTTTGATGGCCCGATCAGCTTCGTTTCCGCATAGATTCCATTTTCCGCTAAATAGAGGTTCTCAACCGTAATGCTGTAACCGCCTGTGCTCTGCTTTCCATATCCGACAACTATGTATAGATAGCCGCCGTCACTATAGGTCAGCTTAAATGGATCTTGCTGCCGTTCCTCTATCAGTTCCCTGATCTCCTTAAGAATCTCATCTTGACTTGCAATTGTAAAGTCAATATCCCTGATTTTCGCGCCCAGAGCGTCATCATTTTTGCAGCTTGTGAGCAAAATCATCATGGCTATAACAATAGGCAATAATTTACGCATAGTCAACCTCCTATTCATAAATTATTGCCCAACCTATTAAAATATGACTACTTTTTATGCATTTGCCAAATCAGTAATTGCCTTCTTAAGTGCCTCACATTTATTCTCAGCATCTGCAAGGGTGCTCCCCTTAACGCCGCAATAAAACTTAATCTTAGGCTCAGTGCCTGACGGACGGACGCATACCCATACATCATCCTCCATCTCATAATACAATACGTTGGACTGGGGCAATCCTGTCGGCGTGACAACGCCCGTCTCCATGTTAAGAATGGCATCCTTTTGATAGTCTCTGACCGCTAAAACCTTATAGCCGCCAATTTCTTTTGGCGGATTATTCCTAAATGCTTCTAAAATTGACTGGATCTTCTTAAGGCCTTCAATTCCAGATAAAGATATAGCGGCAATATCATCATAATAATACCCATAGCGCTCATACATGTCCTCCATGGCATCCCACAAGGTCATGCCTTTTGTTTTATAATACGCTGCCGCTTCGCATAACGCCATGCTGGCCACGACCGCATCCTTGTCTCTGGCATAGGTTCCAATCAGGCAGCCATAGCTTTCTTCAAAACCAAATAAATAAGTTCCTTTTCCGGATTTCTCGAATTCTAATATCTTCTGACCGATATACTTAAAGCCGGTCAGGCATTCAATCAGCTTCACTTGATAGTGTCTGGCGATGGCATCTGCCATATTCGTTGTCACAATTGTCTTAATCAAACAGCCGTCATCCGGCAGCCCTTTTAGTTCTTTGGTTCGGTTAATTGTGTATTCGCCCAGCAGACAACCGGACATATTACCTGTCAGACAATGGTATTCACCCTCTTTATCCTTCACATAAACGCCCAGACGGTCGGCATCCGGATCAGTTGCTAAAACCAGATCGGCATCCTTTTCCTTCCCTAGCTTAAGCGCAAGTACAAAGGCTTCTTCTGATTCAGGATTAGGATAGCTCACTGTTGGAAATTCCCCATCCGGCAGTTCTTGCTCTGCTACTACATAAACATTAGCAAAACCAATTTCTTTTAAAATCCTCCTGACCGGAAGATTGCCGGTTCCGTGAAGCGGTGTGTAAACAATCTTAATCTGATCGCCGACCTGCTTGATACAATCTAATTCCTTCACCTGTTGTTTCAATATATCAATGTATTTGTCATCAATTTCTTGTCCGATCACCTTGTAATAGCCGGAATCTAAAGCTTCTAAAAGAGGCATTGTTAAGACTGCCGAATAATCGGTGACTGCCTTCACCTCTCCCATAATACCGCTATCATGCGGCGGCGTGATCTGCGCGCCATCCTCCCAATAGACTTTATATCCGTTGTATTCCGGTGGATTGTGGCTGGCAGTAATGTTAATGCCGGCAATACAGCCAAGCTCCCGCACGGCGAATGATAACTCCGGCGTCGGACGAAGCGATTCAAAAATATAGGCCTTGATATGATTAGCCGCTAAGCAAAGCGCCGCTTCCCTGGCGAATTCAAGCGACATCCGTCTTGAATCATAAGCGATCACCACGCCTTTATCTTCTCCACCCTGCTTCTTAATATAGTTAGCCAAGCCTTGGGTCGTCTTGCGCACAACATAAATATTCATGCGGTTAATCCCTGCTCCGATAATCCCCCTAAGCCCTGCCGTTCCAAACTCTAATTCCTTATAAAATCGCTCTTTAATCTCGTTGTCATTACCTTTAATATTCAGCAGCTCTGCCTTTGTACTATCGTCAAAATAGGGGTTTGATAACCATTCTTCATAAATACTCCTGTAGTCCATATAAAGTCCTCCTGTTCATTTTATGTTACCATTATATCCTAATTCAAGCAAAAAATAAAGACTTACAAGTACTTGTCCGTTAAAACAGTTATATTATACCCATTCTTCTTTAAATTACTAATATCCACTTGATAAGAGATATTTTCGTCGACTTCCAATTGAACATTTATATTTTTATCTATCCTTTTTATCACTACCTTTATGACCCCATTCACTGACCGGTAGCTGCACGTAAACTCATTCACTGTCGGCGGCAGGTACGGCTTTATCAGCACCCGCTTAAATCCTGGCGCCTGCGGCATGATTCCGGCAATTCCATTATAATACCACTCGATGATATGCCCTAACATATCATGGTTGTGGCTACGCGGATTTTCTTCCCAATACTCGCCTAATGTTGTTTCTCCTGCCAAGACAAACGCATAATAACTAGGATGCTCCGGTTTCAATATATACTCACAGATCAAATCATTCAAACCATATCTTGCGGCACTTTGGATGACATAGGGCAAGGTGATCTCCCCACAGATAAATGCCTCTTCTCTTCTTAATGTGTATTTAAATGCCCGGACGACGTCCTCTTCTAATTCGACCGGCACCATTCCCCAATACAGCGGCAGCGCCTGGCATGCCTGGGTCAGATAGATCTCTTCCTGGTGGTCAAAGGCACGGTAACACCAAAATCCGGCAGCGGTATTTTTTATAAGAAGCTTCTCATTATAATTTTCTTTCACGGTTTTGGCATACTTTAAAAGCTCCGCCTGTTCTTTAGGCCGCTCCAGTATTTTGGCAAAACCTGCCAGAACCATTGTATCGGCATACAAAAATACCGTCTCAATATTTTCTCTTGCCAGATCCTTTCTGGGATTTCCCCAGTCACCGAGCCCATGATTGATAAAACCCTCACTGTTGACTTTTGTTTTCAGATGCTTAAGATATCTGACGCCGGTTTCATAGTTATCTTTCACAATATTGATGTCACCGTAAAATTGATAGTGCCAGTATGTTCCTAAGATGCATGCACTGCCCCATGAAATCACATCATAAAAGCTTCCCATCCCCGGCACCGGCAGCACATTGGGAATATAGCAGGGGCACTGCGAAGGAACCAGACCGATCCCGGGACTAAACCGCTTCCCATCAGCGTCAAAAAAGTAATCCGATACAGTGATCTGATCCACTCTGGCATCCATTAAAAACTTCTCCCAGAGCTTGCGGCTATCCTTCATATACATAATTGTGGGGGCGATGAGATGGTTAATCTCCTGCCACGCAAACCGTTCAATCGACGGACAATCGGTATGAACGCTTAACATGTTCGCTTCCACCGCCCTTTCAATCATCTTATATATCTGATTAAAGCGATTATCATCACATGAAAATACACCATCGGCTTTCCCTGCGCTGCTGATAGCATGAGCTTGAATATTCCTAATGCGCGCCGCCCTTGGCTGAGCTTTTACGGCGATATACCGCCCGGCAAAATAGGTGAACTGCATCCGGCATCTTTCCCAGACCTCATCTTCACCGATGATATATGTAATGCAGGAATCAATTTCATCCCAGCCTTTTGCCATCTGATCTACATCACCGCTTAAATCCAGCTTTTCGGCCGGGTATATTTTAATGATATCACCCGACTTCCCCTTGACCTCGAGCTCTAAGATACCGGCAATATTGACGCCAAAATCGTATATCCTACGCCCCGCACATTGGTGGAGGTATTCACCGGGATATGTGCCAATGACTCTAACCGGCGGCTGAAACTGTTCGATTAGTTCTCCCCGCGGGCAATCTTCATCTGCCATAAGAACCGCCATCTCCCAATCTCCATCAGCATATCCGGCGCTGCTAAAGCCGGACTTATTAAGCCTTCCGTCAATAATTTCCGAGCCAAACACGTTTGACATAATGACTGGGTGCGCTTTCACTTTAAAGGTACCATCAGAATATATAACCTCTTCACTGCCATCGCAGTAGATAATCTTAAGCGCCATCATGAGGATCAGGCTCTTTCCGAAGGGCTTATATGCATTTGGATTAGGAGGCATGAATTCGGGAAACCGAAAGGTATAATGCTCATCTTTTTTAATAAACCAGCCATTCCCAACTGCCGCACCCACCGCATTCATCCCTTGCGTGAGATAATCGGTCACATCAAATGTCACATACTGAATTAATTTATGATAATTTGTCCAACCCGGATCCAGCTCATGATCCTTTACTTTCCTGCCATTCATATAGAAATGAAATTGACCCAGACCGCATATTTTAACAACCGCCTGACTGACTGCCTTCGTTACGGCAAATTCTTTTCGCACATAAAACGGCGTATCTAAGTGATGGCTAATCCAGTTACCAAATTTATTTTCTTTCAACCTTCTATCCCTCATTATTCTGCATCTGCTTTGCTTTATTAAGCTTTTGTCTAAACATTTGAAGCTCGATTATTTTGTAGCTGTTCGAGGTATAAATTAAGAATATCAATACAACGGCGCCGTTGATAATTGTCATCAATGAACTGCCGGCTCCCATCGCTGACAGCCCGGAGGTTATGAGCGCCTGCGTAAAGGCGCCAATATATACTGCCACCGGATAAGAGGAATACTTAGCAATGGCTCCGCCGATAAACATCGGTAAAAATGCTGTCATGAAATAAGACGAGCTAGACAGCCCTGTTTCTGGCGTGACCGCACCATACTTGCTGATATATACACAGCCGGCAATGCCTAAGAGAGCACCTGCAATAGCGTAGCAGATGACTGCATTTTTCTTTTCATTAATCCCCATATCCACGGCTATTTTCTGACCGCTGATAAGGGCGCTTCGATTGAAGCCGAATTTAGTGAAATCATATAGTATGATCAGGATCACCAATACAATTAGCATGATCACGATCACCGTCGGGAATTTGGAGAATATCAGCAGGCTGCTGCTCCCGATTAGCTTGACGCCCTTAGCGCGGTTGTACATAAAGCCAATTGCTTCGTAGATCATGGCCATGCCTAAGGAGACAACCATCGGCGGCAATCCCAGTAAAACATAAACCAGCCCGGAGATGCATCCAAAGACAGCCGCTATGAGTACCGTTATGGCAAGCATTGCTATACCATTCAGATCATGCTCTTTGGCTATATTTCCGCCGAGGATGATCGCCAATACCAAGGTCGCACCGATAGAGAAGTCAAACCGACCGGAAGACAGATTGATAGACATCGCCAAAGCAATTAATCCAGAATAAACCGAAGTAAATAAAATGGTCTGCAAATCTGTCCCGGTTCCGAAGCCCGTATGCCCGGTAGTGCTGCACAATACAGTAAAAAATACGTAGATTGCCACCGGTATGACTAGGCTTAGGACAATTTTCTTAATTATTGAATCTTTTTGCATTTTTACGACTCCTATCTTGGTAAAAGTTTATTTCGGTAACTAAAACTCGATATAAATACCACTAGGACGAAAACAATTCCCCGGCAAATCTGAATCTGTCCGGTTGATAAGCCCATGATGGTCAGCCCGCTATTAAGGGCGGTGATGGTTGCGGCACCGATTAAACCGGCACTGATTTTAGAACGGGAACCGCCTGAAAGCGGCATCCCACCAAGAACTAAGGCGACCATGACATCATTTCCCAGCGTGCTGGCTGTAATCGAACCTACTGTTCGGGTGCGGATTAGGATGATGAAAGCCGCAAAGGCAATTCCTAACGAGCTGATCAAAAAAACAATGATCGTCGTCCGTTTCTCGTCAATGCCTGACTGGCGGGCAGATAAAATGTTGCCGCCCATATTTTTTAGTTTCAGCCCCAATGGTGTATAACAAAAAAGCACGACACATATGAGGAAAAAGAACAGTAAAGCAATGACATTAACGAAAGACATCTGGGTAAAATCAAAAGCAGGAATTTCTTTGACTGCATTCTTTAGGTATATTGTAGTCTCGCTGCCAAGTATCTGAAGCACTGCTGCCGAAATAATCGTTGACAAGACGATGGTAAAAATGAAAAAGGGAACATCTACATAAGCCGCCAACAGCCCCTTCACAAGGCCCAAAACTAGGGCAGTCGCTAAAATGGCCAGGGCAGCCACAACTAAGCTGCCGGTGGAAATAGCACTCAACCCACCGATAACTGCCGACAAACAAACACAGCCGCCAAATGACATATCAAAGAATCCGGCGCCAAAGACAAATACGGCGCCGATCGTTGCCAGCGCTGTGACGATCATCTGATTGGACATCGCCTGTAAATTGGTGAGGCCAAGCAATGCGCCGCCGGTTAATAGGTTAAAGACCACAATAACGACAATCAACCCCATATAGGGTGCCAGGTTTCCAAATGTTTTGGCGTTCATTTTTATATGTATATTCATCTCGACCTCCTAAATCATTACGTCAATTATCATATTCGAATCCAACGCCGGACTGCGTAAAAATTCTCCGCTTTGGCACCCTTCCCGCAAAATAATGATGCGGTCGCTCATTCCGATTAATTCAGGCATTTCTTCCGATATCATGACGATTGATTTTCCTTCTTGCTTCATCCGGTTCATCAGCTGATACATTGCCGCTTTGACACCGATATCAACCCCTCTGGTGGGACAGTCTAAGATCAGGACATCGCAGTCCCTGCCAACCCACTTACCAAAGACCACCTTTTGCTTATTGCCGCCGGAAAGGTATTGCACATCCTGTGACGGCGAGGCGCATTTTATGCTTAAATCTTCAATCTGCTTGTTGACGTATGCCTTCTTATCACCGGGTAATAAAAATGGCCCGCGCCTAACCTGATCGTATCCGGCAGCCAGAATATTATTTTGAATGCTCTCATTTAGCACCAGCGCTTCTTTATCCCGATCCTTCGAGACATAGCCGTATCCATGCAGCAGGGCACTCCGGGCACTTTTAATACAAGCTCCGGTTTTCTGATCAATGACCTGTCCTAACAGTAATTTTTCTTCGCCGAAAATAGCCTTGCCCAGCTCATGCATTCCGCAATGCGACAGACCGCCGATTCCAAGTATTTCACCTTTATGCAGCTGCATTGAGAAGTTCATCAGCAAACCGGTCGCCGTAGTGATATCATTGACCTTCAAAACCACCTCATCACTGACCGGCTGACCAAAATCACTGCGGTAGTATTCACCGGTCATCTTACGGCCGACCATACATTTTTTAATCACGTCCTCCTGCATTTCTTCTTTGCTCAAAGTGGTAATCAGATTGCCATCCCGTAAAACAGTCAAGGTATCACAGATCTCCATGAGTTCTTCCAGATCATGTGAAATAAAGACAACTGCTTTATGATCATCCCGCATATGCCGCATAATCTGATAAAGCAGATCCCTGCCCTTTTGTGAAAGCGCAGTCGTTGTTTCATCGATTACCAGCAGCTGAGGCTTTACATACAAGACCTTGGCAAGCTCAACCAGCTTTCGTTCTTGCATATCTAATGCATCGATTGGCATCATCGGATTAATGTCATCAAGACCAATCGCCATCAACGCTTTTTTCGCTTCTTGATTTAGTTTGCGGGTATTTATAAGAAGACGCCCGAATTGTTCCTCTTTACCAAGAAAAATATTCTGCGCAACGCTAATACCGGGAACGGTCCCCTGCTCCTGCACAATCATTCCGATACCGGTGGCGGCTCCCTCCAGCATGGAGGAAGGCCGATGGGGCTGTCCGTTAAAAAACATCTTGCCGCTGCTAGCCGGCTGCATTCCGGCGGCAATCGAGGTGATGGTAGACTTGCCGGAACCATTTTCCCCGATCAGACCGGTAATCTGCCCTCGATATACTTTTAAACTAACTTTGTTAAGAGCCACCGTCTCGCCAAAATGTTTGCTTAATTCCTGGGCTTCAAAAATCAAATCTCCCTTTTCTTTCATATCGCCACCTCTGCTACTTTAAAGCATATTCTAACGTATATACCTCGTATAAATCATTAATGGACTGATAAGATGCCGCATCATTATATTCTGGGAAGCATTCGGCCATTTTCTCGGCGCTGATGAAATAGTTGAGCGCATCGTGATATTCATAAATGGCATTATAATCTTCGATCGAATCAATAACCCAGCGGTGAATCCTTATCGCTCCAGCTTTTTGATTCTCGTTTCTAGTCAGCTCAATGTCTTCGTTTACCGCATTAATTATCGTTGCGATCACATGTCCGAAAACGACTTCCTCGCAGTCGTATACCAAGGTAACCATCTGCCCAGAATTAACCGATTCATAATATGTATCTGCCACTTCACCAATCGCTGCCAGCTTGATAACATCCGCTTTTCCGGCATCGGCAATCGGCTGAAACCATGTCGCTGCGTTAAAGGAGGTTGCGATTCCATCATAATCAGAGGATAATGCCGCAGACTGGGCCGCCGTATAATCATCTGTGCCCGGCCAGCCTTCGATAACATCATTAGCCGGATCATAGACTGCCTCGCTGCCTTCATCCTGGGCTGCCATAACGCCGGCGCCAAAACCTTCCTGACGGTCGATAAACATCTGCACGCCGAAGCTGGCACCGCCGTTACAATACAGGATGTGCGAAACACCTGACTTTGCCAACCCATAGCCCAATTCATATCCGGCTAAATAATCACCGTTCTTATCACCTTCGCTGCCGATAAATTCGTAGGCGCCGAGATACATTTCATTATCAGCCAGCTCATCGTAATATGTCGTTCCCCAATAATACATGCCCTGATCAATAGCCTGCTTGACCGCTTCCGTCTCGGTCACATTATAAATGCCAATAATCGCTTTCGCTCCCGCAGCGGCGCATGATGAGATAAAGTCCAGCTCTGCTTCTGCCGACGCAATACTTTCCGAATACATAAAACTGATATTGTAATAATCGGTTAAGTATTCATAATACTCCTGAATTTCCAGAAATTGCTCATCCGTCGTATCAAAGCATTCAACACCTATGAGAACTGTCTCCTTCGGCCACGAGCCATCTAAGCTGATAGTGTCCGTTTTACTGTCTGACGAGAGGCTGCTGCTGTCATTAGAGTTGCAACCGGCCATTGTCACGACTAGCATGATCATGCATATCATTAATGCCCATATCCTTTTCTTCATTTCCTTATCCTCCTGTTAATATACCTTAAACATAAGCCTAGTTTATCATAAAGCAGCGGTCGCTTAAATGTTTATATTTAACTATAATCCGACTTTTTTTAAACAATAAATTGACTGGACAAGCATCATCTAATATAATGTTATTATAAGTAGGAGGTTGCCATGGAAGACGCACTTTATATTCAATTAGGTGAAATACGCCGAATAGCAAAGGAAAGATACACTAAATATCATCGTCGTTGCCGATTTGAGGAAATCATACAATACCTGTATGAACATGACTTATTATTGCCATATTCCCGCAAATTTAAATGTGCCGCACATTTTCTTGATGCTGCTGAATTTAATCAGCATGTGGGCACGCAGCTGGTCAACGCAAGCTCCGTCTTGAGCGACATTAGACGGGTATTTATACGTGAAGCCAATATGGTTCCGGTCGAAAAGGACATCTTTACAACTGTTCATCTGCCATATATTCATGCCGAAATGCACTCTCATGACTATTTTGAGATCAATTATGTTTACTCTGGTTCCTGCACGCAGGAATTCGATAATGAGTCGCGCCAGTTTCATGAAGGCGATCTGGTCATTATTGCCCCAAATTCACCACATCGGGTCTGCGCTGATGGTGAAAGCCTGATCATCTGCATGAACATCAGACAAAGCACCTTTGATCGGGTTTTCTGGCAGCTATTCCAGGGTAATGATATATTATCAACCTTTCTAAGCCGCACCTTATACGGCAAGCAGACGGGAAATTATCTGACCTTCACCATTGAAAATTCATCAGAGTACCAACAGCTGATCCAACAGATTTTCGATGAATCGACCTTAATTGATGACTTCAGCAACAACATGTCCATCAGTCTGGTCAATATATTTTTCGGCAAGCTAATGCGCGAATTCGGTGATACCATCCATTTATTTGACGTGAACAAGACGCACTCCTTTAATAATGATTTTCCGATTATCATTAAATATGTCCATCATAATTATGCCACTGTTAGTCTGTCGGTTTTATCACAGGTGTTTCATTACAGCGAGGTTTATCTTTCCAAGATGTTTAAGAAAAATCTGGACAAAAATTTTGCCTCGATACTACAGCATTTGAAATTGCAGCATGCCAAAGAGTATCTTGAATTTACCGACTGTAGGATCGCCAATATCGCCCAGTTAGTCGGCTACGATTCTGTTGATCACTTGTCGCGGACATTTAAGAAAGCATTTCAGGTATCCCCTTCTAAGTACCGCTATGAGAAGCAACGGTCGCAAAGCTGATGCCATCATCTTCGAATACTACTTTTTTTAGTAAGGGCCTTTCTGCATACTTATCATTTGGATAATGCAAGGTGAAGTACGTCTGCCCATCTTTTGCCGTAAAGAACATTCCATGGCCTCCGTTCTCCGAGAATATCGGCAGCCGATCTTGTTGCCACGGTCCTATTATCCTACCGCTTTTAGAAATCGCCTGTCCGACTGCATATCCATTCGTTCCCCAGCTCGACCAAGCCATACACAAGCTGCCATCAGGGTGGCGGATGAGACTGGGACCATCCGTAAAGAAGACGTCACCGTCAATACCCATCTCCTCTTTAATAAAAGGCACCGGCTTTGCCCACGGTACAGCCGCTGCCGAGAACAGGCGTTTCGATCCGCCTTCTGCATTACTAAAATCATCTGATAACCGCATCATACACATTTCACCATCGGGGTTATCCTCAAAAGAACGAGAAAATACCAGATAAGGATACTCCTCTTCAAAATAGATCGTTCCGTCGATACAAGCCCAGTCCGCAGGCGTAATCCGTTGACTAAACAGACTAAAAGGGCCGGTCGGCTGGTTGGCCTTTAATATATAGATCCCCTTTTTCACATGATTGCCGCCAAAGGTGGTAACCAGATAGAAACAACCGTTGTAATGATAGCATTCCGGCGCCCAATAGCAGCGATCAGCAAAGAATCCTTCCGGTTTTTTAAATATCACAACCGGGCCATTCCAGTTCTCTAGATCATCACTGATAAAACAGTCAAAGCCATCGGCCATCCCCCAGCAACTCTCACTTCTGGTTCCATACATATAATATCTGTCGTCATACAGCAGGATATAAGGATCTCTTATCTTCACCTGATCTATTTTCATGATTATAATTCTCCCTCGTTTTCCTATGATTCTATCATAGGCATATTTCCAGGGAAATGTTTTAACTTAACGTCTTTCCGACTTTTTTTGGTAAGAAGCGGTCAAAATAAGAATTCAGCCAAAAACTGCTCTCTTTCATCCTTTTGTCTAATAAACATATTCAACTTTTCAATATTCCTGCCGGATGTCCAACTTTTTCGTGTATTATTATAATGATTAGCTATTTTCCAAAATTTCTCAGGGTATAATAAAAGTATATAAAGATACTCCATTTCAGCTTTTGTTATCACTTTGATCTCATCATAAGCACTGATGATCTTTTTCCCTAAAGAAATGTCCCATGAATTTTTTTCCATCACTTTTCTTATAAACAAATACAAGTCGTTGATTTGAATGTTTACATTAAGACGGTCAAAGCTTGTGGTTGCAACTTGATTTTTTTGGATCAAGACATGATGCTGATTATAATCACCATGGCACATTGTCTTTGTCGATAATGCCTCTTCGTACAAATCTTTATAAAGCGATTTGTTAAGCATTGTCAAAGCTGCTTCTCCCTGTTCATGAAAGGCAGAATAATAGGACATATATTGAACTTCAAACTCATTTTTCTGATGCTTGTTCTTAATATAGTTTTTAATAGCCCTAAGTTCACGATTATGCTTTGCAAAAATACTTTCCGTGCTGCTGCTATAGCAGCTTCTCGCATAACGTCCAACTAAGCAGATGTTCTTCATGACTTTATGTAAGGACGCCAAATTATTAGTTGTCAGAATCACATCGCTGATATTTCTGGTGTCACATTCATGGCCTTCAAACCAATCCTTCATCACATAAGACCGCTCAGCTTTACCTTTAGTCAGCAATTCCCCCTTTTTATTAATTAAAAATTGATCTACGGCTGTATAACCCCGATCCTTAATGACATATTTTACCATGGATTCAAAATTTAAACGGTTTGGAGATAAATGATATTCCTTAACAAGCTTAAGTCCATGATTTGTTTCGCAAATAAATGCACCCCTGCCGCGATAGGCATCGTTTACTTTGATGTCATACTGATCTACTACTTCTCTGATTTTGTCGTTCAAAAAAATCCCTCCAAACTTAGAACCGGTCTACAGTCTCTGTCTAAGATATGAAGGGATTGGAATGCTTATGATATTTATTTTCTTTTACTTACGAACCAGATATTTTCTCATATCAATGGCGCATGCGATAAGAATAATTGCACCCTTGATGATGTATTGGAGGTTCTGGTCGATGGATAAAAAGTTCAGGGCCACAAAGATGATACGCAGGAGCACAACACCCATGACAACGCCTCTGATTTTACCGGTACCACCAACAAATGAAACCCCGCCGATGACACAGGCTGCAATGGCATCACTCTCATAATTCAAACCGGTCGCCGCTGAATTTGAACCGATCCGGGCAGACTCAATAAATCCTGTGATGCCATACATGCATCCGGCTAATGTATGTACTAAAATAGTAGTTTTCATAACATTGACACCAGAAACATTGGCTGCATCCGGATTAGAACCCACCGCAAACATATTTTTACCAAAGGAAGTCTTATTCCATATGAACCACATCACTGCTATGATTATACATGCATACCATACATAATTTGGAATAGGTACGCCTGCAATTGATAGTATGCTGCCGGCCACAAAGGTTTTAAATGAATCATCCAATCCTGAAAGTGTCTGCCCATTATTGCCATTGATCATCAAGTACATCAGAAGCACGCCATAGACAATCAGTTGAGTAGCCAGAGTAACAATGAACGGATGTAAACTAAACTTTGCAACGAAGAAGCCGTTGACAAACCCCACGATCGCGCCTACAATCATGACGATGATAATAACCGCCCAAATCGGGAAAACCTGCATGCCGCCAAACATTCTGGTTGCATATGACATGGATTGCAGCAAAGATGCGGATATACATGCAGTCAATCCGACAATACGTCCGGCCGAAAGGTCAGTACCGGTAAGAACGATACAGCCGGCGATCCCACAAGCAATTGGGATATTCGCAGCCGAAAGCGAAATGATATTAACAATGGAGTTGACCGAAAGGAACTTCTGATTTTGAAAATATGTGTAAATAATAGCGATCACTATCAATATATACATAGCATTGCTGATTAATGTCTCTTTCCAGAAATTGAATTTATCTTTGCCATCAAGTGTCTTATAATTATTATAACGATTTTTTAAATTAGAAATAGGATTCATTCCTGCACCGCCCTCTTATACATATTTCGCCGCATAGGCCATAATTTCTTCCTGGGTTGTTTCAGCCGCATTTACATCTCCGGCAAGCCGACCTCCCGACATCACTAAAATCCGGTCACATATTCCTAACAGCTCAGGCATTTCGGAGGATACCATGATGACCGTTTTTCCTCTATTTGCCAAATCAATAATCAGCTGATAGATTTCATATTTTGCACCCACATCAATTCCGCGGGTAGGCTCGTCAAGCAGCAATATCTCAGGAGTGGTCAAAAGCCATCTGCCCAGAATGACCTTCTGCTGATTGCCCCCTGAGAGAGCTCTCAGCTTCGTTTCCTGACTAGGCGTCTTTGTCCGCATGGCCTCGATGGACCACTTAGTATCCTTTTTCATGGACTTTTCGCTAAGATAGAGCCCGTGCTTTTTATGCTTCTTAAGGCTTGAGATAACCGTATTCTCTCTGATGTTAAGAATTGAGAAAATACCGGTGGCGCGCCTTTCTTCAGTGAGCATGGCAAATCCATTTTTAATGGATTCTTGGGAATTCTTGTTCCTGACCGGTTTCCCATGAAGCTTTATCGTTCCGTACTTTCTCGTGGCAATCCCAAAAATATTCTCCAGCGTTTCTGTCCGGCCGCTTCCATCTAACCCAGCCAGCCCCAGAATCTCGCCGCAGTGAGCAATAAAGGAAACGCCCTTTAAGTGCGAGTATTGAGCCGTCAAATTCTCAACCTCCAGTGAGACATCACCGGACTTATTCGTTTTTGGCGGAAATTGATTGGTAAGCTCTCTTCCAACCATCAGTTTAATAATTTCCTCATTCGTCAAATCTTTGGCTGGCTTGGTCGCCACGTGCTGCCCATCACGCATGATAGTGACCTCATCTGATATTTTAAGTATTTCTGCCATTTTATGTGAAATATATATGATAGCACAGCCCCTGTCCCGGAGCATATTAATGATCTCAAATAAGTGATCTACTTCTTTTTCAGTTAATGACGAGGTTGGCTCATCAAATACGATTACTTTTGAATGATAGGAAACAGCCTTGGCTATTTCAACCATCTGTCTTTGGGATACCGGCATTGTGCTCATGATCCGCTTTGGATCAACCTTGATGCCCAGTTCTTCAAAGGTTGCCTTTGTATCTTTATATATTTTTCTTTCATTGACCATGATCCCACCAACCTTGGGATATCGACCCAGCCAGATGTTATCCATGACATTACGCTTAAGCGCCTGATTCAATTCCTGATGAACCATCGCCACGCCATTTTCCAATGCTTCTTTAGAACTCTTAAAATTAATTTCTTTGCCCTCAAGAAATATCTTTCCGTTATCCTTCCCATAGATCCCAAATAAACATTTCATTAATGTCGACTTTCCCGCACCATTTTCTCCCATTAAAGCATGTACAGTGCCTTTTCTTACACTTAGGGAAACATTGTCGAGGGCTTTTACGCCCGGAAATTCTTTGCAAATGTCCACCATTCGCAACAGTACATCATTCTCCATAATGATTCCACCTCCTGATATTTACAAAGGCGCCCGTCATTAAACAAGCGCCTTTATGCTTAAGCCGGTTTTGCAAATATATCCAAGGGGGGATTATTCACCGGTATAAGTTGCGTATGGAATATATATTTTATTAGAAATTTCTTCGGAAATAATAAACTTGTCTGTTCCATCTAACAGGTCGCTACCGCTTGCCGCATTAGTAATGAGGAATGCGATACATGCTGCCATACCTTCTGCATCCTGTTTAATTGTTCCGGTCATCTTCCCATCAGCGATCAGCTGCTTGGCCGCATCAGTTGCATCAACACCAAAGACAGGAATCTTTACAGAATCTTCTGTTCCTAAGTTATAGCCTTTGTCATTCAATGCAGTAATAACGCCTTCAGCCATACCATCGTTGTTGCAGATAATCAATTCGATCATATTGCCATTTTCCTCATTGAACTGGGAAAGGTTAGTAACCATATATTCATTGGCTGCTGCAGCACTCCATTGACCTGATTGGTCAACCTGATATTGATCTGTGTTTGAAGAATCGAAGAATTCCAATTCTGGCTTTCCTGCTTCCGTAAGAATCGCATTGGCATCCTCGACACCATACTGAGTCCGGTAAATAGCTTCTGTGTTTCCTAATTCACCCATAAACATCGCATATGAAATCACACCATCACCGTTTAAATCAACATCATCAAAGTTCTCCAGAAGGAATTCGCCAATCATCTGTCCTTGCATATGGCCTGCTTCCGGAGCGTCTGTGCCGACAAATGCACATTTCTCATAGCTTCCAAGAACAGATTGTTCTTCTTCAGTCGTTGTTCCTAAAGCACGGTTGAAAAATATAATCGGGACATCAGCAGTCTTGGCCTTATCAATCAGCGCCTGTGCCGAGTCCACAGAACCAGAAGTAACAAGATTAACAACTAGGATATTCGCTCCTGTGCTTATTGCCGTATCAACCTGCTCGTTCTGTGTCGTTTGGTTATTGTTGCTGTCATAATCCTGATAGGTAACGCCTAAAGCATCCAGCTCAGCATCCAGTGCCGTCCTAACAGATGAAATATAAGTATCTGAGAAAGTGTAATAGAAAATAGCTATGTCAGCATCTGATAAATCACCGCCGCCGGTTGTTTCATCAACCGCTTCTGTGATTGCTTCTGTTGCACTATTAGCGGCAGTAGTGGCTGGTGCTGTCGTATCATCTGATGTCCCACCGCAGCCTGCCAACATAGCTATAGTCATCGCCATACATAATAGCAGTGCCAATAATTTCTTTTTCATTGTAATACCTCCTAGTTAAAGTGATTATCGCTTCTGCTAAAGTATAACGTTAGTTTTTTAATAAAGCTATGGGATTTTTTATCGAATAATGTATAAAATTTTATTGTCAATCACTAATTAAATGTAAAAAGTACTTTTTGACATTCATCATCATACATATTTTCCCGTGTCACCAAAGTCGTTGCTGTATCTACCTGTGTTTCGCTGATTGCAAGATTGAAAATCAGATTATAAGCCGTTTCCACGCCAAGATATCCCATCGCATAGGGGTTTTGTACAATCAAGGCATCCACTTCACCAGTTTCAAGCATCCCCACCGAAACCACATTACTGTCAAAGGCCACTACCGCCGTGCTGTCTGCCAGCTCTAGTTCTTCAATCGCATACCCGACGCCAAGGCTTGTCCATTCGTTAAAGGTGGCGATAACATTGATTTCAGGATGATTTCTTAAAAGCTCCTTTGCGCCCTCCTTAGAGTCCTCGATCGTAGAGATTACATTAATGGTTTCCACAATATTGACACGGGGATCAGCGCTCACCCTTTCGATGAAGCCTTCCTCCCGCTGTTGTCCATTGGCAGAGTTTTTATCAAAATTAACAATGCCCACATTAAGAACTTCATCCTCACAGGCCAGCGCCGCATCTCCGGCCATTTTTCCAGCTTCAAAATTATCCGTGCTGATGATGCTGCTAATCTGGTCACTGTTAACGGCACTGTCGATGACAACAATTTTTACGCCCTGCTTGGCGGCCTGATTGATTGCCTCGGCATTAGCATTATAATCAACGGCAGAAAAAATAATCACTTCCGCCTCGTTTGCCACTGCCCTTTCAATCATTTGATTTTGTGTTTCATAGTCCTCCTCATTTTCAGGACCTTCAAAAGTTACCGTTAAATTATATTCCGTGCTTGCCGCATTGGCACCGGCAAAAACAGTCTTCCAAAAGTTTGAAGTTGTCGATTTAGTAATCATTGCGACGTAATGCTTTGTCGCCTCGCCGCTATCTATCTCGTTGGGGCTTGAATATTTTGAAATATAGTAAAAGCCTGTTATATAGCATGCCGCCAAGACTAAAACACCACATATAGCTGTTAAAGATCGTTTATTAATTAATTTCATAATTCCCCCCCTTAATCTTTGGAATACATATCTTAACACAGGTTCCAACGTCTAATTCACTGGTAATGGACAATCCATATTTGGATCCAAAATATATCTTGATTCTATCATTGACATTCTTGATTCCGATTCCGATTCTGTCGCCCGTTTCTTTATGTAGTATATCAACACACTGCTCATCGGTCATGCCGACCCCATTATCTCTAACGGTCAGAATGATATCATCACCTGACTGATGAATTCCGATGTCTATCCGCCCCACCTCAACCAAACCGTTTAACCCATGATATATGGCATTTTCAATAATCGGCTGCAGCGTAATTTTGTTACACAAATAATCAAGACACGTCTCGTCAACATCAAAATAATAAACAAACTGGTTTTTGTATCTGAAGTTTTGAATCTTAAGATAGCTTTGTGCATGCTGCAGCTCTTTTTCCAGCGGAATTAGCTCGTTACCCTTGCTAATGCTGATTCTAAATAACCTGGCCAGCGCATTCACCATTTCCACCGCTTCATCGTTGCGCTCCTCCTCACACATCCAGGCGATTGAATCTAATGTATTATAAAGAAAATGAGGATTGATCTGTGCCTGGAGAGCTTTGAGCTCGGTTTTCCTAAGGGATATCTCTTCTTCTCTGACCTGTTCCATCAGTCTTTGTATCCTCAGCACCATATGCCCAAATGATTTTGACAGGGAGATGATTTCACTCGTTCCATTCACTTGTGCAAATCGAAAGTTTTCAGCCTCCTTTTCAAATTCACCCATGGCTTTAGCCAGCTGGTTGGCCGGATTTGAGAAGAAACGGGAAAACAAAAGACCCGTGCTCAGAGCCGTTATTAATACCAAAAAGAATAAAATCACGCAGATGCGAAGCATATTTAACACTTTGTTGGTAATCATCTCATCAACATAGCTGACACCAACGACCCGCCAATCACAGTTTTCCAGCGTATAAATCGTATAGATAACCTTTGACCGAGTATGGGAACCATCCGGAAGTGTTTGCAGCTCCTCCATCTTCTCTTCTTTTAAACTGGAATAAATCAGCTGCTGCTGCGGATGATAGATCAGATTCCCATCGGTATCCATAATAAAACAGTAGCCATGCTGTCCAATACCGACATCATCGACATAATTGGCAATATTTGAAAAACGGATATCCATAAATACCTGGATGCTCTCTCCCCTAGAATCCTCCATCCGCTGTGAGATCGTAACCACCCATGGATAAGATTCTGTAAACAAGGATTCTACGTGAGGCTTGGAAATATTTAGCCCGGTGTCATTTTCTATTCTGGAATAGGAAAGGTTTTCAAGCGGCTTTTCCTTTAATTCCAATCCATCTGACCAACAATTCAGGAGCTTCCCATCATTATTATAGACAGTCACAGATACAACATCGGAGCGTATATTCATAAAGCTATCAAAAAAGTCATCCCGGTCGTTCCTTTCTTGTCCGATATTGTCAGAAATCATCTTCATCACTTCAGCCATGTCATCGGTATAGTTTTCCACTGTATTCATCACCTGCACAACCGCCTGCTCGCTGCCGGTAATGGAGTTTTGCTCGATAGAGCTTTCGTATAATTTAATAAAAAACAATAACACAAATACCAGCGCCGCCAGAACAATAGCTACGACCGTACTGGTCAACAACGCCGATAAAGATATTTTTTCATTAATTCTCGTCTTTTTCATCTGAAACCTGCCTCCTGCTCAGATTTGGCGAAATTCCTGTGTACTTTTTAAAGCAATAGCTGAAGTAATGTTGGTCACTATATCCGCACATTTCAGATATTTCTCTGATTTTCATTGATGTCGTCAACAATATATCCTTCGCCGTTTCAATTCTCTTTTTAGTTAATAATTCCACAAACGTACTTCCGGTCACTTTCTTAATCAAAGCACTTAAGTAATTGGGGCTTACAGCGATTTCTTCACTTATGGAAACAAGGGAGAGTCCAGCGTCCATATAACGTGTCTCAATAATATCCAGCGCCCGGTCGCATATGACAAAGCTGCTCTTTTTGCGCTGCTCAGTCACAAGCTTCTTTGCATTAACGCAAAAATCGATGCACTGCTGCCACATCTCATCTGTCCTTTCATAAAAGATTCTCCCCTGAAGCGGTGAGGCAAGCTTTAGATCCTGCACTGATTCTGTATCTGCCACAGCATATACGACTCGATAAGCGACCGAGATCAGCTGCACCACAAATGACTGGAGCATCGCCGGCGCTATCTTTTCTTCTTTAATATAAGTAAAGATTCTGGTCAAATACTCCTCAAGCTCTTGTTCGGCGCCGCCGCGAATCAATCGCTCAATTTCAATGATTGCAGTCTGTACCATTTTATTATCAAATGCATTGGCGCGTTCAATATCGGCAATATAATGGGCGCCGCTTTCACTCTTTCCTGAATACTCCATCGCATTCATGGCTTCTACATAAGCTTCATGGCTGTTAATCAGCCCAGGCATGGAACGGCTGATGCCGATTGTAGCAGTCAGGTTCATAATACGTTTTACACTTTGGGAAATATCCTCTACTATAATGTGAAGGTATTTATTAATACCAGTTTTAGTGGCCGCCATGAGGGAAACTACACGTCCATCTGTGTAAAAGCTATCATACTTGATATACTTACGTAAAATACTATCAACTGCGTTGACACTGGAATACGTCGTTACGTTCTCATCAGCTTCGTTCCAAAAGCTTGTGACCATGACCGTATATTCAAGATCACTATCAACGCTTTTAATAAATCCCAGACGTACTGCCTCCTGCATTAATTCCAGATTGCGCTTATCTGAGTTCTTGCCCTGAAAGGAGTCTAGAATGACAGGCATTAGAAAGCCTGTCATGTTTTGCTTCTCTAACTCTTCATTCTTCTGGATGAACTCATTGAACTTCTTATCAATCGTTTGTTTTATCTTCTTAAGCTCAATCGTCAGTTCCTTGGAAGAAATCGGCTTAAGCAAATAACTGATTATATTATATTGAATCGCCTGCTGGGCATAGGAGAAGTCGTCAAAGCCGCTTAAAAAAGCAATCTGCACTGTCGGCCGGATCTCTCTGACCTCCCTTGCCAGCTCAATGCCGGTCATAAAAGGCATCCGGATATCACTAAGCAGCAAGTCCGGCTCTAGCTTCTCGACTAATTCTAATGCGTCAATGCCACTCCCTGCTTCTCCCACAACTCTAAATCCGGCTTCTTCCCAATTCACTTTGCGGATCAGAGACTTTCTAAGTTCCTCTTCGTCATCTGCAACGACAACGGTATATATATTATCACTCATGAATATCACCTCTTAATAGCTATAAGTCATTTATTAGGCCATGATGCCTACGGATTGCTTCGTACTTCGTGCTCCCGCAATCCTGGTATCATTATAACACTGGTGTTGGATTCTATAAAGCGTTTTTTCTGCCTAAAATGGAAATTAAAATATATCTTTACAAAGTATATTATATGTTATATAATATACTTATTCAATTTATATACATAGTTGATATATATAAATAAGGAGGAGGAGTATGTCTTATCAATTAGGTCCCAGTATGATGGATGCTTTGGTATTATCAATTTTATACGACAATGATGCTTATGGGTATCTTATTTCTCAGCGGATTAAGAAAATTGCCAGTCTCAAAGAATCCACCCTCTATCCTGTGCTCAAGCGGCTTTTGGAAGCCGGATTCTTAGATACTTATGATCAGCAGTTTCAGGGGCGAAACAGGAAGTACTACCGAATCACCCCACGTGGGAAGGAAAAATATTTATGCGCTTTAGAAGAATGGAACATATATAAAGAGAAGTTAGAGCAAATATTATTTAGGAAGGATGCGGACGAAGATGAATAGGCAGGATTATTTATCACAGCTTGAGAATGGATTAAAGAGGCTGCCTAAAGTTGAAACAGCTAACATTATCAGCCGCTATGCAGAGTGTTTTGATGAGGCAGGTGAAGAAAACACCCCAGAGCTTCTAGCAGAATTAGGAGATCCTAAGGAGCTTTCATCCAGAATTCTTTCCGATATGGCCATCAAATATCTCAAGAAAATCATTCAAGCAATTTAACCATTGAGCGTAAAACTGATCAATCTATAAAGGCCGTCACGGTAGATGGGCATATTGACATAACAACGCAGTAAAAGATCTTCTTATCTCAAGGCCTTGAGGAGTTCCTTGGCTGCATATAACATTAGTGCTTTTGGTACCCCAACCACACACAAGCAGGACATGCTATAGAATTCACCATGTCCTGCTTGTGTGCTTAAATATCGCTAAATCGTCTTCATCTCTTATTGTCAGGCATTTGAAGCCTGTGTAAACGGATTGACGAAGACTCGCATCGCCATCTTCTCGTCAAGAACATAAAGCATCGCTGTATTATCCTTGATATTAATTAGGTTTTGTAAGACCTCTTCAGCAGAGGCTTCTTCCTCCACTTGTTCATTCACATACCAACTGATAAAATGATACGTTGCATGATCGTCCTCTTGCATCGCAAGCGTTGCAAGCTTTCCGATCTTCACGGTAACACTCTGTTCATGCCCAAGCACGATTTCAAACATCTCTTTTAAACTGCTGCTTTGGAATTTGGGAGCATCAATAGGCATATATAATGGCTCAGCGCCTCTTTCTAAAATGTGCCTATTCATGTTTAGCGCATGTGCCATTTCTTCTTGAAACTGGACATGAAGCCAATTAGCAAAACCTTTAAAGCCCATTCGATCAGCTCTAGCCGACAAAGCAAGATAAAGATATGCCGAATAAAACTCTACGCTAATCTGATCACTGAGTGCTTTTGTTATTGTGTTGCTCAACATATTATGTGACCTCCTTTTTAATCAAAGTTCTTGTCGTAAACCTTCAACAAATGTTTCCATACTCAGCATACCCAAAAAATGACTCTGACGAAAGGGGCAGTTTTATTGCATTTAAGGGGTGCAGATGATCATGCAAAAACGCCTGATCTCTAAAGAAAAGCCAAAGATCATTCAAAAAACCACCAGCACGACAGATCCGGATGCAGGACTTTTGAACCGGCCCGGCAAACCGGGTGGGATGCATTACCTCGACCACCAGAGCATTGATGCCAGGCACGGCATCATAGTGGATGTTGCGGTAACGCCAGGGAACGTGAGTGACTGCATACCATATATAGAACGGATTGATTACATAGTAGTTTCATCGCGCTTGACAAGCGCCCATCCTTTAACTTCCGGCATCATCATGACCACCATTTGATTGTGTTATAGCATCCTTGCCCCCGTCGGCACTAACCCTTCCAATTAAAAAGCCTGAAGCCATCATCAAAAAACAGATTATGGCTACTATAGTTTTATGAAATACCCCTTTTTGTCTCATCATTTCCCTCTCTTTTCCCATTAAAATTAAATGTATTTCCTTAAATACTAAGACTAGTATAAAGTATGCCCCTAGGGGGAATGTCAATAGAATAAATACACCGTATCATTAATGAACACAAAAAACGCATACTTATTCGCCTTTACAAGCTAAAAAGTATGCGTTTTCAATTGATCTTTGCAAATCATCTGGTATATCCATCCCAACAAAAATGTCTGCGTTAAATTAAAGGAGGAATCAGGTTATAATAAATGAATCCCGTTATCTTCACACGATTCCACAATTTCTTCCGGCCAGACTGAAGCCTGCACCTCGCCCACATGAGCCTTGCGCAAGAAGAACATACAGATTCTCGACTGCCCAATCCCACCGCCGATCGTATATGGCAATTCCCCATTAAGCAGCGCCTTTTGGAACGGCAGCTTAGCACGTTCCTGACAGCCCCTGATTTCTAATTGTCTTGTGAGTGCTTCTTCATCCACGCGAATACCCATGGAAGATAGTTCAAGCGCAACGTCAAGTACCGGATAATACACAATAATATCACCGTTTAATGACCAGTCATCATAATCAGGCGCACGACCGTCGTGAGCTTCGCCCGACGCCAGCTTATCACCAATCTGCATCAAGAACACGGCCTTCTTCTCCTTTGCGATCTCATGCTCTCGCTCCTTCGGTGTCAAATCAGGATATCGATCCTCCAACTCCTGAGTTGTCATAAAATGAATCTTCTCCGGCAATATCGGGCAGATATATCCATATTTCTCAGCCATAAAATTCTCGGTAAATCTTAAAGCATCATAGACTTTAATGACCACCGCCCTCAGGGTTTGCAAATTGCGCTCGTGCTTGCTGATAATCATTTCCCAATCCCACTGGTCTACAAAGATTGAGTGAAGATTATCGGTATCCTCATCTCTTCGAATCGCATTCATATCTGTATATAAACCTTCGCCATGACTGAATCCGTAACGCTTAAGGGCATATCGCTTCCACTTAGCCAGAGAATGGACGATCTCGACATGCTTATCCTCCTGCTCTTTAATGCCAAAGCTTACCGGCCGCTCAATGCCATTTAAAGTATCATTCAAACCGCTCTCAGGCTGCACAAATAATGGTGCCGAAACACGGGTTAAGTTCAGCTGGTTTGCCAATTCTCGTTCAAAATAATCCTTTACATATTTAATCGCAATCTCTGTTTCACGAATATTTAGATGTGCTTTATATCTCGGTGGAATCATTAAATTAGTCATGCTTTAGCTCCTCTTTTCTCATTACATCTTGCAATTTTACTACTCTTGACTGTCGCTGTCAACACAAGACGTGAATTTTAGAACAATTCATTCCCAGAGAAAATCTTCTCCCGTGGTGAAGAAGCTGTCCACTCGATTCTTCTCATCAAACATATTATTATATTGCAGTATCGCATAGTCCCTTAATTGCTCCGCATAAGGATTATCAGTACTGTTATAGTAATTACCATCGGCATCAATGTAAACATTGGCCGTAACTACAGGAAGCTCTTTTCTAAGCTGAGTTAAGAACTTCTGATATCCGCTTAAGGGAAGACCTGCCTTCTCGAGAACTAAAGTGCTTAAGTAGTTTACACTTAAATGATCGACATACTCCTCTTCAATGTCATAATTAGCCCAGATGGCAAACGGCACTTGATATCTTGCCTGCTCTTCTTCCAGAGATTCAGAGCCTGTTTTGCCGTTCAAGTCTAATATAGTCTGTGCAATAACATCCGCAGGCTGGTGGTCGCCAAACATAACGATAATCGTTGGCTCATCAATCGATTCAAAATATGTAATCAGCTCCTCAAAAGCTGTATCTGACTCTTTAATCAAAGATAAAAATCTTTCCGTATATTCTGTCCTTGAAGTGTTCGGTGCGTTTAATAGTTTAATCGTCTCTGTAAAATTATCAAATGCATCATAATAACCGCCATGATTTTGCATGGTCACTTCAAAAGTAAATAGCTTTTCATCTTCACCTTTTGCTTCAAAGGACTCGATAATCTTGTTATAGGCAGCCCGATCTGAAACATATTTCCGGATAATCTCGGCTCCATAAAAGTCATCTATAAAATAAGTCGTATCGAAGCCAAAGTATTCATAAACCTCATCGCGATCCCAACCCGATGCACCATAAGGGTGAATGGCTAAGGTCGAATAGCCCTCGTTCTCCAGATTCTGGCTTAAGTTCGGTATGGCAGAGTCAATATACTGCTGATAGGCAATGCTGCCCAACGGTAAAAATGCCATCGTATTACCGGTCAAAAATTCAAACTCTGAATTAGCCGTATTGCCGCCCTTAACGGAAACAAATAAATTACCGGTGACAGTATTCTCCCGCCTGCTTAAGGAACGGAAAAAAGGCATATAATCTTCATTGGTTTCAACGTTCCCCAAAACCGATAAATCACTGAAGGTTTCATTCATGATGATGATAATATTAGGCTTTGACTCCGATTCCTCCACTGCCACATCGGGTTCGGACTCTGTCTTTTCAATAATATCATTCACGGCGGTAGTAGAGTACCCTTCCGGCTTATCAACATTGACATACTGAAGGTTTACCAGAAAGCTTACGGCAAATCCATTACTTGCATATAAGTTATTCGGCGTAAACAAAATATCATTCAGCTTAAATACCTCTCTTGCGGCATCCGTCTGAATACTGCTTGTAAAAAACATCAGGCAGGTAACGCAAGCAGCAGCAACCACTGCCCTTATCTTAAATGATTTGACCTTTAACTCAAGCTTGCTTGCCACAACAATGAATAAAATAAAGCCCAGCGTCACAACAAGCAAACGATATGTAATCGAAAAATCATAATTATTAGTCACACTCATAGCTGTACTTAAGGACAAGAAATCCCACGGTAAAATCGGCGATGATCTAAACAACGTCGTATAAAAATTAGCAATGCCAAGTAGCATCATCAGGCTCAAGGCCACAACGGCAGAGCTCTTCGCTTTGCCAAAAACAATCAGCAGCAATCCAAACACAAGCGCAAAAAACAGTACATTCAATATCTGGATCTGCAAGGAAATTTCCCAAGCATAGTGTGTATACCCTTCCAATAGATAGAAGCCGGCAATCGGAAGGAATGCGATAAGGATTATGCTTCTTTTTTTTGCGAACTTCATCTTTAGTAAATAGACCGCTGCTATGCATCCAATCAGTATAAGTGATGCCAAAAGCATTGGCGCATCCATGCCTTCACTAAATATCGTGGCGCCCAAGGCTATAACTAACAAGAGGCTTAAGAGCCCTGCTTTAATTAATTTTCTTTGTGATGTATCAAACAATATCGATCTTCCTTTCTTATCCTTAACGATAAGTTGCATCGAAAAAAAAACTTGACAATCCGAATATTACATGATTATAGTTACATATATTTATTTATCATTTAACATTGAGCCCTCATGCCTGAGGGTTCTTACGCTTTACTATTATACTATAAATTTGTGATAAATCAATGAAAATTTTTATTAATACCGGAGGTCAAGCAGATTGAATATTTTAGAGTTGATTAAAGTAATTATTTTGGGCATCATCGAAGGCATTACCGAATGGCTGCCAATCAGCAGCACTGGACACATGATTCTCGCCGAGGAATTCTTGAAATTGAACGTTTCTAAGGATTTTTTAGATATGTTCCTCGTTGTCATCCAATTAGGTGCGATACTAGCTGTTATTGCATTATACTGGAAACGAATCTTTCCTTTCAACATGCCTAAGTCCACAGATAAAGCTAGGCCTTTTATCCAAAAGGACATCCTACTTATGTGGACAAAGGTAGCCATAGCCGTTATTCCCGCAATCATCATCGGTCTTCCCTTCGATGATTTGATCAACGAATTATTTTATAATCCGCTGACAGTGGCATTGATGCTCATTGTCTACGGGGTTATCTTTATCATCATCGAAAAGCAAAACAAACATAAGCGTTTTGCCATCAATGACATTTCCGAATTAACCTATAAATCAGCCTTATTTATCGGATTATTCCAGGTTCTGGCGCTGATCCCCGGAACTTCCCGTTCCGGCGCAACCATTATTGGCGCTATGCTGATCGGAACTTCCCGGGTTGTTGCCGCCGACTTTACGTTCTTCCTCGCTATTCCTGTAATGTTCGGCGCCAGCTTATTAAAAATAGTAAAGTTCGGGTTTAGCTTTACAGGCAATGAAATACTTATCTTACTTATAGGTATGATTACTGCCTTTATCGTATCCATATTTGCGATCAAGTTTCTAATGAGCTACATCAAGAAACATGATTTCACTGTCTTTGGTTATTATCGCATCATTTTAGGTATAGTTGTTGCCATTTTCTTCTTAAGCTCTAGACCTTAAGAAGCGTCGCCCCCCAGGTCAATCCACCGCCAAAGCCAGCTATGATCAGAACTTCACCCGGCTTGACTTTGTGGCTCTTCAATAACTCGTCTAGAGCGATCGGAAGGCTGGCTGCTGATGTATTGCCATACCGATTCATGTTAATGATAAATTTGTCAAGGGACACTTCTAGGCGTTTGGCCACTGAGTCAATAATCCGCTTGTTGGCCTGATGTAGAACAAAGTGATCCACCTGACCGATAGCTACGCCGGATCTTTCCAATACCTGATTGATGCATTCCGGTACTTTCTTTACCGCAAACTTAAAAACTTCCGGACCATCCATATAAACGTATTTTGACATTGGCTTTACAGACTTTAAAGGCGTCGTAAAGGGATTAACAATATCACGTTCTCCACAGGTAAGGGTATAACCTTTGGCGCCATCTGAACCCATTACCGTCCCTATAAATCCCTGTTCTTCACTGGCTGCAAGGATCGCCGCACCGGCGCCGTCACCAAAGAGAACACAGGTAGAGCGGTCAGTCCAGTCAACAATCTTTGAAAGGATCTCAGCCCCGATAACCAATATATATTTTGCCTCGCTGCAGCGAATATACATACAAGCGGTGTTCATCGCAAAGAGGAACCCGCTGCATGCCGCATTCAGGTCAAAGCATGTCGCATTAACCGCCCCCAGTTCTTTCTGTACAATACAGGCAGCACTGGGCAGGGGATAATCTGGGGTTAAAGTGCCCACAATAATCATATCTAATTCTACCGCTTTTAAGCCGGCCACTTCCATAGCTGTCCGAGCCGCAGCTACGCTAATGCCAGTCAGCGTTTCCGTTGTTGCTATTCTGCGCTCCCTGATTCCCGTACGGGAATAAATCCATTCATCATCAGTATCGACCAGCTTCTCCAAATCGTTGTTTGAAACAACCAGCTCCGGTGCACAGGCACCCGTTCCAATAATCTTAACTTCCGGCATTTATCAATTATAGGGGTCCTTACAATTGGAATCACAACCCCTTCTCCTTTCTCTGTCATATACTTTGATATTCAAAGTATATGATTTATTGCACAGAATGTCAAGGTTTTTCCATCAGTTCTTTGACCAGCTCTACCGCTGCGACAGCATCTTTAGAATAGCCGTCAGCTCCGATTTCATCACAGTAATCCTGAGTAATCACCGCACCCCCAATAATAATTTTGGCATTAACATGATGTTTCTTGGCAAGGGCAACAACCATACGCATTTCTAGCATCGTTGTTGTCATCAATGCCGAAAGCCCGATAATATCCGCATGATGGGTTTTCGCAGATTCAATAATCACCTCTCCCGGCACATCTTTTCCTAAATCAATGACGTTAAATCCATAGTTTCGCATCATCATTGCCACAAGATTTTTGCCTATGTCGTGAATATCGCCTTTAACCGTTGCCAAAACAATAACACCTCTCTCCTGGCCTGATTGTTGACCAGCCAGCAAGGGTTCCAGATAATCGACTGCTCTTTTCATCGCTTCAGCACTGATAATTAGCTGAGGAAGAAAATAAATTCCCTGATTAAAATAGTCGCCCACAAGATTAATCGAAGGTATCAATATTTCATTTAACAGGTTCGACGGCTCAATGCCCATACCAACTGCCATTTTCACATCATCAACTATCATATTTTTCTTTCCTTTTAGGACGTCTTCTTCAATTTGATTCCGTATTTCGGCAGAAATCGGAGATTTAAGCGGCACCTCTTGTTTTTCTTCCGGGTGTGTCTCCCCTCTGACGGCTTGATCTGCCACAGCAGTCTTAATATAAGTCAGATCCGCACCCTCTTTATTCATCAAAAGATCTGCGGCATAAGCCATGCTCAGGACAGTCTCTGATGAGGGATTGGCAATGGCCATCGTTAATCCATTTTGAATAGCAAGCGCAAGGAAGGTTCCATTGATGATATTTCTCTTAGGCAGGCCAAAGGAGATATTGGACAAGCCACAGATTGTATTAATGCCAAGCTGCTCCTGACAGTATTTGATCGTTTCTAGCGTGTCTTGTGCTGCCCGTTTATTAGCTCCGATTGTGGAAACTAATCCATCAACAACAATATCTTCCTTCTTAAATCCAAGCTTATAGGCCGCATCAAGCACTGTCTTAATGTTGGCTTTTCGTTCAGCAAAGCTTTCCGGAAGACCGTGATCTGTCAATGGCAATAAAATAAACATGGCGCCATACTTTTTCACGATGGGTAAAAGCTCTTTAAGCTTCTTCAATTCACAGGAAACAGAATTGACCAAGGCTCTCCCATGATAGTTTCTTAACGCTGCGGCGATAACATCTATATCACTGGAGTCAATACATAAAGGAACTTTGGCAACCCCACTTACCGCCTTGATAACATCAAGCATCAATGCCTTTTCATCAATGCCATTCATTCCCACATTGATATCTAGGATTTTAGCTCCTGAATCCACCTGCGATATAGCCATTTCTTCAATGATATCAAACTCATTATTTTTCAATTCTTCCTGCAAAGCTTTTTTCCCAGTCGGATTAATTCTTTCACCGACAATCTTAAGGGAACCGTCAAGAGGCAGATGCACTGTAGAAGCTATGTTTGTAATGGCACTGATCCCATGCTCAACCGGTCTGATGACTTGCATCCCTTTGACCATCTGATTAAGCTCCCTGATGTATTCCGGTGTTGTTCCACAGCAGCCACCCACTAAGGAGGCGCCAGCCTTAACAAGATCTTTCATATACATCACAAAGGTTTCTTTGTCCATATCAAAAACAGTGTCGCCATCAATGAGCTCCGGCAGTCCGGCATTAGGCTTAACAATTAGCGGTACGGCAGCATATTTAGCCATTTCTTCAACGAGGTTAAGCAGCTTATCAGGACCTGCGCCGCAGTTAACACCAACTGCATCAGCGCCGAGGCTTTGCAAAGTGATAAGGGCACTTAAGGTGTCGGTGCCATAGATGGTTCTCCCAGCGGCTTCAAAGGTCATCGTAACCATCACCGGAAGTTCTGACACCTCTTTAGCGGCAATCAGTGCTGCCCTTGCCTCACCTAAATGCATCATCGTTTCAATGACAATGCAGTCAACGCCTGCCTCATCAAGGTATCGTACCTGCTCCTTATAACAATCAATAAGAACCTCAAAATCCATATCCCCGATCGGCTCTAGCTGCCTTCCGGTCATCGTCAGATCACCGGCAACAAAACAGTTTTCTCCAACTGCCTCTTTAGTCATCTTAACAAGCCTTTGATTGATCTCTTTCGTCTTATCTCCTAAACGGTATTCGTCAAGCTTGATTCGATTCGCCGTAAAGGTCGGCGCATAGACGATTCTTGCGCCTGCGCATGCATATTCATGCTGCAGTTTTTTCACGATTTCCTCATGCTCAAGCATCCATTGCTCCGGGCAAGCTCCCACAGGCATCCCCTGCTTCTGCAAATTAGTTCCGGTAGCACCATCTAGTATTATCGGACCTGATTTTAACAGCTCATTCATATTTAGCATTTCCTTAGTCCATCCTTTCGATAATTTTACGAATCATCTGGGTACGATTAAAGGGAACCATAAAGTAATAACCATCGACTACAGGTTCTAACCGCTCAGTCAGCTCTAATGCAATAGATATCCCGATCTGCTCTGCCTCTGCTCTGATCATGTCGGTTTGATATCTGGCAACAATTTCATCCGGTACATCAATACCGTGGATTTCATTCTTTATAAACACCGCATTCTTATAGCTTACGAGGGGCATGATACCGCCCAGAATCTTTGTGCCTGTCTGTGCTTTGATATCGGCTATCCGATCAATGTCTTCCTGGCAAAACACCGGCTGGCTTAAAAAATATGCGGCGCCGTGTTCCATTTTTCTGCGGACACGGTCTATTTCTTTTTCAATATTAGAACGATTATAATTTAAAGCGCCGCCAAAAACAATCGGATCACGGCCAAAGTATTCTCTGTTCATTTCACTAAAATATTCCATCAGCTTAATCGAATTGAAATCATACACAGGGGTAATCTTACTTTTATCGCTGACCGGTATGGGATCACCGGTAACAATGAGCATATTTCTGATGCCACCGATATGGGCACCTAAAAATCCACTGCCGAGTCCGATCACATTTTTATCTCGGCAAGATATATGGGGCATGACAGATATTTCTACCTCTCGTTGTATCTTAGCCCCAACAATAATGGCGTCGGCGCGCATCCTTGCCATTGGCGAATCAGAAAAGGTCAGCATATCCACGCCAGCCTGCTTTAGAAGTCCGGCACCCTCGACCACCTTATCAATATCCCCATTGTAAGGAGGATCCAGTTCAACAACGATAACCTTTTTGCCTGAATGAAGCTTGTTCATAAAATCATTTGATGAAGCATCTGCTCCTTTCACGATGGATCCTGTGGCTGTCATACTTTTTCGTGGATTCACCTGACCTAAATCAATCCTCTGGCTTAATCTGGATATGTATCTGGGACTTGTCCCGCAGCAGCCACCTAAAATATTAATGCCCAGATGATCAATTTCGCTCATTTTACCGGCAAAATATTCGATGTTTTCCTGATAAACGTTTCTGTCCTTTATAATGTCGGGATAGCCGGAATTGGGGGCCGCAGATATTATCAAATGCTTAAAATCCAGCTGCTTCATGATCCCATATAAATGCGCCGGCCCGATTCCACAATTGAATCCGACGCTATCAATATAAGGGCTATCTGCTGCTTGATTTAGAATTCTTCCGGCGCTGATTCCTGATGGGGTATATCCAAACTTATTTAAGCAAAAGCTAGCCATTATAAATATGTCGCTTTTTGACTTAATATATTCCGCCACCGGCAGTATGTCTCCATAATCCGGAAAAGTCTCAAATAAAATCACCGCCATCTTCTTCTCAATGAATACATCTGCCATTTGACAATATTCTTTATAATGACTGACCTCTTCTAACGTTCCTTTCGCTAAGATCGGTCCGATATCTCCGGCAATAAAGACATCTTTCTTTGATTCCTCTACCGCTTGATGGGCTATGTCACATCCGGCTTCAATGTTTTTTCTAATCACCAAATCACATTCATCTTCTGAATATCCTTGCTGTGCGTCTATCAACGTTCTCTTATTGCTGGCAAAGGTGTTAGTGCGAATCAGTCTGGCGCCCGCCTTAATATATTCTAAATGAATGTCCTTAACCGCTTCGGGATTCATTGTATTAGCCATCTCCGACGGGTGGCTAAACACCTTCGTCTTTTCGGCATAATAAGTGCCCATAGAGCCATCGGTCATTAATTTATGCGTCTTTAAATACTCTCTAATATTCATAAAAATAAGCTCCTCGTTAGCCCAAAAATCGATTCACCCTTTATCTTAGGATGAATCGATCTGGCAGTAAAATATTGATTTTTAAAACAATGGAACTACGCCACCTTCATAGTTTTCTTCAATAAACTGTCTGACTTCATCGCTCTTAAGGGCTTCGATTAATGCCTGAATGGCTTCACTTTGCTCGTCGCCCTGGCGAACAGCAATAACATTGGCATAGGTTGTCGCCCCAATAGACTCGGTATCCTCTATGGCTAGGGCATCCTCGGAAACCTTTAAGCCTGCCTCAAGAGCATAATTGCCATTGACTACGGCTAAATCGACATCCTGAAGCGACTTGACGACTTGCGCCGCTTCAATCTCAATAATCTTGAGATTCTTTGGGTTCTTCTCAATATCCCTAATGGTTGCATTAAGTCCGGCGTCTTCCTTTAAGGTGATCAGTCCTTGGGCTTCTAAAAGCAATAAGGCTCTGGCTTCATTGGTCGCATCATTGGGCACGGCAATCTGGGCTCCGTCAGCCAGACCTTCAATGGAGTCAGTCTTGCCGGGATAAATGCCAAAAGGCTCATAATGGATAGATGCCGCCGCAACTAAGGTAGTTCCCCGCTCTATATTGAACTGCTCTAAATAAGGCAGATGCTGAAAATAGTTGGCATCTAAGTCGCCACTGTCTAAAGCCAGGTTGGGCTGAACGTAATCAACAAACTCAATAATATCTAATGTATATCCTTTTTCCTTCAATATGGGGGCGGTCTGCTCTAAGATCTCCGCATGTGGTGAAGGCGTTGCTCCTATTTTAATTGTTTTCTCCTCTGTCTTGTCAGAAGCTTCAGGCTCAACACTATCTTCAACACTGGCATTGGCTTCTGATGTCTGCACAGGCGATTCTTCCCCGCCGCATCCGGTCAAATATACCACTCCTAAAATACTCATTAATAAAAACGCAATCCATTTCTTTTTCATCATAAATCCTCCATTCATTTAACTTCTTTTATCAGATAAGCGAGACAGTTTCATCCCAATTTCTTGAAATACCTGGACAACAATTACTAAAATAATGACGGTTATATACATAACATCCTTTTCATTACGATGATATCCATATCGGATTGCAATGTCTCCAAGTCCACCGCCCCCGATTACACCAGCCATCGCTGAATATCCCAGAATTGTCGTGACTGCGATGGCGCTTCCGACTAGAAGGGAGGGCATCGCCTCTGGGATCATGACCTTGGCTATAATCTGCATTGTTGATGCCCCCATAGATTTAGCTGCTTCAATAACGCCATAGTCCACTTCCTTTAAAGATGACTCAACAAGCCTTGCTATATAAGGCGCCGATGCAAAGAATAGCGGAACAACGGTTGCGGTCGCCCCCAGCGTAGTGCCTACGATCACACGGGTTATCGGGGCAATCGCCATTAACAGAATGATAAATGGCACTGATCTAATCAGGTTCACTGCCCCTCCTAACAGCTTATTAAGAGTCACTAATGGGCGGATTCCTTTCTTGTCTGTGATTACCAGAATGATTCCTAACGGCACGCCGACAAGATAGGCTAATAATGTCGAAAACAGCACCATATACAATGTTTCAAGTGTTCCAATACCAGCCAGCTCAAGCATCGGCGCTCACCTCCTCGAATCGAATGTTTTTTACCTTCATATAATTGAGCACTTTCTGTACCACCAGCTCATCGTCAGGCAATTGAATGATCATCTGTCCAACAGCATTGCCCTCAATATCCTTTGTATCAGCAAAAAGAATATTGACCGCCGCCTTACACTCCAGCACCAGATTCGCAATGACCGGTTCGTAAGATGAGTGTCCGTCAAAGAGGATTCGGTAGCAATTGCCTTCTTTAATCAAGGGCATGCTTCCCACCGACTGTGAGAATACTAAGCTCTTGCCAATATCTGACTGTGGCGCGGCAAATATATCGGACACCTTGCCAACCTCTGCCACCCGGCTTTGATCAATAATCGCAACACGATTGCAAATGCGCTCAACCACAGACATCTCATGAGTTATGATCACAACTGTCAATCCCATTTCCTGATTAATATCCTTTAACAATTCCAATATTGACTGCGTTGTGGAAGGATCAAGGGCACTGGTTGCCTCATCACACAACAGCACTTTCGGATCCGTCGCTAATGCCCTTGCGATGGCTACTCGCTGCTTCTGTCCGCCTGAGAGCTGCGCCGGATATGCGCCGGCTTTGTCACTAAGACCGACAATTTCAAGCAACTTAATCGCCCTGTCCTTCGCTTCCTTTTTAGGATACCCGGCTATGTTCATGGGAAAACAAACATTATACAAGACCGTTCTTTGCATCAGCAGATTAAACTGCTGGAAAATCATCCCCATAGACTGGCGGACGCTTCGCAATTCTTTATCAGATAATTCAGAAAGATTTCTCCCATCAAAAATAACCTCTCCGGCAGTTGGCTTTTCTAAAAAATTGATACATCGTACAAGGGTGCTCTTCCCAGCTCCACTTAGCCCAATGATCCCGTAAATCTCGCCTTCATTAATGCTTAAGTTAATATCTTCCAGTGCCTTTACTTCATTTGATTTCGACACAAAGCTCTTCCCCAAATGCTTGATCTGAATCAATGGCTCTATATTAGACATCGGAACATCTCCCTCTCTTTTGTTAATTCCTACTATTTATATACAATAATGTGTTTTTGAGTATACTACCACGTAATTTGTTTGTCAATACGTTATTAGCCAAAAGCCTTCTCCCTTTTAAAGAGTTCGACCGCCGCCTTCATAATCTTTGCCGTAATGCCCCAAATAACATGCCCCTCATATTCATAAAAACATATTTCATACTTGCCGCTGTGCCACGGGTAATCTTTTCCTCCTGGGATCAGATCATATGGAAAGCCTTCTTCCGGCTGCAAATGAATTGTATGAAAGTATTTTCGTGGCTTAGTCGTCATAAAATACTTAAGCGGCACACTAAACACCTCCAAGACTTCATCCGCAGCAAATGTTCCATGATAGTTCTTCAGTATGCCAAGGTAAGAATGAACTAGCAATTGATATGGTGAAGTATATGTGTGCAGCGGACAAATAATGTCAATATCGCCTTCTGAAATTAATAGCTCTTCGGATGTCTCACGTAAGACAGCGTCCAATGGTGATTCATTCTCTTCGATCTTACCTCCCGGGAAACAGACTTCTCCCGGCTGACTCACTAAATTATGTGAACGAACCTCAAATAACACTAAAGGCTCTTGCTTCGTTTCTAATATAGGAATTAACACCACATTCTGCTTATACATATCCCAATCAATAATTTCTGGCATGTGATGTGTTAATCTATCAAACATAAACCCCCCTGCTTTCTTTCGATGATCACTATCTATGCTACTATATTTTAATACTTTTTGCAATTCTTTCTCAAAACTGAAAGAGATTTCACTTTATCTCTTCCCATCACTCGTTTTATTATGTTACAATACAATTGTACTCGCGGACTTTTAGCCCTATCATTTTTGTCCGCAGAGGGGACTAAGTTTATCAATTTAAGCCGTGAAAGGAATAAAACTTAAGCTTATGTGAAACACTATGTTATCATAGAGCAATTGGCGATTTCATGGCTTTAAATTCATAAACAAAACAACATCATTTTTAAGGAGGAATCATAATGAAAAAGTATGTATGCGATGTGTGTGGATATGTATATGATCCGCAGGCAGGCGACCCTGATAACGGAATCGAGCCCGGAACAGCTTTTAAGGATCTCCCGGAGGATTGGGTATGCCCCCTATGCGGTGTGGGGAAAGATGAATTCTCAGAAGAGAACTAAGCAATACTACTAATGTAAGAGGAAGGTGCATTGATGATGGCTGCCTGGATTAAGAAAATTATTTTTATTATTATATCAATCACGATTTTGGCTGTAAGTGTCAACTTATTTTTAGCGCCTCACCATATCGCTGCCGGTGGCCTTACCGGCCTGGCAATTATTCTAGAGACTTTGCTGCATATTGACCGGTCTATTATTGTCCTTATCGGCAATTTATTTGTACTAGTTCTTACATTTATATTTCTTGGCAGAGAAATCTTCTTAAACACTGTTGTTGGAGCCACTTTGCTGCCATTTATCATGAGGATCATTCCTCACGAGGCATTGCTTGATGATGTAATGCTCTCAATGATTATCGGAAGCGTTTTATTCGGTATAGGCGTGGCAATTCTTTATATGAATAACGCTTCTAGTGGCGGCACTGCGGTTCCTCCTCTTATTTTAAAGAAATATTTCAATATTAATCCCTCGATCGGGTTGTTCATTACAGACAGTGTCGTTGTTGCCTTAAGCTTGATCGTATTCAATACTGAATCGTTCTTTTTTGCTATTTTTTCCATTTTTATCACATCTGCAACAATGCGCTATATGGAATCTGGCCTTAGTAAGAAAAAGGTTGTTTATATTCTTAGCGATAACCATCAAGCTATTTTAAAAGATATTTTACATGAAGTCAAGAGAGGTGTGACTATTATTCCTGTAACCGGAGGCTACACCCAAAAGCCAAATGAGATGCTCATGGTAACATTAGAAGCGAAAGATTATCAGAAGATTATCAGCGTTGTGGACAAGCATGATAAGACTGCATTTATGATTACAAATACCGTTTCCGATGTCCACGGTCTTGGATTTACTTATGAATCAGGAAGCGTGTAGAAAGGAAGACTCATATGAACCCCGTATATGCTTTTACAGTTATTATGCTAATTTGGACGATCGGTGATTATATATCAAAAAAGTCAAGGTCACTTCTATCCTCTCTTTTAATTGCCTCACTTATTTTTCTGATTGGTTTTAAATCTTATCCATGGCTTTCTTCCATTACAGAAAATACGATTTTTGCAGCACTTGGGAGCACTTTCTCTCCGGAGCTTATTCAATCTTCTTCTCTGCTGGCGTTTGGGCAGACCATTGTAGGTTTCGTCATCCTGCATCTGGGCACCACGATCAGTCTTAGAGAGTTTAAAGAACAATACAAAACTTTTATTATCGGATTTAGTTCCGTTATTGGGGTTACTATTTTTTTATTTTTACTAGGTCCATTCTTTAAAGATATGAATTATGTCGTTTCCGGCATCGGGGCTTTGACAGGCGGCACCATCTCAGTGCTTATTATTCAAGAGCATGCCCTGTCGCTTGGTTTGGCATCTGTTGCAGCGCTTCCCTTGCTTATTATGGCCGTTCAAGGCTTGATTGGCTTCCCACTCTCTTCAATTATTTTAAAAAAAGAAGCTATACGGCTGCAAAATGAATACCGTTTGGGCCATTTAGCACCTGCTGCCACAACAGCAGAATTAAGTGAAAAACGTTTCAAACCGCTGCCGGGCATGACTTCCACTGCCGGAACCTTATTCTGGATGGGCGTCGTTGTGCTATTATCAGAATTTATCAGTGATACATTAACCTTCGGCCATCTGCATCCTTTTGTCATCGCTTTATTATTCGGCGTTTTCTTATCTGAGCTGGGGCTATTTAAAAGCAACGTGCTGGTGGGAATTGACGCATTTGGCATTATGATGCTGGCGATTTTGATTCTTGTTTTTGGACCTCTCTCATCAATTACCATTGACGAATTAATTTCATTGATTATTCCGATTCTCGTTACATTTGTTGTCGGACTAGCCGGATGTATCATCGCCGCACTTATTGCCGGAAGGTTCCTTAAGTATTCGCCTGCCATGTCAATTTGCATCGGCCTTACCTCTTTATATGGTTTCCCGGGAACTATGATTCTAAGCCAGGAAGCAGCTGCCAGCGTGGGAGAGACCGAGGAGGAGATTGCGACTATCGAATCACAGATTCTTCCCAAAATGATTATTGCTGGCTTTTCAACAGTTACTATCACATCAGTCATTATTACAAGCATTATTGTGTCTTTTATTTCATAGGAGGAGTTTATGATTAATTGGTTAGAAGAAGCTAAAAAAAGGCAGGACGAAATGGTTCATACGTTAAGTCTTTGGCTTAAAAACAATTCGGTATATGACCCCGATACAATCGGTGAGGGGGCGCCCTTTGGAAAGGGCGTAAAGGAAGCTTTCGATTTTATTTTAGATGTCGCAGGCAAAGACGGCTTTGAGACAGTCAACGATGAGGGTTATGTCTGCCACATTGATTATGGCACCGGCGATACGTTAGTCGGTGTTCTAGGACATGTCGATGTAGTGCCTGAAGGCGACGGCTGGATTTACCCTCCCTTTAGCGGTGAGATTGTTGATGGTTATGTTCACGGGCGCGGTAGCCAGGACGATAAAGGTCCCATTATTGCTTCATACTTTGCTATGAAGATACTAAAGGATTTAAATCTCCCTATACACAAGAAGATCCGGATGATTCTAGGCGGTAATGAGGAAAGGGATTGGAAGTGCGTTGAGCATTATTTTAAGAATTACCCGAAACCAGCTTTAGGCTTCACTCCGGATGGCGAGTTTCCTCTGGTATATGCGGAAAAAGAGATCAGAATATATGAATTTAGTGGCAGTCATCCTGATGATACCGTGATTAGTTTTCATGCCGGCACTGCTGCCAATTCGGTTCCTGATCATGCCAAGGCTGTGCTGAATCTGAAAATGCCGACAATCCGCCAAGCTTTTGAACGATTTTTGGAGTCTAACAAGCTGGAAGGCTCAATATCAGAATTAGATGGTCTTGTTCATTTAGACGTAAAAGGTGTCGGTGCTCATGCCTCACAGCCTTGGGATGGCGTAAATGCTGCTATATATTTACTTGGGTTTATCAAGCAGCATACTAATCATCAAATGATTGCACATTTTGCCGAAATCTTTGCCGACTATTATGGTGAGAACTTAGGGATTGCCTTTTCAGATGATAAAATGGGCCCTCTTACATCAAACCTCGGACTGGTCGACTATGAAAATGGCAAGTACAAATTTGTTGTGGATATGCGTTGCCCGCTGGAAGCTGATAAGGAAGCGATGGAGAAAGCACTTACGAAGGCAGCTTCAAGCACAGCTTCACAACTTAAGCAGGTCGGCTATAAAAAAGGGATCTTTTTGGATTTAGATTCTGAATTAGTTACAACATTATATCAGTCTTATGTTGATATCACAAACGACACAAAAACCAAACCCGTTGCTATTGGCGGCGGCACTTTTGCCAGAGCCGCAGATAATATTGTCTGCTTCGGGATGTCGTTCCCATACTCAAAAGTTTTGTATCACCAAAAGGACGAAGCGGTCAGTATTGATGAATTGGTCATGGCCACTGCAATTTACGCACAAGCACTCTATAACCTGGCTACTTAGTTATAAAACTAAAATCATGAAGGAGGTCGTTGAAATGAGAATAGCTTTTTACACCACCAAACCCTACGACAGGTTTTGGTTCGAACCACTGGGAGAAGATTATGGAATTGATATTCATTTTTTAGATGCATCGTGTGATGAGGAGACAATTGTTCTGGCGAAGGATCATGATGCTATCTGCATTTTCGTCAATGACTACATTAATGAGTCCATGATCGAGAAGCTTTCCGAATACAAGATTAAAGGGATATTATTAAGAAGTGCCGGTTTTAACCACGTCGATATTCAGGCAGCCGCAAAGCATCAGATTCCGGTGCTTCGAGTACCCAGTTATTCCCCGGCGGCTGTAGCCGAGCACGGTCTTGCCCTACTGATGTCTGTTAACCGCTATACTCACCGTGCTTATAACCGGACCAGGGATTTTAATATGAGTATTAACGGACTGATGGGCACAAATTTACATCATAAAACGGCAGGAATTATCGGAACAGGTAAAATCGGTCAGGCAATGATCAGAATGCTTAAAGGATTTGAAATGAGAATTCTCGCCTACGATTTATTTCCTAACTCGGATTTGGATGTGGAATATGTTTCCCTTGATGAGCTTTATAAAAAATCAGATGTCATCAGTCTCCATTGCCCATTAACGAAGGAGACTAAATATATTATTGATGAAGATGCCATTGGGAAGATGAAAAAGGGCGTTTATCTGATCAATACATCAAGAGGTGCGTTGATTGATACAAATGCACTGGTTGAAGGGCTGCTTAAGGAGAAGTTCGGAGGTGTCGGCCTTGATGTCTATGAAGAGGAGGAAGGGCTGTTCTTCGAAGATAAGTCCAATGAGATCATGAAGGATGAGGTTCTGGCCAGGCTTATGACCTTCCCTAATGTGCTGATCACCTCCCATATGGGTTTTTTCACTGAAGAGGCTATGCAGGCGATCACAATAGAAACGTTAGAGAATGCTTATGCATTGAAGAATGGCGGCGAACTTGAGAATGCGGTGACTATCAAGTCGTGATAAGGAGAGGGGCGTAATAGGCGCCCCTCTTTATACTTTTTACAAAACCGCTCCATACTTCTCTAATATCTTTCTTTTTCGCTCCAAATAATACTGATAATTCGCCATCGGCACCTGTGGATGAACGCGATGATCCAGCGCCGGTATAAAACCCCCCTTCTCTAACAATGGCGGCAGCTTATCAAGTTCTTTATCAATCTCTCCTTTCCCCATCTCCAATTGTCGTTTGTCAACCCCTCCAATAAGAACTAAATTGGGATGTCGCTCCCTAATCACTTCTGGAAGTGCCCCTGAATTAATTTCCAGCGGATAATGCCCATCAACCCCTACATCCACCAGCCAGTCTGTTAATTGAACGGAATTTCCATCGGAATCCACAAGAATTTTTTTTATCCCCTGCTGATGGAGAAAGTCAATCATCTCCAGATAATAGGGCTTCATAAAATCATTAAAGGTTTGGGGTGAGATCAGACAGCCATTTTTATAGCACATATCCTCAAATACGCACGCATAATCCAGAGTTGTCTTTTCCAATGCCATTTTTACATAATCCTTGATAAATTCAATATGCTGTTTCTGCATGGCATGTACAAAATCAGGATCGTCATAATAAAGATATGCTAAGTTTTCAATGCCAACCAATTCTCTGGGCCAAGCTAAGAATCCATCAATCCAAAGCCCAATGGGAAGCTCTTCTTCCTTTGCGCGTTTTAGCATCCCTGGAAATTCCGGCGTGATTCGACCTTCATCTCTAGCATTGAAACGCTCAGATGTAATCTTTTTCCGAAATTCTTCGGGAGATTCCACCGGATATTTTTCCTGAAATGGAATACTTCCGGTGTATTTATTCTCAATAATTAATCCAACCTCACCACCAAACGTAACTGTAGTATCTGTTTCGGATATTATCTCTTTTGAAAACACCGGATATTCCCGCCACAAAATCCCTATTGGACCGTTGTCTCCCCAATAATTAATTAAATTTGTTTCAAAGCCTCGATCCAAACTAAAATATTTTTCTACTTCCTCAGTAGAACTCACCTCTTTAGGTAAGCCTTGTTTATGCCAAAGATCAATAGTCTCTTTCCAGTAGCCAAAATCCATTAAAGGAATTCTATCCGGCTGCTCAAATGACAGTATCTTCATGAAACGTTCTTTTGGTGTCATAAATTCCCTCCTCATTCATGTGCTTTCTTTAACTTCTACAACTAATAAGCGCCTGTCAGCCTAACTTTTCTTTTCCGGTCTCTAATGACACTGCCAACAACAACCAGAATTGTCAATGCATATGGGATACATTGTATGATCTCGGTCGGAATATCTATAATTCCCTGAAGCGAAATTTGTAACGATACAGCAAACCCGAATAGCAGGCCTGACAACAGTACACCACTCGGTTTATACCTTCCTACCAGAATCGTAGCGATCGCAATAAAACCACGTGATGCCGTCATATCCTTAATAAACATACCTAAATAAGATATAGATAGAAATGCTCCGGCCAGTCCACAGCAAAAACCGCCAATCATAACGGAAATATATTGTGTACGCTTTACATGAATCCCTAAAGAATGAGCCGCCTGTGGGTTTTCCCCGGAAGCAATAACGTGCAAGCCGTAATTAGTCTTGCTCAAAAAATAATGTGCCAAAACACAGATAACAGGAACAAGTAGCGTAATCAAAGAAACATTAGTAAATATACCGCCTATACCAGGAATCTGAGAAAGCCCGGGAATTGTCACTCCAGTAAGCTTTGGACAGCCAGGGGTCGTCCCTTTATTTCCAAAGTAAAGGCTCATTAGATAAATCGTAATATTGGATGCAATTATATTAATCGCCAGACCACTTACATTATGGTCAATCCGAACATTGATGCATAAAAATGCATGCAAAAGTGATACCAAAACACCTGTCGCTATCCCTGCCAAAAGCCCCAGCCAAGGGTTACCAGTCATAAAACTGCATAGTGCGGCAAAAAAAGCACTAAACAGCATGGTTCCCTCAAGACCAATATTCGTAATACCAGAACGTTCGCCAAAAATCCCGCCTATGCCGGCAAGCGCAATCGGAGTTGTACTTACCAAAATCCCTGTAATAATCGAAACAAGAGCCATCATACAGCATTTACCCTCTTTCTTCTTTTATTAAAGGCACTCCCAAGCGCATGAAATATAGCCCCTTGTGCGGCCACTAGCACAAACATAATCGCAATGAGTGCCTGTACAAATTCTGCCGGCACATTAGTCATCATATTAATTGTTGTTCCTCCATATTGCAATATTCCAATGAAAATCGCCGCTATACAGGCTCCTACTGGATTATTTTTGCCGATTACCGCAGCTGTAATACCATCAAACCCGTAGCCTGGCGAAAAATTCACCTGCATGTAACCAAATGCGCCTAATATGCGCTCCGAACCGCAAAGACCTGCCAATGCGCCCGATATCAGCATTGTGATAATAACTATCTGATTTGAATAAATCCCTGAGTATTTTGATGCGACGGGGTTTTTCCCAATGGCGTCTAACTTCAGGCCAAAGGGGGTTCTCTTTAGCAAAATAGAGAACAATACCACGCAAATCATTGCAATAACAAACCCTAAATTCAAATGTTCAGGTGATGCAAGCTGGGGCAAACGTGACGACCAGGCAACGGTGAATGTGCGGGCGGTCTGACCGGGATTCCTGAAATAATTAACAATCAAGAATGCCGTAAGCGCTGCTGCAATGCTGTTGAGCATAATTGTTGTAATCACCTCATGCACCATCAGCTTCACTTTCAATATTGCTGGAATAAATGCATACAGCATGCCGGCCGCCATCCCGGCTAACACGGAAATCGTCATGTGTAGGGCGGCAGGCAGACCCGTTCCATAGTAACCTACCAATGCCGCTGCCAAACCGCCAAACAGCAACTGTCCCTCCACGCCAATATTAAACAATCCGCACTTAAAAGAAATAGCCACGGCAAGCCCCGTAAAAATCAACGGTGTCGCCTTGCCCAATGATTTAATAATACCTAATCCGGATGTTAAAGGATTTACAATCAAATAGTAATAAATTTCCAATGGATTTTCACCCTGGAGCAATAAGAAAATGGCTCCAATTAAAAGAGCGATTATTATACAGAGGACTATCTGACATACATTTCTTATTAAAGCTCTTGTAGCTGCCATATTTTTATGCTCCTTTTGAAAGACCAGCCATCAAGGTTCCAATCTGTTTGACGGTTGCTTTGTCTCTGTCAATGGTATCCATGATGCTCCCTTTATAGAGAACCGCAATTCTGTCAGAAAGACGCATAATTTCGGAAAGCTCGGTGGAAATTAATAGAATTGCTTTGCCCTGCTTTTTACTCTCTTCCAACATTTTATAGACAAACTCCATCGCCCCGATATCCAATCCACGTGTGGGGTTCACTGCAAGAATTACATTTGTATTCCTGACACTGCACTCTCTAGCTAAAATCACTTTCTGCTGATTGCCCCCTGAAAGATCACGGATAGATTCTTCAATATCTAACATTTTGACATCGTAATCCAAGCACGTCTTTTTAGCCAGCTTATCCAGCTTAGCAATACTTACAAACGGTCCGCTACTGATTGCGGGATGCTCTTCGCATCCCAGAATCAGATTGTATTTTATGCCACTATCCAATATCACGCCCTGATGCTGCCTGTCGGGCGGTATACATGCAACACCTTGCTTACGTAATGCCGTGTTTGTATATCCGGTTACGTCAATGCCTTCTTTGATAACCCTGCCCGACTTTGGTCTACTCATGCAAAGCAGTGTCTTAAGAAGCTCTCCCTGTCCATTACCATCCACCCCGGCTACTCCTAATATTTCTCCTTCGCGGATGCAGAAGCTAACATCATTTAGTCCACAGGAAAATCCTTTCTTTTCTACAAAAATACGCTCAACCTTAATAAGCTCACGCCCCTTATTTGTCTCAAGCGGCATGCCATCCATAACAATCTCATGACCAACCATCATTTTGACCAGTTCATTGGCGGTGGTTTCTAAAGCGTTAACCGTTCCTATCAATTCTCCGTTTTTTAAAACAGATATCTGATCCGAAATATCTAAAACCTCCTGTAATTTATGACTGATGAAAATCACCGTCTTCCCAGCTTCCTTAAGAGCTCGCATGCTGGCAAAGAGCATCTTTATTTCCTCAGGAATCAAGACCGATGTCGGCTCGTCAAGCACTATATACTTCGCATCTTTATACAATACCTTCAAGATTTCTACTTTTTGCTGTTGACCCACCGGAAGCTCACCAACAAGCTGTTCTAAGTCAACATCAAACTCATATGTCTTACATACGTCCTTAATTTTACTGATTGCAACTTCCTTGTCAACCTTTAAGAATTTCTTTAAAGGCTCCGAACCAAGGATAATATTTTGCCATACACTTAATGTCGGCACCAACATAAAATGCTGAAATACCATCCCAATCCCTTCACTGGCAGCCACTTGGGGCTTTCCTGTCATCAGCCTCTTGTCGTCAATAAACACTTCTCCGTCGCTCGGATGGAGCACACCGCCTAGAATGCTCATTAAGGTTGATTTTCCCGCACCATTTTCCCCCACAATTGAATGAATGGCACCTTCTTTAATCGAGAGGGAAACATTATTCAGCGCTTGCTTGCCTGAAAAATCCTTCGATATATTTTTAATCTCAATACCATGCTGCACACAGTCACCTCCATAATTTGTTCATGATAGTCTCTGTACATTTCAGTATCAACCTTAATACTCCATCACATTCGTTACCGTGATTTCTCCACTGATTATCTTTTGCTTCGCATCTTCGATTTGTTGCTTTTCTTCCTCAGTAAAAAAGTCATTCATTACAATACCGACACCATCATTTGAACAGTCAAGAACCATATGCCCCGATACATCACCGCCGTTTATCAAGGTTTCAGTTGCAATAAAAATAGCAACATCGCCTCGTGTCAGCATACTTGTCAATACATTGTCAGGTGCCAGATGGGCTTGATCGATATTGACGCCAATTGCCCAGTTATCCGCTTCTACACAAGCCTCAATCATTCCCAGACCACTGCCTCCAGCCGCATGATAACAGACATCTGCACCATTTGTCATCATATCCAGCGTCAGAGCCTTAGCCGTCGCCGGATCGTTCCATGCAGAAGCATCGGAACCAATGTATTTTGAAATAACTTGAATGTCCGAGTTGATATACTGAGCGCCTTCGATAAAGCCTGTCTCAAACTTTTGAATTGTTGGAATACTCATACCGCCAACAAAACCGATGACATCGGACTCCGTCTTAAGTGCAGCAGCAATACCTGCCAGAAAAGACCCTTCATGGGTTGCATAAGTAAAAGACATTACATTCGGCAAATCCACAATCGTATCTAAAATCATGAAATTAACATCCGGATATTGATCCGCAACCTGCAGTAATGCCTCTTCATGGCTAAACGCACAGCATACAATCAAATCAAACCCCATCTCGCAGAATTGCTGCATCATGTCTAATATCTGTGAATCATCTGCCGGCTCTGCTGTCTGTATCTGTACGCCAAATTCTTCGGCTATCCGATCCATGCCCATCTGCGCTTGGTCATTAACTGATTGATCCCCAAGCCCGCCTATGGTGCAAATCAAACCAACCTTGATATCCGAATGTCCTCCTAAAGCAGCGGTATCCCCCGATTCCTCTGCTGCTTTAGTTTGTGTTCCTTCCGTCTGATCTGGTGCTTCTGAACACGCCACAAAAGTAAATGCTAACACCATAACCATAATCAACGACAATACCTTCAACCTTCTCATAAATATCCTCCTTTGTACATCGGTAGTATCCATGAAGATACTACCATCATATAGTTTTCTATTTTGAAGCGTTACGCTCAAAACCATAGATGACTTTAGAGATAGCTTAGAAAACTCTCTGAAAACGGAATTAAAAGTTGCTTTGGAAGATTTATCTTTAAAAGTACATTTCTAATGTATTCAATATGTATTGTTTCTAGGTATATTTTACCTTTAATGATGTCGATAGCGCCCTCATCCTTTAACTGCTTAATAACACGATTGATGCTCCTTAAACTAGTGCCCATTAATTCTGCCAGTTCTTGTCTGGTCATTTCAAGCAAGGCATTTCCTTTTTTCTTTACCTCTTCATACAAGCTACGATACAGCAATAATTGAAATTTATGATTTACATCGAGATAGGTATATTCATCAAAAAGATATATATTATTACAATGACGCTTGGCATTTACCTCTGCCAACCACTTCGCAAAGTACGCATCCCGTTCTAACCAATAGAAAAACTCTTCTTTAGCAAGTTTGCATAAAAAACAATTCGTTCCTGTTATAATATTAAAATACGCAGTATTCACTCCTGCTAAAACTTCCATCTCCCCGACAATCTCATCATCCTGAATGGTGGAAATTGCAAAAATCAGGCGATCAACACTCCAGTTCCCTACTCTGACTACTCCAGAGAGGATCATATAGATGTTATTGATTTCCTCCCCCCGCTTCAACAATGTTGTATTCTCCGGCACATGTATAAACTCAACTTTTTCTTTAATCTCTGGCGGCATACCTGTCAAAATCTTTGTCATATGCTTTTTGATCGGTAACACTTCATCAAATGTCATGGTTTTCTCCATTCGTCAGTTTTATATTATACAATTATTATTAAAGTATATATTGTCATCTGACATAATTATATACAAAATAAACGAAATGTCAATACCCTTGTGGCATATTTTTGATATTTTAAACTGTTATTTTATGCCAGTCGGAATTTACATTATTCAATTAGTATAATTATATTCTTCATAATCGCTTATTATCATCATGTCTAACACGATGCTAGTGTTAGAATATTTAATGTTTATCATTAAATATTATTTGACAAACGTTAAATCCTGTGCTATGATCTTATCATCATCATATTCGGGAGGTCACTTATGAGTATAAGTAAGATGCAAAAGACTAGCGGAACACTCCATAATTTTCTAAAGATTTTCTGTGTGCTCATATTTATCGTGATAGCCATCGAAATCTTCGGAATCATTCTGCTCACTGTCAAGCCGGATAATTGGTTTGCAACAGAATTTTCCTATGCAAGATTGTTTTCGCCTTTCATTAATAACGTGGAAGACGTTACACTCTCTATTCCAGCAATTATTATGGCGCTTGTCACGAATCTGCTGCACAATATAGCCTTGTTATGCATCCTGTTAATAGCTGCTGCTATTTTCCGAGATATCAGCCATCATTATACGCCGTTTTCCAGCAGGCACATTAGTCGCCTAAAAGGTATCTCTCTCCTCATTATGGCAGATGCCATACTTATTCCCCCATTGGGAATGCTGCTTACAATGATTTTTGCCCCGAACGTGGAGGCCGCAATGGAATTCTCCCTACTTCAGATAGTCCTTGCCGTTGTGTTTTATTGCCTGTCGCAGATTTTTGAGTACGGCGGGGCGCTTCAGCAGCAATCAGATGAAACACTATAGGAGGATGGATCATGGCTATTATTTTACGACTGGATCGGGTGATGGCCGACCGCAAGATTTCTCTGAATGATCTTGCCGACAAGGTAGGCATTGCCAATGTCAACCTATCCAAGATTAAGACAGGAAAGGTAAGCGCAATCCGATTTTCTACATTGGAGGCTATCTGCGAAGCTTTAGATTGTCAACCGGGAGATATATTAGAATATGAGAAAAATAGATAAAAAGAATATAGGTGGCGGTTTTGAATTGTTTTCAAAACCGCCACCTTTCATTAGTTCTTGGATAAGCCCATATCCTACTGGTAGAATAAATTGGCACTTAGTTTTTGGTGAACAATGGTGTAGAAAGGTAACGCTCGCCGGTATCCGGCAGCAGCACAACTACATTTTTACCAGCGAACTCAGGTCGGCTCGCCACTTGTGTAGCCGCATGTAATGCCGCACCTGATGAAATACCTACAAGTAGGCCTTGGGTTGATGCAGCCAAGCGGGATGCTTCAAAGGCATCATCATTGGACACCGTAATGATTTCATCAATCACATCTTTGTCTAATACAGCCGGCACAAATCCTGCGCCGATACCCTGAATTTTATGAGGTCCCGGATTACCGCCCGACAGGACAGGCGATAATGATGGTTCGACTGCAAAAATCTTAACGCCAGGAATTTTCTCTTTGAGCGCCTGGCCAACGCCACTCAGCGTGCCACCGGTACCAATGCCCGCTACAAAAGCAGCAACATCACCGTCTGTATCAATCAGGATTTCCTGAGCGGTGGTTTCGCGGTGAGCCTTAGGGTTAACGGGATTTTCAAACTGCTGGGGAATGAATGCGCTGGGCAAACTTGCAGCCAGTTCTTTCGCTTTTGCGATTGCGCCTTTCATGCCTTTTGCCCCGGGAGTCAGAACCACCTCTGCTCCGAGCGCTGCGACAAGCTGACGGCGTTCCACGCTCATCGTTTCCGGCATAGTGAGGATCAGCCTATAGCCTCTCACCGCTGCCACAAATGCAAGACCGATACCAGTGTTGCCACTGGTCGGTTCAATGATAACCGTGCCTTGCTTGACCAGCCCCCTCTCCTCGGCGTCAATAATCATCGCATATGCTATTCTGTCCTTGACGCTGCCAAGAGGATTAAAGTATTCCAGCTTGGCGATCAGATTAGCCCCCACACCTTTTTTTGCTCCGTACTTGTTTAACTGCAAGAGCGGTGTTCGTCCGATTAAGTCAGTAAGGTTCTGATAGATATTAGACATAATGCACCTCCTTAAGCACTCTAATTAACATTAGTCTTTCTGGCTATTACAGCAAATCTTCCATCAGTCTGTGAGTACTCACAGGTCGACAATGTAATCAGTCGATCTCCAAAGCGGGATTCAACCCCAGTATCATAAAGCTGCAGCCGTCTTATATTTTGCATGATTTCATCGAATTCTTCTTCTGTGTTTGCATCGATAAAGTCGTAATACTTAAATACATCTTCATTAATGCCATAAGCTTTTGATTTAATCACGGCTACTATCTCATATTCTCCTCTTCCATAAAGAGTATCAAACGTAATATTCTTATGCTCCTCATAAAAAGATTTGTCTTGATAATTCAGCAGCTCGTAGAACATTGTCTTATTCTTCATATTGTGCCCGTAGATAATGACATTGGCACTTGCCGGATTCAGAGTGCTTCGATAATCCACGAAAAGCGTTCCGGCAGTCTCAGCTTCTCCATGAAAATTCCTGCGTAGATAAAACTCTGGGTCATCCGGAGTATGTACTACCGGATAATCTATATTTGTTCCTTCAATAGAAAGCCAGCCGACAAAATCATTATTGAGAGCATACAACCTAGCAAATACCTTGCTCATGTCATCTTCTGCCGCTTCTCCCGGGGCGGCTTCAGATACTACTGTGTTATCGTCAATGAGCCCTCTTAAGTCTTCTACTGTCTTCTCCGCCTGATAGCCATCCCAATAATATTTTATTAAATAACCGGCACTTCCCAAAAAGCATATAATGGCCAGAAACAATATAATATTTTGTATTCTGCCGGCAACAGTTTTCTTTTTCTTTTTTTTCTTGCCTCGATCAGCCATTCTCACCCTCCTTTTGGCAGGAGCTTCTAAAACTTTTGCTTAGAAGCTCCCCTTTGATCTATTCAGATTGCGTTGTTTCTGCTGTTGCCTTTTCCGTCGTATCCGCTTCGGAATCTGCCTCAGATGTTGTTTCTGCTGTTGTCTCTTCCGTCGTTTCATCTGCCGGCAATGCAGTTATTACATATTTGGTCCAGATTTCTTTGAACTCATATTCTATTTCTTCCAGCCATGCTTGATAATTCGTATACACCTCATTACCCGCAACAGCTTCTCTTGCTGTCATAGACACATCCTCATTAAAGGTAGTGATACATTTAATGATGTGGAAACCGTATTCTGTTTCAACGATATCACTGATCTCACCTTCACCCAATGCATTGGCCGCCTCAACAAATTCAGTTACAAATGTTGTTCCTGTTTCATCCACTCCCGCTGCGTTCATCGAATATTCCGAACTGGAATCATCATTATACTCTTCTGCTAACGCCGCAAAATCTTCACCCGCTTTAGCCTTTGCCAACACCTCTTCTGCCAGTGCCCGCTTTTCAGCTTTATAAGTTTCTTCATCTACAGTCTCTGCTTCGACCGTTTCACCCGATTCGTTTGTCTCAGTTGTTCCCTGAGCTGTAGATATAAGAATATGCTGTATCGTTCTAAACTTGTTTTCCTCAATAACCTCTTTGGACTGTGTCTCGACAATCTTCGCTACGGCTGCATTATAGCCTTGCTCTCCTAGCACCGACTTAGAGAGGACCTCTTTGACATTCTCCTCAGTAAAGCCAAACTTTTCTACAATGCCATCATTAATATAATCCATAAAGCTGGATACATCAGTTGAAATGCCCTCCAGATCTTCATCAGTTAATTCAATTCCATGCTCTGCGGCCAAGGAATAGAGATAATTAATCTGAAGCACGCTATTCTCCACTTCTTCTCTCAACACATCTCCATATGTCTTATCTTCATAAACTGCCGACCAATCTGTTATGCCATACATTTCATACATCGACTGTAAGTTATATAGAATATAAAACAGCTCACTTGCCGGAATATCATTGCCGTCAATAGAAACCGCTGCCGCATCAGGATCTATTACATCTGTCTTTGTCGCTTCATCAGTGTTTTCTGACATGTCACTTGCAGTATCGTTTGTAGAATCATCGCTATTATTGCAGCCAGCCATTGTTCCTACAGTTATCATGACAGCCAAAAGTAGCGCAATCATCCTCTTATTTAATATTTTTTTCATGAATTATCTTTCCTTTCCATAATTGAAGTAATAATCCCGTTCATTTTGGATGATGTACATATCGGTTTATCACTATCTAATTTGCTCATTATAAAGGATTTTTATGAATCTATCAATGTTTTTATATCATTTATCACACATTGTTCACATTTGATAATATCCATATTCGGATTCTTTTTAAGCTTTATGATAAAATAAGGATTCTCTCCAGCATTAAATTTCATAGTGTCATGATATTTTTCAAGTAATTTAGGCAACCTAAGAATGTCTACTTTCGCCCTGTTGTACATGACGACCTTAGTGACCATATCCTTATGGACAATCTGTGCTATCCCTGCTTCATGTGCCATAGCCTTTAACAAGGCAATCGCCAAAAGATTTTTTGCCGGCTTTGGCAGATCTCCATACCGATCGACCAGCTCATCTGTCATCTCTTCATACTCCTCTTCATTGGCAATAGCTGCAATTCGTTTATATATCTCAAGCTTTTGAAGCTCACTTTTAATATAGTCCGCCGGAATATAGGCATCAATATCCAAATCAATCGTCGTCTCAAAAGCCTCCTCTATTGTATCGCCTTTTTGCTCACGCACAGCCTCCCCAAGCATCTTACAATACAGATCATAACCCACAGCTTCCATATGGCCGCTTTGCTGCTCACCTAGAAGATTACCGGCTCCACGTATTTCCAAATCTCGCATTGCAATTTTAAATCCAGATCCCAATTCGGTAAACTCACGGATGGCCGACAAACGCTTTTCAGCCACTTCTCTTAAAATTACATTTTGCCGATACATTAAAAATGCATAAGCCATCTTGTTTGTCCTGCCAATCCGCCCCCGCAGCTGGTAAAGCTGTGACAGGCCCAGCTTATCGGCATCGTGAATAATCATGGTGTTTACATTAGATATATCAAGTCCTGTTTCAATAATTGTAGTTGAAACTAACACATCTATCTCACCATGGATAAATCGATACATAATATTCTCCAAATCCCTTTCACCCATCTGCCCATGTGCAAAAGCCACTTCTGCTTCCGGCACAATTTTAGACAAGGTGGCGGCCATTTCCTGAATAGTATTCACCCTGTTATACACATAATAAACCTGACCCTCCCTGGCAAGCTCACGGTTTATCGCCTCCCTGACCATCTCTTCTGAGTATTCCATAATATAAGTTTGTATAGGCATGCGCTCGCCTGGCGGCTCTTCTAAAACACTCATATCACGAATACCAATGAGACTCATATGCAGGGTTCTTGGTATCGGGGTTGCCGTCAGCGTCAGAACGTCTACGTCTCCTTTTAGCCTCTTAATCTTCTCTTTATGAGTCACTCCAAAACGCTGCTCCTCGTCAACAACCAGCAGCCCCAGGTCTTTGAACGAGACATCCTTTGATAAAACCCGATGGGTTCCAATGACTATATCCACCAAGCCTTTCTTTAATCGCATAATGGTCTTTAGCTGCTCGGATCTCGTCCTGAAACGACAGAGCAAATCGATTTCAATTGGGTAATCTTTCATTCTTTGACAAAAAGTATTATAGTGCTGCTGTGCAAGAATCGTAGTCGGAACTAAAAGAACCACCTGCTTACCATCCTGCACCGCTTTAAAGGCTGCTCGTATGGCAATTTCTGTTTTCCCGTATCCGACATCGCCGCAAACAAGCCGATCCATGATTTTATTACTCTCCATGTCCCGTTTTGTTGACTCAATCGCCACTAGCTGATCTTCAGTTTCTTCATAGGGAAATGTCTCTTCAAATTCCCCCTGCCATAAATTATCTTCACTAAACTGATAGCCTTCCCTGGATTGCCTGTCAGCATATAGTTGAATCAAATCCACAGCCAGCTCTTTGACTGCCTTTCGGACCCTGGTCTTGGTTCTTGTCCATTCCTGACCCCCTAATTTATTCAGCTTAGGCTTCCTTGAATCCGCACCTGCATACTTTTGAATCAAATCCAGCTGGCTGGCCAAAATATACAAGTTCCCACCATTGCTATACTCGATTTTAATGTAGTCCTTCGCAACAGTATCGACTTCAATTTTCTCAATGCCTTTATATATGCCAAGTCCATGATTTTCATGAACAATATAATCCCCGATATTCAAATCCAGAAAACTAGTGATTTTCGTTCCGTCATACTTAGGTTTCTTAGCTTTCCTCCGCTTCTCAGCCCCAAAAATATCGCCCTCAGCAATCATTGCGAACTTAATAAGGGGATATTCGATTCCGTGACGAAGCTTGCCGTGAACAATCATGATTTCACCTGATTTAACAACTCTGTCAAGGTCTTCTGTATAAAAAGCATTTAAATTATATTCAACCAGATCCTTGACCAGCCGCTCCGCCCTCGACCTTGAGCTGGAAACCAAAATGATCTTATACTTACTCTTCTTCCAATCTTTCAAATCCTTAACCAATATTTCAAAATTACTATTGTATGGATTAATTGTTTTTATCGTTATATAATACTTTGATTTGATGTCAAAGTGTTTAACCTTTTGCGCAAGGGTGCTAAACAATATAGTTCTTTGCTTATTCAATCGATGAACAATATCCCTAAAGCTATAACGCGATTCAATCTGCTCTGGAAGAATATACCCCTTTTCCAGTCGCCCAATCATACTCTCACTAAATTCAGTTTCCACTACCTGAATCTTCTCCTCAATCCGCGCCGGTTCATCAATAAAAACAATGCTCTCACTATTATCAAAATAATCAGCAAATGACATCGTTTCATTATAAAAATACCTAATATAACCATCCACATTAGTTTGACCAAAGGAATGCTTTAGATTTTCTTTCAGCTCACCGACGATTTGGCGGCACAAATCGGCAGCCACAATAAAGCCGCCCTTCTCAAATACCGCAACTTGCTTTTGCATATCTTCCTCAATATTTTGAATGCCATTTTGAATGACCTCTTCTGTAAAAACAAACTCCGATGCCGGATAAATCTTGATAGAATCACACCTTTCAATGGATCTCTGGCTTTCCACGTCAAAGCTTCGAATAGAATCTATCTCATCGTCCCATAATTCAATACGGTATGGACAATCATCAGACATATTATAAAAATCGATAATCCCTCCACGCACAGAAAATTGACCAGATTCTTCGACCTGACCGACTCTCTCATAGCCAATGTTTATCATATCAGTGATCAATGACTTAAGCGGGATAATATCTCCTTCTTTAATAGTTATTATATGCTTCTTAAGCAATTCGAGAGGAAGGATATGGTCTGCCAGACCATCGATGGTCGTGATAATCGTTGTCGGCAACCCCTCTATTAAGCGTCTGATCACATTCAGCCTTTGCTTAACAATGAGATTCCCGTGAATGTCCGCACTAAAAAACAGAATATCCTTTGCAGGATACAGGTAAACGTCCTTAAAAAAGAATTTACAGTCTTCATATAACTCTTTAGCCTTCACATCATTATATGTCACAATAACTTTATATTGATATTGATCGGTCAAAGCCTTAATAAAATGACATTTCTGCGTTTCCATACAGCCGTCGATATGAACCGGAACGTTGTTCAATCTAATATCTGACTGAATCTGGGGAAATTCCTTCAATTGCCCAAGCGGCTCTGTAAATGATTTCACCTCTCACCCTCCTCCCCATTCTGCTGCTTCTTTATATTAAATTGATTCATCGCCTCATTGATGCCATCGGTGATAATCACACAAACCGCATCACAGGCTGCCATTGCAACTTCTTTTATAATATCCTTCTCTTCTTCCTTAAATTTAGACAATACATAATCAGCTAAATCCCAACCCGGCGGCTTATTGCCTATTCCTACTTTAATTCTTGGAAACTCCATGGTTCCAAGATGGTTAATAATACTTTTAATGCCATTATGGCCGCCGGCACTTCCTTTTCTACGAATTCGAATCTGTCCGACATCAAGGCTTGTATCATCATAAATAATAATCAATTCATCTTCACTGACCTTATAGTAATCCATTAACGCCCGAACGCTTTCTCCACTTAGGTTCATATAGGTCTGCGGTTTAGCCAAAATAATCTTCTCGCCACCGATATAACCTTTTCCAAACTTCGCCTTATGCTTGTTTTCATTAACACTTATACCATATTTCGCAGCAATTTGGTCAATTACCTTAAATCCAATATTATGCCGTGTTCCATCATAAGTTTTTGTAGGATTACCAAGACCCACAACAATATACATAAAAAATCCTGCCTTCCAAAATGAATCTAGAGACTACTTTTCTTATTATACACAGATATCAGCAACAACACCACTATTTTTTAAATAAAAGGTTCCATAAAATAGCAAAAGACTGCCCAATTCTTATCTGGCAGCCTTAAACCCATTCTTCAAATACTATTACGCTTCTTCTTCATTCTCATTTTCAAGTATTGCAATCTCATACCTTTCTAAAATAAGATTCTGAATTCGATCACGCGTTCCGGAATTGATGGGGTGAGCGATATCTCGATACTCCCCATCTGCCGCCTTGCGGCTTGGCATGGCAATGAAGTAACCTTTTTCTCCTTCGATCACCTTAATATCATGGACAACAAATTCATTGTCCAAAGTAATAGATACAACAGCCTTCATTTTTCCTTCTTTTGATACTTTTCTGATTCTCACATCAGTAATCTGCATAATTTTGCCCCCCCTAGGAATATTATATGATATAACGTTCGGTGCCTTCAATGACGATTTTAATATTGCCTTCTTCTCCTATATATGATGCGTTAGCTTTGATAGTGTTGCCGCTTTCCACAATACAGTTTTCAATTGTGGTGTTATCTCCTATATAGACATCGTCTAGTATAATCGAATTCTTAATGGTGCAATTATTCCCAACGAACACCTTTTTAAAGAGTATTGAGTTTTCAACTTCACCATTGATGATACAACCTCCGGATATTAAACTGTTATTAATGTTTGCTCCTGGATTATACTTCGCAGGAGGCATGTCAGAAACCTTAGAATAGATGCTTGGATATGTCTTAAAAAAATAATCTCTGATATCTTTTTTTAAAAAATCCATATTCGTTTTATAATAAGATGCCACTGTTGCGATATTGCTCCAATAATCCTCGTGCCGATAACCAAAAAATCTTCTCTGACCACAGTATCTGACAAGAATGTCTTGTACAAAATCATAGCGGCCTTCTTTATTGCTCTTCTCTATCAATTCCATTAAATATCTTCTTCTAATGACATAGACACCCGTAGATATCAGGTTATTAGAAGCCTCTAGGGGCTTCTCCTCAAACTCTGAAATCCTGCCATCCTCCATTACCTTCAATACACCAAAGCGTGTGACATCATCTCTCTCCGGTTCGATATTCTTGTAAACAACTGTAATGTCAGCCTTATTATGAATATGGGCTTCAATCACCTTATTGTAATCCATCTTATAAACACAGTCACCGGAGCTTAAGATAACATATGGTTCATGGCAGTTTTTCAAAAATTCCAGGTTCTGATAGATTGCATCGGCAGTTCCCCTGTACCAATAGCTGTTGTCTTCGGTTATAGATGGAGTCAATATATAGAGCCCACCCTGCTTCCTTCCAAAGTCCCACCATTTCGAGGAATTAAGATGCTGGTTTAAAGATTCAGCGCGATATTGAGTAAGCACCGCAACCTTCTTTATATGGGAATTAGACATATTACTTAATGCGAAATCAATACTTTTATAACTTCCCGCTATGGGCATTGCCGGAACCGCCCTTTTGTGGGAAAGCTCTTCCAGCCGGCTGCTGCTTCCACCGGCTAATATAATACCCACTGCTCTCATAGCACATCACCTGCCTTAACTATTGATTGTCCGCTTGCAAGTTCACAATCAGGATAATCCAATAATTCACTCTTTCCTACAATTGCCGTGTTCTTACCGATTCTGACACCAGGAGGAATCTGGGAATTCTCCGCAACGACTGCTAAGTCAAACGCATATACTTTAGGATTCATGCTGTTAGGTGCAAATTCTCCCACACCCATTATAACGCCATCTCCGATAACCACAGACTCAGCTATAATGGCCTTGTCGATTGTGCAATTCTCCCCGATCGTCGTGCCGCTCATAATAATCGAATCCGTTATAACCGACCCTTTCCCAATATTGACATCATAGCCGATGACACTGTTTCTGACTTCTCCGCTGATCTCCGACCCTTCCGCAACAATACATCGCTCTATCCTTGAAGTCGATGCGAAATATTCTGGTGTAATCGTATCATTATTAGTATAAATCTTCCAATACTCTTCATAAAGATTGAATTCCGGCACAATATCTATCAATTCCATATTGGCCTCCCAATAAGAGCCTAGGGTTCCTACGTCCTTCCAATATCCATTAAATTCATACGCATAGCAGTTCTTATCACGTTCATGGACATAAGGTATGACGTGCATTCCAAAATCACAGCCTGGCTGTTCCCTTAAACGAATCAGAGCCTCCTTCAAAATAGGCCAGTCAAAAATATAGATTCCCATAGAAGCCAAATTACTGCTTGGGTTCTCAGGCTTCTCCTCAAACTCTTTAATATGTCCATCCGGATCAGCTATTACTACACCAAACCGACTGGCTTCCTCCCATGGAACAGGCATACAGGCTATGGTAACACCAGCACCTCTGGACTTATGAAAATCCAACATAATCTCATAATCCATCTTATATATATGATCCCCTCCTAAAATCAATACATAATCTGGATTATAGCTCTGAATGTACTCCATATTCTGGTAGATAGCATTAGCTGTTCCGGTATACCAATCGGCATTCTCATTCTTCTCATAGGGCGGAAGCAGTGTTACGCCGCCTTGATTGCGGTCTAAATCCCAAGGAATCCCTATTCCAATATGAGTATTAAGCCGCAGATGCCGGTATTGCGTCAAGACACCAACTGTGTCTATCCCGGAATTGATGCAATTACTTAATGGAAAATCAATAATTCTATACTTTCCACCAAAGGATACCGCTGGCTTTGCCACATTGGCAGTTAGAACACCCAGTCTGCTTCCCTGTCCTCCAGCTAAAAGCATGGCTATCATCTCTTTTTTTATCACGCTATCACCTCTTGCTGTTTTTTATTCTCATATTATACCACTTATTCCAAAAAAAGTGAACACTTATCACCAATGTTTTTATAGCAATCGGCTCCAAAATATGCAAACCTCATACTATAATATGCTATTTCGTTGTTAATAATATACTATTACACCAATCAATCAGCATTATTCATGCAAATCATGTCAATCATGTCAATTTTTGAAAATCAATGATGTCCCCTTTTAAGCCAGACACACGAATAAAAACAACAATTTCTTACTAAATCCTTTGATTTTTTTACAGACAGTGTTTATAATAAACAAAGAAAGAAAAAAAGTAATCATCAAATTTGAACAGGATGGATATCTTATGTATAAAATCGATTTTAATCAACCTATCAACGTTCATTTCATGGGTATTGGCGGTATCAGCATGAGTGGACTGGCTGAAATTTTATTTGACCGGGGATTTACTATTACAGGTTCCGACATTAAAGAAACATCGCTGACACAGCACTTAAGCAGCAAAGGCATTCAGATAAACTACGGACAGTGTGCAGCTAACATCACCAATGACATAGACCTCGTTGTATACACGGCGGCGATACATCCCGATAACCCTGAATATCAAGAAGCAATCAGGATGAAGCTTCATATGATGGATCGCGCTACGCTGCTGGGACAAATCATGGACAACTATGAGAATTCCGTAGCCGTTTCCGGAACCCATGGAAAGACCACCACAACTTCCATGGTCGCCCACATACTTCTCCAGGCAAAATGTGATCCCACCATAACCGTTGGCGGCATTTTACGTACGATCGACGGCAACATTCGCATCGGCCAGTCCCAGAATTTTCTTACAGAAGCCTGCGAATACACCAACAGCTTTTTAAAATTCCACCCGACTATTGCCATTATATTAAATATCGAAGAGGACCATATGGATTTCTTCAAGGATATACATGACATTAGGAACTCTTTTAAAAGCTTTGCCTTAAACGTTCCTGATGAGGGATCATTAATTATTAACAAGGACATTGATCGTCTTGACGAGATCACTGAGGGGCTTAGTTGCAACATCATCACTTACGGAGTTGATTTAGAAGCTGATTACACGGCAAGAAACATACAATTTAACTCTATGGCTCAGGGTGATTATGATCTATATATTAAAGGCGAATATATTGACCATATCGCTCTTAATGTCACGGGGCTGCATAATGTATCTAATTCTCTGGCTTCGATTGCCGCCGCTATGGACTCCGGCATTTCGCTTGAAGATATTAAGCAGGGTCTTTTGAATTTTGATGGCACCGATCGCCGCTTTGAATACAAGGGCGAGGTTGACGGCATTACGATTATTGATGACTATGCTCATCACCCAACTGAAATCAAAGCAACGCTCCTAACGGCCAGAAGATATCCCCATAAGAACTTATGGTGCGTGTTCCAGCCTCACACGTATACCCGGACAAAAGCTTTTTTAAATGATTTTGCCGAAGTGCTGTCTTTAGCCGATAAGGTTGTGTTATCTGATATTTACGCCGCCAGAGAAGCTAATCCGGGAGATATCCACTCTAAAGATATTTTAAAGCTCCTCATTGAAAACGGTACGGAAGCCTATTATTTTTCATCGTTTGATGAAATCAAAAAATTTGTATTAAAAAATTGTACCCACGGGGACCTGTTGATAACTATGGGTGCCGGAAACATAGTCAATGTCGGGGAAAAACTTCTAACTGAATAGTTATCCACATTATCCACATTTTTATTAACAATTTCTTGTTAATTCAACTGTGGATAAATTCATTTACATAATGTTTTAAGAATTCCCCATGAAATTATCCATACACAATTGATACCAGTAATCTTCCGACAAAAAATATTATTTTACGACTCATTATGTCTACTAGTTATCCACATCATCAACAGTTTCCACAATTTTAACTTTTCAATTTCCAAACATATGTTTATATTCTCAAAGCTATCTTTCTATGCTATAATTATGAAGTTACTGAGTAATACGATAATACAAGGGTGGATGATTATGAACAAAATCAGCGTACAGCGCCAAACCGACTTAAAGTCTACGACAATTCCTAACATTTTTTTTGACCGCTATATGCCTAAGGCCAACGGAGAATTTTTAAAGGTTTATTTATACCTTTTTCGCCATAGCCAGGACCCATTAGCTGATATCTCATTATCATCTATAGCCGATGCTTTTAACATGACTGAAAGCGATGTAAAGCGTGCCTTCCGGTATTGGGAGAAGGAAGATCTTTTGACCATCGAATACCTGACTTCCGGAGATATTGGCATTATTCATCTGAATGACTTTTGCCCAAGCCCTAATGAGAAGCCCTCTAAAGCTCCTGACAAGACCGATCGTACCGCTGAGTATCGCAAGACTTCTTATACTATGCAGCAGATTCAAGCATTTACTGATGATTACGATGGCAATCAACTTTTCTTTGTTATCCAACAGTATCTCGGTAAGCCTTTAAGCCAGACTGATATTAATACAATTGTCTTTTTTCATGAACAGCTTGGGCTATCTGTGGATTTGATTGAATATTTATTTGAATATTGCGTTTCCAATAATCACCGAAGCATGCATTACATAGAGAAGGTCGCTATCTCATGGGCAGAACAGAAGATTAACACAATCGCACAAGCCAAGAAAAATTCAGCATATTATCATAAAACATATTATGCCGTTTTGAAAGCTTTTGGCATCAATAACCGCCAGCCAATTGACAGCGAGATCGCTTACATCAATAAATGGCAGGAAGAATACGGCTTTAGCATTGCTATCATTTTAGAAGCCTGTAGCCGGACAATGCTAGCTACACATTCTCCCAGCTTTGAATATACGGACAGCATCTTAAAGAACTGGCGCACTAAGGATGCTAAAAACATGGATGATATCCGTGAATTGGACAAGCTCCACTCCAAGAAAAAGACTGGGGCTGTCAAACCAACCAATAATAAATTTCACAATTTCACCCAGCGCTCATATGATTATGACGATTTGGAGAAGAAACTTGTCAAGAATTTACAAACCGCGGCCACTAAAGGAAGTTGATGATTATGTCGCTCAAAAACGCTCAATACAATACTATTATTAGGCAATACGACCTACGCCAGCTGGATAACAACTATCGGCTTAGCAAGCGGCTTGAAGAGATTTATGCCGTAATCCCTGAATACAAGGCTCTTGATGAGAAGATTCCCGTCATCTCTGCCACCCAAGCCAGAACGGCAGTCACAACGGGATGCTTTAATCCTGACAAGCTCCATCAGGAGCTTGCACTCATAGAGGAGCAAAAGCGTCAATTACTAGTCAGGTCAGGTTACCAAAGCGACTATCTGGCACCCCTTTACCGCTGCAAAGACTGTAAGGATACAGGCTATATCGACAATAAGAAGTGCCATTGCTTTAAGCAGGCTATTGTGGATTTAGTCTATTCGCAATCTAACATTAAAGCGCGACTTGCCAAGGAGAATTTCAAACATTTTAATATCGACTGGTATTCCGAGCAGTTCGATAAGAAGCTTGGCATTAGCCCCAGAAAACAGATGGAGGGGATATTAAAAACTTGCAAGGCATTTATCCGTAACTTTGATAAGAAACCTGGAAACATACTATTATATGGCAATACCGGTGTCGGTAAAACATTTTTATCCAATTGCATTGCAAAGGAATTACTAGATACCGCCCATACAGTCATATATCTCACTGCGTTTCAGTTAATTGACATTCTTGAGACTAACACCTTTGGGCATGCAGACGCTGACCCGCAAGATGCGAATATGTTTGATTACATATTTGACTGTGATTTAATTATCATTGATGACTTGGGAACTGAGATGAACAATTCATTTGTCACATCCCAATTGTTCTTATGCATTAATGAACGGATACTTCATAACAAATCTACTATCATTTCAACCAATCTATCCTTAGAAGACTTAAAGGATAGATATAGTGAGCGCTTTTTTTCAAGAATTATAAGTGATTATCAGATATTTCCTATTATCGGTGAAGATATCCGTGTAAAAAAAGCTATTTCTTCATAAACTTATTTTAAACAAATGATCATTATACAATGGAGGTAAACAATGACTCAGTCAAGTGACTTTAAAGAAACCATACCCGTAGGCGACTTGGGGATTATTCCGCTAGAAAGCTGCAGCATGCTGGGAAAGCGGGTAAATGACTATATCGTTTCATGGAGAGGCGGTCGTGATAGCGATCATATGACTTCTCTGCATTTCGAGGGGTACCGTAAAGACCACTACATCATTGATGCTAAGTGCGCAAGGTTTGGCACCGGTGAAGGCAAAGGAATCATTAAGGAATCTGTCCGTGGAAAGGATATTTATCTTTTAGTTGATATCACTAATTATAATATTCAATATAAGCTTTTTGGACATATAAACCGTATGTCTCCAGATGATCACTTCAACGATTTGAAGCGAATCATTGCTGCTGTTGCAGGCAAGGCAAGAAGAATTAACGTTATTATGCCTTTTCTTTATGAAAGCCGCCAACACAGACGCTCCGGAAGGGAATCACTGGATTGTGCCGTGGCTCTGGAAGAGCTTCAAGGGATGGGCGTAGAGAATATCATTACTTTTGATGCTCACGACCCGCGCGTGCAGAATGCCATACCACTTAGCGGCTTTGACAATGTTCAGCCCACCTATCAATTCATTAAAGCTCTTTGCAAGAATGTCCCCGACATCAGGCTAGACAGCGATCATTTAATGATTATCAGTCCGGATGAAGGCGCAATGGGGCGCGTGGTATATTATGCCAATGTTCTTGGCATAGAGGTGGGTATGTTTTATAAGCGCCGTGATTATACACGAGTTGTTAATGGGAGAAATCCCATCGTTGCGCATGAATTTCTAGGACAGTCGGTAGAAGGCAAAGATGTCTTTATTGTTGATGATATGATATCCTCCGGCGAAAGCATGCTTGATGTTGCCAGAGAGCTCAAAAACCGTAAAGCTAAACGCATCTTCATTGCTTCAACATTTGGCTTGTTTACTAACGGATTAAAAGAGTTTGACCGATGTTACGAAGAAGGTATCATCACAAAGCTCTTGACAACAAATGTCTGCTATCAGGCACCTGAGCTCTTAGAAAAGCCCTACTACATTAATGTCGATTTAAGTAAGTACGTTGCTTTACTCATTGATTCATTAAATCATGACCATTCAATCAGCGAACTGCTTGATCCATATGAGAAGATTGAACGTCTTCTTGAAAAACATAGAGGTAAGAAGAAGATATAGAAAAGGGGGAGCGGTATGCTCCCCTTAATTATACATGTCGATGCACAATCATTAACTACCAACAATTCATTTATTGTTGGTAGTTATTACTTTTTTATCTATTGACAAATAGTCGAATATCGTTGCTATGGCAAAAAAAACAGGCAGCGATCAAGAATTGATTGCTGTTTTAGAAAATATTATCAAGGATATAAAAGACAGCTGAAGATTCAGAACTGGATGCTGATAATATATGTATCCCTTTACAAACTTATATCTGCATATAATTATAGTCCTCCCCTAAATCATCTAAAATATCGGCTTCTCTCTGATGGCATGTCAAGATAATAATTTGAGGACGCTGCTTTTTGATCAGCCAGCCCAATATGTTTTTAAGCCGTTTATCATCGTAAAGCGAAAAAACATCATCAAGAATCAGGGGCATCTCCTTTTTATCAAAAATGACATCTCCCAACAGAAATCTCAAGGAAAAATATAATTGGTCAATTGTTCCAGCACTTAACTGCTGATAGTTGATATACTTTTTAGTGTTATCCATGGCTATGTTGAGCTTTTCATCGATATGAATCAGCCGGTCTTGTTCTCCAGTGATTTCCGAAAAAACCTCTGTAACAGATTGACCCAGGCGGCTTCCAAAGCTTTCATGAATATCCAGAGCCAGCTCCTTAATGGTCTTTGCAGCGATGTCTATTGCCTCCAGTTCCTTATCGCTCTTTAAAAGCTCTTCTCCATACAAGTGATACTGTTCATTAAGCGGCACAATCCTTGCCAGATCTTCATTCAGCTGCTCCAACTCCCATTCCAGACGATTCCTCTTAGTCGTCAAAGCTTCCAACGCCGCCAATTGATTCCTTACGGCTTGGGAATTAGATGAATCCTCCAAATCATCAGTGACTCTATTCCGGTAAAGCGCCAGGCTTCCCAACACTAAAGCAAACCCTGATATGCCTAAAATAATAAGCCACAGGATATGATTCGCCCCAGTTAGAAAATACCCTCCTGTCGTCACTAAAAACACTATTGCAAAAATCATAAGAAAACTTTTTAGCCTCTCCTGATGCTTGACTGCCCTAAGGCGTTCCCGTCTGCTCTCTCTCTCATCGACACGCTGCTTATTGTCAAAAGTCCTTATCCGTCTTTTAAGCTCTTGCTCTTCAATACTTGTCTGCTTAAGATCATGAAGGCACCGCTGCTTATCTCCTTCCCGCTCATTAAGTCGATGTATTTCTTTAGCCAGCTGCCGCATATCCTGCTGTATTGCTTTCGTATCATAGAGCTTATACTGTCTGTGAAGCTCCTTGAGTGCATCTTCAATCTGTATGGCATCACTTCCTGTCATACTTAAATTCGCAATATAATTCTGCAGCGACAGGGCAAACCCCTCGTCAGGCCGTATCTCTGACCGCCGTATGCTGATTGTATTCTTATAGCTAGACTCCATAAGATTCTCAATCAGACCTTCGATGCCCTCAGGTCCAACTAAAACTTCTTTACCCGTATCCTGATTCATTATCTGGAAAACTTCATCCTCTTTATAAAAGCTTCTGTAAAGCCGGTAGGTCACACCTTCATGTTCGATAATCATAACGCCTTCATAATTCTTCCCATCAATCCACGGCTGATATCTGGAATAAGTATCCCGACCGGCTCCTCTTCCCCTCATTCGCTCCGCACCAAAAAGCATACATTGAATAAAAGCATGAATCGTTGACTTCCCTGCTTCATTCTCTCCATAAATAATATTCATGTTGGGACGTAAATGAATCTGCTGATGATGGAACTTACCAAAATGTTCTATTCTTAGTTCTTTAATAATCAAAAATGTTACCTCCCAGTATGATATAAGGAATGCACGCCATAATACAAAGCCTTCATCTTTATCTCTTCATGGATGTCCATCTTCATGACCCGATCAATATATTTGCCGATCATATTATTCTTATTAGCATAGTAAAGTTTCTCAAAGTCATAATTATAAACCGTTTCATCATCAACGGCGATAATATTGCCCAGCTTATAAATATCATCGATATTATACCTTATATCCTCATCCTTCATTCCGATGATATGAACCTTATATATATGATTCTCCCCATGCTCTCTAATCTTCTGGCTTATCATATCAATGACATGTCCAAATGTCATCTCAGGATTCACTTCGATATTCAATGTTATGTATTCTCTTAAGGCATGGGGCACGAGCCTTATGAATGTTCCTTTGGCACTGCATTCTCCGATGATATAGCCATGCACGCCCTCATCATTCTTATCAATGGGCTCCAGCGCGCCGGCATAGGCCATCTTGCCACCCGCAAAAATCTGCGGCTTATGAATATGGCCCAGAGCCACATAATCAAAGCCAGAAGCAACAAGCTGTTTCATATTCAATGGAATATGCTTTAAGTCACCTCCATGAGCCAATAAAATGTGATGGCAGCCTCCATAAGTCGCTAAGTCCAAAGCCGCTTGATCATACTTAGGCAAGGGTACCTCAAAATGGTCATAGCTCAAACCATAAACACAGGTTCTAATATCATCGAAATAATGTCCTGCCAGCTCAGTTGCCTCAAAAAAGAAGACATTATCACTCCAGGGAAAGCCTCTATAAAATGAGTCCGGCTTCAGGTAATCATGGTTACCAGCCATCATAACCACTTTGATATTACCCAAGGATTCAAATCTATAATTCAGTTCCTTCAGCTCCCTTTTTAATGGCTGTCGGTGAAACAAGTCCCCAGCAATTAGAATAAGATCAACCGCCTCCTCTATCGCTATGTCTAAAATACTATAAAATGTTTCAAAAATCTCTTCTTTACGCCGCAGTGCCCATGGCTTGCCCCGATCCGGTTCCACGCCCAAATGGACATCGGCAATATGTATAAACTTCATCGAAAACCCCCGCAAACATTTGTTCTGATTATTATATCATGGTTTGCTTGCGCAGACAACCCCTGTATAAAAATAACCCTTAATCAACAATTATATTGCATTTGCTAAATAAGGGCATTCTCTCATTTGATATACAATCATGACTTCAAGCGGACCTTTACCGCAAAAGCCGATCTATTTCCTCTTTGATACGATTAACACAATCCTCCAGATAAAACTGCATTGTCTGTGTTTCTCCCAAAGCGAGACAAATGTTGCATTGGTTAGAAGGAAGCAGAATCTTCTTCGCACTGGAATGACCGATTGCTTCGGCCATCCGCAAGGTGACTTCACCTAAGAGACCGTAAGGCATAATAATGCCGACGGGCCCTGTTATAATATCCGCCTGGCTTACATTGAAAGCGATCGCATTCTCACCTGTTGCGCCCTCTTTAATTCCAGCCCGCAGCATCGCACTGGTTGCAGCTGAATTCGTTCCAAGAGCCATTATCCTAACTTCAGGAAATTCCTGATGTAGCTGCGCAACAAGAGAACGACCCATGCCGCCCCCTTGTCCATCTATAACTGCTATTAGCAAATCTTTAGTATCCATACTAACCTCCACCGCCCTATTGCCCAACAAAATCATGCTTTTATATTTTCAAATGCTTCTTTCAATAAATGAATTAATATTAGTTTACTTGATATTCTATACAATTACAAGTAAAACTATTGACCGGCTTCATTCCTCATCCCTATTAACCGCACACACCTTAGCATCAGCATAAAACCCCTCCATTCTTAAGGATCGCCTAATCCGATTAATGATAAGCATAACATAGGCTGCATCGGATTACAATATTTCCCTATACATTTCCAAATTTGATAACCATCATTATATTATACAAGATCCTATTGTATAATATAATTAGATTTTCAAATTAATTAGTGAAAAAAATAGATATATTAAATAAAACAATTGACAAATCCCCCAAAAAATGTTAGGTTAAATACACCAATATGTTAAGTAACATCAGGAAGCTGCTTAACAAATCAACTAAGAGGGGGAATAAAAATGAAAAGAGGAAATTTTAAGTTTAGTAGTAAGCGAATCTGCTCTACAATCATTCTCATGGCACTCATTCTCAACATGTTTGGCGTTCTGCCGATTAAGGCGGATACCTTACCTTATGAAGGAGATGCCGCGCTAGGCCAAAATCAACCGCGAATGCTAGGACACAGTTTTGAGAACCTTAGAGACTGGCATCCTTCTACCGATCCTTTTGCCGATACCATGCGCGCCAGGGTTCCGCTTAGACGGCGAATCAGCCCAAATAGCCTCACTCAGGCCAACCCAGATTTGGCTTATGGTCCGGAGGTTTTATATATGGCCGGAGATTATGGCAATTCATTTAACCAAGGAACACATTACACAAACAAGTTTGGCGAGAACATCTTAAGCTTTTGGCAGTATATTGACTATTATGCGTCCTGGCATGGCGTCGCTACTGCTGGAACACCCTTGGGAATCTGGTCAACTGAGCATACACTAAACGGTGACTGGAGAAATACAAGGAATTTTGATTTTGGAAGCATTAACATGCCAAATCCAGCTTATACAAACGCCGCACATAAAAATGGCGTCCTCTCAATAGGCTGTGTTTATTTTGATCCTAATAACCGCCCGGGGCAGCCTGCCGAATTAATGCTCGAAAAAGATGACCAGGGCAATTATATAATGGCGAAGAAGTTAATAGAATTTGCCAATTGGTATGGATTCGACGGGTACTTCTTCAATTATGAAGAAAGCATTACGTCCTGGACAAATGGAAGTTCCAAAGAAACTGTTAACGAGCTTAAAACTGTAATGAAACAAGTCGCCGATGCCGGACTTTACTGCCAGCAATACGACTCACTAAAGAACAGCGGCTCAATAGATGCATGGGGCAGCGTTTTTGATGATGACGATTACTCCTTTATCCACGACGACAAGCTTGGTGATATTCTTGATTCAATATTCATCAGCTATGACTGGTCGGCAAACAATAAAATAGAAAAAAGCAAAGACACTTATATAAAACATAATATGTCCAAGGAAGAAATATATCAAAAGGTATTTTATGGTGTTGAGGCCGCTATGGGAAAAATGGAAGCAAAGAGGCATAATTCTACTTATAATTTCCCCGATCTCTATACTAACAAAGAGACCAAGGAATTGCTTGGCAGCATAGCACTTTTTACGCCAGATGATTTTATTCATAATCAAATAAAAGACAGCCTCACTATTGACACAGGCAACGAATTAAATAATGCCAAAAGCGAATACCAGTGGATGGCAGCAGAACGCGAAAGACTGTATTTCTCAGGCGCTAATTCGGATCCTACTCGGACCGGGAAAATAGCTAGTGCAAGTCGCGCGGATCTCGGACTTAAGGACACCAGCGGCTGGGTCGGCGTCGCAGATTTCACGACCGAACGCTCTGTCATCGATAGCTCCGTATTTTATAGCAATTTTAATACCGGCCACGGATTAGAATATCGTATTGAAGGTAAGGTTTCAAGCTCAGAGGAATGGGCAAATATTAATATCCAAGATATTATGCCCACTTGGCAGTGGTGGATTGACACAAATGGCACGAAGATAAACGTTGACTTTGATTATGGCCCACAGCATATTAAGCATAGCCCGGACAATACCCTTCTTGATTCACCCTACACACAGATCGGTGCCTATAAGGGCGGGAGCTCTCTGGCAATATTCGGCGATCTAAATGCGGATAACCGCCTGCATTTATTTAAGACGGATTTGAGTGTCAAAGACAATTCTAAGGCAAGTGTAACGTTTATGAAAACATCAAAAGATTCGGCAAAAATGAATCTTGTCTTGACCTTAAATAACGAGCCTCAGCCAATAACTCTTCCCATTGCTGATTCAGCAAACCAATCAGGAAGCTGGGTAACCACGGAGATTGATTTATCAGAGTACTCAGGTAAAAGCATTGCCGCCATTGATTTATCATTTACCGGCACATCAGACGATTACCAAATGAATATCGGTGAGATAAAGGTTCTTGACGGTGTCAATTATACGCCGGACGCTCCGTCAAACGTTAGAATAGATAAAGCCTTTGATACTGGGGAAATATTTGTAACGTGGGAAATGGAAGCTTACGATAAGGTTATCCAATACAACATATACACAGTGTATGAGGATGGCAGCAGAGAATTTGTCGGCGGAATCTATGATGATATCTTTTATATCAAAAATACCCGTGATGACTTAACCGGTATAGAAGTTTGTGCAGTTGGCCAAGACGGAAGCGAAAGCACATCGGGTGGTATTCCCTATAGCTTCGCGCAACAAGTGCGGGGCATCACAGTAAAGGAAGCCTATACGCCAAAAATGGATGTATTGTTACCCAATAATAATGGGTTTTTCAAACAAACCGCAGAACGCGAGATGATTGATGTTTCATGGACAGCCCCACAAATAAAGGCTTTTGACTCATACTGGCTTGAGGTTTCCATCAACCACACAGCGCCAAAAAAGGTCTACACCCAAATAGCAGCTAAAGAAGACACCTCTGCCCAGATTTCAGTTCCACATTTTGATGGCGAAGAGTATACATTGAAAATCTATACTGTAAGAAATGGCATTAAAGGCGATCCTATCTCCTACACCGGCTATATGAAAGATGAATATTCGGCGCCATTTGATGCCGGTTATACTCTAATCGAATCATGGGCAGGTGAAAAACTGATGCTTCATCCACCAAAGAATAACGATTGGTATAGGATCGATGTGAATATTGATGGTAAGCCTGCAAGAATGCAAAATAAATACAGCGTAAGCGGTGAAGCATTCAGAGGACTTCGAGGCGTCGTCATGCTCAACAGCATTTCACTTCCAGAAAACTCAAAACTGGTTGAGATTACATTGACAGATTATTCAGGCAACGTTTCTTCTGCCACCTACTATCCTTTAAACGGCGGACCTAAGTCTTCCTTAGCCGAGACAACGGCAGTATATAATCTTGCAGATTCTATGAAGGATCACGAGAACAATGCCATCACCGTAAAGGTGGCTTTAGATGGAGATATTGTATTGCGCGTAGAACATTTTGATTCAGAAGAAGCTTTATCAGGCGAGCTTAAAAAAGACAGCGAGTATACGTTGACTGATGGAGCAACAGAAACTGCAGACTATTTGATAAGTCCAGATTTACTGCGCTCATTGCCAACAGGCCAAGGTTCTATTAGATTCGCAATGGCATCTGATCAAACGCACGTATTTACACTGGAAGTGGTCGATACCACCAAGCTAGAGGCCGCCTTTACAGAAGCTGCGGACTTGCTCTCTACAGACAATGGCTCACTAGAAGAGCTAAAGAAGGCATATGATACGGCAAAGGCTGTTTTAGACAACAGTAACCGTACTGTACCCGCTGTGGGCAATACTTCGGTCAATCAAGAAAAAGTAGAAAGTGCTTTAGGAGACTTAAAAGCCGCCATTGAAGCGCATCAGAGCCCTGATGGGGATACTGATAAGAGTCGTCTGAAACAATTACTTGATTTGGCGGCGACAATGAAAGATAGCTATAAGCCCAATCTTGTCGAGGCTGTCAAGGTTAAGTTTGAAGCCACATTGCTTAACGCAAACAGCATATATGATCATGAAGAGGCGACTCAGGAAGAGATCGATGGAGCAACAAAGGAGCTAAGTGTAATGATTACCAAGCTAAACTTCACCGCCGATAACGTCGGCTTAAAAGAAGCTATAGATTATGCCAACACAGTCATTGCTTCCGGAGATTACGAAGATGACGCTAACATGAAAGCCTATCGAGAATTGGTTACAAGGGCCAGCGAGATTTATGACGATCCGAACGCCACAGAAACTGATCAAGCAAATATAATTACTGAATTATTAAATGCCGAAGAAAAGCTGAATGCTCCCACGCCATATGACACAAAAAATCTGCAGGCTGAGGTATCGGCATCAGAGGCTACATTAGCGGATATTGAAAATGACCTTTATCTGGAAATGGGACAAGCCGAATTCAAGACCGCATTAGAAGCAGCAAAAAATATCCTGAGCGCTCCTGGCTCACAAGAGGAAATAGATCAGGCTTATAGCACGCTGTATGATGCACGGCAGAAGCTAGAGCTTGCTCCCGATAAAACAGCACTGGGATCACTTCTTGATAAAGCAAGACAGATCAAGGCGGATACATACACAACAGAAAGTATTGAGGCTTTAAATGATGCCATCAATAGTGCCACCTCCGTATATGATGATCCTCAAGCAAATAAAGCGCAAGTGACAGATGCAACGGCTGAGCTTGAAGTGGCGTTGAGTCAGTTAGTTGTCGTCACACCTAAAGAGCCAGACAACAAAGAGCAGCCGACTACGAAGCCAACTGTTCCGGCAACTGAAGCCGAGAGTACCGATCACACTAAGAGCACTACTGGCACAGTCGATGCATCGACATCAACAACTGCAGCAAATGCAAAAACTGACACATCTGCAACAAATACAGTAAGTTCATCAAATGCGACCCCAACTGGGGATACGGCATTCCCTGCTTTAATTATGGCAGTGGCACTGATAGCATGTATGCTTACTGGCGTTCTTCTGATTATGAAAAAGAAGAAGGGGTTCAGGGATTAAAGAATTAATCATAAATGAAGAAGGGGGGCTGCTGGCCCCCCTTTCTTCATTTATGATTGTTTATCTCTGATAAATGGTTTAATTTGTTTTGATAAGGCAAATGCGACATCAACAATCATATCTTCTTGTCCGCCGACCATTTTACGCCGCCCTAATTCGACCAGAATATCCCTTGGATTGAGATTGAATTTCTCAGCAGCCTTATAAGTATGTAATAGAAAGCTCGAGTATACACCGGCATAACCAAGCATTAGCGGAGCACTTCTAATGACTTGCGGCCGCTGCATCAACGGCTCGACAATATTTTCTGCCACATCCATGATTCCATAAAAATCCATCCCCGTATCGTAACCCATTCTTTGAAGAACGCCGGATAGCACTTCTATTTGAGTATTGCCCGCACCGGCTCCAAGACCACGACATGTGGCGTCAATATATGTGGCGCCGGTTTCTACTGCCGCTAGTGAATTGCCGATTGCCAGACCCAGATTATTATGGGCATGGAAGCCAACCGGAATATCCAGATGATTCACCAAGGCGTCAATGCGGAAACGAACATCATCGGGAGTCATATACCCAGCTGAATCAGCCAGATTAATATATGCTGCGCCACAATCGACAAATATCTTTGCTTGCTCCACAATTTTCTCAGGGGAAGCCATATGGGACATCATCAGAAACCCGACCGGCATCATACCTATCTTTTTCGCATGACTAATATGTTGAATGCCAATATCTGCTTCGGTAACATGAGTTGCAACTCGAACCACCTCGGCGCCATTAGCCTTCGCTTCCTCCAAATCCTCAATGGTTCCGATCCCAGGCAATAAAAGGACAGCCAGCTTAGCGTTTTTAATGACACGGTTAGCTTCTTTAATTAATTGCATCTCCGGAACTTTAGAAAAGCCATAATTAATCGAGGAGCCGGCAATACCGTCGCCATGGCTAATTTCGATAATAGCCGTTCCAACTTTATCTAGACCAGCTGCAATTGCACTGACCTGCTCTACAGTAAAGCTGTGGCTGACTGCGTGACTGCCATCCCGCATTGTTGTATCAACGATATTAATTTTTTTCTTATTCATAAGAATCCTCCTCTAGAGCGTGCTTGAAACGCTTTGCATGCGCCTGGCAATTCCGTCAGCGGCTGCAACGGCTGCCGCATTGATGATGTCTAAGTTCCCAGAATATTTGGGAAGGAAATCTCCCGCCCCCTCCACCTGAACAATGACTGTGACCTTGTTGCCATCAACAATCGGCGGAACCCTAAGACTGTATCCAGGAACATATGTCCTGACCTTCTTAACGATATCATTAACAGCATCAACAATTGCCTTTTCATCAGGATTTTTGACAATTGAGTAAATAGTATTCGACATCATTAATGGCGGTTCGGCAGGATTAAGAACTATAATCGCTTTACTCCGATCGGCGCCACTGACTTCCATAAGGCCTTTTGCCGTTGTCTGGGTAAACTCGTCAATGTTTGCCCTGGTGCCGGGACCGGCGCTTTTTGAAGAAATACAAGCCACAATCTCAGTGTATTCTGAGTCCGCCGCCTGATTGATTGCATAGGCAATAGGAATAGTTGCCTGTCCGCCGCAGGTTACCATATTAAAATTATCGACATCCTGAAGATTATTAAGATTAACACTAGGAACAACAAATGGCCCAACAGCAGCAGGTGTCATATCAAATACGATCTTTCCTGCTTCCTTTAATATCGGGGCGTGTTTTAAGTGCGCTGTTGCACTTGTCGCATCAAAAACAATTTTAATATCGGGATTCTCAGCAACGGCTTTCACGCCTTCAATTGACGTTTCAAACCCTAATTCACGGGCGCGTTTAATCCCTTCTGATTCCATAATTCCTGTCATCATACACATTTGCAAATTTTGACTGCGCATTACTTTGTACATCAAATCAGAGCCTATATTGCCCGGACCGATAATGCCGACTTTAATTTTATCCATAGAGCAATTCCTTTCTTGTAACAGGTAACTACTACCTGCCAAATAGTACACTATTATACAAATTTCAAAGTAACACTACCCATTCCTTGGAAGCTCACCGTGAAGACGTCGCCCGCTCCGGCATACTGTGCAGCGGTAAATGCTCCCGAAAGAATAATGCTTCCCGCTTCTAAGGCGATGTCATAAGCGCTAAGCTTATTGGCGAGCCAAGCGACAGCTGCCGCCGGATTGCCAAGGACTTCGGCAGCTGTTCCGGAATTGATAAGCTTTCCGTTTTTTTCCAAAATCATACCTGTTAGCCGCATATCAACTTCATGAATCGGTGTCATCGCGCTGCCAAGCACTAGTTTTGCAGAGGATCCATTATCGGCAACGGTATCTGGCAATTTGATTTTCCAATCCTTAATTCTTGAGTCAACAATCTCAATCGCCGGAACCACATAGCCCGTGGCATTATAAACATCAACAATGGTAATGCCCGGGCCCTTTAATGTCTGATTGAGGCAGAAGGCTAATTCTCCCTCGACTCTGGGCTGAATCAATTCCGACACCGGACAGGGCTCCCCTTCTAGAAGGAGCATCTTCTCAAATAGGTGCCCATAGTCCGGCTCATTGACCAAAAGCAGCTCCTGCATGCCTTTGCTGGTCAGTCCGATCTTCATCCCAATAATGGATTCCCCTTTGCTTTTACGTTGCCTAACGTTTTCCAACTGGACTTTATAGGCATCCGCAACTGTCATATCAGGGTAGGTTTTGGTAAGCATCTGAATCTGGTATCTCTTCTCTTCCGCTTCTCTTAGTTCGCATGCTACTAACTCATAATTCATTGTTCATTCCTCTCTTTCTACATTATTACTGTTTAAGATAAGCCATTTTGTTCGTTAATGACGAATGGTGTTCTTGCTATGTGATATTTTTTTTAAGGAACTTCTGTTCCTTAAAAGAGGTTAATAGGTATGTCCAATGCGTTCAGAAATCTGTCTGGCATAATATTGTACATCCCGCACCGCTTCATCCCAATCGATATCCTTAAGCCGCCCATAGGGAAAGGATATACTAATTGCCATTGAAGCATTATCTTGATGGTCGAAAATGGGGGCGGCAATACAGCGAAGGCCCGGCTCAATCTCTTCATAGTCAACTGAGTATCCCTGTTCTCGAATCTTCTTAAGCTCTTCTAGTAAGTCATCGCGGGAGGTAATTGTCTTATCTGTCATCCTTACCAAGGCGTGGCTAAAAATAAATCTATCCAGATAATCCTCCGGCAGATAAGCCAATAACGCCTTACCCACGCCGGTACAATGCATGGGCGCTCGCTTTCCCACTTGTGAGTATATGACAACCGAGTCGGTATTATCAACCTTATCTATATATATGATATTACCATCTGAATGGGTGGCAAGATGAGCTGTCGTCTTGTACTTATCGGATAATAGCTGACACCAGGGGCGGGCTTCACTGCGAATATCCATCCGCCGCTGAACCAGATTCCCTTGCTCAAATAATTTCATGCCCAGCTTGTACTTTTTACTTTGAGGGAGCTGTTCTAAATAACCATAGCTGGTAAGGGTGTTCACAAGGCCATATACTGTGCTTTTAGAAAGCTCCATATATTCAGCTATCTCAGAGATCCCAAGCAGTGGCTCTTTTTCAAAGCAACGGAGGATTTCTAATGCACGCACTACCGATTGCACAACTACCCCTTTTCGTTTTTCGTTGTTAATCATCAGGCGCTCCTTTCCTAGCATGTAAAATATAATTTCATTGTAGCTGACTTCAAAAGGCACGTCAATAGCTCCGACAATAAATTCGTTATCGCCGAACAGAAATTGTTAATAATGAATGATGAGCCTTCAAAATACCACTCAAATTCATCTTGACAGTTAATGCATATAATTGTTATAATTTATGCAACGAATGAATCTGAAGATTCTCACAAGTCAGAAGACTTAATGATTGAGCCCACCGACTTAACAAACAGCAAAATCCCTGTATATGATCGAAGTCATATGGCAGGCCAGCAGGCATGCTTTCTGCCGGAACAACTTTTCCGGAGATGAAAGGATGTTTTTTTAACGGAGGATTGATATGAATCTACACCATTTTTTTACGAAAAATCCCAAGTCAGCGATTGCCTTCTCGGGAGGCGTGGACTCGGCTTATCTTCTGTATTCAGCGAAAAGCGAAGGCAGTGATGTCCGCGCTTATTTTGTCAAAAGCGCTTTTCAGCCGAACTTCGAGCTAGAGGATGCCAAGAGGCTTGCTAAGGAATTGTCCATCCCTTTGACCATATTAGATGTGGATATTCTTAAGGATGAAAAGGTCACAGCCAATCCCGAAGACCGTTGCTATTATTGTAAGCGTAAGATATTAGGCACAATTATCAGTGCCGCCTACGAGGATGGCTATAATCTTTTACTGGACGGAACCAATGCTTCCGATGATGTGCTCGATCGTCCCGGCATGAAAGCATTATCCGAGCTTTCGGTTCGCTCACCGCTAAGGGAATGTGGCTTGACAAAGTCTGAAATCAGACATCGCTCTAAGAGCGCCGGATTATTTACCTGGAATAAGCCCAGCTATGCTTGCCTGGCCACGCGCATTCCGACCGGAACAGCAATTAAGGCACAGGATCTTAGTCGGGTAGAGCAAGCGGAATGCTGCTTAGAAGAGACCGGATTCAGAGATTTCCGAGTGCGCCTTATTAACAATATGGCAAAGATACAATTGTGTCAAGAGGATATGGCGCTTATTCTATCGAAAAGAAACGATATTCTAGAAAAGTTCACTCCACTGTTTTCAGAAATAGTGCTAGACTTAAAACAAAGAGGCGATGAGTAAATGAATAATAAACGAGATATTTTGGATTTACTAAAGAGTGTAAAGAATGGCGAAACTAAACCGGAAGATGCATTGCTAGAGCTGAAGCTATCACCATTTGAAGATATCGGCTATGCCAAAATCGATCATCACCGGGCTATGCGCCAGGGAACAGCAGAGGTTATTTTAGGACAAAACAAAACACCAGCGCAAATAGAAGGCATCGTGACAACGATGGGTAATAGCGGCTGCAAGAATATTTTAATCACGCGAATACCTCCTGAGACAGCAGTGTATTTAGATAGCCGTCTTGATTGGACTTATTATCCCGACGCCAGATTAGGTGTTGCTTTTCATAAGCCGCGCCCTCTCTTAGGTCATATCGTGGTCGCAAGCGGAGGAACCAGCGATATGGCAATAGCCGAGGAAGCTTCCCTGACAGCGGAGGTTTTAGGCAATAAGGTAACCCGTTTATATGACGTGGGCGTTGCCGGGCTGCACCGTTTATTGTCTAATTTAGAACCGTTGATGTCTGCCAGGGTTGTCATCGCAGTTGCCGGAATGGAAGGCGCCTTGGCAAGCGTAGTCGGCGGTCTTGTTGACTGTCCTGTCATAGCCGTACCCACAAGTGTCGGATATGGTGCCAGCTTTGGGGGTATCACTGCGCTTTTATCAATGTTAAATTCATGTGCATCAGGTGTCAGCGTTGTCAATATCGATAACGGCTTCGGTGCCGGGTTTCTAGCCGGCAGAATCAATCAGATGGAGGGATTTTAGATGAACATATTGTATTTGGAATGTAACATGGGTGCGGCGGGAGATATGCTCATGTCGGCACTTTATGAGCTGCTGGAAAACAAGGAATCTTTTAAAGATACAATGAATCATCTGGGGCTCCCAGGGGTTAGGCTAAAGCCGCTTAAAGCCGCTTCATGCGGGATTAGCGGAACAAGGATAGAAGTTACTGTCCACGGCGAAGAGGAAAGCAGTGTTGATGTGCATCATGAGCATCATTTGAAGGACGATCATCCAGTCAGGCACCATCACGGCACGCATGAGCATCAAAGCTTTTCATCAATCGAAAAACTGATTAAATCGCTGCCCCTGCCTGCTCAGGTCATTCATGATGCTTTGGCTGTTTATGGCAGGCTTGCTGCAGCTGAGAGCAGCGTCCATGGCAAAGCCATCGAACAGCTCCATTTCCATGAGGTGGGTGCCTTAGACGCAGTGGCAGATGTGACTGGGGTTTGTTATGCCATGTATTTACTGCAAGTAGAAAAGGTTTTTGTTTCCCCCATCAACGTGGGCAAGGGCCACGTCCATTGTGCTCACGGTATCGTTCCAGTTCCTGCGCCGGCAACAACCAAGCTATTACTGGGCGTTCCGATCTATAGCAGCGATATTCAAGGTGAACTGTGCACGCCGACAGGTGCGGTTTTGCTGACATATTTTGCCGACTCTTATGGTCAAATGCCTACTATGATTACAGAAAAATGTGGCTATGGCATTGGCAAGAAATCTTTTCAAACGGCTAATTGCGTACGTGCCTTTATAGGATACGATGAGACCACTTCCAAAGCGAAAGAGCCAGTCGATGAAATTACCGAGCTGTGCTGTAATCTCGATGATATGACGCCGGAAGCCTTAGGCTTTGCTTGTGAAGAATTGATGGCTGCCGGAGCCCTTGATGTCTATATCACGCCGATCCAAATGAAAAAAGGACGTTGCGGAATGCTTTTAACATTACTTTGCAAGAAAAGCCAAATCAATAAAATGGCAAAGCATCTATTTATTCATACCTTAACCAATGGTATACGCATCAAGAAATGTGAGAAATTGTATCTTAAACCCGGAAAGGAAATGGTATCCACGCGCTATGGCGATATTGCTGTCAAAACCGCTAAAGGATACGGCGTATACCGCAAAAAACCAGAGTATGAAGACGTCGCTAAAATCGCCAGAGACCGGCAATTACCTTTTAAAGCCATATGGGATGCAGCCTTCACGGCAATAAATCAATCGGAGTATAATAGTAATGAATAAATATAAATTAAAGACCCATATTAATTTACCTGCTGTGCTGATCATTCTTATTTTGGTCTCTTTCATTTCAATCATTATTGCAACAGGCTTAGGACCAGTCACAGTCCCCCCAGCCACAGTCTTAAGAATTATTATGGGGCAGAGCACTTCTGCGCTTGATTATAATATTGTTTGGGGTCTTCGGCTCCCGCGGGTGCTATTAGGCTTTATTGTTGGTGCCTCATTATCGGTTACCGGCGTGGCGATGCAGGCATTAGTGAGGAATCATTTGGCCGACCCATTTATTTTAGGCGTCTCTTCAGGCGCATCTGCCGCAGCAACCTTAGGTATGTTATTTGGGACCTTTTCCTTTTTAGGAATATATTCTTTATCCATAAGCGCCTTTTTGGGCGCCGGTGTTACAATTATATTAGTTTTTTTACTTTCCAGAGTCAAGGGGCGGATCAATATAACCCATCTGCTTCTTTCCGGCGTCGCTATTTCGATGATTATGGAAGCATTGACTAATATCATCACCATTAGCGCCCCTAACGCATTAGGTTTACATAATGCTGCTTTTTGGATGTCCGGCTCATTGGCCAGTGCCAAATGGAGCTATTTAACCTTGCCTTTATGCGTGATGCTCATATGTGTTAGCATCTTGCTCATCAACTATAGAAATCTCAATTCCCTGGTGTTGGGCGAAGAGGTCGCAGGCACTTTGGGCGTCAATGTCGGCAGGGTTCAGGCGCTATTAGTCTTTATTTCCTCATTGCTGGCCGGCACGACGGTTGCAGTCAGTGGTTCGATTGGGTTTGTCGGCTTGATGACCCCACATATAACAAGGATGTTTGTGGGCTCAGATCACAAAAGAGTGCTCCCGGTATGTGCGTTCATGGGAGGATTGCTGGTTATTTGGGTTGACGTTATTGCTCGCATGGCCATTGCTCCAGAGGAGTTGCCTGTCGGCATATTAACTGCTTTATTTGGCGGTCCATTTTTCATCTTTCTATTAAAGCGGAAGGAGGTGTAAGGTTTGCGGTTACAAGTGTCGCATTTGTCATTTGCATATGATAATGATACAATATTAAAAGATATTCATATGGAGATTCATAGCGGCGAGTTTATTGGCATTCTTGGCGCCAATGGCAGCGGAAAATCCACATTACTAAAGAACCTCTATGGTATACTGACACCTGACAGCGGCAAGGCAACGTTAGATGGGAAAAATCTTTTAACAATGGGCAAAAAAGAAATCGCTTCACGGGTTGGTGTCGTGAGTCAGGAAAATCATATCCCTTTTTCTTTTACAGTGGAAGAAATTGTGGCAATGGGCAGGACGCCTCATAAGAAATTGTTTCAAGGGGATAACAAAAAGGATAAAGAAATCATTCAAAATGCTTTAAGACGCTTTGGTCTTTTAGATATGGCAAAAAGAGATTACAGACAGCTTTCCGGAGGAGAAAAGCAGAGAGTCTTATTGGCAAGAGTAGTCGCACAGGAAAGTGATTTTCTCTTTTTAGATGAACCGACAAATCATTTGGACATCGGGTATCAAATCCAGTTCTTTGACCTGGTCAAGCAGCTTGGCATCACAGTCCTCGCCGCCATACATGATTTGAATATGGCCGCCCTTTACTGTGATCGGATTTATACGTTGAAGGAGGGAACGGTGCATTCAAGCGGAACTCCGCAAGAGATTTTAACATCAGAGACAATCTATCAGCTATTTAATGTCCGGTCCTTCGTTGACTATAACGATGTCATGAAATGCCTGTCTATTTCATTTTTGCCTGGAAATATATACCACGAAAGAGGGGGATCAAGTGAGACAAAAGAATATCATCATGTTAAGCATTATCTTAACCCTCCTGAGCCTGATATTCATATCATGTAATCAGCGTCAGGGGAACAAGCAACAAAACAGCTTGGTAAATAATGAGGGAGGTTCAACTGTCATAGATAACTATGGGCGGGAAATCACCATCAAGAATATTCCTGGGAAGATTCTGACTCTTGGGCCAAATTGCAGTGAGCTGTTTGTCGCTTTAGGCTTGACGGAATATATCGCCGGAAACACCTTGGATAACCACAGCAGAGGGGCGCTTACAGAGTATCAAGATGCCTACGACACGATTCCTGAGCTGAATTATGGTTCGGCAACCAGAGAGGCGGTCATAAGCAGCGGTGCCGACTTTATTTATGGCATTGACTGGGAGTTTGGCGAGGAAGGTCTGGATATCCATGAGCTTAGCGACTATGGCATCATAACATATGTCAATTCTGCGTCTACGATGGCAGAAATCTATCAAGAAATAACAGATTTAGGGAAGATCTTTCAAATAGAGGATCGTGCAGCTGCACTTATTGCTAGTCAGGAGGACCGGATAAAGGCTATTAACAAAATCGTTGCTGATGCCGCACCGGTGAAAGTGCTTGTCTATGACAGCGGCGGTGAGGGCGTATTCACTTGCGGCGGCAATAATTTTGAGACATTACTTATTGAAATGGCCGGCGGAAAAAATATCTTTGATGATATCTTAGATAAGCAGTGGACCACCGTTAGTTATGAAGAAGTCTTAAAACGGGAGCCGGATGTTATCTTAATCCATGATTATGATGCTCCTTCACTAGAAGATAAAATCAAGGCAATTAAAAACGAGCCGGCCTTATCTCAGCTTAAGTGTGTTAAGGAGGAACGATTTGTAGCTATTGCATTGGAGAGTGTATTGCCAGGAATTCGAATGGCCTATGCGGTTGAGGTGTTGTCGGAGGGATTTCATCCGGGATTATTCCAGTAACAAAAGACCAGGTTCTTAGCCGCCTGGTCTTTTTGATAATTCAATACTGATAATGAATCCTATCTTTATACGCATTATATATCTTCTGATTCAGCTCATCTCCACCATCTTGATTCGCACTATAGAAAATCGGCGGATTTTCCATCCCTCTGGCCACTAGCTCCTGAACCACAGCCGCCACGATGCTATTAAGCATTACCGCCCCAACTACTGTCGAGGTCGGGCTCACCTTCTGTTCCAAGCCTTCGATCGAAACACATGCATCTCCTGGCTCTCCATGGTTGTCAAGAATCAGGTCACAAACCTCAAACAGCCTTTTCCCTGATGAATGCCTAGAGGACACTGACCTTGAGTATGCCATATTGGTCAAGGCAATGACCTTAGCGCCCTTCTTTTTAGCCTCCATGGCTACTTCTATGCTCACACAGTTTCTTCCCGAGACCGAATGGACAATCAATATATCCCCTTCCCCGATCGGAACCTTCTTCATCAAGATTTCTCCATAGCCTTCCAGGCGTTCCATCCGGCTCGTCTGAGTAATGGGGCTTGTGTCTGCCATTATCTCCCGTCCGAAGATTGGGTTGATTAACACTAGGCCTCCGGCTCGATAATACATTTCCTCACTCAGCATTCCGGCGTGGCTGGCGCCGAAGATAAAAATCGACTTCTTATTCATAATGCCGTCAGCAAGCATTAAAACCGCTTTCTCCATGGCTTCTTTTTCAACGACTTCAATGACATGAAGCAAATGCTTGATTTTCTCTATATAATCAAAATTCATAATTATGACAACCCTCCAAACAAGCCGGCTATCAATTTTGCAATACTTCCAAATAAGGAAAAATCATTTCCGCCAAAGATAAGCATCCAATTCTGAATTGTACCGGAATAGACAATTGCCGATATTCCCACTACAGCCACCATGGCAACTGATGCAACAATCGTCCCAATCACGGAGCCTTTAAGACCACCCTGCCCTTCGCCAATGACTGCCGCTGCGCCAATTTCGAAAAACGATGTAATAACCAGCGGAATCAACACCACACCGAACAGGTTTAGGGCATTGCTAATCAAGACCAATATGGTCGAAGTGATCATTGCCACTATAAATCCAATCAGCACCGCATTAGGCTTATAGTTAAAAAGAATCGGACAGTCAAATGCCGGAATCGCATCAGGTACAAGCTTCTCCGAAATACCCTTGAAGGCGGGTACAATTTGAGCGATCAACATCCGAACACCTTGCAGCATAATGACCAGTCCGGCGCCAAAGGTGATCCCCTGAGTAATGGCATTGATGATAATGTCAAAAATCAATTGACCCATGCCAACGGCAGCCGCCTCTTCACCTAAAATACTATCAGGCGCAATGATGCCAACGACGATGAACATAATAATGATAACGATACCGCCGGTAATGGAAATCTCCCTGAAAAACGACAGCTTCGGGGATAATTTCAAATCCTCTGTTGATTTCTTTTTATTCCCTACCTTAGAGGCCACAAAGCCCGATATCAAACTTAAGAATCCGGTAGGATGTCCAATTGTAAAACTCTTGTCTCCGGTGACATCAAATACATATTTTCTTAATATCCATGGCATAATCGACCAATACAGTGCTGAGCAGATACTCCCAAAGACAATTAATGGCACACCTGTCAGCCCGCCTTCCACACCGGCTGCAACAAATATAAATGGGAACCACCATATCATATGTCCTGTCAAAAAGATAACCTTAAAGGGCGTGAATCTGGCGATGATCAGATGTAAAATTAATCCAAAAAACATTGCCAAGCCCACCTGCCCACCATAAGTTGCTGTAAAGCTCACATCATCAAGCCCAGTGCCTGTTACAGCTCCTGCCAGATTCTGAAATGCAGAATTGATCGGCGCAATTGTGCCTGCCAGCAGATTGACACCTGCCGTTAAAATAAACATGCCAAAGGCGGTTAAAAATGTTCCTTTAACGATCTCTGCAAGGCTTTTCTTTTGCAATGCCAGACCAAGGGCTGCAATCAGCCCCAACAGTACCGGTGGATTTCGTAAAATATTTGTCGTAATGATATTAATAAGTTCAATAAAACCGTTCATATTTTATTACCCCTTCCAGTTGATTTTTTCTTATTAAGTTATGATTGACTATCTTTTTCTTTCAAAAACAATTTAGCCGCCTCTTCCACTTCTTCAAGATCCATATATTTTTTAACTGTATACACCGGTGCACTGGCACTATCTTTAAGCTCCTGATACAGCTCTTCGCTTGTAAAAATAGCATCGCAGCGCTCTCCTCTTGCTGCTGTAATATCTGTGTTTTCAACCTCAACATTCTGATTCAGCTTCTTAAATGCTTTATCAAGACTCATTTTTAGGATCATCGAAGAACCTACTCCAAAACCGCAAACCGCTAATACCTTCATTCCTTCACCTCCTCTGCTTCACTTTTTCCCCTGATCAAGGACATAATTGCTTCTCGGTCTCCCGATTTGAATATCTCCATATTCGCTTCATCGTATAAAAGTTCTGTCAATGACGCCAGGGCTTTTAAATGGGTTGTATTATCTATACTTGCCAATACCACAAACAGGTGCACCGGTTTTCCCAGTAAATCGACAGGCTCTTCAACCACCAGTAAGGCCATGGAGAGTTTATTGACTCCTACTTTATTAGAGGCATGGGGCAAGGCAAATCCATCTGTCAATACAATATAAGGGCCATAAGTTTCTACCGCAAGAATCATTTCATCAATGTAGCTTTGATCAATCGAGCCATCTAAAAGCAACGGCTTTGCCGCATAGGCGATGGCTTCTTTCCAATCTTTTAATGCTTTTACCTTATTAATCCGTTGCTCATTAAACAAGTCTTTTAACATAGGCTGTTCCCTTTCCTTTTCAATATCTTGGTAAAATAGTTTTGATAAATCCTTTCGTAATTTCCTTGCATCCGTTATTTGTGCATGCCTCTTTATGACATCAATCACGTCATCCACATCAAATAAAACAACACCGGGAGATTCATTTGTTATTCTTTTTAGCAGCTTATCAATATCCACCCTGGTCAATAAGGGATTAACGACAATCACATTTTTATATCCCGGTATTTCAATCGTAGAAATAATGGTGTCATATGGCTTGTCGTAACCATTAAGCTCCTGTAATGAAATGACGTCGACAATATCAATCATCGGCACCGACTGATAAAGCTGTATTTCTAAACTCTTTGATATCATTAACCCATTAGGACAGACCAGCAGAATCCTGTTTCTCTGATTTTGTGTCAGCCATGAGCCTTTGATATATCCCCCAAAATAGGCTGCAATAAAACCAATTTCTTCTTCTCGCATTCCCTTGAATTCAGGAAAGTCTTTTTCATTCTCCAAAATATTCTTTGTGATTCTAAAGAGCTGGGAATGCTTATACTTTATCTCCGATAGAATCGGGTTATAGATTGGGAAATGAAATCTAATACGGTAATATGATGACAGTAAATGTCTTTTAATGCCTTGCTTAAAGTCTTCTTTATTAATCAGCTGCACTGCCGTCCTTGCTTCGAATCTGGCAATCAGCCGGTCTACATAGATTTCGATGATATCCGCATCCACATTGGCGTTAAGAGCTGGGCAAGAAGCAACATATGCGCTCATGTAAGCATATTCATTTTCATTGTTCCCCTCAATTAATGCCTTTATTCCCGGATAAAAGTAAAATTTTTCTGCTTCGAGAAAATCAACTTGCTCTTCGATAAAATTCCTCTCACTGATTCTTCGATTTACAAATTGCAAGAACTTTGACACGCTCGACAAGGAATAATCTGTTAAATTGGTCTGATATGTACGATCAAATTGAATAACCTTAAAATCCTCTACATCCAACAGGTTGTTGTCTTCTTGCATCAGCAATAGAAATAAATTTCTGACCCGCCATTCTGCACCCATGATTTGATAGTAGGGCTTTGTCTGAAGTGAAAGCTCTTGCTTCCTGAGATACTTTTTCAGCTCATCTAAAATCTGGACTACCGTATTTTTGGAAAAATCCATTTCATATGACAAGCTATCTATTGTTATTTTTTCATTATTCAAAATTTTATATGTGACATATCTAAAGCGTTCATGGGAATTCTGAAACTGCTCTTCCTTTTGCTCTAAGGCTTCCTTAAGTGACTGATAAGACCCGAAATACGAAAAACTTCCATTCCGGGCTTTAAGCTGCCCACAATGACGGATACATTGGTTGATAGATGCAATATCATAATAAAGCGTCCGCTTAGATATTTTTAGTCGATCCAATAAATCCTTAGGCGATACTTTCCCTTCTTCAACAATCCACTCTAAAATTTTCTTTTCCCTAGCCTTCATATTTACACCCGCTTTATCTATCTTTTTTTATTATAATTTAATAAAAATTTAATAACAATACCAATTTATTGCACAATCTGTCTGTTATTGCACTATTTATAATTTTCCATTTATTTTTCAAAAAAAAGGCTGACCGGGTTGAAATCAAACATTACCCGGCAGCCCAAACGAACTTGTCGATCAAGATGAAAATGGATTTTCTGTTTTATATAGCATTCCCTTAGGTTGGTTAAAACCGATTTCTTCTACCTCAACACCGATATATTTGAACACTTCATAAAGCGCCTTGCCAAAATGCCCAAATGCCACTGCGCCATGATGCGGGTAATTCTCTTCAATCAATACGTGACGATAGAAACGCCCCATTTCTGGGATTGCAAAGATGCCGATCCCGCCAAAGGAACGGGTTGCTACCGGAAGGACTTCTCCTTGTGCGATATAGGCCCTAAGTTTACAATCCGCCGTACTTTGCAGTCGGAAAAATGTGATGTCGCCCGGCACGATATCGCCCTCTAGGGTTCCTTGGGTCACTTCTTCCGGAAGCGCTCTGGCCATGATCATCTGATATTTCATGGAGCAGAAAGAAAGTTTCTTAGAACTTGTATTCCCGCAGTGGAATCCCATAAAGATGTCCTTCTGGGTGTAATCATGCTTTCCTTTGATATCCTCTTCATAAATATCTGCCGGCACAGTATTGTTGATATCTAAAAGGGTTACTGCATCTGCACTTACACAAGAACCGATAAACTCGCTCAATGCGCCGTATATATCCACTTCACAAGACACCGGAATGCCCATTCCGGTCAGACGGCTGTTTACATAACAAGGCACAAATCCGAACTGCGTCTGGAATGCCGGCCAACACTTCCCAGCGATCGCAACGTACTTGCGGTAGCCTTTGTGATCCTTGATCCAGTCTAGCAGCGTCAACTCATACTGAGCCAGTTTTGGAAGGATCTCTGGTTTTAAATTCCCTTCGCCGAGCTCAGCTTCCATATCCTGCACCACCGCCGGGATACGCGGGTCGTTTTCGTGGTTATTAAAAGCTTCAAACAGATCTAGCTCTGAATTCTCCTCAATCTCTATTCCCAAATTATAAAGCTGCTTAATTGGAGCATTGCATGCTAAGAAGTTAAGCGGTCTTGGTCCAAAACTGATAATCTTTAAATTCTTCAAAGCCACAACCGCACGGGCGATCGGAACAAATTCTTCGATCATATCGGCGCATTCTTCAGCGGTTCCGACCGGATATTCAGGAATGTATGCGCGAATATTGCGGAGCTTTAAATTGTAGCTGGCATTTAGCATTCCACAGTAGGCATCGCCTCTGCCCTGAACTAGATTATCGCCGGATTCCTCTGCTGCCGCTACAAACATTGCCGGACCATCAAAATGTTTTGCAAGAAGCGTTTCCGATATCTCCGGACCGAAGTTGCCCAGGTAAACAACCAGAGCGTTACAGCCTGCCGCCTTGATATCTTTAAGCGCCTCGACCATATGGATCTCGCTCTCCACGATACAGACAGGACATTCATAAATGTTATCCGCTTCATACTTTCTGCGGTACGCATCCACCAATATCTTCCTTCTGTTTACCGAAAGGCTCTCGGGGAAACAGTCTCTGCTCACTGCTACAATTCCTATTTTTATTTCTGGAATATTACTCATGCTTTCTTCCTCCTATCTCAAAATTTGAAATATGTTTACTCACTAAACTAATTGTGCTATAACCATTTTACAATAGAATACTAAAAAGCTCAAGCTATACTTTGTCCTCGTTTTACAACTCGCAATTATTGACTGTTCGCGGAAATGGTATGACATCTCTAATATTTGACATGCCTGTTAAGTACATAATGCACCTTTCAAATCCCAGACCATATCCGGCATGACGCGTGGATCCATAGCGTCTTAGATCCAGATAGAACTCGTAATCCTCCACATTAAGATCCATCTCTTGCATTCTCGTCACAAGCTTATTAAGATCATCCTCTCTCTGGCTGCCTCCGATAATCTCGCCGATCCCCGGCACAAGTAAATCCATGGCCGCCACTGTCTTATTATCTTCATTCATCTTCATATAGAAAGCTTTAATCTCTTTTGGATAATCGGTTACAAATACAGGCTTTTTAAAAACCTGCTCCGTTAGATACCGTTCATGCTCAGTCTGCAAATCAACTCCCCATGATACTTTGTAATCAAACTTATCATTGTTCTTTTCCAATATCTCAATGGCCTTTGTGTAGGTCACATGGCCAAACTCGGAATCCGCAACTCCCCGCAGTCGTTCAATCAGACCCTTATCAATCAATTGATTAAAGAAGTTCATCTCCTCCGGTGCCTGCTCCATAACGTAGTTAATAATATATTTCATCATATCTTCCGCCAGATCCATATTGTCTTTAAGGTCTGCAAAGGCAAACTCCGGTTCAATCATCCAGAATTCAGCGGCGTGGCGGGTCGTATTAGAATTCTCCGCTCGAAATGTCGGTCCGAAGGTATAAATATTACGAAAAGCCATGGCAAAGGTCTCACCATTTAGCTGGCCGCTTACTGTCAGATTGGTTTCTTTCCCAAAAAAGTCTTGGCTATAATCCACCAAGCCCTCCTGATCCTTCGGAATATGATTAGGATCAAGGGTTGTCACCTGAAACATCTCACCGGCTCCCTCAGCATCACTCCCGGTAATAATTGGTGTATGCACATAAATAAAGTCTCTCTCCTGAAAAAACTTGTGCACTGCATAGGCAACCAATGAACGTACTCGAAAGACTGCCTGAAACGTATTCGTTCTTGGTCTTAAATGAGTTATTGTCCTTAGGTACTCAAAAGTGTGTCGTTTCGGCTGCAACGGATAATCAGGAGTGGAAACTCCTTCAATAGCAATATTCTCTGCCTGAATTTCAAAAGGCTGCTTTGCATTAGGAGTAGCCACAAGCTGCCCCCTTACAATCACTGCTGCACCGACATTAAGCTTTGATACTTCAATAAAATTATCAAGGGTATCGTGATAAACTACCTGTAATGTCTGGAAATAGCTGCCATCATTAATGACTAAAAATCCAAACGTCTTGGAATCCCTGACGCTGCGAATCCAGCCGCCGATTTCTACGTTTGTATCGATATAAGTTTCCCGATTCTTGAATAATTCTTTGACAGTTGTTAGTTTCATATACTGTTCCTCCATCTATGCCTTTGGTCATAGGCAATCTATTTCATCTAAAAAGCTTACTTGTTGCTTTTTGCCATTGAATTTTATTATACTAAAAACTACTCTTGTTGTACAGGCTATATTTATACTTAACCTCTTAACCTCTTATTTTAAAAAAACACTTGCAAATACAACTTATTAGTAATAACATATGCATACAAGGTAATTAAACAGGGGACAATTATAGACATTGAAAGGAGTCATTCATATGGACGAACGTATTAAGATATTGGCGCATAACCTAATTCATAACGCAATTATGGTCAAAAAAGGTGAAAAGGTTCTTATACACCATATCGGAGAAACAACAAACAATCTGGCAAGACAACTTATTAAAGAGACTTACAAAGCTGAGGCAATCCCTTTTATCAATTATACCGATGCCAGAATACAGCGCGAGCTGCTATTGAACTGTTCGGAAGAACAACTGAGGGTTCTGGCTAAAAATGACAGCGATTTAATGAGTCAGATGGATTGCTACCTTGGCGTACGCGGTTCTGACAATATATCAGAGAATTCTGACGTTCCCGCAAGCAAGCAGTCCCTTTATGAAACTATTTATCAGACACCGGTTCATCACGACATCCGGGTTCCAAAGACCCGCTGGTGTGTTTTGCGTTACCCCAATAATTCAATGGCACAGCTGAACAACCAGAGCCTGGAAGCTTTTGAAGATTTTTATTTTGATGTGTGCAATCTCGATTATTCAAAGATGGGCAAAGCAATGGTTCCTCTGATTGGGCTCATGAACAAGACCGACAAGGTCCGGATTACAGGGCCAGGCACAGACTTATCTTTTTCAATTAAAGATATTCCCACCATCCCCTGTGCCGGGAATATGAATATTCCCGACGGCGAGGTTTATACCGCACCGGTCATCGATTCAGTAAATGGAACCTTAACCTACAATGCTCCTGCTGTTTTTCAGGGCTTTACCTACGAGAATATTTTCTTGGAATTTAAGGATGGCAAAATCATCAATGCCACGGCTAATGACACTAAACGCATTAATCAAGTATTTGATACCGATGAAGGTGCCAGGTTCATCGGCGAATTTGCAATCGGGGTCAATCCATATATATTAAAACCAATGAAAGACACTCTATTTGACGAGAAAATTGCCGGCTCATTCCATTTTACGCCCGGTAATTGCTATGATGAAGCACCTAATGGGAATAAGTCCGCAATCCACTGGGATTTGGTCTGCATCCAACGTGAAGAATTTGGCGGCGGAGAGATCTATTTTGATGATGTTCTGATTAGAAAAGACGGGCGTTTTGTTCTCCCGGATTTAGAGCTTCTTAATCCGGAAGCCTTGATTTCTGATTAGAGCGGACTCCTGGCATACTAAGGAGGGAGGATTGGTGAAAGTTGCATGATTAGTGAAAACTATGAACTTGTCTTAAAGACAGTTAAGAGCATCATAAACGCTTCTTATGACGGCATTTATATTACTGATGGCTGCGGCAATACAATTATGGTCAATCAATCTTATGAAAGAATTACAGGCATAAGCATCTTCGAGCTGTTGGATAAGAATATGAAAGATTTAGTACGCGAAGGCTATTTTAGCCAATCAGCCTCCCTCCATGCCATTAAAAAAAGAGGTCCTGTTTCGGTCAGACAAAAGCTGATTTCAGGTAAAGAGATTCTGGCCACTGCTATGCCGGTGTTTATGAATGATGATATCAATGAAGAAATTATATTTGTTGTCACTAATGTCCGTGACGTTCCTGAGCTTATGAAAATCAAAGCAGAGCTAAAAGATGAATTGTCAGACACCAAAGCATTAAATGAAAAGCTTCGTCAAGAGCTTAAGCTTTTCAAGGAAATAGAGAAGGCCGTTGAAAACCTGATTATAAAAGATAGTAAAATGAACGCTGTAGTTGAGATGGCACTGCGCATTGCCAAGTTTGATTCCAATGTACTTTTGACTGGAGATACAGGTGTCGGCAAGAGTGAAATAGCCAAATTGATTCATCAGAACAGCTTGAGGAAAAATGAAAAGCTGATTGAAGTAAACTGCGGTGCTATTCCTGCTAATCTGGTTGAATCAGAACTTTTTGGATATGAGAAAGGTGCTTTTACTGGCGCTGTTTCAATGGGGCGCCAAGGATTTTTCGGCCTAGCCGATAAGGGAACTCTTTTTCTAGATGAAATAAGTGAAGCGCCCTTTAATGTGCAAGTCAAGCTTCTACAGGTCATTCAGGATGAAATATTTTACAAAATAGGCAATCCGAATCCCCAAAAAGCTGATGTGAGGATTATCGCCGCAACCAATAAGGATTTGATGAAGCTAGTGCAGGAAGGCAAGTTCAGGGAAGATTTGTACTACAGACTGTGCGTGACGCCCATCCATATCCTCTCGTTACGGGAAAGGAAGGACGATATTGTTCCTCTTGCCCTTAAGTTTTTAAAGAACTTTAATGAGAAGTTCGAAACTTCTAAGTATTTCACTTCTCAGTGCCTGAATACAATGGTTGAATATGACTGGCCAGGAAATGTAAGGGAGCTTACAAATCTGGTAGAAAGACTTGTTATTCTAGCTAAAAGTGATCGGATTGAAAAAAGGAATCTACCCGCATACATACAAAATACCGGCAGAGTATTAAGAGATAGAAAATATGAAGGTCTTACCTTAAAAGACGCTGTCCATCTTTTTGAAACAGAATTGATTCGTGATACTATAGAAAACGAAGGCTCCATTAGGAAAGCCGCCAAAAAGCTTGATGTCGACCCTTCAACAATCACAAGAAAGATGTCCAAGAATTAGAATAAGTGTGCATTTTTGCAAGCGTATGCAAAAATGCACACTTATTCTATTTTACGTCAGTAATGGAAAGCTACGGAAACAAGGCGGATAAGCCATTGGCATGAATATTGCTTTAAGTAGTATCATATAAAAATAAAAAGGAGTGAGTACATATGGCGATGAAGACGGCAGAACAGTATTTAGAAAGCTTAAAGAAATTGAAACTGGAAGTATATCTATTTGGTGAAAAAATTGAGAATCCCGTGGATCACCCAATGATTAGACCTTCTCTTAATTCAGTCATGATGACTTATGAATTAGCCCATGACCCACAATATGAAGACCTGATGACAACACAGTCTAATTTGACAGATGAGAAAATCAACAGATTTTGTAACATACATCAAAGTAATACCGACTTAATTAATAAGGTGAAAATGCAGAGACTGTTAGGGCAAAAAACTGCATCCTGCTTTCAAAGATGTGTCGGTATGGATGCTTTTAATGCGGTGTACAGCACGACATATGATATGGACAAAAAGCTGGGAACCCATTATTTTGAGAGATTCAAATCATTTTTAACCTACGTGCAGAACGAGGATTTAGTCGTCGACGGCGCAATGACAGACGCTAAAGGAGATCGTTCTTTGCCGCCTTCAAAGCAGGAAGATCCAGATATGTTTTTAAGAATTGTAGAAAAACTTGAAGATGGCATCATCGTCCGAGGCGCAAAATGTCATCAGACCGGAATGGTCAACTCCCATGAGGTGCTGGTAATGCCCACTCAGACAATGAGTAATGATGATCAGGATTATGCCGTATGTTTCTCTGTTCCAACAGATACACAGGGCATAAAAATAATTTATGGGAGACAGTCTTGTGATATGCGTAAAATGGAAGAGGGCCTTATGGATCGCGGAAACCCTAAGTATGGAGGCCACGAGGTCCTTGTTGTATTTGACGATGTCTTTGTCCCCAATGACAGAATATTTATGTGCGGCGAAACTGAGTTTACCGGGTCTTTAGTCGAAAGATTTGCAGGCTTCCACCGTCAAAGCTATGGCGGCTGTAAAGTAGGCGTAGGTGATGTGTTAATCGGAGCTTCGTCGTTAATCAGCGGTTATAACGGCACTACCAAAGCCTCACATATCAAAGACAAAATTATTGAAATGACACATTTAAATGAAACGTTGTACTCATGTGGCATTGCCTGTTCCTGCGAAGGGCATAAAACAGCCGCCGGAAGCTTTGAAATCGATATGCTTCTTGCCAATGTTTGTAAACAGAATGTTACAAGGTTTCCATATGAAATCGCTCGACTTGCAGAAGATATAGCTGGAGGGCTCATAGTTACAATGCCTTCGGAACAGGATTTGGAAAGCAAAGAAACAGGAAAATACGTCAAAAAATATATGAAGGCTAAAAAAGGGGTTCCCGTTAAGAACAGGATGAAAGTTGCACGATTAATTGAAAACATCACACTTGGCACGGCGGCTGTCGGTTATCGAACCGAATCAATGCACGGCGCCGGATCACCACAAGCTCAAAGAATTATGATAAGCAGGCAGTCTAATTTAGAAAGCAAAAAACAATTAGTTAAAAATCTATTAGATATTGAAGATTAAAACTAAGGGAGGGAGATGTAATGGCAAAGTTTGTTTCAGTAAATGAAGCGGTAGCCCATATCAAGTCAGGTGATCGAGTGGTGATGGCTCACGCTATCGCCGAGCCTCACATTCTAGTAGAAGCTATGGTAAATAATGCTGCCAACTATCAAAATGTAGAAATCGTACACATGGTGGCAAAGGGTAAAGGTAAATATTGTCTGCCGGAATATAAGAATCATTTCACTCATAACTCCATTTTTGTGGGTGGCGTTACAATGGACGCTGTTGCCGCTGGCAGAGGGTGCTACACTCCTTCATTTTTCTTTGAAGTGCCAAGACTTTTTAAAAAAAATATTTTGCCAGTAGATGTAGCCTTAATCTCAGTGACGCCGCCTGACAAGTTCGGATATTGCAGCCTGAATGTTTCAGTAGACTATACTAAATCGGCAGCTGCCTGCGCTAAACTGGTTATTGCTGAAATAAATGATAAAGCGCCTAGGACTTTCGGTGACTCAATGATACATATTGACGATATTGATTATGCCGTAGAGGTGTCAAATGAGTTAATAGAGCTTAAAAAACCTAAGATTGGCGAGGTGGAGCGAAGGATTGGCGAAAACTGTGCTTCATTAATCGAAGATGGTGCTACGCTACAGCTTGGCATTGGCGCCATACCCGATGCAGTTCTTACATTCTTAGATGATAAAAAAGATCTTGGGATTCATTCCGAAATGTTTTCTGACGGTGTTATTGAATTAGTCGAGAAAGGGGTTGTTAATAACCGGGCAAAAACATTGCATCCCAATAAGTTTATAGCAACCTTTCTTATGGGTTCTAAAAATCTTTATGATTTTGTAGACTCAAACCCGATGCTGGAAATGCATCCTGTTGATTACGTCAATCATCCTTGTATAATAGCTAAGAATCACAAGATGACTGCCATCAATTCGGCGATTCAGGTTGATTTTATGGGGCAAGTCAATGCTGAAACAATAGGTTATAAGCAATACAGCGGAACAGGCGGTCAGGTTGACTTTCTGCGCGGGGCTTCCATGTGCGAGGATGGCGTGTCTATGATCGCATTGCCTTCTACCGCTGCGAAAGGGAAAATCTCAAGAATTACACCTTTGCTCGATGAGGGTGCTGCTGTTACTAGTTCAAGAAATGATGTGCAGTATATTATTACCGAATATGGCATTGCTGATTTGAGGGGGAAATCTTTAAAAGAAAGGACAAAAGCATTGATAAAGATAGCACATCCTGATTTTCGGGATGATCTGATGAAACAAGCACAAATTCGATTTGGGTAACTATAAAATTTAATCAGGGGGAAAGTATGAAAAGAGTAAGTGGAACAGAACAGCCTTATATACCATTAGGCATATTTAAGCTAAGGATACCTTTTATTCATTACAAATTTGAGATACCAGAGGCGGCGCAGGCAATTCTAATGTGCGCTACATGTCTGGGCGCCATACCGGTTTTGGAAGAATATTTGGGTCTTCCTTATGAATTGGCCTGGTCAATGGTTATTATTAATGGTGTTCTCTATTTTTTACACGCAACGTTAGGAGATCCTGTTGTCCCCGGCTGGATAACACCGGCCATTCCATTGGTACTTGCATATCTTGGCAATTATACGCTGGGTGAAGAACGGATCCATGCACTCATCGCAGTTCAACTTTTGGTCGGCATCATATTTCTATTAATGGGAGCTACCGGCTTAGCAAATAAATTGATGAAAATAATACCTATATCCATACAAGCAGGCATACTTTTAGGGGCAGGATTTTCTGCTGTTATGACTGAATTTTCAGTAGGCGGCAGATTTGGGCTATATCCGATTTCCATCACTATAAGTGGATTTTTAGCATATTTCTTGCTATTTTCTAGTGTTTTTGCAAGTCTTAGGAAAAAGTATAAATTGATTAATTCAATTGGTAAATTCGGTATGCTTCCGGCAATTTTATTAGGAATCATTATCGGGCCCATTTGCCAGGAAATTGCAGCACCACAAGTTGAAATAGGCACATTTATATTTGCACCTAAAATTAAGGAGGTCATCGAGACTGTCAGCCCGCTTAGCATTGGTTGGCCAAGTGCTCAGATGTTTCTTACGGCAATGCCGATGGCCATTATGTGTTACATTATTGCCTTTGGTGATTTTGTTACTGCCGGTGCTTTGCTTGAAGAATCAAATAACATAAGAACGGATGAGGTCATTGATTTTAATCCTTCCCGTTCGAATCTAATCAGTGCGCTGCGAAACATTCTTATGGCTATTATATGCCCTTTCACACAGCTTTGTGGACCGCTTTGGGCAGCAGTGACAGCCTCTGTATCCCAAAGATACAAAGAAGGACGTTCTGCAATGGATTCTATCTTTGGCGGAGTCGGCACATTTAGATTGATGACAGCAATTTGTGTTGCCATTATTCCCATCGTCACATTGGTCAGGCCGGTATTGCCAATTGCCCTTTCTATCACATTGCTCGTGCAAGGATTTATTTGTACTAATCTTGCCATGAAAATGTGTAAGACAGATACCGACAAAGGCATTGCTGGAGTTATGGGTGCGGTTCTTACTATGAAAGGCGCCGCATGGGGATTGGCGGTAGGTATCATTCTATACCTCCTTCTATCTTTTAACCCCTATGAGAAAAAGCCTAATCATATATAATCAAGAAAAGGGATGCTTGGCATCCCTTTTCTCCATCTCAAAAGCTGATCTTGATTCGGCAATTAATAATAGCTATAGAACAGGTTTCCGCCATCCTTAAACTCTTTTTTAAAATGCTCATAATTCCAGTCACCGACCGTACCATCTGTAGGATCAGCAACGATCAAATAATAGGCATTATATCCAACAATCATGGCATAAGTATTATCTTCTCTTTTAACAATTACAGGACGTCCTCTGGATACGAAGTCCAATACGTCATCCAAGCCAATGCCATTTAAATTAACGGCCTGCCTACCTAAGTTCTCAGATATCATCCCCATCTCAGTCATCCCTTCCGTAATGACTGGGGACGGCTTGCCTTCATAGGTGCACAAGGCTTCCATAATCATTGCCAGGGGGGCACCTGTGCCGATTGCTGTGATCCCGGTAGTCCCTTCCGTTTCACGTCCATCCTTCTGCCACATAATGGACTTGGTGCTGCTTACAACGGTTCCAGCATGTTCGCTTCCGGCATCAATGGCGGAGGTGATATTTATAAACTCCCCAAACAGTCCTCCTTTTGTAAACAGATAATATTTAACATTCACAGGTATATCCTCAATTGCTAAAGTTATATCTTCCTTGGCAGCTAATGCCCTTGTTGTCTGAGTTATGGGCGCAACGCTATCCAGGCTTGAAAACTGAATATATGTTTCATTACGCCTGATTGTGTCATATACTTTAGAGATCTCTATCTCCTGTCCAAGTTCTTCTTTGTTGCTGAGCAAATAGTCCTTAGTGGTTTCTTCATAGGCAATAGCGCCACCTTTATCAACTTCTTTGGCTAATTGTATCTCTATTGATGAATCATTTAAACTTACCCTTGTAATGTATTGCTCCAAAGAGGCATATTCTTTGACTAAATCCAACTGGATGTCAACAATATAAATATGGTGCATAGGCATAACCACTGTATCATCACCACTCATCTGGACTTTTGAAGAATCGGCAACACCATAAACAATGTCATCGTCATAAAATCCAAATACCTTTATATCGTTACCTGGGCTTTCGATAATCTTCTCCTCGCCAGTCTCTAAATAGAGAACCCTAATCTGCGTGACCCGATCAGTAAGGCTGCCATCTCCGATCAATAAAACCTTGCCATCTTTAGAAATCATATATGAATTAATATCCATCTTTTCAAACATAGCATTAGCTTCTTTGGTTTGATAGTTAATAGTATATATGGAATCTTCTATAAACATGTAGACGTCATTATCGTTATTCATAAATGATAGCTTTTCAACATCAAGCTTTAACATCTCCCAGCTCTTTTCAGTGGGAATATATAGCAATTCCTTCAAGGCATTGTTTGCATGGTTATATTTGTAAATAATTGTGCCTGTCTGCCCCTCGTATTCCCCACTATAGATATAGCCATAAACAACGAAATAAATATCACCATTAGTATCCATTTTCAAAGTCTTGATACCATGTTGGTTATATACACCGCTGCCATTCTCAACTGCCTGGCTCTCATACCAAAATACTTTTGTCATCATATTATCCGTCACATTGTAGCTAAAGAGCTGCCCATTGGCGACAAAGCTTACATGGGTCATATCATCGCTTGAATAACTGGATAAATCTAATGTTTCATCGGATACGACACCGACTTTAAGCATATTATTAGTTTTAGTGAATGAGTTAATATTCACGATTTCTTCCATGGTTCTATTAAAGCTCTGTAGATAAGCCGCCTCCGGCGACCACCATATTCTATAGTTTTCGCTCACCATATACTCCGATAAGTTTGAGTCCTGGTTATCGGTCTGAATTCTATAGGTCAATTGTATGGTTGCAGAATCTTTACTAATCTCCTTAATCGTCGTATAGAGATCACTCACGATTACGGGAGCCATATCTCCCCATAATACAGTTGATACTTCGGAAGTAATATCTACATCAGCAAAAGATGAATTGTCTTTCATATTGGAGGTTTCTAAACGCTCCTTTACCTTAGTTCTACTACCTGCGTCAAATGTTGACATGCAGAAATCACGGACAAACTGCACTTTTTCATTGGTGTTATAGCCAGTGACCTGTTTTATGCGGGTGTAATAATAAAAATCTTTCCCTTCATTGTCGGTCAGTATTACCGACAGGCAATATTCTTCACTCTCCTTGAGATTATATGAAATTCCAAACTTGATCTGACGATTCTTCTCTGCCACTTCTTCTTCAAACTTATCGCTTTCTTCAAGCGTTGCTTCATTACTGGAATCCTTTAAAATATATCTTGCTTGGGTAATGTTATGACCGTTTTCCTTCAAGACAAAGGAGATGGAGTTATTATCAGAAACAGGCGTTATGGAATCTCTTAAATGCCCGGAATCTATATCAGTGACATATCCGTGCATTTCATTAATCAAATAAGACTCCTGCTTCACATACATGGTCGGAAGGCCGGAGGTGCTGCTTTCAATTACTTTATTATTAACCTCATTGTTCAAAACGATATCTGCTATTATAATTGTGACGACGAACACAATAATATATATTAATAAAACTTTAGAAATACTCTTAATCTTTGCCATTGGAGCGGCTCCATTCTATCTGGTTTTTCCTCAGAATACTTAAGACATATACAGCCTATATTCCGCATATGTCTTTGCTAATGAGTGTATCATAATTAATTATAACACTTGACTTTCTATCTGTAAATCTATAAATCATTCCAAATAGCCCGCTTGATTTGGCGGATCCTAATAATGGAGGGAATTAAATCATACCTACTTCACGGGGTATACATTAATATCCATTTTACAAACAAAATAATCCACAAAATCTCATGCCTCTCGCATAGGGCGCTGATCCCATCGGCCAGGCTGCTGCGGTGGTGGAAGCTGAGCGCCCTGTCCTCATCCTTATCGTTGGCTCAGGCAGTACGGGCGGCGGATTTGGCAGGGCATAGTGGCGTATCAGATGTTGGACTTAAGGGGGCTGGTGGAGCTGAATCACTCAAAAGACCCTCATGGCGGCAGTCAGAATTGGATGTTCAGAAATCATATCCAGATTACGAGCCACAAAAGTCGTTTAAAAATGGACAAGAAGTTCCTTACGGAACAAGAGGAAGCACAAGATAGCAAACAGACAAGAAATACCCATTTTCGTATCTGATAGATTTAAGACTAATATAAATGATCTTCAGATAACTGGGATGGATTTTTACGAAATTCGAGTAGTGTAATGGGATGATAAATTCTACTAATTACAAATATAGATATATCATGTTAGATTTATATTAATAAGACTTTCCCAGCTGTACATAAGCTGTACATAAGCTCTCATATTGCTTCGAAGAGAAGGCCTTTAGCCACATCACATCTATCATCTGGCATATGGAGCCCATCATCTGATTATTCGAAAATGCAAAAGCAGCAATTTCCCGAAAAATCAAACCCGCATGCAGCTTGTATTGTTGCTTGAGATATAAATGCGTTGGTTTTTCCAAGTGTTCTTCAATGTGATGGAAGAACTCATGCAGCAAAACTGCTCGTCTTATTTCTTCCTCATTGCCGCAAATAGCCGCTTCCGGCTCCGTTCGTAAAAGCGTCGCCGCATACAATGCATTATTATAAATGGTCTTTTCTGACGGCAGATAGAAGCCCTTTTCCCCCACATCGAATAAATCCTGCCGTGAGGAAGTCCGGATATATGCCACGCCATATTTTCGAAGCTGATCTTCAAACATGCCCTCTTGCCTAACAGGATATTTTTCTGCCATCACGCTGCCATATTGTACAGCTTCATCATACATTTTAAGAAGAACCTCCCGGGGCGTCCGCGCATAAACGTGCTGGTTCAACCACAGACAGTGATCCAGTAAACGTACATTGACCTTATTCTTTTCCCAATACACTGTTATAACCACCTTTTTCCTGGAACAGCTCCTCGCTTCACCAGTGTTTTTTGCAACTCATCAATATCTACCTGGTCAACTTTGCAATTATTTTTTGATGTGAGCGCAGCTGTTATGCCGGCGGCTTCTCCTAACGCCATCGCTGTGACAGAGATGCGCACAGAAGCCAGAGCCTCATGCGAAGCAGAAATGCAACGTCCGGTAACAAGTAAATTATGAAACTCTAAGGGAACCATGACGCCATATGGGATATCATAACAGCATATTTTTTCTTTGCGCATCCAGTTCAATTCATTACCAGCAGGATCATGTATGTCAACAGGAAATGCGCACATAGCCACACTATCTTTATGTTCCACATTATTTAACACATGCTTTAAGGTAAGCGTCTTTAGCCCTTTAATCCGACGGCTTTCTCTTATGCCAGTCTGCGCCGCAAAAGCTGAGAGATAACAGTTTGCAAATCCCGGAACATATTTACGCAAGAAAAGCAGTGTCTCTTCTGCCTGTTTGTGAGACTCAAACTCTGCCGCCGTCAAATCCTTCGCATTAACGCTTGAGAGATATGAAATGCGCGTCATATTCACAACCACCTCATTCGGGCGCATTCCTTGGAAAAGCAGCACCCGATCACGCGGCAATGAAAAATCACCGTTATTTTTCGCTTGTTCCACAAGACTAAAAAAACCTGAAACTGCTAGATATTGGTCAAGATCGCAGGCTCTGTTCATAATAAACTGTTCTGGATTTTTCCGTACATATTTCACTATTTGCGGTATATCCACACCTCCCACCGAAAACATCAGTGTCATCGGCTGGGGCATCCCGTCCTTGATGCGGCCGATCATAAAATCTGCCCCGCACATTGCCGCCAAGTCACCGTCTCCAGTGGCATCGATATAATTTCTGGCGGTGTATGTTTCCTTTCCGCTCTTATTCACCACAGTTACACTTTTAATCTGCCCATCTTCGTATTCAGCCGATTCCAGCATTGTATATAATAAGACTGTGATGCCCTTCTCTTCCCTAAGCAGATCAAAATACACCAGCTTCAGCATTTCTGTGTCTACCGGTGTGATCGTGGAGACCATGCCGATAGGATCCGGAATATGACCCAAAGTAGCACCCCGTACGGCCAGGCAATCGACAACTTCCTGCGCAAAGCCTTTTACAACCTGATGCGCTCCTGCATGAAAAGTCATCAGCGGGCAGACCATCCCCATGGTATTCATTCCGCCTGGACATCCATTTTTTTCAATTAGCAACACGCTGGCACCTTCTCTAGCTGCTGCAACAGCGGCTGCCATCCCACTCGGACCGGCGCCGGCCACCAATACATCGTATTTTCTTTTCACAATATCTCCTCTATTTCTTTATCTAATGGCTCCAAAACACGTATTTCCAATTCAAAGGTTCTTGGCCAGTACAAAGTTGCAGCAAATCGTGGCATTCGCCCTCCGAATAGTCTTACAATCAATGGTCTATTTTTAGTAAAACTTTCATCTATTATCTGCTGGGCGGTATCGGTGCCAGTAAATCCCCACATATCCAATCCGGCATCCAATATCCTTCTTTCTGCTTCTTGTCGTACTGTGCTTTGGTAGATCAGGTCATCTAGTATCCTCTCCGCAGTGAAGCGCTGGTTCGCCACACTATTCTCTCCTCTTGAAGCAGCAATCTGCCCTATAATCGTTCCCAGTGAATTACTGGCCGTATTCCACGACGCATAGCCGGACAGCTTGGTTAACGGCATCATTTGTGCCAGACACTGCATAAATGCCGGGTCACCGCCATTTGCATATGCCAAATCCAGCAAAAAGCAGCGATAGCCTTGACGCACAAACGTAACAATTTTCTCAGCCATCTTACTGCGCTGCTCGGGTGTGAAATCCTTGAAACAGATACGTTTCGGGCAATAGTCTCCTTGAATATCCACCGGCGGAAGAATAAACAGGCAGTCCTTGGCATTTTCTTGCGGGGTAATATTCATTGCACGCATGTGGCTGGCAAGATTTTGTCCAAAAGGTCGATCCTCGTACTTTGCCATGAAATTGGTATTATCATATAACCAAATAACTTGTATCTTCATCTGGCGTTTGGACAGCGCCGCAGTCAACACTTGTTCCATGCCCGCCTCATCCGTGCCGTTATGCAGAAACACCTTGTGTTCTAGTTTGAGATTAGTAATGGCTGTTTCTAACTCTTTTTGCTCCAACTGCTGGATGCCGCGCTTGGAACAATCCTCTTGCAAAATCAAAAGTTGCTCAAAAATATTTTCATGTGCCAACTCAAGACATGCCCTGTTGATTTTTCGATTTCGCCTGCGTGCGGTAAGATACTGCTCAAGCACCGCCTCCGGAATCTGCGACTGGATCTTTTTCAGTTCAGTTGAATATACAGATGAGTTCTGCATATCCTCACTCATTGCCACTTCATATTTTAGTCTGGAAAACTCAGACACTTGTTTCCACCATTTAAAACTTTTTTCACTTACCGTACTGATCGTGGTACGCATCAGAATATTATTTGCGAAAATTTTAAGGTTTGGATGTGCTTTCTTGATGATTCGCAGCTGTTCCAACGCACGCAAGCACTCCTCCAAACTGTGTATATTCTGTCGTGATGCAATTAATCCACCATATAAAAGCTGTTCTATTGAAATTACGGCAGCATCACACTGCACACAAGCTTTGGCAAGCCATTTGGCAACCTCTTTTTGCTGCGAGGGCTGTTTGAAATATCCCAACAGCGATCTAGGTGGTGAAATAAGTTCGATTCCACGAATCGCAGCTAATTGTTGCGGCAAAACGCTGGTGCAAGGTCTGGAGTCAATTGGTAGTAAGCATATTTTCAAATCTTAGCCTCCTCTCTCTTGATTACCAAGATGTCAATCCTTACAAAGCATCTATAGCTGCTCGAAACCTGGCAACGCTCATGCCGATGCTTTGAGCATCTTTTCCTGTAACCACCGCGCCTAGCATCAGTCCGGCAATGCCGCATTGCCACAATACCGGCACGTCCTCAAGAATTATCTTGTGCTGCGTTGGAATAATCACTGGCAGGCTTGTATGCTTACAAATAGTGTGATACTGAATGATATCCATTGCCGAAAGAGACTCTCCATAACTTTCCGGAAGCATCACAGATGCTTCTAATACGTCTGCACCAATATGTTCACAGGCCGCCACCTGATGCAATGTGTAATCTGAGGATAGCGCAAGCATCTTGCATATAGTCTTATTTTGCAAAATGCTTGCCGGCATATGGTTTGCATAGAGAGAGATAAATGAAAAGCCTGCCTGAACCGCCGCCTGATAGTCCCGCAGCGCCGATCGAAGGTCCCCCCCCACAACCAAACCGCAAGGACCTCTCGCTTCAGCGAGAATTTGTCGCAATACAGGCTCTTCCTGCGCAAAGCTTTTAAATACCGTTTTACTTGCGCGGTGTTCCACATTGATATGCACCTTAACAACGTCTGCGCCATTTTCCCAAGCTGCGCACGCAAGCGATAAATCGTTTGCTGGCAGGCTCATAATCAACGCTATTTTCTTTTTCTTTAATAGTTTTAGATATGAATTTTCCACAGTCTTCCTTCACCTACTATCCTTTACGAGGATTCACTAACACTACCACTGGCTCATTTTCATCAATGCCTTCCAGCTCCACCGCCGCCAAAGCTTTCAATTGCTCAAACTCCAAAATGGACGAATAGTCCGCTATCCGGCTTTTATACAGAATAAAGACTTCCGGCAGAAGCATACCGACATCGCTGTACGCCGCTTTGCTTTCTACAAACTCCATAATATCCTGATGCGCCATCCTTCCGTTTATACATTTAACCGCGCCGCCGGTACATTGCAATTTCACCACACCAAAATCATCCAGCACGCGATAGCAAAATTCCTTTTTACGCATCAGACCAAAAAAACTTCTTTCTTCCTTGCAGTGGCTAAAAACGGAAAGTCCTTGCGTCTTAGCTCCCAAGACAATTTGATCGAAGGGCACTTTTAATGCCATTGCGGCTTTTTCAGCAACCTCCTCGGGCAAAAGCGGCTTTAGATCTACCACATTTTTATCCATCGGAAGCGCTCCCGTCACAATAGCACGCAGGATATTTTTATTAGCGTCCACTTCAATCATTACTTCTATTGTATTCGGGTCTGCTCCCATAGCTTCCATACGCTCAATCGCTTCTCTGCGGATGGCAACAATGTCTTTTTGTTCCGGCTCCACTACCGTGCGCTCAACTGTATCCCGCAGCATTGCAAGCGCAGCCCCGATTGCGGAAATCACTTCAGCCTTTTCAATGATCAGATAGTGCATCCGCATCTTTTCACTCAGCCACGGCACCACCACCGTGCATCCGCCTCCGCCACCTACCAATGAAACAATTTCCTTATCAAGATTATATTCATCCAGCAGTGTTTCCACCACCGGACGCACCTTCCCGATAGCCTTGTCTAAAATCTGTTGCGCTAACTGTAGCCCATCAAGTCCTAACTGTGCACCAAGCTCATCAAAGGCTCTGCACACCGCTTCATAATTCCCAAAAGCATAATCGCCTTCTTTCGTTATGCCGGCGGCAATGGCTGCGTCTGTCAGTGTTACAGCAAATCTCTTGCCGGCACGATTAACAACCACAAGGTAATCTTTGGGATCTGTCGACATTGGCCGCACAAATATCGCACGCAGCCCCTGCAATTCTTCGGCGGGGCAAAAAGCCAGATATGGCAGGCCCGCAATATGGGCACTGCGGGGTCCCACCTCACTGATCTTACTTTGCTGCATACGTACCATGGATCCGCCGCCAATACCGACTGTACGTGAATCCAAGGTCTTTAAGTATGTCAAATGTCCGCCAACACTTGCACTTTTGATCATCGCTTTGCCATTTTTAATCGCAGATATATCTGTACTAGTGCCGCCCACTTCTAAAAAAATACCATCTGATATTTTTGCAAACATTAAGGCTGCCGCAATACCGGCCGATGGTCCTGAGAGCATTGTCAAAATCGGTCTTTGCTTCATCTGCTTAAGATCCATCACGCCACCGTCACTGCGCATAACCATCAACGGAGCTGTAATACCGCTTTCTTTAATGCTAGCGTCAGTAAGAAGCGCCGTCGCGGTCATCTTGGGCAAGATGCTCGCATTGACAACCGCCGTGCGCGTACGTACCTTCAATCCATACAGCTGTGAGATTTCATGGCTGGCGGTCGCCGGCAGTTGATCTTTTGCAGCTATTTCCAATACGGATTGTTCATTACGTGCATCATCTACACCAAAAGCTTCACTTGCTACAATCACCTCGCAGCCATCTGCTTTTAGAGTCGATATAGCTTTATGTATCATTTCTGAACCAAAATTCTTATGATCTGTATTTAAATAAATGTGTGACGTGTTTAAGTATTTATCCGGACTAAACTCAAGACGGTTGATATGGGTGTCGGACTTTGCTTTCATCGACCCTATACCGCTGCCCATGCCGACGATGCCTACCTTTGCCACATCGCCCTCTAATAAGGCGTTGGTCGCCTGAGTGGTGCTATGAGCCACAAAGCATACATCATCAGGTGTTGCCTTAGTTTCTGCCATTATTTTCTGAAAAACACAAATGATACCTTTAGCAACAGAATCTTTTGCTATATGAGTGGTAGGTGTTACCGCATGTGCCACTACCTTGTTATCCGGAACGGATATGGCTACCGCATGAGTAAACGTACCACCCACATCAATGCCGATTCGTATCTTCTTTTTGCTCATTGATAATTCTCCTTTTTGATAAAATCCATGACACACCTGCTATAATCATCAGAACTATCAGAAATACATGACGGCTCCCACAATCAAGCCTATAATCGCACCAGCCCATACATATGGCAGTGTTTTACGCAAGATATCATTTACATCGGAATTGGTGTAGGCGGCTGTCCAAACGTTTCCGGTATTTGTAGGATCACAAACTCCCTGTAATTGACCGGTAGACATCAATGCTGACATCAAAGCCAAAGCGGATATCTTCCCAGAGGATAACATCACTGCTCCAATTCCAAGACCAAGCCCCCACACATTCAACGGTCCGCGATATAATGCCAATGGCGCCAATACAGAGAAAAAGATCACAAACATGATTCCGGTAATCGGAAGAACCGAAGCAAGCTGCGGTCCAATATGCTCAGTAACACGTGGATCCATAACCACCGTCAGCAGCATACCTATGCCAATCAATAGAAAAATAGCACCGGCAGTATCTGATATGCCTTGCGTCACTGACTTCGCAAGGTCTCTAAGCGAATTCTTGTTAATGGTTGTCAGCACGCCATAGAGAATAGCCACCACAAAACCAGTAATGATATCAGTTTCCAATCCCAGCACCATAACAAGTGGCACGAAGGGTGTAAGCATGGCTAAAAAATTCACTTTGCGCCCAGACTCCTCGGATGGTGTCTTTTCTGAAACCGCAGGCGCTGCCCAACTGATCTTCTTTTTTGAAAACAGTTTGCCTCTAAACTTAACCTCAACCACAACAAAAACAACACCTATAATCATAAAAACAGCACCCAATGGCCAAGCGTAAGCACGGATCGCATTAGTCGTAAGCCCCATGCCATCGATATACAAGCCCCAATTTGTGAGGTTGAAGATGCCACCGATACTAGATGCCATAATCAGGATACATCCTGATGTCAAAGGACTAATCCCCACTGAAGCCATGATGGGCAAGACAATGCTTCCAATCATAATAATTGAGCCAAGTCCCCCCAGAGTGGTAAACAGCAGGCTAAGAATGACCATAAACACCAGACCCAATACCAGCGGGCGATCTCCTGACAGTTCAGATATCTTACGCACAATAGCTTGTGCTATGCCGACTGTCTTGACATATTGCGCAAGGATCGCACCAAAAATCATCATCATCATAGATGATGCTAAACGGACAGGCCCATCCACAAACATCAGGGCAAGAATACCCGCCTCTCCTGCCTCAGTATCAGCAAAGGGGATACCAGATACCAATGCAAACAAAAAAGCCATTAGCGGGAGCGCGAACATTGCCGATAGTTTCTTAGTGAACATCATTACACATAAAACAATAAAAATAATTGCAATTAATACAGTTGTCATTATTTTCCTCCTCTTTTTGGTTTTTCTATTTTACAGCTCAGAGCATAAAGTAAATGGACTGAAACCATTCCTTTTGTGCGATTGCCGCCATCCCCTTTTCAATAAGATTACTCTCTTCTAGACAGCAAATCACTCGGCTGGCACAGCAGTTAGACACCTGTACCCATTTTTCTTTATACTCCGGCGTAAGATACCCAATACAAATAGCTGCAATGTCAAAAAAAGATATTAGCGAACTTAAGCTTTCCGGTGATGGGTCAGTATTTCTCATTTGCCCTGTGTAATTATATTGCCCCCGGCAAATATTCTTATCTTGTATAAGCGCCGCTTTCTCTTTTGATGATTCATAAATGCACATGTAATCCTGTAACCCATATGCATTGCCGAAAATCCCTTCACGTACAGCCGCACCGTTAACACGGTGATCAATATATGTAAAAATCTGAAACTGCCTTTCTATCACTTCTTTTAAATGAACATTATGCCAGTTATAATACTCGCTCCTTACAACAATCTGCTCTTTGGCATTAATCTGAGCGTCCAGACCAATGCCTATACCTAAAACATTCGGATATGCAGCAAGTATTTCCTCCAGACCTGATGCCAACAGGTTGATTGCGGAGACATCTTTAGTTAGTAGATATTGATAGACTTGTAAGACTGTATTCTGGCAGTCCGTGACCACTATATGGAGTTGATCCTTGTACAGATCCACACCAATAAACTGTCCGTAATCTTTATTCAATTTATAGATTACAGAGCGACGGCCACCAATCGAATCTTCCATACCACCATGCAACAGCAAATTCAACTTGTATAAACTGTTGACTGAGGATGAAACCGTAGAATTACTTAATCCCGTCTCATTTACAAGATCCGTCTTCGTTGCGCTTCGATTTGAAAAAATACAGAGCAAAATATTTGTCAGATTTTTAATTTTTAATTGATCCAGCATGTCCTCTATCCATTCATACTTTTTACGAGCTTCGTAATAAGTTCATAAATTGATTATATCACCCGTCCACACCTAAGTCAATTGAAATCACTTTTTCAGTGGATTTTTGTGAATTTATGCAAGTTTTTCGATATGTTTTTTGGTTAAAAAGACAAAAGGCCCTAACCCTCTGTCAACGAGAAGTTAGAGCCTTATAGAAGGCTTGTAAATCTATAACTCAAAGGAGAATTTCATGCCATTGGTCGTAAATACCGGAATCACATTAATAGGCGCATCACATTTAACGGCAATACCGCCTTCATAAGTTTTACCAGTATTGACATCCGTCCATGACTTACCCTCAGGAAGGTACACGAAACGTTCAGTCATTCCCTCATATAGTATCGGAGCCACTAGCACATCCGGTCCAAACATATATTCATCTTCAATTTCCCAGCATTTTGCCTGATCAGGGAAATCATAGAACAACGGCCTGATCACCGGTGTGCCTTTATCATGGGCTGCCTCCATCTGTTTTGCCACATATGGTCGCAGTTTTTCACGGGTAAGGACACAGGATCTTAATATCTCATATACATCCTCGCCATAGCTCCACAATTCATTTTCAGCACCGCTCCCGAATGGTTCGTTGAACATTTTTGCCGCATTACTAATGGAAAAGTCCATCGGAAGGCGGAATCCATGCAATCTCGTCACCGGACAGAACACACCGAACTGGAACCAACGAATTAATAGCTCGTGGAATTTCTCACTGGTAATATCGCCTCCAGTAAATCCGCCAATATCAGTTGTCCACCATGGAATGCCAGAAAGACCTGCATTTAAGCCTGCAGCAAGCTGCCTTCTTAAGCACTCGAATGTTGAATGGACATCGCCTGACCATAATAATGTTCCATATCTCTGGCTGCCCGCCCAAACGCACCGAATTAAGTTTAAGATATTTTCCTGTCCTGCGGCTTCCATTCCTTCATAAAATGCCTTTGCATATTCAAATGGGTAGAAATTACTCACTTTCACAGCCGGTCCATTATAATAACGGAAATTGTCAAAATCATAATGGAACATGTAATCTGGTTCAGCTTCATCTAACCAGAAGATTTTGATGCCATATTTGTAATAGTTTTCTTTTGCTTTGTTCCATACATATGCTCTGGCGTCAGGGTTCATTGCATCAAAATATACTTCGTTTCCCATAAAGTTCATATTCGTAGGCGTTGCCCGCTCGGACCTCACCAGGTATCCCAATTCTCTCATTTCTTCGTAATTTTCGCTGTTGACATCAACCGTTGGCCAGATGGAAACCATCAACTCAATTCCCATTTCTCTCAATTCATCAACCATCGCTTGGGGATCCGGCCAATACATTGGATCAAATTTCCATTCACCCTGCTCGGTCCAGTGAAAGAAATCACATACAATAACGGACATTGGCAAGCCACGCTTTTTATGCTCACGCGCAACAGCCATTAATTCTTCCTGGGTCTTATAACGGAGCTTGCACTGCCAGAAGCCTGTTCCATAATCCGGCATTATAGGCGTTTTTCCAGTTGCCTCGGCATAAGCCTCTTCAATTTCAGCAGGCGTGTCACCGGCTGTTATCCATAGATCGATATGCTCGGAGCATTCTGCACTCCAAGTGTAGACATTATTAGCAAATGTCACATTGCCGATCGCAGGATTATTCCACAATAGCCCATATCCCAAACTTGATAACGCAAATGGCACGCTCGCCTGAGAATTACGTTGTGCCAATTCCAACGAACAGCCTTTAACATTTAACTGCCGTTCCTGACGCTGTCCCAGACCGTATATCTTTTCATCATCTCTGCCTTCAAATCTTAAATCAATTTTGTAATCACTGGTGCCGACAATGGGTTTGTAATTTCTGCCAAACACTGCCAATGCACTTGTTTTGTCACCACCATCATTGACACGCCAAAACTCTTCTAGGAGAAGCTTACCCTCCGCATTGTAATAAGACAGCCAGCCGAACTCATTGAACCTTGCTGTTATCTTCCCATTCGTAATTGATGCATGTTTTCCTTCAACCACAATATCCGCTTCGCTTCGCTCAGGTTCTAAAAGCGCCCAATAGTCTTCGCTTAGCTTACTGGTTTTTGTTGCCCTGATGCGCAAGCTGTTCGCTCCCCACGGCTCTACACATACGGTTTCGCCGCCGTTTAAATAGAATAGTTGATTTTTCTTTTTATTAAATGCCATAATATCCCCTTTCTGATAGTGTGTCAACATATCACATTCGTTTTCGTATCATTTATAATGGACCCAGACTGTCATCTCATTTTCACCACGGTTAGCCCAGGCATAATATGGAATATAATTTAGTTCTATGGGCATATATTTGTGTTTCGGCGCATATGTATACAACTCTTCCTCACCGATGTCAACTAATCTTAATCCCGTTGCTTTAATCTCTGTTATTCCCATTAATTTATCGCTATTTTGCACTACACTTAATTCTGAATCTGCCGGCAGGTAAATCTGTTGCAGCCCTTTTCCGTTATCAACCTCTTCAAGGCAATATACTAATGGACCCCTTTGAATCGCAACTTTTCCAACATCCTTGCTTATCTTAGGATTCGCAAACATTCTCCGGGGAGTCATATCTAAGATTAATTGAATCTGAGTACCCGATCCCCAGTTTCTTCTTAACACTGCATATCCATGTGCTATGTGCGGCGAAAATGCCTCACCATCAATCAAAATTGTCCAATTTTCTTTACTCCAATCCGGTATCCGTAGGTTCATCGCAAATTCCCCTGTAGAATCAATCCGGATGTTGATAATCCCTTCATACGGATAGTCTGTAGATACATGAAAAGATACCGGTCGATGATTTAGATCAAAAGCAGCCGTATTACTCATATATAGATTCATAAAAACTTCATCATTTTTGACGGTATATATGTATTCAGGCAAGGATGTAATCATACGCGCCAGATTTGGCGGGCAGCATGCGCAGCCAAACCATGCCGGCCGGACTGGCAATACATGCTTTCTGTTGGGATTCTCCCTGCTAGCTTCCGGATCAACCTCTAAAGGATTTACATAAAAGAAACTTTTACCATCTAGTGACATTCCGGCAATACATGTGTTATACAAAGCACGCTCCATGGTGTCTGCATACCCGCTGTTTTGTTCTACTAGCAGCAACCTTTGCATGAAGAACATTAAGCCAATGGAAGCACAGGTTTCGCCATAGACAAGATCGTTTGGAAGATCATAATCATAAGTAAACATCTCTCCATTTGGCGTGGAACCAATCGCTCCAGTTATATACATTCTACGCTGCACCATATTTTCATATAGCCGCCTGCACACACGAAATAATTCATCATCACCTGTCAGCTTAGCAACATCTACTGCTCCTGATGCCATATACATACAACGAACCGAATGACCCACAAATGCTTCCTGCTCTCTGATCGGCAGATGATACTGCGCATACTTTCTTCCATTACTATACATCCCATAAGGCGGGTACAAATATGAGAAATGAGCTTCATGATTACGCCGCTCAAACTCCTCGTCAAAATAAATAGGCTGCTTACCCCGCTCATCAATAAAATACTTCGCCAGCTTCAGATGCTTTTCATCTCCTGTCATTTGATAAAGCTTAACAAGCGCCAGCTCGATTTCTTGATGGCCGGGATATCCCGGAAGCTGATCAGCTTCCGGCCCGAATACCCGATCAATGCAGTCAACCATTTTACACATTATCTTTAATAGCTTATCCTTACCGGTAGCCAGACAGTAGGCAACAGCTGCTTCAATCATATGCCCAGCGCAGTATAATTCATGGCATTCACACAAATTGGTGAATTTCTTATCCGGTTCCTTAATTGTAAAATATGTATTTAAATATCCATCTTCCTGCTGTGCTTTCCCTATCAAATCTATAGCGCCATCGGCAATCTCTTCTAGCAGTGGGTCGGGATTACTCATCAATTGATAAGACACGGCTTCTAACCATTTAGCCAAATCACTATCCTGAAAAACCATTCCATAAAAATCGCCTTCTTCTAATCCCGCTGCAATCTTATAATTTGCAATGCAGTGGCTAGGAAACTCCTCGCTGGCACCACTGGCGATACTGAAATTCTCAATGCTATGATCCGGCTTCGCATCATGTGCTCTATCGTTCAAGATTTTCCATTGATTTGGAATTACATGTTCTTTTATCATAGTAGATATTCTACCGAATAATCCTTCATTAATGATGACCTTATCGATCTGTCCAACTCTGGCATCCAAATTCATAAGTAATCCCTTTCCTTAATTATTCTTCTGTGTAGTAATTATCACAGGTATCAATAGTAACAATACCGGCACCGCTATCAGCCGTCTTGGGTAGGGATGGATAGCCTTTCTCCAACCAGTTATCAACAGGATTAATTAATCCAGCTTCAATATAATACAAATACACCATTGACCAGAACCCTTGAGCATACGGAGCCTGACTTATCGTGGCTTCTACAGCCCCACTCTTAATCGCATCTAAAGTCACGTTATCTGTATCAAAAGCAACTAATTTAACCTGACCGGTTAGTCCTGCCTCTGATAGCGCCTGCTGCGTTCCTGTACTTGCTAATAGCAAGGCACAGAATATATAATCTAAGTCTTTATTATTTGTTAGTAATGCCGCTGAATTTGTTGCAGCTGTTACTTCGTCGGCTCCTGCATCAACAATTTGGACGAGCTCAATATCAGGAAAATCATTTTCCAATGTTTCCTGGAACCCCTGAATTCTTTCATTAATATTAGACTGTCCTGTAGTTGTAACTGCTGCAACTTTACCGGCACCACCAAGCTGTTCCCCTATATAGGTTGCTGCTGCTGCCCCCGCTGCATAATTCTCTGTGCCAAGAAATGTAATCCTGTCACTCTTAGGACTATCTGAATCGAACGTGACAATCGGAATGCCTTCTTCCATCGCCTTATCAATAACTGGCTGATAGGCCTCTGCATCCATACAGCTCACTGCTATACCCGCCGGTTTCTTTGCAATAATCTGTTCCAGCGTAGTGATTGCTTCATTAACGTCATACTCAGTTGTTCCACCATATACTGCCTTCACGCCAAATTGATTGGCTGCATCTTCAAACCCTTCAAAGCAGCCTTTCCAGTATGAATAGCCTGATAAAAATGTGACCATATAAAACTCTTTGCTGGAATCGCCAGTAAACAGACTGTTTTCAGCTTCTAGATTCGCTGTGTCAACGCTATCCCCGGAATTATTGTTACCCCCTTCCGCAGTACCTGTGCTGCATGCAGTTGTCCCTAAAATCATGACTACAATTAATGTGAGTGCGGCAATTTGTTTTCTTAAATTACTTGATTTCCTTTTCATAAAAATACCTCCATTTTATTTATCCAAAGCAAATATAGCCTGACTTAAGACTTATATTTACGCTTTTGGCTGATATGGTCAACTACGATAGCCAGAATCAGAATCACCCCTGAAATCAGGCTCTGCCAATTGACATCGACATTGAATAGAACTAAGGCATTGTTAATAATACTCAGCATAATAACACCTAACACCGTTCCTAATATCGTGCCTTTCCCTCCCGAAAGACTGGCTCCGCCGATTACTGCCGCGGATATTACTGTCATTTCCACACCTTCCCCAGTATTAGAAGTCGCAACTCCGAAACGTGATGCGGTTAATATACCAGCTATTGCAGATAGAAATGCAGTTAAAATATAGACATTCGTCTTCACCAATTTTGTATTGATGCCCGATAGGATAGTGGCTTTTTCGTTACTGCCGATATAGAACACCTTCATTGCTGCTGAAGACTTTTTAACCAGAAAATCACCTATAATAACCATTACAATGAAAATCATGACGATAATCGGAATTCCGGCGATACTGTCTTGTCCTATTTTTTTAAATGCAGCCACTCCTGAATCACCCGGCAAGCCAATCGAGCTCCCTTGAGTCAGTACAAATACAGCTCCCCTTGTTATCTGCTGGACACCTAAGGTCGTAATAAACGCATTTAACCCAACTTTACCAATCAAAAAACCGTTGACAGCACCAACCCCACTACAGATGACTACTGCTGCCAAAGAAGCCAGCCATACATTAATACCATTTGAAGTAAATACAACCGTTAATACTGCCGATAGCCCCATAATCGATCCAACAGAAAGATCAAATCCGCCACTTATTAAAGCAATTGTCATTCCAATTGCTATGATCCCATTGCAAGATAGTCCAATTGCTGTTGTCCGAATATTGGAGGTTGTCAGAAATATCGGTGACTTTATCGAGATCAAGGCAACCAAAACCATAATGATAATGACTATGGATAATTCTTTAAAATTCCTCACCTTATTTAGTAATAAATTCACCTTTTGTTTGTTTGCGTCTTGCATTTTCCTATTCCTCCCTGCATGTTAACCACATTCTTGCTGTTCATTAAATTCCGAAATCTCCGCGATAATCTTATCTTGCGTCACCTCATCTCCCTTAAGCGCACTAACCACATTACCCTCATTCATAATCACCACACGATCACACACACCGACAATCTCCGGCATTTCCGACGAAATGACAATTACACCGATCCCCGAATCACTTAATTCCCTTAAAATCTTATGAACCTCTGCCTTTGCACCTACATCGATTCCTCTTGTTGGTTCATCCATGATAACGACCTTCGGTTTGACTGCTAATAATTTTGCAATCATGATTTTTTGCTGATTCCCTCCGGAGAGACTGCTTACTTTTTGTTCCGGCGCAGTAAACTTAATATTTAGTTTTTCCTTATATGCTGTCGTTAATTCGCCGATCGCTGATTTGTTTAAGAGATGATATTTAGAGAATTTCTTCAACTGGGGAGCAATCATATTATCTTTGATATCCATGTCAATAAATAGCCCGTCAAACTTTCTGTCTTCCGTAAGGTAGCAGATTCGAAATTTCAATGCATCTGCATAACTCTTAATACTGATCTTCTCTGATTCCAGATACACCTCACCGGAAGCCTTAGAATCTATCCCACATATTGCTCTTGCCACTTCTGTACGCCCTGAACCAACAAGCCCACAAAGACCCAGTATCTCGCCTTTGTGAAGGGAAAAACCAACCTCCTTGAAATACGGAAATCTGGTGAAGTTCTCAACCCGAAGAATTTCAGCACCGTCTACAGCACATGTGCTTTTCTCCGGATACAGATTTCCCAATTGCTTTCCCACCATATCTGCGACAACCTCATCTGCATTAATGCTTTTCGTATCCACAGTCTTTATGAGCGCTCCATCGCGCAATATTGTAATACGATCACAGATTTGGAATATTTCCGACAATTTATGACTTATATAAAACACGCCAATCCCTTTATCTGTTACCTCTTTAATGATTTCAAACAAACTCTGTGCCTCTGACTCATTAAGACTTGATGTTGGTTCATCGAAAATCACCGCTTTACAATTCAAAGACAATGCTTTTGCTATCTCTACTATTTGCTGTTGTGCGACACTTAATTCTGCTACTATTTGATCAGGCTCAATATTTGTTTTAAATGGTTCTAACACTTCCTTGGTCATCTCATACAATTTCTTTTGCTCGACAATTCCAGCTTTCTTAGGAAGCCTTCCAATAAACACATTTTCACTTACTGTGACATGGGTACATAATGCCAATTCTTGGTGAACCAGACCAATACCCGCCTTCCTGGCATCATTTGGATTCTTTAGCCTAAGCCTCTCATTATCCAATATGATTTCGCCGCTATCTGCCGGCAATACTCCTGAAATCACATTCATTAAGGTGGATTTGCCCGCACCATTCTCGCCTACTACGGCATGTACTTCACCTTTTCGAAGTTCTACACTTACTTTCTTTAATGCTTTGGTTCCAGGAAAGCTCTTTTCGATATTTTCAGCCTTTAAAATAATCTGGTTTTGCACATTGTCTCCTCTCCCTTTTTTCGTATCAATGCTCACAAATGTTTATTAATTTTTGTTTATATTCATATATTATCGTTTGTTATCGATTTTGTCAACAACAATCGTTCATTTATAGTATATTTGGTAATATTCAATAGCAATCATTTTCTATTTTGTTTATTTTTACCGAAAAACGGCATTTTTGTTTCTGCATAATTTGCATCCCTGCAATTGATTTCTACGTAACAATTTAGTATAATGATAAATATCAACAATTATAAATGAGACAAGGTGAATGCTATGCTGCCGATGGAACGATTAAATAAGATAAAAAAGATAATTACCGAAAAGAAACAATCAGATGTGGTCACATTAAGCCAATTATTAAATGTCACAGAAGCCACCATACGAAGAGATCTTGAAAAGCTAGAAAACGAAGATTTCCTTACCCGCACGCATGGTGGTGCTATTCTAAATGAGAAAACGGGAACTACGATAACGCTTTTTGACACTTCCGGTATTGATGAATCTCTATATTCATCAATTAGTACTGTTGCCTCTCATTTCATCAACCATAATAGTGTTATTTTTTTAGGTCCAGGTATTACGTCACGTTTTATTGCCCGCAGTCTTCATGAAAAACAAAACCTTATGGTCATTACGACTGATCTTATGGTCGCTCACGATTGCGCCGTTTATGCTCCCTTGGTTCGAGTCTTTGTCAGCGGTGGAGAATTAAACACTTCCACCTTACAATTATCCGGGCGAATAACAGATAGCAACTTAAACGCTTTCTATTTTGATGTAGCCTTCTTTGATATCGACGGGGTATCACTTGAACGAGGTTATAGTGCTTCTTCTTTAGAAAAAGCCTACTTAATTCAGGATATTAACAAAATTTCCAAGCAGACCTTTGCGGTATGCGATTATACAAAGTTCTCAAAAGACTCTGCTGCCGTGATAGGATCAATCGATTATTTTCCGTCAGTCATTTCAAATGAACGGACCGCAAAGGAATTCAAAGAATACTTCTTTAATAACAATATTAAATTTTTTGCAACCTTCAATGCCTATTGGGGATAAAGACCTGTTATTCAGGTTAAGGGAGTCGAGTTAATCTATGAATAATTTTTTAGAGTGTCATGATGTTTCTATGAATACAAATGATGTGCCCTTGTTAAACAAGGTTGATTTTTCTCTGGTCAAGGGAGAATTACATGTGCTTTTAGGGGAAAATGGTTCAGGGAAATCCACCTTAGCCAACGTTTTATGTGGGGCATACCCTAATCATGTTATCGAAGGCACTATCCTTCTTGATGGCAAACCTCTTTATTTAAAATCACCCAGGGATGCCCTATTAAGCGGCATTACAACACTCCACCAGGATCCTTTTATTTATGACGAGCTATCTGTGGCAGATAATTTATTTCTTAATTCTCCTATAATTCGTCCTTATTTTCGAACACTAAAGCATTACAAGAAGGTCGCTATCACTAAAAAGCTATTTCAAAATTTAGGCATATCTATCTCTCCTGATGCTAAAGGCTGGTCACTTAATCTTGCCATGCGCCGAATGATTGAAATTATCCGATTGGGCTTTTCAACTCCCAGTGTTTTAATTCTGGATGAGCCACTTTCCGGATTGGATGAGCAGTTTAATACCCATTTTTATAAACTGATTACCCGATTTAAGCGTCAGGGAGTTTCAATATTATATATCACCCATAACCTTGAGGAAATATTGCCTTTTACAGACCGTATTTCGGTTTTGCGAGATGGCGCCTTGGTTGATACGATAACGAAAACGCAGCTTGCTTCAAAGAATATTGATCAAATGATCTGGGGGGAGTTTTTGTCAAATCGATATCCGAAGATTCATCTTTCCATAGGCAAGGAAGTTCTGTGCTTAGAAAATGTCAGCTGCAACGATGTGCTTAAGAATATCTCCCTTTCCCTCCACAAAGGTGAAATACTAGGGGTCACCGGATTGGTGGGTTCTGGAAAAACGCTATTGGCCAAGGCTATCTCAGGTATAGTTCCTTGTACCGGCAAAATATATATCGACCGCTTAGAGACCAAGATCCAATCTCCAAAGCAGGCTATTTCACTCGGTCTTGCTTATATCACAGATGCCCGGATTGAATCAGGTTTATTCATGGATCAGAGTTCCTTGGATAATGCCTTCTCACTTGGTGAGTATACTTCACGTCATTTCTTAAGGAGAACTAAATTTGAACGCCAGCAATTTGTAAAATACTGTAAACTGATTAATCTTCCGATCGACGAAAAGAAAATCCCCGAGAATCTGTCTGGCGGGGAACAGCAAAAGTTGATGCTCATGCGTTGGCTTATGAGTTATGCAAAAATCTTTATTCTTGATGAACCTACTCAGAATATCGATATAGCTTCTAAAATTGATATCTATAATGTCATTAACGATCTGGTCGTCAAAGGCTGCTCTGTCTTAATGCTCTCTTCTAATCTAGAGGAGTTGACAGGCGTATGTGATCGGATCCTTGTGATTCGTGGCGGTTGTATCACAGGTGAAATTAGTCGCGATGAGATCAATGGGTTTGCAAATATTCATGAATTAATGTAGAGGCTGTTAGCTATTCCTCTTTAATGAGTTCATTCCCTTCATTTTGGAAGGGAGTGTATGTATGTGTCTGTCATTTTTTCAATAACCTCTGAAAAAACAGCCAACTGCTCATCTGATATGTTATCAAGAACAGCAAACAACTCTTGATAGTGCTCTTCCATCCATCTGCTTCTTAGGCGGTAGAATTCCCGGCCGCGATCTGTCAACTTGATAATAACGTCCTTACTGTTATTGGCTTTACGAAAACGCTCAATCAATCCCTTTTCTTTGAGTACTTTCACATATTTTGAGAAATTGCTATGTGGAACACCAATTTTATTTGCTAGTGTAGACATATTATAGTTATACCTATGGCTAAGCTACTTACGAAAGTGCCTGTATTTGCCGGTTTAGCAAGTAAGGAGCCGCCCCGTTTGCCAGCACCTAAAAGCAAGAAGTTATTTTGGGGCAGCTGGATGCTTTGTATTATTGTATCTTTTTTAACCGCCCTGTTTACCCTGTCAGCCCACACGCTAATTTCAGCTTTTGAAACTTCGCTCTATGATCTCCCGCAACTATTTTTTGGCTCTTATGCAATGAATGTCATTGTCTTCTGGGCTGTCCTGAATGGCATTTTCCTGATAGTTTGGTTTTGGTTTATCCATCAAAAAGTCAATCGTAAAAATGGTGTGACTGATGAGATGATCGGCTGGAAAATTGATCGAAAGAGCTTGCTTAAAACCTTTGGTTTAGCGTTTACTATGATTGCACTATTTTACGCTATCATTGCGCTGGCACGTTGGGCATTCCAGACTGATTTTCGTATTTTCACATTAGCGTTCAAGACCTTTAGTCCAGATAAGCTTGTCACTTTGTTGCCCTACTTACCACTGTTTTTCATATTCTATCTGGCTAACTCTTTGCAGGTTAATGGTATGATGCGCATAGAAGGCATGAGTGAAAAGAAAAACCTTATCCTTTGTGGCTTGGGCACTGTCCTTGGCTGTACAATTCTATGGGCTATTCAGTATGATTCGCTGGTTTTGACCTCAACCCATCAAACTTACTGGCCAACTGCCTTTGTATCCATTCTGGTACTTACCTTATGCATTCCGCAGTTGTTTGTTGCGGCACTGCTGAATCGCTATTTCTTTAAGGCCACTGGGAAAGTGTGGTTGGGGGCTGTCGTTAATACTCTAGTTTTCACAATGTTTGGTGTTATGAATACGAGTATTGCAGGCGTTTTCCTTTGAATCCTAGAATACATTGAAAATAAGCAAAGCCGTGGAATCTGTAAAAAGATCAGATTCCACGGCTTTATACAGCCTTTAAACGATGTTAATCGCACCCCCATCGATAGCAATAAACTGTCCATTCATATAATGCGCTCCCTCACTGGCCATAAAGGCAATAATAGGTGAGCAATCTTTATAGGGTTCCCCGAGGTAACCTACGGGCACCATCTTTGCCACCATTTCCATTCCCTCGCGACCTTGTTCACTGTAGTCAGCGGAGTCTGCTTTGGCTAGTGGCAAGAAGCAGTTTGTCACTACACCGAAAGGACCAAATTCTCTGGCACATAAGCGAGTCAGAGCTACTATTCCAGCTTTAGCTATGCTGTAACCGGTAAAGCCCGGATTCCCAGTCATGCCGGCTGCTGAAGCACAGGTGATGATCCGTCCATAGTTTTGTTTTTGAAAAAAGGGCATACATTTCTGAATCATCAACATGGTATAGATTGGCCCTCCGTCGAAAAATAGCCGTGCATTATCAGGTGTTGTCTCCAAGGTGTACTGCTGATCTGACATACCTGCTTGAGCGATGCATGCAAGTATGTCAACGCCACCGAAGTTATTCACGCAAGTTTTTACCACCTTGTCAAGATCAGCTTCATTAAGAATGTCACATTCTACTGGAATCATCTTTCCGGAAAACCCACGATCCTTGGCATCTTCTTTTAATGCTTCCAGTTTTTCCAGTCGCCGTGCCGCAGTCACAATGTCAGCGCCCTCTTGGGCAAAACGCAGAGCCGTACCGTATCCAATACCGGAGCTTGCTCCTACTACAATCGCTCTTTTCCCTTGCAAAATACCCATATGCTCTCCACCTTTCCAACTGTTTCTATAACGGCTTACACTTTAATTATAAGTCCAAAAGGATATATTGTAAATCCGTCAAACTATATTAAAATGATACTTTTTGGTTTTGTATTAAAATACCGCATATGTTATAATTAGTTTACAGATAAATCATCGTATCAATAGACGTTGGGGTAGCCGTTATGAAATTGAGTGCCGATATCATTTTTGAACAATTGATGAAAAGAGGTCTAGCTATAGAATGGTTAGGTCGGAGTAGCAAAGGGCTTGCATTTAAGTCATTCTTGTTCTATGAGGAAGGAATGACAACAGAAAACAATCAAATATATCTGGCCACAGCGAATAAGTTGCCTGCTATTCCCCCAAAAGAGCAGGATGTGCTTTTTATTTATGTCGGTCAAGTGCTGCCAAAAGCATGGCACAAGCCTGATTGCGACATGTTTTTCATCCGGGGGCCAATTACGCTAACCCATCTCTTTAATCTGCTTCAAACAATTTTTACCTTTTACAGCGAATGGGATGATACCTTAAGACATATGTTGGAGAATGATACTAATATTGATCAAATGTTGCTTTGCGGTTCAGAAATGCTTGACAATCCCATTTACGTAAGTAACAAGAATATGGAGATACTAAGCGCATCTGGCTACTCTAACGACCAAGTTCCCCATTGGTTTTTATTCAAAGACGGTAATATTCCGATCGAGCATTTATCCAGAATTATTAAGCAGCATAAAAAGTACAGAGATATGAGAACCCCCTTTTTACATGACGACGATGGTCATGAATTGATATATAGCATTAACATCTTTTCCAATAATGAGCTCAAGGCATGCGTATCCTTGTCCTCTTTAAAGAATCCGATTAGCGAGGCTGATTACAGTCTTTTCAGACACTATGTCCAATACATTGAAAAAGCGCTGCATCGTCAGCAGCGCATAAGCCACACCAGTTTTTTATCTATAAAAGTATGTCTGCATGCCTTGCTGGACGGTGCTGACATTGAGGAGGTTCAGCTTTTAAGCGCCTTAAATGAGATTCCATTTATTCACAATGACTCCCGGCTCACATGGCTGTGTTTTGTGATTGCCACTAACGGCAGCGACCATCTTGTTGTACACGAATATATTGTTTCAAATCTACTTGAACTAATTCCAGATTGTATCTGCTTTGCTTATGGCGAGAGTGTTATTCTCTTGATGCAGCTGGCTGATGATGACACCCCGGTTCAGACCGTCATTGATAAAATAAATCCAGCATTCAGTGACGCTGGGTTTGAAATAGGCATCAGCGACCGATTCAAAAATATTCGGGATATCCGTGTGGCTTATGACAAGGCTTGTTATGCAATAAAGCTTGCTCAGCTTGCCGGCAGAAAGGAAGAGGCACATTTTTTCTCAAATTATGCACTGGCGTATTTAATGCTCCATTCTAAAGGTATTTTTAAACTAAAGGATATTCTTCCCTCAAGTATTTTAAAGTTGATGGATCATGATGAAAACTCCAAAGTCAGTTATGTCAATACCCTTTGGTGCTACTTACGGAATCAACGAAATATCGCTCAGACTGCGCGCGAGCTGTTTTTACATCGCAGCACCCTGATCCAGCGGCTGGAGCGAATATTTAAGATGCTTAATACACGGCTAGAAACATCAGATGAAAATTTATACTATAGCATTCTTCTTCGTTTATTAGAATATGAACGCGGTGAAAATAAATAAAGCCGTGGGTTCTGCTCTTTTTGCAGATTCCACGGCTTTGCATAACCTTTAAACGATGCTAGTTAACCCCCCATCAATTGCCAGAAACTGACCATTCAAATAATGCGCTCCCTCACTGGCCAAAAAGGCTAAAATAGGAGAGCAATCTTGATAGGGTTCTCCGACATAACCTACGGGAATCATCTTTTCCAGTGCCGCCATTGCCGCTTGACCTTGGGCGCTGGATTCAAACGTGTCTGCTTTGGTTACGGGTAAAAAGCAGTTGGTCACAACTCCGTAAGTGCCAAATTCCTTAGCGCACAGCCGGGTAAGGGCTACAATACCGGCTTTAGCCATACTATATCCGGTAAAGCCCGGAGTCGCACTCACGCCGGCTCCTGAGGCACAGGTGATGATTCTTCCATAATACTGTTTCTGAAAGAAGGGCATGCATTTCTGAATCAATAACATGGTATAAATCGGCCCGCCGTCGAAAAATACCCTTGCATTATCAGGTGTTGTCTCCATGGTGTAGCGCTGATCCAATAGACCTGCTTGAGCAATGCATGCAAGTATATCAATACCTCCGAAGCTATCTGCGCAGGTTTTTACCACCTTGTCAAGATCAGCTTCATTGAGAATGTCACATGCCACCGGAACTATCTTTCCGGAAAACCCACGTGCTGCTGCTTCTTTTTTTAACTCTTCCAATTTTTCCATCCTCCGTGCCGCAATCACTACGTCTGCACCCTCCTGGGCAAAACGCAGCGCAGCACCGTAACCAACACCCGAGCTTGCTCCCACTACAATCGCTCTTTTCCCTTGCAAAATACCCATATGCTCTCCGCCTTTCCAACTGTTTCTTTCTTAGTTTACACTTTTATTATAATTTTGGAAAGTTGCGTTGTAAATCCGTCAAACTAGACTAAAAATGATTCATGGAGACCACATTTTTGAGGGTACTTATTTAAAAATAGTAAATGAATCAATCCTCAATCAAAATAATAAAAAGTATTGACTCCCACGTTGCGTTATAGTGTATGATAGAAGCATAAGGAGGAAGTACCATGCGAACAGTAAAACAAGTATCTGAACTAACTGGAATCAGTGTTCGGACTTTACATTATTACGATGAAATCAGCTTACTTAAGCCGAGCAAAGTAACCGAAACCGGATACAGAATGTATGATGATAACGCTTTACAAATTTTGCAGCAAATATTATTTTTCAAGGAATTGGATTTCCCATTAAAAGACATACGGGCGATCATGCTGAATCCCACCTATGATAAAAACAACGCATTTATCGCCCAAAGGCAGCTGATACAGGTCAAGAGCGATCGGCTTAACGAACTATTGGAGCTATTAGACAAGCTTATAAAAGGAGAGGAATGCATGAGTTTCAATGAATTTAATTTAAGTGAATATACCAATGCCTTAACAGAATTTATCACCGACAACACGGAAGAATTCATCCGGTATGGCGGAGATTTGGCCGAATACAAGCGGGTACTGGAAATGTTAGAATCAGATAGCCCCCTAAAATCCGAATTTGCACAAATGGCGATTAAGCAGTACGGCAGCATTGAAAAATTCACCGAGGCCACAAAAAGTAATCTTGCGAGATTCCCAGAAATTATGGAACAGATGAATTTCATGAAAGATGGCGTAAGCAGCTATATTGACAAGTCAAACGAATTGATGCGGCGGCTTACAGCGGATTTGAACAAGGATGTGTCTTCCAATGAAATCAAACAAATTGTTGCGGAATTAGTAGCCGCTGGAGAAGCCTATTCAAACGCAACAGACTTAGGTGAAAATTATTGGAGACTTATAGCCGATGGCTATTTATCCAATCCGACAGTTATTGAGACAACTGATCGGAAGTATGGTGACGGAGCTTCGGCTTTTATTGGAAATGTGCTGGAAGCTTATTGGAATCTTTGACTCGGCAAGAAGTTCCCTCATGAAATCTTTTATAACTTCTTGCTGTGCTCAGCTACTACATTTTTCAAGATTTCCAAATCTGTAAAAACGGCATCCATCTTATCCGCGCGATCTTTATAGCGCAGATAAGTATCTGTATAACATTGCTTGGTAGTGTTTAATCTTGGAACCACATTGTTTTCCAGTAAATCAACCTCAACTTTTCTCCAAAACAGCATACCCCCTAACTGACAGCTCTACATACTCCACAACCACATCCTGAAGAATATCTTTATATTGTTCACCCAAAGCAACTGTCAAAGATATAAGTAGATTGATTATTTACAAACCATTTCCATCATGCTAAAATTTTTACAAAGGAGCGTGATACAGTGTCTCAAAGCAAAGAAACGATTTCTCGTACTATGAGTCGCATCCACAGCAAAGATACTTCAATTGAACTAAAATTGAGGAAATCTCTCTGGCATGAAGGATTTAGATACCGCAAGAATTATAAAATGCTTCCTGGCTCCCCAGATATCGCTCTTACTAAATATAAAATTGCTATATTTTGTGATAGTGAGTTTTTCCATGGAAAGGATTGGGAAGTGTTAAAACCGAGGCTGGAAGCAGGGAATAACCCCGACTACTGGGTAAAGAAGATCGGACGCAATCGTGAACGCGATATTGAAGTAGATAAAAAACTCATCGCTCTTGGTTGGACAGTCATTCACTTTTGGGGAAAAGACATTCTTAAGCGCACCGATGAATGTATTACTGTCATAAAAGAGACTATCTGGGATATGGAATTGGAGCCTTATACATATGAGAAGGATGAGGATCTATAGTGGAGCTTTCAAAGCAAACTATGAAGTGCTTAATTTGCTCTCTATGATTTTTCTTCATAAAAAAACCGCAACCCCAGATTTCTCAAGGATTGCGGAATATTCATTTACTTATATGGTTCTAAATCAATGCTTATTCAATAATAGAAGCAACACGTCCTGAACCAACTGTACGTCCACCTTCACGAATAGCGAAAGTCAAACCTTGCTCCATAGCAATTGGATGGATCAATTCGATCGTCATCTCTACGTTATCGCCAGGCATACACATCTCAACACCATCTGGAAGATTAATTACACCAGTGATATCAGTTGTTCTGAAGTAGAACTGTGGTCTGTAGTTGTTAAAGAAAGGCGTATGACGTCCACCTTCATCTTTAGTTAAAACGTAAACCTGTGCAGTAAACTTCTTAAAAGGCTTTACTGAACCTGGTTTTGCAAGAACCTGCCCTCTTTCAATGTCAGTTCTCTGAACACCACGAAGCAAGCAACCGATGTTATCTCCAGCATATGCTTCATCAAGAAGCTTTCTGAACATCTCAATACCGGTACAAACAACTTTTCTTGTTTCCTCTTTAACGCCAACGATTTCAACTTCTTCCTGAATTCTCAGGGTACCACGTTCAACTCTACCAGTTGCAACAGTTCCGCGGCCAGTGATTGAGAATACGTCTTCGACTGGCATTAAGAACGGCTTGTCAGTTTCTCTCTGAGGATCTGGAATCCAGCTGTCAACAGCATCCATTAACTCCATGATTTTATCGCCCCACTCGCTTGAAGGATCTTCAAGTGCCTTAAGAGCAGAACCTCTGATTACCGGAGTATCATCTCCAGGGAAATCATATTCGTCAAGTAATTCTCTGATTTCCATTTCTACTAATTCTAATAATTCTTCGTCGTCTACCATGTCGCACTTGTTCATGAACACAACAACATAAGGTACACCAACCTGACGTGAAAGCAAGATATGCTCTCTTGTCTGAGCCATAACACCATCAGTCGCAGCAACAACAAGGATAGCGCCATCCATCTGAGCAGCACCAGTAATCATGTTCTTTACATAATCGGCATGACCTGGGCAGTCAACGTGAGCATAATGACGATTCTTCGTTTCATACTCAACGTGAGCAGTAGAGATTGTAATACCTCTCTCTCTTTCTTCTGGAGCCTTATCGATGTTATCGAAAGCAACAGCTTCACCAGTACCTAATCTTTCATGAAGCGTCTTGGTTATTGCAGCTGTCAATGTAGTCTTACCATGGTCAACGTGACCAATAGTTCCAATATTACAATGTGGTTTGTTTCTTTCAAACTTAGCTTTTGCCATTTTGAACGTCCTCCTTAACCATAGCCCACTTGGGGGCAAATTCTTTTTTATTTTTTATTTTTTATTTTATTTTTGCTAAATTCAATTATATTTCATTTCTTCCATATATTCAAGTACAATTTCTTATTTATCTAAAGGATAAGTTCTATTTATCCTTTGTAGAAAGCACTTTTTCAGATACAGACTTTGGTACCGGCTCATATCTGTCAAAGAACATTGAATAATTACCACGTCCCTGTGTTCTTGAACGTAAATCTGTTGAATATCCGAACATCTCAGACAGTGGAACAAAGCCTCTGATTATTTTGCCGCCTCCTATGTCATCCATACCTTCAATGCGGCCACGGCGTGAGTTCAGGTCACCAATAACATCACCCATATAGTCCTCAGGGGTTGTTACTTCAACCTTCATGATCGGCTCTAGTAAAATCGAACCGCCCTTTTGCATCGCTTCTTTAAATGCTAAAGAACCGGCAATATGGAACGCCATTTCATTTGAATCGACTTCGTGATAAGAACCATCATATACAGTTGCCTTAATACCAAGCACTGGGAATCCGCCAAGAATACCTGCTTTAGCTGCTTCTTCAATACCTTCGCCAATAGCTGGGATGTATTCCTTAGGAATCGCACCACCGACAACAGATGATTCAAACTTAAATACTTCTTCTGAGTTAGCATCCATCGGCTCAAAACGTACCTTACAGTGACCGTACTGTCCACGACCTCCGGACTGCTTGGCATATTTACTATCAACTTCAACTGTCTTCGTAAAGGTTTCTTTATATGCAACCTGAGGTGCGCCAACATTAGCTTCAACCTTGAATTCACGCAGCAGTCTGTCAACAATAATCTCAAGATGAAGCTCACCCATACCTGAAATAATAACCTGACCTGTTTCATGATCTGTATGTGCTCTAAATGTCGGATCCTCTTCTGCCAGCTTCGCTAAAGCTTCACCCATCTTGCCCTGACTTGCTTTAGTTTTAGGCTCTATGGCTACATCAATAACCGGTTCCGGGAATTCCATCGATTCGAGGATAACAGGGTTGCGTTCATCACAGATCGTGTCACCGGTCGTTGTCAGCTTAAAGCCAACTGCCGCCGCGATGTCTCCGGCATATACTTTATCAAGCTCCGCACGTTTATTAGCATGCATCTGAAGGATACGACCAACACGTTCCTTCTTGCCCTTTGTTGAGTTAAATACATAAGAGCCGGAGTTCATAGAACCGGAATAAACTCTGAAGAATGCCAGCTTACCAACAAATGGATCTGTCATAATCTTAAATGCTAATGCCGAAAAAGGTTCTTCATCTGAAGAATGTCTTTCAATTTCATTCCCTTCCATATCCGTGCCTTTGATGGCAGGAATATCTGTTGGTGCGGGCATATATTCAACAACAGCATCAAGCAGCTTTTGTACGCCTTTGTTTCTATAGGCAGTGCCACAGCATACCGGAATGATTGTACATTCACAAGTTGCCTTTCTAAGGGCTGCTTTAAGCTCATCTGTTCCTGGCTCTTCGCCTTCTAAATACATCATCATCAAATCATCATCTTGTTCACAAATCTTTTCAATCATATCTGTACGATACAATTCAGCATCATCTTTCATGTCATCAGGGATGTCTGTTACCGAAATATCTTCACCCTTCTCATCATTATAGACATATGCTTGCATCTCGAACAAGTCAATGATACCTTCAAATTCATCTTCTTTACCGATTGGCAACTGAACCGGAACTGCATTCTTGCCTAATCTGGTTTTAATCATATCTACAGCATTATAGAAATCTGCTCCCAGGATATCCATCTTATTAATGAATGCCATTCTGGGGACATTATACGTATCAGCCTGACGCCATACATTCTCGGACTGTGGCTCAACGCCGCCTTTTGCACAGAAAACACCGATTGCACCATCCAGTACACGTAATGAACGCTCAACTTCAACCGTAAAATCAACGTGCCCTGGAGTGTCGATAATATTGATACGGCATTCGTCGGCATCTGATTTATTCTGACAATTTTCTTGCAAAGTCCAATGGCATGTTGTCGCTGCTGAAGTGATTGTGATCCCTCTTTCTTGCTCCTGCTCCATCCAGTCCATGGTCGCAGTGCCTTCATGAGTATCACCAATTTTATAATTCACACCGGTATAGTACAAAATACGCTCAGTAAGTGTTGTCTTACCAGCATCAATGTGTGCCATAATCCCGATGTTCCTTGTTCTCTCTAGTGGATATTCTCTTCCAGCCAAGGATAATTCCTCCTTAATTTACTCACAAAGCCTCTATCTGGTCTACCATCTATAGTGTGCAAATGCTTTGTTTGCTTCTGCCATTTTATGCATATCTTCTTTCTTCTTTACCGATGCGCCAGTGTTATTGGCTGCATCCATAAGCTCATTGGCTAATCTCTCTTCCATTGTCTTCTCGCCTCTTTTACGGGCATACAATGTCAGCCATCTTAAAGCCAAGGCTTGCTTTCTCTCAGTTCTGACCTCGATTGGCACCTGATATGTTGCACCACCAATACGTCTGGCCTTAACCTCTAGAACCGGCATAATATTATTCATCGCTTCTTCAAATACTTCGATAGCCTCTTTGCCGGTTTTTGCCTGAATCCTTTCAAATGCTCCATAGACAATCTTCTGAGCAATCCCCCTCTTACCATCTAACATAATGTTATTGATAAGCTTGGTCACAACCTTATTGTTGTAGATCGGATCCGCTAATACATCTCTCTTCTGGGTGTGTCCTTTTCTTGGCACGTTTCTTCCCTCCTTAATAATCAATTAGATCATAGGTACTCACATAATTGTGTTCGCGCTCGAACTATACTTATATAAACCAGCAACACATCGTTACTTTGGTAAAATAATGCTACATTCGTCGCAATAGTATCAATGAAAACTTTTACTTAGCATCCTTAGGTCTTTTAGCACCATATTTAGAACGTGCCTGCCTTCTCTTAGCTACGCCTGCCGTATCAAGAGTACCCCTGACAATGTGATACCTTGTACCTGGTAAATCTTTTACCCTACCACCGCGGACAAGTACAACACTATGCTCCTGAAGGTTGTGACCTTCGCCAGGAATATAGCCTGTAACCTCGATTCCGTTAGACAAACGAACTCTGGCAATTTTTCTAAGCGCTGAGTTAGGTTTCTTAGGAGTTGCTGTCTTAACTGCAGTACACACACCTCTCTTTTGCGGTGATGACAAATCACTTGTCTTTTTATGCAAAGAGTTATAGCTTTTCTGAAGAGCCGGTGCAGTAGATTTCTTTTCTACAGTTTGTCTTCCTTTTCTTACTAACTGGTTAAATGTTGGCATTATTTTCACCTCCTGTAAATAAAAATTAATGGTTGCCGTATGAAATAATCTTCTACGGTTTGCGTACAGAATAAATGTCTGTCAGTGCACACTTGAAAATTATAACAAGTCTTAAAAGGCTTGTCAATTGCTTTTTCTGTATTTTTTCTATTCATATCCATTATTTCCCTAATTATAAAAAATATTCACTCTATACGCATCTGATCCCGGAACAACCAAACCCCTATACTATAACAATCATAGTATAGGGGTCCGTATACCATATAACTCGTTACTTAAGCATTTGTTTTCCAAAGCCCATGGAGATTGCAGTATGCGTATGCGGATATGGCCTTGTCAGACTCCGTCAATACAAAGTTAAGGTCAGGGCTATCTCCAACCATCAGCTCCTTACGCTGCGCACCTTCCTGAGTGAACAAATACACCCACCCAATATGATGTTCTTTTGTCATCGGATGATCCACCGTACTAACATGAACGTTAACATTGCTGCCAACCACTGTAATTACCGGCAAATGTTTTTCAGTTGCTCCATCTGATGTGTTTGAAACAAGTTCGGTCATATTCTCCCCGCAACAGACAACACTGACACCTGCATCTTCAATTAAACCAATAACATTTCCACAATGCTTACAAATAAAAAACTTAGGTACTTTTCTCATCTCGGACTCCTTTCCCGATATAATCAGTTAGCTTGTTATAATTAATTATACATGGAAGACGCCGATTTTTCAATGTTTATTATAAATAATAATTTATTACCGTATATTGCCGTTAATTACCGTTTATTACCGTTTACTGTTATGTTGTAGCATCCGCATCATCTTCAGGTTCCTTCGATTCACTAGGCTCCTGATTTATTATTAGATCCTCTTCTTCCTTCTTTACCTCTGTATCCAGCAAGACATTCCGGTAACGCTTCATCCCTGTTCCTGCCGGTATCAGCTTACCAATCAGAACATTTTCCTTTAAGCCAATCAGCGGATCTACTTTTCCTTTAATTGCTGCCTCTGTAAGAACCTTGGTGGTCTCCTGGAAAGAAGCTGCTGACAAGAATGAATTTGTTGCTAAGGACGCCTTCGTAATACCAAGCATTACCTGCGTTCCCTCCGCCGGAGTCATATCCTGATCTTCGAGATTTTCATTGATCTCATTAAAATCAAGAACATCTACTAAGGTTCCCGGAAGGTACTCAGTATCTCCACTGCTCTCTATTCGAACCTTCTTAAGCATCTGACGCACGATAACTTCAACGTGCTTATCATTGATTTCAACGCCTTGAAGTCGATAAACTCTTTGCACCTCTTGAATCATGTAATCCTGAACAGCTCGAACACCTTTAATCTTTAAGAGGTCGTGAGGATTAATGCTTCCCTCTGTTAATTCATCTCCCGCTTCAAGGACCTGCCCTTCCTGAACTTTAATACGTGATCCATAAGGAATCAAATAGGCTTTCACTTCATCAGTTTCGTTATTGGTAATGACTACCTCACGCTTCTTTTTCGTATCCCTGATGGAAATCACGCCGCCAAACTCTGCGATGATAGCCAGCCCTTTTGGTTTTCTTGCTTCAAATAACTCTTCAACCCTTGGAAGACCTTGTGTGATGTCATCACCGGCAACGCCTCCTGTATGGAATGTACGCATAGTCAGCTGTGTCCCGGGCTCACCGATAGACTGAGCAGCGATGATACCAACAGCTTCACCTACCTGCACGGCCTGGCCGGTTGCCATGTTGGCACCGTAGCATTTTGCACACACACCAATATGAGACTTACACGAAAGCACCGTACGGATTTTAACCTTTGTAATATTGGCCTTTTCAACCATCGCAGCACGTCTTGGTGTAATCATATGGTTTGCTTTTACAATAACCTCTTTCGTTTCTGGGTCAACAATATCTTCCGCAGCACATCTGCCGATCATACGCTCTTCGAGACTCTCTATGCCTTCCTTGCCATCTGCGAAGGCTTCAATCCACATCCCTGATATTTCACTGCCTTCGCAGCAGTCTACTTCACGGATGATCAAATCCTGCGACACGTCAACAAGACGACGGGTTAAATATCCTGAATCGGCTGTACGTAAAGCCGTATCGGAAAGACCTTTACGGGCACCATGAGCGGAAATAAAGTATTCCAAAACATCAAGGCCTTCACGGAAGTTAGACTTGATTGGAAGTTCAATGGTCCGCCCGGTAGTATCTGCCATAAGACCACGCATGCCCGCTAACTGCTTAATCTGCTGATTGGAACCACGGGCTCCTGAATCAGCCATCATATAAATATTATTGTACTTATCAAGACCTGTCAGCAAAGCATCTGTTATCTTATCATCCGCCTGCTTCCATGAATCAATAACCGCTTTATAACGCTCTTCCTCCGTCACAAGCCCCCTGCGGTAATTATTAGTGATCGTGCTAATTGTCTTTTCAGTATCTTCGAGAACACTCTTCTTAGCTTCAGGCACCGTCATATCCGAAACAGATACAGTAATAGCACTCTGAGTGGAATATTTGTAACCCATTCCTTTGATACTATCAAGCACTTCCGCAGTCTTTGTGGCGCCATGAGTATTGATGCACATATCAATGACCTTCTTCAGCTGCTTCTTTCCAACAAGGAAATCAATTTCCGGAAGCAGATAATTATCTTTGATTGTGCGGTCTACAAATCCTAAGTCCTGAGGTATGATTTCATTGAAGAGCAAGCGTCCTAAAGTCGTCTCAATCGTCTTTTGCATCTTCACGCCGTCAACGACGGCTTCTCTACGAACCTTGATCCGGGCATGAAGTTTAATGGTTTTATTCTCATAAGCCAAAATCGCTTCGTTGACATTCTTAAAGAACTTTCCTTCACCGGCAACGCCTGGTTTTTCTAAAGTCAGATAATAAATGCCTAGAACCATATCCTGAGAAGGAACAGCAACGGGGGCGCCATCTGAAGGCTTCAAGAGATTGTTTGGCGATAGTAATAGGAAGCGGCACTCCGCCTGTGCTTCCACGAACAACGGTACATGGACAGCCATCTGATCCCCATCAAAGTCGGCATTATATGCTGTACAAACCAACGGGTGAAGCTTGATCGCTTTACCTTCCACAAGTACCGGCTCAAAAGCCTGGATGCCAAGTCTGTGGAGCGTCGGCGCACGATTAAGCATTACCGGATGCTCTTTAATAACATCTTCTAAGACATCCCAAACTTCTGCCTGCAAGCGTTCAACCATCTTCTTGGCAGACTTAATATTATGAGCCTGACCACTGCCCACAAGCTCTTTCATCACAAAAGGCTTAAACAATTCAATAGCCATTTCCTTTGGCAATCCACATTGGTAGATTTTCAATTCCGGTCCCACCACAATAACAGAACGTCCTGAATAATCAACACGTTTTCCAAGTAAGTTCTGACGGAAACGCCCTTGCTTACCTTTTAACATATCTGACAAGGACTTTAAGGCTCTGTTGCCGGGTCCTGTAACAGGCCTGCCGCGACGGCCATTATCAATCAAAGCATCAACGGCTTCCTGAAGCATCCTTTTTTCATTTCTAACGATAATATCAGGTGCGCCCAACTCCAACAATCTTTTCAAGCGATTATTACGGTTTATGATTCTCCGATATAAATCATTCAAATCGGAGGTTGCAAAACGTCCGCCGTCTAACTGAACCATCGGACGGATATCCGGCGGGATGACCGGCACAACATTTAAAATCATCCATTCAGGACGATTTCCCGAACCCCTGAAAGCTTCAACAACTTCCAAACGTTTAATAATTCTGGCTCTTTTCTGGCCTGATGAATCCTTAAGGCCCTTTTTAAGCTCAACCGCCTCTTTATTCAAATCAATATTTCTTAATAATTCCTGAACTGACTCCGCTCCCATACCCACACGGAATGAGTTTCCATATTTATCGTAGGCATCACGGAATTCTTTTTCTGATACAACTTGCTTATACTGTAAATCACTGTCACCTTTATCTAAAACAACATACGATGCAAAGTAAAGAACTTTTTCAAGATTTCTTGGTGACATATCCAAAATAAGACCAAGACGGCTGGGAATTCCTTTAAAATACCAAATATGAGATACCGGTGCCGCCAACTCAATGTGACCCATTCTCTCTCTTCTTACATTAGCCTTGGTAATCTCAACGCCACAGCGGTCACAAATAACACCTTTATAACGAATTTTCTTATACTTACCACAATGGCACTCCCAGTCCTTGCTGGGTCCAAAAATCCTCTCACAAAACAAACCGTCCTTTTCCGGTTTCAGCGTTCTATAGTTAATAGTCTCGGGCTTTTTAACCTCTCCCCTAGACCACTCTCTTATTTTTTCAGATGAAGCCAAACCAATCTTAATGGCGTCAAATGACATCGGTTGATATGTTTCACCACTATTTAACTCAGGCATCAAACGGTACTCCTTTCTTTAGTCTATGTTGGAATCTTTGTCAAAAAATTCAAAATCTTCTTCGTCATCTTCGGCTTCGATATCATCCACATCGACCAACTCATCAGAATCAATGACCTGCTCTTTGTATCCATACTCACCCAACGATTCATTTTCGTAAGCTAATGGCGGCGCATCTTCCATATACGTGGCCAAATCTTCATCGCCATAATCATAGCTTTCTCCGATTTCAACTTCTGTCTGATCATCCCTTAAGACACGCACATCAAGCGCAAGTGACTGCAGTTCCTTTAGTAATACCTTAAATGATTCTGGAATACCTGGTTCTGTTATATTCTCACCCTTAATAATCGCTTCATAAGTCTTGACACGCCCCGTTACATCATCAGATTTAAATGTTAATATTTCCTGAAGCGTATAGGATGCGCCATAAGCCTCTAAAGCCCAAACTTCCATTTCACCAAATCTCTGTCCGCCAAATTGTGCCTTACCGCCCAACGGCTGCTGTGTTACTAAGGAATATGGACCGGTAGAACGGGCATGGATCTTGTCGTCAACCAAGTGATGGAGTTTAAGATAATGCATATAACCGACAGTTACCGGGCTATCAAACTCTTCTCCCGTTCGACCGTCGCGCAGGGTCACCTTACCCGAACGACTGATTGGCACTCCCTGCCATTCTGTTGAATATTGCTTATTTTCAGATAAATATTCCATTACTGACGGGTTCAGCGTGCTTTTCCACTTCTTGCCAAATTCGTCAGAATCGCTATTAACATAATCATTGGCTAATTCTAGCGTATCCATAATATCATTCTCATCAGCACCATCAAAAACCGGTGTTTCCACATTGAATCCTAAGGCTTTGGCCGCCAGCCCTAAATGGACCTCAAGTACCTGTCCAATGTTCATACGGGAAGGTACGCCAAGAGGATTCAACACAATATCAAGAGGTCTTCCATTCGGTAAAAACGGCATATCCTCCACCGGTAAAATACGCGAAACAACACCTTTATTACCATGGCGTCCGGCCATCTTGTCACCAACAGATATCTTTCTCTTCTGGGCAATATAAACTCGAACAGATTGATTGACGCCTGGTGATAACTCATCGCCATTCTCTCTGGTAAATACCTTGGTATCTAAAATAATTCCATAGTCTCCATGGGGAACCTTCAAAGAAGTATCCCTGACTTCACGAGCTTTTTCACCGAAAATCGCCCGTAACAGGCGTTCTTCTGCAGTCAGCTCTGTTTCTCCCTTTGGAGTGACCTTGCCAACAAGAATATCTCCTGCGCGAACCTCGGCGCCGACTCTGATAATGCCGCGTTCATCCAGATTCTTTAAGGCATCATCACCAACCCCCGGGACATCGCGGGTTATTTCTTCCGGACCTAATTTCGTATCTCTGGCTTCAGCTTCATATTCTGCAATATGAATGGACGTATAAACATCCTCCTGAACAAGTCGCTCACTCAAGAGCACCGCATCCTCAAAGTTGTAGCCCTCCCAGGTCATAAAACCAATCAAAGGGTTCTTTCCTAATGCGATTTCACCACTGCTTGTTGAAGGTCCGTCTGCTAATACGTCACCTTCTTTGACCTTGGCGCCTTTAAATACAATAGGGCGCTGATTATAGCAAGCTCCTTGGTTACTCCCGATAAACTTCTGTAATTTATATCTATCTTTTGTTCCATCTAAAGTTTTCACAACAATTTCATTGGCCGCGGACTTCTCAACAATACCGGCGCGTCTGGCAACGATACAAACACCGGAATCAACCGCCGCTTTCGTTTCCATCCCAGTACCGACAATCGGCGCCTCAGTAAGCATTAGCGGAACAGCTTGACGCTGCATGTTAGAACCCATTAACGCACGGTTTGCATCATCATTCTCAAGGAAAGGAATCATGGAGGTCGCAACGGAAAATACCATCTTAGGCGATACGTCCATTAAGTCGACTCTTGACCTTAGGAACTCAGAAGTCAATTCATGATAACGCCCGGATATATTCTTATTGACAAAGTATCCATTATCATCAAGAGGTTCATTAGCCTGAGCGACCGTATATTTATCCTCCTCATCGGCAGTGATATAGATAACCTCTTCCATAACTCTTGGATTATCAGGGTCTGTCTTATCTATCTTTCTGTAAGGCGCTTCAATAAAACCGTACTTGTTAATTCGTGCATAAGTTGCCAGTGAATTAATCAAGCCGATGTTAGGACCTTCAGGCGTCTCAATCGGGCACATCCTGCCATAATGGGAATAATGAACATCACGAACTTCGAAACCGGCTCTTTCCCTGGAGAGTCCACCTGGTCCCAATGCTGAAAGCCGGCGCTTATGGGTCAATTCTGAAAGCGGGTTGTTCTGATCCATAAACTGGGATAGCTGCGAGCTTCCGAAAAACTCCTTGACGGCTGCCGTCACCGGTTTAATATTAATTAAGGATTGTGGTGAAATGCCTTCTAAATCTTGTGTTGTCATTCTTTCACGCACAACACGCTCCATTCTGGAAAGCCCAATACGGTATTGGTTTTGAAGAAGCTCACCGACCGCACGAATTCTACGGTTCCCTAAATGGTCAATATCATCAACTTTCCCGATACCATATTCCAGATGAATATTATAATTAATTGATGCCATAATATCTTCTTTAGTGATATGCATCGGGATCAGCTCATGCAGATTCTTTCTCAGGGCTATCCTAAGCTCAGCTTCATCTGTATACTCTTCTAAAATAGAGCACAAGAGCGGATAATAGACCATCTCTGTCACGCCGACCTCTAAAGGATCGAAATCTACATAAGAGGCCAAATCCACAACCATGTTAGATAACACTTTGACATCACGGTCATCTACCCTGATTGCAACTGAAGTTATGGCGGCGTTCTGGATAATCACTGCCAACTCTTCTGAAACAACCGTGCCCGCTTCTGCTAAAATCTCTCCGGTTGACATATCCACAACATCCTCTGCTAGAGGATAATTCGTTATTCTGCTTTTCAATGATAGCTTTTTATTAAACTTATAGCGTCCAACCTTGGCAAGGTCATACCGCCGCGAATCAAAAAACATCGCATTGATTAAGCTTTCCGCGCTTTCTACAGACAACGGCTCACCCGGACGGATTTTCTTATATAGTTCTAAAATGCCGTCTTGGTAGTTATCAGATACATCCTTCGAGATGCTTGCCATAATCTTTGGCTCTTCACCAAACAAGTCAAGAATCTCTTGATTCGTACCTATACCAAGGGAGCGAATTAATACTGTAATCGGCACCTTTCGTGTGCGGTCTACACGAACATAAAAAATATCATTAGAATCTGTTTCATATTCTAACCATGCGCCGCGGTTAGGAATCACTGTTGCAGAAAACAGTTCCTTTCCAATCTTATCATGGGCAATGCCATAATAAATACCTGGTGATCGAACCAACTGACTGACAATAACACGTTCTGCCCCATTGATGACAAAAGTTCCAGTCTCAGTCATCATCGGAAGGTCCCCCATGAAAATTTCATGCTCGTTAATCTCGTCAGTCTCTTTATTCATAAGACGTACTCTGACTTTCAAAGGCGCGGCATATGTGGCATCGCGCTCTTTGCATTCTTCAATGGTATATTTAATATCATCTTCACATAAAGTAAAGTCTGTGAACTCTAAACTCAGCTGTCCACTATAGTCGGCAATAGGAGATATATCCTCAAATACTTCTTTTAATCCAGAATCCAGAAACCAATTGTACGAATCTTTTTGAACCTCGATAAGATTCGGCATTTGGAGTACTTCTTTTTGCCCGGAATAGCTCATTCTTATGCCTTTTCCACTCTTGACAGGTTTAATTCTGCTGTTGCTCATTGACGTTATTCACTCCTTAAATCTTCGTAAACGAGTTACTAATAAATGGTATTTATGCCTTAATAGGCGTAAAACTCCATATTAATTGCATCTTAATATCTTAGCACGGTGGGGGTTGGTGTGTCAAGAAAAAAAATACTTATAAAACCATTACAAAAGGTGCCTCCTGATGAGGCACCAAAATCTATTCTGCTAATCTTATTTATCTTGTCAACAGACGTTCCCGCATATAATTATTTGCATTTTCCTCAAAAGTGTCTTCTAATGCTTCTAAAGACACATCTGCGTATTTGTTCTTTAGCGCTGTCTTTAAGATATAGTCACACAACTTGGGATTCTTAGGCAGCAGCGCGCCATGGCTATAAGAAGCAAACACATTTTTATAGTGGGCTCCTTCTGTCTTATCCTCACCGTTATTTCCATTGCCTGATAATATCATTCCAAGCGGAGCGAGCCCCGGGCCCAAATAAGTTTTTCCCGAATGATTTTCAAAACCAACAACCGTCATTCCACCCATAGCTTCATCACACTGAAATGCATAATTGCCGATCATGCGCTCTTTATGGCCAACGGTATAAAGATCAAGGGCGCCGATAAATTCACATTCCTGACCATCCCATGTCTTATAGTAATTCCCCAACATCTGGTATCCACCGCAGATGGTCAAGAGCGTCTTCTCCGCTTCAATCGCCGCCTTAATCTGCTCGGCTTTCCCTTTCCGTAAGTCATTAAGAAGAACGCCCTGCTCAAAGTCCTGTCCGCCCCCTATGAAAAAAATATCATAATCCTCATAGTTAAATGAATCGCCAACAGAGATATTGGCGACTTCCGCTTCAATTCCCCGCCAATTCAGACGCTTTTCCATACAGATAATATTTCCCCTGTCTCCATAGAGATTCAGAACATCCGGATATAAATGGCAAATCTTTATCTTCAACATAGCTTCACCTATTCCCAAAATTCTTTAAAACCAAAATTCTTACTAAACTTCTCGCGAATATCCAGCATCGCTGTATAAGTAGGCATCATATAAACAGGAGCTTCTTGGCTGATCAGCCCCTTAATAAGTACGTCATAATCTTTAATAACCTTCAATTTCTCGATCGGAACTCCGGCATATTTAAACCGTAAGACCATATCGTCAGCACGAATGCCTGTCACCCAAATCTCTGTTAAGTTGTCCTGGATTGCCATTAATTTCTCAAAATCAACGTCCCAAATCCATGAAATATCCTTGCCATCAGCATATCTGTCATTGAGTGCAACGACAAACAAGGAAGGCTCATTCGTATTGCTTAGAAAATTGAGCACCTGGTTGCAGCCGGCAGGATTCTTTATGAGAATCATCCGAATATCAACCCCATTAATCGTGAACTTCTCCATCCGTCCGAAGCCACCCTCAAAGCTGCTTAAGGCATGGATAATCACCTTATCCTCTATGCCTAAGGCAACGCCTGCGGCGGCGGCGGCAGTTGCATTATAAATGTTGTAGCCGCCAGGCAGATTAATCATGGCCTTATAACTATTGTTCTTTAAACGTAATTGGATAACAGAATTATCGGGCGTGCATTCCAAAACCTTTTCCACAGCGACCGGCGTATTAGGCCGCTGATATCCACAGCCGGGGCACCTGAATCCACCCAGATGTCCATAAGTTATATAGTCATATTCATATTCCGTCTTACACTTGATACAATAAGGCGCATCTGATACCTCTTCAACCCGTTCCTTATAAATCTCTTCCTCCACGCCATAGAAAATAACTTCATTAGTTATCTCATCGGCAATAGACACAGACAGGGAACAATCACCATTGATACAGACAATGGCATTAGGTGAATTCTGGATCCCGCAAAGGATGCTATTGACAGTATGAGTGATTTCTCCATAGCGATCCAATTGATCTCTAAATACGTTGGTCACAACAATACATGGACTATGGACATATTTACTAACCGATTTAAAAGCGGCCTCATCGCATTCAATAAGCGCATATTCATATTTACATTTCCCAAAGAAAGTGGAGTTCATAGCAAACTCGGTCGCAATTCCGCTTAACATGTTCGCTCCTGATTTATTGGCGAAATATCTGATGCCTGATTCCTGTAGACTCTGTTCAATCATTCGCGACGTTGTCGTCTTGCCATTGGTGCCTGTAACAATGATCGTTTTGACATTCCTTGCAAGGACTCCCAAGATCTCTGGATATAGTTTTAAAATTACTCTGCCCGGTGCATTCGTTCCGCCCTTACCAAGCTTTCTCAACATGAACCGGCTTATTTTACATGCTGCTACAGCAATAATTATTCTTATATTCATAGTGGTGATTATAGCACACTCCCTCATTATGCGCAAGACGGATAAATAATAAGTATTCTATACGTCCGGCACTGTTATTTCTCCCGATTCTTCTACAATATCTGCTTCCGCCTTCTCCTTACATTCCTTAAGAAATGTCAGATTCGCAAGCTCAAATTCATTGAACTTTTTAGTGTCGATTTCCTCTTGTGCTTTCGTTCCTGTATACCATGTTTTCACATCAAAATAGGATTGTATCTGTTCATCAGTAAACGTCGCTCCATGTCGCGCATAGATTTCACACATAGCCAGTTCGAATCCATAAACAGACAACGTCGACACATCACCCTTTGTCAGCTTTCTTTTATCACTGTCTTCTAAAACATAAGTTTCGGAATCCTTAACTTGGGGTTCATCCCCTGTGTCTCTGTCAGCGATCGCAGTAACCAAATCCAAACAGACGTCCAGCTTATCCAAAGCTTCTAAATATTCCTTATTAGTCTCATACTCTTCCACTTCCACCATATATCCACTAACCATCTGCAATTCAGAAGTTGTTGCTTTGCTAGTTCCAATGGCATTAATAGAGTTCTTTTTCAACTGGATTTCCTTTTGATTGTCAGAAAGCAAACCTTTCTCTAAGGCTTCTAACGCCTGAGTAAGATTGTTCTTTTCAGAAATATTATACGCAGTTATCGCTGCATCTAAACCATTTAACGTTTCCTCATATGCTGCCTGATAAGATTCAGTAATCCGATATTTTTTGAACATTTCCTGACAGCTAGTTTTTAACGTCTCCAGTTCTTCCCTGCCAGCAATTAGCTTCTGAAGATACTTTATGTCATTCTTAAGACGGATTTCTAACTCATCAAAGTCACTTATCTTGCTTTCCGCAAGCGCATTGTTAGATTCCAATAGCAGCTGTTCGTAATCAGTTAAATCCAGACCACTTCCCTGAAAATTTGTAAGCAAAGACTCGAAGTTGTCCACTTGGTTCTGAAAGTCTTTAATTCTGTCGTTTTTCCAGACAGAAAGAAGCAAATAAACACCGACAACTATGGCAAGAATGAAAATCAAAAGACAAAAAATGATTAACCCTAACTTCTTTTTTGATTTACCCTTCATAATCAATATAAATCTCCTTGTTCGCATTATCATTTTGCTAGATGACATTATAACATACAAGAAGAAAATCGTCAATTTTCGCCAATCTTCTATCGCTTTTTACTTTGAGTCCGCCTAAGAGAATTTTAAAAAGCACTCATGGAATCCTTAATTCTATGGTTTCCATAAGTGCAACATTTCAGCGTTTCGCTCATTGTCTGTGAAAATAAATTACTTAATTGTAGCTACAGCGCCTTCAGCTTCAAATTTAGCCTTAACTTCTTCAGCCTCTTCTTTGCTTACGCCTTCCTTAACAACCTTTGGCGCCCCATCTACAGCTGCTTTAGCTTCTTTTAAGCCAAGACCTGTGATATCGCGGACAACCTTGATAACCTTAACCTTGTTCGGGCCAACTTCAGTTAATTCAACATCAAACTCTGTTTTCTCTTCTGCTGCTGCGCCAGCGCCTTCTCCTGCTGCAACTACGACACCTGCTGCCGCAGATACTCCGAATTCTTCCTCGCATGCTTTTACTAATTCGTTTAATTCTAATACTGATAATTCTTTAATAGCTTCAATAAATTCAGCTGTTGTTAATTTTGCCATGATATTGTACCTCCATTATTTTAATATGTTTAACCAGGCGGATACCCTTAAGTCCGCTATGCTACTGACTCGCTGTTATCAGCGATCTGCTTAATGACACGTGCAAAGTTTGTAATAGGTGATTGGATGCTTCCAAGCAGTTTCCCAAGCAACACTTCTCTTGATGGAATTGTTGCGATCACCTTAATCATCTTCTCATCATAGAATACACCAGCGACAACGCCACCCTTGAATTCCAGCTTGTCCATCGTTTTAGTCGCTTCATACAGCACTCTTGCAGGAACCGTCGCATCATCCTTGCTGATTGCAATCGCTGTCGGTCCTGATAGTAATTCGGCAACTGCCGCAAATTCTGTGCCTTCAATAGCCCGATTAACTAATGTATTCTTAAATACCTTGTATGTCACACCTGCTTCTCTTAATGATTTACGAAGAGTTGTATCCTCTTCTACAGTAAGCCCTCGGTAATCAACCAGCACCATCGCCTGTGCTCCATCAAGTAATAATGATATTTCATCAATTACCGGTTGTTTCAATTCTACCTTTGCCATCTTGCCACACCTCCTTATTCATATTAAGCTCCGTTAACAATTGAGATTAGAAAAACCCCTCTGTATGTCTACGATGCATATCAATCGCAGTATATACCAGAGAGGTTCATAGTCATAAGTTGTGCTCCAGTGGAGCTATGCTTATCAGTCTTCCTCGGCAGGCGTATCAACTTATGCCTTACGGCACCTGCTGTCTCTGGTAGCTTTTGCTTTGTTATTGTAGCATTATTTATATCGGCTGTCAATCATAAACCGACAGCTGCCTAAAAAACCTAACTTATTTTACCGGTGTTTAACTTAATTCCAGGTCCCATCGTCGATGTGATCACAACGCTTCTTAAGTACTGGCCTTTAGCTGCTGATGGTCTTGCCTTGTTGATTGCGCCTATTAATGTATGGAAGTTGTCCGCTAATTGTTCTGCTGTAAATGATGCTTTTCCCATTGGCACATGGATAATGTTTGTCTTATCCAATCTGTATTCTATCTTACCAGCTTTGATTTCGTTGATAGCCTTTGTTACATCCATTGTAACTGTTCCGGCTTTCGGGTTAGGCATTAAGCCTTTAGGTCCCAGCACCCGTCCCAGACGTCCAACAACCCCCATCATATCAGGTGTCGCAACGACAACGTCAAAGTCCAGCCAGCCTTCATTCTGTATTCTAGGAATTAACTCTTCACCGCCGACATGCTCTGCGCCAGCCGCTTGAGCCTCTGCCAATTTGTCACCTTTGGCAAATACTAGTACGCGAACTGATTTCCCAGTTCCGTGGGGTAAAACAACAGCGCCACGTACCTGTTGGTCGGCATGACGTCCATCAACTCCTAAACGGATATGAGCTTCAACAGTCTCGTCAAACTTCGCACTTGCCGACTTCTTAACGATATCAATAGCTTCCTCTACGTCATAAAGAGCTGTACGGTCTACCAGCTTTAAAGCAGCTGTATATCTCTTACCTTTTTTCATTATAAAATCCTCCTTGTGGTATTATCGGGAGCAACCCTCCCACGTCTTACGGCAATATCATCTTGATATTCTTAATCTTCTACAGTGATACCCATACTTCTTGCAGTACCAGATATCATTCTCATTGCGGAATCAACATTGGCCGCATTCAAATCAGGCATCTTGAGCTCTGCGATCTTCTGCAAATCTGCCTTAGAAATCTTGGCAACCTTAGTCTTGTTTGGTACAGCTGATCCGGAATCGATCTTGCAAGCTTTCTTTAGTAATACTGCCGCCGGCGGCGTCTTAGTGATAAAGCTAAAACTTCTGTCACCATATACTGTGATGACAACCGGTATGATCATGCCATCCTGATCTGCAGTTCTTGCGTTAAACTCCTTTGTAAACTGTACAATATTAACGCCGTGCTGACCTAACGCAGGTCCAACTGGCGGTGCTGGTGTTGCCTTTCCAGCAGGGATTTGTAATTTAATATAACCTGTTACTTTCTTTGCCATAATTAGGCACCTCCTGAATATTGTGGTAATGCGGGAATGACCCTCCCACTGCTTGTCTTATGACAAGCCAAACTTAATGCTACATCTTCTTAATATCGTAAAAGCTGATCTCTACGGCAGTTTCACGCCCAAACATATCTACTCCGATAGTAACGGAGGATTTGCCGGAATTAATGGATTTAATCTGTCCGACAGTATTCTCCCAGACGCCGGAAATGACTTTGACATAATCGCCCACTTCGTAATCCATCTGAATCTTCTCCGGACGGATGCCAAGGGGAATCATCTCTTCCTCTGTTAATGGCACCGGTTTTGATTCCGGACCGACAAACCCTGTAACACCTCTCGTGTTACGAACAACAAACCATGTATCATCATTCATAAACATATGAAGCAATACATAACCAGGAAATAACTTCTTGGAAACCGTCTTTTTCTTGCCGTTCTTAACCTCAATAACATCCTGCATCGGCACCTGAACATCAAGGATCTGATCTTCCAAATGTAGATTCTGGATAGATTTATCGATGTTTGCTTTAACTTTGTTCTCATAGCCCGAATAGGTATGGACAACATACCACTTTGCTTCCGCCATTACATTCACCTTTCCTTAAAATCTTAAATTCACAAGGAAATCAACCCCATACTGGAATATAACATCAAGTACCGCAATGATTAATCCTAGCATGATAGATATAATAGTAACAGCCACCGTCTGCTTTGCGACAGACTTGCGGTCAGGCCAGACAATCTTCTTAAATTCTGCCTTAATTCGGCTGAATTTACTTACTTTTACTCTGTTTTCAGCAGTTTCGCTCATATGCTTCACTCCTTGTCCCTGACTTATTTACTTAGTTTCCTTGTGTAATGTGTGTGCTCTGCAGAACTTGCAGTACTTTTTTGTCTCAAGTCTATCTGGGTGTGCTTTCTTCTCTTTTGTTGTATTATAGTTTCGCTGCTTGCACTCCGTACATGCCAATGTGATTTTAACGCGCACAACTTCCACCTCCACTTATATTTTTAACTTTGTGGTCTTATTTTCAGGCATAAAAAAAAGACCTCTTCCATAGCTTATATACTATACCATGGTTTGCACCGATTCGTCAATAATTTTTTGTATTTATCGACGAATCGACGAATGTTCATATTCATATCACTCATAGGTTCATATTGTTGTCTATTTTGTACGACAATGGCATATTTTTTCAAGTCTCTATATATTAGATGTGCTTTTTTCTGAAGACATCTCAACTTTATAGATTATTTCTACACTCCCTAATAACCCTGTCCAATACAAAGACAAATAAAATAAATTTCGTTGCAGCCATTCATTGATAGCACCTTAGAACAGGCCTCAATTGTACTTCCGGTTGTATAAATATCATCGATAAGCAAAACTCGGTTATATCTATGATGATTTTTTGCATTAATCGAAAAAGCTTTTTCAAGATTTTTAAGGCGCTCCTTAGGTGTTAGTTCTTTCTGAGGCGCAGTAAGACGATTACGGACCAGTAGACTTGAGTCGATCGGAATATTTAATACCGTACCGATGTTTTTCCCAACTAGCTCTGCCTGATTAAATCCCCGTATATTTTGTTTCCTCCGATTTAAGGGAATTGGTATAATCACATCAGGGTTTAGGCTGCGGAGCCATTGTCCATGCACTTTAAGAAGCTCTTGGCTGTAGAACCCGGCATATTCTTTTCTGCCTTTATATTTATAAGCGAAGATTGATTGGCTAGAGGCCTGATTATAGACCCAGAGTGCCTTGCCATAATTAAAAGTATAATGATGCCTGCCACAGTCCGAGCAATATTCTTTCATCGAGCTCTCTATCGGCTTTCCGCATTTTAAGCAGACCGGATCATGAATATATGTCAGTAGTTTCCTACAGCGCATATGGATCATCCCTTCATCCTTTGTTACTATTTCAAAGCAGATGGGGCACCGGCGTGGATATAATAAATTGATAACTTTTTTAGCTAACATATAAATCTCCATTCTTGCATAAATTGAAACATAATAAACCAGTTGGAGGGATGCTTATGAGCGACACTTACCCTTTTACATTAAAGCCTTTGCCTTATGCTTACAATGCATTAGAGCCATATATCGGCACAGAAACCATGATGATTCATCACGCAAGGCTTTTGCAAAATTATATTAAAAAACTAAATGAGATTCTTAAAGACTATCCGGCCTATCAAGGCTGGACACTGGAAGAACTGTTGACCAACAGTCAAAAGGTTCCGGAGGAAATTCGAACTAATTTAGAGCGTAGTGCGGGCGGCGTCTATAATCACAACTTTTTCTTTAATCAGCTAAAACCTCCCTCACATGTCAACCACAAAATAAACCATATTTTTTATGATTTTCTTGATGAGGTGTTTAATTCATTTCAAAATTTTAAGGAAATATTCACCCATTTTGCCCTCAGCGTATTTGGTTCTGGATATGCCTGGCTGGTGATGACTGAAGATCACTTATTGAAGTTTATCACAACTGCAAATCAGGATACGCCTCTGCCGCTTGGCTTACAGCCCATATTGACGATAGATGTTTGGGAGCATGCTTACTTTCTCGATTATAAAAATGATCGGGCGCAGTATATACAAGAGTGGTTCAATGTAATTAACTGGGATATGGTCGAAGAAATATATATGAGAATAAATTAGCTTCCCTTGTCAATTAGAGCTTCACCGAAAATGATTCTCTTTCGATGAAGCTCTTGCCTTTATTCTTCGATCGCTGTTCCTGTCTCCAAGATCTCACCATCATAAAGCCTTTGAATATGTTCTTTAATATTATCAATAGAATCTTCATCAAGCATAACAATTGATGCATAGCTTCCGTTGGAGTAGCAATACTCACTGCCAGTTGTGCCTTCCGCCCCCAGAGATACTATGTTCCATGCGCTGCCATCATTCAACTGCATCTTAACGAGGCTTGCTATATCACTTTGGGTCATGCTTGTGTCTAAATTACCTTCCAGACTTCCAATAAGACTGGCATAGCTGGTTAATATAGTTGGTGATAGTGCCTTCTTAATAATCGCTGTCAGTACCGCCTGCTGATTCTTCCCTCGCTGGAAGTCGCCGTCGACAAATGCTTTACGCTCCCTCGAAAACATCAGTGCCGCCGAGCCATTAAGAGCATTATACCCTTTTTTAAAGCTCTTGCCATCCACGGCAGTGAATGAATACTCTGAATAAACCTCTACCCCGTTTAGTGCTTCGACTATATTAATCAGCGAAGTAAAGTTGACTCTTGCATAATAATCAATATCTATATCGTATAAATCTCCCATCGTGCTCATCTGAACATCAATCCCAAAGGTTCCTGCATGTGTAAGCTTATCTTCTGTACCATAAGTCACATTATCTGCAAAGATTAAGTATGAATCTCTTGGCGTTGTTATCATCAATATCTGCCTAGTTTCCGGATTAACGCTTACCATTATATTAACGTCACTTCGACCGGTGGCGGCAATTGAGCCATATTCATCATTCCCGCTGATATAAACCGTAAAGGGCTCTGTCGTTATTGTTTTATTCGAAATATTATCATCACTTAAGGTTTGTTCTGTAACGACCTCAGTATTCTTGAGGATGCGTACATTCTCTGCGAATCCCTCATGCATTTCTTCCAACGTACTTTCCCATGCCATATTATAAATAAGGGCGTCAACTTTGCCACTATAGAGGTCTTCTGCCATCGTGTCAAAGCTGGTACTGGTCACTATTTTAATATTAGTTCCCAGAGATTCATCAATCTCAGAAATGGTGCTATTAACACTGTCAAGTCCTAAAACCTCATGAATCTCGAAGCTATAATCAATGGCATCTGCTAATGATTGCGCCGGATTATCTTTTAAAACAACAACAGCTACATTATCAACCCGATAATCAATACCTGTAATCGTTCCTAATAAATTATTAGTTATTAATAAATAATAGCTGCCAACAATCAGAATGGCACTCACAAGAACAGTCTCTACCTTACCTACAATGTGGGTTTTTTTCAAAAACTGCGAAAAAAAAGCAAACAGCCAAAGCAATAATAATGCCGCTGTAGCAATCAATATATAGCTTATTGGAAACATATTAAGTATTATTAACAGCCCCAGTACTGCAATAGACAAAAGACCTTGGATAATCGCCATGATCTTACCTATGGTATATTTGATATGTTTATTCTTCTGAGTCTTGTCTTCTAATTCCTGTTCCATTTGCTGCTTCTGCTGGTTATGTTTTTGATACTTTAGTCTTTTCTTTTCCCTTTTACGATCTTTAGACTCATCTCCATAGTTACGATTATATTCATCTATTGTTTGACTCCATGTATCTTTGAAATCATCAGCATCGGCATCCCATTTCTTTCCCATAAAGCACTCCCTAGATATTCTTATTAAGTGGTTTATCCACCAGTTTTTCCATTATACTTCATCAATCAACATATTGTAAATAGAGAATATATAAATTTACGATAAAATTCACAATTTATCAAATTCGGTTAAATACCAAATCCGCCAAAACCAGATGAATAGCCATCTGACCTTGGCGAATCTACACCATCTTCTAATTATTCACTTTCTACAGCCGTTCCCAGTGCTAGGATCTCTCCATTAAGAAGCTTTTGAATCTGCTCCTTAACAACTTCAACCGATTCATCATTTAAAATGACCACCGATGCATTCCCGCCAGAGGAATAGCAGTATTCACTTCCGGTCGTACCGATTGGACTGATCGGCACAATATTCCATGAGCCTCTGTCATTTAGCTGCATCTTTACAAGGCTAGTGATATCATTCTGATCCATGCTGGTTTCCACATTACCCTCAAGGCTGCCAATGAGACTTGCATAGCTTGTCAGTATCGCCGGTGACATGGCCTTTTTAATAATAGCAGTTAATACCGCCTGTTGGTTCTTTCCTCTCTGGAGGTCTCCATCGGAGAAAGCACTACGTTCTCTTGAGAACATCAAGGCTGATTCACCATCAAGTGAATTCACTCCTTGGACAAAACTTCTTCCATCTATTGCCGTAAATGAATACTCCGAATAAACATCGACGCCTCCTAGCGCATCGACGATGTTAACAAGTGAAGTAAAGTTGACCCTCGCATAAAAATCAATATCTATTCCATACAGCTCTCCCATCGTTTTCATTTGAACATCAATCCCGAAGTTTCCTGCGTGAGTCAGCTTATCCTTTGTTCCATTGGTCACATTATCAGCAAACACCAGATATGAATCTCTTGGTGTTGACACCATAAGAATCTGCCTTGTTTTAGGATTAACACAGACAAGCATATTGACATCACTAAGACCTGTGGTTGTTAATTCGCCGTAGCTGTCGTTACCGGTGATATAAACGATAAACGGTTCTTTGGTCACTTTCTTGTTTGAAGAACCGGATGAGGCAGCTCTTGTCTTGATCTCTTTCGTTTCTATGACCCTGACATCTTCGGCAAATCCCTCATGCATATCTTCCATGGTTGATTCCCACGCCGTATTATAGATTAGGGCACCCACCTGTCCGCTATAAAGCGCGTCTACCATAGAACCAAAGCCATCATAATTAACTATCGATATTTCCTTCCCTAAGGATTCATTAATCTCACTAATGGCTGTATCGACGCTGTCTTTACTTAATGAACTGTGCATGCCAAATGTATAATCAGCAGCGTCTTGAATTGACTGCGCCGGATCATCCTCCATGACAACAACAACAACCTTGTCAATTTTGTAGCCTAGACCAGTAATTGAACCAAGCAAATTATTAGTGATTATTAAGTAATAGCTTCCTAAAGCCAGAGCCAGACAAATAATAACCGAAATAACTTTGCCCGGAATATGCATTTTTCTTGTGAATTGAGACAAAAACACAAACAGCCATAAAACCAACAAAACCACCGCTATTATCACCAGATATGTCACCGGTAATATATCAAGGAATAGCAAGCTGCCTAATAACACAAGTGATAAAAGAGCTTGAATAATAGCTAATATCTTACCGAAAACATGCCGTCTCTTTTTGCCTCTTCTCTTCTGTGGCACAGGTTCTCTTTCGGGTTTTTGACCTCTGCTGCCATTATACTGATTTACTGTCTGATTCCATGTATCTATCGTATCCTCATGATTATTTCTTCTTTTTCCCATCATAATACCCCTTAGTTATAGATTTAGCTGTAACCATGCCTTCCATTATAACCATGTATCGGTTGAATGTAAATAGGAATCAAACAATTAATTTACAATACATTTGACCCACATTTATCGCATCATTAATCACAGCAATATAAATCTCTTGTATATACTTTATGCATCTCATCTTCAATTTCTTCAGAATAACGGTTAGCCACAATAACATCAGATATTTTCTTGAATTCATTTAAATCTCGTATCACTCGGCTACTATAGAAAGAATCTTGCTTCATCCTTGGCTCATATATAACCACTTCCACGCCTTTTGCCTTAATTCGCTTCATTATACCTTGGATACTACTCTGACGGAAATTATCCGAATTAGCCTTCATAGTTAAACGATAAATACCAATGACTATCTTTTTCCTTTTAATTGCTTCATCTGTAGCTCCAGCATTTTCATAACCTGCCTTTTCCAAAATGCGCTCAGCAATAAAATCTTTTCGTGTACGATTAGCTTCAACAACTGCCGAAATAATATTATTGGGTACTTGGTCATAATTAGCTAATAGTTGCTTTGTATCTTTCGGAAGACAATAGCCGCCATAACCAAAGGAAGGATTATTATAATGCAGACCAATCCTTGGATCAAGACCAATTCCTTCAATAATCTGCCTTGCATCCAACCCCCTTACTTCAGCATAAGTATCTAGTTCATTAAAGAAGGATACTCTCAACGCCAGATAAGTATTAGCAAAAAGTTTTACAGCCTCTGCTTCTGTCGAATTGATTACCAATAAAGGGATATCTTTCTTTATTGCGCCTTGCTGCAATAAAGCCGCAAAAATTTTAGCCTTTTCTGTTAAACCTTTATTATCCAACGATGCTCCTACAATAATACGGCTAGGATATAGGTTATCATATAAAGCCTTTCCTTCCCGCAAGAATTCCGGTGAAAAAATAATATTATCGGTTTTATATTTTTCTCTTACAGCTTTGGTATAGCCAACAGGCACTGTCGACTTAATGACTATATAAGCTTCAGGATTTACTTTTAAAACGGTCTCAATAACTGATTCAACTGTTGATGTGTCAAAGTAATTTTTCATAGGGTCGTAATTTGTTGGTGTGGCAATCACGACAAAATCCACTTGGCTATACGCTGTTTTAGCATCAGTCGTTGCAACGAGATTCAATTCCCTTTCTAACAAATATTGCTCGATTTCAGAATCAATGATAGGTGACTTTTTATTGTTGATAAGATCCACTTTCTCTTGGACAGTGTCCACTGCATAAACTTCATTGTTTTGTGCTAAAAGAATAGCATTCGATAAACCAACATAACCGGTTCCTGAAATTGCTATTTTCATGATAAATAATCCTCCTTGTCTGTGACATCAGACTTTTGTATATCAATTAAACACAGAAATCGCTTTAATGAATCCTGCCATGCTGGTAATGGCTCGAACCCCTTGTCTATTAATTTCTTTTTAGAAAGACGGCTATTTCTGGGTCTTACTGCTTTTGTCGGAAACTCACTGCTGCTTACAGGAATTACAGGTGTCTTTAAATCTGCTTGTCTAAATATTTCACAAGTAAATTCATACCAGCTGCAAACCCCCTCACTAGCTACATGATAGATTCCATATTCTCGTGTGTATATAATGTTCAGTGTCCACTCCGCAACATCTTCAGTATATGTAGGTGAACCAAATTGATCATTGACAACTCTGACTTCCTCCTTTTCTCTACCCAACTTCAACATTGTTTTTACAAAGTTATTCCCATTCAATCCAAATACCCAGGACAGTCGTAAAATAAAATAGGAATCCAATATCTCCTGAACAATATTTTCACCCTCACTTTTAGACTGTCCATAAATATTTAAAGGCTTTTTCTTGTCATTTTCTTCCCATGGCAGTTCGCCAGTGCCTGAAAAAACATAATCTGTCGAAAAATAGACCATCGTAATCTCTAGACGCCTACATGCCATTGCAAGGTTCCGAGTACCATCAACATTAACTTTAAAGCATTTTTCCTTCTCTACTTCTGCCTGGTCTACCGCAGTATATGCTGCACAGTGCACCAAAACAGTTGCCTTAGTTTTTTCAAGAAAAGAATCTACATCATCTAAAACTGTAATGTCTAAATCACTACTATTGATTCCGATAACATCAATTCTTCTCCTTTCGCAAGCTAGAACAATATCATGTCCTAGCTGCCCGTTTACACCTGTAACTAGTACTTTCATCATCAATTCCTTTTTATCTACAATCTCCATATTGGGTATTAATATATTTACGGTATTCTCCATTAATAATGTTTTCCCACCAGTTCTTGTTGCTTAAGTACCATTCAATCGTTTGGGCTATCCCTTCGTCAAATGAATACTTAGCCTTCCAACCTAATTGTTTTTCCAACTTAGAAGCATCGATTGCATATCGGCGATCGTGCCCTGGACGATCCTTAACAAATCGAATCAATTTATCCGATTTATTCAAGATTGATAAAATAGTCTTTACAACTTCCAGATTCGTCCGCTCATTATGACCTCCGATATTATATACTTCTCCTATTCTTCCTTTTCGTATAATCAAATCAATGGCACAGCAATGATCTTCGACATGCAACCAATCCCTTACGTTAGCTCCTGTACCATATACTGGTAACGGTTTATCATCCAATGCTCTGGTAATTATTAATGGAATCAATTTTTCCGGAAAATGATAAGGTCCATAATTATTGGAACAGCGGCTCACGGTAACCGGCAGCTTATAGGTTCTATAATATGAAAGAGCAAATAAATCCGCACTTGCTTTTGAACTGCTATACGGACTTGAAGTGTTAATAGGTGTTTCTTCAGTAAAGAATAAATCTTTTCTATCTAAAGGTAAATCGCCATAAACCTCATCAGTAGAAATCTGATGATATCTCTTAATTTCATATGTTCTGGAAGCATCAAGTAGCGATATAGTTCCTAACACATTCGTAGTTGCAAACACCTCCGGATTCGTAATACTACGGTCAACGTGTGATTCTGCGGCAAAGTTAATAACAACATCAAACTTCTCTTTCTCAAACAAATCAAAAACAAATTTCCTATCAGATATATCTCCTAGAACAAAAGAATAATTTGGCAATTCATTCACATTTATAAGCGTCTCTAGATTACCGGCATAAGTTAACAAATCCAGATTTACTATTTCATCTTTTGGATGCTTCTTTGCCATAAAATGTATGAAATTCCCACCTATAAACCCTGCACCACCTGTTACAAGAATTTTCATAACTATAACTCCTCGCCATATATAAAATTAGCATCACTCTCATCAAGTATCGGTCCATCCATATCCTTTTGAGACATAATAGGTTCTGCGCCGTTTAAAAAATGTTTCCAATCCACACCAATAGTAGGATCATCATACCTGATTCCCCTATCATGCTCAAAAGAGTATACATTATCTACTTTATACTCAAATTCCACACTATCTGTTAAAGTTAAGAATCCGTGAGCAAAACCTCTCGGTATAAAAAACTGCTTTTTATTATCGGAAGTTAACTCTACATTAACCCATTGCCTATACGTCGGAGAACCCTTTCTTATATCTACCGCAACATCAATAACTGCACCTCTAGTACATCTTACCAGCTTAGCCTGTGCCATGGGGCGGTTTTGAAAATGGAGACCTCTTAAAGTCCCTTTGTATGCAGACATGGAATGATTATCCTGAACAAAAACCGTATCAATCCCCATCGCTGTGTAACGCTCCTTATTATAGACCTCCATAAACCAGCCTCGATAATCGCCTTGACACTCTGGTTCAATAATTTTTAATCCCTCTATTCTTGTATCAATTACTTTCATAAGCATGACTCCTGTTTCTCGATATATTTCTCTTCAATGACATTTAGTAAATATTGTCCATATTGATTATTTTTGTAGTTCTCCCAACTGGTTTTTAATTCAACCTTTGATATCCATCCATTTAAAAATGCAATTTCTTCAATACAAGCGATTTTTCGATTTTGGTGAGTTTCAATAGTTTTAACGAAATTCGTTGCCTCTACCAGTGATTCATGAGTTCCCGTATCTAACCATGTGAAACCCTGACCCAATAAAATAACATCCAATTCACCGGCTTCCAAATAGATTCTATTTAAGTCTGTTATTTCTAATTCTTTCCGCTTTGAAGGCTTTAAATTCTTTGCAAAATCTACAACACGGTTATCATAAAAATATAAACCTGTGACGCAATAGTTTGACTTAGGATTTTGAGGCTTTTCTTCTATCGAAACCGCTTTTCCAGATGCATCAAATTCAACTACACCAAAACGTTCTGGATCATCTACATAATAGCCAAACACCGTTGCGCCACCAGGCTTCCTTGCTGCCTGCTTAAGACGCATCTCCAAGCCTGAACCATGGAATATATTGTCTCCTAATATCATAGCAACTGAGTCATCTCCTATGAATTCTTCCCCAATTATAAATGCTTGTGCAAGACCCTCTGGATTAGGCTGTACTGCATAGCTTAATTTTATACCAAATTGATGCCCCGCTCCCAATAGCGCTTCAAATCTTGGCGTGTCCTCAGGAGTTGAAATAATTAATATTTCTCGTATTCCCGCTTTCATCAATATAGACAACGGATAGTAGATCATAGGCTTATCATAAATTGGAAGCAGCTGTTTTGAAGTAACCAACGTCAGCGGATATAGCCTTGTGCCACTTCCCCCTGCAAGTATAATGCCTTTCATAAATAATCATACCCCCACTTCTATGATTGTACAAATGACAGCAAGATACTAGTCAATTTTTTCAATCTTTTCTCTGCATCTTTTATACTGTTCCCTTTAACGCCCATATAAAATTTGATTTTTGGCTCAGTTCCTGAAGGTCTTACACAGCACCACGAATCATTATCAAGCTCATAATATAATACGTTTGATTTTGGCAACCCCGTATCGCTCTCAATATCTAAAATGATATCCTTGACCTTTCCGGAATTATAATCTCTCACAGCCGTCACTTTATACCCCCCCAGAGTCTGCGGTGGATTAGCACGCAACTTATCCATCATCTTTTTAATCTGCTCCACACCGTTGGCTCCCTTTATAGTAATAGATTCAAGACCCTCACGGTAAAATCCATATTTATTATATAGTCGCATCATCTGATTCCACAAAGTAATTTTGTTATATTTACAATAAGAAGCAACTTCACATAACGCCATGGCTGCCCCCACTGCATCTTTATCTCTTGCATGGGTTCCAACCAAGCAACCATAACTTTCTTCTAAACCAAAGACATATTCAAAAGTATGATTCTGCTCAAAAAAATTAATCTGTTCTCCAATATATTTAAAACCAGTAAGGACTTCAATCATCTCAAGATTATAATCTTTTGCTAATGCATCAATCATCTTGGTAGTTACTATCGTTTTAATTAAGGCTCCATTTGTAGGTAAAATGCCTTTAGCTTCTTTCTGGGATATAATATATTCAGCAATTAAGACGCCTGACATATTTCCAGTAAAACTAACGTATTCATTGGTTTCTTCGTCCTTTACATAAATACCAAGCCTGTCTGCATCAGGATCTGTGGCAAGAACAATATCTGCATCTACTTCCTTAGCTAACTTTAATGCTAATGCAAAAGCTTTGGAATCTTCAGGATTTGGATAGTCCACTGTGGAAAAATTAATGTCCGGAAGCTCCTGTTCCGGCACAACATAAACATTTTTAAAGCCCAGCTCTTTTAAAATCCTCCTGACCGGTATATTACCGGCTCCATGCAACGGTGTATATACAATTTTAATTTCATCTGCTACGGCTTTAATAATCTCAGGACTAATAATCTCCTTTTTAAGGGCATTGATATATAGGTCGTCAATACCTAAGCCAATACTATGATATAAGCCTTTACTTTCTGACTCAATCTTATCCATTGTCTTGACTTGATCATACTTTGCAATCAAATTTACTTGTTCAATAATTTCTTTGTCTTTAGGATAAGTAATCTGTGCACCATCTTCCCAATACACCTTATATCCATTGTATTCCGGTGGGTTATGACTGGCAGTTATGACAATACCTGCTATACAGCCCAGATGACGTACTGCAAAAGATAATTCCGGTGTAGGCCTTAAAGAATCAAACATATAAGTTTTTATGTCATTGGCATTTAAACATAATGCGGCTTCTTGTGCAAATTCAGGTGACATATACCTCGAATCATAGGCTATGACCACCCCTTTTTTTTGTCCATTTTCACTGATAATAAAATTTGCGAGACCTTGTGTCGCTTTACGAACTGTATAGATATTAATTCGGTTGGTTCCTGCCCCTATAATCCCTCTTAGTCCACCTGTTCCAAATTCAAGTTCTTTATAAAAGCGTTCTTCGATTTCTTTCTTATTATCCTTGATTGATAACAGCTCATTTTTTGTTTCTTCATTAAAATAAGAATTTTCACACCACTCTTTATATACATTTATATAATCCATAAATCTCATCTCCTTTTGCTATATACTATGCTACACAAATATTTTTATTAAAGAGCATTGACCCTGAATAAAGATTTCTTTCTTTCCAGCTGGAATAAAAAAAGTATCTAAGGCCTTGAATTTTAGTGATTCGCCTCCTACAGCAATCTTTCCCTCTCCCTCAATAACAACAATAGCACAAAAAGATGTATCCTTAACTTCGATCACTGCCTCCGAGTGCACACTATATTTATGACATTCAAAATATTTGCATCTACTTAGCAATTCTGTTTCATAACTATGATATACTTTTTTGCAACTATCTTCTTTTACTATTTTACTTATATTTACATTCAGATTGGAAACATCTCTTGCTTTTTCAATATGAAGCTCTCTTGTATTTCCATATTTATCTCTCCTGTCATAATCATAGAGTCTGTAAGTGCAATTAGAGTTCTGCTGAATTTCACAAATCAATATTCCTGCACCTATGGCATGAATCGTTCCCGCTTCAACAAAATACGTATCGCCTGGGTGAACCTCAACCTTATTTAGAACCTCTAGCACAGTATTATTTTTCACTCTTTCTTCCAGTTCGCCTTTAGTTATATTCTTATTGACGCCATAGTAGATATATGCACCTTCTTCACAGTCCATGATATACCACAGTTCATTTTTTCCATATTCATTTTCTTCTCTAAGAGCAAATTCATCATCTGGATGAACTTGGATTGATAGAGCCTGTTTTGCATCAATAAATTTAATAAGAATAGGAAAGCGTTCAAATGCCTGGCACTTCCAGCCTAATTTATCAGAACCTAACAATCTTAAATATTCACTGAAGAGCATCCCTCTATACCTACCCTCTGCTATAACGCTCTCTCCATCTTTATGAGATGATAATTCCCAACTTTCTGCAATGATATCATAATCACACTTTTTATCATAAATGTCTTTTAATTTTGTTCCTCCCCACAAATAATCCTTAAAGGAAGGTTCAAGCTTAACTATAGAAGCAACTAAAATATTATGTTTATTATCATTCTTTTTCTTTAGTGTATCTGATTCAATATGAATCTCTAAATCCCTAACATCAAACCATCTGCATTCAGTCTCAATCACTTTAACGATTTTGGTTCTATTCAATATCGCATGTTCCACACTCATGCCCGGAACATACTTCATCATATCCTTTGTCAAATGTAAAGTCTGATCTATTATCTGCATAGACTCCATAACTTTTTTACAGCTGTAATAAATGCTCGGAGTGCATTTTTTCAATTCGCTCAAAAAATCTCCGGTTCTTACTATAAAATCTCCACTATTCCAAATATAGCTGCCTTCTTGAATATATTCTTTAGCTATTCCAAACACTGCCAAATCACCTCTTCTGGCTAATTCTATACCTTCAATAATAGCATCTTTATAATTGTCACCTTCAACAATCTGATCAGAAGAAACCACAAAAATAACTTCTGATGGATCACAGGACATACATGCCAACGCAATCGCCGGTGCTGTCTTCTTCCTCTCCTCTTCAAGAAAACATCGATATTTGAGTCCTTGGAAAACTTTCATTTGATTTACAACAATAGAGTGATATTCTTCATTTGTCGATATATAAAACTCATCACAGAAGGGAATATTTCTAGCGATCGTTTCCTGAAATAACGAATGATTTTCCTTAATCTCCATGAACTGCTTAGGAAACTCCTCTCTGGATAGGAGCCATGTGCTATTTTCTTCTCCTCCGGCCAGTACTAAACATTTCATATTTATTTACATTCCTTTCAATTAGCTCAAGGTATTGCAAGTCAAGAAAACTCTGCTCCTTGTATTTTTATTTCGATTTTCTAAGTATACCGCTAATCATCAAAAATGTAAACTCTTTATAGAATATTCAGAATTTTCCTGAGAATATTACCGGATAAACGCATCATAACTCCCCCGCCTGCCTATTTACCAGAAAGGGGAGCTACGCTATTAGAATATTGCTTTTTATATTATTTAATTTATCAATACGTCATCTAAACATCCATCTATGTTTTGCTCAACCTCCGGCACCTCTTCTGCAGCAACTGTCGGTTCTGGAGCAGGTTCTGGAGTAGGCTCTGATGCTGGAGTAGGTGTTGGCTCCGCTGCTGGTGTTGGTGTCGATTGTGCACTGTTTGTTCCTGTAGTTGTTTCTTTTTTAGTTGACTCATCAAGAATCCTTTGAGCTAATTCCATCTCCTTTGTACTAATTTCTTCTTGTGTTTCTTTACTAATATACTTAAGGAATCCAACTTCATCTTCATAGCAAATTTCGGCTTCATCCATATCATCGAAGCCGAAATTGGTTAATTCAACAATCGTTTCATCTTCTAATGTTAATTGTACTGTATATAACTCATTAATTAATCTCTCATCTGACAATACAGCTTCTGACTCTGTTTCTATTTCTGTGGTTTCTTCATCTTCTACAGGTATGCTATAATAAAGCCTAGCTGTATCTCCGACTGCAAAAATCACATCCGCTTCCAACATATTATCCGGATATTCCTCCGCACCAATTTCCTTAATAGCAATTCCTACTATATTCTGACCCATATTATTTGTAAGCAGAACATCATATGCATTTTCTGTTTTTTCACCAATCACTTGTTCTTCTACTATTTCCTCTGTTTGGCTTTCTGTTTCGCTCTCTGTTTCTGTTTCTTGCATTGTCTCTTCAATAGTTTCAGGGGCTTCTTCTTTTTTATTACATCCTGTTATTATTAAACTTGCACCTAATACGCATATCAATATTAATAATATTCCACTTCTTTTCATTCTTCTTTTCTCCTTTTATTTTTCCCAACTCATAACAGCAACTGTATGAGCTAATTCATTATTTATTGTTATTACATTAATCTGGTAACTTCCTTTGGGCATAGATACGGAATTCAAATATAATTGATAGCCATTTCCATTTCCCGCCTCTGTCAGCGTATAAAATGGCTGATATGTTTTAGTTACTTCATTTTCCACCTCCTCTACAGCTATATATATTTCAGTATCAGTGTTTATATATGTTTCATCTGTAGTTCCTTTTACTACCAAATATGAACCATTTGTATTTACTTCTATTGTTGTATCTGTTTTTATTTCAACTGTGTCTACATTATTTACTAGAGGACCCTCCATAACAGGTATTTCGACTGCAAATGCTGCTATTTTACGTTCTACCCTCTCTATGATTACGTAATCCGGCATATATTGAACTACTTGTGCCAAATTATACGGAACTAGTCTAGAAAAGTAACCTTCTCCCACCGCATCTGCAATAAAAGGAAGTAATTTCTCTCCAAAAGAATCTCTGTACATTAATAATTTCGTTTCTTTATCTGGATTACTGGTTTCTATCCACGAATCCATATTATCAATTATGTCGTTAACATATATATAAGAAGCTTCCTTTTCATAAACAATATCATCTTCCTTTTCTATTGCCATAGGATATAACATTTCTTCTAAATCACCCGTATGATTATTTTCTACAGTGTATGGATGATTCTCATAAGTCTCATGTACTAATTCCATTTTTTCCATCAAAGCGTTATACACTAATACTGCTCCTTTGGTAGTCCAATGAGAATCCTTTTGAAAATACAAAACATCTTCCTGCTCTTGAAACAGCTTATCTAAATCAACATACGTTATATCTGTATTCTCTAACAATTTAGTAAGCAATTGTAAATTGCTGCTTTCTCCTTCTAAATAATAGTATGGCATATTATTACCATACAAAGTACTTTTATTAGGCGCAATAGTCAATATCATCCGACTTCCCTGCTGCTCTATGTAATTGTTCATTAAATTGAGATTATGCATTATGCAATTAAGCTCTCGTTTTGATAAAATATCAACCTCTTGAAAATCATTTAAATCTCCGCTAAAATACAACCATCCATTGTTTCCTACAATAACCTGATCTGTTGTTTCACTTTTTAAAAGTCCACTTCGGATAAAAGAATTCGCAGTTATCATCTCCTGCCGAAAAGAAAAATGATCTTCAAAGTATGTCGACATTTCTACTAAATTGGCTAAGTCCCACCAATTATCCGCATTTATAACGGGCCACTTGGTCAATTCTTTTTTTTCTGCACTGCTTTCAGTTGGATACCATACCATTCCGACCAGAGGAATCAATAAAACAGTCCAAATAGTTAGTACATAAAATAAATATCTTTTCTTCCTCAAATTGACCTCCTAAAATCTAAAATATATAAATGGATTGTATGTGCTTCCTGACAAACTCAACATGCACAAAATCAGTAATGCAAAACTACATATATAAGTTAATCCACTTGCAACTTCCCATTTTTGAGTACCGGTTATTTCTTTCGCTTTTAACCTAGGTATAATTGGTAAACTTCCAACAATTCCCACAATCATCATTAACAAAAACAATGGATTGAGATGATATAAAGCTACCTGCATTTGCCCCTTGGAGAACTCCCACCCTAAAAACATCTTTTTTATCATAAGAGCTCCATCTGCCAGAGTATCTGCCCGAAAGATCACAAAACCAATACATACCACCATTAATGTATATACATGGGTGACTACCTTAGGAATTTTCTTAATAGGTAGTATATCTTCTAGCAGTAAAAACAATCCATGCCATATTCCCCAAATCACAAAGGTCCAATTTGCCCCATGCCATAATCCAGTTGCAAGAAATACAATCATCTTATTTATACGAGTACGCAATTTCCCTTTTCTATTACCTCCCAGTGGAATATATAAATATTCCTTAAACCAGACAGACAAAGAAATATGCCATCGCTTCCAGAATTCTTTTATACTGGAGGAAATATAGGGGTATTGGAAATTTTCCAGAAAATTAAATCCAAACATATGCCCTAAACCAATTGCCATATCGCTATATCCACTAAAATCAAAATATAATTGAATCAAGTATGCAATTGCCCCCATCCATACAGATAGAATATTTAGTCGATCCATTTGTGTACTAAAAATTCCATCTACTGCTAATGCAACCGTATTAGAAATCAGCACCTTTTTAGATAACCCTATAATAAATCTCCGAAACCCCTGCGCTATTTCTTTAACATCTGTTTTTCGAGAAACTATTTGCTTTTGAACATCATAATATCTAACGATTGGTCCTGCTATCAGCTGCGGAAAAAAAGAAATGTATAATACAATGTTAAAATAGTTTTTCTGAACTTCTACATCTTTTCTATATACATCTAAAACATAGGACATGGCCTGAAATGTAAAAAACGAAATTCCAACAGGTAAGCTGAGGTTTTGCACAGGAATATCACTATTTAAAATCCTATTTATAGTTTCTATAATCATATCCAAGTATTTAAAAACTAACAATAACCCAACATTAATAAGGACTGTTAAAAAAACTACTATCTTTCTTGTTCGATAATGTTCTGTTTCTAACAAGCGACCAAACAAATAATTTATAATTGTGCTAAATATCATCAACACAATATATACAGGCTCTCCATAAGCATAAAACAACAAGCTTACAACAATTAGCAGTGCATTTTTTACCCATAAGTTTGGCAGTAAATAATATAGCAGCAAGACTATTGGTAAAAATACACATAAAAAAGATAACGAACTAAAAACCATACTATTCCTTTCTTAATTACCATATATAGCTCAGCACTGTGTTGCCTATGGGTTGCATATAAAAATTATATCCTCCCTTAATTTCAGCTTGTCCTTCCGGATCACAAATATACCATGCACCATTTATCTTTACATTTACCCACCCATGGGGAGTATATCCACCTCTTGCTGCTGTTACTTGTCCTTCAATGTACTGTACTTCATATCCAAGCTCTTTTGCCAACCAATAGAAAGCTGCTGCATAAGAATAGCAGTTTCCTTTTCTTTCTTCAAAGGCTTTAACTGCATACCATTGATCGCGGGTATAGCCACTTGGCGGGGTGAGATGTCCATTCACCCTATTATAACTCATATTATTAACTACCCACCAATAACAAGCTTTTATATCTCTACCGACACTGGCATAAATATTATCTAGATGTCTTTGTATGCGTTTTTCTGCTTCGGTGAGAATACTTCCCGGTTTAATACCATATTTCGCACATAAAGCCTTGAACTCTGCACTTCCAGTAAATCCGCTTAGCAGGCTTCTTCTAGACCCTCCGCTTCCCAAAACGCT
>Ga0153942_1000002_pt1 | contig 254510 bp, 227 predicted proteins | sample TSNJ026MetaG_FD_104731 | JGI IMG/M metagenome (GOLD analysis project Ga0153942, IMG submission 104731) | Attine ant fungus gardens microbial communities from New Jersey, USA - TSNJ026 MetaG | ecosystem: Host-associated > Fungi > Mycelium > Unclassified | place: USA: New Jersey, Brendan T.... | reverse complement strand
TTATAAGTTTTGAGTTGTTCTTGTGACAATGATATTTTACCTTCTTTCATAATTTAAGGATGCCCACAAAAGTGACATTTTCATAAGTTAATCTTAAGGAGACATTATCACAAGTTAATAACATCACCAAAAATTCCCGTGTTGACAATGAGGGGAATTTTTACTATAATACTTAAAAAAGGTTTACTAAGAAACAGTTTACTGAGAAACCATATACATAGGGGTGCCAATATGAATCAAGAAATAATTGATTTAAAAGAACAGTTTACGCATACCTTCTTTCAGGTCAGGAAAGTCATATCGCTGTTTCATACTGAAGTGAATGCGCAGATGAAGCCTTACGGTGTAAGCGCGGCTGAAGTGACATTAATGAAGATGGTTAAGGAGAATGCGACCGATGCAATTAATAATATTACCAGTCGTGATATTCAAAGCTGGCTCTGCATTTCGAAAGGCGCAGTTTCCAAAATACTAAGTGCCTTGGAGCAGAAAGAATACTTAAAGCGCGAGATGAGCCCGCAAAACCGCCGTTCCTTGATTATCACGCTGACACCGTCAGGACTTAAGGTTGTGGGAAAATTAGAAGGGGTCGCCAATGAGATGTTTATAGAATTGATTGGTCAGATGGGGCGTGAAAATACCGAGCGATTTATTAGCAGTGCGAGCCAATTTGCAGAAGCGACCAAGTCCATATTGGAAATGATCCAACCAAATAGCAATATGAAGGGGTAACTACTTATGTTAAAACTAACAGAAATACGAAAATCATATAAAACCTTTGACTTTACTCAAACAGCTCTTGATGGGGTTACAGTATCATTCCGAAACAGTGAATTTGCAGCGATTTTAGGACCTTCGGGCTCTGGAAAAACAACACTGCTAAATATCGTCGGCGGACTTGACCGTTATGATTCCGGCGATTTGGAAATTGATGGAATATCAACAAAGAAATATAAATCCGGTGACTGGGATACGTATCGCAACAATCGTATCGGCTTTGTCTTTCAAAGCTACAACCTGATTCCGCATCAGTCGATTTTGGCTAATGTAGAGTTGGCGTTAACTTTAAGCGGTGTTTCCCCGGCGGAACGCCGAGAACGTGCCGCAAAGGCCTTAAGTGATGTGGGGCTTCATGATCACATCAGAAAATTACCGAACCAACTGAGCGGGGGGCAAATGCAGCGGGTGGCGATTGCCAGAGCGTTGATTAATGATCCGGAGATTTTATTGGCAGACGAGCCCACTGGAGCGCTGGATACTAAAACCAGTAAGCAGGTTATGGAGCTTTTGCGTCAAATTGCCAAGGAGCGACTGGTGATCATGGTTACGCATAATCCGGATCTGGCTGCTGAATATGCCAATCGTATTATTCGCTTGCAGGATGGAAAGCTAGTCGGCGATACCAATCCGCTGGATACAGAGAAAGAAGAACAGCATTTAATCACTGCGCCTCGTAAGGTTAGCATGTCGCTTCTCACGGCTATTTCGCTATCGCTTAGTAATCTGATGACAAAGAAGGGCCGTACCTTTATGGTGTCTTTGGCTGGTTCAATAGGAATTATCGGTATTGCTGCCATTCTCGCTTTGGCAAGTGGGATTAATGCCTATATAGCCAATATCGAAGAGGAGACGATGAGCATCTATCCGCTGACGATTCAGGAATCGGGGATTGATTTTAGTAGCTTGCTGTCCAGCTTTGGTACAGGCGGTGCTGATGCGACAGACGCTGGCGGGGGACAGGAAAGTACGGATCAGAAGACTGGGACGGTCACTGAACGAAGGATCGTTGAAAGTCTCTTTCAGAGCCAGAACAAGAATGATCTGAAATCATTTAAAACCTATATTGAGCAAAATGAAGCCAAAATCAATCCTTATGTCAAGACGATTCAATATACATATGATGTCACTCCGCAGATTTACTTAAGTGATACAACGAAGAGGATTGAACAAGTGAGCCCAGATGCTTTACTTAGCAGTTATGGTATTGGTGCCGGCAGCGCTGTGACTTCCCTGTTTGGTGGTGGCAGCAGCTCAGGAATGAATATCTTTTATGAGTTGCCTGGCGAGAGCGGGCTGTATGACTACCAGTATGAGATTATGGCCGGACGCTGGCCGACAAATTATGATGAAGCAGTTTTGGTGTTGATGCCTGATGGCAGTATTTCTGATTATGCGCTTTATGCAATGGGTCTTAGAGATCGGAGTGAATTAAAGGATATGCTATCTGCTCTGCTTAGTAATCCTGATGAAGAGGTGAAGCTTGAGAATGAGGCGATTGAACTGACCTATGAAGACCTGATGGCCGCTGAGTTTAAAGTGGTTGACGCTGCCAGCCGTTATCAATATGATGAGCAATACAGTGTCTGGGTTGATCGTTCAGACAATACACCCTATATGAAGAAAGTGATCCAGGAAGGAATTGATTTAAAGATTGTTGGAGTGGTTCAGCCTGATCCTGACATCACAGCGACCTTGTTATCTTCAGGGATTAATTATACTCCGGAATTAATTACATATTTGATGGAAGAGGCTGCCAATGCGGACGTTGTTAAGCAACAGCTTGAAAGTCCGGAGTTTAATGTTTTAACTGCTAAGACTTTTGCGGAAGAAAAAGAAGAGGATTCACAATCAGACTTTGATTTTGCCGATTTAATTAAAATTGATGAAGAGGCAATTACAGATGCCTTTACCATCGATGAATCAAAAATAAATCTTGACTTTTCAAGTTTGGGCGATATGTCAGGCATGGATTTATCAGGCATGGATTTGTCGGGGCTGGATTTATCAGGCATGGATTTATCAGGATTGGATCTGTCGGGTCTTGATTTAAATGTTGATATGGGAGCAATGGAGATGCCGGAGATGGATCTCAGTGCGCTGACCGCTGCTTTGGCCGGTCAAGTCAATATTCCTGCTGATGCATTGAATGCGATTATGGTTCAGGTGCTCCAGGGCTTTCTTGCCGATCAGATGGCTCAGGGTATTCAGGATCCAACTCAAATTGCCGCTAATCTCCAAGAATATCTTGGCAGACCGGAGGTGCAGGCGCAGCTTATTGGACAAATCGGTCAATTGGTCGACACCTCGCAGCTTGAGAGCCAGCTTAATGAAATCATCGGGCAGTATCTACAAGCAACAATGCAAACATATATGGAACAGGTAATGTCTGCTATGCAGAGTCAGATCGAGAGCCAAATGCAAAGCCAGATGGCTAATCTGCAAACGCAGTTGGCAACACAGCTGCAAACCCGGATTCAAAGTGCTCTGACAAGTCAGATGAGCCAGCTTGGAAATCAATTATCAACCCAGATTCAAAGCCAGATGGAAACAGCCATGCAGCAGCTGCCCCAGCAATTACAAGAAGCAATCGGGATCGATCAGAATGCTTTTGCCGAAGCCTTTCAGGTGAATATGTCAGAGAGCGAGATTATGGAACTGATGACGGCTATGATGAATCAGGAAGACAGCACTTATGAAAACAATTTAAGGAAGCTTGGGTATGCCACTATGGATACCCCATTGCAAATTAATATTTACCCGAATAATTTCGATGCTAAGGCAGAAGTGGTAGACTTTTTGGATGACTATAATGTCAAGATGGAAGAATCAGGGAACGATGAGAAGGTTATCAATTACACTGATCTGGTAGGCACTTTGATGTCTTCAGTGACTGATATTGTTGATACTATCAGCTACGCACTGGTTGCCTTTGTCGCCATCTCCTTGATCGTCTCCTCGATTATGATTGGCGTCATCACTTATATTTCAGTGCTGGAACGAAAAAAAGAAATCGGTATCTTGCGCGCCCTTGGAGCCAGCAAACGTGATGTCCGGCGTGTATTTAATGCGGAGACTATAATCATCGGTTTTGTTGCCGGACTGTTGGGCGTCGTGGTTACGTATTTGATTGGTATCATAGCTAATATTATTGTCTACGATAAAATAGGAATTCAAAATATAGTTCAGCTACAGTTGAATGCGGCTTTGATTCTGATCGGTATCAGTATATTATTGGCACTTATTTCTGGACTGTTCCCGGCTTCTGCTGCCGCACGGAAAGATCCGGTTGAAGCACTGCGAAGCGAGTAGGCGTAAGATGGAATACTTGCGCTCCAAAATCAACAAAATGACATCGATGGCTGAGCTGTCACGAAAAATTTTGTTGTAAATTTCATTTTAATCTAGTAAAATGAAAAAAAGGAGCGAGGACTATGGCACTTAAAGCGAAAGACATAGCGAAGATGACAGGGGTATCGACTGCCACGGTATCATTGGTATTGAATAACAAACCGGGGGTCAGCGATAAGCGGCGAGCGGAAATAATTCAGAAAATAAAAGAGCTGGATTGCGGTTATATGTTAAGGGACAGTATCGTGGATAATGGGAATATCGGGTTTGTCGTGTATAAAAGAGCTGGCAGCATCGTTGACGAATCCCCCTTTTTTACATATATCCTGGAAGGAATTACGGATGCGGCAAGGAAGCACGGGTATACACTGAGTTTTATCTATGTTAATAAAAGAATGACTATTGCAGAGCAGCGGTATCAGATTGAGAGTGCAAAATGCAAGGGCTTAATCGTTTATGCGGTGGAGATGTTTCATGATGATTTGCCAGTGTTTAAGCAATCAGGGCTGCCCTTTGTAATCCTGGATAATTCATTTAGAGAAAATGATGTCGATTCGGTGGCGATCAATAATGCGCAAGGAACAAGCAAAGCGGTGCTGCATTTACGTGATATGGGGCATAGGCGAATCGGATATATTAAAAGTAAAGTTATCATAAACAGCTTTATAGAGCGTTATGTGGCTTTTATAAGCGAGCTTAGACAGCAGAAACTTACCTTTAATGAAGCGGATATCATCGAGGTCGGGTATTCAGAATCGGCTGTGAAGCATGATGTGGCAGAATACCTGAGTAAGGTGGAAAGTCTTCCAACGGCATTCTTTGCTGAGAATGATCTGATTGCGTGCAATGCGGTTCTGGCATTCATAGAGGCCGGGTACAAGGTTCCGGATGATGTGTCGGTGATCGGTTTTGATGATCGGCCGATCTGCACGATGATTAAGCCGCAGCTGACGACGATCGAGGTTCCGAAAAATATATTTGGACCAGATGTGGTGGGTCTGCTGGTTTCTAAGATGGAGCAAGGAAGAGAATATTCTAAAAAGATTGATGTCGGTACTAAATTAGTGATTCGTGAAAGTGTGAAAAATATTACGAAGTGAAAACAAGGGATGCAAAACTAGAGACTGTATCCCTTGTTTTTTTATTGTGCTTAGGAACTCTTATGATAAACTAAATATTATTAAGTAAAATACAATATAATTTATTAAATAAAATCCAGAAAATATATTGACAAACAAGGGATTTATTGATACTCTTTAGTAAGGAAGTACAAATAGTGGTTGAAAAATAGATCAATAAGGTTATGACAGAAAATACATAACTAAATTAAATTAAGTATAGATAATGATGAAAGGGTGCAAGCTATGAATGAATTAGGGAAACTGGCATACGATTTGAGGAAAGACACAGTACGCATGATTGTCGAAGGTAAAACCGGACATATCGGCGGAAGCATGAGTGCAATGGAGATTCTCACGGTGCTCTACTTTCAGCAGATGAATATTTCGCCTGAAAATATGGAGGATGCCAACAGGGATCGCTTTGTCATGAGTAAAGGGCATTCTGTGGAAGCGTATTATGCTGTCCTAGCCAGAAAAGGATTTTTTGATACAGAAGACGTGATTGTAAGATTCAGTAAATTTGGCTCCCCGTATATTGGCCACCCGAATAATAAGCTTCCTGGAATAGAGATGAATTCGGGCTCTTTAGGTCATGGCCTCCCAGTGTGTGTCGGGATGGCTCTGGCTGGAAAGATGAATAAGCAGGATTATCGTGTATATACGGTGATGGGAGATGGTGAGTTAGCCGAAGGCTCTGTTTGGGAAGGCGTTATGGCGGCGAATCAGTATCATTTAGATAATCTGTGCGCAGTCGTTGACCGTAATCGCCTTCAAATATCAGGGAACACAGAAGCGGTCATGGGACATGATGATCTCCATGAGAGATTAGCAAGCTTTGGCTGGCATGTGATCGATGTCGCCGATGGGCACGATGTCCGGCAGCTTAAGGAGGCTTTTAAAGAAGCACAAGAAACAAAGGACAAGCCGAGTGTCATCATTGCGAATACAATCAAGGGAAAAGGCTCTCATCTGATGGAAAACAATCCAAGCTGGCATCATAAGGTTCCGACTGCAGAAGAATTTACGCAGATAATGAAAGATTTTGAAGCAAGAAAGGAGGCATTGCAGGATGAATAAAATTCCGAATCGACAGGCTATTTGTGAAGTGTTAATGGAAGAGGCGAAGAAAGATAAGGATATTACGGTACTTTGCAGTGACTCCCGCGGCTCTGCGTCGCTGACGCCTTTTGCGGCGGCTTATCCGGAGCAGTTTGTAGAGATAGGAATTGCCGAGCAGAATCTGGTCAGTGTATCTGCTGGGTTGGCAAAGTGTGGCAAGAAGCCCTTTGCAGCATCTCCGGCCTGCTTCTTAAGCACCAGAAGCTATGAGCAGTGCAAGGTGGATGTTGCCTATTCAAACACCAATGTAAAACTGATTGGAATCAGCGGTGGAATCAGTTATGGAGCCCTGGGGATGAGTCATCACTCAGCACAGGATATTGCCGCAATGTCAGCGATCCCCAACATGCGGGTCTATCTGCCCAGTGATCGCTTTCAGACAGAAAAGTTGATTAAGGCTTTGTTTAAGGATGAAAAACCGGCTTATATACGTGTTGGCAGAAATCCGGTGGAGGATATTTATTCGGGAGAGCAGTGTCCATTTGAAATGGATAAGGCAACGGTTTTGTGTGAGGGCAGCGATGTTGCCCTGATCGCCTGCGGAGAAATGGTCAGACCGGCTTACGAGGCGGCGAAACTACTTTTAGAAAAAGGCGTGACGGCGACAGTATTGGATATGTACTGCGTAAAGCCATTGGATACGGAAGCGATAATCAAGGCGGCAAGCAGTGCAAAAGCAGTGCTTTCGATAGAGGAGCACTCACCCTTTGGCGGTCTTGGGTCGATGGTGAGTCAAGTGGTCGGACGTGAGTGCCCAAGAAGAGTAGTCAATATCGCCTTGCCGGATGCGCCGGTGATAACGGGAACTTCAAAAGAAGTATTTGATTATTATGGTATGAATGCAGAAGGAATAGCAAATAAAGCGATGGAGTTGATATTGTAAATGGAAGAAAAATACATTATTAGCATTGATCAGAGTACTCAGGGAACAAAAGCGCTGCTATTTGACGGTAATGGAGACTTAATAAAGCGCACAGATAAATCCCATCAACAGATCATCAATGATAAAGGCTGGATATCTCATAATCCTATGGAAATTTATGAAAATACTATCAATGTAGTTAGGTGCCTTTTGGAGGAGTCGGGCATAGAGAAAACAGCAGTGATAGGAATTGGAATCAGTAACCAAAGAGAGACTTCTCTGGCGTGGGATCGACAAACTGGACTGCCGATTGGGCAGGCTATTGTCTGGCAGTGCGCAAGAGCTGTGGCAGTATGTGATCGGGTGGAAAAACGGGGTGCGAAGGAGCTGGTTCGTCAGCATACGGGGATTAATCTGTCGCCCTACTTCCCGGCATCTAAAATCGCATGGATACTGGAAAATGAACCGGGGGCTAAGGAGCTGGCAAGAGCCGGCCAGATATGCCACGGAACAGTGGATAGCTGGTTGATTTTTAAATTGACAGGTGGTAAATCTTACCAAACGGATTATTCAAACGCTTCAAGAACACAGCTGTTTAATATTTTTGATTTAAAGTGGGATGAAGAAATATGTGAATTATTTGGAATTGATCCAAAGAATCTGGCGGAGGTGTGTGATTCGGATTCATATTTTGGCGACACTGATTTTGAAGGCCTGTTTCCAAAGCCGATACCGATTCATGGTGTCCTTGGTGATTCTCATGGCGCTTTGTTCGGTCAGGGGTGTCTCAAACCGGGGATGATGAAGACGACATATGGAACGGGCTCCTCAATTATGATGAATATTGGTGAGCAGCCGGTGCTTAGCAGTCATGGCGTGGTGACTTCATTAGCCTGGTGTATGGGAGGACGGGTGGATTATGTATTAGAAGGAAATTTGAACTACACAGGTGCGGTCATTACCTGGCTTAGAGACGATATGAAGCTGATTGATTCACCTGACGAAACACAAGCATTGGCAAAGGAAGCGGTTTCTGATGATGGGGTATATCTGATTCCGGCATTTTCAGGTTTGGGGGCGCCTTATTGGGATAGCCGCGCTACCGCAGCGATTATCGGAATGACCAGAACGACCGGAAGAGCAGAAGTTGTCAGAGCGGGCCTCGAGTGCATTGCTTACCAGATTACAGACATTGTCGAAGCGATGAGTAAGGATTCGGGCGTTGTGGTTAACGAAATGCGGGTTGATGGCGGTCCTACCAGAAATGCTTATCTGATGCAGTTTCAAAGTGATATTGCCCGAGTGGCTGTGCGGATTCCGGATTCGGAAGAGCTATCGGGAATCGGGCCGGCTTATGCCGTTGGGCTTGCATTAGGCGTGTGGGATCAAAGTATTTTTCAAAAAATAAACAGATATAAATATGAGCCGCAGATGGCCATTCGGCTCAGAGATGAAAAATATGCCGGTTGGAAAAAAGCAGTTTCAAATATATTGACCAAATAACTACCATGCTAAAAGAAAAGAGGTATGAAGCAATGGAAGGGAAAATGAAGGTTTGTGTAATGACAGGCGCAAAAAGGCTGGAGTGGACAGCGTATGATATTCCGCAGCCGAAGGCAGGCGAGTTACAGATTAAATTAGAGTATGTGGGTGTATGCGGATCAGATCTTCATTTTTATGATGAAGGAAGGCTGGCAAACTGGGTGCCGGATGGACCGTTGGTGCTAGGGCATGAACCGGGTGGTGCCGTAACGGCGATTGGAGAGAATGTGGAAGGGTTTGAAATCGGTGATCGGGTTGCCATCGAGCCAGGCGTGCCATGTGGTCGCTGTGACAACTGTCGAACAGGTCATTATAATCTTTGCCAAGATGTTAAGTTTATGGCGATCCCGAAGGAAAAGGATGGGGTATTCTCGGAGTATTGTACCCATGATGCGAGTATGTGCTTTAAGCTTCCTGATAATGTTGATACCATGGAAGGCGCACTTATTGAGCCGTTAGCGGTTGGGATGCATGGGTGTGAGCTATCCAATGCAAAATTAGGCGAGAGTGCGATTGTATTGGGTTGTGGCTGTATTGGATTAGTCACCATTATGGCGTTAAAGGCACGGGGCGTAAGCGAGATCTATGCAGTGGATGTTATGGAGAAGCGTCTTAAGAGGGCAAAGGAAGTTGGAGCGACCAAGGTGTTTAATGACAAAGAAGAGGATATTGTGGAGTTTGCGAAAACGCTTCCGGGCGGTGGTGTGGATCAGGTCTATGAGTGCGCCGGAAATCGCCAAACAACCCTTAAGAGCTGTAAGCTGATTAAAAGAGCAGGGAAGGTGACGCTTGTCGGGGTATCTCCGGAGCCGCATCTTGAACTAGATGTCGCGACTCTGAATGCGATGGAGGGAACAGTTTATTCTGTATACCGTTACCGCAATCTGTATCCGAAAGCAATCAAAGCGGTCGCCTCAGGTGTGATTCCTCTGAAAAAAGTGGTGTCACATGTCTATGATTTTAAAGATTGCATTGAAGCAATTGAGTATAGCTTGGCTAGAAAAGATGATGTTATCAAGACTGTTATAAAGATGATATAACCAGATAGAATCATGCTATCCATTATCGGATTCAAATCAAATTTATCAGGCAGCAGATGCGGTCGTTTACGAAAACAACAAGCCGAACAAGCCGTCAGAAGAAGACGGCTTGTTGTTTGAAGCTATATAGTATTACGGTTATCGGATGCTTAGGAAGGCACACTCCAAATCAGCAATGATGTCGTCGATATGTTCGGTACCGATGGACAGGCGGATTGAATTAGGCCTGATGCCGGAAGCTTGCAGTTCGCCTTCATTCATCTGTGAATGAGTGGTGGATGCCGGATGAATCACAAGGGATTTCACATCTGCTACGTTAGCGAGGAGTGAAAACAATTCAAGATGGTCGATAAACTTCATTGCGTCGTCAGCAGTGCCTTTGATTTCAAAAGTGAAAATTGATCCTGCTCCATTCGGAAAATATCTTTTGTATAAGACATGGTCACAGTGCTTGGGGAGCTTCGGGTGGTTTACCTTTAGGACGGCAGGATGCCCAGCAAGATAATCGACCACCTTCAGGGCATTTTCCACATGCCGTTCAACACGCAGGGACAGCGTTTCAAGTCCCTGAAGGAATATAAAGGCATGGAAGGGGGACAGCACTGCGCCGGTGTCGCGCATCAGAGTCGTCCTGATCTTAGTGATATAGGCAAGGCGACCTGCGGCATTGGTAAAGACGACCCCGTGATAACTGGGATTGGGTCTGCTTAGTCCCGGGTATTTGTCATTCTTAGCCCAGTCAAATTTACCGCTGTCGATAATCACGCCGCCGATGGAGGTGCCGTGACCGCCGATAAATTTGCTCGCTGAATGAATGACCACATCAGCGCCATGCTCAATAGGCCGTAGCAAATAAGGCGTGGCGAAGGTATTGTCGACAATCAGCACTATGCCGTTCTTGTGGGCAATCTTAGCCACTGCATCAATATCTACAATAGTGGAGCTGGGATTGCCGAGGCTCTCAATAAAGATAGCTTTGGTGTTGGGGCGAATAGCTTTTTCAAAGTTCACGGGATCCTTGCTGTCTACAAATGTCGCCGAAATGCCTTGCTCCTTAAAAGTGTGGGCAAACAGGTTATAGGTCCCGCCGTAAATCGCATTGTCAGAAATGATATGGTCTCCTGATACAGCGATATTCTGGATTGCGTATGTAACCGCAGCTGCCCCCGAAGCCGTTGCGAGGGCAGCTTGGCCACCCTCTAAAGCGGCGATCCGCTGTTCAAAAATATCAGAGGTTGGATTCATTAATCGGGTATAGATATTGCCGCTCTCGGTGAGGGCAAAACGTCCGGCCGCCTGTGCGGAATCCTTAAACACATAGGAAGTTGTCTGGTAGATCGGAACAGCCCTTGAGTCGGTGGCAGGATCAGGAGCTTCTTGCCCTACATGCAGCTGGAGTGTTTCAAATTTGTAATTCTTTTTACTGTTCATATTAGATCCCTCTCTTTATAAATCTATAATACCTATAATAATAGTATGATTATAATGGATGATTATTCCTTTGTCAATAACTATATAAAGCATAGATACCATTATTGAAAGCGATAGGAGGAATATGCCAAACCATAAAAATACATTATCATCTCCGGTTTTAGGAGTTTCTGATACTTCCGGCAGTGCCGGTTCTGATATTTTTGCCCATTGGGCATAGAGTATAATGTTACTTTTTAAGATTATCTGATCACCAGGAGAATAAGTGGTTCCTCCTCCATCCGCCTGGGTATTCCAGCCCATAAAATCATAATCTGTCCAGCTGATCCCGGTATCATTTAATGTCAAAACCACATCTGCCTCACCGGGCACAATATCTGGGCCCGTGAAGCTTCCGACACCGCCGTTAGCATCATAATTCACATTATAGGCTAAATGCTCTTCGCTTGTATGGTTAATATCGTAATTATTCAGGGGATGGTCTTCAATACTTACACTTTTAAATTTTATATGATGATACAGGTTTGTAGCATCATTGGGAGGAGCATAAGCTGCCGACGCCGCATTATTACTAAAAGAGGTTTGGTCTCCAATAATAAGATTTTCGTAAGTCGTATCTTCCGTATAAATACCTCCGCCATTACCGTTCATCGCTTTGTTGCCGGTGATTTCCGTAAGAACATTTTCAACAGTTAATGTACTATTACTGTCTGTATAGATACCGCCTCCGTTGCCGGTTGACGAAATATTATCCGTTATCTTACAGCCGGAGATTGCCGCAGTCGAACCTTTTAAAATGATTGCGCCACCATTCTTGACTGTTGTGTTTTTAGTTATTGTGCCGCCAGTTATAGATAAGGCGGGAGTATAATCGGTAATCTCACCCATAGAAATTGCACCGCCATAGTTTGCAGAATTATTTTCAATAGTTCCGCTTTCGATATTAATAACAGGAGCAGGTCCATAGACCGGATAGGTCCAAATACCACCCCCGTAACTCACCGCAGTATTGTCACTGATTATTGCATTTCCCTTTACTGTCAGGGTTGAAACATAGCCATAAGAAAGGATCGCAATGCCGCCGCCACCCCTCAAATCATTTTCGGGATTATTACTGCAATATGCTTTATTTCCATTAACTTTTGCATCTCCATCTATTGTAATAGCACAGCCTTGATATCCATAAATTCCGCCGGCAGTTGTATATGCTTCATTTCCGCTAATCATTGCGTTTCCATTCATTACAAGGTTAGAAAAATTTAAAAAGATTCCGCCACCGCTGCCTGCACCGTTATTAATCACCTTTCCTCCGCTCATTGTGAGTGTGTTTCTGTCAGTGCAATATATACCGCCGCCTTGATTGCTGCCACCTGATACATCAGCCTTATTTTCAGTAATCACTCCTCCGGTGATCGTAAATTCGCTTATTTTTCTCTGTATTGCAATACCCGCACCATAATTCCTTACGCTGTTACCTTTTATTGTGCCATAATTAATAATAAGTTTCGTTTTGTCTTCGGGACATTCCCTTTGCATAATATTAATACCGCCCCCAAAATTATCCCCGGTATTATCAATTATTTCTGCATCCTTGATCACAACAACGGAATCATGTGCGTTTATCCCGCCGCCATCACCATAGCTCCCTACTGAATTATTGCTGATTTCCCCACCACTGATAGTAAGAGTGGAACCCAACTTATTACCGCCCGGTGCAGTAGTGATGCCGCCGCCGCTGGAGACTGCATAGTTGCCGGTAATTGTTCCCGAATTCATTTCAACATCGCAGTCAGAAACAAATATGCCGCCACCGCTGCCGCTTTGGCATTTTTCAATAAGAGCATCATTTATTATAAGTCTGCTCCTGCTGGTAAAACCTCCGACTAATATGCCCCCACCGTTTCCGCTGCTTTTACATCTCGTGATTGTACATCCGTTAAGGGTCAAAGAGCAATCGGAGCCATAGATCCAAATTCCGCCACCTGTATCGCTGCCGTTAAGAACGATGCCATTGCCTAAACTCATAGACAAATTGGAAACGGCAGTGCCTCCGGTCGAAAAATGGCGGTAGCTCCCGCCATTAGCGGTAAGGTTAACGGTGTCAGCACCGCTATTATTTATAAAGTTGATTTTTATACCTTTTCTTATTACGATTGTATTATTGAAAATAATATCATTTTTGATTCTGAAATTGAATGTATCGCCATTCTCCGCATTATCTATAGCGTCTTTCATTTGATCAAAACTTAAAACGTCTATATCATGCACTGCCGCTGCGGATGCATTGATTATCCAATGATGTTGCGTTATTGCAATTAGCATAAAAATAAATGATAATACCTGTGCCTTAGAAATTGATTTTTTTGTATTAATAATAAACACCTGCTTCCTTGCATATTATATATATATTATATATAATTGTTTTAATTAAGCCTATTTATGCTTTATTAACCTTGCTAAATATTGTTAGTTAAATTCAAAAGCAGCATTTGATAGTATTGTTTACTTGCGTGATGGCAATACTATTGAAGTGAAAATCAATTTTAACAAAGGAGGTGGTTCCTCATGTTATCAGAAAAGAAAATACCCAATAGACTAATCAATGAAAAATCCCCTTATCTGTTACAACACGCATACAATCCAGTGGATTGGTTCCCGTGGGGGGAAGAAGCATTTGAGAAAGCAAAGCGTGAGGATAAGCCTGTTTTCCTATCTATTGGCTATTCAACTTGTCATTGGTGTCATGTGATGGAAGAAGAATCATTTGAGAAGGAAGAGGTCGCGAATATACTTAACCATTCTTTTGTAGCGATTAAAGTGGATAAAGAAGAAAGACCGGATATTGATGCGGTATATATGACCGTTTGCCAGATGCTTACACATTCTGGTGGATGGCCGCTTACGATCCTAATGACTCCAGAACAAAAGCCTTTTTACGCCGGCACTTATCTGCCGATACATTCACGGTACAATCATATTGGATTGATCGAATTATTAGAGGAAGCGATGCATAAATGGCAGAAAGAGCAAAAAGAATTGCGTAAAGTGGGAGAGGATGTCTACAAACATTTAACCATAGCCGCTTTGGAGAAAAATGATAATCAGGATCCGGGCATACAGCTCATTGAACGTGCGGTTGCCCAATTCCAAAGCAGCTATGATAGCGTGCATGGAGGATTTGGATCGGCTCCTAAATTTCCGATGCCACATAATCTGCTGTTTCTCCTGCGTTATGGAACGCTTGAGGGATGCAAAAACGCCTTGACTATGGCAGAAGATACATTAATCCATATGTACCTTGGTGGAATATTTGACCATATTGGTGGAGGATTCTCCCGATATTCTACGGATGACAGGTGGCTTGTACCGCATTTTGAAAAGATGCTTTATGATAATGCGCTATTATCATATGTATATATTGAAGCATTTCAATTAACGGGGATTCAATTATTTAGTCAAATTGCGCAGAAGATAATAGGTTATGTATTGCATGAACTGTCAGATAAAAAGGGCGGTTTCTATTGTGGACAAGATGCTGATAGTGAAGGTGTTGAAGGCAAGTATTATGTATTTGATAAAGATGAGATTCTCAATCTGCTGGGGCATGACACCGGAACTAAATTCTGTGAATGGTATATGATCAATGAAAATGGAAATTTTGAAGGGAAAAATATACCGAATCTATTAGAGAACACAAGCTATCACCATGAAAAAAAGGAGCTTGAGTCAGCCCGACAAGCGGTATATGATTATCGTTTGAGCAGGAATCAGCTTCACAAGGACGATAAGGTACTAACCTCCTGGAATGCGATGATGATAGCGGCATTGGCTAAAGCCTCATTTGTATTTGGTGATGAAAACTATTTGGAGTTAGCTAAGAAAGCACAATCATTTATTGATAAGTATCTGACACTACAAGACAACCGTCTCTTTGTACGATGGCGGGAAGGTCACGCTGCCAACGCCGGACAATTAGATGATTATGCTTTTTATGCATGGTCATTAATAGAATTGTATGAGAGTAGTTTTGATATAAACTATTTAGCAAAGGCAGTCGCAGTAGCTGATAAAATGACCGCTCTATTTTGGGATGAAGAAAAAGGGGGCTTTTATCTATCTTCCAGTGATTCAGAGCAGTTGATTGTGCGCCCGAAAGAAATATATGATGGTGCGATTCCGTCAGGAAATTCAGTTGCGGCGTTGGTATTGGTTCGTCTAAGCCATATCACTGCGTCAGATCAATGGCGTAGATACAGCGATAAGCAGCTTTCTTATCTTGCTGGTGCAGCTGCACGTAATCCCATGGCGCACAGCTTTTCCCTGATTGCGATGCTTAATGTACTGTATCCGACAGTAGAGATAATCTGTGTTACGAAGCAGCAGAATAATAAGAGAATCAATCAATTCATTAAGAAGTATGGCAGCACTAATCTAAATGTTCTTGTTAAAACACAGGATAACGAAGATGTATTATGCAAAATTGCTCCGTTTACAAAGGATTATCCTATTCCTAATAAGGGAATTGCATACTATATATGTAGAGACGGCGCATGTAATGCACCAATATTTGAAGAACATTAAAAATCATCAGGTTTGAAGGTGAAATAATGTTGTAAAAATCGAACTGGTGTGCTACAATATAAATCTAGAACGGATGGAGTGCAAGTTAAACTTAAAAAGTGAGGCATCATATAAAATGGACTTGGGTCAAGTTTTTACAAATGAAAATGTTGCAGAATATATGGTGTCATTATTTAATCTAAATAATACAGCAACTATTTTGGAACCGTGTTTTGGAGCAGGCGCATTCTTAAAGGCTTGCATGAATCAGGGGTATAATAACGTCACTGGATACGAACTGGATGAAACTCTTTATAAAGAGGTACAGGAGAAATATCCTGATTTTGCTTTGCATAACCAAGACTTCTTATGTACAAACTTTGAAATTAAGTACGATGGTATTATTATGAATCCACCATATATAAGACAAGAGAAGATAGATGACCTGCATTCTTATAATATTACCAAAGATGTGTTGAGACAGAATCATCTTTTTGCGAAATTGCCACGAACCGCAAATATGTATATGTATTTCATATTCAAGGCAATTGATGCACTAAAAAGCAAGGGGGAATTAGTGGTGATTTTTCCGAGCAGTTGGCTACAAGCAAGAAGTGGGAGGATATTTGAAAAACTGCTTTATTCGGAATGTACCCTAAAACAACAAATACATATTTCTGGAGAAGTGTTTGAAAAAGATGCCTTAGTAGAGGTTGTGATCTTAAAGCTGATAAAGGGAAAGGTTGCTATCGAATCTGAAACAAAAAACTTAGAAATTTTAAATGGACAGTTTGTTGATAAAGTATTTTGTGCTGTTAATGGAACCATAGATTTTAATATGAGGTTTGAGAAATATGCAAGAGTAAGGAGAGGATTAACCACTGGTTTTAATACCATGTTTATTAATCCTGTTTTGAAAAATGAATCATCAAAAAAAGCATTAGTGCCAATCATTTCTTCACCTAAATCTATAGATGGCTATAGTACTAATACTGCAGAAACAGATATACTATTTGCCCCTACAAATGATATCCGACTGAATGAAGAGATAATGACATACATTTCATTTTGGGAAAATCATATTTTGCAAACAGGAACTCCTAAGATATTGTTCGAGAAGATTCGACAAGGGGTATCTTGGTACAGCATTAGACCTTTCGATAGTCGTGGAATCTTGTTTAGTTATTTTGTGAGAAATGATATGAAGTTTATAGACAATAGTCTTGGCACACTGGCACGAGACAACTTTTATATTATCTATCCTAGAATTGATCATATGTTGTTATTTGCTTTGCTAAACAACTATTACACATATTATCAGCTTGAAAAAGTAGGTAAGAAATACGGTGCGGGTTTGTTGAAACTGCAACGATATGATATAGAAGATTTGAAATTTCTGAATATTGACACTATTTCGGAAAATGATAAAATAAGATTGAGCGAATTGGCTATGCGGTTATCTACTGATGGAGATGAGTCACTTATTAGTGAGATTACCGAAGTGATTGCTACTTATTCCGATGTTAACTTTAAAGAAATAACCAATCAATACAACGAAATCAAGAGACAGAGGTTGGAGGGTTGAACAAATGGCAATTAGTATAGTGAGCCTTTTTTCAGGAGGTGGAGGGTTAGACCTTGGGTTTAATAGTGCTGGGTACAATATTGTATGGGCAATTGATAATAATAGTAATGCTGTAGCAACATACAAAGCTAATATCGGGGATCATATCATTTGCGCTGATATTAACAGTGTTGATGTGACGAACATTCCGTGTGCAGATGTGGTGATTGGTGGTCCGCCGTGCCAGTCATTTTCCCTTGCAGGAAAAAGAAATGCTGAAGATGAACGAGGGCAATTGGTTTGGAAGTACATCCAAATTATCGAGCAGATGAAGCCTAAAGCGTTTGTATTTGAAAATGTTACTGGACTGCTCTCTGCGAAGAATTCGGAAGGTAGAAAGATAATAGAGCTTTTGAAACAGGCGTTCAGTGAAATTGGATACATGATATCAACAAAGACTGTAAATGCGGCTGACTATGGAGTGCCTCAAAGAAGAAAGCGTGTAATCATTGTTGGTTTGAAAAATGGGGATTTATTTAATTTTCCTGCCGCTACCCATTGTGAAGACGGCAACGGACTTAAGCGTTATGTTGGTGTTGAGGAGGCATTGGGTGATTTGCCGTCAGCAGTTGAAGATGAGAAGTTAACTGTGGATTATTTGGTGAATCCTCAGAATGAATACCAAAAAAGAATGCGAGCAATTGGTAAAGTATCTGAGCATTTTATGCCTAAAATGAGTGAATTAGATAAGTACATAATATCACATGTAAAACCTGGTGGTAATTATATGGATATTCCGGCAGATGTGAATTCCACAAGAATCAGAAGATTACAGCAAGATGGCGGACATACAACCTGCTATGGTCGTTTGTTGCCGGATGCTCCGTCTTATACTATAAACACATATTTTAACAGACCTAATGTAGGTTGCAATATTCATTATTCAGCGGAGCGCTTAATAACAGTTCGAGAAGCATTGAGATTGCAATCCTTTCCTGATTCATATGTGATAGTATCATCAAGTAAACAAGGTAAAAATCTCATTGTTGGGAATGCGGTTCCTCCTATATTGGCCGAGATTATTGCAAAGGAATTGAAAAATTATATTTAGACAGGAGGAAACTTATGTGGATTTCTTATTCTGATTCAGAAGTTAATAGATTCCATCCAGTATGTGAAAGAGCATTGAATTATGCTTTGCAGTTGCTTGGAAAAGAGAGCGAATATAGAGTTGTGCATCATCAGTATACCGGTACATTGGAAATGGATTTTGCGCTGCTAAATATTGCTACTGGGAAATATCTCTGTGTTATAGAAGTTAAAAGAACTCCCTCTGATGTTCATAGTGCGAGGTGTCAGTTCCAGGCAATGTCTTATGTACAAATGAATGCGAATGAATCTGAGAAGCCTTTTTATATTCTTACCAATTTAGAATATGCCTTCGCTTTTAGATATGATTCAAGCAGACCTCGAGTGTTTCAACAGATGTTGAAGCCAGGTCTTTCAACTATAGGTAGTTTTACAGATGATGATGAAGAAATCTTCATTAAGAAACTTGCGGAATACTTTAAGGATAAAATATCTGAATACTGCACTGATACTTACGATTATTTGGTCACATTAGAAGAATTCGCACTGCATATGGAGCAGATTAAAGATGATTCAAAACGGTGGAAGAGTCATTTGGCCTTATTGCTTTATGAGTATATTAGAGGAGCATTTACTTTTTTGAATAGAAATGATCTGTTAGATATACGAATATTCCAAAATGATATTGCAAGGATTTGTAATGAAGCAGCAAGCGTTAATTTCAAGGATATTTTTAATTACGAAGATACTGTGTTTGAACAGAATGCTGTCGTTGATAATTCTGCGCTTGTCAATCTATATGATTTTGGCAATCAAAATATTTCAGGAGACTCTGTGTCTGGTGTTTTGCATCAAATTGTGTCTGCCGGACATGAGCATGAAGGTGAAGTTCCAACAGATTTGGAATTAGGTCGCATAGTTGCAGAATTAGCAAAGTACATCAACGGTGATTTGGATACAGAAGATTTGTTATGTGATCCGGCAGCAGGCAGTGGAAACCTTGTTAGTTCAGCAGTGGACGCTTTTGGATTAAGACCAGCACAGATTCTTGTAAATGATTGGAACCCAAAACTACTGGAGCTGTTATCACTTAGATTAGGCTTGAATTTTGCGAAGACCATTTCTCGTGATAATTCTCCTTCAATCCACAATAAAAATGTTGCCGATCTAGGTAAATCTTTTTTTGACAAGGTAAAGGTAATTGTAATGAATCCCCCATTTGTGGCAGGCATTAATTGTGTAGAGAGAAAACAAGCATTTTACGGTAAAATTCATTCATTGGCGGGAAGAGATACCGAAACGAATATTGGACAGATGCCATTAGAGGCGGCTTTTCTTGAATTAATGACCTATTTAGTAAAACCTGGAACTACAATTGCTTGTATATTTCCAAAAACACACTTGATGGCGCGTGGTAATGAAGCGCAGTTAATAAGGAGGTTAATCCTTAATAATCTAGGATTACAATTAGTGTTCACATATCCTGGCGATGAAATTTTTGACGATGTAACTAAAGATACCTGCGTATTGGTAGGTAAAGCGATGAAACCAAGTCATTATGTTGAGGTTGTGTCCAGCTACGAAAAAATCCCGGATTTAGATACGCACCGTTTTTCACAGTCATTAACCCAAGCATTTTCTGTAGACTTTATGCCATTGATGCCAGGCATTGTTGCGCGTAAAGTTTCTGCTGAGATGTTGAGAAATAGCATTGCAGATGGTTGGCGTTCTTTAAATAGTGAGATGGTGGATGCTATCGCATTTGTCAAAGATAATTTCGCATACTCTCCAGTTATGAAAGCTTTATCAGAGTATGAATTTCCTGTGAAACGTGGTTGTGCTGGCAATAGTGGAGGCAGTGATATTCTGTTTTTTGATTCGCGAAAGGACTTATATAGTCAATTTGAAGGAAAGAATACTGTGTTAAAGGCAGGGATGCGAAATGCACGGTTGGACACTCTTGACATCGGTAATGGTGACTCAAAGTATTTAGATGTTACAGCGAATGATGAGATGATGGTAGGTGATATTATTGATGCATATATTCAGCTGCCCCCTCGTAGTGGCAGACAGCAAAGACGGCAGAAATACAAGGAGGAATGGAAACGAATTCTAGAAAAAGAAAGTCGTAATGGTTTTTCAGCGAATTCTGTTCTTATCCCTCGTGCGATTAGAGCGGTTGGAAGAGCATATTTATCTGGAGAGCAAGTATTCGTTTCGACAAATTTTGTTGTATGCACGTTGCCTTCTTATGATAAGGCGCTAACGCTATCTTCATGGATGACAAGTATTTTCTTTCAACTAATTTGTGAAGTGTCCTCAAAAGACCAAGATGGCATGAGAAAGATGGAAGTCAATGACATTAAAAAGGCATATGTTCCGCAATTGGATGCCATTTCTAAAAACACCATCAACAAAATAAATGCGATAAAAGATGATATAGTATTTGTCAATCTGAACAAGCCTGAAATCAGAACGATAGACAGGATATGGGCTGAGGAACTGTTTGATGATGAGGCTGATGAGATATTAGAAAAGACACAAAGACTATTAGGATTTTTGGCAAACAGAAGAAATCCATGAGTGATAAACTGATAATCCAGAGGTTTTTCAATATTTTACGTGAAATTTCAGCTAATATATGTTACAGTATTTCTAATAAAGTAATATAGAAAGAGTCAACTCTATAAGAGTACTGTGAGAGGGAATACGAATGGAACTATATAATTATTTAAAGCAATATCCAGATGAAAAGGGTTATTATGAACAATATGGAGGAAGTTTTCTGCCTGATGAGCTAATACCTGCATTTGAAGAAATCACGACAGCCTACCAGGCCATTTGCCATTCGGCACAATTTATTGCCGAGCTGCGCAGAATCAGAAAAGAATTTCAGGGGCGTCCAACACCGGTTTATCACTGTGAACGTCTTTCTAAATCTATCGGTGACGGCACCTGCCAGATCTATCTAAAGCGTGAGGACTTAAATCATACCGGTGCGCACAAGTTAAATCATTGCATGGGTGAAGGTCTGCTGGCAAAATATATGGGCAAAAAGAAATTGATCGCAGAGACAGGAGCGGGTCAGCATGGTGTGGCGTTGGCCACGGCAGCTGCTTACTTTGGTCTTGAGTGCGAGATTCATATGGGTGAGGTTGATATCGAAAAGCAGGCGCCCAATGTGACCCGAATGAAAATCCTTGGAGCCAAGGTGGTGCCGGTGACTCGTGGGCTTAAGACCTTAAAGGAAGCTGTGGATTCGGCCTTTGAAGCCTATGCAAGAGATTATCAGGATGCCATTTATTGTATCGGATCCGCAGTGGGACCGCATCCATTCCCAATGATGGTACGTGATTTTCAAATGTGTATTGGACAAGAAGCCAGGGAACAGTTTTTAGATATGACTGGTATCCTTCCGAATGCAGTTGTGGCATGCGTTGGCGGTGGCAGTAATTCGATTGGTACCTTTGTTCCCTTTATTGGCGATCCGGTAGATATTTACGGTGTCGAGCCAATGGGACGAGGATCAGAAGTAGGAAACAATGCGGCTTCTATCACTTATGGCAAGAAAGGTGTTCTGCATGGTTTTGACAGCTATCTCCTTCAGGATGAAAATGGCGAGGCGGCACCAGTATATTCGATAGCCAGCGGATTAGATTATCCTTCCGTTGGACCGGAACATGCCATGCTGCATGATATGAAGCGGATTAATTATAGTTCCGTGACCGATGAAGAAGCGGTAGAAGCATTTTTTAAGCTATCCAGACTTGAAGGCATCATTCCAGCTATTGAAAGCGCCCATGCCCTAGCTTTTGCAATGAAGCTTGCCAAAGAGCGTAAAAAAGGCGCAATACTTGTGAATTTAAGTGGGCGGGGTGACAAAGATATTGATTTCGTCGTCGAAAAGTATGGTTATGGTGATCAATTCTAAATATAATTAGGATGCAACGGGGGAAGCTTAGATGGCTTCCCCCTAATTTTTTCTTTTCGATAGATAAATAACCCTTGACGAGTAATAAAAAAAGGAGTATGATTAAATCAACTGGTAATGACGTCATTACTAGTATCGTAAAATTGACAATTTGACAGAAAGGACGTAAGGGCATGGAAGATAGAGTACCTAAGTATTTCATTTTAAAAAAGGCAATTATTAAGAAGATAGAGTTGGAGGAATATGAGGTTGATAAACCTATTCCAAGTGAACGGGAATTAATAGAATCCTATAAAGTGAGCCGTATTACTGTAAGGAAAGCCATTGATGAACTGGTAAATGAAGGATACTTATACAAGATCCACGGAAAAGGAACCTATGTAAAAAGTGATGCATATAGCCAAGACTTATACTCTCTCACAAGCTGCACTGAGGACGTCGAGCGATTTGGTCTGGTGCCGTCAAAACTACTAGTGGATGCAAGAATGGTAAAGGCAGATACGAAACGATGCAAAGCTCTTAACCTAACAAGAGACGATTCAGTCTTTCGATTAGCCAGAGTACAATTGGCAGATCAAGAAGCCCTGAATTATACAGTATCATTTCTTCCGGAAAAGCTGTTCCCGGGAATCAATCAATATGACTTTGGGAAACATTCACTATACCAAATCTTGGAGAATGATTATAAAGTGAAGTTCACAAAAGCTACAAGGACATTTGAGGCAATATTGGCGAAGGGTGAAATCGCTAAGTTGCTTGATGTAAATGAGGGGATGCCAATTATTTTATTTAACTGCATCACCTTAGCGAATATCAATGGAAGGGAGGTGCCAATAGAAGCATTTACTTGTTACTATCGAACTGATAAATTTAAGTTTTATATCAACCAAGTTAGATAACATTAGGGAGGAGCTAATATGTTAAAGAATTGGAAAAGCATAATCTGCGTAATCAGTATTATGACAATGATGGGGGCATTACTTACCGGATGTGGAGCTGGTGAACAAACTAACGAGGGAACGAAGAAGATAGCGATTATATGCGACTCGGCAGGACAAAATGACAATGGATACAATCAATCGGCAGTCGAAGGTGCGAAAAAGGTCCAGGAAGAATTTGGTTTTGAGACAAAAATAGTAGAACCGACCAATGGCGTTCCGGCGGCATTAGAATCATTAGCTGAAGCCGGTTATGATATCGTATTTAATTTAGAGTATGATTTTGATGCACTAATTAAAGGGGTAGGTGGAGCGAAACCAATTGCGGAGACTTATCCTGACACAACATTTGTCTGTTTTAATGATAATCCAAATGTCAATGAGGATGGAACCCCTATCCACGATAATGTAATTTCCGTGCTATTTGATGTGCATGAGGGATCATTCTTAGCTGGCGCTTTAAGCGTTCAGGTTTTAGAAAATGCAGAGATCTTATTCGAAAGTGACAATTATAGTTTTACCCCAGTGGATCAGGGTGGCCGCGCAATTGGCTTTATAGGGGGAACGAATTCTAATGGTATCACTGTGTTTTCTTATGGATTTATCGAAGGAATCAATCATGCGGCGAAGAATGCCGGCACCACCTATAACTATTATTCGAAATATGATGCAGGATTTTCTGATCCGGCACTAGGAAGCACTGTAGCTGGCACTTATTACAATCAAGGCGCGAATATTGTATATGCAGTAGCAGGAAATGTCGGAGATGGCGTTACTTCAAAAGCAAAGGAAGTCGGCAAATTAGCCATTCAAGTAGATGCCGACAAAGATGCCCAGCAACCGGGCTTCGTATTAACAAGTGTATTGAAGAATACAGAAGTGCCGGTCTATGAACTTTCAAAGGCACTAAAAGAAGGGAAAATAGCGGAACAGGAATCATTATTAACATTTTCACTTTCAACTGGGGCGACAGGCATCACTGATTTATCAGAAATAGAAAAAACAATTGCCGATACGGAAGAAGCAAAAGCAAAATGGACCGAAATTAAGGCTTATATCGAAGAAGTAGAAGGTGAAATTGGCAACGGGACAATCAAAGTAACCAATGCTGCAATTGGAGAGGAATTTGATCAAAGCGCTTGTGAGAATGTGGTGATTAAATAAAGCAAAGAGGTGTTTTTAATGAACATAATACAAACAGTCGGTTTAACAAAATGCTTTGGGGACTTTGTTGCGAATGATTCCATCGATCTTTCCGTTGAAGAGACGGAGATAAAATGTATTGTTGGTGAAAACGGCGCTGGTAAATCCACCTTGATGAATATGCTTTACGGTTTGCTCTGGCCAACCAGTGGACAGATTTTAATACGAAATAAAGAGATTAAACTAAAAGGGCCAACCGATGCCATAAGACATGGCATCGGGATGGTTCATCAGCACTTTAAGCTGGTAAATAGTTTGACCGTATATGAAAATGTCATGTTAGGTGTGGAGGTCAATAAAGGACGTACTCCAATCATCGATCAAAAAGAAGAAATTAAAAAAGTAGCCGCTTTAATTGAACAATATGGGTTTCAACTCAACCCAACGGATAAAATAGAAGACATTTCAGTAGGCAGCAGGCAACGTGTAGAGATATTAAAGATGCTTTATCGAAATGTTGATATTCTTATCTTAGATGAGCCCACTGCAGTTTTGACCCCCCAGGAAGTGGATGAGCTAATGGTGAACTTAAAGAAGTTAAGAGAACAAGGAAAAACCATTATCGTTATCACACACAAATTACGGGAAGTGATGGAGCTTAGTGACAGTGTGACCGTGATTAAGCAAGGAAAAGTAGTAGGGAACCTTAAAACAGAAGATACATCTGAGGGAGAATTAGCGCAGCTAATGGTTGGAAGAGATGTTGTGCTGCCGGCGATATCAGAGCGAAATACTGATATTAGCGAGAAAGTGCTTTATGAAGTAAAGAACCTGACCACGATCAACGAAAGTGGAAAAGAACTGATCGATCGTATTTCCTTTCATGTGAAGGAAGGTGAGATATTAGGTGTAGCCGGGGTAGAGGGAAACGGTCAATCCGAGCTTGTCAAAGTACTGACAGGATTAATGGAAAGCACTGCGGGAACCGTGTTCCTAAAAGGCAAGGACCTAACCAATATATGGCCGAAGCAATTGAGAAAGAATGGCATTGGAATTATCCCAGAAGATCGCTATGGCCAGGGGCTCTGTAAAGATATGAGTATTGCGGATAATTGTATTGCAGGTCAACAAGATGACAAAGGATTTTGTAGATTAGGGATTTTAAATAAAAAATGCATCTGTGACAGACGCGATAAATATATCAAGGATTATGATATTCGCATCGGGAATGTTCAGGGGAATGTTTCTGACCTATCAGGAGGAAATGCGCAAAAAATCATTGTGGCCAGAGAATTAGAAGCGAATCCCCAATTACTAATAGCCTGTCAGCCGACAAGAGGGGTTGATATTGGTTCCATTGAATTCATCCATAAGCAATTGATCATGTTTCGGGATCAAGGGAAAGGCGTTTTGCTGATCTCAAGCGAATTATCAGAAATTTTAAGCTTATCAGACCGGATTATTGTTATGTTTAAAGGGCGACTTGTCGGGGAGTTAAGTTCAAAAGAAGTGACAAAGATGCAGATTGGTCTTTTGATGGCTGGAATCAGTGAAAGAGGGAGCAGTTTATGAAAGTCAATAAAGTGAAATATTTAAATGGATTGATCAATACGGTTCTCCCAGTTTTTCTGGCCTTCCTTATTGGTGGGATTGCAATTCTGGCCATCGGTGAGAACCCACTAAAAACATACTGGATATTAATGGAGAAATCCTTATTTACTAGCAAAGGATTGATGAATACCCTGCATTATGCGTCTCCGCTGATCTTAACAGGGCTGGCAATCGCCATTACCTTTAAAGCGAATCTTTATAATATGGGGGTAGAAGGCCAGATGCTGCTGGGAGGCTTTTTTGCAGGGATAACCGGAGCCTATTTGACCGGCATGAGCCCGCTTGTCCATAAGGTGATTTGTCTGGCAGTCGGTGTTTTGTGCGGTATGCTGTTTGCACTGGTTCCGGCTTTGTTAAAAGTAAAATGTAATGTCAATGAAATGGTCGTAACCCTCATGTTAAATTATGCCGTCTTAAAAGTGCTGGAATATTTAGCGACCGGTGTTTTCCGTGACTTAGGCTCGGGATATGTCGCTACGCCAACTATTCAAGAAAGTGCCATGTTTAACCGATCTGGCGCTTCAAGCCTCACCATGTTTTTCATTATTGCGATCATATGCCTGGCGATCATGTATGTTGTGATGAAGCACTCGAAATTAGGATATGAAATTACTGCGATTGGCAAGAATACAGAATTTGCAGAAGCTGCCGGAATGAATGTAAAGCGCAAAATCATGATGATGATGATGATCAGTGGCGCTCTTTCGGGGCTAGCCGGCGCAGGGTATATGATGAGTGAGCAGTTTAAATTTACCTTAGGCTTCTCAGGAAGCCCGGGCCTTGGCTGGGATGGCATGCTGATTGCCTTGCTTGGTGGGCATAACCCGCTTGGGGTATTGGTGGCATCGATATTTTATGCCGCACTAAAGACAGGAAGTGACAACATCAATCTATATACAAACGTGCCAAAAGAAATCGTTGCAATGGTACAAGGATTGATTATTTTATTCCTCGCAGTTAAGTTTATAAAGAGGAGGGCGTCATAATGGATTTACTGAATCATATTTTATATGACACGATTTACCACAGCACACCAATAATTTTGTGTGTATTAGGAGGGATGTTTGCTTATAAGGCAAATGTTTTAAACATAGCACTAGAAGGCATGATGCTTAGCGGAGCCTTCTTCACTGCTTTAATTGTACTTTTGACTGAGAGTATCGCATTAGGCATTGTGGCAGGGATTTCCTCCAGCTTAATATTAGGCCTGATCTTTTCCTTTATGGGAATTACTAAAAAAGGAAATGTCATCATTGTTGGTTTAGCTGTTAATTTGTTTGTTCCTGCCTTAATCGCATTTATTCTTCAACTGATGAGCACTTCCAATATCAACCTGAACATGCTCGATGCCACAGCATTTAAAATAAACATTCCGATCATCAAAGATATCCCTTTATTAGGAGGCATGCTAAGCGGGCATCCACCGTTAACCTATCTAAGCTTTGCTGCAATTGCCCTGCTTTCGGTACTGATGTATCATACAAAATTTGGGATTTATGTCAGAGTGGTTGGTGAAAATGAGGATGCTGCCAAAAGTCTTGGAATAAAATCAGATTTATTTAAATATGCGGCAGTTCTAATCGGATCCGTTTGCTGTGCCCTGGCTGGAGTCAACTTATCCCTCGAGCGATTGGCTCTTTTTACAAATGATATGACAGCTGGAAGAGGATTTATTGCAATCGCAGCCATTTATTGCGGGCAAGGGAAACCGGTCGTATCGTCTATGTATGCGATTCTCTTTGGAGTCGCAAGAGCTCTGGCCATTAATTTAAGCATATATGCAGGAGCGGCATCCGGATTATTTGATATTATTCCGTATATCGTAATGGTAATCGTATTGGCAGTTGTGTCTGCACTAAAGTATCGCAATTCAAAATCCAGAATCATAAAATTAGAGTGATCAGGAGGCGGAAAACATGAAGCAGACAGCATTAATAATTGTAGATATGGTCAAAGATTTCACCCAACCGGACGGCTTAGTATTTTACCCACAGAATCGTGAGATTCTTCCAAGAATTAAAGCAGTGCTGGAAGAATGCCGAAAACACGAGGTCTTGATTGTATTCCTAAAGCATTGCAATCGAAAAGGAAAGCCCGACCGGAGGATTGAGAAGATGCGCCCAAACTGTATTGAAGGCAGCACCGGTGTGGAAATCGATGACATGCTTTTAGTCAAGGAAGAGGATTATGTAATCCCTAAAAGGAGATATAGTGGTTTTTTTGGCACAGATTTAGATTTGGTATTAAGAGAAAATGGAATTAAAACAGTGGTCATTGTCGGAACTAAGACAAATTGCTGCATACGGGCTACGGTAACAGATGCATTTTACTATGATTATGACGGCATCGTGTTAAGCGATTGCGTGGCAACAAATTCTGCCGCGGCACAAAGCGTGCACTTAGAAGATATTCATAAGTACTTGGGCACGGTTATGACAAGCCAGCAATTTGTCAAGAAGTTGGAACAAAAGGAACTTTAGAAAGGCGGCGATGAAAAAAATGAAAGTATTATCCAGTGGTTATGTCAGCATGGATCACATCATCAAAATAAATACTCCGGCTAAAATAGGGCGCACCTCCATTGTCACCAATAAGACGAATACTTTGATTTACTATGGTGGATGTTCAGTTAATATTGCCGCCGCATTGTGCAAGTTAGGCATTCAGACAATGCCATTGCTGCGGGTTGGGGGCGATTATGAATCCAATGGATTTAAAGCGTTTCTGAATGAAAATGAGATACCTACTGAAGGAATAAAAGTTTTGGCAGAGGAAGTGACATCTACTTGCTATTTAATCCAAGACAATGACGGCAACCACATTACTATATACTATCCGGGGGCAATGGATAATCGGTATTCAACCAGTCTTTCTGATGCGCTTTTTGAAGATTGCAGTTATGGCGTGATAACTGTCGCAGCCAAGGAAGATAATCAGGAATTCTATCGGCAGTGCAAGAAACATAAGATCCCGATTGCATTTGGGATGAAAGCTGATTTTAATGCCTTTCCGAAAGAGTTTTTATGGGAGCTGCTTTGTAACAGTCAGATTATTTTCACCAATGAGGCAGAGCGGGCGATTATCGAAGAGATGTATTATTTAAGAAGCATGACCGATCTGTTCGCCGATGGGAAAGCTGATATGATCATCACGACATATGGGAAAGACGGGAGCAGATATGAGCAACGAACCTCAAGCGGAGTCTTGACAGGAAAGACGCCTGCTTGCAAAGTCGAAGAAGTAGTCGATGCCACAGGTGCCGGAGATGCATATATCTCGGGATTTCTATATGGACATTTTAACGGTGAGGGCATTACGACTTGCTGTCAGCTGGGCAGTGCATTATCTGCTTTTGTCTTAGAAAAAGAAGGATGTTGTACAAATTTCCCTTCGCAGGAGGAACTATATAATCGAACCAGGAAGTAAAGGAGGAGAGAAGTGGGAACTTTATATTTAGGCGTAGATTCCAGTACGATTTCAAAATACGTATTATTCTCAGGAGATCCATGGAGAGTAGAGGTTTTGAAAAAGTATCTGGATGAACCAAAGAAAGTAGCATTTTCAAGAGAGTTTAATACATATACAGGCACTTATAAAGGCACCGCGATCACCGTGACTTCCACTGGGATAGGGGCACCAAGTGCCGCCATTGCCATGGAGGAAATGTATGAAGCGGGAATGGAAGTAGCAGTGCGTATGGGGACCGTTATGTCTTTAGAAGACGACATGCTTGGAAAATTTTTAATTCCATTAGCTGCAGTCAGAAAAGAATCCACCAGTAAGACTTATGTCGAAGAGGCTTATCCGGCCGTGGCTGATATTGAGTTGCTAAACTGTATGAATGAAACAGTAGTGAAAATGGGTTCGGAATATCGAAATGGCATCAATTGTACATTAGATGGATTTTACAGTCAGATGCATGATTCAAAATTTTCATTAGAATCGAACATTGATATGTCAGAAACCTTTACCTATCTAAAAAAAATAAAGGTAACCGGAATCGACATGGAATCCTCCTGCATGCTGACGCTAGGGCGATTGATGGGCGTCAAGACCTGTATTGTCACGATGGCAACGGTGCTAGAGAATTTAAAGAGTGCATTAAAAGGACAAGAGCGGATTGATGCCGAGGAGCTCCTTTGCAAAACCGTCCTTGAAGGAATCTGGCAGTACGCCAGTAGAAGGGAATGCGTATGAAGACAAATTATTTTGAAATAAATTCAAAAACGATCATTGGGGTCGTTCACTGCCTGCCGTTGCCGGGAACAGCCAATTTTGACGGCGATTTTAATAAGATTTTGCAACAGGCCATTCAAGATGCTAAGACGATGGAGCAAGCAGGCGTAGATGCAGTTATTGTGGAAAATATGGGCGATACGCCTTTTGCAGCAAAAATGGGTGTGGAGCAAATAACGGCATTATCTGCGGCAGCAGCCTTAGTAAAGCAGGCAGTTGCGATTCCAGTTGGGATTGATGCGGCATTTAACGACTGTAAGACGGCGCTTTCTATTGCCGCAATCATCGGCGGTGCCTTTGTTCGCATTCCGGTATTTGTTGATACGGTCGTATTTACAGATGGCGTGATAGTGCCCTGCGCAAGAGAATGTATGATCACAAGAAAGCAGTTGGGCATCGAACATGTGAAGGTTATCGCAGACATACAAGTGAAGCACACACATATGCTATTGCCGCATATTACGATTGAGCAATCAGCAAAATCAGCAGTAGAATGTGGCGCGGACGGCATCATCGTGACCGGATCATTAATTGGGGAGCAAACGCCTTTAGAAATGATCAAGCGGGCAAAGAGTGTTGTTAATATACCCGTATTTGCAGGCAGTGGCGTCAATAAGAATAATATCAATCAACAATTTGAAATAGCAGATGGAGCGATCATTGGTTCTAGCTTAAAAGAAGATGGCGTGATTACCAATCCAATATCTTATCATTTGGTGCGGGAATTAGTGGATGCGCTCCTGTGATAGAAGGAGAAATGTGAAAGATATGATGAGACCAATGAAATTAGCAGGCAGCGAGCTTATGTTCGGGCAGGGGTGCCTGGAATATATAAAGAAAATGCCTTATAAAAATGTTTTCATAGTCGTTGGTGGAAGCAGTATGGAGAAGTCTGGAATGCTTAAAAAGGTTACCGGATATTTTATGGAGGCAGGTGCAAAAACCAAGGTTTTTAAAGGGGTAGAGCCGGATCCGTCGATTAATACTGTTTTGGAGGGCGCTGCAGAAATGATCGCTTTTTCACCTGATTTAATCGTTGCGTTGGGGGGCGGATCGGCGATGGATGCCGCAAAGGCTATGTGGGTTTATTATGAACACCCGGAGCTTAAAACGTTAAAAGCAATCGTGCCACCAAATCCAATCCCTAAATTAAGAAACAAAGCAAGGCTTTGCTGCATCCCTTCCACCAGCGGAACAGCAAGTGAGGTATCCAGATCGATTGTGATAACAGACAATGAAACAGACCTAAAATATGGAATTGGTGATATGGAAATGATGCCTGATGTGGCAATATGCGACCCAGAAGTCACGCTCTCCATGCCCCCGCACATCACTGCCGAAACAGGTATGGATGCGCTGACCCATGCGATGGAAGCGCTGGTTTCTAACCGAGCCAATTATGTAAGCCATGTGCTTGCCTATCAGGCGGCAAAAGATATTATCAAGACATTGCCTAAGGCAGTGGCAGATGGCAGCGATATTGAAGCAAGAGAAACCATGTTAAATGCATCGATGATCGCTGGGATGGCATTTACAAATGTATCGCTAGGCATTGTCCATTCGATGGCGCATGCATTAGGGAGCTACTTTAAGCTGGCTCATGGATTTGCGGATGCTGTGGTTTTGCCATATGTCATTGAATTTAACGCTCAGAACCAGGAGGCTTGTAAAATATATGATGCCTTAGCAAAAGAATGTAAGAAAGAATCATTGGCAGAGCTTGTCAAAGCATTAAATAAGACACTAGGAATCCCAGCATGCTTGAAGGAAAGGGTTGAAGATGGCGTATACATGAAACAATTGAATCTTTTAGCAGTGGCGGCGCTTAATGATGGATGCACCAAAACCAACCCTGTTATTCCTACAATAGAGCAGTTTAAAGAGTTATTTATCAAGGTTTATAGAGGAGCATAGGGTATGGAGATAATCTGTTATTTGTCCAATGGGTATCCAACGATTCAGGAAAGCTATCAAATGGCGTTTGAATACGTGGATGCCGGCTGTGATATCATCGAAATTGATTTTCCGGCGCGAGATCCTTATTTAGAGAGTGAGTACATATCAAATCGAATGTCAAAGGCACTTAAGATATGTGATGACTATCATCAATATATGGACAATGTCGCTCGGATGAAGCATGAGTTGAAAGAAACAAAGTTTATTATTTTAGTATATGAGGAAACCATCAAAGAGATTGGCGTTGAAGTATTTATTAACTACTGTTTAGAGCATCAATTTAAGGATATTATTTTAGTTAGCCATGAAGATGCGTCCATTAAAAATGAACTGATGGAGCACGGTCTGCTCGTTTCATGCTATATACAATATCAGCTTTTGGAAGACGAAATTAATTCAGCAAAGATGTCAAACGGATTCGTCTATTTTCAGGCAAAACCAACGGCAGGAATTGTTCATGAGAGATACAAGGCTTTAAAAGAGTGTATCCAATATTTAAGATCTTATGGAATTACCAGACCGATTTATTGCGGTGTCGGGGTGCATCAACCGGAGGATGTCAAAATGGTGAAGGAGGCCGGAGCCGATGCGGCATTTATAGGAAGCGCAATACTAAAGCTTCAAAATGATGTGGAGCAAATGAAGAATAAGATTCGGATGTTTAAAGAGTGTAGTTTATAATGGGGAGATATGATTAGAGCAAGCCCACAGTTCTTGAAAGTAAAGGACTGTGGGCTTTGTTAGTGCATTTCTTTAATGCCTCAAAGATGTTATAGTGCACAATACAACAAAGAAAATCCAATGATGATTTGTTAAAAAACCCATGACATTGCTAATAGAAATAAATAGAATGAATATATAACTTCTCGGAACCTCAATAAAAGAGATATTAACTGAAATTTGACAACTAAACAGCATGCAGGAAGAGAAATATTAGGAAAATGGACACAGAGGAAGGAGCTTTGAAAGAATAGTGGGTCTGAAAGCTTTATAAAATAAGAGCCGAAGATTCCGAGAATTTATATATAACGGTAAATGTGAAAATGGAGCAAATCAATCAGCAATTAAGGGGGAGAGATTTATGAATGGAAACCAGTTAAGTGCAGAAGCTAGTAAATATTACACCAAGATTCCAACAGGAGAAAAGGTTGCGTATGGATTCTGGGGTTTTGGCAGTGATCTTGTGTGGCAGACCGTTTCTCTTTATCTGACATTTTATTATACGGATATTTTTGGAATCTCAGCTGCTCAGGTTACCTTGCTTTTCCTAGTTTCAAGAATCTGGGATGCTATCAACGATCCACTGATGGGGATTATCATTGATAAAGTACATCTTAAAAACAAAAATAATTACAAGTATATACCATGGTTCCAGAGGCTGGTCATTCCGTTTGGCATTGTAACAGTCTTAGTGTTCACAACACCTGTAGGTATTTCAAAAATTGCATTTGCATGGTTCACCTACATTGTATTTGGAATGCTGTTTACAGCAGTCAGTATCCCTGTCATCTCTTTGTCATCGGCAATGACGCAGGATCCGATTGAGAGAACAAAGCTTAATTCATTTTGCCTTTTCTGCTCAGGAATAGGTGGTGTCAGCTGTTCAGTATTAGTACCTTTCCTTTCAGAGAGACTTGGAACAACACCTCAGACAGGGTATCAGAGAACCATGATCGTCATTTCAATCATAATGGTCATTTCGTATCTTACAACAAGCTTTTTTTGTAAGGAGCGTGTACCTGAGGTCAAGACGAATGATTCAGAAGGTAGCTTAACATTAAGTGATGTCCTTGAAATGTTTAAGAAGAACAGACCTCTTTTGATCCTCATCGCAATGTATCTTGCTGCTTATACATTTAATATTGTTATTTCATCAGTAGGAACATATTTTGTTACTTACAATCTGGAAGGAAAGATATCAGTAGGGATATGGTCACTTCTTCAGACATTACCTTCCATAATACCGATGCTCTTTGTGCCTGCGTTGGCTGCTAAAGTGGGTAAGAAAATGGTGGTTCAGACAGGCGGTATTATAGGTATAATAGGAGCTGCCATAGTCTATGTTATGCCTTCAGCATCACTTGTTGGACTTTGCATAGGAAAAGGTATTGGTGCATTGGGATATGGCATGGCAATCGCAGCTATATGGTCAACAATGCCCGATACAGTTGAGTATGGTGAGTATGTCATAGGAAAGCGTGCCGGTGGTCTAATCTTCTCACTAGCAACCTTCTCAATAAAGAGACGTAAGGAAGCCAACAAGGTATAAAGGGAATGTTCGCGAATGAAGGCAGTTAAAAGATATGCTATCAAAAAAAGGAGAATTGATGATGGGAAGACTTGATGGAAAAGTAGCACTCATTACAGGAGCAAGCAGTGGTTTGGGAAAGGGTACCGCACATCTATTTGCAAAAGAAGGGGCAAAAATTGCAATCTGTGCTAGGCGGGTAGAAAAGCTGAAACAGACTGCGGAAGAATGCATTGAAGCTGGAGCGGAGGTTCATTGGCTGCCTGCCGATGTTACGAAAAAAGATAATCTTAAAAACTTGGTGACTTCCACAATGGAAAAATTTGGACGAATTGACATCTTAATGAACAATGCGGTATCCACCACTCAGTATGTGTCAATCATGGACAATACACAGGAAATGTGGGATAATGTTATGAAGACAGCTGTTGAAGCAACGTGGAATTTAATGCGTTTATGTCAGCCTATTATGAAAAAGCAAAAGTTTGGTCGCATCATTAACTTATCTTCTGATGCTGCATTTAAAGGTCCGGAGCTTTTTGGTGCATATGCAGTGGCAAAAGCAGGTGTACGTGCAATGACAATGGTTGCAGCTAGAGAGTGGAGTCCGGAAATCACGGTTAATAGTATAGGATTAACGAAGAGTTATAAAGACGGCACTCCTCAGGAGTCTATTGACGAGACTAATAGTGATGGCGGGTTTTGTGTTATTTGTCATCCGAATCTGAGACAAGAAGCCTGCCCAGTTAATGTTATTGGACCACTTGTAAAAGAGTTGACAGGTTATGTTGGTCTTGAAATCCTGAATGGTTGCATCAGCCAGGCACGCATTACAAATAATATACCAGATGCTGGTTCCGCTATGGCAACGGATCTTTGGGATGAGTTGCTCTCTTCAGGTAGAAAGCTTTGGGGATTTGGTTTTGATGATTATCATGCTCCCTATGAATTTGCAAGGGTATGGACTGTTTTCCTTTCAAGATCGGAAAAAATTGAAGATATTAAAGCTGCTGCGCAGGCTGGATCCCTGTACGTTTCCACGGGACTGGTACTAAAAAGCCTAGAGCTTAAGGATGATACCATATCTGTTTGTGCGAATTTCCCTAGCAGCGAAGAGGACACCATCAAATATGAGTTTTTCGGGTCACAAGGAAGGCTTCTCCACTCTGTCAATACTAAGAAGGCTGAATATGTGATTCCTAAGGATGAGAAGTATGTGCGTGTGGAGGCAGCTGCAGGTGATGGCTCCAGAGCATGGGTGCAGCCGATACTCCGTAAAGGGTCATAATACTAAGTGTTTTCTAATGAAAAAGTGGAGATTCCGAGAATTTATAGAAAATATGACAATTTTGCCACTTTTTTAAGATTGAATATTCTGGTCGCAGGTATTAGTTCTATGTTCGAAAATATTCTCAAGCTACGAAATAAATGCGAAGAAGCAATACAGAGTGCCTTAACAGGTCTGTTGTTACATCTACCGGAAAAGATTTTGCCATTTAAGGATGTCTATTTTTATAATTTGCTTTGTTCTATTAAAAAACATGAACTTATTAACAGCTTTTGTGTTTTTGATTTAGACAAGCTTAAGCAAGATGATTTAAAAAATGGAACAGATTTTTTTAACACCTTGAAAAGATATTCTTTGAAGGGCTGTAATATAAAGAAAGTAAGTGATGAAATGTATCTTCACAGAAATACTGTTAGTTACAGGGTATCAAAAGCATGTGAAATCTTGGATGTAGATATAGACTCAGCAGAGGATATCGCGCAACTTTTTATTTCTTTCAAGATTATGGAGCTTAAGGAAATGGATAATGATTTGTTAAATGATGAAACCTAAGTTTTATGGTGTTTAATAAACGCCTGAACAATAATATTTCTAGGAGGAGAGCAGCTATGAAAATAGTAGTACTTGACGGTTATACTGAAAATCCCGGGGATCTTTCTTGGGGAGCATTTGAGGCACTTGGAGAATTGAAGGTGTATGACAGAACATCTCATGACGATTTGGCTGAGGTAAAAAGTCGCATTGGGGATGCAGAAGTAGTTTACACGAACAAAATGCCTATGCCTAAGGAGGTATTTGATGCCTGCCCTAATATCAAATTTGTAGGTGTGCTTGCAACAGGTTACAATGTGGTAGATGTTGCAGCGGCAAAGGAAAAGGGAATTCCGGTTTGCAATATTCCAACCTATGGAACAAATGCTGTTGGACAGTTTGCAATTGCCCTGTTATTGGAGATATGCCACCACATTGGACATCACGATAATGCGGTTCACGAAGGAAAGTGGGAAAGTAATGCTGACTGGTGCTTTTGGGATTATCCTCTGATCGAACTTGCTCATAAAACTATGGGTATACTGGGTTATGGAAGAATCGGACAGGTTACCGGTCATATTGCACATGCTCTGGGAATGAATGTCATTGCATATGATTCCTATCAGAATTCCGCACTTGAATCAGAAACCTGTAAATATGAATCCTTGGACGGAGTGCTTTCAAAATCTGATGTAATCGTTTTGCATTGTCCTCTTTTTCCTGAAACAGAGGGCATTATCAATAAAAGCAATATAAACAAGATGAAGGATGGAGTAATCATAATCAATAATTCAAGAGGTCCTTTGGTGGTAGAGCAAGATTTAGCAGATGCTTTAAACAGCGGAAAAGTCTACGCTGCTGGGCTTGATGTGGTTTCCACAGAGCCTATCAAGGGTGACAATCCATTGCTCAAGTCAAAGAATTGCTTTATTACGCCCCATATTTCATGGGCTCCCAAAGAGAGCCGCCAGAGACTTATGGATATAGCTGTAGATAACCTTAAGGCTTTTATCAATGGAGTACCAGTAAATGTTGTGAACTTTTAATGATCCGACTTAAATCTATGTTTTGCTCATCCGAAGTTCCATTCAACAACTGACAAAATAGTATTCCTGTGATAAAATTAAAGAAGATAAAGTACGCATCGCCTGACGAATCAGGAAACGAGTTGTTTCACTGGTGCGAGCTTATCAATGCCAAGAGTAAGGAGGAATACAGGTTGTTGTCTGAGAAGAACGAATATATCAAGGAAGCAGTAGAGGAACTGGATAAGATCAACCAGGACAAACGGCTAAAAGAGGCCTATCTTAAAAGACAGATGGCTCTTATGGATGAAGCAACCCAAAAGTACGCTTATTTTGAGGATGGCATGGAAAAAGGCATGGAAAAAGCCAAGGAAGAAATTGTGGTTAATGCCATCAAGCTAGGTCAGAGCAATGAGCAGATTTATGCACTCACCGACATCCCAGAAGAGATGATTGAAGAGATGCGAAAGAAATGTACGCCTTAGCTTGGTGTCAGTATTGGAAATAGCCTGTGATCCGGTTTTGGAGGATCACAGGTGCTCTACCGAAGTAATGCATATCGAACTTAAGAGGCTTAAATGCGGTATTGTTTCAAAATATGGTCGATATGGCATTAGGATCGGATGTCCAGTCATTAAGAGCAGATTGTTTTTTAAACGCACTATTTGTACCGTTAGATTTATGTAAATAAATATCTTCATCAGGATAGTAACAGGTATCTTCCCTTTCTACTGTGCCAACGTCTAAAATCATCAGCATATCATTGCTGGAATTATAAAAGGTATGCGCAATGTTCTGTGCCGCAGGCTTTGAGATAAAATCCCCTTTCTGAACCTTATATTCTTTGTCGTTTATACGCAATAATCCGCTTCCATCCAATATCAAAAAAAATTCTTCTTGTTGTGAATGGCTATGATATTTTGTACTAAACGCTTTAGGGGGCACATTGTCAATGTTGACATACAATTTTTGGCTGCCAGCTACAGCTCCTAGAGATTTTGTGATAAGCCCGACACCGTCTTCCCAGATGAATTCTTTGGTTATATTATTTATATTATTTATCAATTGCATAACGTATCTCCTTCATAGTAGGGCTCCATTTTTCATCACTTTTGCGGCGACAGCTAAAGCTTGCCTTTGGTTTAAAAGGAACCCCTTTGTGTTCTCTGTACTCCAGATTTCCTGGTCTTCCTCTCTTTGAAATAATTTTATAATCTTAAACGCCAGATAATCGGTATTGCGCAATCAGTCCAGCTAGAGTTTGTTCTGACATGGATTCCTTGATAGATTGCCGTATTGTGCTATATGGCTCATCTAGCAAATCTTGGATCCGTCTGCCGACCGGACAGGTGAATGACGGATTTGGATGCATGCCAATCAGGTTTTGTAGAGAAGTAGGGTCAACAGTACTATAAACTCGCCATATCGTGATTTCTTCGGGCTTAAGGGCTAATGTTGCGCCACCACTACCACGCTGGATTTTCACAATACCTGCCTGCTTTAGGCTGCCTAAAATATTTCTGACAATGACAGGATTATTCCCTGTGCTTTTCGCTATAACCTCGCTGGTCATTTTGTGACGATCGGAAAATACGGCCGTCACGAGAAGTATATGGAGTGCCAGCGAGCATTTTGTGTTGATTTTCAAATGAACACCTCCTTGTAGCTAGTATAGCATGTAACGATTGACATTACAACTACCTTAAGATATACTTGTCATAAAGTAGAGCACAATCGAAGAAAAGGTGCAATTATAAGGAGAGGAGTCTGACTCAATGGAAATAAGCGATAAAATAAAATGTCTCTATGATAAGGATACGAAGAATGCATATGCGAATCTAAAGGAACTGGAATTGATTTGCGAAAAAGAAGATATTCTCTATCCTTATTTGGACGAATTTATTGAAATGATAAAAAGCGAAAAATATGTTATTCGAGTAAGAGGCTTCAGACTGCTTTGCAAACAAGCAAAATGGGATAGAGATAATAGAATTAATGAGGTTATTGAAGATATACTGGCTGCTGTAAATGATGAAAAGCCAACTGCGGTTAGGCAGGCATTGCAATATTTGGAGTATGTTGTGCCATATAAAAAAGAATTAGGCAATAAGATTAAAGAAATGGCGCTTGCAATAGATTGTTCGAAGTTCAAGGATACAATGCGACCATTAATAGAGAAGGATATTCAAAGACTTGTACAGTTCGTTGAGACGCAATAATTGGTGTCCAATCCGTGTAAAAATCTTGACATACTATTTCCAACATTATATAATAGGGCATAGGGGTATATAGTATATACCAAAAGAACGGAGGAAATATCATGAAGCAATGCATGGATGTTGATGCGGTAACAAAACGATTAAAACGGATTGAAGGACAGATGCGTGGAATTATCAAGATGATTGAGGAAGACAAATCCTGTGAAGAGATTTTAATACAGATAGGCTCTGCCAAAGCGGCATTACATAAAACTGGGCAAGTCATTTTGGAGGGTCATCTACAGCATTGTGTACTTGACGGGATACGTGAAGGTAAAGAAGAAGAAACGTTTAAAAAACTATCCTCTGCAATTGAGCAATTCTCACGAATTGTATAAGAGGTGGGAATGATGATTAAGAAAACATCTGATTTTTTGACTGGTATACCTATGACGATTGTGGGCGGCGTATTTATAGTGGCAAGCCTTGTACTTATGCTACTGGATATAGAAGTGTTAATTGATCCTGCGTGGATAACGGTTTTGATTTGTGGCTTGCCACTTTTATACCTTGCCATATCAAGGATGTTTCTCAATAAAGGGATAAGCAAGATATCGTCTGCGTTGCTCATCACAATTGCGATGATTGCCGCAATTATCATTGGTGATTTATTTGCTGCGGGCGAAGTCGCTTTTATCATGGCAATCGGAGGGATACTGGAAGAAAGAACTGCCGAGCGGGCGAAAAAGGGACTTAAGAACTTAATTAACCTTGCTCCGCAGCAAGGCCGCAGGATTTTGTCAGACGGTAGCGAAGAGATGGTAAAAGCCGAGGCGATCAAGAAAAATGATATGATTCGGATACTTCCCGGTGAAGCAGTTCCGGTTGACGGTGAAATCATAAGTGGAAATACATCAATTGATCAATCCGTCATAACGGGTGAATCCCTACCTGTAGATATGGAGATTGGCGACAGTGTTTTTTGTGGTACGATAAACCGATTTGGCGCGATCGACATTAAGGCGACAAAAGTTGGTGAGGACAGCTCTTTACAAAAGCTGATCCGTATGGTGCGTGAGGCCGAGAATAATAAGGCTCCGATGCAGCGCATCACGGATAAGTGGGCATCCTGGCTTGTGCCGGTCGCCTTGATTACAGCGGTCATCACTTATTTTGCGACCGATGATATTGTTCGTGCCGTCACAATTTTAGTTGTTTTCTGTCCATGTGCTTTGGTCTTGGCGACACCAACGGCAATTATGGCGGCGATTGGACAGGCAACAAAATATGGAGTGATCATAAAATCAGGTGGGGGCTTAGAAAGTATGGGAAAAGTAGACTGCATTACTTTTGATAAGACCGGCACGCTGACATACGGAAACTTAGCTGTTTGTGATATCATGTCTTTTGACCAAGAATTATCTGAACAGGAAATAGTCCGCTTGACTGCTTCCGTGGAAGTCTTTTCAGAGCACCCACTGGCAAAAGCGATTGTGGCCTATGCAAAAGAACAAAACATAACTGTTCGGGCAGTCAGTGATTTTATAATGGTGCCTGGAAAGGGAGTCCGTGCAAATTTGCAAGAGGATATGATTCTTTGTGGAAATATAAAATGGCTTGAGGAAAACAACATACAGCTAAGCAGCACTGTTTCCGACACAATAAAACGACTGAGGGAACAGGGGAAGGCTATTACAATGGTAGCGAAAATGGATAAATGTATCGGTGTGATTGCCCTATCGGACACCATCCGTAAAAATGCTATAGATATGATTGATGAGCTTAGGCAGATACACACAGAGGTTGTCCTTCTGACAGGCGATCATGCGCAAACAGCTAATTATTTTGCGGAGCAAGTCGGAATAACTGCCGTACATGCCGAACTATTACCGGAACAGAAGGTTGAAGAAATCAAAAAATTGCAGCTTAAAGGTAAATGGATCTGTATGATTGGTGATGGCGTAAATGATGCCCCCGCCCTAAAAACCGCTAATGTCGGTGTGGCAATGGGAAGCATGGGCAGTGATATTGCCGTGGAGGCGGCAGACATCGCTTTGGTGGGCAATGATATTAGCAAAATCCCATATCTGAAAAGACTTTCTAATGCGACAGTTGCGACAATCAAATTTAGTATTGGATTGTCCTTAGCAATCAATTTAGCGGCAATTATCCTTTCGATAATGGGGGTTCTAAATCCCACCACTGGTGCCTTAGTACATAATGCGGGATCGGTATTGGTTGTTTTAATTGCGGCACTTCTATATGACCGAAAGTTTATTTGACCAAATAGATGGACTTATGCAAAAAATGTAAATGATGGACTTTTAGAAATGTACGTGATAGAATCATATACAATAGCTAAAGATACAGATGTGTGCTTTAACTGCGAATATAGAACGATAGAAAGAACGAAAATATATGATGGTTGGATTGAAAAAGAGTGTTCAGCAGATTTTATTAGTGCTGGTAGTATTCGCTGTGACTTACGGTGTCGGATACATATTTAGACATATCGGGTTTCCCGATACAAATATTGTTTTGATATATCTACTGGCGGTACTTATCACTGTATGGCTTACCAAGAGCTTTATGTTTGGGTTTGTTGCGTCGGTACTTGCGACATTTTCATTTAATTATTTGTTTGCTGAGCCTTTACTTGCCTTTTCAGTAAATGATCCTAGCTACATCGTGACATTTATTACGATGATGTTTACTGCGCTTGTCACAAGCATTTTGACCTCTCATGCAAGAAAAAGCGCATTGTCAGCACAGGAAAAGGAAGCAGAGGCAAAAGCGATTTATAATCTTACAAACCATTTAACCGATGCTGAGGATATCGATGAAATAGCTAGAATCGCTGTATTATCTATAAGTGATAGCTTCTCCTGTAACGCTGCCTGCCTGTGCATTGACGAAAACGGCATGCCGGAACAAACCTTTATTCAGCAGACACATGGGAATAAGCAGATCAGGCGGAAGGTTCCGGATATACAGGAGGTCAAGCGTCGGATCGAAGAACTTGAGACGGACTATGATATCGGTGAAGAATTTTTTGATTGGCCGATCAATGGAAGAGAAGCCATTCTTGGCATTATCCGTATTCCCAAAGAAAAGGCAAAGGTCATGAAAGAGGCTCAGGTAAGGCTTTTACGTTCAATGATCGTGAGCACAGCCCTTGCTATGGACCGGTTCCGAGCGGCCAAGCAGCGGATGAAATCAAGAGAAGAAATCGTTAAGGAGCGATATCGTGCCAATTTGCTTCGGGCAATATCACATGATATACGCACGCCTCTTTCCAGCATTATCGGAACATCGGAAATGCTTATGAATATGACAAAACAAGAAGATCCCCGCTATTCTTTGGCAGGTGGCATCCAAAAAGACGCTGACTGGCTTCGCTCGATGGTAGAGAATATCTTAAATCTCACGCGCTTGCAGGACGGCAAGATTGCCCTGAATAAGCAAAAAGAGGCTGTTGAGGAAGTGATCGGCGAGGCGCTCAGCCGTATTGCGAAGCGAGCTCCAGACTATGAAATTACGGTTCATATACCAGATGAGTTACTTCTTGTGCCAATGGATGCGAAGCTGATCGAGCAGGTGATAATCAATCTGCTTGATAATGCCATCAAGCATTCTGAACAGGGAGAGGAAATAGCCCTTAAAGCAGAGATTAATGAGTCTATAAACATGGCACAATTCACCATATCAGATATGGGTTCAGGTATCAGCGATTCTGATTTTCCGTATATTTTTCAGACGTTTTATACGACCGACATTATAAATGCTAAGACAGAGCATGGGATTGGATTGGGACTTGCAATTTGTGAAACAATAATAAAAGCACACGGTGGTAATATAGAAGCGCATAAACGAATCGATGGACAAGGAACGGAATTTATCTTTACGCTGCCGATGAAGGAGGATCAAGATGAATAAAAACGTCTTAGTTGTAGAGGACGATATGCAAATCCAGAATTTCATTTGCTATGCGCTGAAAAATGAAGGTTTTTCCTATATTGCTGCAGAAAACGCAAAAAAGGCATTGAGCAAAGTTGTTTCTGAATCTGTTGATATCATGCTGCTAGATTTAGGGTTGCCTGATTTAGATGGCATGGAGGTCATAAAGAAGGTGAGAGAATGGTCGGAAATGCCCATTATTGTAGTATCTGCACGAGATCAGGACAAAGAAAAGGCAGCGGCATTAGATAGCGGCGCCGATGACTACCTGACCAAGCCATTTTCTGCAACTGAGCTTATGGCTCGTATACGTGTCGCCCTGCGTCATTCATATAAGCAAATTAGCCAGTGTAAACAGGTTGTCATGTCGGTAGGCGATCTGCAAATTGATTTTGATAAACGGCTGGTCTATCTTGAGGATAAAGAAGTTCATGTAACGCCAATGGAGTACAGCCTTTTGTCCTTGTTGTTTAAAAATACTGGGAAGGTTCTAACTACCGGGAATATCATCAAGGAAATCTGGGGCGTAGGATATGGAACCGATACACAGGCATTAAGAGCGTTAATGGCCGGCCTGCGGAGAAAAATCGAAAAAAATCCAACTAAGCCACGATATATCAGGACAGAAATCGGTGTCGGCTACAGGTTGCTTGACGAGTAAATGATCATATAACTTATTTCAAAACTGTGTCGGAGAATTCCCACGCAGTTTTTTTGGTACGCCCGTTCTCACATCATCCTCACAGGAAACAGCCATTCCTCACACCATTCTCACAGCATTACTGTTATTATAGGTATGCAATATAAATGAAATGTTTTTGGCTAGGGAAAGGATAAACATGGGAGTATTTATTAATCGAAAAATGGAAAAAAATACTATTATTATCGGTTGCGGACGCTTGGGTGCGAATCTTGCCAATGCCCTGTCTGAAGAGGGGGGGAACGTAATTGTCATTGATAGCAATAAAGATGCTTTCCGCAAACTTTCGCCATTATTTGGCGGCATTGTAATTACGGGTGACGCTACGGAAATATTTGTGCTCAAAGAGGCCGAAATAGAAAAAGCAACGACGGTTATTGTGGTTACAAATAAAGATAATACAAATATATTGATTGCTCAAATTGTGAAAGAGCTTTTCCATATACAGCATGTTATTGCCCGGCTTTATGATCCTGAGCGGGAATGTGTATATCGTGAATTTGGTATTGAAACAGTATGCCCAGCTGTTTTATCCATCAAAGAGATCGGTAAAATGCTGAATATCGCAAAGCCGAAGGAGGATGCTTTGTGAAGATGAAAATATTTCTTATCGGTGGTTTCAGGGAGACCAATTTTCTTGCAAAATCACTAATTAAGAAGGGGTATCGTGTAACGGCAATCAATGATGATATGCATGATTGCCAGGAGCTTGCAAAAATAGATGATTTGATGGTATTCCATGGTGATGGCTCAAAGCCTTTTGTCCTAGAGGATGCCAACATATATAATGCTGATATAGCAATTGCGCTTACCAAAAGGGATGACGACAATCTTGTGATATGCGAGCTGTGTAAAAAGAAGTTCAATGTTAAAAAGACGGTCGCCATTATTTCGGATCCTATCAAAACAGAGTTCTTTTATCGTATGGGTATTGATTCTGTTGTGTGCGCCATCACGACAATTTCAGGGATTATTGAACAGCAGGCGTTGATGGACGAAATGGAGACTTTAGTGGCAGCTAATGAAGACCGTATTAAAATCGCAGAAGTGTACATATCCACAGCTGCACCTGCCGTAAATAAAAAAATCTGGGAAATCAATCTACCTCAAAAGGTCATTATAGGATGTATTTTGCGTGGTGATAAAAGCATGATACCCCATGGTGACACACGGATTTTGTCAGGAGATATACTGGTTCTTATTTCATCAGATGAAAATGAAACGAAAGCGATCAACGAGTTGACAGGTGGTGAGGGTAAGTGAAAAAATACTTTGCCGGATGCAGCAACTATGGCAAGCTGATAATGCTCATAGGCGTGCTTGTTGCGCTTCCGCTTATTGTTTTACCTTTTTATCCGGAGGAAATAAAGTATATCCCCGCATTTCTAATACCATCGGTCTTGTCTGTTGCTTTAGGGCTTGTGGTGTGCATTTTAACGTCGGGTCAAGAAGAGTCGGTCACTGAATGGCAATCTCCCTTACAAAAGGGAAGTCAGCCTGTTATGTTTAGCTGGTGCTTCGCGATTTTTCTAGGAGCGATCCCTTTTGTGCTGTCAGGACAGGAAGGCTTTCTACATGCATTATTTGAGTCAGTCAGTGGTTGGACGACAACTGGGCTTACTGTCGTAGACATAGCTAATACGCCCAATATTTTTCTGTTTCATCGTAGCTTTATGCAATATTGCGGTGGGGTAGGTTTTATTATTATGATTGCCATGATTGTGCATGTAAAGCAGGCCATGAATCTCTACTATGCGGAGGGACATCCTGACCGGCTCATGCCTAGCCTTAAACGGACAGCTCAGGCAATCTTTTTGTTGTACAATGGTTTTCTCTTAGTGGGAACGATACTTTACCGGATCTTTGGAATGGGGCTATTTGACGCTGTCTGCCACACGATGTCGGCATTATCTACAGCAGGTTATTCGACTCGTGTGGGAAGTATCGGAGAATACGAAAGCTTGTCCATAGAGATAGTTACCATCCTGCTTATGCTAATCGGCTCAACAAACTTTGCGATTCTTATGCTGCTTGTTAAACGCAAGTTTCGACAAGTTTTTAACATTGCAGAAATTAGATTTGTGATCGGTCTTTTGATTGTTTTTGTTCCGTTGATAGCCATATCATTGAATCGTGAGGTCGGTCTTGCCATCGGAGAGAGTTTTCACGAGGCGTTGTTCGGTGTCGTAACTACTTTTTCTACAACTGGCTATTCGACGATGAATTATGCCGAATGGCCGGCCTTTACAATTGGGCTTTTGATACTGCTAATGATTATTGGGGGGGGAGCTGGATCAACAGCCGGTGGGATCAAGCTGTCACGTACTTATCTGTTAATTAAAATCACCCGCGAAAATATCCGCAAACGCATATCCCCTGCACGCTGCGTAACGACGCCCTCTTACTACAGCGTGCAGGGGAAAACCCTAATTGACGATGCTCTCGTCAAGGATATATTTGGGTTTGTTTCCTGTTATATGGGGGTTTTGATTGTTGGAACCTTGCTGATTACCTTGACAGCGGGATGTTCGTTGCTTGATGCATTGTTTGAGTTCGCTTCAGCATTTGGTACGGTTGGGATTTCAAATGGCTTGACCAATTCCAGTACTGATGCAGCGACACTGGTTGTTGAAATGGCAGGGATGCTGCTTGGCAGATTGGAAATTTTTATTGTCTTTGTCGGCGCAAGTTCAATAGTACGGACAATAAAGAGGTGGCTTAGAAAAATTATCAGGATAATGGCAACAATTAAATAGTATTTCTTGACATTTAGGTTTATTTGTAGAATAATATTTTAAAGGTAATATAACTAGTAGAGGAGGGCGGCAGTTATGCTTAATATTAAATTTGTAAAAACTGAGAACTATATGAATAAGCCTGATCCAGATAATTTGGTATTTGGTACAGTGTTTACTGATTATATGTTTACGATGGACTATATTGAAGGAAAGGGATGGATTGATCCTAGGATCGAGCCTTTTCAGGAGTTTTTGATTTCACCTGCGGCGATGGTGTTTCACTATGGGCAGGAGATGTTTGAAGGATTGAAGGCATATAAGACGGAAGGCGGAGATATTCAATTGTTTCGACCGGATATGAATGCCAAGCGTGCCAGGATGAGCAACCGCCGATTATGTATTCCTGAGATTGATGAAGAAGATTTTATTCAAGCAGTCAAGGCGGTGGTAGCAGCGAATAAGGATTGGGTTCCTGACAAAGAGGGCACAACTTTATATATCCGCCCGTTTGTTATTGCGATGGATCCTTTTCTTGGTGTCAGGCCTGCTTTTCACTACCGTTTTATGATTATTTGTTCGCCAGTTGGCGCTTATTATCCAGAAGGGATTAACCCGGTAAAGATATTCATTGAAGATGAGTATGTAAGAGCGGTAAAAGGCGGGATCGGTGAGGCTAAGACCGGAGGCAACTATGTTGCGAGCTTGGCATCGCAGGTCAAAGCCCATGACATGGGTTATTCACAGGTCTTGTGGTTAGATGGCGTACATCGCAAATATATAGAAGAAGTTGGCGCAATGAATATATTCTTTAATATAGACGGTACTTTAATGACTCCTGAATTGACTGGCTCCATCCTTCATGGGGTAACTAGAGATTCTGTGCTTGAGCTTTTAAGGATGTGGAATATCCCTACATGTGAAAGGAGAATTTCCATCGATGAGATATATGAGGCATATCTGTCGGGTAAGCTTTTAGAGGTCTTTGGAACCGGGACCGCCGCAGTTATTTCACCGGTTGGAAGGCTGCTGTGGGGAGATAAGGATATGGTGGTGAATAATGAAAGGATTGGTGATCTGAGCCAAAAGATTTATGACACTCTTACCGGGATACAGAGTGGAAAGGTTGAAGGTCCTAAAGGTTGGGTCGTTAAAGTAAATGCTTAGAAAGGAGACGGAAAAACTATGGTAAAGACACCGTTTGTGACAAAGGAACAATTGGAGGAGATGATTAAGACTTATCCGACACCGTTCCATCTTTATGATGAAGAGGGAATAAGAGAGAATGCCAGGAAGGTTAACAAGGCATTTTCCTGGAATAAAGGATTTAAAGAATATTTTGCTGTAAAGGCGACGCCGAATCCGGTCATCTTAAAGATTTTAAAAGAGGAGGGATGTGGCGTAGACTGCTCATCCATGACTGAGCTGATGTTGGCTAAGGCTTGTGGGTTTAAGGGAGATGAAATCATGTTTTCATCTAATGCGACACCTGCTAAGGATTTCGTTTTTGCCAATGATTTAGGCGCTACAATTAATTTGGATGATTTTACGCACATTGAATTCTATGAAAAGGCTGTAGGAAGCATGCCGGAGACAATCTGCTGCCGCTATAATACCGGCGGTGATTTTAAGATCAGCACAGCCATTATGGATACGCCGGGAGAGGCTAAATATGGCTTTACAAGAGAACAATTGACAGAAGGCTTTAAAGTATTAAAAGAAAAGGGCGTTAAGAATTTTGGCCTCCACTCATTTTTAGCCAGCAATACGAAAACTAACGAATATTATCCGGCGCTTGCTAGAATACTATTTCAGACGGCAGTGGAGCTTAGAGATGAAACGCTAGTGGATATTAAGTTTATTAATCTGTCAGGGGGAATTGGCATTCCATACCATCCTGATGATGAGCCGAATGATATTGCTCTTATTGGAGAGAAAGTGCGCCAGGTTTATGAGGAGGTACTGGTTCCGGCAGGCATGGGCGATGTTGAGATTTACACTGAATTGGGACGCTTTATGCTAGGACCTTACGGCCATCTGATCGCAAGGGCCACCCATGAAAAGCATATATTCAAGGAGTATATCGGCCTTGACGCCAGTGCGGTAGATCTCATGCGTCCAGCAATGTATGGCTCTTATCATCATATAACGATAGCCGGTAAGGAAGAGGCGCCTTGTGACCATAAGTATGACGTGACAGGATCGCTTTGTGAGAATAATGATAAGTTTGCGATAGACCGTATGTTCCCGAAGATTGACATGGGTGATCTAGTCATAATCCATGATACAGGTGCTCATGGATTTGCAATGGGATATAATTACAATGGTAAATTAAGGTCTGCTGAGGTGCTTCTTAAAACTGATAAAACGACAGAATTGATACGAAGAGCAGAGACACCAGAGGATTATTTTGCAACCTTTGACTATATGAAGCTGCCATTGTAGAATAAGTAATGGCGTAAGTTATGGAGGAGAAAGAGCATGAGAATTTATCAAACGAAGAATTATAATGATATGTGCAGAAAGGCAGCGGCGGTTATTTTTTCACAGATGATTTTAAAGCCGGACTCAGTATTGGGGCTGGCTACCGGTTCCTCACCTATTGGTGTATATCAACGGCTAATTGAGCAATATAACAAAGGAGATCTGGACTTTTCAATGGTTAAGTCGATTAATCTTGATGAGTATAAAGGTCTTTCTTGTGAACATGATCAAAGCTACTATTATTTCATGAATGAGAATCTATTTAAACACGTGAATATTAATCCGGATAATGTCAATATTCCTAATGGCATGGTCAAAAATAATGATCAAGAGTGTGCCAGATATAATGAAGTGATCCGCCGTTTAGGCGGTGTGGATTTGCAGTTATTGGGCTTGGGTCACAACGGCCATATTGGGTTCAATGAGCCGGATGAGGCATTTGCCTTAGAAACACATTGTGTAAAGCTGGCAAAGAGTACGATCGATGCCAATGCACGCTTGTTTGATAATCCTGACGATGTCCCCAGATATGCTTATACAATGGGAATCAAGTCGATTATGCAGGCGAAGCGGGTGCTAGTTATTGTAAGCGGAGAAGGTAAGGCGGATATTCTTAAGAAGGTTCTGACAGGTCCGGTGACGCCGCATGTTCCGGCGTCAATTCTTCAGATGCATAACGATGTAACTGTTATCGGAGATGAGGCGGCATTTTCTAAAATTAATTAATCATAAGCTTATGAGGAGAAGGCGACGATGGGTGTGCGGTGGCAACAAGCCTTCTTCCCCATAAGCTTTTCTATTTCTTATTTGCCCTTGCCCGCACTTTCGGGTCGAGGATTTTCTTGCGGATGCGGATACTCTTTGGCGTCATCTCAACAAGCTCGTCAATTTCAATAAAGTCCAACGCCTGCTCAAGACTTAAAACCTTGGGCGGGGTTAACTTAAGCGCATCATCAGCACCGGAGGCGCGGGTGTTTGTTAATTGCTTTCTCTTGCAGACATTGATTTCCAGATCATCGCCTTTGGGATTTTCACCTACGACCATGCCCTGATACACCTTTTCGCCGGGACCGACAAAAAGGATACCGCGATCCTGGGCATTAAACAACCCATAGGCAACTGTTTCACCAGATTCAAAGGCGATTAGGGAGCCGGTCTGACGGTAAGCTATATCCCCTTTATATGGTCCATATCCGTGGAATAATGTATTAAGGATACCGTTACCTTTAGTATCTGTCAAAAACTCGCCACGATAGCCGATGAGACCTCTGGCGGGGATCAGGAACTCAAGACGGGTATATCCTGTTCCGGCTTTGCTTAGACCGGTCAATTCTCCTTTACGTTGGCTTAACTTATCTATGACTGCTCCGGAGTACTCATCGGGAACATCAATAAATGCTGTTTCGATAGGCTCAAGTAAGTGGCCCTTATCGTCTTCTTTATAAAGCACTTCTGCTTTGCCGACAACAAACTCATAGCCTTCCCGGCGCATATTTTCAATCAGCACAGATAAATGCAATTCGCCCCGTCCCGACACCTTGAAACAGTCAGTGTCCATGGTTTCTTCAACCCTTAAGCTGACGTCGGTATTTAGCTCCTTTAGCAAGCGGTCACGTAAATGTCTGGAAGTGACATACTTGCCTTCCTGGCCGGCAAAGGGGCTGTTGTTGACAAGGAATTGCATGGCGATGGTTGGCTCGGATATTTTTTGAAAGAGAATGGCTCTTGGCTTCTCAGGAGAACATAAGGTATCTCCGATGTGGATATCGGCAATTCCTGATATGGCCACGATGGAGCCGACGGTGGCTTTTTCTACTTCAACTCTCTTTAAACCGTCAAATTCATAAAGATTGCTGATTTTAACCTTCACATTCTTTTCGGTATCATGGGCATTTAAAATAATGGCTTCCTGATTGATGCGAACCGTGCCGTTGCTAACCTTGCCGATCCCAATACGTCCCACGTACTCATTGTAGTCGATCGTGCTGATCATGATCTGCATGCCATCATCAGGGTCTCCAACAGGTGCAGGAATGTGGGTGATAATGGTTTCGAATAGTGGCTGCATATCTTTTGCATCATCAGACAATTGAAGTACGGAAATGCCTGACTTGGCCGATGCATACACAAACGGGCAATCCAATTGCTCGTCTTTAGCGTCTAAGTCTATTAATAGCTCCAAGACCTCATCGATCACCTCCTCGGGCCGTGCTTCAGGGCGGTCAATCTTATTGATGCAGACAATAATTGATAAATTCAATTCTAGAGCTTTCTTTAAAACAAATTTTGTTTGGGGCATGGGTCCTTCGAATGCATCGACAACAAGGATGACACCTTCCACCATTTTTAAGACGCGTTCGACTTCTCCTCCAAAATCAGCATGGCCGGGAGTATCGACAATATTAATTTTTACATTTTTATAGGAAACGGCAGTGTTTTTTGAAAGTATCGTAATACCCCGCTCGCGCTCAATATCATTTGAGTCCATTACCCTTTCCTGGACAAGCTGGTTACTTCTAAAAACGCCACTTTGTTTTAACAATTCATCGACAAGTGTAGTCTTGCCATGATCAACATGAGCAATGATTGCAACGTTTCTAATATCTTCACGTTCGATATTCATCTAAAATCCTTCTTTCTATGAGTACATTACAAATAACCTTTACATTCTACCACATTCTGCGGATATTGCAAGGATAACACTAATTCTTGTTTATGTTTCTCATTCTGTTGACGCAAGAAATTGTCGAAAAAGGAAGTTAAATGATAATTTATTCCTGACAAATCATGTGGTAAAGTTAAAATTGTACTTCCGGAGTAAAAGAATAGAATATTATGTTCTAAAGCATTGAACTGCTGAATAAATATAATTTGAGATTAAAATTGTATTTAAGATATTCAATTCTAAAAATACAAAAAAAATAAATGTATAACCAGAAAGGGGAACAAAAGCAATGACAGACAAGGTGCTGGATAATAATCAAGTGAGTATTGTAGGAATCGTAGACTCAGAGTTTACTTATAGCCATGAGGTATTTGGTGAAGGATTTTATTTAATGGAGGTTATCGTCAATCGACTAAGTAATATGGCTGATCGCATTCCACTCATGGTTTCCGAACGTCTCATTGATGTTAATGATAACTACATAGGCAGGACGATTGAAGTCAAGGGGCAATTCAGATCCTATAATAAGCATGAAGAAGGTCATAATCGTTTGATATTATCTGTGTTTGTAAGAGAATTGACAGAGGTTGAGGAGGATTTAGAATTCAGTAAGCCGAATAGCGTTTATTTAAATGGCTATATTTGTAAGCAGCCGGTATATAGAATGACGCCGCTAGGCAGGGAGATTGCTGATTTACTTTTAGCGGTTAACCGTCCTTATGGCAAATCTGATTATCTGCCATGCATTTGCTGGGGTAGAAATGCAAGATTTGCAGGAAAATTCCAGGTTGGCGAGCATATTCATTTATGGGGGCGCATTCAGAGCAGAACCTATCAGAAGAAAGTAGATGCCGATATGGTAGAAAAAAGGACGGCTTATGAAATATCTGTTAGTAAAATTGAATGTGCCACCGAATAAAATGTGAAATATTTAAAAAAATGATTGACGAATGCCTTCTTATATGGTATTAACTATACTTGTAGTATTAATATACTAAGGGTAAGCCTGATTGGGGTGATTATTTTGGGAAAAGGTTTGATTAAAGTATTTTGCGGAGAAGGGCAAGGGAAGACGACAGCATCATTAGGGCATGCGCTCGTATGTGCCGGAATGGGAAAGAAAGTTATCGTTGTCCAGTTTCTAAAAGGCAAGCAGGCTGGAAAGCTTGAGTATTTTACCAGATTAGAACCAGAAATCAAAGTATTCCGATTTGAAAAGGAAGATGAGCATTATGTGGATTTATGCAAAGAGGGTCAGGAAGAAGAAGTGATGAATATTCTCAATGGGATCAATTTTGCCAAAAAGGTGCTTATCACAGAAGAGTGTGATTTATTGGTTCTTGATGAGATACTTGGACTAATTGACTTGAATATTATAACCTTGGAAGATGTTCTTAAGCTAATCGAGGTTAAGGATGAGGAAGTGGAGCTTATCTTGACCGGTCAGAATATGCCTGATGCATTATATTCATATGTGGATTATGTCTGTATGCTTAAGACCATGAAGAATACGATGCCCTAAAGATAAGGAGAAAGAGCTTATGGAAAAGCGCATTTCTACAATTAAGCGAACAACGAAGGAAACAGAGATAATCTTATCGCTTAACGTAGATGGAACTGGTGTTTGTCGTTGTGAAACCGGAATAGGCTTCCTTGATCATATGATAGAGGGGTTTGCACGGCACGGTCTCTTCGACATAGACTTAATATGTAAAGGTGATTTGCAGGTGGATTCTCATCACTGTATAGAAGATATCGGGATTGTTCTGGGAGAGGCAATTAAAGAGGCGGTCGGGGACAAGAAAGGGATCAGCCGTTATGGCAGCTCTTTATTACCCATGGATGAAGCGTTGATCCTGTGCGCAATTGATTTGTCCGGCAGGCCATATTTTGCATATGACGCCAAGTTTACGGTGCCTAAGTTAGGCATGCTTGACACAGAGATGATTCATGATTTCTTCTATGCGGTATCATATTCTGCCGCCATGAACCTACATATTAAACAACTGGAGGGAGTCAACAACCATCATATTGCTGAGGGCAGCTTTAAAGCATTTGCTAAGGCATTGGATATCGCAACAATGTATGACCGCAGAATTACAGGAATCATGTCAACAAAAGGAGTTCTGTAATCATCAGAATGCCCTGGCGCATTCTGATGATTACAGATAATTTTCTTGACATCCGATTACTTTGGTGTTAGTCTATTATCAAATGAGTAGAGGTGCATCTTACATCAGTAACGAGAAGGATATGTCAGGCATAGATGACGTCGCGTGAAAGGGGAAGGTGCCGAAGGAATATATATCCTGATATGTATATTTCTGGGCATGCAGTTAAGAGCTGTATGACTGTCATCGTAAGATGGAGCGCTGCTATAAGAATCAAGTATTATGCTTTTTTAATGATGTATAATAATACAACACTCTTACAAGTCGGCGCGGGAGCTGGCTTATTTTGCGTTTTGCAGCTTCCCGTCTCTATTTTCGATTAAACTAAAGGAGGAATTTATATGGCAATTTTTGAAGGCGCAGGAGTAGCAATTGTAACCCCAATGTATCCCGATGGAAAAGTAAATTTTGAGAAGCTGGAAGAAATCATTAATTTTCAAATTAATAACGGTACAGATAGTATCATCATCTGTGGCACTACCGGCGAGTCATCGACCTTAAGTGAGGAGGAGCATGTTGAATGTATTAAGGTTGCGATCGCAGCCGCGAGAAAACGAGTTCCGGTAATTGCCGGCACAGGCTCTAACAGCACAGATACAGCGATTTACTTAACGAAGGAAGCCCAAAGCTTAGGAGCGGACGGCGCATTATTAGTAAGTCCATACTATAATAAAGCAACGCAAGGGGGCTTAATCAGACATTATACAGAGGTCGCTAAAAGATGCGATATCCCCATGATTCTTTATAATGTTCCTTCACGGACAGGTGTTAACATCATGCCGCAGACGGTGGTGACCCTTGTGAAGAATTGTGACAATATCGTAGGTGTTAAAGAGGCAAGCGGAAACATTTCCCAAGTGGCTACCCTCATGAGTATGGGCAAGGGCCGTGTTGACTTATACTCCGGCAACGACGATCAGATTGTTCCGTTATTGTCACTAGGAGGCAAGGGTGTTATCTCTGTTTTATCTAATGTTGCGCCACGTCAGACCCATGATATAGTTGCAAAATATATGGCCGGAGATATTAAGGGCAGTATGGAGCTGCAATTAGAGGCGATGCCACTATGTAACGCTTTGTTCTGTGAAGTGAATCCGATTCCTGTCAAGAGAGCGATGAATCTCATGGGCATGGAGGTGGGGGGCTTAAGGCTTCCGCTGACAGAACTAGAAAAGGTCAATGAACCGGTACTGATTCAGGCAATGAAAGATTTCAGTCTGCCGATAGCAGAATAAGAAAAAGTCCGTTTTGCAAGTGGGCAAGACGGACTTTTTCAATGTGTGCCAGATATATCCAGACTACAGCAATTCTTCAAGAAGCTCTTTGGAAGTTTTGGGGGATAAATATGACGGGGCAATATCAAAGACGCTCTTAGCGCCATAAGCCCCCTCCTGATGCAGGCGATAGGCGGCTCTTGCGTAAGCAATAAGCACGCTGGCGGTAAATTCAGGGTTTGACTCAAGCTTCAGGGAATATTCAATCATTTGATTAGTTGCCTCATTCTCACCAGTTTTGCCGCTGCGCATGACAAAGCCGCCATGTGGCATCTGCCGATGCGAGGCTGCAAACTCCTCGTTTGTAATGAAAGTGACGGTAGTGTCATAATCTGAGAAATAGTTAGGCATTTCCTTAATTTCAGTCTCTATCCGGTTAAGATCGGCACCCTCTGATGCGACAACATAGCATTCTCTTAAATGCTTTTGCCTTGTTGTGAATGTCTGGGTTTGAAAGGCTCTGACTGCCGCGACCGCACTTTCAATAGGAACCGTATATTGAACGGCATTTTCTACTCCCTTAACTCGCCTAATGGCATCAGAATGGCCCTGACTTACCCCTTTGCCCCAGAATGTATAGCTGCTTCCCACAGGCAAAATAGATTCTGCGTAAATCCGATTGATGGAAAACAGTCCGGGATCCCAGCCGACAGAAATAATACCGACTTTGTGGCTCTTCTGGCAAAGCTTATCAACATTAAGAAAATGTGTGGGAATGTTTGCGTGGGTATCAAAGCTATCGACGATATTGAAATGTTCAGCAAATTCAGGGCTCTGAGTGGGAAGATCGGTGGCGCTGCCGCCGCATAAGACCATGACATCGATTTCGTCCCTCATCCTTAAAGCGTCATTAATATGGTAGGCCTTAGCATCTTTTGTGCTTATAGTGAGCGCTTCTGGGTCCCGTCTGGTATAGACGCCGCCAAGCTTCATGTCGGAATTTTGCAAAATGGCCATTTCAACACCTCTCCCAAGATTACCATAGCCAACGATTCCAATTTTTATTTTATCCATCTTTAATCTCCAATCTTTTTAAAATTCCTTTTTATTTTACTATATTCTCATCGAAAAGTCACCGTTAAACAATTAATTATGTTGACTAGGTTGACTTATCCTGCTAGAGTGGAGTAAAATTAACTAAAAATAAGTGATAAAATAAGGAGTGTTCAGTATGACGAAAGTAATTATGCATGGGTGCAATGGCGCCATGGGGCAGGTTATTACTAAATTAACCAGAGACGATGAAGATCTAAGTATCGTAGCCGGTATAGATGTGATTGACAATAAAGATAATGGATATCCGGTATTTACTGATGCTTTAAAATGTGATGTTTCGGCAGATGTCATCATTGATTTTTCTGTTGCAAAGGCCACGAATGCTATTATTGATTATGCGGTAATTCGCCAGATACCGATCATACTATGCACAACGGGACTTAATGAAGATCAACTAGGATACATTATGAAGAAATCGAAGGAAGTAGCGATATTGAAGTCGGCTAATATGTCACTGGGCATCAACTTGATTTTTAAGCTGGCGGCTGAGGCGGCTAAGGTTCTGGCAACAGCCGGCTATGATATAGAGATTTTTGAAAAGCACCACAATCAAAAGGTGGATGCTCCGTCGGGAACGGCATTGGCGATTGCAGATGCCATTAATATAGCCATGAATCACGCTTATGAGTACAAGCTGGACCGAAGTCAGGAGCGCGTTAAGAGAGATAAGAAGGAAATCGGGATCCAAGCGGCCAGGGGCGGTAGCATTGTGGGAGAACATGAGGTCTTTTTCTGCGGACCGGATGAAGTCCTCGAGATTAAGCATACGGCTTACTCCAAGGCGATTTTCGCAAAAGGCGCTTTGTCGGCGGCCAAATACCTTAAGGGAAAGAAACCGGGATTATATGATATGAAGGATGTTATTGGATAAGAAAGGAATCATGATGGGGAATATTGATGATCAACATTACAAATATCTAAAACTGCTTTCAGATAAATATCCGACGATCGCAACAGCGTCAACGGAGATTATTAATTTACAATCTATATTAAACTTACCAAAAGGAACGGAACATGTTGTGAGTGATATTCATGGTGAGGCGGAGCAGTTTTTTCACGTATTGAAGAATGGTTCCGGTGCTGTCAGGGCAAAGATAGATGATGAGTTCGGCAACTCCCTGTGCATCAAAGACAAGAAGCGTCTGGCTACATTGATTTATTATCCGGAACAAAAGCTTGCCTTAATTGAAAAGGAAGAAGATGATATTGATGATTGGTATAAAATCACCCTGCATCGTCTTATTTCGGTCTGCAAGCGAGTCTCGCTAAAGTATACCAGATCAAAGGTTAGAAAGGCATTGCCGAAGGATTTTGCCTATATTATCGAAGAGCTCATTAACGAAAAGGAAGAAATCGTTGATAAAGTGGCTTATTACAATGAGATCGTCGCAACTATTATCAGGCTAAGAAGGGCGAAGGACTTTATTATTGCCCTGTGCAAGGTGATTCAGCGGCTAGTCATTGACCACCTACATATTGTGGGCGACATTTATGACAGAGGCCCAAAAGCGGTAGCTATTATGGATCATTTGACCTCCTACCATTCGCTTGACATACAATGGGGGAATCATGATGTTCTATGGATGGGGGCGGCTTCCGGACACAAGGCCTGTATTGCCAATGTCATCCGCATTTGCTCAAAATATGGGAATTTGGATACGCTAGAAGACGATTATGGTATTAATTTGATACCGTTATTAAACTTTGCGGCATCAGTTTATGCAGATGATGAGTGTCTATTATATTCTGTGGCTCACAGGGATGACGAGGTGAGCCAGATTGATATTGAGATGGAAAAGAAGATGCACAAGGCGATTACAATTATTCAATTTAAATTGGAAGGCCAGATTATTAAGGAACGTACAGAATTTAATATGAAACAGCGATTACTTTTGGAGAAAATTGACTATACTAATGGTACGATAACGATAGAAGATCAAACATATCAACTATTAGAAAGTAATTTCCCGACGATTGACCGTGAGAATCCCTATGAGCTCTCACCCCAAGAAGCAGATCTGATGGACCGTCTGACTAATGCGTTCATTAATTGTGAGAAGCTTCAGAAGCATACGCGGTTCTTGTTTAAGTCAGGCAGCATGTATTTGTGCTATAATAAGAATTTATTTTACCATGGCTGCGTGCCCTTTAATGAGGATGGCACCTTCAGAAAGGTTGCATTAAAGGGAAAAGAATATAGTGGTAAAGCCTTGTATGATTTTCTTGAAATGTATGCCCGCAAAGGTTATTATCAAACCGATAATACTGAGGAGAAGGCTTACGGCCAGGATATTATGTGGTTTATTTGGTCCAGCGAGAACTCTCCGGTATTTGGCAAGGAAAAAATGGCGACCTTTGAAAGCTATTATGTGGATGATGCTCATCTAAAGGAAGAGCGGAAGGATTTTTATTATAAGCTGACTGAAAAGGAAGAAGTATGCGATATGATTTTGTGCGAGTTCGGACTGGATCCGGAGACAGGGCATATTATCAATGGGCATATGCCTGTGAAACTTAAAGCCGGAGAAAGCCCGATTAGGGGAAATGGCAAGCTGTTGATTATTGACGGCGGTTTTTCTAAGGCTTATCAGAAGACAACCGGAATCGCCGGGTATACGCTGATCTATAATTCATATGGCTTAAGGCTGGTGTCTCACGAACCTTTTGAAAGCTTAGAGAAGGCGATCGTAGAAGAAACGGATATCTGCTCTAACCTTTGTTTGGTTGAAAAGCTTACCACCAGACTGCGGGTGGCGGACACGGATAGCGGGGAGGACATTATTAAAACGATTGAAGACCTTGAATATTTGCTGGGTGCTTACAGACAGGGATTTTTGAGGGAAGTTCAATAGCATGGATGTGGAAAGGTATGGTTTTTGAAAGATGCAAGATGGATTTATAAGAGTTGGTGCGGCGACACCAGATATTTTAGTGGCGGACTGTCATCATAATGCGACACAAATCATGGAACTGATTGATCAAGCGGTTAAAGAGGGGATTCAATTACTTGTCTTCCCGGAGCTGTGCTTAACGGGCTATACCTGCGGTGATCTCTTTTTACAGGAGGCGCTGTTATGCCAGGCAGAAGATGAATTAGTCAGAATAACAGACTTTACGAAGAATAAGGATATATTAGTGGTCATCGGCCTGCCGCTGATGGTGTGCTCTAAACTGTATAATGTGGCAGCTGTGCTTAGTTATGGAACAATACTTGGCATTGTTCCAAAGACGCATCTACCTAATTATTCTGAGTTTTATGAAGTAAGACATTTTGCCAAAGGAAATCAAAAACCAATTGACATTTTAATCAACCATGTATCAGTTCCTTTTGGTACGGATATCCTTTTTAAGTGCAAGGCAATGGATGCCTTTGTCTTAGGGGTTGAAATTTGTGAGGATTTGTGGGTGGCGGCACCACCAAGCATCTCCCATGTAACGGCAGGCGCAACTGTGATCGCTAACTTATCGGCCAGCGATGAAATCACCGGGAAGGATGTTTACCGCAGGAAGCTGGTAACGGGGCAATCAGAGCGGCTGATATGCGGTTATGTCTATGCTGACGCCGGAGAAGGTGAATCGACGATGGATTTGGTGTTTGGCGGCCACAACCTGATTATGGAAAATGGTTCCTTAATTGCTGAGTCAGAGCGTTTCAAGAATCAGATGATTCGTGCGGATATGGATTTGTATAAGTTAAAAAGTGAACGGCGGAGAATAAGTACCTATATTGCGGATTTAAACAGCGATTATCTGATTGTTCCGTTTGATTTAGAGTACCGAACCCTAGATTTGATCAGACGATTTGACCCGACACCTTTTGTTCCTGATGACAAGGTCAAAAGAGCAGCTCGATGTGAAGAAATACTGATGATTCAGTCGCTGGGCTTAAAGAAACGTTTAAAGCATACCAATAGCCAGCGGGCGGTGATCGGCATTTCGGGAGGACTAGATTCGACATTGGCATTATTAGTTACAGTCGAGGCCTTTGATATGCAAGATATTGAGAGAAAGAATATTATTGCAGTAACGATGCCCTGCTTTGGAACGACTGACAGGACATACGGTAATGCCTGCAAGCTGGTTAAAAGCCTTGGAGCGACCTTGTTAGAGATTGATATTAAGGAAGCTGTGTTGCTGCATTTTAAGGATATCGGTCATGATCCTAGTTGTCATGATGTGACTTATGAAAATGCTCAGGCGAGGGAACGCACACAGGTGCTTATGGATGTCGCCAACCGTTACAATGGCTTAGTAGTGGGCACCGGAGATATGTCTGAATTGGCGCTTGGCTGGGCGACTTATAATGGCGACCATATGTCTATGTATGGTGTTAGTGCCTCAGTTCCTAAGACGCTGATACGGCATCTTGTGGCGTATTATGCTGATAGTGCCAGCGATGCCACGCTAAAGGAGACATTGACTGATGTGCTGGGCACCCCAGTGAGCCCAGAGCTGCTTCCGCCGAAGGAGGGCGAGATTGTCCAGAAAACAGAGGATTTGGTGGGACCTTATGAGCTTCATGATTTTTATCTCTATCATATGCTGCGCTATGGCAGCAGACCGTCAAGAATTTACAGGCTGGCTTTAAATGCCTTTAAAGATCTATATGATAAGGAAACAATATTGAAATGGCTGAAGGTGTTCATAAGAAGATTCATTCAAATGCAATTTAAACGTTCCTGCCTGCCTGATGGACCGAAGGTCGGTTCGGTAAGCATTTCTCCCAGAGGGGATTTAAGAATGCCAAGTGATGCGTCGGCGCAGGCGTGGATAAAGGAAATTGATGAAATCATATAGTTGCCCGAATGTTAAAACTAAGGTATAATTGTATTACTAAGCATTTCAACATGCAGACACGAAAGGGAGACTATATGAAAAAATTCATATCAGGATTACGAAACAAAAAAATGGCTAAGATAGTGGTTCTTGCACTCATTGCCATAGTGGCATCCATTGTTGCCCTCGCAGCATTTTCGAAAGACCCCGAACCCAATGGAGTTTTTAACAAAGAGAGAAGTTCATCCGGTTTAAAGACTATGGAAGTCTATTTTCTTGATGGGCCGTTTGCGGAAAATATTGACACGTCAGCAGAATTCTTCGTAGCTTATACAGAAGATGATGTGTTTGTGCTAAGCGCAGACAAATACAGTGGCAAGATTCCCGTCTATGGTGAAGATATAACGGAGTCTGATCTGGAATCGTTAGAGCCTGTTTTGATCGAGGGCAGAACAGAATATATGGAAGAAGAATTAAAAACTTATTTGATGGGTTTCTATAATGAAATAACGGCTGATAATCTGGAGGAGAATTTCGGTGCCTACTATTTTGATACAACGTATAGGAGCGATGATAGTATTCCTATGGTACTATTTTTCGCAGCCATTGTCGTCATTAGTTTATTGATTTCTGCAATAATAATATTGACCAGTCACAGAAAGCTGATGAAGGGTTTAAGAGCATATGAAGAAAATGGACTCTTAGCAGCATGTGAAGGGGACTTTTTAAGTGCTAAAGATAATTATGATAAAAAGTTGAAAATAGTACTATCAAGGAGATATCTTTATAATTTCAAAACCAACTTGCTTATTATACCACTTGATGAAATCATCAATGCCTATTCCTGTAGTATTATTAATAATAAAATACAAAACCAGGAGTTCATAGCGATAGAGACGAATCATGATGCAGTGTATTATATTACACCTAAGCGCAGGGCAAAGCAGGACAATGCGGTGGATACTTTAAGAGATCGTTTACGACAAATTGCAAGGGAGAACAATGATGGTTATCATATATAATCTGGGAACAGAATTTAAAATGGATAAAGAATTGGAAACAAGCAAGTGTGAGAACTGTGGTTATACGAAAAAAACATACTTAATGAGAGAGGTATTTGTATTTAAGTTGTTTTATATACCGATTATACATAGAGTAAAGCGAAGAGGAATCATGTGTTCTCATTGTGGGAAAATAAAGGAATTGAGCAAGGCGGATTATAAGGAGCAGAAGGATTTAGCATAGGAATTTATAAAGCACACCAGACTTACAAAGAGCGTGACAGCCGAAAACTGTCACGCTTACGTTTATCTCTTAAATCACTAGCAAGTATTAAGGAGCTGCCTTATCAAGCGCCTTTTCTATTGCTTCTAAAAGAATAGCTACGGTGTATTGATTGGAAGATGAATATGTAACCTGTTCCAGAGGAATGTTGGCGTTAAGCTGAGTTGAAATGTCATCTATAGATGGCTGCAATAACGGATACATGGTCGCAACAGATTCTTCTAAATTTACGATAGACACGGAATTTATTTGGTCATTGTCCACGACAACCTGTATATCCACTACATTGTCATTTAATACAATAGAAGATGTATAGACACCTGCCATATACTTGGAAGCAGAGGTTGCTTCAGTGTTATCGTTTTTGTTTCTGAGCATAAACACAAGTAAAAACACAAGAACGATAGCGAATAACACAAATAGTGCGGTATATAGAATTTCTTTGTGATGTAAAACGAAAATTCGTGTCTTTGATTTCATAAATTACCCTCCCAAAAATTTGCTTAATATATCTTATTATAGAACTCATCTAAATATGAATAGAAAGTTTGCAACAACTTGCGGGTTATGCTATGATATTTTAATAGAAAATAGCAGGCAAGGAGAAGTTGCAATGGCTTTACAGTTAATACTGGGTGGCAGCGGAAGCGGGAAATCCCACTATATGTATCAGCATATGATCAACCACGCTATTGAATACCCCGCTGATAATTTAATAATCATCGTTCCTGAGCAGTATACAATGCTGACCCAGAAGAACATTGTAGATATGCACCCTCAGAAAGGTGTTATGAATATCGATATTGTCAGCTTTGGCAGACTGGCATATCGTGTATTTGATGAGGTTGGAGGCTATGACAGAGTTGTTCTTGAGGATACTGGTAAGAATATGGTTTTGCGCAAGGTGGCTGAGGGTAAGAAGAATGAGCTTAAGGTCTTTAAAGGCAATATAACAAAACGTGGCTTTATCAGTGAAATCAAATCTATGGTAAGTGAGCTGCTTCAATATAGAATTGATGACAAACAGTTAGAGGTCTGCGTTGCCATGACGAAGGATAAGCCGCTTTTAAACGGAAAGCTTAATGATATATCGATTATTTATAGAGAGTTTAAGCAATATATTCAAGGACATTATATTACTGCTGAAGAGATCCTTGATATACTGTCTGATCGAATTTATTTGTCTGAAAAAATCAAAGATAGCATGATATATATTGACGAGTTTACCGGCTTTACGCCGACACAGTACCGACTTTTAGGAGAATTGCTGCTTCATAGCAAAAAAGTGGTTATAGCTTTAACGGTTGATCCGCTTGATACGCCCTACAAGCTGGGAAAGAAGCATCGATTGTTTTATCTGACGAAGGAAACGATCGATAAGCTTAATAAGCTGTGCTATCAATTAAAAGTTGATCGTGACGAGGATTCCTTACTGGAGGCACCGAAGAATATTCGCTTCCAGGGTTGTTTAGCTCTAAGCTTCTTAGAAAAGAATATTTTTAGATTCAAGAATAACGTGTATCGTAAAGAACAAGAAGAGATTACAATACATCTTGCAAAGAATCCTAGCGAGGAGATTGCTTTTATCGCCAGAGAAATCAGGCGCTTGGTACGGGATGAATCCTATAGATATAAAGATATTGCTATTGCCACAGGCGACTTAGAAAAATATCAGCCAGTCATCACCCATGCCTTTAAGGACATGGAGATCCCATGTTTTATTGACCATAAGCGAAGTGTCATGTCTAACTGTTTTGTTGACTTCATCCGTTCGTTACTAGAAACTATCTACCAGAATCTATCTTACGAAAGCGTGTTCAAATACTTAAAGTCAGGGCTGCTGGATGTAGAACGTAATGATATAGATATCATTGAGAACTACGTTATTGCTACCGGAATCCGAGGAGCCTCTGCTTGGAATGAAAGATGGACAAGACAATACAAAGGCTTGGATGAAGAAGAACTGCTCGCCGTTAATCAAATCAGAGAAATCATCATTCAGGAAATGTGGCCGGTGTATGAAGTGTTTAAGGATCGTTCAAAGACAGTGTCTGATTGTACGAAGGTGCTCATTGATTTTATAACTGGGAAGAATATAGAAGAAAAGCTAAACAATTATAGTGAAAGCTTTGAAGCCATGGATAATTTGTCGCTGTCAAGGGAATATAAGCAGGTTTATTCAGCTGTTATGGAGCTGCTAGATAAGCTGAGCAGTATTTTAGGTGAAGAGCATATGTCTGCCGGTGAGTACCTGGAGGTTTTAGATGCCGGTTTCGACGAAGCGCAATTGGGGCTTATTCCTCCGAGTATTGATCAGGTTGTGGTTGGGGATATAAGGAGGACCCGCCTGAATCGAATTAAGATACTTTTTTTTGCCGGTGTTAATGAAGGCGTTATCCCTGCACCCTACAAAGGCGGCGGGCTGTTAACGGATGATGACAAGGAGCTTCTTTTAGAGCATGACATCGAACTGGCGCCTACTAAGAGGCAGGAGTCCTTTACCGAGCAGTTTTACCTATATGCGATGCTGACTAAACCGAGTGAGCATTTGTATATCACCTTAAGTAAGGTTGATTCTTCCGGCAATTCTATGCGCGAATCTTCCTTGATTGACCAGATAACAGCTCTTTTTTCAACCCTTAAAGTGGTTGACCTCGAAGCGCTTAACGATGAACAGGCTTTGATTTCCAATGAAAAAGATAGTTTGAATTATTTCATTTCCGGACTAAGGTCATATGCTGATGAGGCGCCGTCTGACGTATGGCGGGAGCTTTTTGGTTGGTTTAAGGGCAGTGAGGAGTATAAGGATACCATCGAAAAGCTCGTTGATGCGGCATTAATGATACATAGTGATGGGGCATTGGGAAGGGCAGCGGTTAAAGCTGTTTATGGCGAATGCCTGAATAATAGTGTAACAACCCTTGAGTTGTACGCCTCCTGTGCTTATGCGCATTTTCTGACCTATGGGCTAAAGCTTCGGGAACGTCAGGAGTATCGCCTTGAAAACCCTGATCTGGGTATTATTTTTCACAATGCCATTGAAATGTTTTCAAAGCAACTGGAAGATACAGGCTATGACTGGTTTACCATTCCAGATGCTAGGAGAGATCAATTGACCGATGCGTGTGTGAGGAAGGCGGCAGAAACCTTTAATCATACGATATTACTGGATAATGCAAGAAATCAATACTTGGTTATGCGTCTTATACGTATTACGAAACGAACTATTTGGGCATTGCAAAAGCAAATGAAGAAAGGGAAATTCATTCCGGCAGCATATGAAATAGCTTTTGACGGTGAAAGCTCTATAGACACGGCAAATATCAAGTTGTCGGAAGAGGCAGTTCTTAAATTAAAAGGTACGATTGACCGATTGGATCGATATGAGGATGGCGAAAACGTTTATCTCAAGGTTGTGGATTATAAGTCGGGCAGTAAGAAATTTGATCTGGTGGCGCTTTATTATGGGCTCTCCTTGCAGCTGGTTGTTTATATGAATGCCGCTGCCATGATGGAGAAGAATAGGAATCCCGATAAGCAGGTGATTCCGGCCGGTATTTTATATTACAATATTGATGACCCGATGATTTCAAGAGAAGAGCTTTTAGATGATGATGCCAATTCCCTTGACCAAAAGATTTTAACGGAGCTTAGAATGAACGGGCTGGTCAATGATGACATGGAAATTATCCGCTTAATGGATGGGGAGTTTTCGTCAAGCTCAGATGTTATTCCGGTTGCCCTCAATCGGGACGGCAGCCTGAATAAACGATCAGGAGCGATATCAAGCGGTCAGTTTAAAGCTTTATCCGAATTTACCAATCAAAAAATCATCTCTATAGGAAAAGATATTATGGCAGGTAAAATTGACGTAAATCCCTATCTGAAAGGGAAACAGTCGGCCTGCGATTATTGTAAATATAGCGCAGTCTGCGGTTTTGATAAGGCAATTGATGGATATGAGTACCGTCGCCTGATGAAGCTGGCGGCAGCAGAGGTATGGGAATATATTGAGAAGGAGACACATGGGCATGGAAATGAAATGGACCAAAGAGCAGACAAAAGTGATTGAATCGCGTCACCGCAATCTTCTTGTTTCAGCCGCGGCGGGTTCGGGAAAGACCGCAGTGCTGGTTGAACGGATAATCGCAATGATTACCTGCGCTGATCATCCAATCGATATTGACCGGCTGCTCATTGTCACATTTACAAATGCGGCGGCAGCCGAGATGAAGGCGCGGATTGGAAATGTCATTAAAAAAAGGCTTGCAGATGAGCCTGGCCATACTCACTTGCAACGCCAAGTCACTTTGCTAAATAGTGCGAAAATCATGACTCTTCACAGCTTTTGCACAAGTATCATTAAAGATTATTTTAATATCATTGACCTTGACCCATCATTTCGGGTTGCCGAAGAAACAGAATTAGTATTGCTTCAGGCAGATGTGCTTAAGAGTCTTTTAGAAGACTATTATGCAGCGGCGGAAGAAGGCTTCCTAAACTTTATTGAATGCTATTCGAAAGGGAAGCAAGATTATGGTATTGAGGAGTTGATTGCTCAAGTATATAAGTATTCCAGAAGTTATCCGTGGCCGGAGGAATGGCTTAACGACTGCATTAACTGGCTTTCGCTAAATTCCATCGAGGCATTGGAAGAGGCGCCGTTGATTTTATTTTTAAAAGATTATTTAAATCAAATGATAATGGAGATGAAAACTGACATTACCGATGCTATTGATATTTGTAACGAGGCCGATGGGCCGGTCTTTTATCAGGAGGCGTTGCTAGATGACTTGACTCTTATTGGCCAGCTTGAGAAAGCCGAAAGCTTAGACGATTATTACCGGTGCTTGAGCGCTATGAGCTTTACGGCACTTTCAAGAAAACGGATGCCAGATGCTTTAGATGAGAAAAAGGATCAGGTAAAGCAGCTTCGGGAGAACGTCAAAAGCATTATCAAAGATATGCAAAAGAACTTTTTCTTCCAGGAGCCGGAGCAGATTTTAAAGGATATTCAAGCGGTCAAGGCTCCGATGGAATGGCTTGTCAGGTTGGTAAAAGACTTTGACGGACGATTTTCAAGTGCTAAGCTCGAGAAGAATATCTTGGATTTCAATGATTTAGAGCATTTTGCGCTGAGGATTCTGACGGTAAAGAAAGACGGAATAACCTCGCCCTCACCGGCGGCGATCGAATTAAGTGAACGGTTTGAAGAAATATTGTGTGATGAATACCAGGATAGCAACCTGGTTCAGGAAACCCTTTTAACGACTATATCTAAAGAACGTTTAGGGCAGCCTAATATATTTATGGTAGGAGATGTCAAGCAAAGTATTTATAAGTTTCGACTGGCTAAACCGGAGCTTTTTATGGAGAAATATGAAACCTATACTTTAGATGACAGCCTGCGCCAAAGAATAGATTTACATAAAAACTTCAGAAGCAGAAGCTGTGTGCTTGATGCAATTAATGATATCTTTGATAAGATTATGGGAAAGAGGCTGGGCGGCATTCACTATAATGAAGAGGCAGCTCTCTATCCTGGCGCTAAATTTCCGGATTCTGATGAAAATATTAGCACAAAATCAGATATTATGCTGATTGATGTTGCCAAGAATCTTTTGGAAGATAATGATAATATGCCATATGCAGAAAGAGAGTTAGAAGCTAAAGCCGTCGCTTTGAAAATTAAAGAATTAGTCCATAAAACGAAGGGTCTTAAGGTGCTTGATAAGTCGGGAAGCGAGTATCGGAATGTCTCATATAGAGACATCGTGATTTTGTTAAGGACGATGAACGGTTGGTCAGATACCTTTGTAAAAGTGCTGGCAGATGAGGGGGTACCGGCTTATGCGGATACGAAGACGGGCTTTTTTGAGACGACCGAGGTTAAGACGATTCTATCGATGATGAGCATTATCGATAATCCCAAGCAGGATATCTCATTTACGGCTGTTTTAACGTCCCCTATTGGCGGATTTACCAACGAGGAGGTAGCGATCATTAGGTCACTGAATAAAGAAGTGACTATGGAAGAATCCTGTTTAGCATTTCTAAAGCCGGAAGCAGATCTGTTTTTAGAAGAATACTTCGATTTGGATAAATGCAATGAAATCAAAATGCGGCTTAAGGAATTCTTGGAGCTGCTTAACGGTTTTAGGCGGATGGTGCCATTTATGGCCATTCATGAACTGCTTCATTTAATTTATGATGAAACAGGTTATTATCACATGGCTTCAGCAATGGTTTTGGGTGAGCAAAGACAGGCTAATCTGGACATGTTAGTAGAGAAGGCGATTGCTTATGAAAAGACAAGCTATCGAGGCTTATTTAATTTTATCCGCTATATCGAGCAACTTAAAAAATATGCCGTGGACTTTGGAGAGGCAGTTATTTTGGGAGAGCATGAAGATACAGTGCGGGTTATGAGCATTCATAAAAGCAAGGGCTTGGAATATCCGGTGGTTTTTGTATCCGGCATGGGCAAATCATTTAACCATCAGGATGCCAGAGCGTCCTTGATTCTGCATTCTGATTATGGATTCGGTCCTGATGCCATCGACTTAGAACTGAGGACAAAATGTCCTACATTGATTAAAAAGGTCATGGCAAAAAAAACGGTTTTAGAAAATTTGGGAGAAGAGTTGAGGGTTTTATATGTTGCCCTGACCCGTGCTAAAGAAAAACTGATCATGACCGGAACAATTAAGGATATCGAGAAGTCCGCCCAAAAGTGGCGGCGTAGGGAAGCTGGAGGCGACGGAAAAATGCCTTTAAATATGCTGGTCTCGGCAAGTCATTATCTGGACTGGGTGATGCCGGTGGCAGAGGGGCTAAAAGATGTCTTTGATATACAAAAAATAGATATCTGCGACTTGATGAAAAAGGAAATAAGCGCTCATGCGTCACGTAAGATGCAGCGGCAGGATTTACTTGCCCAAGATGAAGCCGGAGCGTTTGATGCTGACATCGGCCGGATGATTAACGAACGTTTAAACTGGACGTATAAATATGACAATGAGACTCGTTTATATACGAAAATGACTGTATCGGAGCTTAAAAAAATCGGGCAGAATCAAGATGAGGCTTGGTCCTTTAATGCTGTAAAGCCTATCTCAATAGGAGATGCCGCTTTGAGGGGAACAGTCATTCATCGGGTTTTGGAACAAATGAATTTAAGCCAGATCAAAACGAAGCAAGATGTCGATAAGCTGGTTGCTAGTCTCATCGAACGCAAGAAAATGACTTTGGAAGAAGCTACACTTGTAGATAGCTGGAAAATATATCATTTTACCAGAACCAGTTTAGCAAAGCGCATGGCTGTGGCTGAAGGGTTGGGGCAATTGTATAAAGAGAAGCAATTTGTGATAGGAATTGGGGCGAATCAGCTAGATGAAGCATTGTTAAGTGATGAGACGATTCTTGTGCAGGGAATTATTGACACTTATTTTATTGAAGATAACCACGTGATACTAGTGGACTATAAAACTGATTATGTGGAAGACGGAAAGGAAGAGATACTGATTCATAGATATAAAAATCAGTTGAAATATTATTCAAGAGCTATTGAACAATTGCTTAATATGAAGGTCTCGGAGAAATATATTTATTCTTTCGCCTTGGGGAGGGAGCTGGCATTATAAGAAAATATGATTATGTTTGCTTGCGCTTGTATAGATCGATGCGAAAATCGTCATAATAATTATGGAAAAGTTAAATATTAGAAAGGTGTACACGATGGGTAAAAATAAGGAAAAAGCGATTGATATTCATAATCTAACACCGGAAGAAGAATTGAAGTTTGAAATAGCACAAGAAATAGGCTTGTTTGATAAGGTTCTTGAAAGTGGCTGGAAATCGTTGACAGCTAAAGAGTCCGGTCGGATCGGCGGGCTTATGACAAAACGGAAAAAAGAGATGATGAAAGAAGCCCAAAGCTTGGAGTTGGGGCATGAGTAGCTGCCAAAACGTTGAGAAGAGCTTGTGTGTACAAGCTCTTTTGGTCAATCCCATTTAATGCTGCCAAGTTCACCGATTCAGTATTCTCCATAATGTTGTCCTGCTAATCCCTAAACGTTTAGCGGCTTTTGTTTGATTCATGTCTTCCTGTGATAAAATGATGTTAATAATTTCAAAGGTGATTTCGTCAAGCGTTCCGCTTAAATCGATATTTTTCCAAAAGACAGCATCGTACTCAGGCTGTCTTTTTTCGTTTTTAAGTACCTCACGTACATTGTCTGTAGATATATAAGGTGTAGATGCCACTGTGACTAATTCGTTGAGGACTCTTTTAAACTGGTCTAAATTATATTTCCAGCTAAAGCCTTGAAGTAGTGACATTGCCTCAGGCTCGAAACCGACTATTTGCGTAGCGTTCTGCGCATTGATGTCATTTAAATAAAGACTTGCAAGGCTGGGGATGTCGCTGACTCGGTGTCTTAATGGAGGCAGATTTAAAGTTAAGCAGCCTATTTCGTTTTTCAAATAAATACATGAGGGGTCTTCCTTGGTGTTTTCAATATTTTCAGTAAAAGAAAACATGAGTCGATTATTTTTGTCTAATCTAGTGCGTTCAATAAATGCGTACAACTCCTGTAACCGAAGCTTATCTAAAAGTCCGATTTCCATAAAATAGAGAGTGTTATTGACATCCATGCAGGGAGAATCAACATTTCCCAGTAAGAATTGCCATGTTTTGTCGGTCATGCTGCTGCAGTCGATAAGATAGCACGGTGTATCTTGATAAGGGCTGCGACTATATACTAAAGTCCCCATTTTTTCTTTGCCTGTGCCCTTTTCGCCGATGATGAGTAAGGGGAAGTTGGATTTGCTGTATTGTGTCACCTTCTGGTTGAGCTTGGCGTGGACAGAACCTCTATAGAAGAGGTTGAAAAACTGATGGGCGATATCTTCTTTGTTTTTCTGCTGAATATGAAAAGAATTAATTTTGGCAATACGCTTTGATTCGGTTAGCCTAAAGAGGACGTAAGTTTCCTCTTGGATTAAAATTTTTTCTCCTGTTACCATCAAGTTTTTATTGCTTATTTGTTTGACGAGCTGCCGATTGTTATTCCGAAGAACGACAGGGAGCAGTTTCTTGATAAAAGAATAGATTTGGGTATCATTTTTAGCATCTGAGCTAAAAAGCAGCGTGCCATCTGTGGAGTAGACAACAAGGGATTGCTTGCCTGCATGTAAGGCGGCATAATAAAAAGAATTTTGTCGTTTCAACTCAGAATAGTAACGGCAGAGCTCCACAGCGCGATTTAATGCTTGCGAAATGCTGTCGCTGTTTGAGGTGATAAGCATTGCATTTAGCCCGATGGATTTGGCATAGGTTGTCGCAACCATATCACTGAGCACTAGCGAGTAGCCGTCTTTTTTTAATTGATCGACACATTGTACTGCGTCGCTTTTGCTGCTTATTGTGAAAATCTCGATTTGATACTGTAGGATCTCGCAGAGCATTCGCGCAAAACCAGAAATGCTGGGGAATCCAACGATGGCAAATTTACCGGCATAGTTTTGAGCTAATTTAATGACACTTAAAATATCGTAATGGGACAGGGGGACTTCCAAAACAGGAATCGTTGCAACCGCCTTAAGCATTTGAGCAGTCCCCCCGCGGGAGATAATAACATCAAATGAGGTTTCGTCAAGTCCCAAGAGGATATCTACACCCTGCTGAAGATCGCCCACATAAGCAGTCAGGGTGATATCATCCCTGGTTTGAGTAATATTTTCTATCATATTTTTCATACCCTCATATGGGGCAATGGCTAAAATCTTGATTTGTTCCATTCTAAAATCGCACCTCTTCTTCAAGTTTAAATATGAAACAATTATACTATAAAAACATCATAATTGGAATAGAAAAAGTGAATGTTTCACAATTAAACAAGAAATATCGTTAAGTGATTTGAAAAAATTGTCGAAAAAGTGTAATATACATAAAAAGAGCAGGTGTGACATGTTTATAATTGAAACACACTATGAGCTTGGAGGTGATACGATGAATAAACCTATATTAGCCATTACAATGGGTGATCCCGCAAGCGTGGGTCCTGAAATATCCATTAAAGCCTTAGCAGTACAGCGGATTTATGATTCTTGCCGCCCCTTAATTATTGGCGATGCCGCAGTTATGGAAGAAGCAATGAAAATCACGAACACAAAGCATCTTAAGATTAATAGGATATCCAAGATATCAGAAGCGCGATATTCTTATGGTTTTATTGATGTTTTGGATTTGGGGTTTGTCGATGTTGGGGCATTAGTGAAGGGAAAGGTTTCAGCTATGGCTGGCGAGGCTGCCTTTAGATATATCATCAAAGCTATCGAACTGGCTTTGGCTAATCAGGTTGATGCAACAGTGACAAATGCCTTGAACAAAGAAGCTATTAATCTTGCCGGTCATCATTTTTCGGGACACACGGAAATCTATGCCCAGTATACAAAAACACAAAAGTATACGATGATGCTGGCTCATGAAAACCTTAGAGTGGTACATGTTTCGACCCATGTATCCTTAAGAGAAGCATGTGAAAGAGTGAAAAAGGAAAGAGTTTTGGAAGTCATTCACATTGCCAATCAAGCCTGTATAGATTTGGGAATTGAAAATCCTAAAATTGGCGTTGCTGGTTTGAATCCTCATAGCGGTGAAAATGGGCTGTTTGGAATGGAAGAAATTGATGAAATCATCCCAGCGATTGAGACAGCCAAAAAGGAAGGCATTCTGGTATCGGGTCCAGTGCCGCCGGATACGATTTTCTCAAAGGCAAGAGGCGGGTGGTACGACATTGTAGTGGCCATGTATCATGATCAGGGGCATATACCGCTTAAGGTGGTAGGATTCGTTTTTAACCGAATCAAGAAAGAATGGGAGGCGGTTGCAGGGGTGAATGTTACGCTGGGATTACCAATTATCAGGACATCCGTAGATCATGGCACAGCATTTGACCTAGCCTACCAGGGAGTTGCTAACGGGCTGAGTTTAATTAACGCTATTGATTATGCGGTTAAGCTGGCAAAAAACAAGCAATAAGGAGGAGAAGGACATATGAAGATTTTAAAAACTGTTCAGAAGATACCAGGTGGATTAATGATAGTACCGCTATTATTAGCAGTAACAATCAATACTTTTGCACCACAAGCCTTGGAAATAGGAGGTTTTACGACGGCGCTATTTAAGACTGGGGCAACAACATTAATTGCATTTTTCTGCTTTTGCAACGGTGCGCAGATTAGAGTGAAACAAGTGGGAACTCCATTGGCTAAAGGAATCGCCCTAACTTTTATTAAATTTATTTTAGGAGCATTGATTGGCTGGGGCATCGGTAAAATATTCGGTATGGAAGGAATACTGGGGATTACGCCATTAGCTATAATTGCAGCGATGACCAATTCAAACGGAGGTTTGTATGTTGCTTTGGCGGGTCAATATGGCGATGCTGGTGATGTGGGTGCAGTATCCATTTTATCAATCAATGATGGACCGTTTTTTACGATGATCGCACTGGGGGCATCAGGACTTGCCAATATCCCGTTTATTACTTTGGTTGCTTGTATTGTGCCGATTCTCATTGGCTTTATTTTAGGGAATTTAGATGAAGATTTAAGGGAGCTGTTTTCAAAGGGGACGGTACTTCCGATACCTTTTTTTGCCTTTGCATTAGGTGCAGGGTTAAACTTTGGCCAAATCATAAAAGCAGGGGCACCAGGGATTATTTTGGGTGTTTTAGTAACATTAATTACCGGTCTAGGTGGATATTTGATGATGAAACTGTTAAAATCAAAGAATCCGGAGGTAGGTGCGGCGATTGGAACGACTGCCGGTAATGCGGTAGGTACGCCTGAAGCCGTAGCAGTTGCAGATCCCACATTAGCAGCAGTGGCTGCCGTATCGACCGTACAGGTTGCGGCAGCGATCATTGTTACGGCCATATGCTGCCCATTGTTAGTTAATTTTTTAGCAAAGCGAGAAAAGAAAAATAAAGTGTCTTAAAAAGTGCGTAAGCTAAGGAGTGTTAAAAGTGAACCGATATTTAATTATTGCAGATGATTTTACAGGAGCTAATGATACTGGCGTTCAATTAGCACGAAGAGGTATTTATACAAAAGTGGTGTTGACTGAGAAGACGATTAAAGCTGATGAATCCTCATATGTTCTGGACACAGAATCCAGAAGCCTTAGTCAGGGCATGGCTTATAATAAAGTAAAGCAGCATATGAAGGGAATTGAACTAAATAGCTTTAAATATTTGATTAAAAAAGTAGATTCGACACTGCGAGGTAACATTAGCGAAGAGGTGAAGGCCATTGATGATGTCATGCAAAGCGAACTGGTGATTTTTATGCCGGCGTTTCCCGATTTAAATAGAACAACCTTAGGTGGCATACATAGACTGAATGGAAAACCGATTACGGAGACGGAATTATCTAAAGATCCTAAAACACCAGTTGAAGAAGACCGGCTTGATAAGATTATGGCATCTGCTTACGATGAGGGGATAACTCATGTGAGTATTGATGAGATTCGAAATCAAGCGATCAACTTAGATGTGGGGAGAGTATTTTCTTTTGATGCAGCAACAAATGAAGATATGAAAACGGTTGTGGAGAAGGTTAAGATGACAGGCAAGAAAACTTTATGGGTTGGCAGTGCGGCCATCGCAGATCATTTGCTGGAGAGTGAGATTCCGATGAAGCCGGCCATGGCATTAATTGCCAGCGTCAGCGCAGTAACCAGAGAACAGGTAAAATATGCACAGGACAAAGGGGTAAAATTAGTTAAGGTGCCGGTGTATGAGCTGCTCAAGGCTGGTGGTGGGCAAAAGTATATTGACGAAGCGATACAGATTTTAAATAATAATGAAGATGTCATTCTGCTATCCTCAGCAACCTATGATAGAGAAGAATTGGACAAAACAATAGAAATTGCAGCAAGCTTGGGATTAACGAAGGAAACGGTTAGTGTCAGAGCTTTGGAAATCATCGGAGGGTTAGCCGATGAGATTATGAGTAAGGTGAGCATTTCAGGATTGTTTTTATCAGGTGGCGATACTGCTATGAGGATTTTTGAAAGAATTGATGCCGAAGGCTCGGTGATTATCGGAGAGGTTTTGGCGGGAATACCAATGATGCGCATATCTAAAGGAAAATATGATGGATTGAAGGTCATCACAAAAGCAGGCGCTTTTGGTAATATTGATGCGGTGACCTACGGGCTTAGGAAATTAAAGGAATTGCTATAATTATTTGTGATGCAATTCTTCAACTAACCTAATCAATGCATTTTTAAAGCTTAAATCATCGTTAGTAGTCCGTTTCTTAATATGCCCATGGTAATGACCGCTTTTACGTTGCTTTTTAGAGAGGTGCCGTTCAAAAAGCATCTGGTCGATATTGGCATTGGTATATTGCTTGCCGCTATGATGCAGGGCATATGCGCCCTTAGTGAGAGCCATAGTTGCCACGCCATAATCACCGGTAATGACGATGTCACCGGGGCTGGTTTGATTAATGAGCGCAAAATCAACCGCATCCGAAGACTTGCTTACAGTAATAACCTTGCTATAATCGGAATATAACTGATGGCTTGTATCCACAAACATGAGTACATTGATTCCATTTTTTTTGGCAACAGCCTCAATAATAGATTTAACCGGGCAGGCGTCGGCATCAACAATAATTTTCATCTAAATCTCCATTTCCCAGCCAAAGTAAAACTCTGTAGAAACAACTCTGCAGAGTTTTATTTTAATTTTAGCACAGAATTTAGGAGTGTCAATAGTTACTACTTGCTAAAATTATATCATTCCGTTTATAATGGTTTAGTAAGAATAAGGAGGAAAGCTATGGAAGCATATCAAAGTTTTGCCAAGGTATATGATATATTAATGGATAATATTTCTTATGAAGATTGGGGAGAATATCTTGTAAGCCTGCTTAAAAAGTATGAGATCAGTGAGGGACTGATTTTAGATTTGGGTTGCGGAACCGGTAATATTACCAGTTTTTTGCATGAAGCTCACTATAATATGATAGGGCTTGATAATTCTTGGGATATGCTGACGATTGCAAAGGACAAAGCATTAGAGAACAATCAGGATATTTTGTACTTAAGCCAGGACATGAGGGATTTTGAGCTGTATGGTACCGTGAAAGCCGTTGTGAGTATTTGCGATAGTTTAAACTATATACTAGATGAAGATGAATTGCTTCATGTATTTGAATTGGTCAATAACTACTTGGACCCTGGAGGTATATTTATTTTTGATTTAAACACACTCTATAAATATGAAAACGTATTAGGAGAGAGAACCTTTGCTGAAAATAGGGAAGACTTAAGCTTTATTTGGGATAATTATTATGATATTGAAAGCGGAATTAATACTTATGATTTAAGCATCTTCATAAAGTCTGAATTAAATGCAGATGAAGGTGCTGAGCTTTTCACCCGATTTACTGAAGAACATTATCAGAGGGCTTACTCACTGGAAAAGGTTAAAGAGTTAATCCTAAAAGCAGGCTTGGAATTAGTCGAAATATTGGATGCTTTTACTTGTGACCCTCCTAATGAGCACAGTGAGCGTATTTATATGATTGCCAGAGAGAAGGACAAACAAACAATGAATGGAGTTAACTAACGATGTCAGATTATATAATAAGAGCAACAGGAGCGAATCACCAGGTAAGGATTTTTGCCGCAACAACTAAAGAGCTTGTTGAAACGGCCAGAGCGTATCATCAGACAAGTCCGGTGGCAACAGCAGCATTAGGACGTCTTCTAACGGCAGGGGCGATGATGGGAACAATGCTAAAAGGAGATAAAGATAAATTGACGCTTAAGATTAAATGTGATGGTCCAATCGGTGGATTAACTGTGACCGCAGATGCCAAAGCGATGGTCAAAGGATATGCAGACAACCCCCAGGTAATGCTTCCGCCAAATAAAGCCGGTAAATTAGATGTGGGCGGAGCACTTTTAGGTGGCATATTAAGTGTTATAAAAGATATGGGACTTAAAGAGCCTTATGCCGGACAGATACATTTGGTTTCCGGTGAAATTGCCGAGGATCTAACCTATTACTTTACAACTTCAGAGCAAATCAATTCAAGTGTAGCCCTTGGTGTCCTTATTGAAAAAAACAATACCGTCAAACAAGCAGGAGGCTTTATCGTACAAGTGATGCCATTTTCTGGGGAGGAAGTTATTGCGAAGGTAGAAGACAACATTAAGGATATTCACTCAATTACCGCACTTCTGGAAGTTGGATACACACCGGAGGATATCGTTAATAAGGTGCTTGATGGTTTGGAGATTCAATTTCTAGACCGAATACCGACACAATTTTACTGCGACTGCTCTAAAGAGAAGGTAAAAAAGGTGCTGATTAGCATGGGAAAGAAGGAGCTCCAAGCGATGATTGACGATGAAGAGCCGGTGGAAGTGCACTGCCATTTCTGTAATAAAGATTATGATTTCCAAACGAATGAAATAAAGGAATTACTAAAAATTTTATAAAATTTCTAAAAATAACCTTTTAAGTACTTGCAAATGAAAAACATTGTGTTACAATATAAGTATTGCTAGCACTCGGTCGAATAGAGTGCTAGCAAATATTACGATACAAATGAGTATAGTGACGTAGATCTGACAGATAGAATAGGATTGAAAATAATACACAATAAACAGGGAGGTCATTTGATGAAAGAAGAAGATAATAAAGGTTTGAATTTAAAGGAAACGAATACCGGTAGTAATCCGCTGGGCAATCGTCCGGGAGGAGGAACTCCAGGAGGAACCGGAACACCACCAAAACTTGGCAAGTGGGGTCTATATCTCCTGATAGGTCTTGTCGCAACAATTATAATTAATACTTTTTTTACTCCGGCTTTGTTGAACGCTACCACTAAAGAGATCACATACACTGAGTTTATCTCAAAGGTGGAAGCCGGTCAGGTTGATTCAGTTGTCATTCAGAATGAGAACAACCGTATTGTAATCATTCCTAAGGGAACTGAGAATACTGAGGATAAAACAACTTATTATACCGGCATCATAGATGATCCCGGATTAATTGAATTTCTCCATGAGTATGATGTGACCTTAAGTGCGCAGATACCAACCGAAGCGTCACCTCTAATGTCACTTCTTAGCTTGCTCTGGCCTTTTCTTCTAACCATATGGCTGATCTCGTTTTTCAGTAAGAGGCTAATGGGCAAGATGGGTCAAGGCATGGGTGGCGGTCTTGGTAAGAGCACTGCCAAGATATATGTTCAGACGGGAACCGGGATCACCTTTAAAGATGTCGCCGGTCAGGATGAAGCCAAGGAGTCGCTAATGGAGATCGTAGATTACCTTCATAATCCGGCAAAATATAAGGATATTGGAGCGAAGCTGCCAAAGGGCGCATTATTGGTTGGACCTCCGGGAACCGGTAAGACATTATTAGCAAAGGCGGTAGCTGGAGAAGCCGGCGTTCCTTTCTTTTCAATATCAGGTTCTGATTTTGTTGAGATGTTCGTTGGAATGGGCGCTTCGAGGGTGCGTGATCTATTCAAGCAGGCTGCTGAAAAAGCTCCATGTATTATCTTTATTGATGAGATTGATGCTATAGGTAAGAGCCGAGATAATAATATCGGCGGGAATGATGAGCGGGAGCAGACGCTGAATCAGCTGCTCTCTGAGATGGATGGTTTTGATGCTTCAAAAGCGGTTGTTGTGCTTGCGGCTACGAACAGACCGGAGATACTTGATAAAGCACTTAGAAGACCGGGACGCTTTGACCGGACAATTAACGTGACGCAGCCAGACAAACAGGGCAGAATAGATATTCTAAAGGTGCATACGAAGAAGGTTCGCTTGGATGAAAGCGTTGATTTAGAAGAGATTGCGTTGGCGACATCAGGCGCGTCTGGAGCCGATTTGGCGAATATTGTTAACGAGGCGGCATTGCGGGCTGTTAGATTTAATCGGAGGACGATTTCACAAGCGGATATGTTTGAATCTGTTGAAGTGATTATCGCAGGCCAACAGCGTAAGAATCATATTTTAAGTAAGGAAGAGCGAACGATCGTAGCCTATCATGAGGTGGGGCATGCCCTTGTTGCAGCCAAGCAAAAGGGGACACAGCCCATTCAGAAGATCACGATTATCCCAAGGACGTCAGGCGCGCTTGGCTACACCATGCAAATGCCTGAGGAAGAGCGCTTCTTAATGAAAAAGGATGAGATGCTTAAAGAGATTGTCACTTTGCTTGGCGGGCGAGCGGCAGAGGATGTCAGATTTGGCACAATCACGACAGGAGCGGCCAATGACATTGAGAAAGCAACTGATCTAGCAAGGCGTATGGTGACTATGTATGGTATGTCGCATGAATTTGGCATGATGGGCTTAGAACTGCCGGGAAGCCAATATATGGATGGGCGTCCGGTGAAGACTGCTTCCGAGGGGACAATGGAACGAGCAGATGAAATCATTCGCAAAACTTTGGAAGAATCTTATGCACAGGCAGTAGATATTCTGGATAAGAATCAGGCGATTATGGATAAAGCCTCTAAGTATTTATTAGAGAGAGAGACAATCACCGGCAAGGAATTCATGGCTATACTGGATGAAGGAGATCAGAAGACGGAGATTGAATCGGAAAAGGAAATTAAGGAATAATTACTAGTTTATAAACAAGATCACCAAAGATGTCTAAGAAAGCGATTCTTAGACATCTTTGGCTTTAGTTTCGGTGTCGGTTTTCGCTTTAGCTTCTATTTCGGCTTTATTTTTCGCTTCCTCTTTAACAATCCTAAGAAAATCCTTCTCTTTTTTCTTAAGAGTAGGAATAAATCTTTCTGCTATCTTGCCTTTGCCTCTGGCTTTCACATAGAAATAACCAATCGCAGAGAAGATCAATGCGCCAATAAAATTAACGAATAAATCTTTCATAGTGTCAAAGAGCCCGATATCCAGATAGCCATTAATGCCAAGGGATTTTCCATTAATAGCTACATCTTTAATATCATTGATAGTCACCACTGTATTAGTTCCTGTCGGATCCAGATATACCGTATTAATTGTATGGATAACCGTATCCTTCTGCATATCGAAGCCTAAAAATGTATCCATGCCGAATTCAAAGAATTCCCAGATAATGCCGATAGTCATTGAGAAACAAAAGGCAACAATTGCCATGAATAATGGAGATAAATCAAACTTAGCTTTCTCGTTTCTGTTAAGTATATCGACCAGCGAAAAGCCGATCGCTGCTGCTAAAAAGCCATTGATGATATGTAAAACAGTATCCCAAATAGGATACTTGATATAATAAGAACTGATCTCCCCAAGGATCTCAGCGGCGAATATGAATACAAGTATAATGATTTCCAACGTTGACGGCAATTCAATCCGGAAATTCACTTGGATAATACTGGGTAAAAGAAACAGAAATAGAGTTAGTATACATAAGAACACATTTTCATAATTTCTATTATATATTTGCAGTATCAACATTAAGATGACTACAATTCTGAGAACGAAATAGACCATAAAGGAGCTTTTGTGTTCTCTGAGCTCCATTTCAATAGCCTTCATCATTCGATTTAATTTCTCTTTAAGCATATTTGGTCCACTCCTTGGCGTTTTTCTTTGAAAACACCTTATTTCTGATTTAGCTTTTCCTCACAGTAGACACAGCGATATGTTTTGCTGCTGCTATCGGTCAGTTTAAATATATGAGTCAGTCCCTGCTCGATGGATGTGATGCATCTTGGATTCCTACAGGAGACTACATTGGTGACTAAATTAGGTAAAGTGAGATTTTTCTTTTTTACGATCTTACCGCCCTTTATGCAATTAATCGTAATGTTGTTGTCAATAAAACCAAGAATATCTAAGTCTAGATCTAACTCGCCCTGAATCTTGATGATATCTTTCTTTTCCATCTTATTGCTGGTAGCGTTCTTGATGATTGCGACTTGGCAGTCCAACTTGCCGAGCTTTAAATATTCATAAATATCCATACTCTTACCAGCTTTGATGTGATCGATAACGTAACCGTTGTCAATACCACTAATACTTAGCATAGATTCACCTCCAAAAATTTAATAATAAGTGCCATTCTTACATAAACACCAAACTGCGCCTGCTTGAAATAGACAGCTCTTGGATCCTTGTCAACCTCTACAGATATTTCATTGACACGCGGTAATGGATGGAGGACAAGCATATTATCCTTAGCCAGCTTCATTTTGACTGCATCAAGAATATATCGATCCTTCAAACGAATATAGTCATCTTCGTTAAAGAAGCGTTCCTTCTGCACACGAGTCATATATAAAATGTCTAGTTCCGGCATGACATCTTCTAAGACCTCTACTTCCTTAAAGGGGATATTCTGCTCGGTTAATATATCCTTACGTATATATGTCGGGATCTTCAATTCTTCAGGAGATATCATAACAAAGCGGATATTAGGATAACGGACTAATGCATTAATTAAAGAATGTACGGTTCGCCCGAACTTTAAGTCGCCACAAAGCCCTATTGTTATGTGATTAAGTTCTCCATTTAAACTGTGGATTGTTAAAAGATCGGTTAAAGTCTGAGTAGGATGCTGATGACCGCCGTCACCGGCATTGATCACTGGTATAGAAGAATTAAGAGATGCTACATAAGGCGCCCCTTCCTTTGGATGACGCATGGCAACGATGTCAGCATAACAGGAGACTGTTCGAATTGTATCGGCGACGCTCTCGCCTTTAGCTGCTGAGCTTGAATCGGCAGTGGAAAAACCAAGGACGCTGCCGCCTAAGTTCAACATCGCTGCCTCAAAGCTTAAACGGGTGCGGGTACTGGGCTCATAGAAAAGAGTAGCAATCTTCTTACCTTTGCATACCGAATCATACTTACCAGGGTTAGCCGCAATATCTTCTGCCAATATTAAAATTTCTTCTGTTTCCTCAACAGATAAATCTAAGGGACTGATTAAATGTCTCATAAATACCTCCGATGTAAAATTGTATAATAGGTGCTCGCTGCCCTATCAAATATAATAATACAAAATTGCGGATTATTCCATAGTTTTTTAAAATTTAATACTATTTCTAAATGTTTCTAAAAATAATTGCAAATAAGATTTGACAGATATAGATTGCTGTGGTATTCTTATGATGTTACGGACAAAACGTGATACAATCATATTTTTTGGAGGATTAAAAATGAATAAGGGTACAGTTAAGTGGTTCAACAACCAAAAAGGCTTCGGTTTTATTTCCGATGAAGACGGAAACGACGTATTCGTACACTACACTGGTCTTGCTATGGATGGCTTTAAATCTTTAGAAGAAGGACAGGAAGTGGAATTTGAAGTTGTTAATGGCGCAAAGGGCCCACAGGCAACAAACGTATTAAAATTATAATCGGCAAGATTTTCAGTATTCCTTGTTCTATCATATAAAATTTCAAGAATTTTAATTTAGAATGAAGCTATATTGTAATATCAGTGATTACCTAAGGGGTTATCCGCATGGATAACCCCTTTTGGATGACACTGCGAAATGAGAGGTTAATATGATTAAAGAAAGCTTAAATAGACTATTGCGGCAGGAGGATGTCAGAAAGCAATTAATAGAAATTCGCAAGCGTATGAAGGATGACAATCAAAAAGGTATTCTCATGAAGTCTCTTGAAGAGGATTTTTCCATATTCAATCAACTGCTTCAGCACGAGGATGCGAAGGTACGGAAGAACGCTGCATTGATTTTGGGCGATCTGGGTGTACAGGCAAGTCTGGACTTAATTTTTGATGCATATGATAAAGAGGACAAACTTTTTGTACGCTCATCTTACCTGGCGGCTATGAAGCAGTTAGATTATCGAAAGTATGTGAATGCGCTAAAGCAGCAACTTGAGCTTCTTAGTACGGATACAATTCTTCCCGAAGAGGCAAAGCATAGAGAAGATGAAATCCGCCAATTGACAGAAATGATCTTACTCATCGAAAAACCTAAGGGACACATCTTCACTGGTTATGATATAATGTTAAAAATGGTCTTAATTACTCCTAAGAAGCTGGAAGATATAACGGTGAGCCAATTGGAGGATAAGCACATTGCATCAGATAAAATATCCGGCGGTGTTGTAGTGCAATCGGATCGTTTATCAGATGTGCTGCAAATACGCACGTATAAGAGCATTTTATTAATGCCCTGGGATAAAAACCAAATTGATGGCGACTGCAATGCGATGGCAAAGGCACTGCTTAATCAAGGCTTGCTGCCCTACCTTGAAGAAATGCATGAAGGAGAAGGCGCTTATTACTTCCGCCTGGATTTAAGGACTAGGATGAATCTTTCAGAAAAGTCAAAGCTGTTAAGACAAATCGCCACCAATTTAGAAAAGCTTTCCGGGCACCAATTAATCAATTCGACCTCACATTACGAAATCGAAATACGTTTAGTTGAGAATCAATCAGGCGGGTACTTGGCTTTCTTAAAATTATACACCATGAAAGATGAACGGTTTGCCTATCGCAAATATTCTTTGGCGGCATCGATTCATCCGGCGATAGCTGCGACAGTTGTCCAAATAGGCAGACCATTTATGAAAGAAAAGGCGAATGTGCTAGATCCCTTTTGTGGTGTTGGAACAATGCTGATCGAAAGGAATGTAAGTCTTAAGGCCAGAAGCCTCTATGGAACAGATACTTTCGGACAGGCCATTAAGGGTGGCAGAGCGAACGCCAATGAAGCAGGTATTGTCATTAACTTTATTAACCGCAATTTTTTTGAATTTAAGCATGAATATAAATTTGATGAGATTATTACCAATATGCCAAGGCGGACCGCCAAGGTAGATCGCGGGCAAATTGAAGCACTATATCGGCTTTTTTTCGATAAGCTAAAAGAGGTCATGGCAGATCAGGGGGTTATCATTCTTTATTCCAATGAAAAAGAGCTTTTGGAAAGAGAGATACGGCGCTGTGACTATATTAAGGTGCTAAAATACAAAGTGATGTCAACAAAAGACAATTCTTTTACGGTTGTATTAAGCTTTACCTTGACTGAAGAAAGGAGTCATTAGATGAAACTTATTTCTTGGAATGTTAATGGGCTAAGAGCGGTTGTGGGCAAGGGCTTCAAGGAGGTTTTTGCAGATTTGGATGCCGACATATTTTGTCTGCAAGAAACTAAGCTTCAAGCGGGGCAAATTGATCTAGACCTCCCCGGATATTACCAATATTGGAATTATGCAGTGAAAAAGGGCTATTCGGGAACGGCTGTATTTTCAAAAATAGAACCCCTTAACGTCATGTATGGACTTGGCATTGAGGAGCATGACCAGGAGGGCAGAGTGATCACATTAGAATATAAGACCTTCTGCCTGGTAAATGTATATACACCCAATTCAAAGGAAGGACTGGCAAGAATAGACTACAGAATGGCGTGGGAGGATACCTTTAGAAGATATTTAAAGGAGCTTGAAAAAGTAAAACCGGTTATTTTGTGCGGTGATTTAAATGTCGCAAATGAAGAGATTGATCTGAAGAACCCAAAAACCAATCGTAAGAATGCCGGCTTTAGCGATCAGGAGCGTGGAAAAATCAAGGAGCTTTTGGCAGATGGCTTCATTGATACGTTCAGGTACTATTATCCGGACAAGGGGGGCATATATTCATGGTGGTCTTATCGATTTAATGCGAGGAGAAATAATGCGGGGTGGCGTATAGATTACTTTATTGTTTCAAAATGCCTGGAGGATAAATTGGTTCATGCCGATATATTAGGTGATATCTATGGCTCTGATCATTGTCCTGTAGAGCTGCAAATAGAGGTAATGTGAAGATTAATTTTGCACAAGCGGAAGGGAGACGGGTGTTAGATGAAAAGAATTACCTTTATGGTCATAAGGCTTATTTTTAAATTGCCACTATGGTTTTTCCTGATTTTTAAATATGCCAAAGATGTAGACCATGAAAAATATGACGATGTATTCAGATATAATTTTCTTCGGAAAATTACGATACAGGCCAACCGTGTCGGGAGGGTGTCGATTAAATACAGCGGTCTTGAGAATTTGCCGCAGGAGGATGGCTTTGTCATCTTCCCAAATCATCAGGGCTTATTTGATGGGCTTGCATTTTTTGAAACCCTTGGCAGGCCTTTTTCGATCATCATGAAGAAGGAAGTTGAGAATACTTTTTTGGTCAAGCAGATTCGCTTGATTATTGGAGCAAAGATTATGGACCGCAGTGATTTAAGACAGTCAATGAAGGTTATCAAGGCGATATCAGCGGAGGTAAAAGAAGGGAAAAATTACATTATTTTTGCGGAAGGAACAAGGAGCAGAAAAGGTAATGAGCTTTTACCATTTAAAGGCGGCGCTTTTAAAAGTGCCGTATATGTAAAGGCGCCGATTGTGCCGGCAGCATTAATTGATTCGTTTAAAGCTTTTGACACTAATTCTATTAAAAAGATTACCGTGCAAGTGCATTATCTTAAACCGATTGAGTATGAGGAATACAAAGATATGAAGACTGGGGAAATCACCAAATTAGTAGAAGAAAGAATAAGACAGGTCATTAAAGAGAATACTGATATGTAGAAAATAAGGATATTATCAATTGATAATATCCTTATTTTTAGAAAAAACCGCCCTTAGGCATTTGTCCAAAAAGATGTAAAAAAAAAGTCAAAATATCGTGTGTTTGATTGAGGAAAATACCCGTCATTAATGCTATCATTTACATAAAGAAATCTTAACGAAAGGGAGATAAACAATGAGTAAAAAGGTAATGGGCATTACAGCGGGAAAGCGTGATGGAAATAGCGAAATCCTACTAAAAGAGGCATTGTTATATTGTCAAGAAGCCGGGGCCGAGATTACGATGATCAATCTAAGAGATTATCATATCATCGACTGCAGCGGCTGCACAACATGTACCATGGGGATGGCACAGGGCAAGAATGTGGGCTGCGTATATGATGACAAAGACGACAAAAAGCGCATTATGGATGTTATGTTAGCTCAGGATGGCCTCATATTTTCGTCCCCTACATATGATTTGGAATGTACTGCCACGATGTCAAAATTTTTACAAAGAAGCTTAAGCTATGAGACAGCATTTTTGGAGACGATCAACGCGATTGAACACCGAGAGCGCGTGGGCGCGCTGATTGCCGTCGGAGGCTCAACAAGGTCTTGGCAATCGATGGCACTGGAAACTCTGCAAGCGGGGATGTTTACCTGTGATGTGAAAGTTATTGACATGATGCTTGCAACAAGAGTGCCGGCTAAAGGTCAATGTCTGTTAAATGATGATATGATTGCCCAGGCAAGGCAGATTGGTGAGCATGTAATGGAAGCACTCCACACACCTGTGGCCAAGCGGAAGTGGTTAGGTGATGAAAACATGGGCTGGTGTCCGAATTGTCATTCTAATGCTTTGATTTTAGGAGAAGAACAGTGGGATGGTTTGCATTTTTCGATTGAATGCCAGGTTTGTGGAGCGGGCGGAACATTAGCCAAAACAGCAGATGGTAAATGGAAATTTGTTATTCAGGAAGATGGCTTATGCCGTGACCGGACAACGGTGGAAGGAAGAGCGCACCATCTAAGAGAAATCGGAGAAACAGAAGGCGGTTTTCACAGAAATCCCGAGAACTATAAGATCGTAAAAGAAAAGATGGGCAAATACAAGGCTGTTCAATTTAAAACTGTGTAGTGAACAATATGGAGGTAATATCATGAAGAATATGGAAGCGGATGTAATTGTTGTAGCAGCAGGCTTATCAGGGCTTGCAGCAAGTATTGCGGCAGCTGAGAATGGAGCTAGTGTTATTGCATTTGAAAAGGCAAATACTCCCGGTGGTGCAGCCAATATGGGAATGGGTCCCCTTGGCGTAGGCTCGTCGATTCAGAAAAATCAGATGATTTCATTGACACCTGGCGAAGCGTTTAGAAGACATATGTATTTCACCCATTATCGCGTGAATGCCAGATTGGTTCGTGATTATTATGCAAAATCTGGCGACACCATCGATTGGTTAATGGATATGGGTGTGGAATTCTTAGGCGTGCAGCGGGCATTTAGTGCACCGGAAGCAACAAGAGCTTATTCAGACGGTGAATTCACATGGCATGTCGTTAAGCCTGAGGGTGGCGGCGCACCAGGACCGCGCTGCGCAGCTTCGATGATTAAAAGAATGACGGAGCGGGCAGTCGATTTAGGCGTGCAAATCATATTAGAAACACCGGTGCATAAAATCATTATGGAAGATGGGGCGGCAGTAGGCGTGCTGGCTAAAGATAAGAATGGAGAAGAAATTGAAGCGAGAGGGAAGTCGGTCATTATTGCTACCGGCGGTTTTGGCGATAATCCTCAGATGATTAAAGAAGAAACGGGATACACCTTTGGTGAGACAATTTTTAATTTTGCGGTGCCGGGAATGAAAGGTGATGGCTTAAAGATGGCATGGGAGGCAGGTGCCGGACGCGTTCCTGCGACGATCGAGTTGATGTATCAATTGCCGGATAATCTCAATCACTTTTATGTTGAAGGCGCATTTCGCCAGCCCTGTCTATGGGTAAATAGGAATGGCGAGAGATTTATGCCGGAAGACCAGATTGCGAATACAACCTTTACCGGACATGCGATTACGGCGCAGCCAGGCTGCATTGCATTTTCGATATTTGATAGTAAGATGCTGAAAAGATATAAGAAAAAGGGGCCGGATATTATTTCTCACGTGCATCCCCATGACTTGTTTGATCATTTTGAAGAACAATGGGAAAATGATATAGAAACAGGTTATGAGCCGGTGACTCAGGCGGATACCCTAACCGAGCTGGCTAAGAAAGCCGGTATTGATGTTGAAGGATTTTTAGCGCAGATTGAAGAATATAATGATATGTGTGACAATGGCTATGATGAAGTTTTTGAGAAAGACAGGGCATTTTTGCAGCCTGTTGAAAAAGGGCCGTTTTATTGCTGCAGGCAGAATGTGGGCGGCTATGGTTCCTTAGGCGGTATCCATATTAATCACAGAACTCAGGTGATGACTCAGGAATCCAAAGTTATTCCGGGACTATATGCGGCAGGTACGGATGCGTGCAATATTTATGGTGATAGCTATCCGTTTATCTTATCCGGCAATACAATGGGATTTTGCCTAAATAGCGGACGCATTGCTGGAGAGAATGCGGCAGAGGCGGCAGACGAGTTTTAATGGAGGATGTAATGAGGTTTACAATTGATGGAAAAACAATAGAAGCCAAAGTGGGCCAATCTGTTTTAGATGCTTCTCTTGCGGCTGGAATATATATTCCACATCTATGTAAGCATCCTGATTTGGAGGCGGCGGGAGAATGCCGCCTCTGTTCAGTAGAGGTAGATGGGATTGAAGAAGCAGTTCCTGCCTGTAAGACCGAGGTTAAGGATGAAATGAAGGTCACGATCAATGGAGAGAAGGCAGACAAAGTAAGGAAAATGGCCATGGAGTTAATGCTTGCGACGCATCCAGCGGAATGCACTGGTTGTCCAAAGTATGGGAAATGCGAGCTGCAGTCCATGTATCAATATATGGGTGTAAGTCCGGAACGTTGGCGGAAGAAATCAAGGGTCACACCCAATAATGACAGCAATCCATTGATTTCGCATTTATTCACTAGATGCGTAAGATGTGGACGATGTATCCGTGCCTGTCGCGATTTAAGAGGCGCTAATGTCTTGGATTATCAAGTGACAAAAAGTGGGGTGCGTGCTGGAGTCAAGGATGATGCCGCCTTAAAGGAAGCAGGCTGCAAATTCTGTGGTGCCTGTATTGAAGTCTGTCCGACCGGATCGATAATGGATGCTCCCCAATTCATGAAGGAAGGAAGCTCATACAGTGATTTAGTCGTGCCGTGCCGGGCGGCTTGCCCTGCCCATATAGATATTCCCCGCTACATCCGTTATATAAAGAATGGTGAACTAAATAAAGCGCTGGCGGTCGTGCGGGAAAAGGTTCCTTTTCCGGAAACACTGGGCAGTATATGTAATCATGCTTGTGAAACGGATTGTAAAAGAAACGAGCTGGGGTCGCCCATTTCCATATGCCGGCTTAAGCTTGTAGCGGCATCGCTAGGCGATGAGTCGTGGAAGCTAAATGCGATGAGGCTGCTGCCAACAGGCCGAAAAGTGGCGATCATCGGCAGTGGGCCGACTGGGCTTACAGCGGCTTATTATCTGGCGGAAAAGGGGCATGAGGTGGTTATTTTTGAGGAAAATGAAAAAGCAGGCGGACAGTGCCGCTATGGGATTCCCGCCTATCGGCTTCCGGATGAATTACTGGACAGGGAGATTAGCGATATACTAGAAATCGGCATCACGCTTAAGACCAATATGAAGGTCGACACACCAAAGCAATTGCTCGAAAAGGGATATGACGCAGTTTTAATTGCCGTCGGCACCCATCAAGGGAGTGTCAGCCCGATTGAGGGGCATGACCTTCGGGGGGTTTATGTCAATACGGACTTTTTAAAGCAGGCTCGTTTAGGGACACCAAGAGCTGTCGGTGACAAAGTGATGGTCTTAGGTGGCGGTAACGTAGCATATGATTGTGCCCGAACAGCCATCAGGCTTGGGGCAAAAGAAGTCCATATTGCCTGTCTGGAAAATGAGAAGCAAATGACTGCCACTAAAGAGGAAATTGAAGAAGGTGCTAAGGAGGGGATTATCCTTCATAATGCCCGATCATTCTTTAGAATTACCGGAGAAACAAGGGTAACAGGCGTAGAGCTTCAGAAAATAGAGAATTTTTATTTTGATGAGAACAATAAAGCTGTCCTTGAACTGGTAGAGGATGCTAAAGAAATCATTCCGGCTGATCACGTCATTTTTGCAATTGGACAAAAACCGGCAGGAACCGCCATGATGGAATTAGAACTGGTTTATGGTTCATACATAAAGGTTGATGAAACGCTTGCGACAAGTATGTCTGGGGTATATGCGGCGGGCGATGTAGTGACCGGTACGAAATCAGTAATTGAGGCGATCCAGGCAGGGCGCATCAGTGCTCAGGAGATTGACAAATATCTTGGCCAAGATGGCGATATCAATGAGGAGCTCATTAAGCCCGAGATAGCGGATCCATTTATTGGCGAGTCCAAAGAATTTGCCGATTTACAGCGTCAAGATTCGGCGCAGGCTGAAGCAAGCCGCTGCTTACAGTGTGATCTGCGACTGCAGCTTGAGAATCCAAAGCTTTGGACAGATTATTAGAAGGAGAGTGGATATGGACATAAATACACTAGAAAAATCAGAATGTATCGTCGATTTTCTTCTGAAGGCGGTTTCTAATAATGAATGCAAGACATGTGGTAAATGTGTTTTTGGATATGAGGGCATCACCCAATTGGAAATGATATTAAGTGATATCGCTACTAAAAAAGGAAAACCCGGCGATAAAGCGTTACTGTATGATTTATGTGAGCAAATGCTGCATCAATCCATCTGTGAAACCGGCAGCGATATCGCCGAAGTCGTGTTACTGGCGCTGGATACAAAAGCTGATGAAATAGATGAGCATATCATGAAGAAATCCTGTCGGGCAGGCGTCTGTCAAAAGTTTATGAGCTATCATATTCTTGCGGATAAATGCACCGGCTGCACGGATTGTCAAGATGCGTGTGAAGAAGATGCGATTCTGGGCAAGAAAAGGTTCGTGCATGTCATCGAACAGGCCGAGTGTACAGGGTGCGGAGCTTGTTTAAAGGTCTGCGAGGAAGAAGCGATTGTAAGGGCAGGAGCGGTTAAGCCGCGGTGCCCTAAAAAGCCAATTCCATGTAAAAGACGTTGATAAAGAAAAAAGGGGCTGTGATAGTCCCTTTTAGTTTTAAGCATCCCATTCGAAACCAGTCCAAACAGGAATGCCGCTATAGGTCTTAGCTTTTTCTTTGCCTGAAAGGATGCGGATGGCCCCGGCCGCCATAGCTTCCATTTCAAATTCCCCCGGATAGGTAAAAATCGGAGCGATATACGAGCATGCTTCGGTGATTTTTGCTACAAGGTACTCATTATAAACCATCCCACCACCAAGTAGAACGCCATCAACATCACCGTGAAGAACCGCCGCCATGGCGCCGATTTCCTTGGTGATCTGATAAATCATCGTATCCCAGACCATCTTCGCCTTGTTATCACCGCCATCAGCCCTCTTGCTGAGAGCTAAGGTATCCGAGGTTCCTAAGTGATCAACGATTCCGCCGGACTTGGTACAAATCGCTTTCATTTCTTCCTTTGGCCTTTGATAGCATAGTTGTATCAAATCTGCTGCCGGTAGACTGCCGCAACGCGTAGGAGCCATCGGTCCTTCACCGCGGACGATGTCATTGCCATCGATCATCTTACCACGGCGGTGGGCGGCAATTGAAATCCCGCCGCCGATATGGCAGACAATATAGTTGCATGCCTGATAAGATTTGTTAATACCCTCGGAATGTCTGATAGCTGTTTCTTTTTGGTTTAAGGCATGTAAATGACTCTGTCTGTAAATTCCAGCTAAGCCGGTCATTCTGGCCACATCCTGATATTCATCCACATCCGGCGGATTGACGGTAAAAGCTGCACAGCCGTATTCTTCGGCAAATTCATTGGCCAGCTGTGACCCTAGCTGAGCAGGGTGCTGGATGCCGTTGGCACCTCTGGTGGAGTGATCTAAAAGAATGTCGTTAACCTCATAAGTGCCGCCCGCCATGGCCATCAAGCCGCCACCGCGGCCGACACAGGCATCAATGCCCTCCAAAGAGATATTATTTTCAGAAAGCAGTTGTAAAATAGTATCTTTGCGATAAGAAAGCTGGTCGGAAACACCATCGAATTCGGCCAGTTTACTTGCATCATGGGATACGTTCTTTGAAAACAAGTGGGTCTCATTTTCAAATAAGGCAATTTTAGTGGAGGTTGAACCGGGATTAATTGTAAAAATTTTATATCTGCTATTCATTCTCAAACTCCTTGTCATTATTTGGCTTTACTCGCCCGAACAGCAAGCATAATCAGATTTTCAACAATTTCGTCAACTGGAGCTGAGCGTGAGAAATCTGTTACTGGTTTTGCAAAGCCCTGAAGTAAAGGACCGGGTGCGGTCGCACCGCTAAACATCTGGATGAGCTTTACGCCAATATTTCCGGCTTCTAAGCTGGGAAAGACAATAATGTTGGCTTTGCCTGCGACTTCGCTTCCGGTTTCCACTTTCTTGGCGGCAACCTGAGGAAGTAAAGCCGCATCTACTTGAAATTCACCTTCGATTTTTAAGTCAGGCCGCTTTTCATTGGCGATGAGCACGGCCTTTCTGACCTTATCAACGAGTTCATGCTCACTGCTGCCCTTAGTAGAAAATGAGAGCATGGCGACGCGGGGTTCCCAGCCAAGCAGGTCAGTCATTGTATTTGCTGATGCGATAGCGATATCGGCCAGCTCATTAGAATTGGGATTTTGACACACGGCACAGTCGGTGATTGCCAGCAAGTTACCTTCCGAAGTCTTAAGCGTCGGAGAAATGACAATCCCCAGACTTGAAATGGTCTCAACATTATCCTGCATGCCGATAAAATTCTGGGCTGCTAAAATAACTTCGCCGGTAGTATGGACAATGCCGGCGGCTAATGCATCAGCTTGGCCGATTTTAACAAGGGCGGCGGCAAAATTAAGTGGCTGCTTGAATTTCCTGTTCAGTGCTTTCTCGGAAAAATCGCTGCTGAGGCTTAAATATTTCTGGATCACGTCCTTAATTAATGCTTGGTCAGTATAGTCTACGATTTTCATATCACTGATCAAAACGTTGATGGAAGCTGCAAAGGCTTTAACGCTATCCGGCTGTCCTACAAAGACGGGATGGGCGATGCCCCCATCTAAGACCCTCCGTGCGGCCAGAAATATTTTTTCTTCAGCTGTTTCGGGAAAAACAATTGTAGGTGGATTGATTTTGGCCTGTGTAGCCAGTTGCTCTATAAAATCATTTGACATTTACTAGTACTCCTTTGCACTTTTAACAGATTAACGATAAACATAAGTTCCGGCTTTGTATTTTGGCGGGATAATCGGAAGCTGAATAAATGATTCATATTCGCCGCCGGTATGGATGATATGTTTGCCCTTATTGTCTGTATCCCAGGATAATGGTTCAAACCAGCCTTCGCGGATATAGCGCCCCGCAATTTCGACACGCAAAGTCTGACCCTTGTGCCAGATACGGCTTGTCGGTACGATTTCGATATCGCAGCTGACGATTTCTCCGTTTTTAAGCTTTTCTTCCTTGCGGTGAGCCTGAACGGGTTGGAATTTCGTAGATAGCTTCTGGTCTAATTCTCTATGGGAGACTCTCATCTTGCCCCATGGACCCGGATGGGCCTCACCAAGAACGCTGGTGGGCAGCCAATTGCCATTTTCATCAAGCTTCTTCAAGGTGATAAATAAATCCATGTCATCATGTCCATCTGCCTCAACAAATAGTCGCAGGAAGCTATATCCGGTGATCTCCACATCTTCATTGAAGGTGATATCAAAGTTCACTTCTTCATTTTCCGGATGATAGCTAACTTTCGATACGGCAGGAACCGCTTCGGCATTCAAAGAGCAATCATCGGCATTTAAGTAGAACTTGGTATATTCGGTTCTCTTTAATGGGAAGGCTAACTCTGGGCGATTGGTCTGATAATCGCAGTCGTAAGCATCCATGACTTCTAAACGAACCTTTGGCGTCATCTCCCAGCCGTTATGGATACCCTTTAAATATCTGTCAAAGAAGCGGGTCAAGTCGACAATGTTATCGGGGTTATACATATCCGGCCACTCAAATTCCCTGTGGATACGCAGCCATTTTTTAGTTGATTTAATTTTTCTAAAACCGATGACAGAACCAGCTAGATGGAAGTGGCTCCATGATGCGCAAGCATATGTAGGAATACGGATTTTAGATAAATCGGGCATCTTATCTTCCCAGTATTCGTTCATCAAAGGATATTTCTTGCCCATGGCTACCTGGTCGTCAATTAAGCCAGGTCCAGTCATGGAGCTGACGATAAATTCATTAAATGTCAGTGCTGGGATGCCGCCTTCGTACAGGGACTGCCGGTAAATATCGGTGGAGCCTTCCCATGGCGCAATACAAACTAAGTGGGGCGGACACTGGGCAGCGATTCGCCATTGAGTCATCGCCACGCATGAATTGCCGCTCATGCCGACCTTGCCGCTGCACCAATGCTGGGTGGCTAGCCATTCGATGAAATCATAACCATCTAAGGCATCCTGAGTTTGAAACATGCTGATATCTCCTTCAGAATGGCCAACACCTCGGGGGTCTGCATTCGCAATGGCATAGCCCTTGTGGCACCAGTATCCAGGATCCGGTGATTCAAATTTGGCCATTGTTGAGACAGTTCCAGGAACGACGCCCATAACCTGCCATTCACTCATGCCGTCACCGGGGCGCTTGCCATACATGCTCCATGACACTAAGACAGGTATATCTGTTTGATCCTTAGGGCGATAAATATCGGTGTATATGGTGATTCCGTCTCTCATTTTAACAGGAACATCCTGCTCGCAAATAAGTCCGTCCTCAGTTACAAAGGTGCGCTGATTAAATGCCGCACAGAAGCCGTGCGCAGTAGCGGCCATGCCGCCGAGCTTTGAAAGATCTAAGCCCTCGGCAGGATCTAGCGGAACTCGTGACTGACGGTATAAGGTTTCAATTTCTGTGCCGTTAAAGATTTCTTTCTTAGTAAAAAGTTCAACTTCCGGTGGTTTGGGTATTTCTGACATAATATTCCTCCTATTGATTAGTTAATTAAACAACTTCCATGGCTGCCATATAACCGGCTCTGACGGCGTCGCCAACTTTGCCAGGCGTCTGGCAATCGCCAATGGTAATGACAGGAATGGTTCCGGCAAGCGCTTTGATTTTGTCAATAGCTTCATAATTGGGTGTCATTCCCATAGAATAAACATATGAATCAGCTGGCAATAAATGCTCTTGACCGTCTTTTAGAACCTTTACGCCTTCATCAGTAAAGGCTAGGCATTTTGTGTCTAACATTTGCTTGATTTGACGTTTGTCCATTTCATCTAACAAAGCGTTGCGATAATAACCGAAGGTTTCGATCGCCATCATTTTTTGCATTTCCACGATGGTGACCTGATGGCCGGCGCTGGCTAAGTATAAGCCTGTCTCACAGCCAACCAGACCGCCGCCTACGATGACAACTTGCTTTCCTAATTGCTCTATGCCTGTATACACATCAAGAGCGCCCACGGCTTTTTCTATTCCTTTGATGGGTGAAATTAGGGGCTTAGAGCCAACTGCAACGATAATGACATCAGGACTGATGATCTTAATGGCTTGCTCGTTTAATTCTGTATCCATCTGGATATTTGCATCACTTTCCATAGCTTCTCTGATTAAAAGATTCTTAAAGTTACGCAAATCAATCTTATCAGGATCCGTATCTGTAAAATTGATAATGCCTCCGAGTTCATCTGTTTTTTCGATAAGCGTCACCCTATGCCTGCGATTGACTGCGGTTATGGCAGCCTGCAATCCAGCTACGCCGCCGCCGACAATTAAAACCTTCCTAGGGGCACGAGGCAGTGGCATCCGATCCGGATAATGCCCAAATCCAGAATTTGGATTGATGGCACAGCGCCCCATTGATGCCGGACTATAAATCTTCTTAACCTCTTCCGGGGACAATCCTTTCTCCCAAAGCGGCACATCCGTAGCATGCTCACAAAAGCCCGGATAGCATTGGAAGCAGCGGACACAGCGCCTAATGTAATCTTCCTGTCCGTTCATCGCCTTATTGGGGAAGTTAGGATCGGCAAAGCCCTGTCGTCCCAGCTCAACAAAATCGGCCTTACCATCGGCAATAATCTCTTCAGCAAGCTCAGGACTGTTGATTCCGCCAATCACAGCAACCTTTGATTGCTTAACGGCGGCTTTTACCTTTGCGGCAAATGCTACATTGACGCCATGAATATCAAAAAAATCGGAAAAGGTCTGAGTCTTATTTCCTAACCATTTTAAGCCATTGGAGATATGGATAATATCGACCTTGCCATCAATGAGCTTGCAAAATTCAACGGTATCCGCTATGGACATGCCGCCTTTTACCCCATCCTCAGCACTGAATCTGAACTCGATAATCATATCGTCCCCAATTGCTTCTCTGACTGCCTCAAGGAGCATAATGGGAAAGCGCGCCCGATTCTTTATGCTGCCGCCGAACTCATCCGTTCGATGATTAGTCCATGGGGAAATAAATTGCTGAATATTAAACCCATGTCCGCCATGTACCAAAACGCCATCAAATCCACATGCTTTTGCAAACTTAGAAATCGTCCGATAATCATCGCAAACCTTCGCCATCATCTCGGTGGTCATTGCTTTTACTTGTACGCCGTCTTCACGGACGTATTCATTCGGTCCCCATGGCTCAAAGGGAGGCTGCGTTTCTGCCCTTGCGCCTTCGTGGCAAAACTCCAAATAGGCAATTGCCCCATGCTTTTTAATTCGGTCGGCATACTCTTTCATTTTCTCAAAATCAGGACCTTCATAGGTCTTGAAATCAATGGGACGCTCCATAAATAAAGTGGTCCCTTCCTCGGCGTTTACAGAAATTTCACCTGTAGAAACAGCTGCAAACCCTCCTTTTGCCCGGTTCTCCACCATCCGGTAAACGTTTTCAGCTATCTCCGGTAAAAAATACACTGCATGGGAAAATAATGTGGGAGCGGCAATCAAGCGATTCTTATAAGTATATCCCCGCACCTTAATCGGGCTAAATAGATTTGGAAAATTTGACAAACGATACATCCCCTTTCTCAACTGGTCTTGGCCAGATCATTAATCTTCTAATAGCTCAGCGACAAATAAAGCAGCTTCGCCAAAGGTTTTCTTTCTTCTGAATTCCATGAAAGGGATCTCGACATCATATTCGTCTTCACAATAAGTAATGATTTGCGAATAATTAACAGATTTCATGCCCAATTCCTCGAAAGTAGTTTCGCTATTAAATTCAGATGCACCCTTATTGAACAAAGTGGATGCGCGTCCGGCCATTGTGGCGATAATTTGATCTTTTAAATCCATCAGGTATTCCTCCTCTTTATAATGTAAACATCGCAATGACATTACCATTGCAACCATATGATTATTATAATATAATGAGTATACAAAAACATTGTGCGAACGCATGAAGATATATTTTTTCAAATAGCTATATTCGTATGAAACAACTAAAAAAGTAATGCTTGAGCAAGAAATTTTGCATAAAATAGCTTAAAATAAGTGTGAAAGGTGATTATAATGAATTTGAGTGAGATGCTAGAGGTATTGGATGATTGCCCTATAGAGATATTTAGCAAAGAGAATTTTGCCATAGATATTAGCTGGATTAAGATGCTTACACAAAACCAAACAATGTTTTTGCCTAATATACTGTATTTTGGACATGCAGACATTCTGCCTGATGATTTGCAGATGGATTACCCTGTGAATATACTTTGTTATGGTGATATCAAGAAACCAAACGACTTTTATCGGCATGCTCCCTTAAATCTTTTGGTGATTAGTGAAAATGTGGATGCCTTCAATATTTATAATCAGCTGCAGGAGCTCTTTTTGGAGAGCCAGCAAGTCATTACCGGAATGAGAACCTTTTTAGATATGTTGTATTCAGATTCTGGTCTTCAGGGAATTGCGGACGCTGCCTATAGTGTGTTTGGCAATCCGCTTTTTGTTGTGGACAACAGTTACAAATATATGGCCATATCATCTGGCACCGTAGCTGATAGCCTACTAATGGAACAGGAGAATACGTTAGGGCAAATTGCGGAGGAAGGTATTCATTTCATTCGAAGCATGCAGATCGATGACCGCGTAAGAAAAAGCAGCCGGCCTATTTATTTCTTGAATCCTGTCCATGGCAAAGGGATGATGGTTGGAAATATTACCATCCATAATATTGAGGTGGGGCATGTTATGATCTACGAGGTAAACAAGCCCTTTGTTGAAAATGACTATGAGCTTTTAAAGCGCTTATGCAGGATAATTTCTGTAGAACTGCAAAAAAATAGTTTTTATAAAAAAAACAAAGGAATAATGTTCACTTATTTTCTGGCAGATCTGTTAGATAACAGTGGCGGTAACAATAAGGATGTTAAAGGGCGATTGAAGACCTTGGGATGCAAATTAAAAGAAGAGTTTTATGTTTTCTCTATCAGTATGCGAAACAATCCATTCTCGGAAGCCAAAATAGAATTCATTATCAATGACTTGATCAGAATTATTCCTGACAGCCTGTATGTGACCTATCAGAATTCCATCGTTTTGTTGATTCATTTAAAGCTTGGGCATAAGCTAGAAGGCTATGCATTGGAGAAGCTATTTGACTATCTGAATCATAATCAGCTTGTGGCAGGGATCAGCCATAACTTTCGAAATCTGCAGGAGATGCGTCATTATTATGAACAGTCTTTGAAAGCGGCATCATTAGGCTATCAGGTCAAGAACGAATTTGGCCTGTATAAATATGAGGATATGTCTATTTTCCATATCATGGAAATCTGTGAAAAGAATGGACATAATCTATTGGACTATTGTCATCCGGCCTTAGAAGTCTTGATTCAAAACGATAAGACTAAAAATACGGAATTCTTAAATACCTTATATCAATATTTGAATTTTTCACAAAACACTATGAGAACCTCTGAAGCACTACATATACATAAAAATACATTACTATATAGGATTGACAAAATTAAAAAAATCACAGGGAACCCGCTGGATCATGGTGATGAGATGATAAAACTGCATTTTTCATTCAAAATCTTGCAATACTTAAAAATTATTTAACCTCAAATTGTATTGGTGATTTGCACAAATATAATCATTAATAAAAAACTATCTTCGTGTGTTTGTATGATGTAATGGCATAGGCATTATATTATAATGGTGAAAATCAACTAAATGATAATTAATTAACGTGTTTTAAGTGGTTAACCATTTTCAATACGTTGCGAGAAAGGAGATTGTTATGAAACTATTAATGATGCCATGCAAAAATGAAGAGGAGGTATCCTTATGAATCCAGTGATTGGTTTGATTGGTATTGTTATAGCATTAGCGCTGTTTTTGGTTTTAGTTTACAAAGGTTGGGCGTCACATTGGGTTGCGCCGATATGTGCCATTGTCGTTGCGGTATTCAATCAGATGGCGCCGGAAGATTTAATCAGTTCGTATGTCAGTGGTATTGCGGACTTGATGACAAGCTTGTTCTTTATTGTATTCTTTGGGGCGACCCTTGGTAAAATCTACAATGATACAGGAGCGGCGTCTTCAATCGCAAAAACATTGACCAATACTTTTGTTATTAAGAGAAAAGGCGATGCCCAGATTAGAGCAGCCATATTTACAATCTTAATTCTTAGTGCCTTATTAACAATGGGCGGCATTGACGGCTATGTCCTGACTTTTACAGTGATTCCAATTTGCTTTGTCATTAGTGAAATGGTAGACATCCCCCGTCGTTTTATTCCCGGTATGATGGTATTAAACTGTGGGTTCATGGCAGCGCCTGGAGCGCCTCAAATCGATAATATCATGGCACAAGCAGGAATAATGAGTGGCGTTTCCGGAAATGAAGCACTGGCTCCAGCATTGGCAGAAGGCTTTCATGTATCTTCAACAGCAGGTCTTATTCCCGGTATCATTGCTGTCATTATTATAGCGGGCGGCGGTTATTTTACACTGACGCACATGATTATCAAGGCTAAGCATAATGGTGAGCATTTTGACTGGGGTTTAGCTCCTAGGGTGAATGAAGGAGAGGAACGCAGCCTGCCTAACTTCGTTATTTCTATCTTACCATTAGTTGTTGTATTTGGTGCTTATACATTGTTCCCGGCGATTACCGGAATCAATGTGAATATTGCCATCGCCCTTGGATTGGGTATTGTGGTGGCGCTTGTATTGATGGGACGCAACCTTCCTGTAAAGGATGGTCGCGGGAAATCCCTGAACATGGGTGGCTCAATTGTTCAAACACTTAACCGAGGAACCGAGGATTATCCGGGCGCATTGTTAATGGTTACAACACCAGCCGCATTGGCGGCAGTTGTTACTGCAACCGCAGCCTTTGGGATGGTTATTGAAAATTTAGCAAATTTTAGAGTGCATTATATCATTTTAGCCATCGTTGTTGTATGTATTATTGTCGGAATGACATCTTCGCCACCGGCAGCCTTAATGGTTGCGTTACCGGTTGTACTGGGCGTAATGCTGGGTCAGGGCTACTCATCAAATGAGGTTATTGCTGCGACACCGGCGCTGGCAAGGGTTAGCGCACTTGCGGCCACTACATTTGAAACATTACCGTTTAATGGCTTGATTGTATTAACGATTAAGATGACCGGGACAACCCATAAAGAATCGTATAAGCCGATGTTTATCATGAGTGTTGGATTTACGTTGCTTGGGACAATAGTGGCAGGGATTCTTTTGATCCTATTCCCTGGACTTGCATAAATGATCTGGTGAGGATATATGAATATCTGTTTTGACTAACTGGTGGATTGTCATGCTAAAACAATAGTGTGACAATCCGCTTTATCTAAATCCCACAAAGCCGTGGTGGCTAAATCGGGTAGGAGGGGAGAATTTTTATGACCAATAAAGAACTTGTACAGGCTTTTTATGAAAAAGTTTTCAATTGCTGGGACATCTCTAATATTGATGCTTTCATGCACGATGACTATAAACAGCATAATGCCAACATCCTGGATGGGAAAGATGGATTTCTGAAGTTTTGTTCTCTTTTTTTCAGAAAAAGGCCTCATATGAATATTTATCATATGATGGAAGATGGCGACAAGGTTTGCGTTTTCGTTAAGTGCACTTTAGAAGATGGCACCATCAACAAAGTATTTGATATGTATAGAATTCGTGACGGTAAATTAGCCGAGCACTGGGATTGCGTCGAACATAACGTTGAAGGCATAAATCCAATAAACGGTAATGATTTGTTTTAGAAAAGCTTGACAAAATGCCAGATGATTGTTATTGTATTAATCATATTGAGGAGGATTGGGAATCATGGCAGTAAAGAATCATGTGGATTTTAATACATCTTATTCTTATTATTATTTCTGGGCTTATTATAGTGCAGAAATTTTTTGCTGTTCCGATTCCTATATGCTTAATTAACACACATTATATGAGATATGTGACTTAAGCCGGTATCGTATGCAGCATGATACCGGCTCTTTTATTTGGCGCATAATGGAAGGAGAAAGTTTATGATAATCATTTTAAAAAAGAATGCTGACGAGGAAAGCGTTAATCAGCTAAAGAAACGGCTAATGAGGCAGGGCTTTAGCCTTCATGAGTCTCAGGGAGAAAGCAAATCAATTATCGGTCTTGTCGGGGATACAACGAAGATTGACGCCGATCATCTGATGGCAAACTTGGTAGTGGAATCCGTCCAACGTATTCAGGAGCCGTATAAGAAAGCTAATCGGAAATTTCATCCTAGTGATTCTGTGATTAGCATCGGTGATAAAAAGATTGGCGGAGGCCATTTCCAGGTAATTGCCGGACCTTGTTCCATTGAGGGGCACGAGCAGATTATTGATGTGGCGAGCTCCGTGAAAGCTGCCGGAGCCGGTTTGCTAAGGGGTGGCGCATTTAAGCCAAGAACATCACCTTATGCCTTTCAGGGGCTTAAAAATGATGGGTTGAAGCTTTTATTGGAAGCAAAGTATGCGACTGGGCTTCCGATTGTAACGGAGCTTATGACACCTGAGCATCTAGCTTTGTTTGATGAAGTTGATGTAATTCAGATAGGGACACGGAATATGCAAAATTTTGAGCTGCTTAAGGAAGTTGGGAAAACGGATAAGGTGATACTTCTCAAGAGAGGCATGGCGAACACACTGGAAGAGTTTGTTATGAGTGCTGAGTATATCATGGCCGGCGGTAATGAAAATATTATCCTGTGTGAGCGGGGGATTCGTACATTTGAGCCATCTATGCGTAATACGTTGGATATTTCAGCAATCCCCATGTTAAAGAAGCTGTGCCATCTGCCGGTTATTGTTGATCCCAGCCATGCATCGGGAAAACATTGGATGGTCGAACCGCTGTCGCTGGCAGCAATAGCAGCAGGCGCTGACGGTTTGATGATTGAAGTCCATAATGATCCTGAAAATGCTTTATGTGATGGGCCTCAATCACTCCGACCAGAAAAATTTGAGAAGCTAATGAAGAAGGTTAGTCGGGCGGTCGGATTTCGTCAGGAAAATGAATGATTAGTTGAGTGATAAAAAATACATAAAATAGGTAGACTTTATCACTGTGAAATGTTAATATAATCACATAGCTATCAAGTCATGTAGAATTGAGGGATTTAGATGAATAAGAAAATTAAAACTCCGGCTGTTGAACAGCTATTTGAAGCAGTGCTCTGCTTGAATAATGTAGAAGAATGTTTTGAATTTTTTGAGGATATTTGCACGATTAACGAATTATTATCTTTAGCTCAGCGGTTTGAAGTAGCCAGAATGCTAAGGGAGAAAAAGACGTATCTTGATATTGCTGAACAGACCGGCGCTTCAACCGCCACGATCAGTCGGGTAAACCGTTCGCTAATCTATGGGAATGACGGTTATGACATGGTAATTGAAAGAATGAAAGAAAAGAATAAATAGAAAGTAAGAAAGAGCTGTTGCTGTTACAGCTTAAGCTCTTTCAGAGTTGCTTTTTTAGTTTCTTATCTGCCTTATTGTCTTGACCGATAGCGCCAATCTGGTCAATGACTTGTTCGACAAGCTGCTTTTTGATGTAAATGTCACAGATCAGTGAGGAGATAAATGCAAAAGCGTTTAAAGCATCCTTTTCTGATAACTCATAATCCTTGAAGGTATGCTTCGACAGATCGAATTTCGATTCAATATCTTTCATGATGTCATTTATTTGACTCTTATTCATATTAAGTACTTCAGTGTAAATATCCGTGAGAGGCTTTTGTTCTGTAGTCTTAAAGTAGGTATCTGCCAAAGGTGATAAAAGTGTCTTTATATCATTCATTGATATGATGCCCTTAAAGTAATATATAAAAGTCAATAAAAGAAGGTGATCCTTGGAATACTTCTTTTTATCTGGCGGCGGGAGCAGGTTGTTCTTGGTATAATTATTAATCATTGTTTTAGTCAGTATCTTATCTTCCTCGTAGCGCTTGGAGCTTGCCAGATGGGTGTCCATAAAGGTTGTCACCTGATCCATGTACAAATCGATATTCGGCATCAATTCAGGTGTGATATAAGGAGCAGCTGTTTTATTCTCCTTAGTATCCGACAATATATTCTGGATTATCTCCATTAATACTGCTTTTTCTTCTTCGTTCATTTTCTCACCTCACTCATACAATTATATAATAGGGTCAGGTTTTGGTCAATGAAAACATTGAAGCGTTATTCTTTTGTGAGAATAATAAATTGACGAAGATTACGATGTGCCTTATAATAATTGTAGGAGGCAGTGTTTGCTTGACACTGCTCTTTGTAGACAGGAGGAAGAAAGATGGAGAAAAGGAATTATTTGTTTGCAGCATTGATTTTGATGATCGCTGTGATTTTTACTAGTTGTGGCACAGACGAGGGCGTGGAAACGCAGCTCACGGCTGAAATTGCGTCAGAAACGAAAAGCCCACCGACAGAAGCCACAGTACCTGAAACGACCATATTAGTAGCAGCGGCAGCAAGTCTTGAATATTGCATGAAGGATGAATTAATCCCCATGTTTGAGGAGCTGAATCCGGGAATCAAAGTTGAAGGTACATATGACAGCTCGGGAAAGTTACAGACACAGATCGAAGAAGGCGCTGATGCGGACGTTTTTGTTTCGGCAGCGATGAAGCAGATGGAAGAATTGGATGAAGCGGGCCTTATTGAAGCAGGCACAATTGTTGAGCTCCTTGAAAATAAAATTGTGCTGATTACACCGGTTGATTCAACGTTAACATTGAATGGCTTTGAAGACATACTGAATGCTGAAATGATTGCTATAGGTGACCCTGAAAGTGTTCCGGCAGGACAATATGCCAAGGAAGCGCTTGAGTATCTTGATTTATGGGAAGAGGTTTCTAAGAAAGCCAGCTTAGGAAGTAATGTGACAGAAGTATTAAACTGGGTAGGGCAAGGCAGTGCTGATGCGGGAATTGTCTATGCAACTGATGCCGCTGTGAGCGAAGATGTCGTTGTTGTGGCAAGTGCGCCTGATGAGAGTGTATCAAAGATTATTTATCCGGCAGGCATTGTATCTGCGACAACAAAAGAAGATGCCGCCAGATTGTTTATAGATTTCCTGCAGACGGAAGATGCCAGCAAGGTCTTTGCTCGTTACGGCTTCACCCCCATTAACTAATGAGATGACTCATTGCTTAGGACAGGAGAATGAGCTATGGATTTGAACCCGATATTCATATCAATAAAGACTGCAATAACAGCTATTATAATCACCTTTTTTCTGGGCATATATGTAGCAAATGGAGTCATTAATATAAAATCTGGGAGAATAAAGCTGATCATTGACGGGCTGTTAACGCTGCCGTTGGTTTTGCCACCAACAGTTATTGGCTTCATGCTGCTATATACCGTTGGGATCAACAGACCGATCGGCAAATTTCTAGTGGATTATTTTAGTGTTAAAATTGTTTTTTCATGGACAGCGACAGTTATTGCTGCAGTAGTTATTTCTTTCCCGTTGATGTATAGATCGGCTAGAGCTGCTTTTGAACAAGTGAACCCAAATCTGCTGTATGCCGGAAGGACTTTGGGAATGTCAGAATTTAAGATATTTTGGCGGATATTGATGCCGGCAGCATTGCCAGGCGTTGCCTCCGGAGGAATTCTGGCTTTTGCAAGAGGATTAGGAGAGTTTGGTGCAACTGCAATGATTGCCGGAAATATTGCCGGAAAAACAAGGACGCTTCCCTTAGCTATTTATTCTGAAGTGGCGGCAGGAAATATGGAAGGCGCATACGATTATGTATTGATTATAGTTGCTATTTCATTTCTCATTGTCATATTAATGAACTATTTTACATCAAAAGAGAAAAGGTACAAAATGAAAAGGTGATTTTTCATGGGCTTATATGTAGATATACAAAGAAGATTAAAAGGCTTTTCACTGAATATGCACTTGGAAACAGACGGTGGATTTTTAGGAATCCTCGGTGCGTCAGGCTGTGGAAAGAGCATGACTTTAAAATGCATTGCGGGTATTGAAAAGCCGGATACAGGTCAGATTATTCTGAATGGTAAAACATTGTTTGATTCAGATAAAAGGATCAACCTTTCGCCAAAGGAACGGCGGATCGGCTATTTGTTTCAGGACTATGCGTTATTTCCCAACATGACTGTTGCGGGGAATATCGGTGCCGGCATAAGACTATCCAAAGCTGAAAAGGTTAAAAAGATAAATCAAATGATGATGCTTTTCCATCTTGATCAGCTTAAGGGAAGATATCCACATCAACTTTCAGGCGGACAACAGCAAAGGGTTGCTCTTGCCAGAGTATTGGCATCTAATCCTGATGTGCTTTTGCTTGACGAGCCTTTCTCGGCGCTTGATTACTATTTAAGAGAAAAACTGCAAATCCAACTGGCAGAAGACTTAATGAACTTTCATGGTGAGGTTTTAATGGTAACCCATAACCGGGATGAGGTGTATCGCTTATGTGACCGGATGTCTATTATAAAAGATGGTTCTATGCTCCATGAGGGCATGACAAAAGAGGTTTTTAGTCACCCCAAATATTTAGAAGCCGCTAGGATTACTGGGTGTAAGAATATCAGCAGAGCTAGGGTCATCGCTAAAGATGAAGTCCATGCTGTTGATTGGGGAGTGAACTTAAAAGTTTGTGGACCGATCGATAATGAGATAAACTATATTGGGATAAGAGCCCACTTCTTTACCGGTAAATCGATGGGAATCAATCAGATTGCGATAAAGCTTGTGGAAGCTGTCGACGATCCCTTTGAGATGAATCTCGTCGTTAAGAACGAGCATGCCCAAGATACAAAGGAAATTTGGTGGAAGGTTTCAAAAAATGATTGGAAGCATTCTTATAAAGAGCAGATGCCGGCGTATTTATATGTGGCACCTGAGGATATTATGTTGTTGAGAGGGTGAAAAACGGAGGCTGCCAGAACGATCTGGCAGCCTCCCTAACCTTATTTAGAAATCGAGAAGTATGTAGAAGGATCAATAGTGGCTGTCGTGCCATCAAAGGAAGAACCGCCTCCCGCATTCGCATTAAACTCAAGGACAACAGAGTCCATCATATCTTCATCTACCACAAAAATGAGAGTATACTCGACTTCATCCCCTACGGACATGCTTCTCCAGAAGAAGGAATGTGCTCGTTTTTCCCCTTCGAGATTCGTAGCATCACTCATGTAAATGCATCGGTTATCCGTTTGGAGATAATAATTCTCTGAGGGTGCGCTGCTATAGTCGGTCTCTGGCCAAGTGTAGCGCCCGTCTTCTCTAAGGACAAGTCTTTGAAGCGTTGCATCCAGGGGTATTTCTTCTGCGCTGTCGCCACTATATTTTATTGCTTTTACTTTTACTGCTAAGAATTTCTGGTTCATTTTCTCTTCATTTACTACATTTCCATTGTTATCCATAGTCAGTCTGGTATAGGGTTTTAAGCTGCCATCCTCATTCAGCCAGGGTTCTACTTCTGAATAGTCATAGAAGCTATTCTTGTCATAACCGGAAATACTGTCAAAATATTCTGTGCTTTCGATAGTATAGCCTATATCTGAGTCCATGTAATCAAACCTTGTTTCCTGCCCAATTAGAATAAGCTCATCAGGTGCAATGCCAGCGTTGTTTCGTGCTTCTATTGCTTCCGCATACGCTCTGGCACTAGCCTCATCAAGCACTTCTTTTTCGGCTATTGCTGCTTTTTCCTCTGCCGAGGCAAAGGAAGTGTCGGCAACCCGCTCGATGACAAGATGATCGGCAAACTTTATTAGCTCATCGACGGGCACATTGGAATCACCAAATATCTGCATGACATAGCCATCGGTTGGATTAAATAAATAGATATATTTTGTCTCATCATATTGGCTCTTATAGGTAATAATATGCGCTTCCATACCGTTTATTGTCGTCTTTTCCACGTTTTCAATATCGCTCTCGCTAAGCTCACCATTTAGCAGGTCAAGCTCGACAGTGTTTAGGATTGGTAAGACTGAAATACCGTGCCCCCAATTATCCTCTGGGCAATATTTATCTTCTTCCTGCGCCACATAACCCTCAGGAAGATATTCCGGTGTGGCTTTAAATATTCCTGGGATCAATTCGTAATCCAATTCGAATTGATAAGTAACAGCATCGTTTCCTTCTACTGTTTCTTTATTGAAATAGCCAGATGCCGCAACAGCTACAATTGTGGTAGATAACATAAGCACAGCTACTATTCCGGCAACCATCCATTTTTTGAATGACATTTTTTGTTTTTTACCTCGGATTGACGTAAATGCCTCATTTGCTTTTGACAGTACAATGTCAGGTACTTGTATATCTTGGTTAATGCCATTTAAGTATTCTTGTTCTTTTTTAGTCATACTTGCTTCCTCCTAAGCTCAGGATAATATTCCTTTGATATTTTTTCTCTGGCTCTTGCTAAGCGACTCAGGATCGTACTTTCCTTCACGTCTAAAATCTGACTGATTTCTTTGACTTTGAACCCCTCAGAATAATATAACAGAACCACTATTCTATATTTTTCGTCCAATAATGAAAGCAATTCGTTCCATTCTAAATCGGAATAATCAGTTTGCCATAGCTGATTCTCCATGATGTTTTCTTCCACAGAGATTTCCTTCCTGCTATTTAATATGGCATTGCATTTATTGATTAAAATGCGTGTCATCCACGTTTTGAAATACCGGTTCTTTTCTAAAGTATGGATTTTTTCATAGCAGGTTAGTATTGTATCCTGTATGGCATCGGCTGCATCGGCGTCATTTTTGAGATACGACCATGCCACTTTATACATGTGTTTCATTTGGGATTCCATTAATTGGACAAATGCATCAGGATTCCTTGCTTTTGCCTTTTGAACTAAAAATTCCATGTCTGCTCCCATCTGTCCTCTTGGTGGACGTTTTATTCCATTCGCGAATAGATTTAACGGTTACATTAATTAGATAAGTTGACATCAAGAAATATCCCACTTAAAATAAATTTTATTGGATATTGTATAATAAGTCAACATAATCTATGGAAAGGTCAGATATAATGATTGATTTGGAGAAATTGCCCATTGGTTGAATCGTATAGTAGTGTTATAATAGGATAATACAAGGAGGTAAATTAATGGTAAATGACGACTATATAACTTTTACAATCAGTAAACAGAAGAATATTGCTTTGATTGCCCACGACAGCAAAAAGGAAGAGCTGATCCAGTGGTGCGATAAGAATAAGGAAATTTTGAAGCGGCATTTTTTATGTGGAACAGGGACAACCGCAAGAATGATTACGGACAGAACCTTGTTGCCGGTAAAAGGATATAACAGCGGTCCTCTTGGTGGTGATCAGCAGATTGGAGCAAAGATTGTTGAAGGAAACATTGACTTTCTGATTTTCTTTTCAGATCCACTAACTGCCCAGCCCCATGATCCCGATGTTAAAGCACTATTAAGAATTGCCCAGGTTTATGATATTCCTATGGCTAATAATAAGGCCACGGCAGACTTCATGATTACCTCGATTTACATGGATGCTGAATATGATCATGATGTCATTAACTTTGATAAGAACATTAAAAATCGTGCAAGAAGCTTATAATGACATCCTTTGCTGTCTCATATCGGACAGTATTTTTTTACAGAAGCAAAAACCGGAAGTAGGTGAATAATTGCCAAAGATACTTAAGAAAGCTCCAATGCAAATATTTTTGTTATTACTAGTCAGTTTCCTGTTATTGTGGGGTGCGCGGACATTCCCAGCTTTTTCTGATTGGTACGCCAAGAATGTTTATCCGATTTTTTTAAATACCTTCGGAAGATTTTTTTCTGTATTTCCTTTTTCCTTTATAGAAATGAGTCTTTATATTGGAATAATTCTATTAATTGTGATGATACTAAAGAAGAAATTCATAATGCTTTCATGGATTGTAAGCATATTGTTTTTTCTATTTGTGATAAATTGTGGCATTCATTACAGCAGAACCCCGTTCTCACAGGTGAGCCGACTAGAAGTTGGGGATTATACCTTAGAAGAGCTGAATGACTTGTGTGTTTCATTGACAGCAGAGCTAAACTACTGGTCGGCACAGGTTGAACGAGACAAAGAGGGCATTGCAATGCTTGACTGTGATATTTCTGCTAAAAGCACTGAAGCTATGTTGCTCCTGGGTAACACATATGATGCATTATCCGGATTTTATGCAAATCCTAAACCGGTGTGGAACTCTTTTATGCTATCCTATCAACACATTTCAGGCATCTTTTCACCATTTACTATAGAAGCTAATTATGACCGTGATATGGTACCCTATAATATTCCTTTTACGGTCTGTCACGAATTATCACATTTAAAAGGATTTATGAGAGAGGATGAGGCGAATTATATTGCTTATCTTGCCTGTCTTCAATCTGATGAAGCGATTTTTAATTATAGCGGAAACCTCTTAGCTTGGGTGTATAGCACCAATGAATTATATGCGGCTGACCGTGATGCATATAATGCCATAAGGGCAGAGCTTGATCCGGTTGTCAATGCAGATTTATCAGCTAATGCAGCCTTTTGGGATAAATATGAGGGTAAGATTTCGGAATTATCTGAAACGGTGAACGACCTTTATCTCAAATCCAATAATCAGGCAGAGGGGATAAAAAGCTATAATCGAATGGTTAGTTTATTAATAGCTAATCATCAATAAATAATCAAAAGAAACCTGGAGGGATACGAATGAATGAATTTAAGATGAGAAAAGATTTTTTATGGGGTGGCGCTGTTGCGGCCAATCAATGTGAGGGTGCATACAATGCAGATGGGAAGGGATTGTCTTTAGTGGATGTTTTACCTTCCAAGCAAGATCGTTTTCAGTGCATGATGGATGGAAGCTATGCGATGACACATAAAGATGACTATGATTTTTACCCAAGTCATGAATCCATTGACTTCTACCACAGATATCAAGAGGATATTGCATTATTTGCGGAAATGGGATTTAAAACATTCAGGTTATCAATATCGTGGCCTCGTATTTTTCCAGAAGGAGATGAGACGCAGCCCAATGAAGCAGGACTTGCTTTTTACGATGCCGTCTTCGATGAATGCCGCAAATATAGCATTGAGCCATTGGTGACCATCAACCATTTTGACACGCCCCTTGGTCTGGCGGTTAAGTATGGCGGGTGGCGTAACAGAGAGCTGGTCGATTTTTATTTAAGGCTTTGCGAGGTGTTGTTTACAAGATATAAGGGGAAGGTTAAATATTGGCTGACCTTTAATGAGATTAATATGATTTTGCACCTGCCGTTTTTAGGTGGCGGATTAAGCTTTACGGAAGGCGAGAATAGGCTGAATATCAAATATCAGGCAGCACACCATCAGTTAATCGCCTCATCGCTGGCGACGAAGCTGGCTCATGAGATTGATCCGGATAATCAGATCGGATGTATGCTTGCGGCAGGTGATGTGTATCCATATACCTGCAACCCGGATGATGTTTATGCTTCTGTTGAGAAAAACAGAGAGCAGTACTTTTTCATCGATATACAATCCCGGGGAGCGTACCCAAGCTATGCAAAGCGCTTCTTTGAAGAGAATGACATCCGGTTAGATATTCATGAGGGCGACCTGGAAATATTAAAATATACTGTTGATTTCATATCATTTTCCTACTATGCAAGCCGCTGTGTCAGCACAGACGCAGAGGTTAATGCGAAAATGACGGAAGGTAACGTATTTGCCTCTGTTAAAAATCCCTATCTGCCGGCCAGTGAATGGGGCTGGCAAATTGATCCGATGGGGCTTAGAATCACCCTCAACACATTATATGACCGTTATCAGAAGCCGTTATTTATTGTTGAAAATGGCTTGGGGGCAGTCGATCAGATAGAGGCGGATGGAAGCATCCATGATGATTACCGGATTGACTATTTAGCAAAGCACGTCGAGGCGCTGAAAGAAGCCATGCATGATGGGGTGGATTTATTAGGTTATACGCCGTGGGGATGCATTGACTTGGTTAGTGCATCAACAGGCGAGATGAAGAAAAGATATGGATTTATTTATGTTGACCTTGATGATCAAGGGAAAGGGAGCCGTAAGCGTATGAAGAAGGCGTCCTTTGACTGGTATCAGAAGGTGATCAGGACAAATGGCGACGATTTGAGTCATTAAGCCGTTAAATAGTTTGGTCAGGGCGTTCTGATTAGTGCCTCAAGTTTTCAGATGCGCCTTGGCTAATGTTTCTGATCAGACGATGAGAAGCTTTACAAGTATTAGACTTTTAGCTCACCATACAGAGTGAGCTCCTCGTCTCTGGTGCAGATAACGATCTGGTGCGGGATAGTAGAGCTTGTTATGCTAATAATATTCTTTTTTTCAATATAAATATCTTTGTATTCTTTTCTAATACAAAGATGGTTTTCATCCTCTTTGGAAAAAAGCCTATACCGATGATAAGCTTCATCTAGACAATGGCGAACACGCATGGCGATATGGCTGTCGTTTTTAACGATGTAATCCATTGCCTCAATACGACATTTAAAAGCGAGGGGCGCCAATTCTTCATGAGATGTCAGAAAAATGATGAAGCACCTGGGATCCTTTTTCCGCAATCTTTTGGCTACTTCAAATCCATCAATATCTGCCTTCAAATCTATGTCTAAAAAATAGAGACCGGTGTTTTCATCTCCCGCAATCATTTCGAAAAGATCATGAGGTGATGTGGCATATGCGGCGGGCTTGATATCCCAGTCTTGAAAAATTAAGTAGTTATTGATTTCATCTTTTATAAGAATTGCCTGTTTTTCTATGTCATCACATATGTAAATGGAAAGCATCATAATATCTCCTATAAATGTTCCAGTCGTTGTTCGAAGTAGTTGTTTTTATAATGAGTAAAAAGCAGGACCTTTGGATATATCTTAAGTAGGAGGCTGACGTTATTTAATCCGTATCCTCGATCTTCACTTTTTGTGGTTATTCCGGCATTATCAATGCGTGAAATGGGTATTGACAGAGGTGCACAATTGTTGCCGATGATAATTGAGACAGATTCTTCTTCTTGCAAAATGGCAATGTTAATTTGCCTTTTTGTAATGCTGCTATTTGCCTCGATGGCGTTATCTAAAAAGACACCTAATATCCTGCTTAAGTCAATAATATCTATTGACACGCTGGTAACAGGATATGGAATATCAACATTGACATCTATTTCTTTTGTGTTGGCTTCTATTATTTTGGTATATAATAAGCCTTTTAGCTCTAAAATCAATAGATTTGAAAGCTTGCCAATTTCAAAAATAGAATTCCCCCTGTGATGTTCTTGGGTGAGTATCTGTTCTTCAAAGAAGTCACGAAGCTTCTTCATATCATCGTCTATAATAAACCCTCTGATTGTTGAGAGTATATTCATATAATCATGTTTAAAAGCACGCATATTCTTATTAATATTTTCAAGATTCTCCATATACTTTGTCAATTGTTGATGCTGGGCGACTTGGTTCATTAATTCGTTCTCCTTTTTTGTGTCTGAAAGGTAAATATTAAAATGATTATATTTAATACGAAATATGTGATAAATAAGAGGCTATTGATGAATGTTGTTTCCGGCGGATATCCGATTTTTGCTGCATAGCTAAAATTTAAGATGAATATTGCCGTACATAATATACAGGACAGTAAATATAATTGATGGTGAGATTGCAGGTTAACACTACCAATAAAGCCCTGGTCATTGTATTCTAAAGCAGTACATATATAGAATTGATCCTATAATATAATTATAAAAAATCTTGATAAATGCAATCTGATTTATTGATAACTAATATTAGTAATTAATCATTATATGTTATATGATGTAATGGTTGAAAATATATTTTATTGGGAGGGATTATAATGTTACAGGAAGTCAATATCAAAAAAGTGAAAAGCGATGCCGAGGAGCTGTTTAGAAGCGGCGGATTATACTGCTCCGAGGCTGTCGTTTCGTCAATCAGAAAAAATATCGCACCGGAAATGCCTATGGAGTTAGTGGCAGCAGCGTCCGGCTTCCCAGTTGGAGTCGGACGCTCAAAATGTATGTGTGGTGCTGTATCAGGAGCAGTCATCTGTTTAGGCTACTTATTCGGCAGGACCAAACCGTCCTCACCGGCAGACCCGAAAAGTCAGAATTGCCTGAGACTAACCAATGAGCTACAGGAGAGCTTCCGGCAAAACCATCGCAATGTCCTTTGCTGTCATGTACATACAAAAGGCATGGATATGGCAAGTGGCGAACACAAAAACCAGTGCATTTCCTTTACTGGGGAAATGGCTGCCAAGGTCGCTGAAATTACCGTACGTGAATCAGGTATCGCCGTAAGCGATTCGGAGGAAGCCGAATGAGCATTGTAAAGAAGACCCCTATGGCGATAAGCTGCATAGCCCTATCTCTCGCCGCATTGGGAAATCTGATGTTGCCCTACGGAGAATGGGTACGTTATTTGTGCGGTACGCTTTTGGTCCTTATTCTAATCCTATTTGTATTAAAACTAATGCTTGATGTTGAAAATGTAAAGAGAGAACTTAAAAATCCCGTCGTTCTCAGTGTTATGCCGACGGCAACTATGGCAGTCATGCTATTGTGCACTTATGTAAAGCCTTTTATCGGTGCGGCAGCAATCGCACTGTGGTATGCGGCGCTTGTTATGCAGATACTTATCATGTTGTTGTTTGTAAAGAGGTTTGTTGTAAGATTTAGTATTAAAACCGTATTTCCAAGCTGGTTCGTAACGGGTGTAGGTATTGTTGTGGCAAGTATTACCAGTCCCGCCATGAACATAAAGGCGGTCGGACAGATTGCTTTCTACATTGGATTTGTGCTATATTTTATGATGCTGCCCCTAGTTGTGTACAGAATGGTCAAAGCCAAGCCAATTCCGGAACCGGCACTCCCGACAACTGCGATATTCACTGCACCAATGAGCCTATGCCTCGCCGGTTATATGTCTGTCTTTGAACAGCCAAATGCGGTGTTGGTTTATGTCATGTTAGCAGTTTGCGTTATCAGTTACTTATATGTAACGGTTCGTATGATATCTTTGCTAAAATTGAAATTCTATCCGACATATGCCGCATTCACATTCCCATATGTCATCAGCGCAGTGGCGTTTAAGTCAGCCAATGCGTTTCTTGTGAAGAATGGGTATACTTTCTTCTCGTTTGCGCCAAAGTTTAGCGAATATATGGCTATTGCTGTGGTCATTTATGTTATTGTACGTTATGCGGCGTTTATTACTTGTACGAGAGAACAAACTTAATGAAAGCATCGGCAACTGCAGATATGGCGCAATTCTTTTTTATTACGATATAAAAATGCCTCGCCGGGAAACAACCTGTATCAATCGGAACAACCATTTTGTGCCGGATATAATGTTTTACCGCTAATTCGGAAACGATCGAAAGCCCAAGACCGTTAGCGACGGCGAGGATGATGCTTTGGGTATTGTTAAGATATGCGCTGATTTTCAGTTTATCCAAGTGAACCCCTAAACTTTTCATATATTCTTCATACTCTAATCTCGTTCCGGAACCGGATTCCCTCATTACGAAATGCTCTTCGAGCAGAAGAGCTGCCACATTATTTGAGCTTATTTTCTTAAAACGCTCCTCATATGGTGCGATCAATACCAATTTTTCTGACATGAAATCCTCGTATATACATTTTGGATTTTTAATTTTAGCACCGACAAAACCAACCTCGCTTTCGTGAGCGGAAATACCCTTAACGACCTCTGATGTATCTGTCTGTTTTATATTAAACGTTACGCTTGGATATATCTTATGAAAAGCGCCTAATATTTCCGGCAAAATATACTGCGCTGGAACTGATGAAGCCAGAATGTCAATATGGCCAACATTACAGTCTGATAAACTTTTTAATGAGCTAATTGATTTATCACGAAGCGACAACATCTCTTTGGCATATTCATAGAACAGTTTGCCGGATTTTGTAGGTAGAAATTCTTTGGTAGAACGGTATATTAACTGCGTTTGCAGCTCTTTTTCCAAAGAATTGATGTATGCGCTGATAGATGGCTGCGACAAGAACATTTCCTCCGCTGCTTTGGAAAAGTTGCGAAGTTCATATACTCTCACATAAGCTTCTAACTGTTTGATTTCCAAATTAGTATTCCTCCCATTTTATCTATTAGTATAGTTGATAATACCATTATATATTTTGATAAATGATTTTGCAATGGATATCATTTTACTTTAAGTCTCTCAAATGTAAGTAAGGTATTTACTCATATCTTCGTTAATCAAATAACGTTATATATTTCGTGCAAAAAATTAAAATATTTTTGTTAAATATTGCATATTGTACAAGATAAATTTTAAAAGTATAATATAAATTGGATTAGTAAAATAGATTTATATATTTAGTTTTAAAAATTATTGATTAGCCGGACAATAACCAGAAGGAGGGAAAACATGGGAATTATTGACAGTATGAGACTAGATGGAAGGGCGATTTATGTTACTGGTGCGGCAAGCGGCATAGGCAAGGCGGCAGCGACGGCATTTGCGGAGGCGGGTGCGGATGTGGCCATTGTGGATATTAATATCGAGGGTGCCGAAGAAGTGGCAAAAGAGCTTGCTGACACGACAGGCTCTAAAACAATCGCAATCCAATGTGACGTTGTGAAGCAGGATCAGACAGAAGCGATGGTGGCAAAAGTGGTAAAGACATATGGGAAGCTTAATGCATGTCTCAACAACGCCGGCATTGCAGTGAATGCGCCGGCGGAAGAGATGACGCTTGAGCAGTGGCAGAAAGTGATTGATATTAACCTGACAGGCGTATTCTTATGCGCGACAGCAGCTGGAAGAGTCATGCTGCGGCAGGGATATGGATCGATTATTAATACAGCATCGATGTCAGGTCATATTGTCAATGTTCCACAGCCGCAGTGCGGATATAATGCCTCCAAAGCAGGCGTAAGCATATTGACTAAGTCACTGGCTGTCGAATGGGCGAAAAGGGGGGTGCGAGTAAATTGCATCAGTCCGGGCTACATCGGAACAGATTTGATTATGACAAGAGAGGACTTGAAACCGTTAATTGAGCAGTGGAATGCAATGGGGCCTCTGGGCCGCCTTGGTCGACCGGAGGAATTGCAGTCGATTCTGGTCTATCTGGCAGGAGACACGAGCTCCTTTACAACTGGTTCGGATATTATTGTGGATGGCGCATATTCCTGCTTCTAAGAGAAACATTTCACGAGTAACTGAGGATAGTCATCTTATTTTCAAAATGGAGGAGAAAGTAATGAAAAAAAAGTTATTAAGGGTAATTTTTTGCATCACAATGATTGCGGTATTGACTATGGGGTGTACGACAAAGTCGCCGATAAGCGGTGATTCCGAGAGCAAAAGCAGCAGTAACAGCGAGGATTCTAATGATGGAACGATCAAGATTGGCATTACCATCCAGTCATTGAAGAATGATTATTGGGCAGGAGTCATGGCTAAGCTGGAAAAGCTGATGAAAGATAAGGGCTATGAGTATACGTTGGTTGACTGTAGCGACAATTCAGCAACTCAGATCAGCCAGATTGAGAACTTTATCACATCAGGGTGTGACCTGATTATGGTTCATCCATCTGATGCGATGGCAGTTGAGACTGTCTGTCAGGAAGCGCTCGATGCCGGAATCAAGGTTATGTGCTGGGATGACAAGATGGAGAATACGACTGCCAACTGGGTTCTTGATAACACTGCATTAGGGAAAGAAATTGGTAAGACAGCAGCAGCCTTTATCAATGAGAATTATACGGCTGACGCTCCGGCTGAGGTTTGTGTAATTGGATATCCGTCTACGAAGGTTCTCTTAGAGCGGCAGAATGGTATCGAAGCCGGACTTGAGGAGTATTGCGACGAAGGTAATTATGAAATCGTAGCCAGAATTGACGGCTTGGAGGCGAACGAGGCACAGACGAATGTTGAGACAGTTCTTCAGGCACACCCGGACTGTTCTGTATATGTCGGAGTTGGTGCGGGAGCGATGATCGGTTCAAACGAGGCGCTAATACAGAGTTATGGCGGAGCTGGTAAAATCCCTAAGAATGTTGGCGTTATTACAACCGACGTTACGATGCAGCAGTTAGAGTCTCTTAAAGCAGGCGATGAGGCTGTCCGCGCTATCGTTGGATTCGAGGGTTCCAGCTTGGATACAGCACAGGCTTGCTTTGATATGTTTGAAAGAATTCTTAACGGCGATGACTTCTCAGGTGATAAGCATGATGTTTTTAGGCCAACCACGGAGATTTCAATTGATAATATTGAGGAGATTATAACAGGCATGTAGGAGCATCGAAACAGATAGTGAAGGTGCAGACCATCGCAGGAGAGGTGCATGAGCGAAGAATATGTATTACAACTACAAAATATCAGAAAAGAATACCCTGGTGTGGTGGCCTTAAAAGATGTTACTTTGGAGCTAAAGAAAGGTGAGATCCTCGCATTAACCGGGGAAAACGGCGCCGGTAAATCGACACTGATCAAATGCTGCTCAGGAGCGGTTATCCCGACTTCAGGGAAAATTATCGTCAATGGAGAAGAATTTACGAGCATGACGCCGAAGTTGGCGGCAGAGAATGGGATAGCGATTATTTATCAGGAATTTAATAATGTCAAGGAACTCTCAGTAGCAGAAAACTTGTATTTGGGACGTCCGATCAGAAAAGGGATTATAATTGATAAGAAAGCAATGGAAAAAGGGGCTGCAAAGGCATTTGAACAGCTTCGGATCAAAATTAACCCGAAAGCTCTGATGAAGAATCTGACAGTAGGCTACCAGCAGTTGGTTGAGATTGCTAAAGCCATCCAGCAGGAAGCAAAGATACTAATTATGGATGAGCCATCTGCACCTTTAACGAATGCGGAAGTTGAGAGTATGTTCCGAGTGGTAGAAAGACTGCGTAAGGAAGGGATTTCTATTATTTACATATCTCATCGATTGGAAGAAATCTATCGTCTGACAGATAGAATTGTGGTTTTGCGAGATGGGGAATATATTAAGACACTGACCACAAAAGACAGCCATGTTCAGGAACTGATTCAGATAATGGTCGGACGTGAATTGACGGAAACGTATCCGCCACGGGGAGACTGCATTGACAAGAACGAAGTCATTTTGGAGCTTAATGATATTTCTGGTAATGGCAACAAGAATATAAACCTTAAACTTCATAAAGGTGAGATTGTCGGTCTGGGCGGGTTAGTCGGCGCGGGACGTACCGAACTGGCTGAGATGATCTTTGGAGCGGTTCCAAAACAATCAGGGCAGATGATCTTCAAAGGACGGGAAGTCAATCCAAGGAGTCCTAGGGAAGCCATTGACATGGGGATCGCCTTAGTGCCGGAAGATCGGAAACGCCATGGCGTGATGCTTGGTCTTTCGATCAAGAATAATATCAATATGCCGATATATGAAAAGCATTCGACGTTTAGTGTGATTAATTCTAAAAAGGAAATGGAAACTGCAGACAAATACCAGAAGAGTATGGCGATTAAGACGCCGACGCTTAATCAGCTGGTGAAGAATTTGAGCGGCGGCAATCAGCAGAAGGTTATTTTGGCAAGATGGCTGGCAGCTGACTCGGAGCTGATTATCTTTGATGAACCTACCAGAGGGATTGATGTCGGTGCGAAGTACGAGATTTATAAGTTGATGAATGACTTGGTAGAAAAAGAAGGCAAGGCAATTCTGATGATTTCTTCGGAGATGGAAGAATTGATGGGCATGTCCGACAGAATCGTGATACTGGCGGAAGGAGAGATGACCGGTGAGCTTGAAAGAGAGGATTACAAGCAAGAGGAAATCATGGCATATGCTTCTGTGACGAGCGTGGAGGGGGATTAGACGATATGAAAGAGAAAGTAATATACCAATTAAAGGATAAGGCAATCTGGATTGTGTTCGTAGCCCTCGTTATCGCATTTACAATTGCAAACCCACGATTTGTTAATCCGAATAACCTGTTGACGATGCTTCGCCAGGTATCCATGTTTGGGATTGCTTCCATTGGTATGACCTTTGTTATCCTGCTTGGCGACATTGACCTGGCAACCGGTTCAATCATTACATTTGTCAATATTTTCTGTGCATATTTAATGGTAAATATGGGTATGGGCATGATTCCTGCAATTATAGCCGCACTCATTGTTTCAACCTTGATCGGAACCTTGAATGGCTTCATGGTATCGACCATTGGCATCCCTGCACTGATCGCAACCTTTGCCACGCAGACGGCATTCCAAGGCTTGGCGCTGATTTTGTGCGGCGGTCTTCCAATTAATGGCTTTACGGAAAAATTTAAGCTCATTGGCCAGGGGTATGTTGGGATTGTTCCGGTTCCGGTAATTATCATGGCAATCTGCTTTGCAGTGGGGGCATTTATACTGAATAAGACTTATTTCGGGCGCTATTTTTATGCTGTCGGCGGCAACGTGGAGGCGGCGAAGTTGTCAGGCATTCGTGTTGGAAGGATCAAATATCTGGTGTTTTCTTTATCCGGATTCTTTGCCGGACTTGCCGGTATCGTGATGCTCTCACGCACCAACTCGGGAATGTCCAACGCCGGTTTGGGCTATGAATTTGATGTCATTACCTGTGTCGTATTGGGTGGCGTGTCGGTAAATGGTGGCTATGGAAAGATATCAGGTGTTGTAGCCGGTACATTTATCATTGGAACCTTGCAAAATGGCATGGTGCTTATGAACATTAATTCTTATGTCCAGGATATTGTTATGGGCGTCGTACTGGCACTTGCGGTAGGGTTTGACTGCCTTCAGAAGAAGCGGCAGACTTCTTAAGAGAGCGGTTATTGAACTTCTCGTTTAAAAGTACCTGCAGTCAGTGGTTGGGAAGATTCGCAATATTTACTTGATTATGATAAGGAAGAGGACAAACTGTATCAAGCGGAAGCGTTCGATAAAATTGCAGTATTGAATTATCAGACTTGGATTTTGCGAAACAGAGATGAAGCTGCGATAGAACAAAGCGTGAAAGATTTGGTAATAGATATGCAAATGAAATCATTATTAAAAGGCGAACCGGATGTCGATAGTATTGAAATTCATCATAAAAAATTTTACCTATTAGCATTTGAGAAGGAATCATTTTATATTCTCTATCTTGCATTACAATATAACCCATGTTGTAATGCAAGATAGTAATGCTGTCAACATCCTTTTGTAGAAAGCCTTCTTCGCTATTTGTGAGCGTTCACGCTTTTGGCAAATTCTGTATTAACAAGTGTTCCATAATCTGCTCGCTGGCTTAGCTGTCCTGCTTCATCTAGAATATCTTGCAATAACTCAAAAGAATCTTCCTCAAAAATACAATCCGTTTTCCATGTATCTTGAGTGCGATATCTTTCGATAATGGTAACAAGCGTTTCATAATCTGTTTCGGCAAATTGGGGTTGAATTATTTTTGCGATCTCCTCAGAGGAATGGCTGTTGACGTAGTCTAAGCCCTTTTGAATTGACCTTGTGAAAGCTTCGATCGTGTCGGGATTTTTATCAATATATGACTCCAAGGCAGAGAAGCAGGTATAAGGAACATAGCCGCTATCTATCCCGAGGGAAGCAATGACATAACCGCTCCCATGCGCTTCAAGAGAAGTGGCAAAGGGCTCAAATTCGACGGTGTAATCAGCCGTGCCACTAGCGAATGCCTCTGCCGTGATGCCAAAATCAATATTTTGGATAATAGTCAGATCATTAGAAATATCAATATTATTTTGTTTAAGAATATATTCGAAAATCATCTGGGGCATACCGCCTGCCCGCCCACCAATAACAGTACTGCCTTTTAAGTTTTTCCATGTAAAATCATTGGTCGGCTCTCTTGAAACCAGAAAATTGCCGGCTCGCTGAGTCAGCTGCGCAAAATTGACAGCCAGTTTGCTAGAGCCCTCGTTATAAACATAGATGGTGCTTTCTGGTCCCATGAATCCGATATCTGCATCTCCCGAAATGAGAGAGGTCATTACATTGTCAGCTCCAGAACCGTTGACCAAATTAATTTCGATTCCTTCTTCTTTAAAATACCCATCCTCAATGGCGACGTACATAGGCGCATAAAATATCGAATGCGCCACTTCGTTTAACGTGATTTTTGTCATTTCAGATGCCTTACTCCCACAACTGCATAGGATAGTAGCAAGAAATACGAATGCTAAGGCTATTATAATCGTCTTTTTCATAAACACCCTCCAAAATTCTGCTATTATAGTATATGTCAAAAAGGTGATTCGGTGAGAGTTCTGAATGCATCTTGTTGAAGTGTGGCGCGACATTGTCCACAGCATACGCCAAAGCAAATCGGCGCTTTTAATCGCAAAGGTCATAGTGATCAAGCTCAATATTTCAAATATCCTGGCCTATTTGAACAAATTAGTAATGAACACCTGAAGAAAAATGCCTGGGACTGGCAGATTGATCCTGTTGGCTTACGCTTTTTGTTGAACCGGTTATATGATATGTATCAATTACCTATAATGATTTCTGAAAATGGAATCGGTGCCCATGAGGCAAGTGATAGTGGTCAAATGGTACAAGATGACTATCGCATTCAATACTGTAAAGAGCATCTATATCAGGTCGGTTTAGCTTTGCAGGATGGAGTCAAAGTTATCGAAATTATTCATTCTATTTTATGAAAATATGAGGAATATATACTAAATAATGCGTATTAAAAGTATGACGGTGTATTGCTGGGAGAGGATATTATTCGAAAAAACAAGTAATATAGTAGTCAACCGCCTTCGCATTTGCGCAAGCTATCAAATCCCTTTCCGTTTGCTTAAACCAGTCGAAAGTATCCGGACTGCATTTAATTTTCAGTTTAGCCATTTCAGCCCGCATCGAAAGGTTATTTTCGGACTTGAACTTACGCATATCAAAGATAACTGCCTTCAATTCTTCTCCAAACTGCAAAATCCCATGATCAATAGCAGTCGGCTTTTCCCACTTCAAAAGATGGATGGATGATGCCTTTTCATGCTGCCTAAAAAAATCACGATAAATATAATCTGTGACATGCGGAACATAGATGGCATACATCTTCAAAATATTGAGAAGAGAATAATATAACGCATACTGGCCTGACTGTCTTTCGGCATAGCCATGGAGCTCGGGCGTATAAAGTCGAGACTTAACAACTTCAATATAATTGTCACAAAAATCTTTCCAAAACAAATTGTCAATTTCATGTCTTGCCGACCCGATTTCATACTCATATAACAGCTGTGTTGCGTTGAGGATCGTCTGATTAGTGCGTTCAATCATCCATTTGTCAACCGGCAGCAGGTTGAGCCTGCTCGTCAAATCAATATCCTGCAAGTGAGAAATTGAAAACTTGCAGGCATTCCAAAGCTTTGTGATAAAGCGCTTAGATAAAGTTAGTTCATCAGCATCGAAAAAAGTATCAGTGCCAAGCTTTGCATTTGCCGACCAATATCGCAGCACGTCGGCAGAGTGAGTCTCAACCAATGCCGTGGGTGAAGTCGCGGCATTACTTTTTGACTTGCTGATTTTTTCGCCCTTTTTAGCGAGAACAAAGCCGTTAATCATCAAATCCTTCCATGGAATCGTTCCGGTATGGTACAGACTTCTTACGATAGAATAAAATGTCCATGTTCGGATGATCTCATGAGCATGTGTTCGCATGCTCATTGGCGTAAGCTTAAGACCTAAGCGTTCATTGATTTGTGGAGTGATCGAAGAGGTTGCCCAAGTATCGAGCACAGCGCTTTCGGGAATGAACGCTTCGCAGCCACAGTCACAAGAGCCAAGATAAACACTTTCAAGCGGATTGACGGGGAGCTGTTCCGGCTTGGCATATGCGGCCTTGCCACAATCCCGACAGTACCATATCGGAAATGGAACACCGAAGTAACGCTGCCTTGATATACACCAATCCCATTTCAGGTTTTCAACCCATGCGATATAGCGGTTCTTCATATGTGGAGGGTACCAATTGATCTCATCGGCAGCTTTTAGAAAGCGATCCTTTTCTGTCAATATATCAATATACCATTGCTTTGACGGAATGATTTCAATTTCGTTGCCACACCGGTCATGCTTGGACACAGTATGCGTAATCCTTTCAGATTTTAATAATAATCCTGCCGATGCGAGCATTTTGATCATTTCTTTCCTGGCCGCAATTGTTTTCATTCCACCAACAAAAGGAACGTCCTCATCAAGTGTTCCATTTGGAAGAATAACCTTTCGGTATGGTAGGCTGTGCTCGTTAAACCACTGAACATCTGTGCTGTCACCAAAGGTTGCGCACATAACAACGCCAGTGCCTTTGTCGATATCAACTTTGTCATCGGCATCAATGGGTATCTCATAGTTATATATTGGCACGATTGCGGATCTGCCGATAAGGTGCCGATAACGCTCATCCGCAGGATTTACAAATAGGCAAACACAGCCGTAAAGCAGCTCTGGGCGTGTCGTGGCAACCATAACCGGTATTTTGTCAACCATAAAAGGGATATAGTTGAAAGTACTGTCGACATCAGTTGTTTCCAATTCTGCTTGAGCAATAGAAGTCTGGCATTTAGTACACCATAAGACTGGCGATTCCTTAGTGTATGCCTTGCCCATTTTAACCAGATCAAGAAAGGCGAATTGGGATATTTTTCTAACCTGATGGCTGATGGTTTCATACTGTACTGACCAATCAACTGAAAAACCTAGCGATATCCAGAGTTTTTTGAATTCGGCTTCGTATTTTGCGGTAATCTTGGTGCATTTTTCGATAAAATCACTTCTTGATAAATCCTTTGCGTAAATACCTTCGTCACGTTCAACAAGCCGCTCGGTAGGAAGTCCGTTGTCGTCAAAGCCAAATGGATAGAAAACATTGTATCCTTGCATTCTGCGAAACCTTGCGATTATTTCTGCCTGCGTGTAGGAAAATAAATGGCCGATGTGCAGACTTCCGCTAACCGTTGGCGGTGGCGTGTCAATCGAATAGAGCTCGCCCTTGGCATTTGCATCGAACCGATATATTTGCTCACTTTCCCATAATTGCTGCATTTGCTTTTCTGCTTGCGTAAAACTGTAGTGCTTTTCCATTACTAAATACCTCCGATTTACTGAAATTGAACACACGCCTTCATTGTCAATGAAAGGCAAAAAAAACGCCCTAAAATAACGTTAGTTACTTTAGGGCGAACATTGCGTCCGTGGTACCACCTAAATTCAGAGAGGATTCTCTGCACTTGACCGATGCGGGACATAAAAACATATCCGATATCGCTTCCTGCAGCTTCAAACTGCTGACGGCTGGAAATTCCGGTGAAGTCTACTTGGAATTATTATTCTGTTCGGTTCACGGCTCAGAGGCTACTTCCATACTTTCTTCATGAAGGCTTACACCAAACGCCTTCTCTCTTTGCTTTGGATAAGCATGTACTCCTCCTCGTCAATGCCTTTATAATTGTGTTCGATTTTAAAATAGTATAGCCTATTTAGGAATAATAATCAAGTGTTTAATTTGAGTTTTCCTGATCTTATCCTGAATACAACAAAAGCAATGACTTAAATATAAGAATGTGATATACTTTAAAGGAATATTGTATACCTGATTCAAGTGTTAATAGAGATAAATAAAAATATAGTTATATACAAAATAAAAAAATTGTATAGACAAAAATTAAAAACTATGGTAGTATAGGAGGAAGAAAGATGAGTAAGGCAAAGGAAACGGCAATTACACCCATTTACATTGCAATAGAGAATAGCATTAAACAGCGTATTGATGATAAAGTTTATCGTGAAGGGGAGAAATTGCCGGCAGAAAGAGAGTTAACAGAGGAATTCGGAGTTAGCCGCAGTACCATCCGACAAGTCATTTCCAATTTAGAGAAGGAAGGCATTATTTATAAAATCACTGGGAAAGGTGCCTTTGTCAGCAAGAAGATATTGCAGCGAAGTATGGAGATTAAGGGCTTCAGTGATTTGATGAGGGAACGCGGTCTGACGCCCTCCAGTAAGATTTTAAAAGTGGAAAGGAGACTTGCTGACGATGAGGAACGTTTGCATCTGAATATTCCTTTTGATGGAGAGGTTTATTACATATCAAGAATCCGTTATGCCGATAAGATGCCAATGGCTATTGAATATTCCTCCTTAACAGCCGATTTCTTTCCGGATATCGATCGATTTGACTTGGAGAAACTATCCTTATATGACATTTTAATTCAACATTACAATTTGAACATGTCCTGGGCCACAGATAGCATCAGAGCAGCTCAAATCAAGGGTGAAGAAGCGAAAATACTGTTTAATAAGAAAAGCGGGCTAGCACTTTTCGTTACCAATATTCTTTACAATATCAATAACATACCTGTCGAATATACAAAGACATTGTATCATGCAGAGAAGTACAGCTATAATGTGATAAGCACTAAGAAGTTCAGCAAATACAAGAAGTAACAAGAATATTGATTTTAATTTCATACATACTAATGTACAGTGCACTAGACATCACCTTTGCTCGGGAGGGCGATGGCATTTAACTATAAAAGCAACATTATGATCACTATAAGCATAGAGGATTAATTGGGTTGCTTTTCTTTTTTAGACCCAAAAATAAATTTTGAAGGAAGGAGGTTTCAAAAATGGCTTATTCGTTGGTTCGTATCGACGACAGGGTGATTCATGGTCAAGTCGCAATGAGATGGAGTAAGCTCTATCCTTGCGATGCAATCATTGTTGTTGATGATGAGATTGCAGATAACTCGGTCCTGGCAAAAGTCTATAAGGCGGCAGCTTTTGGGACAAAAGTCTATATTTTTAATAAGGCATCTGCATTTATCAAATTACCGGAAGCGTACAATAGCGAAAAGAAGTATTTCGTTATTGTCAAAAGTCCAAACACGCTGCTTGACTTAATGAATCATGATGTTCCGCTTGGGAACAAAATAATTTATGGTCCTTCCAGCAAAGAAGAAGGAACGATTAATCTGGATCAAAAATTCAACTTGCATCCATCGGAAATTGAAAGCTGTGACAAGCTTAGTGCGAATGGCATCAGTATTGTCTTTCAATTTCTGCCAGAAACAAAAGCAACAAAATGGGAAGAGATCAGAAACAAAAAGTAATCTAATCACATATGAATTGGGAGGTATTTTTTATGACATTTATCCAAGCAGCATTAATATCTATAATGTGTTATTTAGCAGCAGAAGGAGTTCCCTGGATGGGCGGGGACTTCGGAGGATTTTGTACCTTTAGCAGACCTCTGGTATCCGGTATGGTCGTTGGTATCATTTTAGGGGATGTGCAGACGGGGATTTTGGTGGGGGTCGCAGTGCAAGCGATTTATTTATCCAATATCTCCGCCGGAGGCATGGCCTCTACAGACATTACGGTAGTCGCTTACCCAGCGATTGCCCTTGGTGTTGTCACGGGCGGGGATGCAAGTATCTCCGTTGCGATTGCCGCGACGTTGGGAATAGTCGGCATCACTTTATTTAATGCCATGCAGCTGATTAATGTATTTTTCAATCAAATGACAGTGAAAGCGGCAGAAAGAGGGGATATGCGAGGCGTTTTTGTGACGCATGTTGTCCTTCCGCAGATATCCACGTTTTTGTTGCGATTTGTTCCTTCGTTCCTCGTTCTCTATTTTGGAACGCCTTATATCGATAAGCTGCTAAACATAATGCCGGAAACAGTGCTTAATATACTGTCTGTAATCGGTGGGATCCTTCCGGCTGTCGGTGTTGCTATGATTTTATCCATGACATTAAAATATAAGGCATTTTGGATTTATTTCTTAATCGGCTTTATGTGCATTACTTTCTTAGGGATTAATATGATTGCCGTCTCCATTATCGGAATTGCGTTGGCGTACTTTAATTACCGTTTTACCGGAAGCAGTGGGGGCGGCGCATCGCAAGAAGTTGAAATAGATGACATGGAGGTTGAATTATAATGGCAGAGAAAAAGCTGAGCAAAAAGACATTACACAAAAGTTATATCAGATGGTACTTTTTTCATTTATGCTCTATGAGTTATGAGCGCTTGGAAGCCTTTGGTTTCCTGCATAGTATGTTGCCGATTATAAAAGAGCTCTATCCTGACAACAAGGAAGAACGGATTCAGGCAATGAAGCGGCATTCGGCCTTTTATAATACGGAGCCGGTGGTTGGCACAGCCATCAATGGTATTGTCGCCGGGGTCGAAGAAGGTAAGGCTGGTGAAAAAGATATTGATGATGCTACAATCAACAGTATCAAGGTCGGCTTAATGGGACCTCTTGCGGGGGTGGGTGATTCTATTATTCAAGGTCTATTAATGCCTATACTTCTTAGTATTGGTATGGGCCTGTCAGCTAACGGCAGTATTGCGGGTCCGCTATTTTACATTTTCACGTTTTTGCCGATTGTGACCGTGTTATCCTATTGGCTTTATTTTAAGGGATATACATTGGGTGTTGAATCTCTTAATATGTTCCTGGGAGATAAAGCCAAGAAAATCGAGGAAGGTTTTTCTATCGTTGGGCTTACAGTGATGGGCGCTATCGGGGCCAGCTATGTCAATCTTGATGTGGTTTCTGTCTATGCCTCAGGAGAAACCAGCGTAGTTGTCCAGGATATTTTAGATAGCATATTCCCCAAACTGCTGCCGCTTCTTTTGGTCGCCATCTCCTGGTATTTGATCACAAAGAAAAAATTCAAACCAGTAAAAATAATCCTTCTCTATTTGATTGTAGCTGTTATTGGTGTATTGATTGGAGTGTTTTAAATGAAAACAATTTTGCTGCTTGCTCACGGAAACCTTGCCAAATCAATGAAAATGACAGCGGAAATGCTTTTTGGACAGGTGCCGGATATAACAATCGATTTTCTTGATTTAGAAGAGCATACTGGGGTGGCACCATTTCGAAAGAAGCTGACCTGCAAAATAAATCATTTTCGGGAAAATAACATGATTGTTTTAACTGACCTGCGCGGCGGAACTCCTTTTAATGAGGCATATGCCTTGCTGTTGGAGCTTGGGCTGGCAAGCAGCGTGCCCTTGCTTTACGGCATGAATATTCCTTTGCTGATCTCTTTGCTTTTTTTAGAGGGCGGGTTTGGTCAAGACGATATTCATAAATGCATCGAAGAAGCAAAAGAAAATATTGGCATGCTTAAAATGTGACAAAATGACTGAAAGGAGATAGCGAAAATGCTTTATTTGAACGGAGAAAACAGTAATTATGATAAATTCCCGGACGTAAAAATAAATGGATATGATAACGAAATCTTTCACGGCTATAATTCGATTCTCGATATAGTAAAAGAAAAACTAAAGACGGAAAATAAAGTCGTCGTGCTGGACTGTTATACAACAGTAGACGAAGCAGAGGTGTTGAGCGCCTTTAAAAAAGGCTTGTCTCCGGAACTTGTGATCAATAGCAAAGATATTTTCTATGATAAAAAGACATATGAAAAAATGATTGCCAGATATCTTACGGAGGATCGTGTGTTTGGAATATGCTATTACGGCAAGTTAGATGATTTTATTTCTAAAGAAAAATTAAGACGTGCCAAGGAATTAATTGATCAAGCCAAAGGAACAGTGCTCATTTACGGAGTCGGAGCCAGCTTAATACATCATGGGGACCTGTTGATCTATGCAGACATGACTTGTTGGGAAGCGCAAATGCGTTATCGCAGAGGCGGCAGCAACTTTCTGGCCGATAACCCAGACGAGGATAATCTGCGTAAATTTAAAAGAGGCTATTTCCTCGACTGGCGTATTTGTGACCGGCATAAAAAAGATGTCTTTAAGAAAATGGATTTCATTTTGGACACCACTGTCAAAGATGATCCCAAAATGCTCACCTCTCTAGCTTTCTTTGGCGGTCTTAAGCAAATGGTTTCCCAGCCGTTTAGAACAGTTCCGTTTTTTGATCCTGCAGTATGGGGCGGGCAATGGATGAAAGAAGTATTTGATATCGAAGAAGCGTCACAGCCTAATTATGGCTGGAGTTATACTTGCCTGATGAACGAAAATGGATTGCTCATGAACTATAACGGGATACTGTTTGCGATACCTGCCAATGATTTAGTCTATACATATCCGAAACAATTGATTGGAGAAAAAGGATTCTCAAGATTCGGGATGGAATACCCTATTCGATTTGATTTTTTGGATACAATGGGCGGCGGCAACTTAAGTCTTCAGGTTCATCCGGATACTCAGTTTGCAAAAGAAAATTTTGGCCTGACTTATACTCAAGATGAGAGCTATTATATCCTTGATGCCGGTGATGACGGTATCACTTATCTTGGCATCAGGACAGGTGCTGACAAAGAGGAAATGATGCGTGAACTTTACAAAGCAGATCAGGGGGAGCTTGAATTTGATGCAGATAAATACACCAATTGCTTTCCAGCGAAAAAACATGATCATTTTCTAATTCCGGCAGGCATTGTTCATTGTGCCGGTGGAAACACGATGGTTCTTGAGATTAGTTCCTCTCCTTGTATATTCACGTTTAAACTATGGGATTGGGGAAGGAGGGGGCTTGACGGATTGCCAAGACCGACGCACGTCAGCTATGGAGAGCGGGTGATCCAATGGGACAAGAGGACGAAGTGGATTGAAGAGACTTGCGTAAATCAGGTTAAGGTTATCTCTAATGAAGAAGGTGTCAGAATCGAAAAGACAGGACTTCATGAGAATGAGTTTATTGAAACCCACAGGCACACTTTCAGTAAAAAAGTACGCCATAAAACAGGCAACGAAACAAATGTGCTAAACTTAATTGAAGGGAAAGAAGCCATCGTGGAGAGTGTTGATGATTCTTTCAAACCATTCGTGGTGCACTTTGCCGAAACCTTCGTGATTCCCGCCGTCATCAGCGAATATACAATTGCGCCGCATGGTGAAAGTGTTGGAAAAGAAATCATGACAATAAAGGCGTTTGTGAGATTTTAGGCTAGCAGTTAACCCAAAAGAAACCCCATGGCGACCATGGGGTTTCAATCTGTAACTAAATGCACATAATCAATCTGTTGTGAAGATTTAACTTCACTACAATTATTATACCATGGCTTAAGCGTATGTCGTATGTCAATAGTGTGATTTGGTATGGTCTTTGGTATGGCAAATTATAGTATTGGATGATATAATTTGTATTAGAGAATCTATCCGGTGAGGAGGGAAGATCGATGAGTCTTATTTTTAAGAAAGCAGACATTTCAGATCTGGATATTTTGACCAAGACAAGAATAAAAGTTTTAAGAGCCGCTAATGGATTGTCTGATGAAACAGATATGTCTTTGGTTGAAATTGAATCCATTAACTATTATAAAAGATCTCTTTCAAATAATAATGTCGGGTGAGAAGCTCGATAAGTGGATGGAAATGGGTTATGCAAATGCAATAACCCATTTGTCCATATATGCCCTATGCAACAAGCTCAATCTGATTATTTTCCGGATCCAAAACGCAGCTTTCATAATAACCATCACCGGTTGTTCTTGGTTCACTAATAATCTTAAATCCATCGCTTCTAAGCTGATCCGTTAATTGATTCACCTTATCTTTGCTTCCCACGTTAATAGCAAGATGAATATATCCCATTGATTTCAATTCTTTGTTCGTTGATACAGCGTCAGGTCTGCTCATGATCTCTAATCTGCTCCCATCATCAAAGGTTAAGAAATAAGTCCTCAGTCCGGTGTTAGGATTGTGGTACATTGCATTGGCCTTAGCACCAAAATATTTTTCATAGAAAGTCTTTGTCTTTTCCAAATCATCAACATACATTGCAACATGGTCTATTTTCATAAATACCTCCAACTTCTTATTGTAAAATAATATTACAGTTTTTTGTATAGTATACTACAATCTTTTTAATCAATCAATAAACGATTATAAACACCTTACTTCATAATATCTTGTACGCTTTAACCAAAGGAAATACACAACAATTAAAATGATGCTGTAGAAATATGGTATATTATAGGAAATAGTGGAACAATTACCGAATTATAATTCGCTATTTGTATTTGCTTAATAAGAATAATCCATTATAATAAAAAACATGCTGACCGATGAGCAGATAAAGAAGTGAGAGCTACATATCGAAAATCGGATTCGGGGCTGTTTATTGAGGTAAAATTATTAATTTGAAAAAATTAATAATATTTTGAGTATTTGATGCGCTTTCACACAACTAATATACACAAGCTTTTTGTGCATCTGACTGGAGGGGTAGTGAATAGTGGCTGATAATTTAAAAAAGCTGGTAGAAAAAGCAATGCAGGGAGATGACAAAGCTCTTGAGCTGCTTATCAAGCTCAAGCATAAGGATATCCTACATATGACCGCACACTTTGCGGCAAATCCACAGGATATTGATGACTTTGCGCAGGAGGCTGTCATAAATGTGATGAATAGTCTTCCCAAGTTAAGGGATCCTGAGAAGTTCGACACATGGCTAGTCGGTGTCGTCAGGAATACCTGCCTTGATCGAAATCGCAGGATGGGCATACAAAATGACAGGCTGGCGTTTACTGATTTTGAGGAAGAAGAAGCCATTAAATTCCTCAAAGAGAATCGACGAGATTTTCTGCCGCCTGAGTATGCTGAAGATGTGGAAAAGAGAGAAATAGTGATGGCTGAAATTAATGCCATGCCAGAACATTACCGTGAAAGTCTCATGATGTTTTACTATCATGAGATGAGCTATGAGGAGATTGCAGAGTTCCGCAATGTCAGCAAGAAGAAGGTTGCCAACGACCTTTTGCGGGCTAGGGTAAAGCTTAAGGAACAGTTGGAACGAAGGTTAGGCGATGGACACTTGCTGAATATTACTCCGGTAAGCTTAGTTACTGTATTGGCGCGAATGTTCGGGAAGGATACGGCATCAAATTCCGTTACGAACTTGAAGGTGGCAGCAGTCACGGTCGCTACGATATCGGTCATTGTTATCGGGGTGATTGTACCAACCAGCAACAAGAATCCGCAGCCGGCACAAGAAGAGACACTGGCGCAAGAGACTGAAGCCGAGACAGAGATCACGGTACAGATGGCATCAACAGAATCGGCAGCGGAGGAAATACAGACATCACAGACACCAATCATTACATTATCAGATATGATTGGGGAGGAACACGAGAGTTATCTTTTATCCCTTAATGAGGGAAATGTTGATGAATCAGAATGGCAGGCTTTTATAGAAGCTATTGGTGCCGAATATAGGGGAAGCTCTATGGTGCAGTACATGGAGGAATTTACTTTGTATGAGCTGCATAGACAGGATAAACAACTATTATTGATAATCAGGAGGAACTTAAGCAGCGGTGAATTAACGGCGAAATATCGATTTGGAATAACAGGGCCACTTCCCGATATGCTTGGCCTTATTCTATTATTTGAGTCTGACGAATAAATTCTTTGCCCCTATATAATACTATTCAGATATTGTAATATTTGCCATTTTATTCCTGATAGTAATTATCTGGTAAGTTAGCGTTTGGAGGAAGGGAAACATGAGAAGTTTAGTGAAAGCAAAAACAACCATAATGCGTTAAGCGAATTGATACTGGACGTGGCAGTCAATGGCTTGAGGGAATGCTAGATATATGATAAAGGGTTAAAAGATATTTACACAGCAAGGTGTTGGGATAAATCGCTTGGCACTTAAGGTTACCGCACTATACGAAAAAGAATGGTGCAATGTAGTTTTCCACAATCCGTTTGAAAACGGTTGATATAAAAAATTGTAAGTGATTTCAGGAGGAAAGCAATATGCGAATAAGAATAAGACATAAGGCTAAAACGATCATTTGTTTGTTAATGGTGCTTTGTATGATGTTCAGCATCATGCCAGCAAGTGTTTTAGCTGAAGAGACAGAAACGAAGCAGACAGAAGAGGAAACAACTGCGTCTGAAACAGAACAGACAGAGGACTCTACGTCTATTCCAGAAACAAAGTCAGAAGAGACACCGGAACCGGCGAGTGATGAAACGACGCCGGAGATCACACCGAAACCTTCATCTGCGCCGATTACGACGCGGGGAGTAAGCGATCCCATTAACGCTGCTCTGTACGATGACAGCGGCGCATGGGTCAATTTTGATGGAGTAAGTGACAGTGCCACTATCGGTTACGCCAGTGACGCCGAGAAGGATTATAACATGCAGGTGGTCTTGACCTTCCCTTCTGGGGCGACCGACAAAAGTGCCACTATCACATTAGCCGAAGGGCTGAAATTCCAGGATGATGGCTCGGGCAATGCGACGGTGGCTCAAATGCTGGACGGCACGGTGGTGAACAATACGAACGCCGCACCCTATGGTCTGAGCAGCAGCATGTCTAACACGGGCAGCAAGACATACAGCTTCGTTGCCGGTGCAGAGGTACTCACACTTAGCCTGACAGTACGGGCGGATAGCCGGTACTGGTTCGATAACGATATTACTGACGCCATTACTGTTACCATGAGCTATGGCGGTGCACGGCAGGCGGAAGTGAAGCTGGAATCCCTGACCGTGGATAGTAGCAATAAGAGACTTGGTTTACGGTCAGGGAATTACACAGGTTATGCGCCGACTGATACAAATATTATCGTTGAGAATCTATATAGAATGTACTTGTTTAACTTGAGTTCAAGCACAAGTCGTCCTCATTTTTTGGAATGCTTTGAAGCCACGATTACCGTAGACGATCCCAATTGTGTGGTTACAAACGCCGATACAGCCAACTGGATAATGTCCGACAACGGTGGCGGTAGTTATACTTTTACATATATTGGAACAAGTGGTGCGACGCTTGCAGGCGACTTCACTATCCCAGTCCGGTTCAATTTTCCCTCAAGCGACTTTTCCGCAGGAGCTGTGGTGACGGCCACCAGAACGGCCACCGCTAAGCTGTACGGTGGGAAAGAGGTTACTTGGCAATCCAGTACCATGACCTTTACCATTGCGGGCGGGGCAAACGAGGTCTTCGTCAATTATGAAAGTGTAGCCTTGGCAACTTCTGCCGGCTTGTTGAATGGAAGAACTACCTCACGAACCGGTACCACCAGTCCCACCCTCAGTGGTGTTGTCGGTTACTATACGGTGGGCAACAAGGGAGCCACGGATAGCGGGGAGCAGATTGTAGAGCTGCACTTCGACCAGGATAAGCTGGGCGTTTTGGCGCTTGATTTAGCTATCCCCTATTATGCCAGCAGTGGCACCTCGCAGGCATATGTGACTGAAGTGGAGTACCAGACTGTAAACAGCGGCGGATGGGTAACGAAGAGCGGTCTGAGGCTCACAGCTGTGAACTCTAGCAATCAATACTGTTATGTGTCTTGGGCAACTCTTGGTATTACTACAGACCCCATAACGGATGACAACTATATCACCGCCATCAGGTATACACTGGACAGTATACCTGCTTCAACTATGCTTAGTTTTGGAGAAAGTTCAGTTTACAGAAATGGAATTTATGGCGTGACGCTGGAGGCTGGCATCAATACAACAGCAACATCAACTGTTGCAGTATACGCTTCAAGTGATGCTGATGATGAAAGCAAGTGGACAATCGGCGTAATTGAAAGCGATCATACTCAGAGCTTTGTTGGAATTAGATTCACTAATGTATCCAATACTTCAGTCACTAAATCCGCCAACGAAACTTTTGGCTTCTCCCAGCGAATTGTATCAGCTGGCTCAAGCACAGTGGGAAATATGCTCCAAAACTCCGCCGTGGAACATCCCATTATCTACCTTCGCAGCGAGAGCGGCAACCCTGTTACCAATCTCAAAATTGAAAACAATCGCGGGACAGATATAACGAACGACTGCAATATCACTTGGACATATGATGGTTTGGTATATACATATAAGATAGATACTGCAAATGTTCCCAGAGACGGCGCAGCTATTGCACAGATGTCTATTCTGTCAAATGGCCTGCGGAGTTCAAAATATCTCACTGTCTCCTACGACATCACGACAAAGTCCACTGACAACGGCACATATGACTATGTGGATATGCTTTTTGTGGAAACACCGCTGACTACTAGGTACTCCACCTCAACTAGCACCTATGCCCAAACAACCACAGGCACACACCCTACCTATACTAACATCGGCACGGGCACAGGGCGAGTATGGTGGCTTCCAACTGGCAATCTGGGAAGCTATACCATCACGCCTCGGACTGACATCGCAGTGGGTCTCTCCGCAAAGCACTACCGTGCCGACGACTACTCCACATGGACGGAGGGCGGCACCCCCATCGCCATCGGTGTAGGCGATAACTCCGCCATGGACATCAAGCTGGACGTCACCAACCTTTCCGGCACGGCGGTCACTAATGACACGATCATTTATATGCCCATTCCAAAGTTTGGCGACGACTGGGGTGACTTGATGTATAACAGTGAAGCCTTTGAGTTCTCCATGAACCTCAAAAGTCAAATCACTTTGCCATCCGGCACAACAGGTACGGTCACCTACGGCAGCGTCACCCCTACAGACGATGGTGCAACGCTGAGCGGATCCACCTTTGAATCATGGGACGCCGCCAACGCAGCCAATTATAATTGCATCAAAATCGTGCTAAACGGTCTGACCGATTCCAGCGACCCTGTCAGCATCACCATGAAGGTAGCGGTGGATCAGGCGACGCAGGACGATGGTCTGGTGAACATCTGGAGCCCACTATACTATGAGGACCTGACCAATTCAGAGGGTAAGGTGTTCAAGCTATGGGTACAGGGTTCGTACCTTGCCACCGAAACCGCTATGGGCGAGCTGCAGGGCTGGATATGGCTGGACGCTGATATAGACGGTGTAAAGGATGCTTCTGAAACCAGCCTGAACGTCGCCGTTTCGGACGGCTGGACGGTCAGCATATACGCTGCTGGAACGGCTGGAACAGGCACGCCGCTCCAGACTGTGAAAATTGGCGAGAACGACGACGGCTCTACCATAGACAATTACTACCACATCACCGACATTTTAAGCGGCAACGGGCATTATGACCTCGTTGTCACAAACCCTGATAATACGGAATACATATTCACCCGCGTCGCTGCAGGAACCACAGACAACAAGGCTTTGGGCACTGTGTCCAACCAACATGCGACGGCCATTATTGATAACCCCACGGCACTCATCCCGACAAGTGGAAGCCTTGAAGCAGATGATGTGTATAACATCGGTGTTATTCCTGCCAGCACCGAGATCAGTATGAGCTGGCAGAGTCAGGATAACGCAAAGGGTACGGTCACCGTCACAGGTGCCGACACAGGCTCCGCCACCACGTCATCCGGCAAGCCGTATGAGACGATCAAGGCGAGTGTATCTGTAACCGCTGCCACAGGCTATACCTTCCAGGGCTGGGCGACCAGCGCAACAGGCGCGGTAGATTCCAGTATATCGAAAACTGGTCCATACGGGGCAAGCGGACTTTACGGCTATGATGATGCCAACTACTATGCGGTATTTACCCCAAACACCTATACCATCAGCTATGTAGACCACAGTGGGAATCCCATCACTAACCTTGTGCTGCCAGGAACAGGAGCCACCCTGCCCACAAGCTATATATATGGCATCGGAGCGACAATCGGCGATGACGAGTTATATACCCGCACAGGCTACACCTTCCTCGGTTGGTACGATGCGGCGACCGGCGGCAATAAGGTAATGTCTATAACCGGTACCAGCACAGGCGATATAATATTGTACGCCAGATGGGAAGACAATACCTATAACATTACCTATGAAAACCTATATGGTGTAAGTAACAGCAACCCCGCCACCTATACTTACGGCGTGGGCGTCACGTCCTTCGCCAATCCCGGAGAGCGCATCGGCTATACCTTCGCAGGCTGGTATGATGCGGCAACGGGCGGCAACATAGTGACCTCCATCAGCGATACCGCCACGGAAGGCGTGGTACTCTATGCCAGATGGACGATCAACACCTACACTGTGACCTTTAATGCAGGAGCCAACGGCACTATGGTGCCCGAACCTGCGACTAAGAATGTAACTCACGGTAGCAGTGTTACTGACGTACCGGTAATCACGACCGACACCGGCTATGTCTTCATCGGTTGGAAATCCAACCAGACGAACGGCATCTATGACAATACCGCAGTTATGAACTACTCTGTCACTGCCAATGTGACCTTCACGGCGCAGTATGAAAGAAGCAGCAAGGCTGTTGTTATCTTCGACTACAACGGCGGCGAAGACACTTCGGGTAACGCCTATGCGGTCATGAGTGATTATCCCGGCGAAACCCTGACTGCCCCGACAAATCCAGCCAGAACGGGCTACACCTTCGCAGGGTGGGATACTACCCCTTCTGCAACTTTCGGAGCAGCAGACAGTGTGACTACCTACACAGCGCAATGGACAGTAAACAGCTACACCGTGACCTTTGCGGCGGGAACCAATGGCATCATGACGCCCGACCCTGCGACGGAGAGCACAAATTATGGCGCCAGCGTCGCCAATGTACCGATCATCACAGCCGATACCGGCTATGTGTTCACTGGCTGGAAATCCAGCTTAACAGGTGCTATATATAGTAGCGATGCGCTTACGCTCCTGCCCGTCACTGCCAACGTGACCTTCACAGCGCAGTACGCAGACAGCGAAAAAGCCACCGTCATCTTCGATTATAATGGCGGCACAGCAAGCGGTGTGACTTCTAGTAGCGTAAGCGGCAAACCGGGTACAACATATACCATCCCCATACCCACGAGGACAGGCTACACCTTAAGTGGTTGGGATAGCACCCCGTCCGGCACCTTCGGAGCGGCGGGCAGCGTGACCATCTACACCGCACAGTGGACAATCAACACCTACACCGTGACCTTTGCGGCGGGGACGAACGGCACCATGGCGCCTGATCCTGCGACACAGAGCGTGAATCATGGCGCAAATGTTACCAGCGTGCCGAGCATCACAGCCAACACCGGTTTTGTGTTCCTTGGCTGGAGTGACGGAAGCGGCATCTATGATGAGGCTGCGGTCTTAAGCTATCCCGTTACCGCCAACGTAACCTTCACGGCACAGTACACAGACAGCGCTAATACCACCGTCGTCTTCGACTATAACGGCGGCACGGCGGGCAGTGTGACATCCAGCAGCTTCAGCGGCAAGCCTGGCACGACATATACCATACCTGTTCCTGCCAGAACTGGCTACACCTTAAGTGGCTGGTCACCCGATAGCCCGAATGGCATCTTTGGAACGGCGGGCAGCGTGACCACCTATACAGCACAATGGACAATCAACAGCTATACTGTGACCTTCATGGCGGGAACCAATGGCGCCATGTCGCCTGAACCAGCGACGGCAAATGTAAATCACGGTAGTAGCGTAGCAGACGTTCCAACCATCACAGCCGATACCGGCTATGTGTTCATCGGCTGGGAATCCAGCCAAACGAACGGTATTTATGACAAAGCTGCAGTCTTAAAATATCCCGTCACTGCCAATGTGACCTTCACGGCGCTATACACAGACAGTGAAAAAGCCACCGTCATCTTCGACTATAATGGCGGCACAGCAAGTGGCACGGCATCAAGTAGCGTCAGCGGCAAGCCAGGTACATCATATGCCGCCCCAATGCCGACTAAAACCGGCTATAACTTCGCCGGCTGGACACCCGGCACTCCGTCCGGCACTTTCGGAACGGCAGGCAGCGTGACCACCTACACAGCACAATGGACAATTAATAACTATACCGTGACCTTCGCCGAGGGAACGAACGGAACCATGTCCGGTAGCGGCACCGAAAGTGTCAGCCACGGCAGCAGTGTGACCATCGTACCGGGCATCACAGCCAACAGCGGTTATGTGTTCGTCGGCTGGAAGTCGAGTGAAACAAATGGCATCTACGATGCTGCCGGCGTCATGAATTATCCGGTCACAGCAGCCGTGACCTTCACGGCGCAGTACGAACGGAGCGAGAAGGCTGTCGTGATCTTCGACTTCGATGGTGGTACGGACGCTTCGGGCAACGCTTATGTCATCATGAGCGACTATCAGGGAGAAGCCTTAGCCACCCCGGCAAGTCCGACCAGAACCGGCTATGATTTCATCGGCTGGAACACCACCCCCTCTTTAGTCTTTGGTGCGGCGGGCAGCATCACGATCTACACCGCCCAGTGGACGGTTAAGAGCTATACCGTGACCTTTGACGAGGGCGCTCACGGCAGTACGGCGGATGCCTTAACGGAATCCGTGAATCATGGAAGTAATGTAACTAACGTACCGGACATCACGGCGGATACCGGTTATGTATTCATCGGTTGGAGTGACGGAAACGGCATCTATGATGAAGCCGCGCTCATGAGCTATATCATCACCGCTGACGTGACCTTTACGGCGCAATACACAGACAGCGCTAACGCCACTGTCATCTTCGACTATAACGGTGGCACGGCAGGCAGTTCGACATCAAGCAGCGTAAGCGGTAAGCCAGGCACATCCTACAGCACCCCGACGCCGACTAAAACAGGCTACACATTAAGCGGCTGGACTCCGGATACCCCAGATGAAACATTTGGCAATCCGAACAGCGTGACCACCTACACCGCCCAGTGGAAGCCAGATAGCCACACAGTGACCTATAAAGCCAACGGCGGTACGGGCAGCGATTTTACTGCGGACACCACCTATGATGCAGCATATGTCACCGCCACAGTGGAAGCCACCGGCATCAGTCGTAACGGCCATATCTTCAAGGGCTGGAACATCTTAGGTGATGGCAGCGGCACAAACTATGCGGCGGGCGACACAATCATGATCACCGGCGACATGACCCTCTTTGCCCAGTGGCAGGCAGCTACCTATAGCCTTGCTTACAAGAACCTAAACGGCGCAGCTAACAACAACCCAGCCACCTATACCTACGGTAGCGGGTTCGCCCTTAAAGATCCGGCAAGCCGCACCGGCTACACCTTCACCGGATGGTATGATGCCGCAAGCGGCGGCAGCCAAGTGACGGCTATCGACAACACAGACACCGGCGACAAGACGCTCTATGCCCACTGGGTAGCCAACCAATACACCATCACCATCAAAGTAGTGGATACGGACGGCAAATCAATATCAGGCGGATCCCTCGACTGGAAGGTCGACAAGGGATACCAAGAGAGCTTTACAGCAATGGCGCCGACAATTCAGAATTACACCTATCAATACTGGACGTTAAACGGCACCAAGCAATCAGGGGAAATTAAAATAAACGCTGTCGACGCCGAAGCAGAGATCACCCTAGTTTATCAGAAACAGGCAAATGGCACCGATGATGGCAACTATTTATTTATCAAGAAGCCAAACGTTAAACAAGTATCCCCGGGTGAAACAGTCAGCTACACCTTTACCGGGTTTGGAAACCAATGGGACGTACCCCTTGAAAGATATGAAATATCGGATATTCCCGACAAGGGACTAGACTTCAAATCAGCTGACGTGCCGGCATTTAATAATGGCAGCGGTGTGACCTATGATGTCATTTACTACACTAACCAGAAAGGCAGAACGGTGCTGCATTCGGATATACCTGCAGATCGCGCCTATAGCTTCAAGGCACCAGCCCTAGCGGCAGGTGAATACATCACGGCAGTCAACCTGGTATTCAGTGAAGTGCCAGCCGGCTTTGGTGTCGGCAACACTTTGACAATGACCTTTAGGGTATGGGATAATCCTCCTAGCAAGACCTTAGTCAACGCCGGCGTACTGTCCTATTATGTCGACGGTGAATACAGAAGCTTCGTCACAGGCGGCGGCAGCGGCTCCATCACCATCGGAGGCTACTTTGACTCACCTAAAACAGGAGATGTAAACAACCTAGGTCTGTGGATAGCACTATTGGCAATATCCTTTGGAAGCATCATTACCTTGTTCATGACAAAATACAGAAAAAAGTTAGAAGAGAGAAGACAGAATGAAAATTAAGCAGGTAACCTTTTATGCCCTTTGGGCACTGCGGAATATTTATTTAGACGATGCGGAGATTGTCACATCAAACGTCATTGCCGAAAAAGAAAACATATCACAGGGTGTTTTGCTCAGGATATTAAGACTGCTTAGTAAGCAAGGCATCGTAGAAGCGCATCAAGGACGTGGAAATGTATGCGGCGGGTTCTCCCTGAGCAAGAGTATTGAAGACATAACATTATTAGAAGTGATAGAGGCCATGGAAGGAGAGATTGACATATACAGGAATATCCAGCTGCCATTCAGGGAGCCGGACGCCCTTTTAAACAAAACATTTGGTACGATTAACCAGAACTTAAGAAATGAATTTGCAAAACGTACAGTCCGTGATGTATTTAAACTAAAATAATTCAAATAAAGCATCTCCAGTCGAGCCGCCACTGTCAGATAGTAAGCGCAAGACCGGAGATGCTTTTAATTATCCACACAGTTATAAATGAGGCTGGAAAAAGCCTTCAATATCAGCTACATTATGTACAACGATAAAAGCCTGTGGATCAAGGCTTTGCACTTCCCGCTTAAGCCTGCTGACTTCAAATCTTGAAACAACAGTCATATACACAATCATCGGATCATGGCTATAGACGCCCACCCCATTCCATACCGTCCCGCCGCGGCTTAAGTCTGATATAATGACAGAAGCGACATCGGGGTTTTTAGTAAAGATAATGGCGCTCACCTTAACATTCTGATGATGTGCCCTGTCCACGGTAATAGAGAGCGTAAAAGTAAAGATGGCCGAGTAAACAACAATTTCAAAATCATATAAGAATAGGCAAAGCGTAAAAACAAAAGCGGCGACAAACATAACAGACTTCCCCACACTAAAATTGGGTCGTGTCTTAGTAAAATACATTCCGATGATATCCAGTCCGCCGCCAGAACTGCCAGATCTTAAGATAAGACCTGAACCACTTCCGCAAATAATACCGGCTATCAAGCTTCCCGTTAATCGATCAGTAATAATAGGCTCCGCAGGCGTAGGAACAATTGAAAAGAATAAAGCAACCAAGGATACAGTAATAATCGTCTTAAAGAAGAATACCTTCCCAATCTTCTTATAAGCCAACACCAACAAGGGAACATTAATCAAATAGAGAATGATACCGGTAATATCGAACCCTGTCGGCAGTGCCACATGGGCATAGTCAACTAAAATAGATCGGACAATCTGTGCCAAGCCAGTAAAATTACCGCTAAACAAATGCATCGGTGTGATAATCAAATTATACGGAAGGACAAATATAAGTGCTCCCAAAGCAACTAAAAACTGCTTTCTCCAAAAATCCTGTTCTAAAAGTGCTTTCACAATATCATTCCTTTGCTATATGAGATACCTTTATTTTACATCAATTAATAAAAAATCACTAGACCTTATTTGAGTTTTTATACTCAGATGTGATATAATATGTTAAAATGATACCAGGGTCAGAAGGTCTTGTGTTTCATGCCTGCATGAAACACACAAGACTTTAGGACCCGCAAAACATGAGAAAGGAGCCCGATAGGGCGGAATTCGAATGTTTGGAGGATTGCGGGAGCACGAAGTGCGCAGCAATCCGTAGGTATCACAAGCCAACCAGGGTCAGAAGGTCTTGTGTTTCATGCCTGCATGAAAACGCAAGACTTTAGGGCCCGCAAAACATGAGAAAGGAGCCCGATAGGGCGGAATTCGAATGTTTGGAGGATAGATTAATGGAGGTGACAGGATGACAAAAGAGAACGTTATTAAGGAGATCACGAGTTGGGTGAAAATAATTTGTATAGCAGTCGCTGCTGCTGTGTTGGTCAATACAACCATCATTGCAAATGCCACAGTACCCACCGGCTCCATGGAATCTACGGTAATGACTGGCGACAGAGTTATTGGATTTAGACTTGCCTATTTATTTACCAAGCCTGAGCGAGGCGACATCATTGTTTTTAAAATGCCCGATGACGAAAGCGAGAATTATTTAAAAAGAATCATTGGACTTCCCGGTGAGCATGTCGAAATCATTGATGGCGAGGTGTATATTAACGGCAGTATTAAGCCTTTAATTGAAAGCTATCTCAACGTAGTTCCAACGGGTTCTTACGGGCCTTATGATGTTCCGGAGGATTCATATTTTGTAATGGGAGACAATAGAAATGTATCCTATGACTCAAGGTATTGGAGCCATAAGTACGTTAATAAGGATAAAATTATTGCGAAGGCAATTATAGATTATTATCCATCACCGCACTTGCTTGATGAATGAAAAGGAGACTAATGTATGGACGATAATAACATTAAAATGATTACTGCAAAGCTTGCGCTGCCCTATATTGAAAGCAATATGGTGGTCGGTCTTGGTGGTGGCGCCACGATCGGTTATGTGGTTGATTATCTGGCACATAAAGGCTTATTTGATATTAAGGTGGTGACGCCATCTGAAACAATAAAGGCCGCTTGCCGAAGGGTGGGACTTGAGGTGCTTGACTTAAGCTATGTTACAGAGGTGGACATGGCATTTGACAGCTGTGATTACGTAGATGAAGATTTCTATGCTTTAAAAAGTGGCGGTGGGATTCATACAGAAGAAAAGCTTATTGCCCGCATGGCAAAGCAGTATGTATTATTAGTTGATGAGTCAAAGCTTGAGAAGAAGCTTACTTTTTTAACACCCATTGTTTTAGAGTGTATCAAAACTGCACGGAGCTATATTCAAAAGGAAGTCGCCAAATTAGGCGGGCACGTGGAGCCAAGGAAGTCCTATGCAAAGGATGGATTCACTATAAGTGATAATGGGAACTTGCTCATGGATGCAGAATTTGATAATATTGAAGATATCGCGGCATTAAACCAGCAATTAAAGGATATATGCGGCGTAATTGAAACATCGCTTTTTACAGAAGAGGTAACTAGGGTTTTAATCGCTTCTGAAGAAGGCTATAAGGTAATGAATAAGTACCGCTAATAATGAAACTAGAAGGGAAGAAACACTACATGAAGTTGTTATTTGATTTACACACCCACACCTTGCCCAGTGGACACGCATACAGTACGATTGATGAAATGGCCAAGGAAGCAGCAGTAAAAGGACTTGATTTACTAGGCATCACAGAGCATGCCCCTGCTATGCCCGGAACATGCGGCATTTATTATTTTCAGAATCTAAAGGTTGTGCCTAGGAGAAAGCATGGTGTAGACCTGATGCTTGGCAGCGAACTAAATATTATTGATTATCAAGGGAATGTTGATATGGATATTCGTACGATGAAAGAGATGGATATTAACATCGCAGGATTTCATCTTCCCTGTATTGAGCCCGGAACCATTGAGCAAAATACATCTGCAGTCATCGGGGCGATTAAAAATCCTTACATTAATATTATCGGACATCCTGATGATAGCCGGTATCCGTTGGACTATGAAGCGGTTGTGTGTGCCGCCAAGGAACATCATACATTGCTGGAGCTTAATAATGCTTCTTTAAATCCTGACGGATTTAGGCTTAATACTTATGAAAACGATACAACTATGTTGAAATTATGTAAAAAGCATGCAGTTCCCATTGTGATATCCAGTGATAGTCATGTTTCCAATGATGTAGGAGCAATTTATTATGCGATGGAGATTATCCATGATGTGGAATTTCCAGAAGAGCTCATTGTGAATACCAAGAGGTCTTTATTGTTTGAAGCTCTATCTTATAAGAAAAACAGATCTGGGTTTTATGAGATGTAAATATATAAGTGTGTTTCTTTAGAAAAGATATATTTTTTACTCTTTAACACAAAGCTTGCCGTCCGTGATGATGTGACAAGCCACCTATTGATAAAACAAGGCGGATGTGGTAATGAACCACATCCGCCGATCAGTAGAACTATTCATCAATCAAGCTTAATCCCTGACAGCAGTGACTTAAGTCCTGTCGTTGCCTCGCCATCCGCTTTATAATTAAACTTCTCTTTAGATAATTCTCTGGCTTCATCAACCTCCAAAAGCGCCTTCATGCTTAAGCTTAGCTTACCGTCCTTAAGGGCGATAACCTTAACTTTAACCGACTCACCTTCCTTAATAACCTCATTAGGTGTCTTGATATGCTTCTGAGAAATCTGTGATATGTGAACCAAGCCTGACAAACCATCCTCTAGGTTGATAAATGCTCCGTAAGTAGTGATCTTATCGACAGTGCCCTCAAAAACATCGCCGACACTAATGCTGCTGATTCTAGCAGCCTTATCTGCACTAGCCTTCTCAAGAGCTACGGCTTTAGCGGAGAGAACCAGCTTCTTCTTCTTTTTGTCGACAGTAATGACTTTGGTGTCGACAGTTTTATGCAGCCATTCATTTAAGTCTGGCGTGTAGGATAGGGATAGCTGGGAAGCCGGAATGAAGCCGCGGATGCCTTTGACATAGACGATGACGCCACCATTGACGATGCCGCTTATCTTAACATTGATAATGGTTTTCTGATCCATCATCTCCTTTAATGTCTCCCATGTCAGGATATTATCTGCCTGCTTTTTGGATAATTGAATATTGCCTTTCCCATCATCCTCCTTCATAACGACAACTGCTATCGGATCTCCGACATTAATATCAGTATTAATAGAGAAGTGGGGATCAAAACTTAATTCAGCCAAAGGAATGATGCCTTCACTATGGAGTCCAAGATCGACACTCACCTCAGTATCAGATTTGCCGGCAACGGTTCCGTTCAACAAGTCTCCTGCGTTAACTTTTTTATAAGATTGCTCCAACTCATCTTTAAAGTCGTCCATTGTTTCGACTGATTGGGCAACGGGATCCCCAGTGGTTTCAGTTACTTCTGTTTTTTGTTCTTCTAAGCTCATAAATTGTATCCTTTCTTCACATTGTCCTAGAGTATAGTTTAAAACACTTGGAAGCGTTCGTCAATGAAAAATGACAAATAAAAGATAGTATGATATAATCTTACAAAACTATTCTGATTTTAGATATGAATAATGTTTGTATGCATCAGAGATTTTGAACATACTTGCAGAAAGGGGACGCCTATGCCTGACATGACAAAGCAGCGGATCATTAATTATTTATTTCAGCAAACAAAACAGCTTGACTGGGAGCAGCTTTCTGATTTCACGGCCGTGGCTATTGCGAAGCATTTTGAGTTAAGCCGAACTTTAGTCAGCCAATATCTTAATGAGGCGGTGACAGAGGGACTGGTGGTGAAGGTTAAATCAAGGCCGGTTTATTTCTTTTCTGCGGCTGCTCTGATTGGCGGTGCATCTCAGGATATGCCGGAAGGGATTTATGACTCAGTAGCATTTTTAAAAGAGGAGTTAAATGAGCATAATGAGAAGAGCTCTGCTTTTGATAAGATGATCGGAGCCGCAGGCAGCTTAAGCTATAATATCGAGCAATGCAAGGCTGCCATTAGCTATCCGGGGAATGGCCTTCCGATTCTAATACTGGGTCCAACCGGCTGTGGGAAGAGTTATCTGGCATCACTTATGTATGAGTATGCCCTTGAAAAGGGAATCATTAAAATGGATAAGCAATTTGTCAATGTGAACTGTGCGGAGTATGCCAATAATCCGGAACTGTTTCTGACCAATCTGCTTGGATTTAAGAAGGGCGCCTATACCGGCGCCGATCGTGATCGAAAGGGCTTAATTAGTCTGGCTGACGGAGGCGTTATATTTCTTGATGAGATTCATTGTCTGTCCTATGAATGCCAGGAGAAGCTGTTTCATTTTATGGACAAAGGCGTATACCACATGATTGGAGATAATGAGCGGTGGTATAGCGCCAATACGCACATGATTATGGCCACCACAGAAGATCCCAATAAGGCGCTTCTTAAAACTCTGGTGCGGCGGATTCCAATTATTACAAGCATTTCCGCCCTGTCGGAACGTCCTGTCAGGGAGAAGAAGGAATTGCTGTTTTACCTGCTTAAAAAAGAGGCTGATGAGATCGGTAAGAAAATACGCATCAGCAGCTGGGCGTATCAGGCTTTGGTGAATTACCGGTTTGATGAGAATGTGGGGCTTTTGGTCAATTGTATAAGAGCTAGCACTGCCAATGTTTTTCAGGAATCCATGAATAAAGAAAGTGAATACATGGATATCCATATCCATCATCTTCCTGACTATATTTTAAAAAGCACTGTCATCAGAAGCGGGAACTTAGAAGAAGAGAATTTGATGGATACGAATGATATTAGACGGGAGCTGCAGACTGAAAAGAAGCTATTCACTTTTAATCGCGATATCGTGCGGCAGTTTAAGAGAATAATTGATGAAGGCGGCAATACAGAGGATTTTTTTGGAATCAGCCAAACTAGGTATCTTAAGTATCTGGAGGATGTGTATCAAGAGAATGGGACTGAGAAGAATCCGAAGAATTCCCTGTATACCGAAATGATCAAGGATATCTGCAGCAGCACCGGCAAACGGCTGGGCGTAGAATTTTATGATCATGATATCCAAAACCTGAATAGCCTCATGTGTGATTATATATTTAATGGAGCCTCATGTGCAGCTTTGGAACGAAAGAACTATGAAACTATACAAATAGCTTTGGAGGTATTTATAAAGGGAGCCACGATAAGAAATAACCAGATGCAGCAGGAATTAGTCAAGGCCATATCTGCTCATATCGGGAAGGAGCTGTCCTTATTAGGCCTGCTGGACTTGTACATTTGCTTGTCAGCCTTTTCCTTACAAATAGAACCGAAGCAGGCATTAGGCGTGATCATGACCAGAGGAGAGGGAAGTGCGAAGGTCTTGGCAGCAGCAGCTAACCATTTATTAGGCTACCCGCTATACGGCGCGCTGGATATTCCCATAGAGATAACGGGTGAGCTGGTGATGAAACGGGTTTTTGAGTATATGGAGGCCTTAGGAGAGACAAGAGATGTTATTTTGTTAACAGATCTTGAAGAGGTAACGCCTCTTCAGGAGCATATGGTGCAGATGGGAAATCGGGATCTTGGCATCATTGGCAATGTATCTATGGGAATTGTGATAGATATAGGAAAGCAGCTGCTTAAAGAGCATACGGTGGAAATGCTGTTTGACAAGAAAGAAGGCTTTAGTACCAAGCATGACGCCGTCTATGTCAAAAACAGAAAGAAGGCGGCGGCAATCCTGACCGTATGCAAAACCGGCATGGGAACCGCTAGGCGGATTTCAGAATTATTAAGCACAAGCCTGTCGGAGGAAGTGGCGCTTCCGGTGATTGCGTATGACTATCGGAGCTTGGCCAAGGCAAAGCTGCTTGCGCCTGTTTTTGAAAAATATAGCGTCTTATTTATCGTTGGCACTGATGATCCGAAGGTGAAAGGCATTCCTTTTATTTATCTGGAAGATATTATCCAGCAGCACAATACAGGACGAATCAATGAGCTGCTGGCACGAGTCATGAGAAATGATCAGCTTTTAGGATTCAATCAAAATCTGGTGAAGAAATTTTCGCTGACAAATCTGGTAGAGCATTTAACGGTATTAAACCCTGAGAAGATCATTAATTTTGCGGAGGATATTGTCAAGAAGCTTCAGAGCAGAACCGGAATTGCATTAAAAAACAGTTTGATTGTAGGCCTGTATATTCACATTTGCTGTATGATTGAAAGATTGATGACTGATAAACAGACAGTGTATTATGATGAAAGTGAGGAATTTGAAAAGCGCAACCAGGATTTTATTAAAATGGTTAAAGAATGCTTTGAAGCCGTAGAAAGTTATTATGGCGTCACAATTCCTGTTCCCGAGATAGGATATTTATATGAGTACATTCATAATTTATGATTAATGTGATGATCCAGAAAGAATAGTGACGAGAATAGCGAAATGATCCTCCGGACTTTTATTGAAAAAGGTCGAGAGGATTGTTTGTTTTTAACAAATAGTATCAATCGATTTTAGTCATTTTAACGGATTGTGAAAAGAAAAAGCAACTGGCACGGTTTTTGCTATATTTATGAACGTAATGAGTTAACGCCGTTAATATCAAAACAATAAGTTGCGGTATGGGTATTATCTTTCGCATGCATGCCGAGAGAGGAGGAAGATATTGAGAAAAATGATACTTGCTTCCCATGGAAGTCTTGCAGAAGGCATGAAAAGTGCAGCTGTCATGATCCTTGGAGAAAGCTGTAAAATAAAAGCCATGGGGCTTGATGCATTTGAAACGCCGGAAAATATACTTGCGGCAGTTCGCAAGGAGATGGATATTGATCAGGAAGCAGAGTTTCTGGTATTATGTGACATCAAAGGAGGAAGTGTTTATAATGCTTTAATGGAGCTATGCGACAGAGAAAATGTATGCGTGATAACAGGAATGAATTTAAGTATGGTATTGGAGCTTTATTTATTGCCAAATGGATCTGACATGGTCAGAGCAGTTAAAAATGTTCTTGAAGTTTCTAAAGAAGGCATACAGTGCTTTAGCAAGGGAATGCTTAAGGAAACCGACGATGTGAAAGGAGATAGTTTATGGTAAAGCTATTACGGATTGACAGTAGATTGCTCCATGGCCAGGTGGCGGTCAATTGGGTAAGCAATGTAGGTGCCACGTCCATATTGATAGCCAATGATGAAATTATGGATAATGAAATGGGGAAGATGGCATTAAAGATGGCTAAGCCTAACGGAATCAATCTGGCGATTCGCTCCATTGAACAGGGCGCTCAGTTGCTAAATGACCCAAGATCTAAGGATATTTCCATCTTTGTTCTTGTTAAAACAATCGAAGATGCAGTACGTTTAACCGCGATGACAAATGAGGTGAAAAAAATAAATATTGGTGGAATCAAGAAAAGGGAAGGCAGTAAGTTAATTGCCGCAGCAGTGTATGTCAATGATGAGGACATCGAAAACTTGAAAAAATTAAAGACTCAGGTTGCTGATATAGAATTCCGTATGGTCCCTGCCGATTCTCCGAAAAAATTTTCACCCTGAAAAAGCGAGAAGGGAGATTATTATGAGTATATTACAAGCTTTGATTATTACTATTGTCTTTTGGGGTATTAATTGGGCGGAGGCCTGGTTTGCATATCCTATGATTAACACGCCGCTGGTGCTTTGCCCTATTGTCGGACTTATTTTAGGTAATCCGACGGCCGGTATCATTGCAGGCGCTTCCCTGCAGTTGATTTTCCTAGGTGTAATGCAAATAGGGGGGACGTTGCCGGCAGATGCGTCTCTGGGCTCCATTATTGGTGTAGCTTTAGCTATTACAACTGGGCAAAGTGTGGAAACCGCTTTAGTATTGGCTGTGCCGGTATCATTGTTAGGATCTGCTTTTGTGCTTTTAAAATACCTTATCAATGGACTTGTCAATCCATATGTTGAGAAGCTTTGTGAGAAAGGTGACCGCAAAGGTTTAGAACGGGTGCATATTTTAGTATCATTTTTACCGGACGCCCCCCGCATGATTACTTTATTTGTCGCACTGGCATTTGGAACAGCCTTGACTCAGACTTTCGTTGATGCTATCCCGGAAGTCGTTGAAGGAGGCCTTAACTATGCCAGCGATTTGATGCCGGCAGTCGGTATTGCTTTGCTGCTTAAAATGATGTGGTCGACTCGGATGGCGATTTATTTCTTCCTAGGTGTTATTTTAGTAAGTTACTTTAATGTTCCGTTAATTGCAGTGGCATGTGTAGGTGTAGTGCTTGCGTTTATTGTTACAGTGGAGAATAAAGGAACGAGTGCACCCGCTAAAGCTGTTGAATCCAATAAGGGAGTAGAGGAGGATCTATTCAATGACTAAAAGATTTCAGGTAACCAAAGATGAAGACAAGATGTTAAAGAAAGTATTCTGGCGCACCATGACGTTAAGCTCTACTTATAATTATGAAAGAATGCAGGGGCTTGGCTATGTGTATTCTATGATTCCGGTTATTGATGAGTATTATGATAATGAAGAGGACAAGATCGAAGCTTACAAGCGTCATTATGAAATATTCAATACCACGCCAACGATGGGTGGATTTATCACGGGGCTATCCACTTCGATGGAAAAGGAGGCTTCCGCAGATAAGAAATTTGACAAGAACTCCATTAATGCAGTGAAGCTGTCATTGATGGGACCCTTTGCCGGCATAGGAGATTCTATTTTCTGGGGAACCCTACGGATTATTTCCCTTGGAATCGGCATTTCTTTGGCCATGCAGGGAAGTATTTTGGGATTAATTCTCCATCTTCTAGTTTATAACATCCCCTCATTTTTTGTTCGCTACTACGGTGTGTACGCCGGATTTGGCCTAGGCTCGAATTTTATTAAAAAGGCCAGCGAAAGTGGAACTTTGGGGCAAATCACAAAAGGGGCGCAGATTGTCGGACTGATGACAGTGGGTGCGATGACTTGCAGTATGATTAGCTTTGATTTATCAATGGTGCTTAACATACAGGGAACCGAGCTTGTGCTGCAGGAGGTGTTTGACTCCATCTTCCCCAATTTATTGCCGCTTCTGTTAACTTTCACCTCTTATAGACTGTTGAACAAAGGTGTAAAACCAATTGTGTTGATGATTGCCTTGATGGTTATTGGAGTACTTGGAAAAATGATTGGACTTTTCTAAGAAAAATGGAGATGAATTAAGCATGGTAACAATGTTAGAAGTGATAGAAAGAATTCCTTCCCGATTAGAGCAAATACTAGATACCAGAAAGGAACATTTTGCGAAGCTGATTTTAGCAGTCAATGAAAGAAAAGTGAATGAAATTATTTTGATTGGTTCAGGAACCTCAAATACCTCAGCGCTTACTTCTAGGTCTTTTGTGGAAAAAGTGAGTGGCCTACGAACAACAGTGGTGTCTTCCAATGAGTTTATCTATGACCGCTATGTATACAATCCAGATGCATTATATATATTTACTTCACAGACCGGAACCTCTAATTTCGTGCGCAGGGCTCAAAAACAATTGAAGGACAAAGGGTATCTTACTTGCTGTATTTCAGAAAGCGCTACGGTACCGCTGGCAGAAGAAACCCCGATATTCGTGGATATGGGTTGCGGATATGAGGAATACCCTATGCGCACCATCGGCTATTGTGCTTCTGTCTTTACCCAGATGCTGATAGGATTAGAGATTGGACTGGCCTATGAAAACCTATCTGATAAAGCATATGATGCCTACATAGCTCAGGCAGCACTTGTTGCAAAGAGCAACCAAAGTATTTTAAAGAAAACCGTAAAGTGGTTGGACGCAAATAAGCGAAAGATGTTAAGGTCGCAGTTAATTGTATTTACAGGAGCAGGGCAATTGTATGGGTTGGCGCTGGAAGGCGCAATGAAGGTATGGGAGATTCCCCAGATCGCATCGGTAGGATACGAGCTGGAGGAAGGCCTTCATGGCCCTAATTACGGTTATGACAATAACCATTGCGTTATTGTGTTAAATGATGGAAGAGAAAAGGAAAAAGCCCTTGCTCTTGCAGGTTACATGAAGGAAGTTCACGGGAATGGCTTTGTGGCTGGAAACAGTGTTTATGGGGAAGGGGATCTTCTGGTTGAATTAGTAACGAAGGACTTCACCTGCCTAGAGCTTGCTCCGGTTGTGCAGGTGCTGGCATACCGTCTGGCTAATGACCAGGGAAGAGATTTATTAGCGCCGCATGACAACAGTATGATGGAAAGCTATTTTCGTACCCATGGGTAAAGAAAAGACGAAAAGAGCTGCCGCAAAAACACAAACATATTTTACGGCAGCTCCTTATAGCTGATCTATTAATTATTATCTTCATCGCTTTTGGTTGTTTTTTCCTTAACAGTTTCTTTGATTTCATGAGCTAAATCTACAGCAGATTCTTTTGCGCTTTTGGCAAAATCCTTAACGTCATCTTTAACTTCATCGGATAATCCCTTTGCCTTGTCAACATACGGCTTGGCAGAACCAACGGCCTTATCGACATAAGGCTTAGCAGTACTAACGGCCTTATCGACATAAGGCTTAGCAGTGCTAACGGCCTTATCAACATATGGCTTAGCCTCTTCAACGACTTTGTCGATGGTCTCCTTTGCCTTATTGACAGCAGCATCCATGGAATCCTCTGCTTGCGGCTTTGAAAGATTCACGTACTCTCTGTGATTGTCTTCTTCCGCAGTATCCAGGTCATCGTCTAAATCATCGAAGTCATCATCACCATTCTTGCGGTCTTGCTTATCTATGATCTGCTTAATCAAATAACCGATGGCAGCGATAGAAGCAACAAAAGTAACTGTTTTAAAAAAAACTTTAAAAAACTTTTTAAGACACATAAACATCACCTTTCTTTCTTTATATAGAATTGCGTATCGACTTTATTATATAGCATTACCAGAAAAAAATAAAGCAAATAATCTTTTAATATTATTGCCATAAATACATAGAATATAATACAAACAATATATTTACTATTTAAATGAGGAATTAGAGCATGTATGTTTGGATGGCATTGTGCACAATGTCCATAAAAGAAAAATTTAAATAGGATAATCTTACAAAGTTGCAAATGATTCCACAAAAAGCATTGCGTTTGGTTACCAAATATGGTATTCTATATTTGAAAGTTGGTAACGGTGCCGGTAAGGTTACTGATAACGATTCCAATCCAATTTTTATAATGGAAAATCAGTTATCAGGTATAATCTGGACATAATTAATTCAAACTATATAAAGCGGCATCTAATTAAGAAACTATTAAATATACTAACAAAGAAAGGTAGAGGGATATTTCATGAAGAGTTTTAAAAAGTTATTTGCACTCACATTAATGGCAGCAATGTTATTTAGCTTACTTACGGCATGCGGGAATAATAATAATGAGACTACAGCCGGGACAACAGGAGAGACGACGGGAGAGACAACTGCAGAGACTGCAGGCGGCACTGCGGCAAGTGGGCAGGTTTACTATTTGAACTTCAAGCCGGAGGTTTCCGATATTTGGGAAGAGATTGCTGCCACGTACACTGAAGAAACTGGTGTTCCAGTAAAGGTGGTCACAGCGGCCAGCGGAACATATGAGCAGACGCTGATGTCTGAGATTGCAAAAACAGATGCGCCTACATTATTTCAAATTAATGGACCGGTAGGATTACAGAACTGGAAAGATTATTGTTTGGATTTATCTGATACCGACCTTTACAGCTGGTTGCTTGATCAGAGCTTAGCTGTAACAGATGGCGATGGCGTTTATGGTATTCCCTATGTTGTTGAAAGTTATGGAATCATTTATAACGAAGAGATCATGCAGAAGTATTTTGCTTTAGAAGACAAGGCAGTCGATGTTTCCTCAACTGAAGAGATCAAGAGCTTTGATACGTTAAAAGCAGTTGTAGAAGATATGACAGCTAAGAAGGATGTCTTAGAGATCGATGGCGTATTTGCTTCAACCTCTTTTTCAGCAGGAGAAGACTGGAGATGGCATACACATTTAGCAAACCTGCCGATCTATTATGAATTCAAAGATAAAGGCATATCAGATGCTGCGGAAATTGAGTTCTCGTATTCAGACAATTTTAGGAATATATTTGATCTATATATCAATAACTCGATTACAGAAAGCTCAATGCTTGGAAGCAAATCTGTTGTAGATTCCATGGCAGAGTTTGCCCTTGGTCAAGTGGCTATGGTTCAGAATGGCAACTGGGCATGGGCTGATATAGCAAAGGTTGAAGGTAATACGGTCACCGAGGATAATATTAAGTTCCTGCCGATTTATATTGGCGCCGAAGGTGAGGAATCACAAGGTCTGTGTACAGGTACTGAGAATTTCTTCTCGATTAATTCACAGGTATCCGAAGAGGATCAGGCAGCTTCGATAGCTTTTGTTGAATGGTTATTTAGCTCTGACACCGGTAAAGATTATGTGACCAATAAGCTTGGATTTATTGCCCCGTTTGATACTTTTGCAGATGATGAAAAGCCAACAGATCCATTGGCACAGGAAGTTATCCGTTTTATGGAGAATGATAGCTTGACATCAGTATCATGGACATTTACAGCTTTCCCAAGCCAGACATTTAAAGATAACTTCGGCGCTTCCTTACTTCAATACGCTCAGGGAAGTAAAGAATGGGATACTGTAGTTGAAGATATGGTTGCTGATTGGGCATACGAGAAAGAAGCATCCGTTACTGAGTAATGAATAATACTTCAGGGTGAGTGAGAGGGGGTTCATCTCACTCACCCATTTCAATGTAGAAGGAGAGAAGAGTATGCAGAAGTCATTAAAGAAATATTTCCCAATTTTTGCATTGCCGACACTGGCAGCCTTTTTAATAGCATTTCTCATTCCGTTCTTGATGGGTATTTATTTATCTTTCACCACTTTTAGGACGGTAACTGATGCGACGTGGGTAGGCTTAGATAATTATGTACGTGCTTTTTCTAATCAAGACTTTGTAAATGCATTCTGGTTTACGGTCAGATTTACAATAGTAGCTGTTGTGACTATTAATTTCCTGGCCTTTATTCTGGCCTTGATGCTAACGAAAGGCATTAGAGGAACCAATCTGTTTAGAACCATTTTTTTTATGCCAAATTTGATTGGCGGTATTGTGCTTGGTTATATATGGCAGTTGATTATTAATGGTGTGCTTTCATATTGGGGAGTTGATATAACCTATAATGCGTCATATGGCTTTTGGGGCTTGGTGATATTGATGAACTGGCAATTGATTGGCTACATGATGATCATTTATATTGCCGGTATTCAAAATATCTCCACCGAATTGCTCGAAGCGGCGAAGATGGATGGCGCGACAAAGTTTCAGGCGTTAAAGAGCATTACGATCCCTATGGTGATGCCATCGGTTACGATTTGTATGTTCCTTACTTTGACTAACTCATTTAAACTCTTTGATCAAAACCTTGCTTTGACGGCAGGCGCCCCCGGCAGACAAACGGCGATGCTGGCATTGGATATTTATAATACCTTTTACGGTAGGGTCGGATGGCAGGGCGTCGGCCAGGCTAAGGCAGTTATCTTCTTTGTCATTGTAGCGGTGATTTCATTAACGCAGCTTGTTCTTACGAGACGCAAGGAGGTGGAGCAATAATGAAGAAGGATATTCGTGAATCAAGTGAGGTATCAAAGGGCGTAGGAATCATTATGGTCATTGCGCTAAGTCTATTGGCAGTCTTGTTTTTAGCACCTATTTTTATTATATTTATTAATTCATTTAAAAGCCGGCTCTTTATTAGTAGCGTTCCGTTCCAACTACCGAATAGTGAAACCTTTGCGGGCCTCACTAACTATTTAGATGGTGCGGTTAAGACGGGATTCTTCGATGCCTTTGGCTGGTCGACTTTTATAACGGTGTTTTCGGTTATTTTCATTGTATTATTAACCGCAATGACAGCCTGGTATTTAACAAGAATAAAAACAATCTGGACAAGTGCCTTGTATTATTTATTTGTTTTTTCCATGATTGTTCCTTTCCAGATGGTTATGTTTACGATGAGTAAGATGGCTAATATATTAAAACTTGATAATCCTGTCGGAATTATTATAATTTATATAGGGTTTGGTGCCGGTTTATCGGTATTTATGTTTTGTGGATTTGTTAAATCTATTCCTTTAGAGATTGAGGAGGCGGCAGTTCTTGACGGTTGCGGACCGATACAGACATTTTTCAGAGTGGTGCTTCCGATGCTAAAGCCTACGGCGATCACCGTAGCGATTCTAAATGCCATGTGGATATGGAACGACTATTTATTACCCTATTTGATTCTTGGAACTGAAAATAAAACTATACCGATCGCAATCCAATATTTGCGAGGCGGTTATGGCTCCATTGATATGGGAGCTATGATGGCGATGCTTGTTCTTGCCATCGTGCCGATTATCATTTTTTATTTATCATGCCAAAAATATATTATTAAAGGCGTCGCAGCCGGAGCCGTGAAAGGATAGGAGGACTCATTATGAGAGCAAGTGGTATTTTATTGCCAATCGCCAGTTTACCATCAAAATATGGAATAGGCTCTTTTTCAAAAAGTGCTTATGATTTTGTCGATATGTTAAAAGAGGCCAATCAGAAGTATTGGCAGATTCTCCCATTAGGACCAACGGGATATGGCGACTCTCCATACCAGTCCTTTTCCACATTTGCCGGCAATCCGTACTTTATTGATTTAGACGCTTTAGTCAGTAAAGGCTGGTTGACAGAAGATGAATGCGCAGCCTGTGATTTTGGCAATAATAAACGTTATATTTCTTATGATAAGATTTATCAATCAAGATTTAAGATATTAAGATTGGCGTATGAAAGAAGCTCTGTATGCGATACGTTTGAGTTTATCTCATTTCAACAGCGCAATGCTTATTGGCTTGACGATTACTGCCTGTATAGAGCTGTTAAAAATCATTTTGGTGAAGTCGGCTGGACCTTATGGGACGAGGATATCAGGTTTGGGAAACCAGAGACAAGAAAGCGATATGAAGCCGAGCTTGCCGATGAGATTCTATTCCAGGGCTTTTTACAGTTTGAATTTTGCAGACAATGGAAGAAACTAAAGATGTACGCCAATAATCAAGGAATTAAGATCATTGGTGATATCCCCATCTATGTGGCGTTTGACAGCGCTGAAAGCTGGGCGCATCCGGAACTGTTTTGGTTTGATGAAAACAGACAGCCGGTGGAAGTTGCGGGGTGCCCGCCGGACGGCTTTTCGGCAGATGGACAGCTGTGGGGCAATCCGCTGTATGATTGGGATTATCACAAGAAAACAGGATATACATGGTGGATGCAGAGAATTGCTTATAGCTTTGAATTATATGACATACTGAGAGTGGATCATTTCCGGGGCTTTGATGAATATTACGCCATACCTTACGGCGCTAAAACAGCGATTAATGGCACTTGGAGACCGGGTCCTGGATATGATATATTTGAAGTGCTGAATAAGAAATTAGGCGAGTTAAACATCATTGCTGAAGATTTGGGATATTTGACGCCAAGCGTGCTAAAGCTGGTGGAGAGAACCGGGTATCCGGGGATGAAGGTTTTGGAGTTTGCTTTTGATTCCCGCGAAGAAAGCGATTACCTGCCCCATAATTATCAGAGGAATTGTGTTGTTTACACGGGAACTCACGACAACCAAACGATTCGGGGCTGGTTTGAAGCACTTAATCATAATGATAAGAACTTCGCCATAGAATATATGAATCTATATGGCAGAGATGAAAAGGATATCCACTGGGAATTTATTAGGCTTGCGCTGTCAAGCGTAGCTGATTTAGCAGTTATTCCGATACAGGACTATCTGGGGCTTGATGACAGTGCCCGAATTAACACCCCGGCGACATTGGGAGATAATTGGACTTTTAGATTACTTGAAGGTGAGATTACCAAAGAACTGCTTGGTAAGATCAGGCGAATGACAAAACTTTATGGTCGCAGATAATAGATTAGCACAGGAGGGGAAGCGGTTTGGAAACTATTACAATTAAAGATATTGCCAGGTTGAGTGGTGTTGGGGTAAGCACTGTCTCTAGAGCCATTAACAACCATCCTGATATTAATGAAGAAACCAAAGTTAAGATCATGCAAATAATCAATGAATACAATTACGTGCCCAACAATAGCGCCAGAAATTTAAAGCGCTCAGAGTCAAAAAGCATTGCCGTGCTTATTAAAGGTATCAGCAATCCATTTTTCAGCAAGATGCTTACTGTTTTTGAGGAAGAAATCCAAAAGAAGAAATATTCTTTCTTTTTACAGCAGGTCAAGGAGAAGGAAGATGAAATTGATGTGGCCATTGAGCTGATCAAAGAGAAAAAGCTCAAGGGAATTGTCTTTTTAGGCGGATTTTTTACCCGTTCCAAGGAAAAGCTCAAGCAGCTGAATATCCCATTTGTACTAAGCACCATCGGTCTGCCTGAAGAATTTGAAGATGAAGGTTATTCGACAGTGGCCGTTGATGATGTTAAGGAAAGCTGTAAAATGGTCGATTATTTGTGCAGCATAGGGCATCGAAGGATTGCTATTATTGCGGCGCATGAAGACGATGAAAGTATAGGAAAGCTGCGCCTTAAAGGCTATGAAAAGGCGTTAGAGAAGAATAATATCCCTTTGGACCGGAGATTGATATGCAGTATGAAGTCAGACATTGAAAGCTATAGCATGGAAAACGGTTATGTGGTCGCAAAAGAATTATTAGAATCCGGAATCGATTTCACAGCACTTTATTCCATATCGGACAGTGTCGCCATCGGCGCCAGCAAGGCAATCTTTGATGCCGGAGGGCGAATTCCGGAGGATTACTCCGTCGCCGGCTTTGATGGCTTAGATATGGCTTATTATTATCAACCCTCCATCACAACAATGCGGCAGCCAGTGGAAGAAATGGCAAGAGAATCAATTCGGATACTATTTGATATTATCCGCAATAAAGCACCGAAGCGTAACATTGTATTTCCCGCAGAGCTGATTGTGCGTCAATCGACAAGGAAGTTGCCATAAACAAATTAGAGAAGGTGAAATCATTTTATGTTAGAAAATCAATTACAAGAAATATGCAAAACAAGTTTTGGAAAATCAATAGGAGCATGTTCAAACGAGGAGATTTATTTGAGCTTACTTCAATTCGTCAAAGAGCAGGCACAAGGCAGGAAACCATATAAGAATGACCGGAAGCTATATTATATATCAGCGGAATTTTTAATTGGGAAACTGCTTTCCAATAATCTGATTAATCTTGGCCTGTTTGAAGAGGTTAAAGAAGTTTTACAAAAATATGGCAAAAGCATTGAAGCGATTGAAGAAATTGAGCCGGAGCCATCTTTAGGCAATGGCGGACTTGGACGTCTGGCCGCATGTTTTCTAGACTCGATTGCCTCATTAGGATTGAACGGAGATGGGATTGGCTTAAACTACCATTTGGGTCTGTTTAAGCAGGTTTTTGAAGATCATATGCAAAAGGAAATGCCAAATCCATGGATTATGGAAAATAGCTGGCTTCGTAAAGCTGATGTTTCGTTTGACGTTCCATTTAAGGATTTTACTTTGAAATCTTCGTTGTATAATATTGATATCTTTGGCGCAGGAGGCGGCATGAACCAATTGCATCTGTTCGACTTAGAGTCAGTGGATGCCACTATCGTCAAGAGCGGTATTGATTTTGATAAAGAAGATATTTTGCATAACCTTACCTTATTCCTATATCCTGATGACGGTGATAAGGAAGGTCAGCTATTGCGCATATATCAGCAGTATTTTATGATCAGCAATGGCGCACAGTTGATTCTTAAAGAATGCAAGGACAAAGGATATGACCTTAGAAAGCTTTATAAGCATGTCGTTATTCAGATCAACGATACCCATCCGTCATTGGTTATTCCAGAGCTGATCAGGTTATTGAAGGCAGAGGGGATTGATGAGGAGGAAGCGATCCAAATTGTATCAAAGACTTGCGCTTACACAAATCACACAATATTAGCAGAAGCTCTTGAAAAATGGCCCTTGGATTATTTGGAACAGGTCGTGCCTCATCTGATTCCTATCATTAAGGATTTAGATGAACGTATCAAGAAGAAATTTACCGACGAGGAGGTAGCTATTATTGACGAAAACCAGAGAGTGCACATGGCCCATCTGGATATCCATTATGGATTTAGTGTTAATGGTGTTGCTGCCCTGCATACAGAGATTTTGATAAACTCTGAGCTAAAGGCATTTTATGATATATATCCTGACAAATTCAACAACAAAACCAACGGCATCACCTTTAGAAGGTGGCTTTTGCACTGTAATTCCAAGCTGGCAGACTATATTACCAGCCTAATCGGTGATGATTACAAGCAGGATGCCGAACAACTAAGTGAGCTTGAGCAATTCATTGATGATGAAAATGTTTTGAAACGGCTGCAGGAAATCAAGTATCAGGATAAGCTGGTACTAAAGGACTATATCAAAGAGACGCAAAACATAGACATTAATGAAAATTCCATTTTTGATATTCAAATCAAAAGACTTCATGAGTATAAGCGCCAACAGATGAACGCTCTTTATGTGATTCATAAATACTTGGAAATCAAGCAGGGCAAGATTCCCACCACGCCAATGACGATTATTTTTGGCGCTAAGGCAGCACCGGCGTACACTATTGCGAAGGATATTATTCATTTAATCTTGTGCCTTAAAGAGCTGATTAATAACGATGAGTCGGTCAGTCCCCACTTGAAGGTGGTCATGGTTGAAAATTATAATGTGACAAAGGCTTCAAAGCTAATCCCAGCGTGTGATATATCCGAGCAGATTTCACTGGCATCTAAAGAAGCCAGCGGTACCGGCAATATGAAGTTTATGCTTAATGGGGCGATCACATTGGGAACGCTAGATGGCGCCAATGTGGAGATATACGACTTGGTCGGTGATGAGAATATTTATATATTTGGCAAATCCAGCGAAGAGGTCATCAGTCTTTATGAGAATAGCGATTATTCAGCCGAAAAGTATTATCATGAAGATGAAGATATTCGGACAATGGTGGATTTTATCATCGATGATGTGATGCTTGCAATTGGAAATATGGAAATGCTTCTGCGTTTGCACAATGAATTGACAACGAAAGACTGGTTCATGACATTGCTTGATTTGAAAGAATATATCAAGGTGAAAGATCGGGCGATGAAAGATTATGAAGACCGAGAAAGCTGGAGCAGGAAGATGCTTGTAAATATCAGCAAGGCCGGCTATTTCTCGTCGGATAGAACGATCAAGCAGTATAATGAGGAGATTTGGAAGCTATAATTGTAGGGTGAAATATGAATGCGTATAGAAGGGAGTTCCTTAGCATAGGAACTTCCTTTTTTTGGAAAAAGATAATACTTGAAAAGGAATAGAAGATATTATATAATATTTTAGAAAGTGGAGAAATTCATTCAACTATTATGATTTTTGTCGAATTTTTTTGAGCAGATGTATAACGATATATATACTGTATGGTTCTATCTGGTGCAAAAATTAAATACTTACCGTGAGGGGGAAGAGGATGTATAGAAAGGTAAGACGTGGTTGGACTAAGCATTTTGATTTTCTGCTTATTGACCTATGTTGTGCTCAGATTTCACTTATTATCGCATATTTGATTCGTTTGGGGGAGCAATCACCATACTCAGATCCTATATATAGGAATATTGCTATCTTGATGATGATATTACAAATATGCATTGTGTTTTTTACAGAAGCACTTTCAGGAATCCTAAAACGAGGATATCTTAAGGAGTTTAAAGCCGTCATCAAGTATTGCAGTACATTGAGTGTGTCTTTGCTTGTGATTTTGTTCATCTCGCAATTATCAGCAAGTTATTCAAGAATAGTTTTGTTTAATCTCTGGTGGATAAGCTGTATCTTTATGTATATTGTACGCATAATGTATAAGTATTATCTGCATAATCGGGTCTTGGAAGAAAAGAATCAGGAACACATGTATTTGGTTACGAATGGGAAGCTGGCACCTGAAACTGTCACGAGCCTAGTGAAGAATTGTCATAATAATTCCGTAATAAAGGGAATTATAGTCATAGACTGTAATATGATGGGTGAGACCATTAATGGCGTAAGTGTTGTGGCTAATGCTGAATCGATGCTGGAATATGTGAGAAGCAATGTGGTAGATGAAGTATTTATTAACTGCGACAATAAAAAGGTTGACGAAGAAATAACCGACTATTGTTTGAAGATGGGAATTACCGTACATATCAACTTAGAACGCAGCTTTGTTAATTTACCTAATGCTGAGGTCGAATCAATCAATGGCTTCACTGTTCTAACTGCTAGTATCAACAGTGTGACAGCGAGGCAGCTCTTAATTAAGAGATTAATTGATATTGGAGGAAGTGTGGTTGGGCTAATCCTTACAGCAGTGGTATATGTATTCATTGCGCCTATTATCTATATACAATCGCCCGGACCAATCCTGTTTTCCCAAAAGCGGGTTGGAAAGAACGGAAGGCAATTTAAAATATATAAGTTCCGTTCTATGTGTATGGACGCCGAGGAACGTAAGAAAGAGCTAATGAAGAACAATAAGATGCAGGGTCATATGTTTAAAATGGATAATGACCCACGCATCACACCAATCGGAAGATTCATACGTAAGACAAGCATTGATGAGCTCCCACAGCTGTTTAATATCCTAAAGGGAGAAATGAGTTTGGTTGGCACAAGACCACCGACAGTAGATGAATATGAAGCTTATGAGATGCACCATAAGAAAAGGCTGGCCATTAAACCGGGGTTAACAGGCATGTGGCAGGTGTGCGGCAGAAATGATATAACAGACTTTGAAAAAGTTGTTGAATTGGACACTCAATATATTGAAGAGTGGACATTAGGATTGGATGTTAAAATTTTGTTGAAAACGCTTGTCGTAGTTTTGGGAAGAAGAGGTTCGATATAATGTAATTCAAAGTTTTTATCTAAAGATGTATTGATAACCGATTAGTGGTTACTTAAGAAGCGTTCCTGCTGTTCATCATCTGCCTCCTGATCATAAGGTGTATGAATGCGAAGGCAGCAGTAGATCACTAAAGCAATGGGTAATATCAAGAAAAGCAAAGGCAAAACTAAAATCATGATTCCTCCTTATAAATTAGTAGGTTGAATATCAGTTGAAAACCAATTGATTATGGATGTTAGAATAACATATTGCTATAAGAATTTCAATAGTAGAATAATGTTATCTAGTTAATTTGATTAATGGTATTAATATTTAGTTAAAGAAGGTGAAGAGTATGTCAGAGGGTTGGTTCGACATTCATAATCATGCGATGCCGGATGTAGATGATGGCGCGCATAATCTGAAAGAATCAAATAGGATGTTAAAGGCAGCATATGAGGAAGGAATCCGGAGTATCATACTGACGCCTCATTGCTATCCACGATTCAGGGAGACGACTCCTGATGAGTTGAAGGAAAAACATTTAAAACTGCAGAAGTTAGCACATATGATTGATCGGTCTTTTGAAATCTATTTAGGAAATGAAATCTATTATCAACATGATGTTGCCGAACTGTTACACAACAGAAAAATACAGACTATGGCGGGCTCGGATTATGTTCTTGTCGAATTCTCACTATCAAAAGATTTCCGGGATATTAAGAATGGTCTATATGAATTGCAGATGGCAGGGTATTTACCAATCCTGGCACACATCGAGCGGTATAAGTGTTTTGAGAAGACATTTAATCATATGGTTGAATTGGAAGAGATGGGGGTATATCTTCAAGTCAATGCATCTAGTGTGATCGGGAATAATGGCTTGGCCACAAAGAGATTTGTAAAGCAAGCTTTGGATGAAGAGCTGGTGCATTTTATTGCGACTGATGCACATGGCATTTGGAATCGCCCACCGCTAATTAAAAAGTGCGTGCACTATGTTAGTAAAAAATATGGCAGTGAGCGAGCCGGGCTTCTATTTTATCAACATCCCATGGATATTATTAAGAATAGAACGATTTAACCTGAGGAGAAAATGAGTGATGGAAAATAATCTTACAAAAGATGAGATAGAGATCGATTTGGGAGAGCTTTTTAGGGCTTTGTGGGCGCAAAAATGGATGATTATACTCTCGGGGATATTCTTGGCATTGCTTCTAGGTGTATACAGTAAGTTTTTCATAGCTAAACAGTATGAGTCAACAACAAAGGTGTATGTTATTAACAGGCAGGAGAGTTCTTCCCTAAGTATATCTGATCTCCAGTCAGGAACTCAATTGACGAAAGACTATCAAGTCTTGATTGCCAGCAGGACAGTTTTAGAGCAAGTGATTTCTGAATTGGATCTATCGATGACATATAGTGAGTTGGCTAGTGTCGTTACGGTCGAGATCCCAACTGATACTCGATTATTGACAATTACGGTAACCAACGAAGATCCTTATCTGGCAAGAGAGATCGCTATTGCGATACGAGAGGCGGCATCCGCTCACATTACAAGTGTTATGGCGACGACCTCGTTGAATGTTGCAGATGAGGCGAGCCTTTCCGAATCGCCGTCAAGTCCTAATGTGAAAAGGAATGCGCTGATGGGGGGAGCGCTTGGAGCTGCTATTGCGATGATCATCATACTGATTATCTTTATCTTAGATGATACGATAAAAACACCTGATGACGTCGTGCGGTACCTGGAGGTTTCGGTATTGGGATCGATACCTGCAAAGGATACTGTGAAGGGGAAGAAGAAGGGGAAATGATTATATTGAAGAAAAAGGGAAAGATTAAAGTATGCTTTGCAGCATCATCAGGTGGGCATTACGAACAATTAATTATGTTAAAACCTCTCATGGAGAAATATGACAGTTTTGTCTTAACAGAGAAGACAAAGTACCTGATCAATGTAAAAGATATAAAAACTTATTATATACTACAAGTAAACCGAGAAGAACGTACATGCTATCTAAAGCTAATTATTAATACTATTAAGTCGATAGTCATCTTTTTTACTGAAAAACCAGATGTGGTTATCTGTACAGGTGTGCTTGCAGTAATACCAATGTGTTTAATATGCAAGATATTTAGAAGTAAATTGATTTACATCGAGTCTTTTGCAAAGGTGGATTCTCCAACAAAGAGTGGAAAGTTTCTTTATAAATATGCCGATCAGTTTTATGTACAGTGGTTACAAATGAAGGAATTTTATCCGAAAGCTATCTATCTTGGAGGTATTTATTAAGGGGGAGGAACCAGAATGATTTTTGTGACGCTGGGTTCGCAGAAATTTCAATTTAATAGATTATTAAAAGTCATTGATGAACTGATTGAGACAGGCAAAATACTTGAAGATGTATTTGCACAAATTGGTGTAAGTGATTATATACCACGTAATTATAAATATCAGATGTTTCTCAACTGCGATGAGTTCGCTGAAATAATGGATTTATGTGATATCGTTATTACTCATGGTGGTACAGGAGCAATTATTGGTGCTGTGAAAAAAAAGAAAAAAGTTATTGCAGTACCTCGATTGAAAATATATAAAGAACATGTTGATGACCATCAAATACAGTTGTTACGTGAGTTTGACAAAATGGAAATTATAGAAGCCTGTTATGAACTTGATGATTTAAACAAGAAATTAGTGGAAGTTAAAAATAAAGAATACAAAACATATCAGTCCAATACATTTGCGATTATTAATAGCATTGACGCATATATTAACTCTGGCATATTAAAAAGGCATGTTAATAGTGATTACAGGAGATAGAAGATGAAAGTTTTAGTGGTTTCTAATATGTTCCCAAACAAAAACAATCCTTCCTATGGAATTTTTGTTTCACATTTCTGTGAACAGTTGGAACAGATTGGAATTAATTATGACAAGGTGGTTATGTCAAAGCCTTACGGGAAAGCAGCAAAGTTGTTGAAGTATTTGATTTTTTATATAATAACTTTTTTAAAGTATCTTTTTGGAGATTACGATGTGGTCTATATTCATTATTCTTCTCATAGTTCGGCTCCAATAATTTTGGCAAACCATATCAAAAAGAGAAAAATTGTTGTAAATGTTCATGGAAGTGATGTTGTTCCGGAAAATGATAAGCAAGAAAAGATGCAGAAATATACTGGAAAAATTTTACAAGTCTCAAGTGCCGTGGTGGCACCATCGGAATATTTTAGACAATATGTAAATAGAAAATATCGGTATACATTAGATAAGATATTTATTTATCCATCTGCAGGAATCAATAATACTTTGTTTTATCAATATACTGAATCGCAGATTAATAGTATGTTTGATAAGTTTTGTTTACCCAAAGGAAAAATTATTGTGGGTTTTGTTGGACGCATAACAGCGGGCAAAGGTTGGAAAACATTTATTTTAGCAGCTAGTAAACTAAGAGAGTCTATGGAGCAATTTGAATTTGTAATGGTGGGTTCAGGGTCTGATGAAGAGATGCTAAGTTTATTAATAAAGGAGAATAGACTTGATGGATGTATTCGTAGATTCCCATTATTAAATCAGAGTGATTTGGCTGATATGTATAATTGCTTTGACATTTTCGTTTTCCCAACGGAAAGGGAGGGCGAGAGCTTAGGATTAGTTGCTATTGAAGCAATGACTTGTGGAACACCAGTTATCGCAAGTGATTTTGCTGCACCAAAGTATTATATAAGGAATGGTATAAATGGATACAAATTCGAAAAAGGAAATGTGACTGCATTAGTGAAGTGCCTTTTACATTATTCAACAATAGACAAAACGACAGTGGAACTGCTTAAGAAAAACGCAATTGAAACATCCAAATACTATTATACAGAAAATATTCTTGAAAATCTTCAGCAAATATTTAAGGAGATAGAAAATGAAAAATGAGCTATTCGGATTGGTATCTGTTATCGTACCAGTATTTAATGTAGAAAAATATATTGAAAAATGTATAAGGTCAATCATATCTCAAACCTATATTGATTTGGAAGTTATAATTGTTAATGATGGTTCTCTAGATGATTCTGAGAGTATTATCTTCCAATTAATGGAGGAAGACAATCGAATAAAGTATGTTAAGCGCAAAAATGGTGGATTAGGCGCTGCACGCAATACCGGATTGAATTATTGCAACGGAGAGTTTGTTTGCTTTATTGATAGTGATGATTGGATAAGAGATGATTACATTGAAAAATTAGTAAACAGTGCGTTAAATGATAATAGTGATATTGTAATATGCAATATGAAATATATTTATGAGAATGGTACATTTAAAAATAGGACACCTTATATCGCTCAACATGAATGTATTAATCGGCGCGAGGCATTGAGGCAGGAATTTATTGGGAAAAAGTATAGATTCCATGCACCTAATAAGTTTTATCGAACTAAGTTATTTAAGGATAATGGTATTCTATTCCCAGAAGGAAAACTATATGAAGATGTTTTTACTACCTATAGGTTGATTTTATATTCTGATAAAGTGACATTACTGAATGAAGATCTATATTTCTATTTGCAAAATAGATCAGGTAGTATCATGAACTCCAATGTTAATCTTCAACGATTTACAGATATGTATGAAGCATTAGATAATATCATAGCCGATAGTGATGTTATTAGATTTAACATAAAATCTGAGATTCAAAGCTTATATTTGACAAATATTATTTCATTGTTAAATTACATATGTCCTCTAGTAGGTGATTTACCGTATAAAGAAGTGAAGCGATACTTTGAATACATCCGAAAGGATAAAAATTACTATTTATTAAAGAGTTATATGAAAAATAAGTATTTAAGCAAAATGGAGAAGATTAGAATAGCAATGTTTTGCAATTGCTTTTATGTTTATTGTTATTTAATGAAAGGCATAGATCGTTTGAGAGGAAGACAATATGATACTAAAAATTCGTAAACATCAAATTAAGCCATCTAGTCATGATTCAGCACTATTATTAGGCATTATTATTTGGTATGTAATCGCAGCGCTACTAACAGGTTTCCTAGGATTACCTAAGTCATTGGTTTATTTTGGTGACGTTTTAAACGTATGGCTATTCATAAAAGCAGTTTGTAGATTTCGCAATGAAGATTATAAGATTCAAAAAAATCCTGCATTATTTTGTATGATTTTGTTTTCACTTATTGGAATATGCAGTTCATTTGCCAATTTAGAATCACCACTATTGACATTATGGGGAATTCGGCAGAATTTTCGATACTTTATATTTTACTTTTCTTGCATCATGTTTCTTAAGGAAAAAGATGTACGAATACTGATTAGGATTATTGCCGTATTATTTTGGGTTTCAATTCCTTTGTGCGCTATAGAAGCATTGTTTATTACCTACCCTAGAGATGCAATTATTGGAGATTATGTTGGTGGAGTATATTATGGAATACAAGGTGCAAATGCTCCGCTAAATGTCATTCTTATTATCTATTGTACTAATGTAGTTCTTCGATATCTTGATAACAAGTGTAAATTTAAATTATTGCTTGCTACTTTGGTTTCTGCATTATTTATGGCAGCATTATCGGAACTAAAGGTTTTTTTAGTCGAAATTGTAATTATAGCAGTGATGGCTATGATATTGAAAGGTATTTCGCTTAAAGGTGTAGTAATAATGCTCATTGGAATCATTGGAATGGGAATTGCTATAAATGTTTTTGTGCAAATTAATGCAAGAGGTCGGTCGTATTATACTACGGATTACTTATCTTTTAGTGGAATGCTGGAAAATGTATTTAGGGATACAGGCTATGATGGTGTTGGTGATCTGAATAGATTTACAGCAGTACCGGTTTTGACAGAAAAATTTTTCAGCAATGATATTGTAGGATTTATATTTGGGCTAGGGTTGGGAAATGCAGATTATTCATTGTCGTATGAGTTCTTGCAAAGCAAGTTTTATCAAAGCTACTCTTGGCTGCATTATCAATGGTTCTCCATTTCTTTTGTATTTATTGAAACAGGTGCACTAGGACTAATACTATATATTCTAATTTTTACAACATCATTACAGCAGGGTTTAAAAAGATTGAAACGAGGTGGCTATTATCGAGGATTTTATAGCATTATGCTTGTTATGATGTTTATATTACTTATCTACAATCCAAGCTTAAGAAATGAGCAATGCGGATTTCTTTTGTATTTGATTTTATCTATTCCATATGCTATAAATGGTGAAAACGAAGAATTAATAAAAGAAATTCCAGCTAAATTCCAGATTGTTATGAAGACATCAAGCATGTAAAAAATTATATTTGAAACAATTTAAGAAGAATATTTCAGAAAATGAGGAAAATTATGATACCTAAAAAAATACATTATTGTTGGTTTGGTAAAAAACCCATTCCAAAAAAAGATCAGAAGTGTATAGCAAGTTGGAAAAAGTTCTGCCCTGACTATGAAATTATTGAATGGAATGAACAGAATTATGATGTTACCCTGAACACCTATATGGAAGTCGCCTATAATGAAAGAAAATGGGGGTTTGTTACTGATTATGCCAGGTTCGATATTATCTATAGATATGGAGGTTTTTATTTAGATACAGATGTTGAATTACTTAAATCGCTTGATGAACTAAGAGTTAATAGTGCTTATATTGGATTTGAAAGCGAAATATGGCTTAGCGGAGGAGTCGGATTTGGAGCTGTGCAAAATAATCCGGTGATTAAAGAATTGCGTGATATGTACAAAAACAAGAAATTTAAAAATGAGGATGGAACTTTGAATTTGACACCAAGTCCACACTACATAACAGAACTTTTTGTTAAAAAAGGTCTTAAGAGAAATAACCAGTTACAGATCATTGATGGAATAACAATTTATCCAACTGATTATTTTGGAGCGAAAGATTATTACACGGGTAAAATAAATAAGACTGTTAGGACAATAAGTATTCATCATTATAATGCATCATGGAAGACACCTCACCAAAGACGAATGCTAAAAGTTCGCAGATTGCTTGGAAATGAAAATTATAATAGACTTGTAGATTTTAAGAATAGGTTTTTAAAAGGAAATAATGAGGATGAATAAGAAAAGAGGTAGAATTTGTTTTATAAGTGGAGTGATTTCACGATCTGGTGGAACAGAGAGAGTCGGGTCGATTATTGCAAATTCCTTATCCCAAAAGGGATATGATATTTATATATTAAGTTACTGGAATCATGGGAAACCATATTTTCCGTTAGACGAGAAAATTCATGTGCACTATTTACTTGACCCAAAAAAAGAAGGTAAACTATATAGAACATATATCTATCCAGTACTAAAGTTACGTCATTTTATCATGAAGAACAAACTTGATATTGTTATTGACATAGATACCGAACTTGCTAGATATTCGGCTATTGCTATTCATGGTACAAGGTGCAAATTAATATCATGGGAACATTTTAATTACTGGACAATGTTAAAACTAGGTGAAAGAAAGAGATTCATAGCCAAAAGACTAATAAAGAAATTTGCTTCAAAATTGGTTGTATTAACGGACGAAGACAGACTGAAGCACATTGAAGTATATAATTTGCCTGAGAAAAAGGTTTGTACAATGCCGAATCCTTGCGTGTCAAATGTCAACTCAGACTATAATTTTGATAATCATATTTTTCTTGCGGTAGGAAGATTGACTCAAGAAAAAGGGTATGATTTATTATTACAGGCATGGAGTGAATTTGAAAGAAATGGAACCGATTGGAAGCTAATAATTGTAGGAAAAGGCGAGCAGGGAGAGGAATTAAAGGAACTTTGTAAATTATTACAGCTAAAAAATGTTGAATTTGCAGGGCATAGTGACCATGTTGAAAATTATTATAAAACAGCCTCCTGCTTTGTTCTTTCTTCGCGATTCGAAGGATTTCCGATGGTTATTATAGAAGCCCAATCGTTTGCATTACCTGTTATAGCATTTGATTGTAAAACAGGTCCACGTGAGTTGATAAAGGATGGCTATAATGGATATCTAGTTGAAGATGGTGATATTCACACATTATCGAATTGTATGTGCGATTTTGTCAAGAATCGTGACAAAGCGTTTCAAATGTCAAAAAAAGCCAGACATACTGTATCAGAATTCAATTTAGATAAAATTATAGTACGGTGGATTGATTTAATCAATGAAGTGTTAGTAGGCAGAGGTGATTGAAATGAAGATACAGAGATCAAAGAACGCAAGGAGAAATATATTATTCGGAACCATTCTTAAAGGGTATCAAATCGTGGTTCCATTTGGTATGAGAACACTAATGATATATCAGATGGGTATGGATTATGCAGGTCTGAATAATCTATTTACCTCAATATTTCAAATTTTAAATTTGGCAGAACTCGGTATTGGAGCAGCTCTTACTTTTAGTATGTATAAACCAATTGCGGATGATGATGAAAGCAAAATTTGTGCATTAATGAAGCTATATAGAAAATGTTTAGCGATTATTGGAGCAGTTGTTTTATTTCTTGGCTCAGCTTGTATCCCCTTTTTGCAATATCTTGTTAAGGGAAGTATTCCAGATAATTTGAATTTGCATTTTTTATACGTGCTATATTTAGCTAATACAGTGTTATCATACTGGCTGTTTGCATATAAAAAGAGTTTGATTTATGCACATCAAAGGACAGATATCAATAGCAAAATAGTATTGTTGACTTCATCATTACAATATATTCTGCAAATATATGTTCTTGTGGTCATCAGGAATTATTATTTATATTTGATATCGTCAATAGTTGCACAGATTGTATCTAATATTCTGTCTGCAATTGTAGTTAATAAAACCTATCCCAGATATAAAGCCGCTGGTGATTTGGATAGGGCTACCGTTGCTGATATTGCGAAAAAAGTACAGGGTCTTGTAATGAACAAAATAGGAGGAACAATTTTGAGGTCTGTGGATTCCATAGTGATATCTGCTTTTCTTGGACTATCAGTACTAGCTATTTATCAAAATTACTATTTCATTTTTATGGCGGTAGCAAGCATTTTCAGCGTGATTTTTGAAGCTTGCATTGCAGGAATTGGTAATAGTCTGGTTATTGAAAGTCCTCAAAAGAACTATAAAGATTTCAAGATACTGACGTTCATCATTGGCTGGCTGTTGTGTGTATGCAGCAGTTGTTTTATCTGCTTATTCCAACCTTTTATGTCGTTATGGGTAGGAGACGAATATTTGTTAGAGTTTTCGCTTGTAATATGCTTTGTTATATATTTCTTTTTGTTTGAAATTGATCAATTGGTTGGAGCTTATAAAGATGCTGCTGGTATTTGGTATACTGACAGATATCGTCCATTGATTACAGCTATAGTAAATCTAATAATGAACATAATAATGGTACAGACCATTGGCTTATATGGTGTTCTGCTATCTACAGTAATCAGTTTGTTGGTTATAGGATTGCCTTGGCTTATTTACAATGTATTTCGTATATTATTTGAAGGACAATCAATAGCAACATATGTATGGATTCTATTCAAATTTGCTTTTTGTGCAATTCTAGTTTCTGCGGTAACATCATTTTTGTGTAGTAAGATAGCTGGAGATGGAATATTAATCTTCATTATGAAAATGATAGTCTCTGTGGCGGTATCAGACTTACTGTTATTAATAATTTTCTTTAGGAGCGAAGAGTTTAATAAGTTGAAAAAATCTTTATTAATCAAGGAATTATCTAGCTGTGAGAAATGACTATATGATACACTACACTATAGAAAAAAGGATGGCACAAAAGCTTAAGTTATAATGTAGCCAGTAAATTTATTTAAAGTTGAGGAGAATGATTAATGGAGCAGAAGCAAGCAAATGATGTGATGGAGATCGATCTAAGGGGCCTTTTTGAAGCCTTATGGGACAAAAAGTGGATGATCGCTCTCTCTGGAATCGTATTAGCGTTATGTGCCGGTTTAGCAAGTGAATTTCTTGTTACGGACATGTATGAATCAGAAACACAAGTATACGTTATGAATCAGCAGGACAACAACACAATAACTTACAGTGACTTACAATCAGGAGCACAATTATCAAAGGATTATAAAGAATTAATTACAACCAGAACGGTATTAGAAAAGGCAATCTATCAACTAGACTTACCCATGGACTACACCGAATTAGCAAGGACGGTTTCGGTGGAAGTGCTGCCTGATACAAGAATCTTATCAATCACAGTTACCAATGCGTCGCCTTCTTTGGCAAGAGATCTTGCGATAGCCGTTAGAGATGCCGCCTCCATTCATATTTCAGAGGTTATGGAAGTGGCGCCGCTCAATACAGTACAAGAGGCCAACCTGCCAGAATCACCATCGAATGCCAACTTGACAAGAAACACATTAATGGGTGGTTTGTTAGGAGCAATTATCGCAGCAGGAATTGTGTTTCTGATCTATATTTTAGATGATACGATTAAGTCTACCGAAGACGCCGAACGTTATTTGAATGCTGCCGTCTTAGGTATTATACCGGTAAGAGAGTCGGAGCAAGGTAAGAAAAAGACGAATCCAAGTCAGATCAAAGTAAGAAAGGTTGGTTAAAACATGCTATATATTGATTTAGAAAATAGAAAAAAAGATTACCATAGTGAAGAAGCATATAGGACACTGCGAACAAATGTATTGTTCTGTGGTGATGAGAACAAAGTAATAGCAATTACAAGCTGCACTCCCGATGAGGGCAAGTCAACTGTATCGTTTGAATTAGCAGCTTCATTGGCAGATGCGGGCAACAGAGTCCTCTTCATTGATGCAGACCTTAGAAAGTCCAGGACTATTGGACGACTTAGAATTAAGAAAGCCACAAAGGGTTTTACTCATTACCTATCAGGCCAAAGTCAAATCAATGAAGTTATATATGATACCAGTATATCGAATCTCCATATGATATTAGCGGGACCGATCCCTCCTAACCCTGCGGAGTTGCTGGGCGGTAAATATTTTAAAGTACTTATTCCGGCACTGCGCAAGAGATATGATTATATTATTATCGACACCCCTCCGTTAGGGAATGTAATTGATTGTGCGGTTATGGCTAAAGAATGTGATGGGGCAATTATGGTAATTGAGTCACAGAAGATAAGTTATAAGTTTGCTCAAAGGGTGAAAGATCAATTGGTGAAAGCGGGTTTTCCATTATTGGGTGTTGTTATGAATAAAGTTAAGATGAATGATAAGAGGTACTATGATAAATATTACGGTGCTTATTATGGATAATAAAAAACTATAGTCATTATAATTTAGATAGCGTGAGGTTAGTATGAGTCGAAAATTGATTGTAGGTTTATTAGGTGTTGGTTCAGTCGGATTACTAGTTATAGGTTTCTTTTTATATCTGAAAGTGGATAGAACCCCACCTGAGATAATGATGCCAGAAGAAATGATATCGTATTCTGACGGAGAAGATGAGGCAATACTCTTAGAAAATGTAACTGCTTATGACGATGTGGATTTAGATGTCACAAGTTCGCTAATTGTAGAAAGCGTCATTCCGATGAATGACAATGAGCATGCGAAGGTTATCTATGCAGCTAAGGATAGCAGCAATAATATTACTAAAGAGACGAGAACCGTCTTATATAACGTTTTAAAGGAGCAAAGAGGTGAGGCAAGCACAGGCGATGATATCGATCATGCTGTGGCTGCCGCCTCAGAGACTGATCCCAAAGAGACGCAAGAGGAGACCCAGGAGCCACTAGTAAGCTCCGGAAGTGCCCCTGTAATTCGGCTTAATACATATAAAGTGACCCAGCCGGTAGGAAGTGAGTTTGACTTTATGTCTTATATAGATGACATTGTCGACGATGTCGACGAGCGGTCCACACTTTTCACTAGGATTCGTCTTGATGGTGAGTACAATATTCATGCGGCAGGTACATATGTCTTAGAGTATTACGTGCTAGATTCTGACATGAATGAGTCTAATAGGGAGAGATTCACACTTGTGGTTCAGTAATTATTTCAAACGTAGTAGGGTGATAATTTGTAATTAACACCTCGACACTTCCGGTGCCTTTAGAATTATGAGAGGCATTATTATAATTATAATCCAAGTAATGTACATATACATTGGCGCTTTCAATAAAGCCCTTTAATAATTGATTCACTTTACCTTTATGCTCAAGCACATTGCTCAGTGCATAACGTACCCCTTGCTTGGATAATTGTTTCATCACACCATACATTTGACCTTCCTGCTGCTCTCCCCAGTTTAGAAAGCCTCGATTCCCATCATTATAATTACCTATTGTTATAAAATATGGAGGATCAAGGTATACAAAATCATCAGCCATTAAGCCGGACAAATCCAACTCATTAAAATAATGATCAAGGAATACCGCTTCAATGCGATGTAGCTTCTTGACAAATAATCTTAGATTCCTTTCCATATTTTCACTAAACCTGCTTCTATTTCTGCCAAAAGGATTATTAAACATCATCGAGTTATTAAATCGAAATTGATAGTTGTAGCTATATGATACTAAAACATATAAATCTAGAGGATGAGGATGCTTATTATATTGCTCCCTGAACTTTAAATAGCCTTCTTCATTCGTCTTGCTCAGCTTAAATTCATCGATGCGAGAATTGATTTTGTCAATCAATTCTTCCTCATCTTGTGTTGAAAAATATCGAAACATCTCATTAATTCTGTGATTCATATCATTAAATATATAATGCTTTGCTTCGACATTTATACCAACATTAGCACCGCCGCTAAATAAATCGACAAAGGTATTGATGTTTCTGGGAAATAGCGGCACGATCTGCTTCAACAGCTTGTATTTGCCGCCTATGTAATTAAGTGGACTTTTAATATAGTTTTCCTTTTTTTGAATATATAAGAGCATTTCATATAAGTCATAATTATCAGAGGGTTCCTTTGATTTATACTTTCTGTAGGGAATTTTTTCGAATTGGACCTCGCCATTAAGAGCGTGCCTTTTCATGAGGGAAAGCAAGTCATCCTTTGAAATAATGCCCTCGTTATTATAACTCACAATGATGTGCGTTGCGTCAATGTGTTCTAACAAGTCATTCATTGCAGTCAATGCTTTATTCTTAATGGAATAGTCACTGCTAAGACCGTTCCAATCAAATACTCTTGTTTTTCCGTTTAACATAGGCTTATGATTCCGGGCAATATTTTCCAATAAATGGTAGTTGGATGCGTATTGCCTGCCATTATATGGTGTGTCTATATAAGCAATATCTACTGAAATTCTTTGAATTAATTCATTAGCGTCTTCGTTAAAGGCCTTATTCTCTTTATGGTTGTCTTGAACTTCAATAGGCATAAGCTTGAGCGGATTCAACGCTCTTTTGTCCCAATGCTTCAGAAAAGCACCATAAGTGCCAGTAATATTACTGACATATGGAATCGCTTCGATTAAAACGGTAACCAAATAATAGTATTCTACTTCACTTAATAGCCCATTGCGATGCCATTCATCTATCTTGTCACGTATGTAGTCAATCCTTTTGCCGTTTTCAGCTGTCAGATACATGGCACCGTTCGTTGGTGTATAATTACGCTCATAATATCCAACAGTTTTAGAATGAAGATACTTCTCGGCGTTATCTTGTAAAAAATCTAAAGGGGAATTGATGCCTTGGGACTTTAAACCATTAAACGTTAAGCCGCCATTATTTTCGATAATCGCTTTAGCGTTTATGAAGCTGAAGTATAGAATATCATTTGTATAGATCTTATATCTTTTCTTAAAATAATTCCCTACAGCATTCGTGCCTGCAAACAAATCTAAGAAGGTCTTTTCACTTCCGTTCACATTTTTATTTAGTAATTCTTCGATGTTTGTCAGTAAGCTTGTTTTAGAGCCGATAAAGCGCATTTTCAATCCCCCTTCATTCATATAAAACATGATAGTATCTTTTGTTTGAATTGTCAATAAATAGGCTTTCGGATAAAGTGTGACCAAAATAAAAAATAAGCCTTGACAGCTCCCACCCCCAGTGCTAAACTAACAATAATTGAAAATTCAAAAATCAATGAACAAAAGGAGTACTTGTTGACCAGTACATTACAGAAAGCCGTAATTGATGAGAATCGGTATGTAAGACTTCAAGGAATGGATTTGGGAGATGCCAGGTGAAGCATAATCATATGTAGTAGCCCGCGGCCGCGTTCTCGCGTTACAGGGAGAGGATATCGAAGATTATTTCTGTATCTGTGAAAGATAAAACGGATCATTTTATTTGATTATCGTTTTATGAATTAGGGTGGCACCACGAAAGTCTCGTCCCTGACATATGTCAGGGGCGTTTTTTTGTTCTCCAAAGGCATTCCATACATGGAAAGGAGCGTGCATCATGAAGAAGGTTTTAAGGGCATATAAAAAAACGGTCAGTATCGTTGATGAAACAGCAGTGCGCCTGTACGAAGGCTATGTTGGCGACGGGATTGGTTTTCTACTGGAAAGCTATGACAAAAACAATGGGAGATATTCTTTCTTTGGCGGCGAGCCAAGCGAAATAGTCACCTCTATCAAAGACGGCATTGTAATCAAGCGGAGGGATCAGAGTGTTGAGACCAGAAGGGGTAATCCCCTTGCCCTTTTAAAGGCGTATTATAATGAGTTTAAAGTCAGTAAAGATGACGGTGAGCTTGCCTTTACCGGTGGATTGGTAGGCAATATCGGTTATGATTTCATTCGCTGTATGGAAAAGCTGCCGGATGATAACCCCGATGAAATCGGTATAGAAACTGTACAGCTGATGCTAGTAACAGAATTTATTGTCATTGACCATGTGGCAGAAACATTAACGGCAGTTGTTATTGATGAGGATACTAAAGATGGGCGTGAAAGCGGTATGACGGCAGCTGGTGACTTAATCATTCAGGTTAAAAGGAAAATGGTCTCTGCGAACAAATCATTTCACCATGACGGGGCGATCATTCATAAATCAGATTCTCTTAAGGATTACTGTGATAAGGTCAATCTAATCAAGCATTATATTAAAGAAGGGCATGTTTTCCAGACGGTTTTATCGCAGCGCTGGACCATCGAGACCAAGCAAGAGGGCTTTGAACTCTATAAAGAGCTACGGGAATTAAATCCATCGCCCTATTTGTATTATTTCAATTTTAAGGACTTTGAGATCATCGGAAGCTCTCCGGAAATGCTTATTAAGCAGGCAGATCAAAAGATATTCACCTGCCCGATTGCCGGAACAAGGAAGCGGGGGAAGACCCAGGAAGAAGATGAGCTGCTGGCTAAGGAGTTATTAGCTGATGAAAAGGAAAGGGCAGAGCATATCATGCTGGTGGATCTGGCTAGGAATGATATGGGAAGGGTATCTGAGTTTGGGACAGTCAAGGTAACCGAATTGATGGAGGTGCAAAATTATTCTCATGTGATGCATATCGTATCCTTAGTGGAAGGGAAGAAAAAAAGTGGCTATCACCCGCTGGATTTGGTCGCTTCATTCCTGCCTGCAGGCACCTTGAGCGGAGCTCCTAAAATCAGGGCGATGGAAATTATTGATGAATTGGAGAACTTAAGGCGGGGGGCTTATGGCGGTGCGACCGGTTATATTGATTTTAACGGAAATATCGATTTTTGCATTACCATAAGAACCATGATTAAAAAGGGGAATCATGTTTATTTACAGGCAGGTGCCGGCATTGTAGCGGATTCTGTGCCGGAAGATGAGTATGTGGAATGCTGCAATAAAGTCATGGCATTGGCCAAGACATTAGTGGAGGAGGAGAACCTATGATTTTAATGATTGATAATTATGATTCATTTACCTATAACCTATATCAATATATTGGGATTTTTGAACCAGACATCAAGGTTGTCAGGAATGATCAAATGACAATCGAAGAGATGATTCGTCTCAATCCGGAAAAGATTGTTATTTCCCCCGGCCCTAAGAATCCGGCGCAGGCGGGAATAAGCATAGAGGTCATCAGACGCTTTTTTAAGGAGAAGCCGATATTGGGCATATGTCTGGGCCATCAGGCGATCGGGGCGGCATTTGAAGCCGTTGTGACTTATGCAAAGACCATCTGTCATGGTAAGCAATCAGAAGTCGCACATGATGGGAAGGGTATTTTTAAAGGGATACCGGAAAAGATAAAAGTAGCCAGATATCACTCGTTAGCCATTAAGGAAGAAACTTTGCCTGACTGCATCAAGGTTCAGGCAAGGACTGATAACGGCGAGATCATGGCTATTCACCATCAGACCTATCCCACTGTGGGGCTTCAGTTCCATCCGGAATCTATTTATACGGAATATGGAAAGCGGATGATCGATAATTTTATTAATGGAAGAATGGTGGGATAAATGATTTTAGATAAAATTGTTGCCGATAAGAAATTACGGCTGGCGGAGCATAAAGCAAGGGTTGATATAAAGATGATCAAGGAAGAAGCTAAAAGGTTCAAGCGGACGCCTCATAGCTTTTATCAAGCCTTAGCCAAAGAAGGGCTCTCCATCATTGGTGAATGTAAAAAGGCTTCACCAAGCATGGGGGTTATCGACGGAAGAATTGACATATCCGACAGGGTGAAGCAATATAATGATTCGGTGGATTGCATTTCGGTCTTAACTGAAGAGGATCATTTTAACGGCAGTATCGAAGATTTAAGAGCAGTCAGACAGATGTCTTCACTTCCCATAATCAGGAAAGATTTTATCATCGATGAGTACCAGATTTATGAGGCGAAGGCGGCGGGCGCCGATGCCATATTGCTCATTGCGGCCATTTTAAATGATGAGGAGATAAAGCGTTTCTATGAGCTGGCGAGTGAGCTTTTAATGGATGTGCTGCTAGAAGTTCATGATGAGGAGGAAATGGTCAGGGCATTAAAATGTGATCCGAAAATCTTGGGTGTCAATAATCGCAATCTGAAGGATTTTACCATTGATTTGTATCATACGAAGCGATTGGTGAATATGGCGCCTAAAGATAAGGTGTTTGTCTCAGAAAGTGGCATTACAGCTGATCGGGACGTGGAATTATTAAAGGAGTGGGGCATCAATGCCCTGTTAATTGGAAGAGCGCTGATGGAAACGAAGAATCCGAAGGCTTTGGCAGCGCATTGGAAGGAAATATATAAAAGATAGAATATAGCGCCTTAATAAAAGTGCAGAAATGAGGTTATTTATGAATGATGTAAAAATTAAGATTTGTGGATTATCCCGCTACGAGGACGTAGCTTATGTGAATAAGGTTCAGGCGGAGTACGCCGGGTTTGTTATTAATTATCCCAAAAGCTCAAGAAATATTGATGTTGAGAAAGCCGCACAATTGCTGGAGTGTCTAGATGATGGGATTAAGGCTGTAGCCGTCACGGTAAGCCCGCAGGCAAGCCAGCTAAAGGCTATTGAAAATGCCGGCTTTGATGTCTTACAGGTTCATGGCGAGCTAAGTGAAGAGATTCTTAGTAAGAGCCCTCTGCCGATATTTAGAGCTGTGAATATCGAGGCGGGAGAGACTTGTCAGGAGATAGAAAAGGATGATAAAATCATAGGGTATGTATTTGACGGAAAAATCTCCGGTAATGGCCAGACTTTTGACTGGCATTTAGCTAACTCCTTTGATCGGGATGGGAAGCTTTTGTTATTAGCCGGGGGTCTTAATGAATCTAATGTGGTGCAGGGAATAGCGTCCTTAAGACCGGACATTGTCGATGTCAGCTCCGGCGTGGAAGGCCGTGACGGACTAAAGTCCGGTGATAGAATCATAGCGTTTACAGAAAGCGTAAGGAAGAGGGAGATAAGTCTATGAGTAGGAAGATGTATGGCGAGTTCGGCGGACAATATGTACCCGAAACATTAATGAATACACTAAAGGATTTGGAAGCGGCATTTAATGAGGCGATAAATGACCAAGAGTTTATCAAGCAGTATGAGTATTACCTGACAGAATATGTGGGGCGCGAAACGCCTTTATATTTTGCCGAGCGTTTAACTAAGAAATATGGTCCGAAGATTTATTTGAAAAGAGAAGATTTAAATCATACTGGCGCGCATAAAATCAATAATGTTATCGGGCAGGCTTTGCTGGCAAGAAGAATGGGTAAAACAAAGCTGATCGCTGAAACCGGTGCCGGGCAGCACGGGGTGGCGACAGCGACGGCAGCAGCATTATTCGGCATGGAATGCACTGTCTATATGGGTCAGGAGGATATTCAACGCCAGGCGCTTAATGTCTTTAGGATGGAGCTTCTTGGCACTAAGGTTGAGGCCGTGGCTTCCGGAAGCAATACGCTTAAGGATGCGACCAATGAAGCAATCAGGTCATGGGCATTAAGGGCTGAGGATACTTTTTACATTATTGGCTCGGCGGTAGGCCCGCATCCTTACCCCATGATGGTCAAAGAGTTTCAAAGCGTCATCAGCCGAGAGGCTAAAAGGCAGATACTGGCGAAAGAAGGGCGGCTTCCTGATAAAGTCGTGGCCTGCTGCGGCGGAGGCTCTAATTCCATAGGCATGTTTGCTGAATTTATCAATGAAAAGGATGTGGCATTGATTGGAGTGGAGGCGGCAGGCTGTGGGATAGCGACCGGAAAACATGCCAGCGCGCTCGCCCTTGGACGGCCTGGCGTTCTTCACGGCATGAAATCATATCTGCTGCAAGATGATGATGGTAATGTAGAGATCGCCCATTCTATTTCAGCCGGACTGGATTATCCGGGGATTGGTCCTGAACATGCTTATTTAAGAGATACGAAACGTGCCACATATGTTTCTGTGACAGATGCGGAGGCGATCGAGGCTTTGGAAGAATTATGCCGTTTAGAAGGAATCATCCCAGCTATTGAAAGCGCCCATGCGTTGGCTTATGTTTTTGAAATAGCCGGATCGCTGCCTAAAGATGAAATTATATGTATTTGTCTTTCCGGTCGTGGCGATAAGGATGTGAATACTATTATTGATTATATGAAGAGGAAGGAAGAGCATCATGAACAGAATTGAACAACGCTTAGAGCTGTTAAAAAGTAAGGGTGAGAAGGCTTTTATCACGTATATGACTGCCGGCCTTCCCAATTTAGAAAAAACGATAGATATTATCAAGGCACAGGAAGAAGCCGGTGTAGACATCATTGAATTGGGCGTGCCGTTTTCCGATCCGGTGGCAGACGGACCGGTTATTCAGGAGGCTTCTTTTAAGTCGATCGCCGGCGGTACAAATATTTACAAGATATTTGAAATGGTTAAGACGGTCAGAAAAACATGTGAGACACCATTGGTTTTTATGATGTATTACAATACGATCCTTCACTATGGCGTGGAAGCATTTGTTGATAAATGTATCGAGACGGGGATTGATGGCCTAATTGTGCCGGATGTGCCTTTTGAAGAGCAGGATGAAATCACAATGCACCTCAATAAAGAAAATGCGCCGATACTCATCCAGTTGGTGGCGCCGGTGTCAAAGGAACGTATCCCGATGCTTGTATCTAATGCCAGAGGCTTTATTTATTGCGTATCCTCCATGGGTGTTACGGGGCAAGGGGCACAGGCCTTCCATAAGAATGTGGGTGAATATTTAAGAGCGGTTAAAGCCGCCTCGAAAATCCCTGTTATGATGGGCTTTGGGATTAAGACGGTGGAAGATGTAGCTCCTTTTAAGGATGACATAGATGGCTGCATTGTTGGCTCGGCATTGATTCAGTTAATGGAAAAGAATGATTATGATTTAGATGTCATTAAAAAATACATTAAAAACTTTAAAAAGGGATGGCATGGCGAATGAAAAAGTTCTTGCTTTTGGCAGCAATAGTGTGTATTGTATACTTTATCAGCATCATCATTTATATCGGCTTTTCCGGACTGTTTAATTATTTCTGGATATTACTGGCGGCAGCGCTTCTTGCCACCAGTTACCTGTTAAGCTTTTTAGAGCAAAAGCATACGCAGATACCAATATATGTTAAAGGTGCATTGATTCTTCTTCTTATATTTTTTATCATAGTGGAATGGATGATTATTTCAGAAGGCACTAAAGAACCTGAGCCTGGCGCTGACTATGTCATCGTGCTCGGGGCACAGGTGCGTGGCGAGATACCTTCTAAGATCCTTTACAATCGGATCATGACAGCCTATGAATACCTGACTGGCAATCCTCAGAGCAAAGTGATTGTTTCCGGTGGGCAAGGTGAGGGTGAATTCATATCTGAAGCAGAATGCATGCGGCGTGTGCTCGTGCAAAAGGGAATTGATGAGAACCGGATCATCAAAGAAGAGGGATCCACTAACACGGATGAGAATATCAGACATAGTCTTAAGCTTGCCGGAAGAGATCGCCGGATTGTCATTGTAACGTGTAATTTTCATATTTATCGGGCAATCGCAATTGCCAGAAAACAAGGCGCCGAAAGAATCTCAGGCAAAGCAAGTGTTTCTAACATATTGCTGATGCCTAATTATTATGTCAGAGAATTTTTTGCGGTATTGAAATATAAGATTGCTGGGCAGATATAGTATCAGGAGGTTCTATGATTTACGTCATTTCTGATTTACATGGATATTATAATGAATTTCTAAAGATGCTTGAAATCATTGAATTTAAGGATGATGATTCGATGTATGTCATCGGTGATGTTGTAGACAGAGGTCCTGAGTCGATTAAGCTGCTTCAGTATATCATGTGTCAATCCAATATCCAGATGATTATGGGAAACCATGATCAAACCTTGCTTTGGGCGGTGGATCAAAACACAAGCCTCTGGTCAGATGAGGAATTGATACGTTTTTGGAAAATGCATGGCGGGCGAGATACTTACGCCCAATTTCATGCCTTAAGTGATTCCCAGAAAAAAGAAATAGTTGACTTTTTAAATACGATTCCTTATTATGTTATTTTAGATGAGTTCATTTTGGTTCATGCTGCAATCAAAACGAAAGGCTATGAAGATGATGATATTGAAACATTGATGAAGAAGCAGACGCATGGCGATTTACTGTGGGAAAAGGATTATTTTTTAACCCATCCTTTGAATCTTAGAAAGCATATCATGATTTTTGGCCATACGTTTACTTTGATGATTCGCCAGATCCGTTCCGAGAGGATGGACTCGGTGGACATTTGGAAGGATCAATGCAGAATTGGCATTGACTGTGGCTATTTATACGGCGGAAGACTGGCGGCTTTAAGGCTTGATGACCTGAGAGAGTTTTATTTAAGCCCGACCGGTATGGTTACAATCAAATCTGCCGAGGGAAGAATACTTAAGAGATATAAAATTAAGGGAATACAGATGGAGAATTAATATCATGATTGGTTTGGGTACGATTGCAAATGTCATCGCCGTTTTAGCCGGCGCGGCAATAGGAATGATTATCAAAGGCGGATTGCCACAGAGATTTGAAAAAACGATTTTAGGAGCAATCGGACTGGCCACATTTTTTATAGGAATCACTGGAGCGCTTTCGGGCATGCTGGTCATTGATGAGAATCATAGTGTCTCTTCACAGCATACGATGCTTATGATTATCAGTTTAGTTATCGGTGCGGCATTAGGTGAAGCAATTAATATTGAGAAACGCCTTAATACCTTTGGTGAATGGTGTAAGAAGCGATTTCAGAAAACCGGGTCCGATGAGTTGCCTTCTAAGGATACGTTTGTTGAAGGCTTTATCAGCAGCGCATTATTATTCTGTGTTGGCGCCATGGCCATCGTGGGCGCATTGGAGGATGGGTTAGGCCTTAATGCAACAACCCTTTACGCTAAGTCCATCTTAGATGGTGTGGCAGCGATGATTTTTTCCGCATCACTTGGCGTCGGTGTATTCTTTGCCGTGATACCGCTGGCTATTTATCAGGGCGGCATTACCTTGCTGGCGAAGTTTATCGAACCTTATTTAAGTGATGCGCTGATTAGCCAGATGTCCTTTGTGGGTTCAATCCTTATTTTCGCCATCGGCTTCAATTTGATTTTTGGTAAGAAGATTAAAGTAGGCAATATGCTGCCGGCGATGTTCATGCCGATTCTGATCGATGGAATTATTCAAATTACAAAAAAGTTGTTGACACTCATGTAAAAGGTGATATACTTTGAATATCAAATTATTTTTTATAATAGATATTAAACAACCAATTATATTTAAAGGAGATAATGTGTATGCTTGAAAAAATTAAGGAAATTGTCGCAGAGCAGTTGAATGTTGATGAAAGTGAAGTTGTATTAGAAGCTACTTTTAAGGAGGACTTAGGCGCAGATTCCCTAGACTTATTTGAATTAGTCATGGCTTTGGAAGAAGAATATGGGATTGAGATTCCGACCGATGACTTGGAGAAGATTACAACAGTTGGAGCGGTTGTGGATTATCTTAAAAACCAAGGTATTGAGGATTAGTGAATGAAGACAGAAGTTACTAGATTATTAAATATTAAGTATCCCGTAATCCAGGGCGGTATGGCCTGGGTTGCGGAATACCATCTGGCAGCGGCAGTTTCATCTGCGGGAGGTCTTGGGTTAATTGGCGCCGGTGGAGCATCAGCAGCCTTTGTCAAGGAACAGATAGAGAATTGCCGGAAGCTTACTAATCAGCCCTTTGGCGTTAACATTATGCTAATGAATCCAGAGGCAGATGAGATTGCTAGGATTATTGTTGACACAGGCGTTAAGGTTGTCACTACCGGCGCAGGTAGCCCGGAAAAGTATATGAAGCTCTGGAAAGAGGCAGGTGTTAAGGTTATTCCGGTAGTAGCCTCTGTTGCTATGGCGAAGCGAATGCAGCGGTATGGTGCAGATGCACTGGTAGCCGAAGGAACTGAGTCCGGCGGGCATATCGGTGACCATGCCACAATGTCTCTGGTGCCCCAGATTGTCGATGCCGTTACTATTCCGGTAATCGCGGCGGGCGGCGTGGGTGACGGCAGAGGACTTGCCGCTGCATTAATGCTGGGAGCTTCCGGCGTGCAGATGGGAACTAGATTCTTGCTTGCCCATGAGACCCAGATCCATGCCTCCTATAAAGAGATGGTAGCGAAAGCCAAAGATATTGATACTCAGGTGACCGGACGTTCAACCGGGCATCCTGTCAGAAGCATTAGGAATCCCATGACGAAGGAATATTTACGAATGGAAAGAGAAGGTGCTTCTTTTGAAGAATTGGAAGTGCTGACGCTGGGAAGCCTTCGCAAGGCTGTCTTAGAAGGCGATACGAAGGGCGGGTCATTTCTGGCTGGGCAAATAGTTGGCATGGTTTCGAAGAGACAATCCTGTAAAGAGATTATCGAAGAAGTGGTTTTAGAAGCCGTCGAAACGATAAATAGAGCCCACGCTAGTATATCGGGCACTAACTGACAAATTTTTTTATAATAATGTTTTGATAATCAAAATATTGCAGAAAAGGTGATTTGATGAGTCGAACAGCATTTGTTTTTCCCGGTCAGGGAGCTCAATACTTTGGTATGGGCAAGGATTTTTATGAGAATAATTCAGATAGTAAGCAAGTATATGACAGGGCGTCTGATTTGCTTGACATGGATATGCCTAAGCTTTGTTTTGAAGAAAATGACAAGCTTAATATAACCCAATACACCCAGATCGCCCTCTTGACTACGGAGCTTGCCATGCTGGCTGCACTTAAGGGATATGAAATAGCTCCCGCTGTGACGGCAGGACTTAGCCTAGGCGAATACAGCGCATTGGTGGCAGCCGGAAAAATGGACTTGGAAGATGCCCTTAAGGTGGTGCGCCAGAGGGGCATACTGATGCAGAATGCAGTGCCTACAGGTGGGGCGATGGCAGCGGTTATTGGGCCAGATAGCGAAACGATTTTGCGCATTTGTGAAGAAACCGACGGCATTGTCGAGCTGGCGAATTATAACTGCCCCGGGCAAATTGTGATTTCCGGCGAAGAGAAGGCTGTGGCGGCGGCAGGCAGTGCATTGAAGGAGGCAGGAGCTAAAGGTGTCAGACCGCTTAAGGTAAGCGGACCCTTTCATTCGTCAATGCTTAATGAAGCCGGTGAAAAATTAGGAGAGGTTCTTTCTAATATTACATTTAATGCCTCACCGATACCTTATGTATCCAATACAACAGCTGAATATGTGAGTGATAAGACGATCATTAAAAATTTACTTGTTCGTCAGGTTTCCTCCTCTGTCAAATGGGAGCAGAGCGTCCGTTTAATGATACAAAATGGAATTGATACTTTTATCGAAATCGGTCCGGGAAGAACCCTATCCGGTTTTCTCAAGCGAATTGATCGCAGCGTCAAGGCAGTTAGTATTGATAAATACGAAGATTTAAACGAGCTAACGAGGAGGTAAGTATGCTTTACGGAAAAATAGCACTGGTAACCGGAGGAGGAAGAGGCATCGGTAAAGCAATAGCTTTAGCGCTGGCCGAAGAGGGTGCAGTGGTGATTGTCAACTATAATGGCTCTAAAGCGGCAGCAGCGGCTGTTGTCGACGAAATTACAGCAGCGCAGGGAAGCGCCGAAGCAATTAAGTGTGACGTGAGTCGCTATGACGATACGAAGGACATGATAGATGGCATTATTAAAAAGCATGGTGCCATCGACATTCTTGTCAATAATGCGGGAATCACAAAAGACAATTTAATGATGCGTCTCAGTGAAGATGATTTCCAGGAGGTTATCGATGTTAATTTGAAGGGAACCTTCAACTGCATCAAGCATGTATCAAGACAAATGCTCAAGCAGAAAAGCGGACGAATCATCAATCTGTCATCAGTTGTTGGACGCAGCGGTAATGCCGGTCAGATCAATTATGCCGCATCAAAGGCAGGCATCATCGGCATGACCAAGTCAGCCGCCAAGGAATTGGGTTCTAGAGGAATCACCGTCAATGCTATTGCTCCGGGATTTATTCAGACAGAGATGACTGATGCTCTAAATGAGAGTGTGAAAAAGCAATACATAGACAATATTCCCCTTAGAAAATTAGGAGAGGTGAAGGATGTAGCAGATTTAACGGTATATCTGGCCTCTGAAAAAGGTAAATATATCACTGGCCAGACCATTAGTGTTGATGGCGGCATGTATATGGGATGACCAGAAAGGAGGGCTATGTAAATGAGAAATAGAGTTGTGATAACAGGTATGGGAGCTATTACACCCATCGGAAATAGTGTTAATGAGTTTTGGACCGCAGTCAAAGCAGGCAAAGTCGGCATTGATCAAATAACTCGATTTGATGCGTCAGGCTATAAGTCTAGCTTGGCAGCAGAGGTTAAAAACTTTGTGGCGAAAGAGCATCTGGATTTTAAAGCGGCTAAGCGAATGGAGCTGTTTAGCCAATATGCTGTCGCCGCAGCTAAGGAGGCCATTCACCAATCCGGACTTGATATGGAAAAAGAAGATCCATATCGTGTCGGCGTTTCGGTTGGCTCTGGGGTAGGAAGCTTACAAGCAATGGAGCGGGAAGAGAAGCGCTTATTAGAAAAAGGACCTAATCGAGTGGGACCGCTTCTTGTGCCTTTGATGATCACGAATATGGCGGCAGGAAATATTTCTATTTATTTTGGCATAAAGGGCAAGAGCCTTAATATCGTAACGGCTTGCGCCACAGGAACCAACTCTATTGGTGAAGCTTATCGAACCATTCAATTTGGTGATGCTGATGTGATGATCGCCGGAGGAACAGAAGCATCCGTGTGCCCCATCGGCGTTGCCGGCTTTGCTTCACTGACGGCCTTAAGCCCTGCGACCAATCCGCTGCGAGCTTCGATTCCCTTTGATAAAGACAGAAGTGGCTTTATTATGGGTGAAGGCGCCGCCGTCATGGTGCTTGAGAGCATGGAGCATGCCATGTCTAGGGGGGCTTCAATTCTTGCTGAGGTTTCAGGCTATGGCTCGACCTCTGATGCGTATCATATTACCTCACCGGCAGAAGATGGACAGGGTGCGGCAATGGCCATGATTCAGGCAGTCCGGGATGCCGGTCTTTTGATGAGTGATGTAGACTATATTAATGCCCACGGAACAAGCACTCCGCTCAATGATTTGTTCGAAACGAGGGCAATCAAGACAGCTTTTGGCCAGGAGGCTTATCGCATCCCGATCAGCTCGACTAAGTCGATGGTTGGGCATTTACTCGGAGCGGCAGGCGGCATAGAACTGATCGCATGTGTAAAATCCATCGAAGATGGATATATTCATGCAAACATCGGACTTTTGGAAAGTGAAGAAGAATTAGATTTGAATTATGTCAAAGGAAATGGCTTAAATCAAACAGTTAATGTAGCCATAAGCAACTCTCTTGGATTTGGCGGGCACAACGCAACCCTCCTTGTAAAAAGGTTTGAATAAGAAGAAAGGATATCGCTATGGAAATAGATAAAATAATGATACTCGTAGATAAGGTGGCAGCATCTCCTATTTCAAGCTTATGCATTGAAGAGGGCAGTATGAAAATAAGTATTAAAAAGCAGGATGCCCAGGCCGTGACATCGATAGCTACCCCTGCCCCGATCGTAGAAATGGAGGCTCCGGCCAATACCAAGCCGTCAAATGACGTCGGCAAAGAAATTACTTCGCCGATTGTAGGCACATTTTATGCAGGCGCCAGTCCTAACAGTGATCCCTTAGTCAAGGTGGGTGACTATGTAAAAAAAGGTCAGGTAATTGGACTTATAGAGGCGATGAAGCTGATGAATGAAATTGAATGCGAAGAGGACGGCATGATTGCGGAAGTGCTTGTTGAAAATGAGCAGGGAGTAGAATACGGTCAGCCTCTTTTCAGAGTGAATTAATGGTGAAAGGAATTATAATATTATGATAATGGGAACAAAAGAAATCATGGAAATCATACCTCATCGCAGCCCCTTTTTGCTTATTGATAAAGCGGAAATCATCACGTCGGGAATAAAAGCGATTGGATATAAGGCAGTGACATATAATGAGCCCTATTTTACAGGCCATTTTCCTGGTGAGCCAGTCATGCCGGGCGTGCTTATCATTGAGGCACTGGCGCAAGTGGGGGCGGTGATCTTATTAGAAGAAAAATCCATGAATGGAAAGCTTGTTCTTTTTGGTGGAATTAATAAAACAAGGTTTAAGAAGAAAGTATTTCCGGGCACGATGCTGCGCTTAGAAGTGGAGATTATAAAGAAAAAAGGACCGGTTGGTATTGGACATGGGCAGGCTTTTGATGAAGAAGAGCTTGTCGCAGAAGGTGAGCTGACGTTTATTATTAATTCTTGAGAGGTGACGTATGATTAAGAAGATATTAATAGCAAATCGGGGTGAAATCGCTGTACGCATCATTAGGGCATGCCGTGAAATGGGCATTGCCACAGTGGCCATATATTCTGTAGAGGATAGCGAAGCGCTGCACACTCAGCTGGCTGATGAAGCCATTTGTGTAGGGCCTGCAGCTTCTAAAGATAGTTATCTAAATATGGAAAATATTATTAGTGCAACAATCATCAGTAAAGCAGACGCCATCCACCCAGGATTTGGTTTCCTATCAGAAAACACTAAATTTGTTCAGATGTGTGAACGGTGTAAAATTATATTTATTGGTCCGCCTTCAGATGTTATCCATAAAATGGGCGATAAATCAGAAGCCAGAACGACAATGATGTCATCAGGCGTACCGGTTATTCCAGGAACAAAAAATCCTGTCTTTGATGCCGGAACAGGCATGGAGGCGGCGGCTTTGATTGGCTATCCGGTGATGATTAAGGCGGCTTTTGGCGGAGGCGGCAAGGGTATGCGTATCGCAAGCTGTGAGGAGGCGTTTGCAGAGGCGTTTAACATTGCGCAAATGGAAGCTTATAATGCATTTGGAGATAATACCATGTATATTGAAAAATATATGGTCGACCCAAGGCATATCGAAGTTCAGATATTGGCTGATAAATCAGGTAATGTGGTATATTTAGGAGAAAGAGATTGCTCAATCCAGAGAAGGCATCAAAAAATCCTTGAAGAATCTCCGTCAAGTGCAATCGATGAAGATTTACGAAGCCGGATGGGAGCGGCTGCCGTAGCTGCGGCAAAAGCAGTTGGCTATGAAAATGCAGGAACGATTGAATTCCTTTTAGATAAAGATAAAGCGTTTTATTTTATGGAAATGAATACAAGAATTCAGGTCGAGCATCCGGTGACAGAGATGGTGACGGGGATTGATTTGATTAAAGAGCAGATCAGAATTGCAGCTGGCTGCCCTCTTGCTTATACTCAAGAGGAGATTAGCTTATCCGGCCATGCGATTGAATGCCGGATTAATGCTGAGAATCCGTTAAAGAACTTCAGGCCCTCACCGGGAACCATTGAAGAGCTTCATGTGCCGGGAGGTCATGGTATTCGTATTGATTCAGCTATATATCAGGGATATAAAATTCCGCCCTATTATGATTCTATGATTGCAAAATTAATTGTTAAAGGCGAAAATCGTGAAGATGCTATTCATAAGATGCAGAGTGCGTTGGGTGAATTGATTATTCAAGGTGTTGATACCAACATAGACTTCCTATTCGAAATTATTGGTCATGAAAGATTTAGAAAAGGTGATTTCAGTACTGGATTTATTGAAACAATGAAAGAATCAGGTGATAATTAATGTCTATACTAAAGGGTCGATTTAAGAAAACAACATATATTACCTTAGGTCAGGAAACGCCTGAAGACATTGGAAGAACGGCAGTTCCTGATGACATCCATCCGGAAGTTCCGCAGGGCTTATGGCGAAAATGCAAAAAGTGCGGCAAGACCTTATATGCCCAGGATTTAAGAGATAATTATAAAGTATGCAGTAAATGTGGATACCATTTTAGAATTAAAGCTCATCATCGAATAGCGATGGTTTTAGATGAAGGAAGCTTTAGACAATTAAACAATGACCTCCCGGTGGTCAATCCCCTTGATTTCCCTGAGTATGAAGAAAAGCTGGCAGGCCTTAAGGAACGCACCGGGCTTGATGAAGCGGTCGTCACAGGTGTAGGTCAAATAGATGGTCAGGATACGGTTATCGCCGTTATGGATGCTTCTTTCTTTATGGGAAGCATGGGCAGCGTTGTGGGTGAAAAGATAACCAGTGCGATTGAGGAAGCTACTAGGTTAATGCTGCCGATCATTATTTTTTGCTGTTCGGGCGGAGCCAGGATGCAAGAAGGAATGATCTCCCTGATGCAGATGGCCAAAACAAGCGCAGCATTAAAACGGCATGCCGACATGAGGCTGCCTTACTTTAGCGTCTTAACAGATCCGACCACAGGAGGAGTGACCGCCAGCTTTGCGATGCTTGGTGATGTGATTTTAGCAGAGCCGGGGGCACTTATTGGCTTTGCCGGTCCTAGAGTCATTGAACAAACCATCGGGCAGAAGCTTCCTAAGGGGTTTCAGGAAGCGGAATTTCTTCTGGAGCATGGTTTTGTAGATGCGATTGTTAAGCGGGAAGAATTAAAGGATACATTAAGTCATTTAATCAGGATGCATATGCCAGGATGTGAGGTGTAAAGTATGGGAATGACAGCATGGGAACGCGTAAAAATCGCAAGGGCGAAGGATAGGCCTACAAGTCTATATTATATCAATCAAATATGTGATCATTTTATTGAATTTCACGGTGACCGTAATTTTGCTGATGATCAGGCGATTGTGGGTGGAATTGCCGATATTGATGGCATACCTGTTACCGTCATCGGTCAGCAAAAAGGACGGACAACTAAAGAAAATATAGAAAGGAATTTTGGGATGCCATGCCCTGAGGGTTACCGAAAAGCACTGCGATTGATGAAGCAGGCTGATAAGTTCGGGCGTCCGATTATTTGTCTTGTGGATACTTCGGGGGCATATTGTGGTATCGGCGCTGAGGAGCGTGGGCAAGGCGAAGCCATAGCTAGAAACTTATTGGAGATGTCTGGTATTGGCGTTCCGATCCTGTCCATCATTATTGGTGAAGGCGGCAGCGGCGGCGCGCTTGCCTTAGCTGTTGCTAATGAAGTATGGATGCTTGAAAACTCCATCTATTCTGTTTTATCACCCGAAGGCTTTTCGGCAATTTTATGGAAAGATAATAAGCGAGCCAGTGAAGCCGCCCGAGTTATGAAGATAACAGCCATAGAATTGAAGGAAATGGGGATTGTGGATAAAATACTTAAAGAAAAGGAAAAACTGACCGAAGACAGCGGTGATCAAGTCGTTTATAAATTGAAAATGGGAATCTTACGTTTTCTTAAGCAGTATCAATTAAAGTCAAGAGAAGAAATCATCAATGAGAGATATAACCGATTTAGAAAATATTAATTTGAATTGGAGGAATTATTAAGATGCAGGATACAGTTAAACCGCTTGTGATTGGTAATTTAGTAGCGAAAATCCCCATTATCCAAGGTGGTATGGGAGTCGGTATCAGTTTATCATCCCTCGCAGGCACCGTCGCCGCAGAAGGCGGTGTCGGTGTGATATCAACGGCTCAAATCGGGTTTAAAGAAGAAGGCTGGCTTAAAAATCCGATCGAGACAAACTTATTGGCCATCGGTAAGCAGATTGGTCTGGCAAAAGAAAAAGCCAAAGGCGGCATTGTCGGGGTTAATATAATGGTGGCGACAAAGTATTATGAGAAGTATGTCAAGGCGGCCGTTAAAGCCGGCGTTGATCTGATTATTTCGGGTGCCGGTCTGCCGGTATCACTGCCTGAATATGTCAAAGGAACGCTGACAAAGATAGCACCGGTTATTTCAACAGAAAAGGCGGCAAGGGTTATCTGTAAGCTGTGGGACAGAAAGAGCCAAAGAGCACCGGATCTGCTCATTGTCGAAGGACCGGAGGCAGGCGGCCATCTAGGCTTTACTTATGATGAGGTAATTGCAACCGATGCAGCTACTTATGATAAGGAGATACAAAAGATTATTGAAGTGGCCAAAGAATTTGGAAATAAATTCAAGAAGAAAATCCCAGTAGTCGTAGCCGGCGGTATTGATAACAAAGAAAAGATGAAACACTATCTTGAATTGGGTGCCGATGGCGTCCAGGTTGCCACAAGCTTTGTGACGACCAAGGAATGCGATGCCCCGGATAGCTATAAGCAAGCATATATCAATGCCAAAAAAAAAGACATTGTGCTGGTTAAAAGTCCAGTGGGGATGCCTGGCCGGGCAATTAGAAATAAGTTTATCGATGCAGTTAATCAGGGGAAGAAATTCCCTGTTCAATGTAAAAACTGCATCAGTATGTGCAATCACAAGGATATCCCCTATTGCATTACAGATGCCTTGGTAAATGCGGCAAGAGGCAATATTGATGATGCCCTAGTGTTCTGCGGTGCCAATGCCTATAAGGCGGCTAAGATCACAACTGTTCGTGAGGTTATTAAGGGATTTATAGGTTAAATGGAGATTTTCAGATGAATAATTATGCAATAGTTACATTAAAAAAAGGTCAGGGAAAAACGATAAAATCCGGAGGTATGTGGATTTTTGATAATGAAATAGATTCAATCGCAGGCGGCTACCAGAATGGCGATCTTGTCGTGATTCACGATTTTGACGGTTTTTTTATGGGAATAGGATTTATCAATATGAATTCTAAGATAGCCATCCGTTTAATGACAAGAAGAAAAGACCAAGAAGTAGATGATGAATTCATCATGATGCGGGTTAAAAATGCTTGGAATTATCGTAAAAAGGTAATAGATACAAGCAGCTGTCGCATGATTTTTGGCGAGGCTGATTTTTTACCGGGATTAATTGTGGATAAGTTTTCTGATGTATTAGTTGTTCAGTCGTTAGCCATGGGAATTGACAGATTTAAGCTAAAGATTGTAGAATCCCTGAAAGCAGTTATGAAAGCAGATGGCATCAATATTCGGGGTGTGTATGAGCGTAGCGATGCCAAGGTTAGAAAGAATGAAGGTATGGAACGCATCAAAGGATTTATCGGTGACGAATTCGATACTGATGTGGAAATCATTGAAAATGATGTGAAATATATAGTCGATGTAAAGAATGGCCAGAAAACCGGCTTTTTTCTAGATCAAAAGTGCAATCGAGAGGCGATTAAGAAGCTGTGCCGGGGCGCCACTGTTTTAGATTGCTTTACCCATACCGGTTCGTTTGCTTTAAATGCCGGCGTCGCCGAAGCCAAGCACGTCCTTGGTGTTGACGCCTCTGATTTGGCGATAGCAAGAGCTAAAGAGAATGCTAAATTAAATGGTCTTGATCAGCAGGTAGATTTTGTATGTGCTGATGTCTTTGATTTACTGCCACAGCTTTATAAAGATGGTGAAGTCTATGATGTGGTTATTTTAGATCCTCCGGCCTTTTCAAAATCCCGAAATTCGATTAAAAATGCGATCAAGGGGTATCGCGAAATTAATCTGCGCGGGATGAAGCTTGTTAAGGATGGCGGTTTTCTAGTGACCTGTTCCTGCTCTCACTTTATGTCCCCTGAGTTATTGATGAAGACCATTCATCAAGCGGCGGGAAATGTCCATAAGATGTTAAGACAGGTAGAGTTTAAAACGCAGTCACCAGATCATCCGATCTTGTGGACATCAGACGAATCCTATTATTTGAAGTTCTATATTTTTCAAGTCTGTAGCATCAATTGAGGTTTATGACCTTTGCAGGGAGGAAGTTATTTTATGACCTATGAAGAGGCAATCATATATATTGACAAAGCAAACCGCTTTGGAAGCGTTTTGGGTCTTGACAGGATTAAAGTGCTGCTTAAGCGTTTGGGGAATCCGGAAAAGGATTTAAAGTTTATTCATGTCGCCGGAACGAATGGGAAAGGTTCTATTTGCACGTTCATCACTTCGATTCTGGAAGCTGAAGGTTATTGCGTGGGGCGTTATATTTCGCCAACACTATTTGATTATAGAGAGAGAATTCAGGTAGGGGGCAACTATATTGATAAAACCTCATTAGCTGAGATAATAACGGTAATTTCTAAAGCGTGCCATGATTTTTTAGATGAAGGACTTGAGCACCCCACTATATTTGAAATTGAAACGGCTATGAGCTTTATTTATTTTAAAAAGCTGGCATGTGATTTTGTTGTCTTAGAAGTGGGGCTTGGCGGTCGCTTTGATTCCACCAATGTTATCCCCACGTCGCTAATCTCCGTCATTGGAGCGATTGGATTGGATCATACGGAGATTCTTGGTAATAGCCTTGGTGCGATAGCTTTTGAAAAGGCAGGCATTATCAAAGCCGCCCAGCCAGTGGTGATTTATGAGCAAGATCGTGAGGTGGTCGATGTCATTATCGATCAGTGCCTTGGCATGGCATCTGAACCTGTATTAACTGACTGGAAGCAATTAAGTGTTTTAGAAAGCACCGTTGATTGTCAGATATTTGATTATAAGCAATATCATAAATTATCTATTCATCTGACGGGGCTATTTCAGATCAATAATGCGGCGACTGCCATCGAAGCGGTCTGGCAGTTAATACAATTAGGTTATCCCATATCGGAGACTGCTATTTTCACCGGTCTTAGAAACGCCAAATGGCCTGGACGGTTTGAGGTGATTCATCGGAAGCCGCTAATCATAGCAGATGGGGCGCATAATCCTGATGGTGCAAGAGCTTTAGCGGCTTCTGTCCAAAAGTATTTCAAAAATAAAAGAGTTCTATTAGTAATGGGGGTCTTTAAAGACAAGGATTATCAAGAAATATTAGAAATATTGAGCTCACAAGGTGACATCCTCATAGCTTATAAGCCAAACCATGAGCGAGGGCTTTCGTCGAATGTTCTGGCAGCGGCAGCAGGGAGATATTTTCAGCAAGTATATGATAAAGGTGACATCAGCAATGCACTTAATACCGCCTTGGAATTTGCAGCTGAAGACGATGTGATTATATTTTTCGGTTCCCTCTCTACTATTAGCCAGATTTGTGATATAATACATGGTACCATGGGTCGAATACCAGGGTCAAAAGGGCATGCGTTTCATGCTTGCATGAAAAAGCATGACTCCCCGACTCGCAAAACATGAGAAAGTAGAGAAAGGCTTGATTCTAACATGATCGACACAAACAAAATAGAGGCGGCCATTCGCTTGTTTTTGGAAGGCATCGGAGAGGATACAAGCAGGGATGGGCTTAAGGAAACACCTGTTAGAATTGCTCATATGTGCCATGAGCTTTATGGCGGTCTTGAAAAGAGCCCCGGAAAGCATCTTTCAAAAACATTTAAAGCTAAGAATAATGAGATGATTTTAGAAAGGGACATTACATTTTATTCTACATGCGAGCACCATCTGCTCCCTTTTTTCGGAAAAGTCCACATTGCCTATATACCTGATGGCAAGGTAGTTGGTTTGAGCAAGCTAGCCAGAACAGTAGAAGTATTTGCTAAGCGGGCTCAGATTCAGGAACAGATGACAGCTGCGATCGGCGAGGCTATTATGGAGCATTTACAACCGAAGGGTGTTATGGTAGTTACTGAGGCAGAGCACATGTGCATGACCATGAGGGGCGTCAAGAAGCCGGGAAGTAAAACACTATCATATGTATGCTTAGGAGCATTTAAAGATAATGAGAATCATGTGAATAGAGTGCTTTCAATCATTAACTAATGGAAAGAGATTTTAGATGAAAAGAGTCAACCATATATTACAAAATCCCCAATTTCGTCAATTGATTGAGCGAATCAATGAACTGGAGAAGAATCGGCTATATTGCAGACATGATTTAGCTCATCTACTTGATGTGGCCAGGCTTGCTTATATTATTTCCTTGGAGAATCAAGCTAAGATAGATAAAGAAGTGATTTATGCAGCGGCTTTGCTTCACGATGTTGGGAAGGTCGACCAGTATTTATATGGGATACCCCATGAACTGGGAAGCGCAAGAATCGCACCGGATATTTGGCAAGAAGCCGGTTATAGCCAAGAAGAGATTAAGCTAATGACAGAGGCAGTATTAAGCCACAGAAAACAGACTGGTCCAAAGGGTAAAAGCTTAAAAAGCATTTTATATATGGCCGATAAGAAATCCAGAGCATGCTTTAGCTGTAAGATGGAGGCTACTTGCGGTTGGTCTGCGAGTAAGAAGAATAGGCAGCTTAAATATTAGTTTGTCGGATGACATTAAGGAGCGACAGAAGGTATGATAACAATCGGAAATAAAGTATTTGATACGGCTAACCAAACTTATATCATGGGCATCCTGAATGTGACTCCAGATTCATTTTCAGATGGTGGCAGCTATAAGAATATTGATAGTGTCCTTAGAAGAACAAAGACGATGATTGACGAGGGAGCGGATATCATTGATGTGGGCGGAGAATCGACAAGGCCAGGATATGTAAGGATCTCGGGTGAGGAGGAAATATTAAGAATTGCACCTGTTATTGAGCGTATCCATCATGAATTTGATATTCCGATATCTATTGACACATATAAAGCAGGTGTCGCCAGGGAAGCTTTACGGGCGGGAGCGCATTTGGTTAATGATATCTGGGGGCTGAAATATGACAAGGATATGGCCGATGTCATCAGCGAATCAAAGGCGGTCTGTTGCTTAATGCATAACCGCAAGGATATGGATTATACAGACTTTTTAAAGGATTGCCTTAAGGATTTAAGTGATAGCGTGGCTATTGCTAGTAAAGCAGGCATTGACAGGAGTCGGATAATTCTTGATCCGGGAGTGGGATTTGCGAAGACAATCAAGCAGAATCTATTGGTGATTAAGCGTCTGAATGAGTTTAACAAGCTGGGATATCCGGTGCTTTTAGGCGCCTCGAGAAAGTCGGTGATCGGACGAACCCTTGATGTGCCAATTGACAAACGGTTAGAAGGCACCATTGTCACCTCAGTTTTTGCAGTTTTAAACCATTGTGCCTTTATCCGTGCCCATGATATTAAGGAAAACAAATATGCGATTACGATGGCAGAGGCGATTGCCAATAGTTGAGAAGGAGCAGTTAAGCAATGGATAAAATTAGAATCGAAAATCTGGAGATACATGCAAGGCATGGGGTCTATCCGGAAGAGAACAAATTAGGTCAGCTATTTGTTGTTTCCGCCGATTTATATGCAGATATCCGAAAAGCGGTATTGAAGGATGATATCAGAGCCTCTGTTAATTACGGTGAAGTATGCCATTTCATTAAATCCCTGATGGAAAATCATACTTTTAAATTAATCGAAACTGTCGCCGATTTTATCGCCAGCCAGCTGCTATTACGGTATCCGCAGCTGAATTTAGTGACTATCGAAGTGAAGAAGCCGAATGCCCCTATTTTACTTCATGTAGAATATGTTTCGGCAGTGGTTACAAGAGGCTGGCATAAGGTATACTTAGGGATCGGCGGTAATCAGGGGGATTCAAGGGTGCTGTTTCAAAAGGCAATCGGAGCGCTTGCGTCTATGAAGGACGTTGAACTGTTGTCTGTTTCTGATTTTATCACGACAAAGCCCTATGGAGATGTTGAGCAGGCGGATTTCTTAAATGGCGCAATCTGTATTAAGACCTTAAAGAATCCATTCGAGCTTCTTGATAGCCTCCACAAGATAGAAGCGGATCTTGGCAGAAAAAGAGCGGTTCGCTGGGGACCTAGAACTATAGATTTGGATATTTTATTATTTGATGATATTATTATGGATACTGAGGAATTGACTATACCACATGACGATATGGAGAACCGGATCTTCGTATTGGAACCGCTTACAAAGATTGGCGCTTATGAACGGCATCCGGTTTATCATAAAACTATTTTTAAGTTGTACCAAGAACTGATAAGGAAGAATAATGAATGATGAAAGACATTTTAGAGCTAAGGGATGAGATTGACAGGATTGATCAAGAGATTGTTAAGTTATATGAGAAGAGAGTCAAGATATCTGAGGAGGTAGCCCTTTATAAAGCGAATACAGGCAAGCCGGTGCTGGATGTGGAGCGGGAAGCCTTGAAGCTTATGAAGATAAAAGACTTAGCCTCCACACCTTTTAATGGGCAAAGTCTTGAATCGATTTTTTCTCATATTATGGCCATTAGTAGAATGCGCCAGTATATGTTGATGACAGATGAATCGAGCGTGACCAATGAATTTGAACTGACTAGCAGGCAGATTACCCCCCAGACCAGAGTGGTCTATCAAGGGGTAAAAGGCGCTTATGGGCAAGAAGCGATGGAAGGCTACTTTGGTAAAGAAATCAATAGCTTTAATGTCGAAACCTTTAAAGAGACAATGGAGGCTATTCAAAACAATCATGCTGAATATGGTGTGCTTCCGATTGAAAATACGTCTACCGGCATCATAACGGACGTTTATGATCTATTGGAACGCTACGACAATTATATTGTGGGGGAATACGTGGTAAAGGTCCACCATGCCCTTCTTGGACTGCCGAGAACTGAGCTTGATGGTATTAAGATGGTGTATTCACACCCTCAGGGTCTGCTTCAGTGCCGTAGATTTTTAGACAAGCACGAAGACTGGGAGCAGATCAGTTTGCCAAATACTGCGATTGCCGCTAAGAAGGTTATTGATGATCAAGACTTATCACAGGCAGCTATCGCCAGTGAGAGGGCGGCCAAGCTCCATGGACTTAAGATTTTAGAAAGGCGGATTAATGATATTGATAATAATTCCACTCGCTTTATTATTATCAAAAACAAAAAGGAATATGTCAAAGAAGCTAATCAGATAAGCATTTGCTTTGAATTGCCTCACGCCAGTGGGAGCCTTTATCATATCTTGGCTCACTTTATCTTCAATGGCTTGAATATGACTAAAATTGAGTCAAGGCCCATTAGAGGCGAAAAGTGGAAGTACTATTTTTTCATTGATTTTGAAGGAAACCTTATGGATCAATCGGTCAAAAGCGCATTGACAGGCATTTCTTCAGAGACAAGGAATTTCAGGATATTAGGCAATTATGTTAAAGAGCAAGAGTGAATGCATGAGGTATAAAAGATGAGAATTCGAATAAATGAGTTGATTTTATATAGAGATTTTAGTGAGGAAGTATTTAGACGCTTGGTTTACGTGGCGAATAGTTACCAAACAGAAAGCTTCGACAGGGAAAAAGCTATAGATTGGACCTATGAGTGCATCAATCAAATCGTGACCCTTGCAAGAATTCACGGATTCGAAGGAAATCTTTGGAATGGCTACCTGACTTATTTACTGACTACCAATGAAAATGCATTTAGCATGGCCTGTGAGAAGCGGGGCTCCATATCAGGCAGCTTAAGCCAGTTAGCGCTTCATGATTTGAAAATATTTAAAGAAGCTTATGAAATAGATTGGGAAGCCATCGAAAATCAACTGGGCGTGCATTTTGTTGGATTAATTGGCCGTTATGAGGATAGTAAAAACAAAGGCGTGATTTACAGCCATAGCTTACGAGAGCATATCGACGATTTAAGTGGGCGGCTGTTTCTGGCGGCAAATGAACATCAGATGTATGATGTGCTGACAAGCTTTTATAAGGATTACGGGGTGGGAAAGTTTGGCCTGCACCGTGCATTTAAAATTATTGAGAACGATGGATATGCATCAATTATGCCAATCACAAAAACCAGGAAGGTTTATCTTGATGATTTGATTGGCTATGAAAACCAGAAGAAGAAATTAACAGATAATACAAAGGCATTTATTTGCGGACAAAGAGCCAATAACGTTCTTTTGTACGGTGACAGCGGAACAGGCAAGTCAACAAGTATAAAGGCGATTCTCAATGAATACTATAAAGACGGACTGCGGATGATAGAGGTATATAAGCATCAGTTTAAAAATATTCCAGAGGTTATCGCACAGGTTAAGAACCGCAATTATAAGTTTATCATATATATGGATGATTTATCTTTTGAGGAATTTGAAATTGAATATAAATATTTGAAAGCCATTATCGAAGGCGGTTTGGAGACGAAACCGGAAAATGTACTTATTTATGCGACCTCAAACCGTAGACATATTATTCGTGAAACATGGGGCGACCGCCGCCAGAAGACGGATGATGTCCATGGAAATGATACGATGCAGGAGAAGTATTCTTTAGTTACACGATTTGGAGAGACGATTTATTATGGCGCTCCTAGTCAAAAGGAGTATATTCACATTGTCAGAGAGCTGTCGAAAAAGTATCGTTTTGATATAGAGGAAGAGGAATTAGCCAGTGAGGCGATTAAATGGGAGATGAATCATGGTGGTTTATCAGGACGGAGCGCCGAACAGTTTATGAATCATCTGGCTGGTATAAAAGCACTTTATAAGTAGTTGGCACGGGAGGTGAGATCATGTCGATAAAGATATTTGCAGCAATTAACGTGGGTTCTAGTGAAGTGGAGCTTAAGATTTATGAAATATCAGGGAAGAAGCAGATTCATGTGTTGGATCATGTCCTTACGATTATCGAGCTGGGCAGTGACACTTACTCTAAAGGAGTGATTGGCTATGATCTAGTCAATGAATTATGCAGTGTCTTGAAAAAATTCAAATTAAAGATGGATGAGTACCAAGTTACCTCTTATGTGGCTTATGGAACCAGTGCATTAAGAGAGGCCGCAAACAAAGAATTGATTTTAGATCAGATTAAGATTAGAACCGGCTTAAATGTGAAAATCATCAGTAATGCTGAGCAAAACTTTTTGATTATCAAATCAGTCGCTCACCGACTTGATAATTTTGCGAAGCTCATCCAAGAAGGCGCGCTGGTGCTGGCATTAGGTGCGGGAAGTTTACAGCTATCCTTATTTGAAGCAGGGGCTTTCAAATTTTCACAGAATATTTTAATAGGTGCCTTAAGAATACGGGAAATACTATCTGTGCTTGAGAGTAAAGCCATTGATTTTGTTAGTATAATGGAAGACTATATCAGTAATGAAATAGGCGCCTTAAAGAAGATTCAGTTAAAAGATAAGAAAATCAAACATATCATTGTTGTGGGCGAAGAATTTTCGTCAATCATAGACTATGTCAGTACAGCAAAGAATAAGGAGTTTTTAACAATCCTGCAGTTTAATAAGATCTATCAAAAATTATTGAAATCCACACCCACTGAAATTGCGGGGAAATATGGAATTCCCTATGAAATCGCAACAGTAATCATCCCCTCTAGTATTGTCTACCGGCAAATCATTAATGAAACAACGGCGGAGACATTGTGGGAGCCGCGAGCGGGATTATGTGACGGGATTGCGATAGATTATTCGGAGATTAGTGGAAGCTCTCGCAGAGGCAATACATATGACATGGATATCATTTCGGTTGTCAGAAATATTGCCGACAAATATAATTGTGATACAAATCATATCAACAATGTCGAAAGCCTGGCATTGGATATTTTTGATGGTATCAAGAGATTATCAGGCTTAGATTCAAGGCAGCGCCTGCTATTGCAAATAGCAGCGATTCTTCATGATTGCGGCGGATACATCAATACAGCCAATAGCGTGATGAGCACATATCATATTGTTAATGAAACTGAAATCATAGGCTTATCTGATAAGGAAAAAGAGATTGTTGCAAAAGTGATCTTATACCATGGCAAGGATACCGTTAGTGCCTGCGAGATCCACAAAGGCTCCATGAGTCATGATGCTTATATTATCATGATCAAATTGACCGGCATTTTAGGTATCACTAATGGCATGGACAGGAGCCATAAACAAAAGATTAAGAAAATTAGGACGACCATTAAGGAGGATGAATTGAAAATTTCTGCAGACACAATCTATGACATCACTTTAGAACAGGATATAATGCAGAGTAAAGCTGCCTTATTTGAGGAGATATATGGAATCAAACCTGTTCTAAAACAAAAACGAAAAATGTAGCGTGGAGGTGAGAGTATGGTAGAAAAGTTCAGGAATCGGGAATTAAGTTGGCTAGACTTTAATTATCGGGTATTATGTGAGGCCAGGGATAAGGAAATTCCGCTATTTGAACGGTTGAAGTTTTTGAGTATTACAGCTTCAAATCTTGACGAATTTTTTATGATACGTGTGGCTTCGCTAAAGGATATGGTTCATGTAAAATATACAAAGCCAGATATCTCAGGCATGAAGCCGGCGGAGCAATTGGCGGCAATCAGTCAGGTGACTCATGAAATGATTAACTTACAGTACAGTACCTATAATCGCTCATTTATTCCTCTATTAAGACAAAATAATCTAAACATCATTGACAGATATGAGGATCTGACCGAAAAGCAGTCTGAATTTGTAGATCATTATTTCGTGACAGAAGTGTATCCGGTATTGACGCCTATGGCAGTTGATTCATCGAGGCCCTTCCCTTTAATTCGCAATAAAACACTGAATATAGGTGCTCTTATTTATGAAGACGAGAAAAGGGAGGATATGGTGTTTGCGACAGTTCAAGTTCCATCAGTGCTTTCAAGAATTGTATCCATCCCATCTGCCAATGAGGAAAGCACAACCATTATTTTGCTCGAAGAAATCATCGAAAAGAATATCCAGAAGCTGTTTCTTAATTATAAAGTGATCTGTGCGCACCCGTACAGAATCATGCGTAATGCGGACTTGACAATTGAAGAAGATGAGGCCGCCGATTTATTAAAGGAAATACAAAAGAAATTAATGAAACGTCAATGGGGAGAGGTTATTCGCCTCGATGTTGAAGGCTGCATGGATAAGAGGCTGCTCAAAACATTGAAAAAGGAATTCAAAGTGAGCGATTCCGACATTTATAAAATCAGCGGACCTCTAGACCTGACCTTTTTTATGAAGGTCAATGCCCTGGACGGATTTGACCATCTGAAAAACAAGCCCTATACACCACAGCCGGTTATGGAGCTTAATCAGGATGAGGATATATTTGCACAGATACGCAGACAGGATATACTATTACATCACCCTTATCAGACGTTTAGGCCGGTAATTGATTTTGTCGGACAGGCAGCAAAGGATCCTGATGTGTTGGCTATTAAGCAAACCCTTTATCGTGTCAGTGGCAATTCTCCAATCATTGCATCGTTGGCAGAAGCCGCTGAAAACGGGAAACAAGTGACTGTTTTAGTTGAATTGAAAGCCAGATTTGATGAAGAGAAGAATATCAATTGGGCAAAAATGCTGGAAAAAGCCGGATGCCATGTTATTTACGGGCTGGTTGGCCTGAAAACCCATTCAAAGATCACATTAGTGGTACGCCGAGAAGAGGATGGGATCCGTCGTTACGTGCATTTAGGAACAGGGAATTACAATGATTCAACTGCTAAATTGTATACAGACATGGGCTTGCTGACATGCTCATACCCCATCGGTGAGGATGCGACCGCAGCCTTTAATATGTTGTCAGGCTATTCAGAACCGGCTAATTGGAATAAGCTTTTAGTTGCACCGCTTTGGCTGAAGGCTGCTTTCATTGAGCTGATCGGAAGAGAAAGAGATAATGCCTTAGAAGGCAAACTGGCTCATATCATTGTTAAAATGAACTCCTTATGTGATCCTGACTTAATTCTGGCACTATACGAAGCGTCAAATGCCGGAGTTAAAATAGAATTAATTGTAAGAGGGATCTGCAGTCTGAAGGTGGGGGTTCCGGGGTTAAGTGAGAATATATCTGTTCGTTCGATCGTTGGAAACTTTCTTGAACATAGCCGAATTTTTTATTTTTACAATAATGGCTTTGAAGATGTTTACATGGGAAGTGCCGACTGGATGCCACGAAATCTAAATAAAAGAGTGGAAATCGCATTTCCAGTGGAAGATGAAAGGTGCAAGAAGGAGGTCATTCATATTCTGCAAAAACAGCTGGAGGATAATGTGAAGGCACATGTTCTTCAGGCAGACGGAAGCTATCAGAAGGTTGATAAGCGAGGAAAGGTGCTATTAAACTCACAGGAATATTTTTGTGAGCGGGCAATCAGTCAAGCAGAGAAACCTGAGGATTTAGAACTGAAGAGAGTTTTTGAGCCTTTGTATCATGGGTCATAGGAGTAAGATAATAATTATTTATAAGTAAAGCCACTAATTCTATTAAAAATTAGTGGCTTTATTTGCCGTCATTAGAAATAAATCGAAAGTCTAATCAAAGAAAAGACGAAAGTTAAGTCTTCTTGATCGAAGCCATAAAAGCCCTTCCTACAGCAATAGGTAAACCTGTCGTTAAGACAATAATTAGAAACGAAAGAAAAACACATTATGTTTGTTAAAATAGCACAATAAATATAATTTATTTTTTAAAATAATAGTAAATATTACTTGACAAGTGATAAAATTGGGTGTATTATATATATAAACAAAAGCAAACAAAACAAATAGAAAGAAAAAGTAAGTAAAGAATCACGGTAGGAGTGCATTATGTTCATAGAAGAAAGAAAAGAACGGATAATGAAATACATAGATGAATATGCATCAGTTACGGTAAGTCAATTATGCGATTTATTCAATGTTTCAGAAGTGACCATCCGAAAAGACTTGAATGATATGGGGAATGAAGGACTGCTTATACGTACTCATGGAGGGGCAGTAAAGCTTAGAGAGACAGCATTTGAACAAAACCAGGCTTCCAAGGAGAATAAACAGATATTAGAAAAGCAGGCAATTGCAGCCTATGTCTATGAGAATGAAATAAAGGACAATGAAACTATTATATTGGATGCAGGAACAACCACCCAAGAACTGGCAAAACTTATTCGTCGTGGAGAGCGAAAGAATCTGACCGTTATAACCAATGCATTAAATGTGGCCAATGAGCTGATGGGGAATGGGGCTTATGAAGTCATCTTCGCGGGCGGACTCATACGACAGAATATCTTGTCAAGTGTTGGTATGTTTTCAGAAGAATTATTCAATTGCATTGTTGCAGATAAGGCATTTGTGGGAACGAATAGTATTAGTGCTGAGAATGGTTTGACGACTCCTAATATGCAGGAGTGTAAGATTAAACAGTGCATGTTGAACGCCTCAAGAAAGAGATATGTTCTTGTTGATAGTAGTAAATTTAAAACAAATTCTTTATATTGCATTTGCAAATTTAAAGATTTAAATATGATCGTGACAGACGATGGGATAGGAAAATCATACATATCAAAAATTAACGAAAGGGGGGGGCAAGTCGTAACAATCAATGTAAAAAAGTAACCGTTATAGATAAGATATTCAATCGGGGAGGTACAAAATGGGATACAAGAAATTATTAGCACTGATTTTATGTTTTGTAATGATTATTGGAGTCGTGGCAGGATGCGGACAAGGAAATGGACAAGGTAGTGGAAGCGACACTAAAGACACTGAGGTACAGACATTAGCAGAGACAATCACACAACTTGATGAGTCGACTGAAAAAGACGATTCAGATATCACAGTCGGAGTTTCAATTTTTACGAGAACACACGTATTTTATAATCGTGTAGAGGAAGCCATGAAAGAAAAATGTGATGAACTGGGCATCAATGCCATATTTATGGATGCAGATACTGATAGTGATAAGCAATTGACTCAGGTACAGGATTTTATTACACAGGAGGTTGACGCTATTATTATATGTCCGGTTTCTACAGCTGGAAGTAAACGGTGTCTTGAATTGGCTGATAATGCAGGAATTCCACTCTTAACGGCCTTTACTAAATCTGATGGTGACTCTATATGCCACTTTGGTACAGATGAAAATGTAGGTGGTGAATTAGCTGGTAAATATATTGAAAAAGCATTGCCGGATGGCGGAACTGTTGCGATTATTACGTATGATGATGTAGAAAACTGTGTCCTTAGAGCAGAAGGCTGTAAAGAATATCTTGAAGCAAATTGCCCTGATATTCAAGTGGTAGACGAGCAGAACTATCAAGGAGATGCAGAAAAAGCATCTGCTATTACACAAGATTTTATATTAAAATATCCGGATTTAAGCTTGATTTTCGCAGTCGGTGACCCTGCAGCAATGAGTGCGTATACTATTATTAATGGTGCCGGAAAGGATATTCTGGTTATTGGTTATGATGGCAACCCTGAGGCAGTCAATGAAATTGCTAAGGGAGGTATATGGATTGCCGATATTGCCCAAGATCCAGAAGGTGTTGGGCAAGCGATGATTGAAAGTGCTGTTAAAGTACTGGCTGGTGAAGAAATTCCAAAAGAAGAGTACATTGAACCTTATATAATTGATGAAGAAAATGTTGGTGACTTTTTGGAATAAACCAAATAGATGATTTTGTGGGCTGTTTCGGTCGCTTTGATGATTTGAAACAGCCCCCTAATTTACTAAGGGAGTAGAATAATGACAACCAAAGAGCCAGTTATAAAAATGAAAAAGATTGCCAAAGAATTTCCTGGCGTCAGAGCATTATCCGATATTAATCTGGAATTTTATCCCGGTGAAGTCCATGCTCTTTTAGGTGAAAATGGGGCAGGTAAATCTACCCTGATCAAAATCATCAGCGGTATTTATCAGAAAGATGAAGGGACGATGTTTTATCAAGGTGAGGAGTGTGAATTTGAAAATGCCAGACAGGCGTTACACCATGGAATCAGTGTCATTCATCAGGAATTGAGTATAATACCAGATTTAACAGTCGCTGAGAATGTATTTTTAGGAAGGGAACCAAAGAAAAAAAGTGGGTTATTAGATAAACTACGAATGAATAAAGAAACGGATGAAATCCTAAAAACGATGGATTTAAAAATAAGTCCGGCAGATGTGGTAAAGCACTTAAGCGCAGCTAAGAGGCAAATGGTAGAAATAGCAAGAGCGGTATCACAAAATGCAAAAGTTGTCATCATGGATGAACCGACATCCTCTCTTTCAGACAATGAAGCTAGGGCGTTATTCTGCATAATTAAGAAGTTAAAGGCAGATAATGTAGCTGTCATATATATCTCGCATCGAATAAAAGAATTATTCGAAATTAGTGACAAGGTTTCAATATTGCGTGATGGTTGTTATATAGGTACCCTTTTAATCACTGAAGTAGATGAAGCTGGATTAATATCATTGATGGTGGGTAGGGAAGTTAAAACCTATATCAAACGAGAAGAAAAGAATCTTAAAGAAACGGTTTTAGACCTTGAAAATGTCTCAAGAAAGCGAAACTTTTCCAAAGTTAGTATGACGTTGAAAAAGGGTGAAATTGTAGGAATAGCCGGATTGATTGGAGCAGGCAGAACCGAAGTTTTAAGGGGTGTTTTTGGGGCGGAGCCATTTGACTCAGGTACGATGAAGCTTTACGGCAAGAAAGTTTGTATTTCTCGACCAATAGATGCGATTAGAAGAGGTATTGGTCTTGTGCCGGAGGATCGCAGGCAGCAGGGATTAATGCTAAAGAAGGCGGTTAAATATAATATCACACTGCCCAGCATTAAAGAAAATGCAAAGTATGGTATTGTGAATATATCTTGGGAGAATTCAAGTAGTAAGGAATATGTCAAGAAATTAAATATAAAAACACCGAGCATCACAACGGTTTCAAAGAATTTAAGCGGTGGGAATCAACAGAAAGTCGTTATCGCCAAGTGGATGTTAGCCGGTTCTGATATCCTGCTTTTGGATGAACCGACAAGAGGCATCGATGTGGGCGCAAAATTGGAAATATATAATTTGATGTATGAATTTACTAAAAATGGCGGCAGCATTCTGGTTGTATCTTCCGAACTTGTAGAGCTTCTTGGAATATGTGATAGAATATATGTTATGTGCGAGGGTTATATAACAGGCTGCCTTGAAAATAAAGACCTTACAGAAGAACAGATTATGCACTTGGCAAGTAAAAATTGAAAATCGAGGTGACGTAAGTGGATAGAAAAGATAGAATAATGAAGTATGTAAAGGAGTATGCATTAGTAGGCTTTCTTGTCATATTATGCATTATAATTGCATTTGTAGAACCTCGTTTTCTCACAAAGGATAATTTTATTAATTTATTAATTCAGGTAGCCATAAATGCTTTTATTGCAACTGGTATGACATTTGTGCTTTTAACAGGTGGCATTGATCTGTCTGTAGGGCCTGTATGTGCGCTAACCGGAATATTAGGGGCGCTTTTGGTAAAGCAGATGCCCCCGATGAATGTGGGATTAACACTATTAACCGGAATTGCTTTATCCGTTGTCATTGCAGTAATAGTGGGGGGACTAACATCAATTATTATCTGTCAATTTAAAGTGGCTCCTTTTATAGCTACGCTGGCAATGATGAATATAGCTAGGGGTGTATGTTACCTTCTAACGAACAGCAAGCCGGTATATGAATTACCCGACAGTTTTGTTTGGATCGGCCAAGGATTTGCCGGGCCTATTCCCTTTATTTTTATATTAACCTTTATTGTGTTGGTTGTCTCTCATATAATATTAAGTAAAACTGCCTATGGAAGGCATATATATGCGGTAGGAAGCAATGAAGAGGTTGCTAAGCTAAGTGGTATTTCTGTGAATAGAATTAAGACTTCAGTTTATATGATTTGCGCTGGCCTATCAGCATTTGCAGGAATATGCTTATGCTCAAAATTGGGAACAGGACAACCAGGCGCAGCCGATGGATATGAGCAGTATGCTATTGCAGCAGCAGTCATGGGAGGAACTAGTCTTGCTGGCGGCACAGGCGGGATTAAAAACACAATTATTGGTATTATTGCGATTGGTATCATTAATAATGGATTAAGTTTGATGCAGGTTAATTCTTATTGGCAAAAGGTCGCAATGGGAGTTATAATTGCCTTTGCTGTAATAATGGATCGACTTAAAGTACAGGCAGAATAGGAGGAATCAAATGAACACCATACATAATAAGCCGGAACAAATGGTGGAGAATATGATTGACGGATATGTAAAGGCGAATAAGGAACTGCTGAATAGAGTTTCTGGCACAAAGGCAATATATTTAAAAAATCAAAGCCCATATGTGAAAATCTTATCAGGAGGAGGGGCTGGTTGTGAACCGATGTATCTTGGGTATTGCGGCTTGAATATGGCAGATGCAATTGTATGTGGCAACGTCTTTTCGGCGCCTCCAGCAACAGCTCTTTTGAGAACCATTCATCATCTTGATAATATGATGGGAATTTTAATGGTCACTGGCAATTATGTGGGAGATGTATTAAATTATCAACTAGCTATTGAACTGTGTGAATATGAAGGAATCAAGGCGAAGGCAGTGTTTGTAGGTGATGATATTTTACATGCTCCAAAACCTAAGTCCAACGAGCGCAGAGGGATTACCGGCATCATGTGTGTGATTAAAGCGGCAGCAGGAGCAGCAGTAGAAGGACTCGAACTGGATGAGGTTGAGAGAATTGCACTTAAGGCAAGTCATAACTTGGGAACTGTGTCTGCGACGTTTTGGCCGGGTTATCGTCCAGAAACAGGTGTGTTGATGTATGAAATGAAAAACGATGAAATTGAAATTGGAATGGGCTTTAATGGAGAACCGGGCGTATTAAGAATGAAAATGCCAGATTCAAATACATTGGCAAAAACATTGCTCAATTATCTGATAGAGGATATGATGCTTGAACCCGAGGATGATATTTTATTAATAGTAAATGGAAAAGGCGGAACTTCTAATATAGAATTATTTGTATTTGCAGACAGTCTTCATTGTTATTTGGATTTAAAAGGGATAAATACTTATAAGACGGAAGTGGGTAATTTCTTTACGGCACCGGGGATGGGTGGTGTTAGCGTAACCATCATGAAGTTAGATGATGAGCTAAAGCATTACTACAATAAGGATTCTTATACACCAATGTATATGTTTAAAGCACATCGTTAGGAGGGGTGTATGAAAGACTATTTAACAATTAATGATTTGAAAGAAATGCTTTGTCATGTAGCTGGAGAAATTATCGCAAATGAAGCATATTTAACTGAAATTGACAATATCATTGGCGATGGTGATCATGGAATCGGTATGAAGAATGGCTTTTTGGCTGTTATTGAGAAAATTGATATTATGGATGCCTTCACAATAAATCATTTGCTTAAAAATACTGGAATGACGATGTTAGATGCTATGGGAGGTGCTTCGGGTGTTTTGTTCGGGACGATGTTTATTAGTTGCTATGGTGCGGTAGACTTTACAGAAATACTTACATTAGATATGCTGGCATTGATGCTGGAGAAATCCTTATTGAACATTAAAGACAGAGGTAAAGCCCAAATAGGAGATAAGACAATGGTTGATAGCCTTGAACCAGCAGTGGTATCACTTCTTGAAAGTTCACAAAGAGGAAGAACTTTCGCAGAAGGGTTAGGGTTTGCCTCTAAAGCAGCTAGGGCAGGAATGGAGAATACAAAGTCGCTGGTTGCCTCTAAGGGAAGAGCACAGTCTTATGGTGAAAAGTCTTTAGGGACACCAGATCCGGGAGCGGTATCCGTATCCATTATTTTCCAGGCGATGTATAACTATATGAAAGATAATAAAGAGGGTGAAGTAAATTGATATCAAGAGAAAGAGTTCGCACGGCTATTAATCATAAAGAACCAGATAGAGTTCCTATTGATATTGGAGGAACAAAAATAACCGGAATACATATCGACCAGTACATAAAAATCGGGGAATACTTGGGGATTGATGTAGAGCTCCCAAGATGTTATGAACAATTTCAAATGCTTGCCCGTGTTGATGAACCAATAAGGCGTTGGCTGCATGGGGATGTAATTGAACTGGAAAATGTGTATGAGACCTGGGGATATAGAAATTCTGATTGGAAGCCATGGAGGAATACTGCCGGTAATTACATATTGATGCCGGGTGATTTTAATTATAAAGTAGAAGATAAAGGAGATATATCACTGTATGATATATCGGGAAAGCATGCGGCGAATATGGCATCCACTGGAAGGTATTTTGAGAGGCTTCCAAATCCACCTCTAGATCTATCTAAGGAAATTATTTTTGCCGATGTTGGGAGGTTTAAGAAATCTATTCCGGTCTATACTGATGAAGAGCTTACAATTCTTGAGAAGAGAGCCAAGCTAATGTATGAGACAACAGAATACTCTATACATGGTGGTGCGCTTAAAGGTAAATTGGGAACTACAGGTGTTTTTGCCGGACATATGTTCACAGAATGGTTGTGCATTCTTGTGATGGAGCAGGAATATGCAGAGGAAATATTAGGAGCAGCAGGAGAAGTTGCCGTAGAGAATATTGACCTCTATTTACAAGCTGTTGGAAAATATATTGATACTATACTTATATCCACTACAGATTTTGGAACGCAGACCGGTGAACTATTCAACCCTGATATATTTAAAGAATTATATATGCCAAATTATAAAAAGATGTGTGATTGCGTGCATGATAAATCAAACGTAAAAACGCTATTTCATAGCTGTGGTTCGATACGCAATATTATTCCGTATTTCATTGAAGCAGGATGTGATATCCTCAACCCAATTCAAGCTAATGCATACCGTATGGATGTAAAGGAGATTAAAGAAACGTATGGGGAACAAATAGTCTTGTGGGGAGCAGGCATAGACAGCCAGACGGTATATCCCGCAGGTTCACTGGAAGAAGTAAGAAGTCAAGTTAGGGAACGACTTGAGATACTAATGCCAGGAGGCGGCTGTGTATTTTCACCGACGCACAATACTCAGTTTGATGTTCCTATGGAAAATATGAAGGAATTTGTAAATACTGTGCTGGAGTATGGAGTCTATAGCCGAGGAGATAAGGAGTAAGGATATGATTACAACAGTAAACCTAAATCCGTGTATTGATAGGAGTATTTCCCTTTCTGATTTCCAATATGGGAAACTGAATCGTGTAAGAGGTTCGCGTTATGATGCGTCGGGAAAGGCTATTAATGTGGGGATTGTCGCCAAAAAGCTTGGGAAGGTTGTTGAATGTCTTGGTTTTAACTATAGTGAGGATGGTCATTTATTAACATCGGCATTGGATAAGCTTCAAATCAAATACGAGTTTATTTACATAGAAGGCAGACTTAGAACTAATACAAAGATTCTGGATATTCACACGAATATATTTACGGAATTAAATGAGAATGGTGGACGGGTGTCGCCAAAAGATGTCTTTGCCTTGCGTGAACTTATTAAACGACATTCGTGTAAGAGTAATATCGTTATGATCGGTGGTAGTGTTCCGGAAGGTGTAGAAAATAGTGTATACAGAGAAATATTAGAAGATCTGCAAAACTTGAATATTAAGACAATCTTAGATGCTGAAAAAGATCTCTTGTTGGAAGGGATTAAGGCAAAACCCTATTTAATTAAACCCAATTTATATGAATTGGAAGTGACATTTGGCAAAAAGTGTGCGACAAAAAAAGATATTATAGACTTGGCGCTGAAAATCATTGATTCCGGTGTGGCGGTTGTTTGCGTATCTATGGGAGAAGCAGGTGCTTTGATTTGTAATTCTAATGAGGCTTTTTATGCTCCTGGGCTAAATCTGCATATTAGAGGATTTCAGGGTGCAGGTGATGCGATGGTAGGCGGCATTTGTGTCGCAATGGAAGATAATTGTAATTTAGAGGATATGCTAAGATACGGAATGGCAGCATCTGCCGCTTCTTTGATACTAGAAGGGACTCAATTATGTGAAAAAGCAGGTTTTTATGAGTTCATGGATCAAATAAAGATTATGCCTATAGGAGTAAGATAAAAATTTATGTTGCCAACTTGAAATAAATAATATACAATAGAGGGAAAAGGAGGTATTCAATTTAATGAAGACAATCGCTTAGTAATGAGGACGTAATTGAAAATGATATCTGACTGGTAAATATGTTTTTTCAGTACGATATAATTGCGCATTGCTATATATAGAGATTGTCGATCATTTTAGGGGATAGCTACTCCTTAATTTGTGTGCTTAGAGAGTCTTTATCTATTATATAGATAGAGACTTTTTTAAGCTCAATCGGTACCTTTATCATATAGCATGCGGTATGAAGAGGTGATGATTTGAACGAAATAAGAATAATAAATATTGAAAAGTCCTATGGAGACAAAGAAGTTTTAAGAGATATTACCTTAAGCATTCAACTGGGGGAAAAGGTCGGGTTGATTGGTGATAACGGCTGTGGAAAATCCACTTTGCTTAATATTATTTACGGTGAGGAGAAGCCGGATATAGGCTCAATTCAAATGGACGATTATCTAAGAATTGAATATCTTCGGCAGGAAGAGCTGCCAGACAAGCAACTGCAATCAGGTGGGGAGTGGACGAAGCAGCGTCTCAATAAAGCGTTTGCAAAAGATTCTGATGTGTTATTATTAGATGAGCCTACGAATAATCTTGATGATGAGAGCATCACATTGCTGATTCAGAGGCTTAAGAGATACTGGGGAACAGTAATCATAGTTGCCCATGACAGATATTTTTTAAACCAGGTAGTAGATAAAATCATCGAAATAGGAAGAGATTTTGTTAGCATATTTAATGGAAATTATGATGAGTATATAGCGTACAAAGAGAAAACTAAGGAGGAGACATTAAATAGATATTTTAATGATCGTAAGCAGCAAAAAAAGGTCGAAGAAGCGATAAAAAAGTCAAAGCAATGGGCAGATAAAGCTCACCGCGAATCTAGAAAAAGTGATTCTAGCGGTTTGAAAATGGGTGTCAAGGAAAAAAAGAGAGCCAAGGCAAAGAAGCTTGACAAAAAAGTCAAAAATGATGTTAAAAGACTGGAAAAAATGAGAACAATAAGTAAGAGGCCGCCTAAAAAGGAAAAACAGGTATATTTTGAAATTGCTAATCAAAAAAACCATGGCAAAAGAGTTTTAGAGTTTACAGATTTGACGAAATCTTATCGTGACAAGGAAATTATTAAAGAAAGCAGCCTCACTATTTTGCGCAGTGAGAAGGTCGCTTTATTTGGTAAGAATGGATGTGGCAAAACGACACTGATCCGAATGATCGCCGGCCAGGAGTCGATTGATGGGGGAACATTGTGGATAAGCCCGAGCATAACGCCCTGCATCATGTCTCAGAGTTTGGCTGAATTGCCGGAGCATCTTAACGTCCTGGAGTATTTAGAGAAACAGGTAGATGATATCAGAAACTTAGATAAGACGAAGCTGCATTACTTAGGTCTTGATGCTCATAATTTATCTGGAAAAATTGCCGAGATGAGCTATGGTGAACGGATGAAAATAAAGCTAGCTGAGTTTATTCTTAATAAGGAGGAATTCATCATATTAGATGAGCCCACTAATCACATCGATATCAAGACTAGGGCAACACTGGAAAATGCTTTGTCTGACTATAATGGCACGCTGTTAATCGCTTCTCATGACCGCTATTTGCTGAAGAAGGTTTGTAATAAAGTGATTGTATTCGAGGACAAAAAACTGGTTAAGATCGATAGCTCTTTTGATGAATATCTGTTACACTTATAGGTGAAAGACGTGGGGGCTCAGTTATAAGAGAGTATTATCGTTGCGGTGGGAATGTTTGGGAGGAATCTCCTATATCAGAAGAGTTCCTCCCTTGAAAAAATCGTTGCTTTTGGTAAAGTCATATAGTCTTATTGTCCTGTTGCTGATTTAAATTCAGTCCATACCTTTGTATGGGCATCCTCCGCTTCACTGCTGATATTTTGGATCATTTCAGTAGCACCTTCAAAATCTGCCGGGAGTGTAAGGAAGGATTTATATTCTTCGCTAATATACTGCTCCGCTGCTAGGTTAGTGCAGTAATAGCCTAGGTACTCAAAGCATTTGGCGGATACCTCAGGCTGTAAAATATAGTCAATAAATGCATACGCTGCATCAGCATGAGGGGCATTAGACGGAATAAACTGTGCCATGATCCCAAAGCCGATGCCTTCACTGGGATAAACGATTTCTAATTCAGGATTGGCAAGCATGGCCATTGTGACCTGGGAAGTATACATGACGGCAGCGCCAACCTCGCCGGATATGAGGTCATCTTGGAGATTGTCATCCTTAATCAGCCGGATGTTAGGTGCTAATTCAAGAAGTTTCTTGCCGGCTTCTTGAATAACCGAAACATCCTCGGTGTTATAGCTTTCTCCCATGGTTTTCAGTGCCATACCGTTGACAACGCGGTAATTAGCGATGACACCCAAATTATCCTTTAAGTCCTCGGACCACAAATCTGCATAGCCCTTAATGTCTGTTGTAACAGTGCTTGGGTCATACACGATTGTTTGAACACCGGCGCCATATGGAATGGTATGTTCATCGGACGGGTCATAGAATTGACCTTGGTAAATCTCATTAATGTTGCCGTGATTTGATATTTTGCCGAGATCTAATTTCTGTGCAAGATCTTTTTCAATAACAGTTTCGATGATATAATCATCCGCAATAACTAAATCGTAGTCACCGCCCTTGGCTGCTTCCAGCTTCGTCAGCATTGTTTCATCATAATCAAAATTGACATAATTGATTTTAATATCGGTTTTGCTGGTAAATTCATCAAGAACCTCTTGGGGGAACATGCCTTCCCAGGTAAATAGATTTAAAACAGTATCTGTGGTGGTGCCGTTGGTTTCATTTGATGTGGTACCTTCATTATTAGTACAGCCGGGTAGTAAAAATAGGCCCAGGCTTAGTACTAAAGCCAATGATATTATTTTCTTCATCTAACAATCTCCTCCTGTGGGTGGGTATTTTTCTTGCTTCCAATCCAAGAGGAAAGGAAGACAAATATGATAGTGACTCCTAGCATTAAAGTGCATAAAGCATTAATCTCGGGAGTAATGCCGGTTTTTAATTGTGTATAAATTTTAATTGGTAATGTATTCGTATTCACGCCGGTAACAAATATGCTGATGACAACATCATCAAAGCTCATTGCAAAGGCCAAGAATACACCTGATATAATTGCGGGACGGATCAGCGGAAGCGTAATATCAAAGAATGCCCGAAGCTCGCCTGCCCCAAGATCCTTTGCCGCCTCTACATAGCTTTTGTCTAATCCCACTAGCCTTGCCTTGACCTGCATATAAATATATGGAATACAAAAAGAGGTATGGGCAATAACCAATGTGATCATTCCAAAGGGAAGCCCAATAAGTGCGAAAAAGACTAAAAAGATCATTCCTAGGATGATCTCAGGAACCATGATGGGGAGCGTTGATATATATTCAATGATGCCTTTTCCTTTGTAATTGGATCCAAACATTCCGACTGCACCTAAAGTGCCGATCACAGCAGCTAGGAGGCTGCTTAATAGAGCAAGAACAATGCTGTTTATCAAGGCTTCAAAGAGTGCCTTGTCTTTAAATAGTTCACTATACCATCTAAGAGAAAATCCTTCCCAGATAGAACTGATTTTACTTTCGTTAAATGAATACAGAACCACTAATATAATTGGCAGATACATAATAATAAGTATAACACCAAGATAAATATTCGGCAACTTCCTATTTTTCATTGACATGCATGCTCCCTTCTGCTTAAACCAGTAGTTTTATAATAAACCTTCCAAGTCCTTAACTTTCGTAATCCTCCTGTAAAAATAAATCATCATACTAGTCAACATCGTTAAAACGACGGCGAGTGCGGCGGCAAATGGCCAATTATGGGCTTTCATCAGTTGCTCTTGGATAACATTGCCAATCAGGACAACCTTGTTGCCGCCAAGAATATCGGCAATGAAGAACAGCCCCATAGAAGGAATAAAGGTAAGTATGATGCCTGAAAGTAAACCAGGTAGAGTCAGCTTCAAAGAAACTGTTAAAAATGCCTGTACGGAGTTTGCGCCTAAATCCCTGGCCGCTTCCACAAGACTCCAGTCGAGCTTTTCTGCACTTGAATATACGGAAAAAATCATAAATGGCACTAAAGAATATACCATTCCAATAACAACTGCAGGATAAGTGTATAATAGTTTTAGAGGAGCATTGATGATATTAAGCTTCATCAATAAGTTATCCAGCACACCATTAGACCGTAAGATGATAATCCAGCCATAAAGTCTGATCAGTGAACTGGTCCAGAAGGGGATCATTAACAAAAGATTAACTCGTGTGCGCCATCTGGCTGTCAGCTTAGCCATAAAATAGCCAAAAGGATAGCCTATTAAAACGACAAGTACAGTTGTCATCAGAGCCAGCCTAAGAGACACAAAGAATGTTCTTAAATAAATGGGCTCCAAGATATTTAAATAGTTCTGCAATGTAAATTCATTAACAACACCCCATGTGTTATCCCTTGTCAAAAAGCTAAGCACTAACATATAGACTAAAGGACATGCGACAAATAGGATGGTAAATATATAAAGCGGAACAGCGAAAATGAAAGACGTCCCTTTTTGCTTGTTTAACTTAAGCTTATCCATATGGCGCCTCCAAATCTACTAATATAGAATCCTCGGGAAGCCAGCTGATCATTACCTTGTCATTAGGAATAAGATGGGAATCAATACCGTGCCGGCTTGATATAAACTCGGTGCCATCACTTAGAGCAACGCTGATCCTTAGCATTCCGGCGGAGAATCGCTTTTCCTTTACAATGCCCCGGATAGCCCCAGCCCCGGAAAGGATAGAAGCGTTCGATTCTTCAAGCTGAAGATTAACCTGTTCTGAACGGATGGAGACAGAGACCTTTTGCCCCTTCACTAAAGACTCATTCTTGTGCGAGACTGCGGCAATGCCATCTGATGTCTCCACATATACGATATTATTCTCAATGCTTTTAACCTGACCGGTGAGGATATTTGCAGAGCCGACAAATCTCGCAACATAGCTTGTCTTAGGTGTGTCATATATCTGCGCTGGGGTGCCGATCTGTTCAAACCTGCCATCATGCATAACGACAATACGGTCAGACATATTAAGTGCCTCCTCCTGGTCATGGGTAATGTATACAAAAGTAATTCCAAGTCGCTTTTGGAGCCTTTTTAGCTCAATCTGAAGCTGACGTCTTAATTGTAAATCTAGGGCGCCAAGAGGCTCATCTAAGAGCAGCACCTTAGGATTATTAACGATGGCACGGGCAATGGCGATACGCTGTCTCTGCCCGCCGGACAGTTCATGAGGCATCCGCTTTTCAAAACCGGAAAGCTGTACGGTTTCTAAAGCCTTGGCGACGGTCTTCTTAATCTCAGACTTGCTTGTGTGCTTAAGACGCAGACTATAGCCGATGTTGCCGGCCACAGACATATGCGGAAACAAGGCATAATTTTGAAAAACAGTATTGACATTTCTCTTATTAGGAGCTTCGTTGGTGACGTCTTTTCCTTCTAAAATAATTCTGCCTGAATCGGGAGTCTCAAGTCCGGCAATAATGCGGAGCGTTGTTGTCTTACCGCATCCGGAGGACCCTAATAAAGTGATGAATTCCCCACTTTCTATTGATAGATCAATGCTGTCTAGAACCTGCGTATTATCAAAAGATTTTTTAATTTTCTCAAGCTGCAAGATGGATTCTTTCATTAGTCTTCCTCGTTAACATGGTGGTTAGGGTAATAATTAGGAGTATAAGCCTGAAAGTGAAAAAAGTCAATATCAAAAGTGAGAAGCGAGGCAAAAAAAGGTCTTGACAATCCATATAATATCGCTATAATAAAAATACAAATATTATTTCTCTTTACATTGGTCGTCTGACCATTCTTATTGATCATTTTCTAAATCCCTATTGATTAAAACATTAATTATGATTCCTACAAGTGATGAACCATGCGATGAATATCTGCATTTTTGCATTTGGTGAATGACTTAAGGAAGGCTAGGAGGAGGTATGAATTTTTTAACAGCTGCACATAGCGATATTGGTATAAGGAAAAGGACTAATCAAGATGCACTATCTATACAAGTGGCCAGCACGGAGGGTGGGAAGGCCGTGCTATGTGTCATATGCGACGGAATGGGAGGCCTAGTTAAGGGTGAAGTTGCCAGTGCGACTCTGATCACTGCATTTTCCAAATGGTTCACGAAGATATTCCCCCTACTTATTCGTAAGGGGTTAAATAACACTAAGCTGCGAGATAGCTGGGATGCTCTGATCCAAGTGCAGAATAGGAAGATTATGAACTATGGTGATGAGCTGCATATCCGCTTAGGAACAACATTATCGGCAATTCTTATCTATGCTAATCAATATTACGTTGTGAATGTAGGTGACTCAAGGGTCTATGAAATCGCGGATGGCATTAACCAGATAACGAAAGATCATACCCTTGTACAGCGGGAGGTTGACATGGGGATAATGACTGTAAAGGAAGCCTCTCAAAGTAACAAGCAAAGCATATTAGTCAATTGTATAGGTGTTTCGGATCTGGTCACACCTGATTTCTTCACCGGACCGGTGGTCAAGGGAACGACCTACCTGCTGTGTACCGATGGCTTTCGCCATATTATTTCACAAGAAGAGATTTATGAAAAATGTAACCCGAGGGCAATTCAGAATGAGCAACAGATGGAGACTAATCTTATTTATTTAACAGAGCTGAATAAACACAGACAAGAATCAGATAATATTTCATCTGTATTAATCAGTATATACTGATGGATTTAGATGAACATTATTTAAGTTTGTAGGCTATGGAAAGGTATGGTTATTATTATGCTGGAAATAGGTTCAGTTATAGATAGCAAGTATAAAATTTTAAATCAGATCGGACAGGGTGGCATGAGCACGGTATATCTTGCCATGAATGAAAGGGCAAACAAGCAATGGGCTATTAAGGAAATCAGAAAGGACGGCATGATCAATTATGAGGTGGCGAAGCAAGGTCTTGTTGTTGAGACCGATTTGCTTAAGAAATTGAATCATCCAAACTTGCCTAGCATTATTGATGTTATCGACAGGGAAGGAGCCTTTTTGATTGTTATGGACTATATTGAAGGCAACCCATTAAGCTATGCTATAGAAGAAGTCGGAGCCAGGGAAGCTCTTGAAGTTATTAAGTGGGCGCAGCAGCTTTGCGATGTATTAAGCTATCTGCATACACGCACGCCGCCCATTATATATAGAGACGTGAAGCCGTCTAACATAATGTTAAAGCCGGATGGAGATGTCATGCTCATTGATTTTGGAACAGCCAGGGAGTTTAAAGCCAGAAGAATTGCCGACACAACATGCTTAGGAACCAGAGGCTATGCGGCACCGGAGCAGTTCGGCGGGCAGGGGCAGACCGATGCCAGAACGGACATTTACTGTTTGGGGGCAACCCTATACCACCTGTTCACAGGCCATAACCCCAGCGAGCCGCCATATGAGATGTATCCCATACGACACTGGAATCCCAATTTATCTACGGGTTTGGAGAAAATCATTTTTAAATGCACTAAGAAGAACCCTAAAGACCGTTATCAGACATGTGAGGAATTGCTTTATGATCTGGAGCATTATCATAAATTGGACAAAGAATTTCTAGCAGAGCAAAGAAGGAAGCTTGCTTTATTTATCACTTCAGCGATCTTCACAATAGCAGTAGGCGTAGCTGCGCTTGTTGGTGCTGGGCTTAAGAGACAAACCGTTAATAGCAGTTATGCCGCCCATATTGAAAGCGCCCGTTTGACGATGGGGGAAGAGCAAATTAATAAATATAAAAATGCCGTCAGTATTAATCCTAGCAATGAGGAGGCTTATCTTTATCTTTTGGACTCCTTTTTAGAAGACGAGGAATTCACTTCCGATGAGGAGCAGATGCTTAGGAGCATCCTTAACGAGCCAGCCAATGCCAGGAGTCGTTCCAACGAGTCGTATTTTAAGGAGAACGAAGAGGGCTATGCCACGTTTTCATATCAGCTGGCATTACTGTATTGGTATTTTTATAAAGAATCAGGGAATAGAGCATATGCGGTAAAGTGGTTCGAGAATGTTGCAAATTCCTCTGTCGCCAGCGAGCAGCAAAAAGTAAGAGCCGCTATTTTTGGACGAATCGGGGACTATTATTTAAAGCTTGGCAAAAGGAATGAAGCGGGTGACGAAAGGGTCTCATACCAAGACTACTGGGGAGACTTAGTGAAATTATATGAGCTTGATGTGATTGATTTGGATAATGAGGTGACGGCGCTTCGCTTGTATTACGAAATCATCTTTCAGGTATTTAACAATACGAACGAATTTAAAGGTTCTGGTGTAGGGCATGAAGAAATGGAAAGTGTAGTTACGGGGATCACGAACAAGGTGAATCAGATGAAAGCCTCCGGTCAGAGCGATACGGTTGTTTGTGAATTGACGGATACAATTCTTAAGGATGCGAATCGGGCGTTAAACACACTGGAAGTTACTTTTGCATACCAAGCTTATGAGGAAGGAGAATGAATCATGGAGGAATATTTAAGATATTATAATCTGTATCACAGAATCTTTGTCATCTGCCTGATTGTTGCCTGTATATTTTTGATAATTAGCATGACATTGTTTTTTCGATTTAAGGTTCGGACAATCATTAAGGATTTGCAAGCGATCACAAAAATGAAAGTAGGAGTCCGCCGGGGAATGGCATCAGCAGCCCTTTCAGAGCCAAGGGCGGAGGTTACCCAACCGCTGGTGGTTGACCATCATCATTTTATGATAGAAAAACAAATCATCCTCATTCATGCAGAAGATATGATTTGAATATATTTGGGCTGATCTGTAAACTCAAGCCCTGGAAAGGAGAACTATGTGCAGAAGATTTATTAATATTTTATTAGTTGTGTGCATCATATTTTGCGCCTTGGCATCATCCGGTGTTTTTGTAAATGCTAGGTCATCGGAGGTTACAGAGGCGATTGAGATGGATGCGCTGATAATAACCGACGTCATAATGACCTATGAAAATGGTGAAGTGTATCATCAGGAGTGGACGAATCAAAGGATCATAATCTCAGGAAATGTATTAGCTGCCGATGATTCGGAAGCTTTGCAGGTTTTCTATTGTGATCAAGAAGAATATGAAACTCAAGAGCCAAAGGGCACTGAAATAATTGTTGCTAAAGGAGCATTCACCTTTAGTGTTGAACAAGAACATAAAGGAAATTATTGCATATGGGCATGTGACAATGTAGGTAACCAGTCAGAGGTTAAGACAATTGAGATCAATATTGATACTACAGCTCCTCAAATTGTCGCTTATAATTTAGATGTCATCCATGCCGGTACCACAAGAAAAGTTACAAATATTTTAAATGTAGGTCTGTTTTCCAATGAAGCTGTTAAAGTAACGATAAGGATAGAAGATGGGAAGATAAGCTCAGGATTATGCGATATTGAACTGACTTATAATTATCTAGACAAGGATGGCAAGTCATTCGTACTTTTTCCAACAGCAGAGATAATTGAAACAGAAGCGATATTTTATTTGCCATCGAATAGAGAACTAACAGCCTCCGAGGAGATAATGTATAATGGCGTTTTGACAGCTGTTGCCAGGGATAATGCAGGGAATATATCAGATATGGCCGGACCGGGAGATGTTGATAGCCGTCATAGCAATCGTCTTATGATTGAGAATATAAGGCCGGTGATTGATGAGAATTCAATAAAGCGAAGCCCTGACCTTCATTGGGCGAATGAGCAAGTCACCATTACGGGCTGTGCGACCGACTTGAGGGGTTCGGGACTATCCAAGATTCGCTATGGAAGCAAAGCGGAATATGAAAGTGATCATATTCTAGGCTCTAAAGCCGTGCTTGCTGAGGAAGAATTTTCCTTTACTGTGAATAAAGAGCATAAGGGAGCTTACTATATATGGGCCTATGATAATGCGGGAAATAAATCAAAGGCAAGCCCTGTCGAAGTTAACATAGATAGGACTCCTCCTAAAGGTAAAATTACCGTTGGTGATTTTAATGTGTGGGATGATTCAATTAAGTATAGCCGTAAGAAGCAGCTTGTAAGCATCAGTGCGACTGATGAATTATCGAAGGTTCGCGAAATCTGCTATTATATCCACCCTATCGACATAAAGCATTCCAATGAATTATATCGGCGCTCATTAAGTGAAGCAGAATTAAAATCTGAAGAGATATTATGGACACAGTATGAAGAATTTGCAATGGAGCCTTTAGGTGCTGAGATTCGGTTTGCTATTTATGGCAGAATTATGGATCATGCAGGCAATATCACTTATTTGAAGACAGACATAATTGTTTTGGATAATAAAGAACCGGAAATATCCGTAGATTATAGTGTCATGGCCAATAATGACGCCTATCAGAAGATAAGCTTGCCGGAGGAACAATATCAGCAGAGCGCTATAAAGGCCGAAATAGTGATTATTGAGCGAAATTTTTCTCCTGCTGATACGAAACTTAAGATTACAGCAGCTGATGCTAATGGCGACTTGATTGAAGGCATCAGTCCAACAAGTGAAAGCTGGAAAACAGATGCAAAGAATAGTGACAAGCACACATTGACCCTATACTTTACGGAAGATGCCAACTATTCCTTAGACCTGACTTGTGCCGACTTAGTGGCTAATCAAGCCGCGCCGCTTAAAGGGGCTCAATTTACTGTCGATAGAATTAGTCCTACCGGAACAATTATAGTGGCAGACAATAAGGATCAAGGTTGGTTATGGACTAAGCTTATGAAAATTGTTTTTGAGCTTTTTTCCAGTAAATCATTAAGTATACGAATAGATAGTAACGATGAGGTTTCAGGCATTGCCGGCGTGCATTATTTCAAGTCTTATCAGGAGATGACAATAGCTAAACTGAATAATTTAAAAGAGTCAGACTGGATTAAGGGGGGTTCCTTGTCCGTTCATCCGGATGAACAGTTTGTCGTCTATGCGCGGATAATGGACAGGTCAGGTAATCGAACCTATATAAGTACCAACGGTGTCATTATAGACAGCACAGCGTCACAGCCAAAGATTAAGATTGCCCTGCCAGAGCCCATTCATGGTATATATGGCGGTGACGTTGAGGTGAGCATCGACGTTGTGGAACCGATAGTTAACGGCACCTATTCCGGTCTAGAAGAGATATCTTTAAAAATCATGACTGACGGTATTAAGACGAAGGAGCTTTGCCTGCTTAGTAATGGCAAGGGCACCAGACAGCAAACATTCTTTCAGACAGTAACTATCGATGCGGCGGTTAATAATAGCAATGATGTAGTCGTTGAAATATATGTAAGGGATCATGCGGGCAATGAATCAGAGCTTAAAAGAGCCTTAAAAATAGATGTCACAGTGCCGATCATTGAGGTGACATATGATCAGCATAATGCTTTGAATAGGGAATACTATAAGGATACAAGAACGGCAACCATAGTCATTCATGAGAGAAATTTCAATGAAGCTGATGTCGTGTTTAATATAACGAATTCCGATGGGATCATCCCGACCATTAGCAGCTGGACCCATGGGCAGGCTTTTACCCATACTGCCTTTGTGGTCTTTACGGCTGATGGAGATTATACCTTTACGTTAAGTTATGCTGATTTAGCTGGAAATAAAGCCAAGTACACTACTGTCGATCAATTTACCATTGACAAAATAGCTCCCCAAATAATAGTTACTTATGATAATGATAACAGCCAAAATGAATATTATTATCATAAAACAAGAACGGCGACAATCCATATCGATGAACATAACTTTAACCCAACGGATGTTGATGTAAAAATGACTGCGGTAGATAGTGGTTCGATTATATCGCCTCCGACGGTCGGAAACTTTAGCTCCAGCCAGGATGTGAGGACGGCACAGATAACATTTAGCGAGGATGGTGAGTATACGCTTGAAATCGAATATACAGATATGGCAGGCAATAGCGCTAAGACCTACGAAGAAGAGTATTTTATTGTGGATACAACAGCACCTAAAATCCAGATTTTCGGAGTGGCGGATATGTCAGCCAATAATGGTGTTGTGGCGCCCATTATTGAATGCAGTGATATCAATTATGATGCCGAAAGCTTAACCATAACGCTATCAGGATATAATAATGGTGATATAAAGCCGTTATTCACCACCTCTGGCATTCAAAATGGAGAAAAAGTCATGCTTCGTGACTTCGCTTACCATAAAGCTTGTGATGACTTATATACATTAACGGCAACTGTTGAAGATAAAGCCGGCAATAAAGAAGAGACTAAGATAAGATTTTCGGTGAACCGGTTTGGCTCCGTCTACGTCTTAGGAGATGCTACTCAGATGCTAGTCAATAACTATTATACCAATAAAGAAATTCCTCTGGTTATCACGGAAATCAATGTGGACACACTAGAATTTATAGATGTCGCCTATGCAAAGGATGGGAAATTATCAATTTTGAAAGCGGAATCAGACTTTGACCTAAAGACCTCCGGCAGCGAAGCTTCGTGGAAGTCTTATGTTTACACTGTTTATGAAGATAATTTCAAGGGTGACGGTAACTATAGCGTGACCTTCTACTCCGAAGATGGTGCCACTAATGCTTCGAATAATAAAGTCAAGGATGAAGCAATAGAATTTGTTGTGGATAAGACGCCGCCGACAATTGTATTATCAGCCGTGGAAAATGCCAAGCAGTATCAAGCCGATCGTGTCACTGCGATGATAGATGCAAAAGATAATATCTACCTGAAAAATGTAGACGTATATTTAGATAATATTTGTGTCAAGACTTTTAGCGGCGAAGATGTCGAGCGGAATAATGGGATCTTAAAATTTGAAATCCCTAGTGCAGACAGCTGGCAAAGGCTAAAGGTAACAGCTTTTGATGCAGCGGGAAATGAAAGCATTGCTAAAGAGGCAAGCATTTTAGTGACTACAAATTTGTGGATCCAGTTCTATCAGAACAAACCTTTATTTACGGCAGCCCTAACAGTCGTAGGGCTGGGCGTTGGTGGAACAGGAAGCTTCTTCTTCCTGCTTAAGAAAAAGAAGAGAAATGGTGAATATAGTTGACGTTCCCATGAAAATCCTTTATGATAATTGAAGTTGAAAGGGATAAGGGATTTTAGATGAACATTATAAATATCGAGCATGTCAGTAAGACTTTTGGAGAACAAACAATATTTGATGATATTTCCTACGGGATTCATGACGGAGATAAGATTGGGATTATTGGAATCAACGGGACAGGAAAGACGACATTGTTGAAGATTATTGCCGGTCTTGAAGAACCGGATGAGGGGCAGGTAATCATACAAAATGGCTTGAAAATCACTTATCTTTCTCAAGAACCCAAGCTGATCGAAGGAGCTAGCGTACTTTCCTGTATCTCCCACAAGGAAGCGCATCAGGCCAAAGCGATTTTAAATCAATTGGGAGTGACAGATCATGAAGCCTTGACCACGCATCTTTCCGGTGGTGAGAAAAAGCGGGTAGCACTTGCCGGTGTATTGGTAGAGTCGGCGGATGTGCTGATTTTGGATGAGCCGACCAACCATATAGATAATGAGATGGCTTCCTGGTTAGAGGACTATTTGAATAAATTTAAGGGCGTTGTGATTATGGTTACTCATGACAGGTATTTTCTGGAGAGGGTGGCCAATAAGATTCTGGAAATTGACCATGGAAAACTGTATAGCTATACGGCAAATTACTCCAGATTTTTAGAAATGAAAGCGCAGCGAGAAGAGATGGAATTAGCTTCAAATAGAAAGCGTCAGAGTATGCTGCACATTGAGCTTAAGTGGGCGATGAGAGGATGCCGCGCAAGGAGTACCAAGCAAAAAGCCAGGCTGATGAGGCTGGAAGCCTTGAAAAGCGGCGCATTGCCTGCAAAGGAGCAAAATATTGAGATTGATTCTATCGAAACTAGAACAGGGAAGAAAACAATCGAGCTTAACCATATCAGCAAAAGTTATGGAGCTAAAAAATTAATTGATGATTTCACGTATATTGTTTTGAAAAACCAGCGCTTGGGAATTATCGGTCCCAATGGTTGCGGGAAATCAACGCTGTTGAAGATAATCAACCAAACCGTGAAGCCGGATTCAGGTAATATTGAGATTGGAGAGACCATAAGGATCGGCTATTTTGGTCAAGAAACACGAGAAAGTGATGTAAGCAAGAGAGTGATAGATTATATCAGAGATGTGGCAGAATATATTCCTACCAAAGACGGGAAAATCACCGCATCACAGATGCTAGAGAGATTTCTTTTCGATTCCTCTATGCAGTATACACAAGTAGCGAAGCTTTCGGGAGGAGAAAAGAGAAGGCTGTCACTGATGAAAGTGCTCATGGAAGCACCTAATGTGCTGCTCCTTGATGAGCCATCTAACGATTTGGATATACCGACATTGACAATTTTAGAAGATTATCTAAGCTCATTTTCGGGAATTGTTATTGCAGTATCCCATGACAGATATTTTCTGGATAATATCGCAGACAGAATTTTTGCTTTTGAAGGAAATGGGCATCTTAAGCAATATGAAGGGGGCTATATGGATTATGTAGAAGCTAGAGCAGCATTGGCAGCTTTAGTGGAGGGTGAAGAGAGGCCGTTAGGAAAGACGGCAAGCGTTAAAAAGAAGTCTCAAGGAAAAGAATGGAGGAAAAACAGGTCCACAGAGCTAAAATTTTCCTATAAGGAGCAGAAGGAATATGAAACCATAGACGATGATATCGCAGTGCTGGAAGAAAGGGTACGTGTTTTGGAAAAAGAAATGGATGCAAACGCAAACCAGTACACAACACTATACCAGCTAGCAGAAGAAAAGGAAAATGCGGATAAACTATTAGAAGAAAAGATACAACGGTGGGTTTATTTAAATGATTTGGCGGAGCGGATCAAGATGCAGTCTCAGAAAGGAGGGATCTGATGACAGGTGAAGAGAGACGCCGCGAGATATTAAATTTTATAAAAATGGCTAAAGAGCCGGTTTCCGGGAGTGCTCTGGCGGAGAAATATCATGTCAGCAGGCAGGTGATTGTACAGGATATTGCGCTTTTAAGGGCAGCAAAATATGATATTTTTTCCACAACAAAAGGATATGTTATTAATCAGCCGCTAACTGTTACAAGATTTATCAAGGTGGTTCATACTGACGAAGAGATAGAGGATGAGTTAAATACGATTGTGGACATGGGTGCAAGAGTCCTAGATGTTTTTATTAATCACGAAGTATATGGTTTGCTGCGCGCAGAATTGGGAATTAGTTCGCGACGTGGGGTAAAAGCATTTGTAAGAGATATTAGCAGTGGAAAATCGAGTCCGTTAAAGAATCTCACATCAGGCTTGCATTGGCATACGATCGAAGCAGACACAGAGCAGGTGCTTGATTTTGTTGAAGAAGAGCTAAAGATGAGAGGCTATATGAAGTGATAACAAAAAATAAGGCTTTCTAAATCTCTTAAGAAAGCCTTATCTAATAAAAAGCACGAGACGAGATTCGAACTCGCGACCCTCGCCTTGGCAAGGCGATGCTCTACCACTGAGCCACTCGTGCGTATTTCTTAGGTATGAATACTATACAATATTTAAAGTGATTTGTCAACTAGAACAATGATAATTTTTTTAAAATTTCAATCAATTCACACAACTCAGCTTAACAGCCTATTCCACAATATTTTCCACATAGACTTAAATCAAATTAAAATTGATACTCTGGGTGGTGTATGATAAAATAGTGTAGATAAAAACCAGAAAGGAAATATTGCCAGATGAAAACATTAATAAAAAACGGTCGTCTGATTGATCCCGGAACAAGAAGAGACGGGATGTATGACGTGTTAATTGATGGCGAGATGATTGTCCGGGTTGAGGAGAACATAAAAGTAGCGGCAGATCAAGTGATTGATGCCAGAGAGTGCTTTGTTGTTCCTGGTTTTATTGATTTGCATGTGCACTTGCGTGAACCTGGATTTGAGTATAAAGAGACGATTAAAACCGGCTCATTAGCGGCAGCTAGGGGTGGGTATACAAGCATATGCCCGATGGCTAATACAAAGCCTGTGGCTGATTCTCCGGAAAGAATAAGATGGCTAGTCAATAAAGCCAGAGAAGATTCAGCCGTTCATGTGCTGCCGGTTGGCTCCGTGACTCTTAAAATGGCGGGCGAAGAGCTTACAGACATAGCAGGAATGGTAAGTGCAGGTGCTGTTGCTATTAGTGAAGACGGTAAATCTGTGATGAATTCAAAGCTATTTAAGAAAGCGCTGATCAAGGCGAAGGAAGCAGGAATTGTAGTTCTGGATCATTGCGAGGATCGTAGCTTAATGGGAGGCGCCCTTAACGAAGGAGCGGTCGCAGATCGCTTAGGCATTGAAGGTATCAGCTCTGATGCCGAGGATTTAATAACGGCAAGAGACATATTACTAGCTAAAGCTACCGGTGCCAGACTGCATATTTGTCACTGCTCCACAAAAACTAGCGCCAAGCTTATTGAAATGGCAAAGGCGAATAATATTTTTGTAACAGCCGAAGTCTGCCCCCATCATTTTACCCTGACAGATGAAGATATCAGAGGTGACGATGGCAATTTTAAAATGGCCCCGCCCCTTCGGGGGGCAGATGATAAAGCAGCGCTTATTAAAGGACTGTGTCATAAAACAATTGATGTGATAGCTACCGACCATGCTCCCCATCATGCGGATGAGAAATCAAACGGGATTAAGGAGGCGGCTTTTGGCATCGTTGGCTTGGAGACGGCACTTTCATTAACGATGACAGAGCTGGTGCATAAGGGCTTGATGACACCTTATGAGATGATTGACCGTATGAGCTATACGCCTGCCAAAATCATCGGGATTGATAAGGGCTCTCTTGCTGTTGGCAAGGTGGCTGATATTACCATCATTGACCCGGAACTAGAATATGAAATTAAAGCCGCTGATTTTGTCTCAAAAGGGAAGAACACTCCGTTTGAAGGCTATAAAGCCAAGGGGAAGGTTTTAAAGACAATCGTATCAGGCGAATTAGTATATGAGCATAAATAATTCAATTATTGGAGGAAGCTATGATTAATAAACTTGTATCAAAAATCAAGAAGTTAAATGCCCCTATTGTTGTCGGTTTAGACCCGATGCTTGATTATGTTCCTGAGCACATTAAGATAAAAGCGTTCAGGGATAGAGGGGAAAGCCTGGAAGGCGCCGCAGAGGCCATATGGCGGTTTAACAAGGAGATTGTCGATGCTATTTATGATTTGATACCCGCAGTAAAACCGCAAATTGCCATGTACGAACAATTTGGCATTCCTGGAATGATGGCATTTGATAAGACAATTAAGTATTGTAAATCTAAGGATTTGGTAGTTATTGGTGATATTAAAAGAGGAGATATTGGTTCTACGTCTTTAGCTTATGCGATTGGTCATTTGGGTCAGGCTCAAGTAGGAAGCAATTATTGCTATGGCTTTAATGAAGATTTTGCCACCCTCAATCCTTATATGGGAAGTGATGGTATCAATCCATTTATCGAGGTGGCAAAGAAAGAACAGCGAGGGTTGTTTATTTTAGTTAAAACCTCGAACCCCTCCAGCGGAGAATTTCAGGATCAGTTAATTGATGGGCGTCCGCTGTATGAGCTAGTCGGAGAAAAAGTCGCTAAGTGGGGAGCAGAGCACATCGGTGAATGTGGCTATAGTTATGTCGGCGCCGTGGTAGGAGCCACGTACCCCGAGGAGGGCAAAGCGCTAAGAAGACTTATGCCAAAAACATATATTCTTGTACCTGGATATGGCGCACAAGGCGGTAGGGCAAGAGACTTGATTCATTATTTTAATCAAGATGGCCTAGGGGCAATCGTTAACTCATCAAGAGGCATCATAGCTGCATATAAACAGCCTGCCTATGCGCATTTAGGATCAGAGAATTTTGCGGAAGCTGCACGCATGGCAGTTAAGGATATGCAAAAAGACATAGCATCGATATTTTAAGTGAGGAAATTAAGATGGCAATAGAGAAGATAAAAGTAAAGATTATTTCACAGGAAAAGCTTTCTAACGGCATCTATAGCATGTGGCTGTCTGCAGAAGCGATGGCAAGACAAGTGAAGCCGGGTCAATTCATATCTGTATACAGTAAGGATAATTCAAGATTACTTCCACGACCGTTAAGCATCTGCGAGACTGATGCCAATTCAGGTGCTATTCGCATTGTATATCGAGTTGTCGGGGCGGGAACTGAGGAATTTTCCGGATATCAGACAGGCGACCTGATTAGTATCATGGGACCTCTTGGGAATGGATTCACGCTGACTAAGGAACCGGCTATTTTGATTGCCGGAGGGATAGGGATTCCACCACTGCTTGAGCTGGCTAAAAGGCTGGAATGTCAAAAAACAATTGTATTGGGTTACAAAGATGCTTTATTTTTAACCGAGGATTTTAAGCCCTTTGGCAAGGTGGTGATTGCGACCGAGGATGGGAGTGCCGGTATCAAAGGCACTGTGATGGATGCCATTAATGCAATGGATATTCGCGGAAGCGTTATTTATAGCTGCGGTCCAACGCCGATGTTAAGAGCCATAACAGACTATGCAAACGAAAATCATATCAACGCATGGATTTCCTTAGAAGAGCGTATGGCTTGTGGCATTGGAGCATGCTTAGCCTGTATTTGCAAGACGAAAGAGAAAGACCCTCATACCAATGTGAATAATAAACGTATTTGCAAGGATGGTCCGGTATTTAATGCATTGGAGGTTGAGATTTGATGAATACTAAAATCAATATAGCAGGTGTGGAGTTTAAAAATCCTGTAACGACAGCCTCGGGAACCTTCGGTTCGGGAGAAGAATATAGTGAGCTGGTGGATTTAAATCGTTTAGGCGCGGTGACGACAAAAGGCGTTGCTAATATCCCGTGGGTCGGAAATCAGACGCCGCGAATAGCGGAAACATGTGGTGGAATGCTTAACGCAATAGGCTTACAAAATCCCGGTGTCGATGTTTTCATCAGGAGAGACATCCCGTTTTTAAGACAATTTGACACGAAGATTATTGTCAATGTATGTGGGAAGACAACAAAAGATTATGTTGATACTGTCAGTCGCTTGAGTGATGAGGATGTGGATTTATTGGAGATCAATATTTCCTGCCCCAATGTTAAAGAAGGCGGTATCGCCTTTGGACAAAGCGCCAAGGCTGTGGAAGCGATTACGAAAGCGGTCAAAGAGAATTCAAAGCATCCAATTATCATGAAATTGAGCCCTAATGTCACTGATATTACTGAAATGGCTAAAGCGGCACAGGCAGGCGGCGCAGACGCTTTGTCTTTGATTAATACGATCACCGGAATGAAGATTGACATCCATAAAAGAGCATTTGCCATTGCTAATAAAACAGGCGGGTTATCCGGTTCTGCAATCAAACCGATCGCCGTCCGCATGGTATATCAAACAGCACAGGCGGTTGAAATTCCCATCATTGGAATGGGCGGAGTCTATACCGCAGAAGACGCAATTGAATTGATGATGGCTGGCGCGACAGCAGTGGCTGTGGGAACGGCAAACTTTACGAATCCTTATGCGACTGTGGAAATTATCGATGGAATCGAAGCATATATGAATCAATATGGCATGGAGGATATCACTGAATTAATTGGAATTGTCAAATAGATAGTCTTGTTAAAGAAATATAAAAGAAGCAGCCAATCCTTGATGGTCGCTTCTTTTTGCTAGTTACTTGAGAAAAGTACAGGATTCTTTTGAATTATATCCAGTTAACCGTCGCTTATTAATCAAACCATGATTTAAGGAAAATACAGCTTTGTTATAGTATATTTGCAGATCGTACAAATTATCAAAGCTATTGCTAATCCCAGCATACATATCCTGCTGTTCAAATAACATGTAAAGCGCATGTAAGTCTTTCTCGACATCAAGCTCATTATGGACGAAGCTTAATAGAATGACGATTCGATTGGTGTAAATAAAATATTTGAAATCAGGCTGCACGCTCTTTATCAAATCTCTGAAATGAGCAAGCTGAGTGTATGATGGGTCACGATGCCCAATGTCCACTGCAGCTACAAATATATTGTTTTTCAAGCCCTTATCAATGTTTGCGACTTGACCTGAGTAAATTCTCTTATCTTCAATGCTTCCGTCAATCAACTTTTTAATGATGCTTTCTTGGTATTTCTGTCCATAATCCTGATAATAATCATTGTTGCCAAGCTCATCTGAAAGAATATTACATAAGAGCTTAATAAGATCAAGCGCATCGTTCTCAAAGGGAGTTTCACATGCCACCACACATAAATCAGCAACAGGCAGATGTTCTTTATTATGAAGCAGACCAAAAATCCGATCATACTTTAGATTATCGCTAATTAAAAAAGTAACGCCACTGTATTGTATACAATTGGCCACACAGTCGATAAAATCTTCATTCTTTAAAAACTCTATGGTCTCCTTGCTAAGTCTGCTCTGTGTCAGAAACTCATTAGAAATAGGATCGTCTTTGGCAACGGCAGCTGAATTCGATGCGGCAATGAGTTTGTATTCCATGTCAAATATGAATATGGGATTCGATAAAATTCGATATGCTTCATCTAGAATATATTGCATACCGTTGCCAAGCTTGATTTTTTCTAGTAGTCTTTTTTGTAATGTGCTGTTCATAAAGTAGCCCTCCATGTTCAAAACTATGGTAAACTATATTGTACTATAATTTTCTCGACAATTCTAGTGTATGTTTATATAAAAATGCTAAAATATTCTGAGATGACCATAATCTTCTCAGTTTAATTATCGAATGATAATGTATGTCATATATATGAAATACATCAAAATCATTATGATACCTTCGCGGGAACTGATTTTTTTCCGTGTATTTGCGAAAATGTACGTCGAAATACTTACGGCAATTAGAATAAGCGTGTCATAAATCGTGTTGATGCCTACATTGATCGGATGAATTGTTGCAGAAGTCCCCAAGATGAATATGACATTGAAGATATTAGAGCCGATAATATTCCCTAGCGCTAAATCATTCTCTCCTTTTCGGGCGGCAACGATTGAAGTGACTAATTCAGGAAGTGAAGTGCCTATAGCAACGATTGTCAGTCCGATAAAGGCTTGACTCAAACCAAAGGATTCAGCGATTTTAGAAGCGTTATCGACAACTAGATCTCCACCCAGAACGACAAGTACAAGACCAATGATAATGAGTAGAGCACTTTGAAGCGGTGAGCGAAGCTGACCTTTTTCTTCATCGGTGCGTGGCACTTTACCTTTCATTGATTGCAGGGCATAATAAATTTGGTTTCCCAAAAACCAAACAAAAATCGCAAGCAATATACCGCCGTCGATTCGGCTAATGGTGATGTTCTCACTCCCAAATATAAAGGCGTCCAGACACATAATCAACAGGATGACAGTTACAATAATTGAAAAAGGAAACTCTTTTTTTAGCATGTTTTTAGTGATTTTTACAGGGCTGATAAATGAACAAACACCAATAACAATAAGCAGGTTGAAAAAGTTGGAGCCGATGACATTCCCGATGGCGATATCGTTTTGTCCCTTAATAGCAGCGGTGATACTTACTGCGGCTTCAGGTGCGCTTGTACCAAAAGCAACAATCGTTAAACCTATAATAATACTGGGAACCCTGAGCAATTTAGCAACTGAGGAGCTGCCTTCCACAAACCAGTCGGCACCTTTGACAAGACAGGCAAAACCTGCAAATAATAATACATAAGTTAGTAGCATTGTAGTCTCCTTTTTATTAGCAAAATTCTTAAGTGTGCAAAGAAAGTATATATGTGTCACTTTAGGTTGTCAAGCATAAAGGTTTAAATAATTATTATATTCGATTTATGCTTCTCTATTTTTACCTATTTTCACTTATACAGATATAAACATTGACACACAACTATAAGGTCTTTATAATTAATATATCTGTTTAAAAATAAAATTATCTGCATAGGAATAGAATGTAAGGAGTGTCTATGGTACAATATAAGAAAGAATTTATTGAATTTATGGTGGACTGTAATGTTTTGAAATTTGGGGATTTTATGACTAAGAGTGGAAGGAAGACCCCATTTTTTATAAATACAGGCTTTTACAGAACTGGCAGCCAATTGAACCGTTTAGGCGAGTATTACGCCAAGGCCATCACGGATGCGTTTGGTCTTGATTTTGATATCCTTTTCGGTCCCGCTTATAAGGGCATACCACTTAGCGTTGCTGCCACAATGGCCATTCATTCATTATATAACAAGGATATAGGCTATTGTTCTAATCGCAAAGAAGTCAAGGATCATGGTGATACCGGCGTATTACTGGGAAGCCCTATTGAAGAGGGCGCCAAAGTCGTTATTATCGAGGATGTGACAACAGCCGGAACATCCATAGAAGAGACGCTGCCGATTATCAAGGCACAGGGTGAGGTTGATGTGCTTGGGTTAGTAGTTTCAGTGGATCGGATGGAACGGGGCAAAGGTAAGAAAAGCGCCCTCTTTGAGATTGAAGAGCAATATGGGCTTAAGACAACAGCTATCGTCACAATGGCAGAAGTGATTGAGCACCTTTATAACAAACCCTATAAAGGCGAGATTATAATCAATAATGAAATAAAATCAGCGATTGACGACTATTATGTGCAGTATGGAGCAGAATAGATGAATAGGATAAATTAGGAGGTCTTTTATAATGCAGGAAAAAATATATGGTATCATGAAGAATGTTGGAATTGGCAATCTTATATTTGGCATTATCAGCATTGTTGCAGGAGTGACTGTGGGTGTTATATCGATCATTAATGGAGCAAAACTATTAAGGGGTAAATCAAATATATTATTTTAAATAGTACCTATTTCGGAAAGGAACTTTAAATTGGGTTCCTTTTTCGCATGGACGTTTGTGAAGGAGCAGTATATTGAGTATTCGGTCTAAGAAAAGGGTGAGATTTGCTTGTAAGGCATTATTGATTCTTTATTTGGTGGCTCTTGCCTATGTATGCCTGTTTAGTGAGCAGTGGGGTCGGCAAGCCACCGAGAATTATCGTTATAATCTTGTGCCTTTTAAGGAGATTTCCAGATTTTACATATATAAAGATGTTGTAGGATTTTCCAGCTTCATGTTAAATTTATTTGGGAATATATTGGTTTTTATCCCCTTTGGGCTAATCCTGCCAGTCATACGTGTCAGAAAGAAAAAACTATTCAATGTCATCTTATCGACCTTTCTTTTAAGCTTACTGATTGAGACGATCCAGCTTTTCCTTCGGGTCGGGGCGTTTGATGTAGATGATTTGATTCTAAATACAATGGGGGGTGTCATAGGTTATATCCTGTTTTTGATAATTAATTTTGTAAGGAGAGGTTATGGCAAGAGAAATATATAGTTATACAAAGATAGAAAAGAACAGAACGAAAAAAGGGATTTATGCTTCAATTATTGGCGGCATGTCTATTTTAATGCTCTTGATTTTAATTATAATCTCCTTTTTCAGTCAGGGCAGTCTGTCAATATATGTAACATCCCTTGGTTATGTAAGCTTTACTGCCGGAATCATTGGATATGTAATGGCAGAAAGGATTAAAAAGAATGATGATATCTATGGGAAGTTCATTAAGGCCGGTGTGAATATTAATGCGATTGCAATCGTATTACATTTAATTGTAATTCTTATCGGCTTATCATCTATTATTATGTAAATTTTGGAGGACACAATGGAAAGATTAGAACAACAGATGGAGTTTATCATGGAAGTGGATCAGCTCAAGAATATCTATCGTCAGACGTATATTACCGATGGATCCAGAAAGGAAAATGACAGTGAGCATTCTTGGCATTTGGCATTAATGGCAATGCTTTTGTCAGAACATGCCAATGAAGAGATTGATGCCTTAAAGGTTATGTCAATGCTGTTGATTCATGATATAGTCGAAATAGATGCGGGTGACACATATGCATATGACGAAGAGGGAAAGGCCTCTCAAAGAGAAAGGGAAGAAAAAGCAGCTGATCGCATATTTAATATTCTTCCCAAGGATCAGGCTAAGAAGTGCATCGAATTGTGGCATGAGTTTGAGGATAATCAGACAGCAGAAGCGCGTTTTGCCACTGCCTTAGATCATTGTCAGCCGACCCTGCTTAACCATAGGGCTGGAGGGAAGTCATGGGAAGAGCACGGCATTAAGCTTAGCCAAGTTTTAAAACGTAATGAAGAAACCCCTCTGGGCTCCGAGTCCATCTGGTCTTACCAAAGGGCTGTTATTGAAGAGAATGTTAACAAGGGCAAAATTATAAGGGATTGCTGAGGTGTTTATGATGGATATTGAATTACTACAGGAAAGATACCACTTGGTATCAGATCGAATAAGAGAGATGCTTTTAGAGAAGACGGTATCAGAAGATTTCAGAGATTATTTTCATACAATGGCGAGGTTTATTCAAATGACGGATAAGCTAAGGAGCGATTTAGCCAATGGCTGGCATTTACAAGCGTCATTGGAGCAGCTTAAAAGATTGAACCACCAGTTATATGAAGACATTTTACCGTTAAACTATTCTAAAAGCTATGGTAACCCTGATTATGCTGTCAAACGAGCAGGAGCAGGCTATGGTCAGCTGCTTTCTTTCTTATATACAGAAATAAGGGGATTAATAGCTTATGCCTATGAAAACCGTCTATGGGATATGACTATTATTTGTGAGCTTTTTATTCAAATATACAATTATTTTGTGGAAGAAGAAAGCCCGGACTTGAAGCGGCTTAAAGAAGTGATCTACTGGTATATAAGCGATTATAGTGATATGACCTTAGATGACCGCTTCAGGGAACAGGTCGACCCTGAATTGTCCTTCAATACAGATATTATTTTAAATGCCGATTTAACTGATCTGCGTTACCTTTATCATTTTGGAGAATATATTTCTGAAAATGAAATTCAGACAGCCCTTTATTTAAATCAACTGTCGGATGAAGATATTGATCAAATGGCTGAAACCTTCGTGGGTGGATATGTTCGTGGTTTCGAAGCTTCAAAGATTGACTTGTCGAAGAAAAAAACGGTGGTGATTCATACCAATATTGGTTTTGAAAGAGTGATTAAAGCGGCAATAGAAAAGTTTGGGGCGATCGGTTTAAAAACAATCATCTTCAGGAGTGCTGTCGGCAGTATTAATAAGAAAGCTTCGCGGATTGGCATAATAAGCACAAGTCCCAATGATCAATATGATTATGACCATCGCTTTGACCAGGCATTGTATTTAGACAAAGCCTTAAATGAAAGAAAGCTTGCTGTGTCGAAGCGTGTTTATGAAAAATACAAAGAACTGGCAAGAGACTATGCCGGGCCGGCGTGTCTGGAAGTTTTTGGTGAGACACCATTTGTCCCGGAAAGCAAGGATAGTGTTTTAAAGCTTGATGACAAGCAGCAGAAGCTGATGATTCAATATACAAATCAAAATGCGACCTTAAGCAATGAATATATGGATCGCTCTAAAATCAGCTTTACAATCATCGCCTACCCGGTGGCTGCTATTGGCTCGGATTATGAAGCCGTCTTTAGGGAAACAGTGAAGGTGAATACATTAGATAGCAGACGCTATGAAAGCATCCAGAAAACGATTATTGATGTGCTTGACCGGGCAGACTACGTGTATATTAAGGGCAATAACGGCAATACTACAGAATTGACTGTAAAGCTTGCTCATTTAAAAGATGCAGATAAGGAAACTAAATTTGAAAATTGTGTTGCCGATGTGAATATTCCTGTTGGTGAGGTGTTTACAAGTCCGATGCTAGAGGGTACGACAGGGACAGTGAATGTCAGCAGTGTCTATTTGAATGGCTTAAATTATGTGAATTTTTCAATGACCTTTGAAGATGGCATGGTGAGAGATTATTCTTGCGACAACTTTGAGACAAAGGAAGAGAATAGAAAGTATATAAAGGATAATGTTTTAATGAATCACGACACATTGCCCATGGGTGAGTTTGCCATTGGAACCAATACAACAGCCTATGTGATGGCAAGAAAGTTTAAGATCATGGAGAAACTCCCGATTCTTATTATCGAAAAGATGGGCCCGCATTTTGCTGTGGGTGATACCTGCTTCTCGAGAAGTGAGGATAATCAAACATTTAATTCTGACTGCAAAGAAATGATCGCCAAAGATAATGAGGTTTCAGTTTTGAGAAAAACAGATGTCGAAAAGGCGTATTTCAATTGTCATACAGATATAACGATACCCTATGATGAGATTGGTGAAATCACAGCTGTAACCTTAGAAGGCGATCAGATTTGCCTGATTGCCAATGGTAGATTCTGTTTAGAAGGCACTGAGGAACTGAATGATGTCTTTGATGATTAATAAGTAATGCTTATTAAAAAAATTAGATAAAATGATAGTGATAAAAAGACCGTGAATTTCGTGGTCTTTTTGTCATATAACTATTGACGAAAAAACAACAGAATTGTACAATAGACGCAGAGGTCATATAAAGGATAATATTTATAAGATATATTAATATATTGACGATGATTCAGGAGGAATGAATGATGAGCAAGATTGGAATAGTTATGGGAAGTGATTCGGACTTAAAGGTAATGAGCAAAGCGGCAGATGTTTTGGATGAATTAGGCGTGGCTTACGACATGACTATTATTTCTGCCCACAGGGAGCCTGATGTATTTTTTGAATATGCGAAAACTGCAGAGAAAAAGGGCTTTAAGGTCATTATCGCTGGGGCAGGGATGGCAGCCCACTTGCCGGGAATGTGTGCCGCCATCTTTCCGATGCCGGTAATCGGTGTGCCAATGCATACTACGTCTTTAGGCGGGGTGGACTCCCTCTATTCGATTGTCCAGATGCCCACCGGCATTCCTGTTGCTACCGTAGCTATTAACGGCGGAGCGAATGCGGGGATTTTGGCAGCTAAAATATTGGGAACTTCTGATGAACAGTTGCTAGAAAGGCTTAAGGAATATTCAGAGAAGATGAAAAGCCAGGTGGTAGAAAAGGCGGATCGATTGCACAAGCTAGGACATAAGGCTTATTTACGTGAACAATAGAAAGGCGTGGTATTTATATTTATGGATAAGATAATGGATCGATGCGGTTTGTTTGGGATCTATAATAATGATGATTTTAATACATCTTATATGATTTATTACGGACTGTTTTCACTTCAGCACAGAGGTGTGGAGGCAGCCGGTATTTGTGTCAATAATAACGGAGAATTCATATATGAGCGGGATAGCGGTATGGTGACTAAGGTCTTTGACCGGATGGTTTTAAACAATCTCACGGGGCATTCAGGTATTGGACATGTGTTAAGGTACCCTGGAAATGATGCTGTTTTGAATGCCCAGCCGATTGTTCTTCAATATACGCAGGGGCATATGGCGATTGCTATTAATGGCGGTTTGACCAATGAAAAGGAGTTGCGCAGAGATTTAGAACTAAAAGGCGCCGTTTTCCAAACCCTTGAAATCACAGAATTGATTTCAGTGCTCATCTCAAGAGCCCGCAATCATGTCAAAACGATTGAGGAAGCGATTGCAGAAGTAATCCCTATGCTTAAGGGTGGCTATGCCATGCTGATTATGACGCCCAGGAAGATTATCGGGGTGCGTGACCCCCTCGGAATCAGGCCGTTGACTTTAGGTAAAAAGAAAAACTCATGGTTTCTATCATCCGAAACCTGCGCCTTTGATGAATTAGGCGTTAGCCGTGTGCGTGACGTAAAGCCGGGGGAGATACTTGTAATCAACAAAGAAGGACTAACCTCTACCACCATGCCTAGAGACAATAAAACTGCGCTATGTGCATTTGAGTACATTTACCATTCCAGACCCGATAGCATATTGGCTGGTCTGGAAGTTTATCAAACTAGGTTTAACATGGGAAAGGAATTGGCTAAAATATCGGAATATCATTTAGATTGCGTCACCTGGGTTCCGGATTCGGGGCTTGCGGCGGCAGAAGGGTTTGCGAAGCAATTTAAGACACCGTTAGTCGATGCCTTTGTGAAGAACAGATATTTTGGGCGGACGCTGATCGCGCCGTTAGAAGAGACGAGTACAGCGGATCTTAATATGAAGCTTTCGGTGATCAATAGTCAGGTTTATGGAAAGCGGATGGCAGTTGTCGATGACTCAATGATTAAAGGAACAACCGCCAAAATACTGGTGGATTCGTTAAGAAAAGCAGGAGCAAAGGAAGTTCACTTAAGAATCTGCGCCCCTGTGGTCAAATGTGAATGTCGTTATGGAGCCGGTCAATTAGAAAATCAAGTGGCATTTTCAGGCCTTACCGATACCGATGCTTTATGCCGGGAGATCGGTGCTGATTCATTGGAATTTTTACCGCAAGAGGGTCTTATTAAGGCTTGTAAGTCTGTTGACTGTGAGCTTTGCACAGCTTGCTTTGACGGGAATTATCCGATTTAAATGTGTCTGTTGGGAGGAATTGAAATGGATTATAAAAAAGCTGGTGTTGACATTGAAGCTGGATATGAATCAGTTAAATTAATGAAAAAGTTTGTAGATAAAACCATACGCCCAGGCGTATTATCAAATATTGGAGGGTTTTCAGGCGCATTTTCGCTAAATGCTTTTAAGGATATGGAGGAGCCGACCCTAGTATCAGGAACCGATGGCGTAGGCACAAAGCTTAAATTGGCATTTCTATTAGATAAGCATAGCACGATCGGCATTGACTGTGTGGCCATGTGTGTCAATGATATTGTCTGTGCCGGTGGAGAGCCATTGTTCTTTCTTGACTATATTGCCTGTGGTAAAAACCATCCTGAAAAAATTGCCGAAATTGTGAAAGGTGTCGCTGATGGCTGCATTCAGGCCGGCGCCGCCTTAATTGGCGGTGAAACTGCGGAGATGCCGGGATTTTATCCGGAAGATGAATATGATTTGGCAGGCTTTGCGGTTGGCATTGTAGATCGAAAAGAATTGATCACAGGGGAAATTCTATCATCTCAAGACGTTTTGATAGGCATAGCTTCTTCTGGATTGCATAGTAATGGGTTTTCTTTAGTGCGAAATGTATTTGAAATGACTAATGGGTTTTTGGACATTTATTATGATGAATTAGGCATGACACTGGGTGAGGAATTATTAAAACCCACAAAAATATATGTTAAGGCTTTAAAAGCGCTAAAGGAGGCGCAGATTAAGATTAAGGCCTGCAGTCATATTACCGGAGGCGGCTTTAACGAGAATATCCCCAGAATGCTGCCGGAAGGATTGCATGCCTTGATTAATAAAGATAGCTACGAGATTCCGGTGATTTTTAAAATGCTTAAGGAAAAGGGGAATATCGAAGAAGCGGTCATGTATAACACTTTCAATATGGGCATAGGAATGGTAGTTGCAGTCGCACCATCAAACGCAAGCCGGGTACTCAAGGCATTAGAAGATGTCGGCGAAAAGGCATATATCATCGGAGCAGTTACAGACGGAAAACCAGGGGTGACATTATGCTGAAAATAGCGGTTTTAGCTTCCGGAGGAGGAACAAACCTCCAAGCGATCATCGATCATATCGAAAGCGGGGCGCTAACCAATACAAAGATAAAAGTCGTTATCAGCAATAATCGAAACGCCTATGCGCTAAAACGTGCCGCTGCCTATGGGATTGAATATATATGTATATCGCCAAATGATTATAGCAATAGAGAGTCATACTATCTGGCTTTAGAGGAGCGTCTATTAGAGCATCATATTGAATTGATTGTGTTGGCCGGCTTTATGGTAGTCATACCAGAGCGAATTGTCAAAAAATATCCGGGCAGGATTATCAATGTCCACCCTTCCTTGATCCCTTCGTTTTGCGGAACAGGATATTATGGATTAAAGGTTCATGAAGCGGCATTGGCAAAGGGAGTGAAGATAAGCGGAGCCACGGTTCACTTTGTCGACGAAGGAACAGATACAGGGCCAATCATTTTGCAGAAGGCGGTTGAAGTCAAGCAGGAGGATACGCCGGAAAGCTTGCAGAAAAGAATCATGGAGGAAGCAGAATGGGTTTTGCTGCCAAAAGCTATAGATATGATTTCTCATGATCAAATTGTCATAGTCGATGGCAAGGTTTATATAAAATAGTGGAGGAAACAAGATGAAAGTTCTGATCGTTGGTGGTGGAGGAAGAGAACACGCCATTGCATTAAGTGTATCGAAAAGTCCGAAGGTTGAAAAAATATATTGCGCACCAGGTAATGCAGGCATTGGGATGATTGCGGAATGTGTAGATATCGGGGCAATGGAGATTGATAAGCTGGTCAAGTTTGCAAGTAAGGAGCGCATTGATTTGACAATTATTGGTATGGATGACCCGTTGATAGCTGGCGTGGTCGATGCATTTTGTGAGGCCGGACTTAAAGTATTTGGGCCTAGGAAGAATGCCGCCATTATCGAAGGGTCAAAGGCATTTTCAAAGGAACTGATGAAAAAGTATCAAATTCCTACCGCAGCCTATGAAACCTTTGATGACGCAAATAAGGCGATATCATATTTGCAAAACGCAAGATTTCCGATTGTCTTAAAAGCTGATGGGCCGGCGCTCGGTAAAGGCGTGCTTATCTGCCAAACGCTAGAAGATGCCCAGAACGGCGTCCGTGCCATTATGCTGGACAAGCAATTTGGTGATGCGGGCAACCGCTTGGTAATAGAGGAGTTTATCACCGGCAGAGAAGTATCGGTTTTATGCTTTTGCGACGGAACACACATTTTACCGATGACATCAGCCCAGGATCATAAACGGGCATGGGATGGGGATAAGGGTCCAAATACCGGGGGGATGGGTACATTTTCTCCGACGCCCTTTTATACCGATGAGGTTAGGGCTTTTTGCGAGACTCACATTTATCAGCCGACAATGGATGCGATGAAGGCGGAGGGAAGAAGCTTTTCAGGCATTTTATTTATAGGCTTAATGCTGACCGACGACGGTCCCAAAGTATTGGAATATAACGCCCGATTCGGGGATCCAGAAGCGCAGGTAGTGCTGCCAAGGCTTAAGAACGATTTGACTGAGGTCATTGAAGCCTGTATTGATGAAAAGCTTGATGAGATTTTACTTGAATTTGAAGATAATGCGGCAGTTTGTGTCGTGCTTGCGGCTAAAGGGTATCCGCTAAAATATCAAAAAGGCTATCCAGTGGAAGGCTTTGAACACTTTAAAGAGAAAGAAGGCTATTATTGCTTTCATGCCGGAACCAAAGTTGACGGCAGTCGAATCATAACCAATGGCGGACGGGTATTGGGAATCACCGCAAAAGGCAATGACCTAAGATCAGCGAGGGAAAATGCATATAAGGCGACCGGCTGGATAAGTTTTAAAGATAAATATATGCGCAACGATATCGGTAAGGCAATTGATGAGCTATAGCATCATGATAGAATAAGAAGACGTGAAGGAAGCGAGACTTGACAGTCTTCTTCTTTCTTTTTTGGCATTTCCATTTAGCACAGGTATTGACAAAATCGATAAAACTGTTATAATGTGTATATAACAACTATAACGAAGGGGAGGAGAAGGAGTCATATGATACTTAAAATCGATTTCAACAGTAATGAAGCGCTGTATATTCAATTGCGGAATCAGATTGTTATTGGAATTGCTACTTCCCAGATCGAAATCGGCACCACCTTGCCTTCTGTGAGAACTCTGGCTGACAATATTGGGATTAATATGCATACGGTCAACAAAGCCTATGCAGTATTAAGACAAGAAGGGTTTGTCAAGCTGGATCGGCGAAAGGGTGCAGTTGTAGCAATTGATTATGATAAGTGTATTGCGATTAACCAGTTGATGCAGACATTAGAAGTAGTGTTAGCGGAAGCGATATGCAAGGATGTTAGTTGCGAGGAGGTTCATGCTATTGTCGATGAAATTTATAATATTTATGAGAAAAAGGAATATAAAGAACAGGATTAGATTATAGTAACGATAGGAGGAGATGCTCTATGTTATGCCAGGTCTGTAAAAAGAATGATGCGGTAGTAACCTATACCGAGATTATTAATGGTATAAAAAATGAAAAACATATATGTAAGGAATGTGCTGAAAAATACACTGGTTTTGGCGGCACTCCCTTTATTATTGGAGACGGTAGTTTGATCAGCAGTTTACTTGCCAGTGTTCTTGCGCATAGCGGGAATAATGTCAGTGACGCAAAAGCTGAGAAGGTGAATATTGCTTGTTCCAGTTGTGGCATGACCTATAATGATTTTTTAAAATATAGTAAATTTGGCTGTGTGGATTGCTTTAAGACTTTTAGTCCGATACTGGAGTCATATTTAAAGAAGATCCAAGGAAGCTGTGAACATACGGGGAAAGCGCCTTATAAGACGAAAGAAACCGTGGTGCTAAAGAAGCCTGAAACTGCACCTGTGCCCACACCGGTTAAGGAGCTGTCTAGAATTGAATTATTAAAGCAACAGCTTCGCAAGGCCATTACCGAGGAGGCCTATGAAGAGGCGGCCAAGCTACGGGATCAAATCAAAGTAATAAAGGAGGAGGATAATTAGAATGAATAAATGGTTTGATGATACAAAAAATATGAATAATATTGTTATTTCAAGCAGAGTGCGTCTGGCCAGGAATTTATATAATTATCCCTTTCCCTTAAAGATTAACGACGAGCAGACGAAACGCTTAATAAGCGATGTGAAGGAAAGCTTTTTTGCTCAATCAGAACAAATAGAGCAGGAATATGAATTTTATGAAGTCAATCAAATGGATCGGGTTAACAAGATGTATTTAGTGGAGACCCATTCGGTCAGCCCCCTGCTTGTCAGGAAGGAGCAAAGCACCGCTGCTATTTTATCGAAGGATGCTTCCGTGAGCATCATGATTAACGAGGAGGACCATCTTCGCATACAAACCATCAGTGCGGGAGAGAACATGGGAAAGGTTTTCAAAGAGGCCAACCGCATTGACGATTTATTTAGTGAGCGCTTGATTTATGCTTTTAATCAGAAATATGGTTATATTACTTCGTGCCCTACCAATTTAGGAACCGGTCTTAGAGCGTCTTATATGGTTCACATACCTTTCCTTGAGAGTGAAGAATTGATCAAGACGTTATCAGATGAAATGAATCGGTTTGGATTTACAATTCGTGGAATTTATGGTGAAGGAACCAAAGCTCTTGGGAGCATATATCAAATTTCTAATCAAAAAACCTTAGGACAGTCCGAAGCAGAGATTATTTCATCTCTAGACAATATTTTACAGCAGGTTATTAAACAAGAGAAGATTTTAAGAGCAAACGCTAACAAGAAGAATCCTCTGGGGATGGAGGATATGGTGTTTAAGGCATACGGTATTTTAAGACATGCAAGGTGCTTGAGTTCACAGGAAGCAATGACCTACCTGTCGCGGATTCGCATTGGCTTGTGCGAGAATTTATTACGTCCAAAGGAGGCGGACACATTCAACATTTATCATTTAATGATACAAATACAATCGGCAAACTTGCAAAAAGCTTTTGGAAAAACCATGACATCAGATGAAAGAGATAAATACAGGGCGGAATTGATACGCCTTGAATTACCGAAAATGATAGGAGGAGATTGACATGCAATATAGATTTACAGCCAATGCAGCTAATGCGATCCAATTTTCAGCTAATGCTGCTGAGGAACTAAAACATAATTACATTGGAACAGAGCATATTCTTTTGGGTCTATTAAGAGAAGAAGAAGGAATTGCCAGGAAGGTATTGAATCAACATAAGGTCACTGCTGATAAAGTCGAGAAGCTTGTCAGCCAGCTCATTGGAAGCGGCAATGTTGAAGTGGCGGAAGCCGTCGATTATACGCCAAGAAGCAGACGTATTTTAGAATTGAGCAGTAGAGAAGCTTTAAGATTTCAAGCACAGGCCATCGGCACAGAGCATCTGCTGATAGCTCTTTTAAAAGAAGGAGATTGTGTTGCCGTACGCCTTTTAACAACGATTGGAGTCAACATTCAAAAGCTATACGCAGACATTATTGCGGCCATGGGTCTTGATTTGGCCTCGGTAAAAAATGAGTTTGCCGGAAAAGGGGCTAAAGGAAAATCTGGAACCGAGACTTTAGATCAATATAGCCGTGATTTAACACAGATGGCTAGAGAAGGAAAGCTTGACCCAGTCATTGGGCGGCAAGAAGAAATACAACGTGTCGTACAAATTTTAAGTCGCAGAACGAAAAACAATCCCTGCTTAATTGGCGAACCAGGCGTGGGTAAGACTGCTATTGCAGAAGGTTTGGCAAGCAAAATTGTCGAAGGAAATATTCCGGAGACAATCAAAGACAAACGTGTATTGACACTTGATTTATCGGGCATGGTTGCCGGTTCAAAATATCGCGGGGAATTTGAAGAGCGCATTAAGAAAGTAATAAGTGAAGTTAAAGAAGATGGAAATGTCTTATTATTTCTTGATGAAATCCATACAATTATTGGTGCGGGCGGTGCCGAAGGGGCGATTGACGCATCGAACATATTAAAGCCGTCGCTGGCAAGGGGAGAGCTTCAAATCATTGGCGCCACTACCTTAGATGAGTACCGTAAGTATATTGAAAAAGATGCGGCGTTAGAGCGCCGATTCCAGCCTGTCGTCATAGATGAGCCCTCAGAGGCAGAGGCTATTGAGATTTTAAAAGGATTACGCAATGCCTATGAAGAGCATCATCATGTTAAAATAACAGATGCCGCATTGGAAGCGGCAGTTAAATTGTCAGCTCGTTATATTAATGACCGGTTCTTGCCGGATAAAGCAATTGATTTGATTGATGAAGCATCTTCAAAAGTCAGGTTAAGTACATTTACGGCATCCCCTGAAATGAAAAATATTGAGAACCAGCTTCATGAGCTGGAAGAGGAAAAAGAAAACGCCATTAAACAAGAGGCATATGAGCAAGCCGGTGAAATCAAAAAGAAGCAGAACGAGCTGAGGGAAAGGTTAATTTCATTAAATAGCGAGTGGGAAAGAAATAAAAAAGAAGTTCAACTAGTTGTAGACGAGAACGAGGTGGCGGATATTGTTTCCCATTGGACTAAGATTCCGGTGAGAAAGCTAGAGGAAGAAGAGTCGCAGAGACTAATGAATCTGGAAAAGATTCTGCATCAGCGCGTAGTTGGGCAGGATGAAGCAGTTGTTGCTGTGTCAAAAGCCATTCGGAGAGGCCGGGTGGGTCTTAAAGATCCGAAACGTCCAATCGGCTCGTTTCTTTTCCTAGGCCCAACAGGCGTTGGCAAGACGGAATTGTCAAAAGCTTTGGCTGAAGCAATGTTTGGAAGGGAAGATGCAATGATCCGTGTCGATATGTCCGAATACATGGAAAAGCACAGTGTTTCCAAATTAATCGGCTCACCTCCAGGTTATGTGGGCTATGATGAAGGTGGACAGCTTAGTGAAAAGATCCGCAGGAATCCTTATTCGGTTATATTGTTTGATGAAGTTGAGAAGGCTCATCCTGATGTATTTAATATTTTACTGCAGGTTTTAGATGATGGACACATTACCGATGCTCAGGGAAGGAAGGTTGATTTTAAGAACACGGTGATCATTATGACTTCTAATGCCGGCGCCGCAAATATTATTTCGCCTAAAAAGCTTGGCTTCATCACAAAGGAGGATGAGGGTGAGAATTACAAGCAGATGAAGGAGGGCGTTATGTCTGAAGTGAAATTAATATTCAGACCAGAATTCCTCAACCGTATTGATGATATCATTGTATTCCATTCTTTGACGAAGGACGACATCAAGGAAATTGTCAAAATTATGCTTAATACCATTTCTAAACGCACAAAAAGCCAACTGAACATAGATTTAAATGCCTCTGAGGAGGTGTTAAGCCACCTGTGTGATACTGGATTTGACCAAAAATATGGAGCCAGACCCTTGCGTCGGGCAATCCAGACAGAGGTTGAGGATAAGTTGGCAGAAGAGATTTTAGATGGCAAGCTCAAAAAGGGAGATAGTGTAAACATGACATTATCCAATGACCAAATTATTTTTTCTGTGAATTAATAGGTTTAATACTAGCATAAAAGAGTTGAATAAGATATACTATTGAATATAAACTTAAGTGACCTAAGCTGATTGATAGTTTAGGGGATTGTGCTATGAAAATATTAGGAGGACTACAAAATGGCAGTTGTTGGAGAATTAATCAGTACAGGGGGAAATGGCAGTTTGAGTTTTGGCAACTACAAACTAGATACTAAATCCAAGGTGTCCGGGTATGAGAATTTCGGGGATTCTTATAAAGTCAAGACCTTCAAAGAAATCACAAAACTTGAGCGTAATGATTCTTTTGTCTATGAATCGGTTCCCGGTACATTTGTTAGTGATTTTTCTGTAAGTGAGGCAGGCGTCGAGTTTGATGTTGAAGGTGCCAGTGATACTCAAGTTGCGCTGGGTCTGGAGCCTGGGCAGGAATACCATGTACACATAGATGGTGCCAATACTGGAAGTGCAAGAACAAACTTAGGCGGGAAATTGGTTTTTAGTGTAGAGCTTGGAGAGGGCTCTAGGCATATTAAAGTGATTAGAGCTTAAGTAAAAGTATCAATGCAGCAATCAACTGCTGAGGCTGTTACAGAATGTGAAATTCCTACCACATAGCGGGATATATTGATTAGATGGCTATAACGCGCGGAATGAATTCGTTTTGTGACAGCCCCATTTTATACATTTTAATTTGCTGGAGGAAACGGACAGATGGCTAAAGGCAAAAGTGTGTTTTTTTGTCAGGAATGCGGGTACGAAAGTGGAAAATGGCTTGGACAGTGCCCAGTATGTAAAATATGGAATTCTTTTGTAGAAGAAACCGTTGTGAAGAAAGGTAATTCAAGTGTTAGAAAAACCTTGGTTTTGAATGAAGCCAAAAGCCTTTCCCAGGTATCATCTCAGGAAAAGACAAGATTGTTGACTGGAATCGAAGAATTAGATCGTGTTTTAGGCGGTGGAATTGTTAAGGATTCATTAGTTTTAGTTGGTGGTGACCCAGGGATCGGGAAGTCAACACTTTTGCTCCAGATGTGCCGTGTACTCACTGAAAAAAATGTCAGTGTATTGTATATTTCAGGTGAGGAGTCGTTGCAGCAGATTAAAATGCGTGCCGACAGGCTTGGTGAATTTAAAAACGATATTTTAATATTGTGCGAAACTAATTTAAACCAAATAGAGGAAATAATCAAAAGAAATAAGCCCGGAGTGGTCATTATTGATTCGATTCAAACCATGTATAAGGAAGAGGTTTCATCAGCACCGGGCAGTGTAAGCCAAGTTAAGGAAACTACAGGAATCCTTATGCATATGGCGAAAAGCGAAGGGATAGCCATATTTATAGTGGGTCATGTCACCAAGGAAGGTGTTGTAGCCGGGCCGCGTGTCCTAGAGCATATGGTAGATACTGTGCTTTATTTTGAAGGCGAACGACATGCCTCCTACCGATTGCTGCGCGCAGTGAAAAATCGTTTTGGCTCAACCAATGAAATAGGTGTATTTGAAATGCGCCAAACAGGTTTGGAAGAAGTTAAAAATCCTTCTGAATATATGCTTAGCGGAAGACCTAGAGGGGCTAGTGGATCTGTTGTTTCATGTGTTATGGAAGGAACTCGTCCGATCTTGGTGGAGGTTCAGGCGCTGATTTGCCAGACTAATTTTAATATGCCAAGGAGGACTGCCGCTGGAATTGATTTTAACAGGGTTAATCTACTGATGGCGGTTCTGGAAAAAAGATTGGGCTTACCTTTAGCTGGCTGTGATGCCTATGTCAATCTTGCCGGTGGGCTGAAGCTCAACGAGCCGGGAATAGATTTAGCAGTTGTAAGTGCGATCATGTCCAGCTATAAAAACTTTCCAATTAGCGAAAAAACAATTATTTTCGGAGAGGTTGGGCTGACAGGAGAAGTCAGAGCCATTAATATGGTTGAACAACGAGTGACTGAAGCTGCCAAACTTGGATTTTCCATATGCATCCTACCGGAAGTCAATATGAAATTGCTAAAAAATATAAAAGGGCTCCATACTATTGGAGTTAAGACAATAAGAGACGTGTTGGGGTATTTTAATACAAAAAGAGACTAACATAATACTCCGCCAAAGCATGGTGAAACAAAGTTAGAAACAAGCAAATTGAAACTATCAACCCTTCTGTGAATATTTTTTAGAAAATGTGTTGACATTTGCAAGAATAGATGATAGTATATGAAAGCACTTGAGAAACAGAACAAAGTGAGAGTAAAAAAATGTTGACAAAAGAAGAGGAATGTGAGATAATAGTAGAGTTGCACGACACTCAAGTCAACACCGAACATTGACAACTAAACAATAAAACAATCCCGAAAATTCAACAAGCCTTTGCCTGCGCACGAAGTGCATGGGCGAAGCGAACGGAACCGAGCGGACCTGTCCGCGAGGCTCCACAAAACCTGAAGGGCAATGGGCCATTACCCAAGCCCCAAGGGATTTTTGCAGGACACCCCCTTTTGAGGGGGGGCAAACCAAACAGTAACAACGGGAGAGATGACACTGTGGCGGGAGCCACAGGAGCCGGTTATCATCCGGTGTTCGAGGAAGAGCTCCAATTTGAGAGTTTGATCCT